>Ga0209340_1000005_pt1 | contig 508702 bp, 470 predicted proteins | sample EPASupsiteSAE323_FD_187266 | JGI IMG/M metagenome (GOLD analysis project Ga0209340, IMG submission 187266) | Bioremediated contaminated groundwater from EPA Superfund site, New Mexico - Sample SAE3-23 (SPAdes) (version 2) | ecosystem: Environmental > Aquatic > Deep subsurface > Groundwater >...
TTCTATCGGTACGAATCGTAAATTTAATAAAATTAAATAATATAATTAAAAATTATCTTTAATAAAAAAGTTGAAATAAACAGTAAAAGAATGTTATTTTCATAAAATAAAAGTATAAGAAGGATTTTTTATGTTACAACCTAAGAAGACAAAATATCGTAAGCAGTTTAAGGGACGTAATCGTGGGGTTGCTGGAAATGGAGCCACCGTGAGTTTTGGAGAATTTGGCTTAAAAACTATTGAAAGAGAACGCATAACAGCTAGGCAGATAGAGGCTGCTAGAAGGTCTGTAACTCATTATATTAAACGTAATGGTAAATTATGGATTCGAATTTTTCCTGACAAACCTATCACGAAAAAACCTTTAGAGGTTAGACAAGGTAAGGGTAAGGGAAATGTAGAATATTGGGTTGCGTTAGTACAACCTGGAAAAATGTTATTCGAGATTGAGGGAGTATCTGAAGAGATAGCAAGAAGGGCTTTTACATTGGCTGCAGCTAAATTACCAGTAAAAACTATATTTGTGAAACGAACTGTATTATAACAATGAAAATAAATGATTTGAGAAAAAAAACAATAAAAGAATTAAAGGAAGAATTGGTACTAGCTTATCAAGAATATTTTAATTTACGTTTCAAAAAAAGATTAAACGATTCAAAGATGGCTACGTGTACTCATAAAATTGGACACGTTAGACATTTGATTGCTCGTATTAAAACTATTTTAGGTGAAAAGAAAATACATGAATACAATAAAAAATAAAATTACTCGTACTTTGCAAGGTAAAGTCGTTAGTAATAAAATGAATAAAACTATTGTAGTCTCGGTAGTGAGAAAAATAAAACATCCGAAGTATGGTAAATATATTAATAAATCATTAAAAATCCATGCACATGATGAAAAAAATGTGTCACGAGTAGGAGATAAAGTTGTAATTATTGAATCTCGTCCTATATCTAAGAAAAAAAGATGGTGTTTAATGAATATTGTAAAAGATAATTTAACTGTTGGATGTGATATTTAATATAGTATGAAAAATTAAGTATTTATTGTTTAGGATGATTAAAAAATGATTCAAATGTGCACGATGTTAAATGTAGCTGATAATAGTGGTGCTAAATTGGCTATGTGTGTTAGAGTGATGGGAAGTACTAGGCGTCGTTATGCTGGTATAGGTGATATTATTAAGGTGGCTATTAAAGATGCTATTCCTGGTGGAAAGGTAAAAAAAGGAGAAGTATATTTTGGGTTGGTAGTACGTACCAAAAATGGTGTACGACGTAAAGATGGTTCTTTGATCCGTTTTGATGATAATTCGATAGTATTATTAAATAGTCAATTACAACCTATTGGTACTAGAGTATTCGGTCCTGTAACACGTGAATTACGTAGTGAGAAATTCATGAAGGTAGTTTCTTTGGCACTTGAAGTATTATAAACTTGTAATGATATGACTTTTTTATAAAATTTGTACTGTGTTTTTATGCTCATGGTAGTATTTTTTATTGCTGAATGAGTATTTGGAGGATGTATGCTGAAGATAAAAAAGGATGATGAAGTAGTGATTCTTACTGGAAAAAATAAGGGAATGCGTGGAAAAGTTTTAAAAATATCGAAATTTTGTAAGAATAACGTAAAGGTAGTAGTGGAAGGAATAAACTTGATAAAAAAACATGTTAAACCTGACCCGAATCGTGAGGTTAAGGGTGGAATAATACATAAAGAAGCAGCATTAGATATGTCGAATGTTGCAATTTATAATCCCTCTACCCAAAAAGCTGATCGAATTGGCTTTAAAATTTTAGATGGTAAAAAATTTCGCTATTTCAAATCAAATAATGAAAGAATTGGTTAAAAAGGTAGGACATATGGTTTCAAGATTAGAAATTATGTATCAAAAAGTAATTTTAGAAAAAATGAAGAAATGCTTTAATTATAGTAATATTATGCAAATTCCTCGTTTAAAAAAAATTACTCTAAATATGGGAGTTGGTGAAGCTGCTAATGATAAAAAGGTAATGGGATGCGCATTAGAAGATCTATCAAAAATATCTGGGCAAAAACCAGTTATAACATTATCACGTAAATCTATTGCTTCTTTTAAAATTAGAGCTGGATGGCCTATAGGATGTATGGTTACATTACGTGGAAAGAGAATGTATGAATTTTTTGATAGATTAATTTCTATTGTCATTCCTAGAATTCGAGATTTTCGCGGTTTAAATTCTAAATCATTTGATGGTAGAGGTAATTATAGTTTAGGCATTAAAGAACAAATTGTCTTTCCAGAAATAGAATATGACAAGATAGATAATTTGAGAGGTTTGGATATTACAATTACAACTTCAGCACAAACTGATCAAGAAGGAAAAATGTTACTATCGGCTTTTGGGTTCCCATTGAGAGATAACAAATAAAAATATTTATTATGTAATAATAGGATACAAATACTATATGGCTAAATTAAGTATAATTGCTCGTGAAAGAAAAAGACATCATATGGTGCAGGAAGGTAAAATTCAAAGAGATAAATTACGTGCTTTAACTAAAAATATTAATCTTAGTTTCGAAGAAAGAATGAATGCGGTTATTCTTTTGAATAAAAGATCACGTGATGAAAGTGCTATTAGAATGAGAACAAGATGTCATGTATGTGGTAGACCTAGAGCTGTATATAAAAAATTTGGATTATGTAGAATTCATTTACGTGAAGCAGCAATGCGTGGAGATGTACCGGGGTTGGTCAAAGCTAGTTGGTAAATTAATTTTTTAGTGTATTGTGATGTGAATTGAGGATATGAGTATGAGTATGAGTGATCCAATATCGGATATGCTTACTAGAATTAGAAATGCACAATTATCAGGAAAAGTAAATGTAATTATGCAATCATCTAAAATGAAAAAAGCTATCGCTGAGGTATTGTCGTCTGAAGGTTATATAGATAGTTATAAAATTATTGAAGATTGTTCTCATAAACAGTTACAGATCTTTTTAAAATATTATTTAGGAAAACCTGTTATTGAGAAAATTGATAGAATTAGTAAACCTGGGTTACGAATATATTGTAACAAAGAAAAATTACCGCGCGTTGATGGTGGAATGGGAATAGCAATAATTTCTACTTCAAAAGGTGTTATGAGTGATCAAAAAGCTCGCTGCCTAGGAGAAGGTGGAGAAGTATTATGTTATGTAAGTTGAGGAATTTTTAATGTCTAGAGTCTCAAAAAATCCTGTTATTATTCCTGATAATGTGACTATAAAAATTGTTGATGCAAGTATTGTAGTTACTGGACCAAAAGGAATAATGGAATTAATTGTACAAGATAATGTTTTAGTGAATACTGATGAAAAAAAGATATTTTTTTCTATGAAACAATCTAATAACACTGACGCTATTGCGGGTACTACACGTATGTTAGTGTATAATATGATCATTGGAGTTACTAAAGGATTTGAAAAAAAACTTATTTTGATTGGTGTAGGATATAAAGCACAAATCGCTAATGGAATATTGAATTTATCTTTAGGATTTTCTCATCCTGTTATATTTCCTGTTCCAGTAGGAATACAGGTAGAAATGCCTAATCAAACTGAAATTATATTGAAAGGAATTGATAAGCATCTTGTTGGACAAGTTGCGGCAAAAATAAGAGGATTTCGTTCACCTGAACCGTACAAAGGAAAGGGAATACGTTATGAAAATGAGATCATTATTAAAAAAGAGGGAAAGAAAAAGTGATTGATAAAAAAAAAATGAGGATTCGTCGTGCTACAAAAACTCGAATGAAGATTCGTGAATTGCTTATGCCTCGTTTGTCTGTTCATCGTACTGCCAAAAACATTTATGTACAATTGATAATGCCAAATGGTGAGGTAGCCGCTAGTGCTAATTCTTTACAGAAAAGTATTAAAGATATTTGTATTTATGGTGGCAATATTAAGGCTGCGCAAATTGTAGGTGAAGCAATGGCTTTAAAACTAAAAGACATTGGAGTAACAAAGATTGCTTTTGATCGTTCTGGATTTAAATATCATGGACGAGTAAAAGCATTAGCTGATGCAATAAGATCTCAAGGGTTGGAGTTTTGAAAAAATGAAAATAGCTACAGAAAAAAATAATACTGTTTTTGCTGATAATATCAAAGAAAAATTAATTTCGGTTCGTCGTACTGCTAAAGTAGTTAAAGGTGGTCGAATTTTTGGCTTTGTAGCAGTAATGGTAATCGGTGATGGTAATGGACGTATCGGTCTTGGCATGGGAAAGTCTCGTGAAGTTCCACAAGCTATTCAAAAAGCAATAGAAAAAGGACGCCGTAGCATGATTAAGATTGCATTAAAAGATCAACATACTATTCAACATCCTATAGTAGGGTGTTTTGGTGCTAGTAAAGTAATTCTAATACCAGCTAGTGTGGGTACAGGGTTAATAGCTGGTGGGGCTGTGCGTGCAGTATGTGAAGTTTTAGGTATTAAGGATATTTTAGCAAAATGTGTGGGGTCTAGAAATCCTATCAATGCTTCCAGAGCAACTCTAGAGGCATTATCTAGAATGCATACCATTGAATATGTTAATGCAAAACGTCATGGATTTAATTCTTAAATATAATATTTAAATTGATTATGAAAGATAATAAAATAATAAAAGTTACTCTAGTAAAAAGTCTTAATAAAAAATTACAATCGCATAAAGATTGTGTTCGTGGATTGGGGTTAAGACGAATTAGAGGAACACGAATTTTAAAGAATACTCCGGAAATTAAAGGAATGATTAATAAAGTTAGTTATCTTCTAAACATAGAAGAAGGGGAATAATACACATGCGTTTAAATACATTAAAGCCAGCTTTTGGTTCAAAGAAAAAAAGAGTTCGCGTTGGTCGTGGTATGGGCAGTGGTTTCGGTAAAACATGTGGTCGTGGTCATAAAGGACAGAAAGCTCGATCTGGATATGCTCATAAAATTGGATTCGAAGGTGGACAAATGCCTTTGCAAAGAAGAATTCCAAAATTTGGGTTTACATCTTCGAAGAAATCATTTCGTCGGGAATTACAATTGGGTATTTTAAATAAAATCACAGCTGACACTATTGATTTAGCAGAATTAAAAAAAGCAAATTTAATCCAAAATAATATTAATGATGTAAAAATTATTTTGGGCAGGGATATCATAAAAAAACCTATTACTTTAATAGGCATTAGAGTTACAGCTAGCGTGCGTAAAGCAATAGAAACAATTGGTGGAAAAATAAAATAATAAATAATTAAGATTTATAATATTAAAAATATTTATGTTTTCAGGGAAGCATTTAAAAAAAAATAATAGTTTATTAGAATTAAGGCAACGATTGTTCTTTTTGTTGTTGGGTATTTTTGTGTATCGTTTAGGTTCTCATATTCCAATTCCAGGAATTGACCCAATGTGTTTATCTGAATTATTCGATCAACAAAAGAATAGTATTATTGGATTATTCAATGTATTTTCTGGTGGAGCCCTACAACGATTAACCATTTTTGCTTTAGGCATAATGCCTTATATCTCATCTTCCATTATTTTACAGTTGTTTACTGCTGTAATCCCGTCCTTGGAACAACTAAAAAAAGAAGGTGCAAGTGGAAAACATAAATTAGGGCAATATACTAAATATGGGACATTAGTATTAGCAGTATTTCAATCTTTTGCTTTTGCTAAATGGCTTGTATCATCCAACGTTGTTTTATCAGGAAATAATTTTTATATTACTACTATTATTACCTTAACTGCAGGTACAATGTTCTTAGTTTGGTTAGGGGAACAAATGACAGAACGTGGTATTGGTAATGGTATATCAATGTTAATTTTTGTAGGGATTATATCTAGGTTTCCTATATCAGTAGCACATTTAGTAGGTCAAATTAGAGATGGACAAACGCATCCAGCTATAATATTACTAATTATTGCATTGGTTATAATTGTCACTAGCATAGTAGTATTTTTTGAAAATAGTCACAGAAAAATTAGTATAAATTACGCAAAACGTCAGGTAGGCAGAGTAACATATAATGCGCAAACTAGCAGTTTGCCTTTAAAAATTAATATGTCAGGAGTAATGCCAGCGATTTTTGCTTCTAGTATTATTTTATTTCCTGCAACATTAGCTCAATGGTTTGGACAAAGTAAAAATATAGTCTTGTTAAGTAAAATTGGTACTGCATTGCAAATAGGACAACCATTATACTTGATTTGTTATTCTGCAGCTATAATATTTTTCTGCTATTTTTATACAGCTTTAATGTTTAATCCTAAAGATATATCAGATAATCTTAAAAAATCTGGTGCTTATATCTCAGGAATTAGACCAGGAGATAATACCACTAATTATATTGATTTTGTTATTACTAGAATCACTTTTATTGGAGCTATATATATTACTTTTATTTCGCTATTACCAGATATATTAATGTTTTTTCTACATATGCCATTTTATTTTGGAGGAACATCTTTATTAATTGTAGTAGTTGTGTTAATGGAATTTATATCACAAATTCAATCATATATTATGTCATATCAATATGATTCAATAATGAAAAAACAAAAATTAATATAGTATTTATATCATTATAATGGAGTGGCAATATTATGAAGGTAAGAGCATCAGTAAAAAAAATATGTCGTAATTGTAAAATTGTACGGCGTGCAGGTATTGTAAGAGTGATTTGTAAAGAAACTAGACATAAACAACGGCAAGGTTAATCAAAGGATTATAGATAATATAGTTTATTGATTTTTATCTAATTAGCGTGTATTCTCTATGTCATTCTTTGTGGAAAATAAAATATTTGAAATTATTAATTACTTGATTATATTATAGATATTGGAGTTTTTGATGGCACGTATAGCTGGTATAAATATTGCTGCACATAAGCATATTATAATTGCTTTAACTGGTATTTATGGCATAGGCAAAAATAGAGCATCTCTTATTTGCAAAGCCACTAAAATAGATCCTGCACGTAAAGTTAAGGATTTGAGTGAAATAGAATTAGATGCTATTCGTACACGTGTAGGGCAATATGTCGTGGAAGGCGATTTACGCCGAGAGGTATCCATGAATATTAAGAGATTAATAGATCTAGGATGTTATAGAGGATTAAGACATCGACGTGGATTACCTGTTCATGGACAACGTACTAGGACTAATGCTCGTACTCGAAAGGGTAAAAGAAAGGTAGCTGTATCCATGCCAAAAGCACCATCTAAAGGTTAAATTATATAAAGAGGAAAAATTTTTATGGCTATGACCAATTCTCGTTCTACTACTAAGAAGAAAGTCAGACGTAATGTTTCTGATGCTATAGCACATATTAATGCATCTTTTAACAATACAATTGTTACTATCACAGATAAAATTGGGAATGTATTAGCTTGGGCATCAGCTGGTACTGCTGGGTTTAAGGGATCTAGAAAAAGTACTCCATTTGCTGCACAAGTAACAGCTGAAAAAGTTGGAAATGTTGCAAAGGAATGTGGTGTAAAAAATTTGGAATTATTTGTAAAAGGACCAGGACCAGGACGAGATTCGGCATGTCGTTCACTGAATGCATTAGGTTTTAAAATTATTAATATTTCAGATAAGACTCCATTACCTCATAATGGATGTCGTCCACGCAAAAAAAGACGATTTTAATTTTTAATGAGATGAATAATTAGAGGAGTTATTAAAAATGGCAAGATATATTGGGCCGAAATGTAGGTTATCACGTAGAGAAGGAGTAGATTTACAACATAAGAGTAGAATACGTTCTTTGGATTCTAAGTGTAAGGCTAATGTAGCTCCCGGACAATTTGGAGATAGAACAACAAGAACGACTGATTATGGATTGCAACTGCGCATGAAGCAGTTAATCAAAAGATATTATGGCGTTTTAGAGCGTCAATTTAGAAATTATTACGAAAAAGCTGACAAAATGAAAGGTTCAAGTGGAGAAAATTTGATTCGATTACTAGAATCTAGATTAGATAATGTAGTATATCGTTTAGGTTTAGCTACGACTAGAGCTGAAGCAAGACAACTTGTTAATCATAGATCAATATTAGTGGGAGGTAAAATAGTTAATATACCTTCTTATCTTATAAAGATTAATGATTTAATTACGATTAAAGATTGTAGTAAAAAACAAGCAAGAATTATGAATGCCATTGAAATATCTAAGAGAGGCATCATTCCTGAATGGTTATCTATGGATGTAAATACAATGACGGGGGTATTTAAACGGTTTCCAGATGGCAGTGAATTTCCTCCAGAATTTAAAGTACATCTAGTAGTTGAATTATATTCAAAGTAAAAATTGGAGAAATGAGAGTGCAAGATATTTGCAATAATTTTTTGACACCCCGCGTTATACAAGTAAGAAGATTTGGCCCTACAAAAGCTGAAATTGTACTGGAACCATTTGAACGTGGTTTTGGTCATACACTAGGAAATGCTCTTCGTCGTATTTTATTATCATCTATGGAAGGAGCTGCGCCTACTGCTGTACAAATTGATGGAGTATCACATGAATATAGTACTATAAATGGTGTACAAGAAGACGTAATTGATATATTACTTAATTTAAAAGGAATAGCATTTAAAATGTTTCATCGTCGGGAAGTAGTATTAGAACTAAAGAAAAATACTCCAGGGCCTGTATTAGCAGGTGATATAACATTACAACATGATATTGAAATAGTGAATCCAGAACATATTATTGCTAATATTATTACAGGCGGTTCAATAAATATGCTTATTACAGTTGAATTAGGGATAGGATATCAACCTGCTAATTTAAGAGCTCAAAATCATGTTATAGGTAAATTATTAATTGATTCTACATTCAGTCCAGTACAACAAGTATCTTGTAAAGTAGAGAATGCCAGGGTTGAAAAACGTACTGATCTAGATAAATTAATAATAGATATTGAAACTAATGGTACAGTAGATCCAGAAGAAGCAATTAGAACTAGTGCAACTATTTTGCAATATCAACTAGCTGCATTTGTAAACTTACATAAATCTGTAGAAATAAAATCAGAAGAAAATACGATAGGAGAAATCAATCCTTTGTTATTACAGTCTGTTGATGATTTAGAATTAACTGTACGTTCTGCTAATTGTATTAAAGGTGAGAATATATTTTTAATAGGTGATCTTGTACAAAGAGACGAGACAACATTATTGAGGACACCAAATTTAGGAAAAAAATCTCTCAATGAAATCAAAACTGTATTATCTCAACGGGGGTTAACTTTAGGCATGAAAATTGAAGGTTGGAAATCACCCTCTGAAGAATAATAAATTTATATATTAAATTTTATGAATATTATATTTAAATAATAGGTATATTATGCGTCATCGTAATGCTGGAAAAAAATTAAGTAGAACTAGTAGCCATCGAAAAGCTATGTTTAAGAATATGGCGGTTTCTTTATTAGATAATGAAATTATTGTAACTACATTATGTAAAGCTAAAGAATTACGCAGGATTGTTGAACCATTCATTACTAAAGCAAAACATGATTCTGTAGCTAATCGTCGCTTTGTATTTAATCATTTGAGAGATAAAAGAATAGTTTGGAAACTTTTCACCGTATTAGGACCTAAATATGAGCAAAGACCAGGTGGATATTCTAGAATAATTAAATATAATTTTCGTGCTGGAGATAAAGCTCCCATGGCAGTTATAGAATTGGTCTAATATACTTACTACATAATAATTGTCATCGGGACGTAGCTCAGCCTGGTAGAGTACTGCTTTCGGGAAGCAGGAGTCGGAGGTTCAATTCCTCTCGTCCCGATATTGTTTTTATCTATTAATTTTAAATATTGATGCAAAACTTTCTTGTGGAATATCTACTTTTCCAATACGTTTCATTCTTTTTTTACCTGCTTTTTGTTTTTCAAGTAATTTACGTTTACGAGTTATATCTCCACCATAGCATTTTGCTAATACATTTTTTCTTAAAGCATGTACTGTTTGACGAGCTATTATTTTTGATCCTATAGCCGCTTGAATAATCACTTCAAACATTTGTTTTGGAATAGATTCTTTTATATTTTCAATTAATCTACGACCTAAATAAGAAGCTTTATCGCGATATGTAATTAATGCACATGCATCTATTTTTATCCCATTAATTAAGATATCCAACTTTACTAAATCTGCTTCTTTAAAATGATCAAAATTATAATCTAGAGATGCATATCCTCTGCTAATTGATTTTAATCTATCAAAAAAATCCAAAATCACTTCACTCATTGGGATAAAATAAGATAATAGTATTTGATTACCTATATATTCTAAATTTATTTGTACTCCACGTTTTTCTGTACATAATTTTATTATATCTCCAATGTATTCTTTAGGAGTAATAATATTGGTGTGTACAATGGGTTCACGAATTTCCTGTATCATATTATATGCTGGAAATTCAGCAGGATTAGATATTAGTAATGTATTTCCATTTTTCATTAAAATTTCATGAATGACTGTAGGAGCAGAAGCTATAAGATCAAGAAAATATTCTCGTTCCAAACGTTCTTGAGTAATATCTAAGTGTAACATTCCTAAAAAACCGCAACGAAACCCATAACCAAAAGCTTCAGAAACTTCTGGCTGAAACAATAATGAAGAATCATTTAACTGAAGCTTTATAAGAGCTTTTCTAAAATTTTCAAAATCATTCGAATTTACTGGATAAAATCCAGCATATACTCTAGGTTGTATACGTTTAAACCCAGATAATGCATTTGATGCAGGATTATGACTGTGCGTAATAGTATCACCTACCAGAGCATCAGTAATATTTTTTATATTAGCTACAACATAACCAACTTCACCTACAGATAATTGATTTGTTCTCTTTTTTTTAGGGGTAAATATTCCAATTATATCTACTATATGTTCTTTACCAGTTGACATCATTAAAATTTTATCGTTCGGTCTTATAATACCATTTACTACTCGTACTAAAGAAACTATTCCTAAATAATTATCGAACCATGAATCAATAATTAATGCTTGCAAAGGTAATTTAACATCTCCATTAGGAGCAGGGATATTTTTAATGATAGTTTCCAAAAGTTCACGAATTCCAACTCCACTTTTCGCACTTATTAATAAAGATTGCGCAGCAGAAATTCCAATAATATCTTCTATTTCTTTTTTTACTCTTACTGGATCAGATTGTTGTAAATCAATTTTATTAATTATAGGTATTATTTCTAAATTATTATCAACTGCCATGTAACAAACTGCAACTGTCTGAGCTTCAACACCTTGGACAGCATCTACTAAGAGTACTGCACCTTCACATGCAGCCAATGAACGAGATACTTCATAAGAAAAATCTACGTGGCCAGGCGTATCAATAAAATTTAGGATATAAATTTGTTTATCTTCAGCACGATATTGTAATGTTACACATTGAGATTTTATCGTAATTCCTCGTTCCCTCTCAATATCTAAGCTATCTAATACTTGTTCTTGCATTTCTCGTAATTCTAAGCCACCACACATTTGTATTAATCGATCAGATAATGTAGATTTTCCATGATCAACATGAGCAATAATACAAAAATTACGAATATTTAGATATTGGTTCATCTTAAAGTTTTTACATATAATTATTAAAAATTATTTACCAGCTATAGTAATTTCATTAATTAATATTGATCCGGTTAAAATATTATTTCTATAATCTATATCATTACCTATAGAGCTAATTTTCATAAAAGTATCTATAAAATTACCTGCAATTGTTATACCTGTTACCGGATATTGTTTTTCGCCATTTTCAATCCAAAAACCAAAAACTCCATAGGAATAATCTCCCGTTACACTATTTACACTACCACCGAGTAATTCTGTGATCAGTAAACCTGAATGCATATTTTTTAACATATTTTGCAGTGTTGTAGAATATTGTTTCGATTTAACAATTATATTATGAATTCCCCCAGCGTTACCAGTAGTTCTCATATGTAATTTACGAGCAGAATAACTATCTAAAAAATAACGTTCTAAGATTCCTTCAGATACAACATGAGATGCATTTAATTGCACACCTTCATCATCAAATACGTTGCTACCTAATGCTGATTTTATTAAAGGATCTTCTATTATTTCAATATGTTCAGAAAAAATTTTTTTATGTAATTTATTCAGTAAAAAAGAAGATTTTCTATAAATATTTGGCCCTGAAACAGCTTTGATAAAATTATATATTAATATCGCAGCTACTTCTGATATAAAAATTGCTGCACATCTTCTAGTGGAAATAACTTTAGGCTGTAACCGCTCTATTGAAAGTCTTGCGGCTTCACACGCAACATCAATGTGATTTTCTAATTTTTTAAAATCACAAGCAACAGTATAATGTGAATTTCTTTGCATATCATCATGAAATTTAGCAACAAATGAACTACTTATACTATGTAAAGTTTTGTACTTTATTCCAAAAAAATTATTACTATTCGCGTAAACACTGACAATATCTTCACTACTAATTGCACTGCCTTCTGTATTAAAAATATATTTATCATAAGATAAACCACGCGACTCAGCTTCTTTAGCTAATATTACAACTTTGGGTATTGTTATATCCCAGGGATGATATAATTCTAAATTAGTGAATTGTGTTGCTAATAATTCTTTTTCCGCTAATCCAACACAATAATCGTCTTCAGTAAAAGAAGCAATATAGCATGCTTTTTCTAGAGTAGTTGAAATAGACTCATGATTGAAATCAGATGTTGATGCTTGTCCTATCTTTATACCATTATATATATTAATTGTAAGATTTTTTTCTGAACATTGTTCTATCGATTCTATATTGCTATAACGAACACTGACAAAAAATTTTTTTCTAACAACACATGAAACACCTATTTCTAGTCCCTTGTCTTGGGATCTAGATATTAAGTATTGAATAATAGACTTAATTTTTTTTACTTCAATTAAATTTTTGTCATTCATATTACAATAGATTACTTCTTTGCTTTTTGCATTTTCCTATTTAAAGCAATTTCTAACACTTGCTCAATCCATTTTACAGGTTTAATTTCTAAATTTTCAGTAATACTGCTAGGTAATTCTTTTAACTCTCTGACATTACTATCTGGAATAATAACAATTTTGATTCTGCTACGAATAGCTGCTAATAATTTTTCTTTTAATCCTCCAATTTGCAGAACTTCTCCACGCAGTGTTATTTCTCCTGTCATTGCCACATGAGAATATACTGGAATATTGGTTAGTGCTGAAACCAATGCAGTACACATACCTATTCCAGCGCTAGGCCCATCTTTCGGTGTAGCTCCTTCCGGAACATGAACATGAATATCAGTTTTTCCATAAAAATCCTTAGATATTCCAAGTGTTTTTATTTTACTGCGTACTACTGTCAAAGCTGTACTAATAGATTCCTGCATAACTTCTCCTAAATGACCAGTATACATAGTTTTACCTTTGCCATTTACTGCTGTAACTTCTATAGTTAATAATTCTCCTCCGGTTTCAGTCCAAGCTAGACCATGCACCTGTCCAATTCTATCTTCATTCACAATGTAATTAGGATGATAAATAGGCACCCCTAAATATTGTTCTAAACATTCATTCGTAACAGTTTCTCGTTTATTTTTCCCTTCCAATGTAATTTTTTTTACAATTTTTCTACACACTTTTGAAATTTCTCTTTCTAAATTTCTAACTCCTGCTTCACGCGTATAATAATGAATGATTTCTTTAAGTGCATCATGTGTAAAATTAATTTCTTTAGATCTTAGGCCGTTTTCTTTTATTTGCTTAGGTAATAAATATTTAACAGCAATGTTAAATTTTTCATCATCAGTATATCCTGATAAAGATAATACTTCCATTCGATCTAGTAATGGAGAAGGAATATCTAAAGAATTAGCAGTAGCAATAAACATTACATTAGATAAATCATAATCAACTTCAAGATAATAATCATTAAATGCATGGTTTTGTTCCGGATCTAAAACTTCTAATAACGCAGAAGCAGGATCTCCACGAAAATCCATTGCCATCTTATCTATCTCATCTAGCATAAACAGTGGATTACAAACTTTAACTTTAGCCATCTTTTGTATAATTTTACCTGGTAACGATCCAATGTATGTTCTTCTATGACCACGAATTTCTGCTTCGTCTCTCATACCACCTAATGAAATTCTAATAAATTTTCTTCCAGTAGCTTTAGCAATGGATTTGCCCAAAGATGTTTTCCCAACACCCGGGGGGCCTACCAAACATAAAATTGGACCATGCATCTTTTTAGAACGGGATTGGACAGCTAAATATTCTACAATTCTTTCTTTTATTTTTTCTAAACCGTAATGATCATTATTCAATATAACAGAAGCTTTTTGTAAATTAGTATTAATCTTGCTCATTTTTTTCCAAGGAAGATCTAATATCCAATCTAAATAATTACGATATACTGTGGCTTCAGCAGATAATGGAGGCATCATTTTTAATTTATTTAATTCTATTAAAGCTTTTTCTTTAACTTCTATACTTAAACCAATTTTATTGATTTTAATTTTTATTTTTTCAAGTTCAGTTAAAGGTATCCGATGATCACTGATATTATCTAATTCTTTCTGAATTGCTTTAAGTTTCTCATTTAAATAAAATTCTCTTTGTGTTTTATCTAATTGAGATTTAACACGTTGTTTAAGATTATCTTCAATTTTTAGAATTTCTAATTCATGATTAAGGAATTTCATAACAATTTCTAAGCGATCTTTTGTATCTCGTGTCTCTAATATCTGTTGTCGTTCTTCTATTTTAAGTAATGGTAAATGAGCAGTAACTGCGTCGGCAAGACGACCAGGATCATTCATATTAGTCAAGGCTGACATTATCTCGACTGGAATTTTAGAGTTTAATTTAATAAAATCTTCAAATTTATTAGTTATAGAACGTACTAAAGCTTCAGTTTCATTATCATTATGTATAATATCATTAATAATTTCGACTGCTCCAGTTACTAAATGCTCACTTTCCGTGATAGTTAAAATCTTACCTCTATTCATCCCTTCTGCTAATACTTTAACAGTACCATCAGGTAATTTTAACACTTGTAATACATTAGCTATAGTTCCTACAGTATAAAGATCTTCTAATTTAGGATCCTCACTTTTGGGATCTCTTTGTGCTACAAAAAATATTTGTTTACCCGATGTAACACATGTTTCTAAAGATTTAACTGACTTTGATCGACTAACGAATAATGGAATTACCATAAATGGATATATAACAGAATCCCTTAATGGCAACAGTGGAATACTAATTTGTTCTTTACTATTTTCTTTATCTTCTTCTTGATCCATAAAAAACCATGATATTGTAACGTTTATTTAGTTATTATAAATGAATATGGGGTCTTTATTCCCATTTGCAACCTCTGCATCTACTATGATTTTTTTAACATTCTTTTCTAGTGGAATTTTATACATTGTATCCAAAAGAATATTTTCTAAAATAATACGTAATCCTCTTGCGCCTGTTTTTTTAGTTAAAGTTTTTTGAGCAATAATTTTCAAAGCTGAATCTTGAAAATCAATTTCTACACCTTCCATATTAAATAATGCTTGATACTGTTTAGTAAGCGCATTTTGTGGTTCTTTAAGTATTCGTATTAACTCATTTTCTTCTAAATCATGCAATACTGCTATTATTGGTAAACGTCCAATAAATTCTGGAATAAATCCAAATTTTATCAAATCCGTTGGCTCAATAAGATTTAAAAATTTTTCTGAAATTTCTTTATTAATATTATTTGATAAATCTGCAAAAAAACCTATGTTGGATTTTCCAAGTCTATTCTTAATTATTTTTTTTAAGTCTGAAAAAGCCCCCCCACATATAAATAAAATATTTTTTGTATCTACTTGAAGGTATTCTTGTTGAGGGTGTTTACGTCCACCTTGAGGAGGCACTCTAGCTACAGTACCTTCCATAATTTTTAATAAAGCTTGTTGTACTCCTTCTCCTGAAACATCTCGAGTGATGGAAGCACTATCACTTTTACGAGATATTTTATCTATTTCATCTATGTAAATAACGCCAGTTTCAGCTTTTTTAACATCAAAGTCACATTTTCTAAGTAAATTATGAATTATGGTTTCTACATCATCACCAACGTATCCTGCTTCAGTTAATGTAGTAGCATCTGCGATAGCAAATGGAACTCCTAATGTTTTTGCTAGAGTTTCTGCTAATAATGTTTTTCCACTGCCAGTAGGACCTATCAATAAAATATTGCTCTTGGACAGGATTACATTGTTTACTTGTTCATTTTTTCCATTATATAGCAAACGTTTGTAATGGTTATAAACAGCTACGCTTAAAATTTTTTTAGCACGTTCTTGTCCTATTACATAACTATCAAGTACTTCATGTATTTCTTTGGGTAACGTTAATTTAAAATTATCAGTAACAGCAATATTATCTTCGATTGATAATATTTTGTGACATGCAACTAAGCATTCATTACAGATTGCACAATCTTGATAAGCAATCAATTTCTTTACATCATTTTGAGTTTTGCCACAAAATGAACAACTATTAATTCTTTGTATTGTCATAATATTAATATTGAATAAAATTTATGTTATTTTTCTTAATTAAAACAAATATATCATATGTCATTCCATTATATTAAAATAAATAATACATTTTCCTGTATATTTTTTCCATAATAATATTAATTCGCTTTTATATCAGTGATATTATAAAAATAATTTATAATTTTTATGTAATGAAAAGTAATGATTATATTGTTATATATATGATATAATATTATGTAAGTATATTGTACTCTATGGAGAATTTTAAAAATGTGTAAAAGACTTCCTTGTAATGTAATTACGATGACAATATTTATAATAATGATATTATTATATTTATCTTTTATTTTAAGTATGTGGTATCCACAGGTGATGCCTTACGTAATTTTTATTAGTAGATCATTTGAAATAATGTTTCCTGTATTAGCAGTTGGAGCACTTGTAAAATATTTAGCACATGATTCTAACAATTGTAAAAAATAATGCATGAAAAGATACTTTAGTTAGAATTGGTTACGTAAAAATTGGACCATGCTTCTTCTATTATGATTTTCCTTGTATTGTGTATAATTTTATGAATGATATTGGGGGATTTTAATTCAGTAGATTTGGTAGTCAGTTTTATTTCCTTTGTTATTTTATATCCCCAAAATATTCTGCTAATTAGATATGAAATATCATTATTATTAATTTGTATTGCTAATAATGCATTTTTAATTCTGTTAGGTCTACGATAAACATCAAAATTTTCAAGAAAATTCACAATTTCATTAGGATCTTCTATCATATTCACAATAGTATCATTTATTTTATTTACTAATAATGCCAAATCTTTATATATTTTGGGAATTTTATATTTGCAACAAAAATTACAAATTTCTTTTTTGGTTAAATGATATGTAATTGCAGCAAATCGTATATACCCCTCATCAGTAACAGGAGTAATTTTTTTTAATGTAGTAATAACAGGAGTTAAATTTTTAGCAAATTCTGGAAAGATTTTATCTAGAACCTCACAGTCATTTAATACAATAAAAAATCTTTCAGGATATTTTTCTCTTAAAGCACGAGAAAATTCTTGCCACACTCTTTCTGGAACTAAATAATCTATTTCTCCATTTATAAGCATTAATTTCATTAGAATATTTGTTTTATGATGCACTGTGAAATCACCAAATTTAGATGCAAATCGTGCTACTCTTAAAATACGTACAGGATCTTCTGCAAAAGATTCAGATACATGTCGTAACAAATGTTTTTTAATGTCTAATTGTCCTCTAAAAGGATCTATAATATTTCCTAAAACATCCTGTGCCATAGCATTGATAGTTAAATCTCTTCTTTTTAGATCTTCTTCTAATGTTACCTTAGGAGATGAATAACAAGAAAATTCAGTATACCCTTTACCTATTTTACGATCTATTCTTGCTAAAGCATATTCTTCATGGGTTTTAGGATGTAAAAATACCGGAAAATTTTTCCCAACTTTTTTAAAACCTAATTTTAACATTTGATTTTGAGTTGCTCCAACTACAACCCAATCACGCTCTTTTATTGGAATATTTAATAAACTATCTCTTACTGCACCACCAACAAGAAAAATTTTCATAAAAATATTTTATCTGTTAATCATAATAGTATAAGATTATATTCAATTATAAATTAAATATATAATTATAATTATCTAAAAAACATAATATGAGTGAATATTTCTTAAAAAAAAAATTTTTTGGACAACATTTTTTAAAAGATAAAAATACGGTCATTAAATTAATCAATTTTATTGCTCCTTGCTATACAGATAATATAATTGAAATTGGACCAGGAGATGGAGCATTAACTACTAAATTATTACCATTAGTAAATAAATTACATGTAGTGGAATTAGATACTGATCTAATCCCTATATTAAAAAAAAATTGTAATTTTTCGGAAAAATTAATCATCCATAATAAAGATATATTAAAAATAGATTTTTCCCAATTTAATTTCCCATTAAGAATTGTTGGTAATTTACCTTATAATATTTCAACTAAATTATTATTCTATTTACTGAATAATATAAAATTGATAAAAGACATGCATTTAATGTTTCAAAAAGAAGTGGCTTCCAGAATAAGTGCTATTCCAGGAAATAAAATATATGGTAGATTAAGTGTAATGACTCAATATTTTTGTAATTCAAAATTATTGCTTAATATTGAGGCACAAAAATTTACTCCTATTCCTAAAGTATCTTCTTCTTTTATAAGAATGATTCCTACTAATAAATATACAATGTTAAATTGTGATATGAAAAAATTGGATATTATAGTAAAAACTGCTTTTACACATAGAAGAAAGACCATTGCAAATAGTTTGAAAAATTATATCCCTATTACAGCGTTTAAAAATGTTGGCATTAATGAATATTTTCGTCCCGAACAGTTAAAAATAATAGATTTTATTCTGCTTAGTAATTTATTAGCATAATATAATAAATAATGTATTATTTTATTATAGATAAAAATTTTTTGACTTTTAGTGCAGCCATACATCCTGAACTAGCGGCTACAATAGCTTGATGTATACTGTCAAAAATAACATCTCCTGCAGCATATATTCCTGATATATTAGTACTATTAGTTTTATCCACAGTTATATATCCACATTCTAAATTTAATTGATTATTAAAAATTGCAGTATTAGGGTTATTTCCTATAGCTACAAATATTCCATGTGTATCAACAAATTTCATTACATTATTGCTAATATCATTAATTTCTATTCCAGTAATTCCTAAATTATTGCCCAATATATTATTAACTATACAATTGGGTTCAAACTTTATGTTTTTAATTTTTTCTAACTGATGCATTAAATTAATATCAGCTTTCATAGTACTATTACGATAAACAATTGTTACATTTGCCGCGATTTTAGACAAATAAAGTGCATCTTCTGCGGCTGTGTTTCCTCCACCTATGATTACAACATTTTTATGTTTATAAAAATAACCATCACATATAGCACAAGTAGAAATTCCCTTCCCAATAAATTTTTCTTCAGCTGTCAATCCTAGTAATCTAGGCGACGATCCTGTTGCAATAATCAAGGCATCACATGAATATGAATAATTATTGCCATATAATTTAAAAGGATATTTAGATAAAGTTACTTCAATAATATTATCTGATAAAATAGGGGTATTAGTACGCTTAACTTGATTCAACATATTATTCATTAAATCATAGCCTGATATTCCATTTAATTCTCCAGGCCAATTAATTATATTAGAAGATTTTGTAATTTGTCCTCCTAATTCGTTTCCAGTAATTAATGCAACATTTAAATTAGCCAAAGCTGAATATATTGCAGCTGTACAACCAGCAGGACCTGATCCAAGAATTAATAATTGAAAATGTTTATTTTGCATAATTATATATAATTAATTTTAAATTTAATCATATTATATTAAACCATAATTATATAGATAACTATGTTATAATAATATTAATTATATGTTTTAAATTTAGTTGGATACAAAAATGATCCAAAGTATGACTGGGTTTGCAAAAAATTTTATAAATGATAATTATGGATTAATTACTTGCGAGATAAAAACGATAAACAATCGTTATTTTGATTGCAATTTAAGAATCACAGATAGTATACGTTCAATAGAACCCATTGTAAGAACAATATTACAAGCAGAATTGAAGCGCGGTAGAGTAGATTGTACATTAAATTTTGTTGCTAAAGAAGCAAATAATATTTCCATAACACCTAATGTTGCAATGGTTAAAAAATTACTACATGTTGTTAAAGAAATAGGTCAATATTGTGATATAACCAAAGTAGATCCTATACAAATATTAAAATTTCCAGACATGTTATGTATTACTAATAATAATATGGATAAAATTCATACAATAATTATATCTTTATTAAAAGAAACTTTGAATGATCTTATAAAAAGTAGAGAAAAGGAAGGCTTAGAGTTATCTTTTCTCATTTCTGATCGTTTAGACGAAATGTTATTTATTATTCAAAAAATTCAAAATTTAGCACCTAATATGGTAAGTAATCAAAGACAACGTTTAATAAAACGTTTAGAGGAAATTAGTACTTTAGATAAATTACGCTTAGAACAAGAAATGGTATATTTTATTCAAAAAATCGATTCTACTGAAGAAATTGATCGCTTAATCATACACATAAAAGAAATAAAAAATATTTTAAAGGGTGATAAAGTTTTGATGGGAAAACGAATAGAATTCTTAATCCAAGAATTAAATCGTGAAACTAATACTTTAACAGCAAAATCAATCGATATTAAAATTATTCAGTTAACAGTAGAATTAAAAGTATTGATTGAACAAATACGAGAACAAATACAAAATATATTATAATTCATTTATTATAATTGTTAATAAAAGTCATTATTTTATAACATAAAGACTGCAATCCGATCTTTTTTGCTGAGGAAATCGCATAATAATTCCCATCCCATTTTAATAATGTTAGGATATGTTTAATCCTAACTGATAATTCGTCGTCACTTAACAAGTCTATTTTATTAAAAATTAACCATCTTTCTTTACACACAAATTCATTACTAAATTTCATTATTTCATTTGTTATAATTTTTATTGATTCTACAGGATCATATCCATAAAATGGTGCTATATCTACAAAATGTAGTAAAATTCTGGTACGTTTTAAATGTTTTAAAAAACGATTTCCTAATCCTGCTCCTTGAGCAGCCCCGGCGATTAACCCTGGGATATCAGCGATGACAAAACTATTTGTATTATCTATACGTACAGTTCCAAGACAAGGATTGATAGTAGTAAAAGGATAATCAGCAATTTTAGGATTTGCAGCTGATACAGCTCTAATAAAAGTAGATTTACCTGCATTTGGTAATCCTAACAACCCGACGTCAGCTATCAATGATAATTCAAGTCTAATATCAATTTCTTCTCCTATATTCCCTTTTGTCATTTGTCTGGGAGCTCTATTTGTACTACTTTTGAAACAATAATTTCCTAATCCATGTTTTCCTCCTGATGCGATACAAATTTTTTGATTAGCTTTATTTAAGTCAATAATTAATTCTCCAGTAATATCATTAAAAACTAATGTTCCAATTGGAACATTTATAAATAGATCTTTACCATTTTTACCGGTACATTGAGATCCCATCCCATTTTCGCCATTACCAGCGGCGAATATTTTTTTAAAGCGAAAATCTGCAAGAGTATTAAGATTAGTATCGGTAATTAAAAATACATTCCCTCCATTCCCTCCATTCCCTCCGTCAGGACCCCCAAATGGGACCCATTTTTCTCGTCGAAAACTAACACAGCCATCACCACCGGATCCAGCTTTAATTTTAACTTTTACTTCATCGATGAATTTCATTTATTTTTCAATACTGATTGATTAATATCATATACTGTAACCATTTTCATAATTTCTGAAAATTAAAATGGAATATCATCATCTTCATTTACTAAAACATGGTCATCAAATGATACTGAATTATCATTTTGATCAATATTTTTATTTACAGTTGATGATGTAACTGAACTTTGATCTGTATTTGATTTTTCATTTACTTTACCATCTAACATACACATATCATTGGCAACAATTTCAGTAACATACCGCTCAATTCCATTTTTATCTTGCCATTTTCTAGATCTTAATGCCCCTTCTATATATACTTTTGATCCTTTATGTAAGTATTCTCCTACAATCTCTGCTAATCGATTAAAAAAAACAACACGATGCCATTCCGTTCGATCTTGCATCTCACCTGATTGTTTATCTTTCCAAGTATCGCTGGTAGCAATAGATATAATCGCAACTGCACTTCCATTCGGAGTATATCTGACCTCTGGATTCCCTCCCAGATTACCAATTAAAATTACTTTATTGATTCCTCTTGACATAAATTGTATCTCCTTTCATAAAAAATATTTATCTATAATCTTTTTACATATAACTATAATATTATCTTTATACAAAAAATCACTGAGTAACATATTTTGTATATTATAACTATATTTTTTCAATATAATGTAGGGTTTTATCTATCCTTTGTAAAACATTATTTTTTCCTAATAAACGTAATGTAATATTTAATGGAGGAGAAATTAATGTTCCAGTTACAGCGATCCTCAAAAGTTGTGCAACAACTCCAATTTCTGTATTCAATTTATTTGCAATATTTTTAATTAATTTGTTAGTATTATTGTCAGTTAAATCAGTTAATACAATTATCTCTTGCATAGTATTTTGAAATACAGATACAGATAATTTGATATGTGATATTAAATATGTTTTAGCATTTTCTTCATAATGTAAATAATCTTCATAAAAATATCTACTTTTTTCTGCTAATTCTTTTAACGTTGCTACTCTGCCCTGAAATGCTGTTACACAGTTACTTAATATTGGACCATTTAAATAATTTATATTTAATTTTTCCATAAAAATACTCAAACGTTCAGCAATAATATTAGGATCTAAGGTTTTAATGTAATGACGATTAAGCCAAAGCAATTTTTCTGGATCAAAAGAAGAATTTGATTTGCGAATATTTTTGACCTCAAATAATTTTATCATTTCATCAATAGAAAAAATTTCTTGATCACCATAAGACCAACCTAGACGGACAAGATAATTTAATATAGCTTCAGGTAAATACCCTTGATCTCTATATTGTAAAACACTTATAGAATTATTGTGTCTTTTAGAAATTTTTGCATGATTTTTGTCTAATACCATGGGAATATGTGCAAATAGTGGAATATCAGCGTTGAAAGCATTATATAAATTTATTTGTCTAGGAGTATTATTTACATGATCCATACCTCTAATAATATGGGTTATTTTCATATCAATATCATCTATGACCGCTGCAAAATTGTATGTAGGTGTTCCATCAGTACGAATAATAATTAAATCATCCAATTCGCTGTTTTTGAAACTTACTTCTCCTAATACCTGATCATGAAATTTAACAGTACCAATTAGTGGATTTTTAAATCTAATAACATAAGATTTATTTTTAATTTTATTACATCCATTATTTCTACAATAGCCATCATAACGAGGTTTTTCTTTATTTGATAATTGTTGCTTTCTTAAAATTTCAATTCTTTCCTTAGAACAATAACAATAATAAGCTGAATTTTGCGTAACAAGCTTTTCAGCCATATCTTTATATATGTGTATTCTTTCTGATTGCAAATATGGACCATAATCATAGTGTAACCCAAGCCATTGCATGCTATCAATAATTAATTTAGTTGCTTCCTGGTAAGAACGTTCAAGATCAGTATCTTCAATTCTGAGAATAAAATTACCTCCATAATGTCTAGCACATAGCCAACAATACAAAGCTGTACGTATACCTCCTAAATGTAAATTACCGGTTGGACTGGGTGCAAATCTAGTACATACTGACATAATACCTCATCTCAAAAATTTTATTTTATTATTATACCCTACTAATTTTTGAATAAAAGAAAAAATATGGCATTACATATACCATAATATACATAATATAGAGTATAACTATCAATTTCTATTAATATAATTTATAATTATAATCCATTATCAGGAAGGGCGATTAGCTCAATAGGTAGAGTGCTGCCTTCACATGGCAGTGGTAGCTGGTTCGAATCCGGCATCGCCCATTAAATCTTTATTATGAGTTTTTGCTATTTTTTGCAATTCAGAAAGTATATCCAAAGCTTGTTCTGAAGATATTTCATCAAGTTTAATTGAAGATATTTTATTTAATATTTGTTTTGATATTACCGTTTCATGTATATTTGATATTTCTAATTGGCTTAATTTTTTTTTAGCAATATCAATAACATATTTAGGTAATCCAGCAAGCTTTGCAACACTAACTCCATAACTCTTGTTTTCAGGACCATCTTGAACGATATGCAAAAAAATAATATTTTCATCGTGCATAGTAGCTGTGAGATGTACATTTGCAATATATGGAATATGGTTACTTAATTGTGTTAATTCGAAATAATGTGTAGAGAACATAGTCATCGATTTATTGATTGTAGCAAGATGTTTTGCTATTGCCCAAGCTAATGACAGTCCATCAAATGTACTAGTACCTCGTCCTAATTCATCTATAAGTACTAAGCTATTTTTAGTAGCATGATGTAAAATATTTGCAGTTTCTGTCATTTCTACCATAAAAGTAGAACGATTAGATGCTAAATCATCTGCTGCGCCTATTCTTGTAAAAATACGATCTATTGGTCCAATAATAGCGTTTGTTGCTGGTACGAAACTCCCAATATGTGCCAAAATAACTATTAATGCTATTTGTCTCATATAAGTAGATTTTCCGCCCATATTAGGTCCGGTGATTATCAATAATAATTGATCATTATTTAATATTAAATCATTAGGAATAAAAGGTAATTGCGATAATTGTTCAACCACCAAATGTCTTCCATTACTTATTTTTAATTCTATTGAATTTGTAAATTTTGGTTGAACTAATTTTAATGCTTCAGCTCTTTCTGCAAAATTATTTATAACATCTAATTCTGAAAGAGAATCCACCATATCTTGTAATTGTCTAATTTGCTTGCAGATTTTATCTAATATCTTATTATAAAGATGTTTTTCTAAATTTATAATGCGGTTTTTACAACTTAATATTTTATTTTCAAAATTTTGAAGACTAATATTAGTATATCTTTCTGTATTTTTTAACGTTTGTTTTTTTATATACTCTTTATCGAAAATATTAGTACCTCGTTTCACTTCTATGTAATAACCATGTATTTTACTATATCTGATTTTAATATTTGGTAACTGCATTTTTTCTTTTTCTTGATTTTCAAAATCGATTAATAATTTACTAGAATGCATACTAAAATTTCTTAATTCATCTAATTCATTATTAAAATTATTTGCTATTACCCCTCCATCTTTAATGGTAGGTGCTGGATTTTCTTTTATCCCTTTTTGTAAAATATTTAATACATTAGGAAATGATTTTATATTTTTTATTATATTTTTTAGGGTATTAGATATATTATCTTTAGGCAATAAATCTCTTATTTGTGGTAATAGAGATAATGTATGTCTTAACTGTACTAAATCTCTTGGACGAGCTGATTTTAATGAAATTCTAGCTAAAATACGTTCAATATCACTGATACTTTTAAGAATTGTATAGATCTTATTAACTTTTTTTGAATTTTGAAGACTAATAATTGTTCTATGACGATCATTTAAAATATTATGGTTACGTAAAGGGCATAAAATCCAACGTTTCAATAAACGACTACCCATAAAAGTGGCAGTATTATCTATAATATCAAATAAAGTATGCCCATTATATGAACTATGTAAAAGTTCCAGATTTTTTTGTGTAGTTGCATCCAAAATGATTTTATCTTCATAACGTTCAATACTCAGTGTAGATATATGCGGTGCAGTATGTTGTTGGGTATCTTTTACGTATTGTAAAAGACATCCACATGCAATAAGTGCAATAGGAAATTCATTACATCCAAGGCTATTAATATCACGAGTATTAAACTGATGCATTAATAATTCTTTTGCTAAATCCACATCAAATTCCCATGAAGGGCGTTTTTTAACATTAGAAAAACTTAATGACGTAAAATATGCAAAATTTTCACATATTAATAATTCTACTGGATTTAATCTTTCTAATTCATTCAATAAATTTTCTATACTAATAACTTGCGTAATTGTTAATTTACCACTAGCAAGATTCAATGCAGCCAATCCAAATGTATCTTTAATATTATGTATTACAACCAGTAAATGATCTTTTTTAGCATCCAATAAAGCTTCATCAGTAATTGTTCCAGGAGTAATAACTCTCACTACTTTTCGTTCTACTAATTTTACTTTATTTTGTTTACATTGAGATTCTATTTGCTCGCAAACAACTACTGATTCTCCTAATTTTACAAGTTTTGCTATATAAGATTCAGCAGAGTGCAGCGGCACACCTGCCATAGGAATTGGCTCTCCACATGATTGCCCTCGCGAGGTTAAAGCTATGGATAATAATCTCGAGGCTTTACATGCATCTTCATAAAAGAATTCATAAAAATCACCCATTTGATATAGCAATAGTATCTTTGGGTATTTTGCTTTTATTCTAAAGTATTGTTGCATTACCGGGGTATGTTTCTTTGAAATAATATCTTCCATAACTCTAATTAAATTAATTATATTTTTACTTTTAAAGAAGATTAAAATATTTATATATTCAGCATTATATTTTTTCTTCTATCCATCCATAACCGTTTTTTTCTATTTCCAATGCTAATTCTCTACCTCCAGATTGCACTATTCTTCCATTGTATAATACATGAACATAATCGGGAATTACATAATCTAATAATCTATGATAATGTGTTATTATTAAAATCGATTGTGTTGCTGAATGTAAATTATTGATACCTTTAGCAACAATTTTTAGTGCATCTACATCTAGTCCAGAATCTGGTTCATCAAGTAAAGCCAATTTTGGATTCAGCATAAGCATTTGTAATATTTCATTTTTCTTTTTTTCTCCTCCAGAGAATCCAAAATTAATGGATCGTTGTAAAAAATTTTCATCGAGTTCCAAAATTCGACATTTATCTTTAATTAATTTTATAAGATCACCAGCTTTTAATTCATTTAAGCCTTGTTTTTTACGTAAAGTATTTAGAGCAGTTTTAAGAAAAACAATGTTAGATACTCCATTAATTTCAACTGGATTTTGAAAAGATAAAAAAATTCCAAGATGAGCTCTTTCTTCAGGTAAAAGTGATAATAGGTTTTTCCCAAAGTATTCAATATTCCCAGATAAGTAATCCACATTTTTACCAGCAATAACATTAGCTAGCGTACTTTTACCTGAACCATTTGGCCCCATAATTACATGTATGCTACCACTTTTAATTTCTAAATTTATACCACAAAGGATGTTTTTTAAATTAATACTGGCATGTAATTCCTTGATTTTTAACATTAGTTACTCCATTTAAAATTAAATTAATTAATTTATATGCTTCAACGGCAAACTCCATGGGCAATTTTTGAAAAACCTGTTTACAAAAACCATTTACAATCAAAGTAATAGCATCTTCTTTACTGATGTTACGTTGTTGGCAATAAAAGAGTTGCTCGTCACTTATATTAGTGACTGATGCCTCGTGCTCAGCTATTGCTGTATTATTACTTACAGTTACTTTTGGATAGGCATGTGCTCCACATGTATTACTTAACAATAGAGAATCGCATTGTGTATAATTACGAGCATAATCAGCTGATTGTGATATTTTTACCAAACTTCTATAACTATTTTGAGCAAATCCTGATGAAATGCTTTTTGAAATTATAGTACTAGTTGTGTTTTTACCTAAATGAATCATCTTAGTTCCAGTATCAGTTTGTTGATGATTAGTTGTTACTGCTACGGAATAAAATTCACTACTAGAATTGTCCCCAACTAAAATAGTACTAGGGTATTTCCAGGTAATGGCAGATCCAGTCTCTATTTGTGTCCAGGAAATTTTTGAATTATATCCTCTACATTCTCCTCTTTTTGTAACAAAATTATAAATTCCACCATTTCCGTTTTTGTCCCCTGGATACCAATTTTGTACAGTTGAATATTTTATTGTAGCATTATCATGCGCTATCAATTCTACTACTGCTGCATGTAGTTGATTATTATCTCTTACTGGAGCAGAACATCCTTCAAGATAACTAACATAACTATCCGCTTCCGCTATAATTAAAGTACGTTCAAATTGTCCTGTATTAGCAGCATTAATACGAAAATATGAAGATAATTCCATAGGACAATGTACTCCTCTGGGTATATATACAAATGATCCATCACTAAAAACTGCCGAATTTAAAGCTGCAAAATAATTATCATTATAAGGAACTACAGTATTTAAATATTTTTTGATTAATTCCGGATACTTATGCAATGCTTCAGAAAATGAACAAAAAATCACTCCTATGGATTTTAATTTATCTTTAAAAGTAGTAATAACCGATATACTATCGAATATTGCATCTACTGCAATTCCAGAAAATTTTGCATTTTCTTGTAATGGAATACCAAGTTTGTTATAAGTTTCTAGTAAATTATCATCGATTTTTGTATTTTTTATTTTGGAGGATTTACTTGTATTAACAGGAGCAGAATAATATATGATATCATTGTATTTGATTGTTTTATAATTAATGTTTGCCCAATTCGGTTCAGTCATTTTACACCAACAATCATAAGCTTTTAATCTGTAATCCAGCATAAAATCTGGTTCTTGCTTTTTTTTCCAAATTAAACGAATGGTTTCTGGATTAATACCAAGTGGAATGTCGTCGGTTGCAATATCAGTAATGAAACCATGAGCATAGTCTTTATTTATTGAATCTTTTAGATTTTTTATTGACATATATTCAAAATGATAGCGTTATATTTGTAATAACGATTTAATTCATTAATTTATTTAGCTTAATTTTATTCTAGTAATATATGACCCATTTCTTGTATCAATCTTTAATGCATCCCCAATATTAACGAATAAAGGGACACGAACAACAGCTCCTGTTTCTAATGTAGCAGATTTACTACCACCAGTAGCAGTATCCCCACGCAATCCTGGATCAGTATCAATTACTTTTAATACTACAAAAATCGGTGGATTGATTCCAATTATATCTCCATTCCATACGGTAACAATACATATATCTTGTTCCTTTAACCATAATACATTAGTACCAATAACATTTTTATTAACAGCAAATTGTTCAAAAGTTGTACATGACATAAAATTATATATTATTCCGTCATTATAAAGATATTGCATCTCAATATCTACTACATCTGCAATTTCTAACATTTCACCTGATTTGAAAGTTTTATCTAGAATACGCCCTGATTTTACATTACGTAGTTTAATACGGTTAAAAGCTTGCCCCTTACCTGGTTTTACGTATTCATTTTCTACAATACTATACGGATCATTATCCAAAATAACCTTAGTACCAATTTTAAGTTCGTTAACGGTAAGCATTACCATATATATTCTCCTTGTTTTGGAAATAATTAACACTGTACATGTTATATTCCAATAATAAAAATTCAGTGCCTGACTGGAATTGAACCAGCAACCTTTGGCTTCGGAGGCCAATACTCTATCCAATTGAGCTACAGGCACAATTTATTAATTTACTATACTACGATTATTTTTAGTAATTGCAGTAATTATTTTGTTTTGTACAGTTTCAATTGAATCTAAACCATAAATTTTTACATAATTAATTGATTTTTCATTTAACCACATATTTCTGTAATAATTAATTAAACTGTCTGTTTTTTCATGATAAATACGTAAACGATGCTTTACAATTTCTTCCTGATCATCATCACGTTGAACTAATGGTTCTCCAGTGATATCATCGCATCCTGAAATTTTTGGAGGATTATATATTAAATGATAAATTCTTCCAGATGATGTATGAATACGACGCCCAATAATACGCGAAATTATTTCATGATCAGGAATAAATATTTCAATAACATAATCAAAGTTAATATTTACTTTTTGTAGGTATTGAGCCTGCGATACAGTTCGTGGAAATCCATCCAAAAGATAGCCATTACAACAGTCATTTGATTTTAGTCGTGTATCAATTATGTGTATGATGAATTCATCAGGTACATATAATCCATTATCAATATATTTTTTAATAATATTACCAATTTTAGAACCACTATTTACAGTTTCGCGCAGTATATCACCGGATATGATTGATGGAATTTTGAAAAATTTAGCAAGGTTGTATGCCTGAGTTCCTTTTCCTGATCCAGGAGGACCCAATAATATAATACGCATTTAGATCTCTGTTTATTAATAGAACACTAAAATATATATGATAATTCATACAATTTAAATATTAATATAAAAAATCATGATTATTTTTATTAATTAAAAAATGTAATATATATTTGTAAAATGACAATGATACAATTCTAAATATCAAATTACTCATTTTTTTGATAGAATGACGTTCAATTTAGTATTTTGTGAATTATTTTGGAGGGTTTAATGCAATATCCGTTAATTTTTTCTTCAATATTATTATCTTTAATATTTGGCCAATCTATCTTTGCAGAAAACAAAATTGGCGTAATGAATGTAAATAAAGTATTTATAGAATCTCCTCAAGTATCTGCTGCAAAAGCAGATTTTAGAAGAAAATTTGACTTTAGAGAACATGAATTATCTCAAGTACAAAAGAATTTTCAAAGGGAGGTTGAATTCTTTAACAAGAATAGTATTTTAATGAAACTTGATACGCAGCGTAATGAGCAGCAAAAATTACTTGAAAAACAAAAAAAAATTCAAGAAATGCAGGCAAAATTACAAGCTGATGCTGGTAAAGCACAACAGGAAGCCTTTGACAATTTTTCAAGAAAATTAGAAATGGCAGTTAATAAAGTAGCTGTTGATAAAAAACTTGATCTAGTTTTGGTAAACGCAAGCTTAGCATATAGTAAAAAAGAATTAGATATTACACATGATATTGTTAAGCAAATGAGAAAAATGTAATTTAATGAAACAATATATTTATAAATTCTATGCGATTATATCGAATATATCATTCAATGTCTTTGTCAGTAGGAGAGATTGTTGCTTTAGATGGCAATATATATCAACATCTACTGCAAGTTTTAAGACTAAAAATAAAAGATAAATTTATTTTATTTAATGGAGATACGAAAGAATTCGAAGCTAGTATTCTAAAAATAGATAAGAAAAAAAAATTTTTTTTGGTCATTATTGAACGTTTCATACAAATTAATAGAGAATCTTTTTTAAACATACATCTAGCACAGGGCATATCCTGTAGTGATAAAATGGATTTTATAATCCAAAAAGCTGTAGAATTAGGAGTAAAAACAATAACCCCATTATTTACCAAATATTGCAATGTGAAATTAGATGCAAATCAATTAAATAAAAAAATGTACCGTTGGCGACAAATTGCTATTCATGCAGCAGAACAATCTGGTAGAAATTATATTCCAAAAATTATTAATAGTTGCCACATATTGGATTGGTGTAAGATACAGGATTTGGATTGTACCAAACTAATTTTTACTCCACAAATATTAAGTCAAAATAATATTAAATATAATATCTCAAATAATGTAATTATTGTAATAGGACCAGAGGGTGGGTTCTCTGACAAAGAAATTAATACTGCCATGATACATAAATTTATTCCAGTATCACTTGGTAATAGAATTTTACGTACTGAAACGGCTTCGATAGCAATAATTAGTATTATACAATCTAAATGGGGCGATTTTAATTTTTAATGTTATAATCGTAGATGATAGATAATGCTCAAGAAGGATTTTATCCTAATTTAAAATAGGAATGAATCCCTTCGAGAAACATTTGTACTGCCATTGCAGTAAGCATCATTCCTGACAATCTTTCTAATGCCGTTAATCCATTTTCACCAAGAAATTTACTTACCAATCTTCCACTTAATAATATTAAACTTACAGTTATAGCAGCCAACGTAATTGCTATAAACCATAAAAATTTTTTATTCGGTTGTTGGGTAGATAAAAGTAGTACTGTAGTTAAAGCTCCAGGTCCTGCTGTTAATGGAATTGCTAATGGAACGAAAAAAGGTTCATAATAACTATTATTTTCTTGTTCATCCTTTTTTTCAGGAAATATCATTCTTAGTGCGACTAAAAATAGAATAATTCCTCCAGCTACTCCTAATGCTTGTTCACTGATGTGAACACTCCGCAAAAAAAATTTACCAAATAGCATAAATGCAACTAAGGTTAAATAAGCAAAAAATGTTTCTCGCAATATAATTTTAGTATGTTTAATACTATCTATTTTTTTTAAAGTAGATAAAAAAACTGGCATGTTACCAAGAGGGTTCATAATTAATACTAGTAATATAGCTGTAGAAACAATGGACATATCATTACATTATTAAAATTAACTTATTGGTTATAATTACTTGGACAATTATTACAATTTACTGCAGAAATTTACGTACATTCCACATATTGAATATATTACATATTTAGGTGAGTAAAGTAAATATATTTAAATTTTATGATATAGATTTTATGTGATTGTAAAATATATTATTATAATTATTATGGAATTAATAAATATTTAATAAACATGCTAAAATTTCAAGAATTAAATTATGCATATCATCAAAATAAAACCAGTATTATATGGTTGCATGGTTTAGGATCAGATGGTTACGATTTGATGAATGTTGTTACACTAATGCAAATATCATCAGATTTAACAATATATTCATTATTTCCCCACGCTCCATTTCGTATGGTAGAAGTAGTGGGTGATAATGTTCGAGCTTGGTTTGATATGTCTAATTATAATGGAATTAATTATAAAGAGAAATTTACTGACATTGAAGAATCGGAAAAATTGATAAAATTTTTAATTGATAAAGAAATCAATAGAGGTATTCCTAGTAATAGAATCATCTTGGTTGGATTTTCTCAAGGAGGAGTTATGGCATTACGTATGTGTATGAATTTTAATCAACAATTAGCAGGAATAATAGCAATTTCAGCATGGGTTCCATTAATGAAAGAAAATAAATTTAATATTGGGATAAATTGTGAAAAGAAAAATTGTTTAAATACTCCAATTTTTATAATGCATGGAATAAATGATAATATAATTCCTATAAAATTTGCTGATGCGAGTACTTTATTTCTAAAAAATAGGGGTTTTCATAATATTTTATACAAATATTATTCTACAGGGCATTCAATTTGTTTAAATCAAATAAATGATATTGATAAATGGATAAAAGAATTGATAAAACATTGAAATTACAGCTAAATATCTCGATGTTACAGGTACAAAATACATTAAATCATTATAATAATGACTTAAAAAACGAAAATAGTTAATAACTAAAATTACTGGATATTTTATAGGATTGATTTTATGAAGAAAAATCTAAATATTAAAATTTGTTTAGTTTTCTTTTTAATTTTAACAATGCTATCCCTGCATAATTGTATATCTTTTGCAGCGTATTTAGATAAAATTGTATGTATTGTTAATGATGATATTATTACTCAAAGTGATATTAATAGAAGAATGACGATGTTATCTTATGTATCAAAGAAACATCAAACAAAGGTATTATATAATAACGTAGTGCACGATTTAATTGATATTGTAATGCAATTACAATTGGCTAAAAAAAATTCTGTGATCATAAGTGATGAAGAATTAGATAATGTGATTTCTAATTTTGCAAAAAGTAACAATATGAATCCTATAACTCTGAAAAAAATATTACCCAAACAAATGAATATAAATTTTCAGATTTTTAGAGAAAATTTGCGTGAACAATTAATAATAAATACCTTACAAAAAGAAATTTTGGGTAAAGAAATTTTATTATCTATTAAAGATGAGGATATAGAAAAAATAAAAAAAAGCACCTCCAAGATATATAATAAACACAAAAAATTTCATTTAATAGATATTGTATTAGAAATTCCCGTAGAAAAACATACAAAAGAATCAATTAACGTTTTAAGGTTAATGATACGGAAATTAATTAATAATAAATCTGATACTAATAAAATATTAAATGATCTTAAAGAATTTACGGAAAATAAATATAATATAGTTAGTATAGATTTGGGTTGGCGTACTATTACAGAATTACCAGAATTATTTATTAAGTATGTAGTGTTAATGAGAGTACATCAAATAGTAGGGCCGATTGTAGCGATAAATGGATTACATTTACTTAAGTTATTAAATATTGAAATACCGATAAATTTTCACGAGATATCTAGTGAAGAAGCAATTAATATTATTTATCAGCAAAAAATTAAGGAGAAAATTATCCCGTGGTTAAAAAAACAACGTTTAATATCATATATAGAATTAAAATAATGATATTTAAATATTATAAATTTGGAATAAACTAGTTTTATATATGCATAGATAGGAGAAGTGAGTGTGATTAATATCAAATTTAATAAATTATGTTATATTTTAAATTTTTTAATGGTGGTATTGTTCCTAAATTTTATGGATGATGTTTGTGCAAACAATTTAAATTGTCAAAAAAATTTATTAGCAATGAAATATCATAATACGATGTTTCATACTAAGAAACAATTTGCTCCATCCCTTTTAATAAATCATTGTAGTATAGTTACAAAATCACCAGCCAATGACACTGTCAAATATCCTGAAATTAATATTCATGGCACTGTAAACAGTAAATTACAAATTGCATTAAAAAAAAATAATGATTTAAATAAAGCGAGATTTACACACAAATTACAATATCCTAACATTGAGTTAGATATGATTTCTAAATTAAATTCTTGGATAAATAGCGAAATAGGGTTCATATATCATTCTCATGCAAAGAGTTTTTCTGTTTATCCAGAGATAATTGTAGATAAAGCTTTTGTTACTATAGGTAATGTAAAAAAATTTCCATTTTATGTGACTTTAGGGCAATTTACTCCACCATTTGCATCAGTAGCCAGTAGTGATATGTTAACTACTTCTATTACTAAATTACTTACTGCAATGGAAAATAAACATATACTGATGTTCGGTATGCGTAAAAATAAGATGTATATTCAAAGTTATATTTTTCAGGATCGCTTCCATATAATTCCAATAAATTTTTTAGAAAATAGTGGATTGAATGTTGGATATGATCTTTTAGCACACTCTAATTTAAAAATGGGAATCATTATTGGAATATTAAATGATAATACTAAAACTAATTTTGCAAAAAAATATATTTCTGAATTAAATAATCTCGATAGCATTAATACTAATAATTCTAAAAGAAGAGAAATCAATTCATTTCCAGTGATAAATAGTAAAACATATCTAGTATATAAGAACATTAATTTCAATATCAATTATGTAAGATCTGGTAGAATTTTTAACCTATCAACTAACAATCATGATAATACAAATCATCATTGTGCTTTGCAAGTGGAAAGTTCGATCCATTTCAATACTCTTAACCAACAAAGTAAAATATCAATGGGTTATGGACAAAATTTAAGTGACCGTCGAACTATAGAAGACATTCCAAATTATATATTATTTTCGACTTATAGTATGACAATTACTAAAAATAGTACATTAAAACTTGAATATCGACATGACGTGAATATTAATAAAAAACATAATAACTTTGTAACTCTAAATTTAGGGATACATTATTAAAATTTGATGTGAGATAAGGTATGAACATAGTGTTATCATATACAATAGAATTATTATTAGTTGCCATTTTTATTTTAATTCGTAGTATAGGAACATTATATTCATTTTGTATTCCAATAGAAAATTTTATATTACTTAATCGGTGTGATTTTATGAAAAATATCTTGAATAATTATATTGTTCTTGGTGTTTCTATTTTAATAAGTGATTTTTTAATAAATTTTTTGTATTTCGGTAAAATTATATTATTGTATGATGGATGTTATTGGCAATATGCTTCTTATGTTTTAATTGCATTATTAGGCAAAATATTTTCTACTTACCGTAATAAATTTATTTTATTATTTGTAGCACCAGTATTGTTTTTTATAATTACTAATTTTGGAGTTTGGATACAATGGAATTTATATCCTCATACAATTACTGGACTTGTGACATGTTATTTATCAGCCATACCTTTTTTTCGTGACCATATAATATTAAATTTTATTTATGGTAGTATATTGTTGAGTTTTTGTACAGAAATAGAAAATTTACAATTTAAAAATACATTTCCAATAATATCATGTTATTTTAAAAATTAAAATTATTACTAAATTAAATATGTATTAGTAACTACAATAGTTAATAGTGTTTTTAAAAATATATAAACTATAAAAGCAACTATTCCAGAAGCTGGAATGGTAAATAGCCATGCCCATAATATATTCATAGCAATCTTCCAATTAACTGCTGATAGCCTCTTAGTTAGTCCTACACTTAAAATAGTAGAAGTAATAATATGGGTTGTACTAGTTGGTAATCCTAAAATTGCAGTTACCAATACTACTAAAGTTGAAGTTGTCTGAATACAAAATCCATGTATTGGAAGTAATTTAACAAAATCTTTTCCAACAGTTTTTATAATGCGACGACCACCAATAGCAGTACCTATTGCCATAGAAATTGCACATGATATTATTACTAACCAAGGTACATTAAATGAATTCAAATAATTGTAACTCACTAATGCCATAGTTATTATACCCATAGATTTTTGTGCATCAGCAGTACCATGGGATACAGCCATTGTTGCTGCTGAAATTATTTGTAATTTTTTGAATTTTTTATTTAGGATACTAGGATGAGAATAACGTACCATCCATGATAACATAATCATAAAAAAATAGCCCAATATCAATCCAATAATTGGAGAACAAATTAGTGATAATACCACATATTTTATCCCTTCTAATTGTAAAACGTTAAAACCACAGCTTGCAATTGAAGCGCCAATAATTCCACCTATTAACGCATGAGTAGAAGAAGAAGGAATAGCAAAATACCATGTAATTGTTGACCAAATCACTGCTCCACACATTCCAGAAAGAATCATAAGTTGTGTAATACCATGTTCTTTGACAATAGATTGTCCAATAGTAGCAGCTACTTTAGTAGATATCATTGCTCCAATAAAGTTTAAAACAGCTGCCATTGTCACAGCTGTAAAGACTGACAATGCACGTGTAGATACACATGTAGCAATAGCATTAGCTGCATCATTTACTCCATTAATATAGTCAAAAATTAAGGCTACAATTATTACACAAACCAATATAAATAAACTATTTTCAAGCATTTTTTACTACCACACTTTCCAAAATATTAACTGTATCTTCACATTTATCAGTTATCAATTCTAAATTTTCATAAATTTCTTTCCATTTAATTAAATTAATTGGATCATACTCTTCATTAAATAATTTACTAACTGCATTTGCACGTACACGGTCTGCATCATTTTCAAAAGAATTGATTTCTACACAAAAATCGGTAATTTTTTGAGGATGTTTTTCAAGAATAGAAACAGCCATTTCTATTGATTGACAAGCTTTTAAGATAATATTTCCTAATTCTTGAGCTTCAGGAGTAATATTAGGAATATGATATATAACAATATGTTGTGCAGCTGCATCGATAATATCTATTATATTATCTAAAGATGCTGCTAATGCATATATATCTTCTCGATCAAAAGGAGTAATAAAACTTTTATTTAATTTTTTAATAATATTATGAGTTTGCATGTCACAATTATGTTCTATTTCTTTAATTTGTTGTTGATAAATTAATGGATTATCAAAATTATCAAGCATATTTTTTAACGTATATGCTCCGTCAACTATATTTTTTGCTAAATTACGAAACAACAAAAAAAATTCTTCCTCTTTAGGCATAAAGTTAAACATCATATTCTCCTATCTATAATAATACATATTACACTTTTTTTATGTGGAAGCTATCGAAAGATTTGTTATAATAATTAAAAAATATTAATTTTACATTACTATTAATAATAATTTAAAATAGTGATTGGCAGATTTGCAATATAATTCTAAAAATCTATTCTTTCTCATGATAATATGTCTTAAATTAAAAATGTTAAAAATATATACAAATTATGAATATTATTTGAATTATATTGTAATTTTAATCATGTGGATCTATAAAAAAATTGGTAATAATTTAATATTTTTGTAATAAAATGTTATTTTTTAATTTTATAAATATTTTGTGAATGTTTAATGATAAAAATTATTTTTATACAATTTTATTCCATAATAATTGGAATATTTTTTTTGTGCAAATGTATATTTGCCGACTATAAACATCCAAATATAGAATTACAAAAAGTATTATCTCAAATAACTAATATACAAAATGATATTAAGATCGGGAAAAAACAACAAGTAAACGTTCAATCACAATTAAATAAACTAAAGCAGCAAATGCAAATATTAAATATAGAATTACAAAATAATACAAACACAATTAAGAAAAAAAATATAACTTTAAATAAATTAGAAAATAATAAATCATTATTACAAAACAAATCTACAATTTTACATAATAAAATATTATTACAAATTTATCTCATGTATACTGCAAAAAAAAATGACGATATAATAATCCATCTATTAAATACCTCAAATAACAAAATTATGCAGCAAATGCTGATTTACCATAAATACCTAGGGTTATTGTATCTAGCTAAGAAACAAAATTTAAATAGAAACTTACATAAAATTTTTAATGCCGCTGTAGAAATTAAGCAAGAAACAAATTCATTAAAAATATTAGGGAAAGCGCGTGAAAATCATATGTATACATTGGAATCAATGAAAATTCAACGTAATCAAATACTGCAAGGATTAAATGATAAAATCATACAACATAATGCAAAATTACAGCAATTACTACAGGCTAAGAGTAATCTTGAAAAACTTATATTATCATTATCAGTTAAAAAAACCATACATAAACATACAATTATTCCATCAGGTAAAAAACATAAATTATGTGAAAATTTTATTCAACCGGTAAAAGGAAAAATTATAATTCATTTTGGTTCCCCCATAGAAAATAGTACATGGAAATGGAATGGTCTTGTAATTAGTGCATTAGAAAATCAAGAAGTGCATGCAATTCATGCAGGCACTGTAGTTTATGCAGATAGATTAGCTGGGTATGGATTATTAATAATTATAGATCATGGGAATAATGATATGAGCTTATATGGTTACAATAAAAATTTAAAGAAAAAATTGAATGAAAAAGTAAATATTGGAGAAATTATTAGTAATGTTGGTAAAGATAATAACGGAAATTGTGGGTTATATTTTGCCATACGTCATAATGGGAAACCTATAGATCCTGAAAAGTGTTATTAATATATAACGCGCCCGGAGAGACTCGAACTCCCGACCACCTGGTTCGTAGCCAGACACTCTATCCAACTGAGCTACGGGCGCTAAATCAACAACCAAGAGCAATCGTAATAGTTTACCCTATGAAAGTCAAATTATATACAAATTACATGACTTTATTTAACTATTGTTAATTTATATATTTCAATTTTATCGCCTATTTTTACATCGCTAAAATTTTTAATACCTATACCACATTCCATGCCTTGTTTAACTTCACTGACATCTTCTTTAAATCTTCTTAATGATTCTAGTTCTCCATTGTGTATTACTACATTATCACGTAATATTCTTAGAGGTATTCCTCTTTTAATAAAACCTTCCAGGACAATACATCCAATCACTATTCCAGTTTTGGAAGAACGAAAAATTTCTCTTATTTCAAGTAGTCCAATTATTCGTTCTTCATATTTAGGCCCTATCATTCCGTGTAATGCTGCTAATATATCATCTTTCAATTTATAAATGACACTATAGTAACGTAAGTCTATTCCTTCTTTTTCAGCCAATTTTTTAGCAATTGCATTGGCTCTAACATTAAATCCTATTATAATCCCTTTTGTAGCCAAGGCTAGATTAACATCCGATTCAGTAATTTCGCCAACTCCAATAAATACGATATTAATTTTTACGCCTTCTACCATAAGATTATTTAGCATATCCTTTATAGCTTCCAGTGAACCATGTACGTCTGCTTTTAACACTACACATAGTATCTTAGTAGCATCTTCTTTCATTTTGAATAAAATATTTTCTAATTTAGAAGCTTGTTGTTTCGCTAATCTTACATCACGATATTTTCCTTGACGAAATAATGCTATTTCTCTTGCTTTCTTTTCTGTTGCAACTACAACTACTTCATCTCCAGAATTTGGTATTCCAGATAAACCTAAAACTTTAACTGGTATAGATGGTCCTGCACAAATTATTTTTTCTCCTGTATCGGCAAAAATAGCTCTTATTTTCCCGTAATAATGTCCAGCCAATAATATATCTCCTTGATGTAATATTCCTTTTTGCACAAGAATAGATGCTACAGCACCATGTCCCTTATCCAAATGTCCTTCTATTATTACACCTCTTGCTAAACAAGAAATAGGAGCTTTCAATTCTTGCATTTCTGCTAATATTAGAATAGAATCCAATAGATCATCTATTCCATATCCTGTTTTTGCAGAAATTTCTTGACACATAGTTTGTCCACCTAAACTTTCAACCACAATATCATATTTAGTTAATTCCACTTTGATATTTTCTGATTTTACTCCAGGTTTATCAATCTTATTAATTGCTACTATTAAAGGAACGTTAGCTATTTGTGCATGTTTAATCGCTTCTATAGTTTGAGGCATGATTCCATCATCAGCTGCTACTATTAATACTACAATATCAGTACATGCAGTTCCACGAGCACGCATTGCAGTAAAAGCTTCATGTCCAGGAGTATCTAAAAATGTAATCATTCCGTGATTAGTACTGACAGAATATGCTCCTATGTGTTGAGTAATTCCTCCAGCTTCATGAGAAACTACTTTAGTATTACGAATATAATCTAGTAAAGACGTTTTTCCATGATCAACATGTCCCATAATTGTTACAATTGGAGCTCTAGTAATAAGTTCTGCATCCTCTGTTTTTTCTATATTGTTTAAGTAATCTTCAATTGCTGATTCTTTAATAAATTTTACTTCAAACCCCATTTCTAAAGCCACTATTGAAGCTGTATTTTGATCTATAGTTTGATTAATAGTGGCAACAACTCCCATTTTCATCATTATTTTTATTACTTCTGTTACTTTTATTGCCATTTTTTGTGCTAATTCTAATACTGAAATAGTTTCTGGAATAAAAATTACTTTATTGATTACTGATTTTGCACCAACATCTATTTCCTTTTCTTTAGATTTGACTTGTAAAAATGGAGAAGATTTTTTTTTGATAGTATGTTTTATTTCTGGAGTAATTTTTTTTTGTTTCTTAATTAAATTATCCGTTTGTAATGGAATTTCGTTTTTTTGTTCTTTATTTTGATCTACAATAGTATTCTCAGTTGTATCATTAAATTTAATTTCAGATTTGACTATTTTACTTGAGTCATTAAATGAGGATACTGTTTTTACTTTTTCTTCTTCTAAATCTAAAGTTTTATCTATATTATGACGCAGACGATGCTTTAGAACAGTGATATTAATTGAACTACGAATGGTATTATTTGATACTTTTGTGGTTCTTAATATTTTTTTTTCTTTTGATAAAGTTAAAGAACTATCTTTTGCATTATTTTGTGACGATTTTAAATAATTAAGAAAAAGAGTTTTTTGATGATCAGTGAGATTTTGGGTACGATCTTTAATTTCAATACCAGCGGATTTTAAGCGTAACAGTAATTGTGTAGTCGTCATCCCTACTATTTTAGCTAATTGTTCTATTGTGATATTTCCCATATCTTTATATTACCTTAATTATTTTTATTAAACCAATGACCTCTTGCTTCCATTATCAATTTTCCCGCTTTATCTTGATCCAATTCTTCAATATCACTCAATTCATCGATTGATTGATCTGCTAAATCTTCTCTGGACACAATTCCTTTACTTGCTAAAATATAAGCTAGATGACGGCTCATTCCACGAATATCAAGTAAATCCTGTGCAGGTTGCACAGAACCTATTTCTTGAGTACTTGATAATGCTTGTTTCAATAAAGCATCATGCGCTCTTGTATGTAAAATATCTGCCATATCCTTATTAAATCCATCAATTGAAATTAATTCTTCTATAGGGGTATGTGCGATATCTTCTAATGTTTTGAATCCTTCTTGAATCAAAATGTTTGCTAGTTCTTTATCTACTGCCAAATTATCAATAAAAATCGATTCTAAATTTTCTGCTTCTGTTTTTGTTTTATTTTCTGCTTCACTAATACTAATAACATTTAATTTCCATTCAGACAATTCACTTGCTAATTTTACATTTTGTCCATTACGGCCAATAGCTAATGCTAATTGATCATCTCTAACTGCAATTTCCATGATTTTTTTTTCTTCATCTACAACAATTGACGTTACCTCAGCCGGAGCCATTGCATTCACAACTAATTGTGCTGGGTCGTCATCCCATAAAATAACATCAATGCGTTCGCCACATAATTCATTCGAAACATTTTGTACTCTAGAACCTCTAATACCAATGCATGCTCCAATTGGGTCAATTCTACCATCATTTGTTTTAACTACAATTTTTGATCTTAATCCTGGGTCACGTGCTATGGCTTTAATATTAATAATACATTCTGCAATTTCGGGAACCTCTATTTTAAATAATTCTAATAACATTTTATTGGATGTGCGTGTAATAATTAATGCTGGACCTTTGGGGTCATCTTTAACTTCACTTAATATTCCACGAATTCTATCATGTATTCTAATATTATCTTTTGGTAATAAACCATCTCTAAGAATTATTGCTTCTACCCCATTGCTTATATCTAATAATATTTTATCTCGCATTATTTTTTTTACAGTGCCCATTAATAAAATTCCAATAAGATTAGCGTAATGTTTAATAATTTCTGCTCTTTCGGCTTTACGAATTTCTCTCATTATCACTTGTTTTGCCATTTGTGCACCAATACGACCAAACTCTATTGATTGAATTTTCTCTTCCACAATATCCCCAATACAGACATCTGTATTTACATACTGAGCTTGTTTTAAGCTTATTTGTGTACCTGGAACAGAAGAAGGGTCATCTGTATTTTCTATAACCAACCATTTTCTAAACGTTATGTAATCTCCAGTTTTGCGATCAATAGACACACGAATGTCAACTTCTTCATTATATTGTTTAGCAGTAACAGTGGCTAGCGCGCTCTCAATAGCATTAAAAATAATTTCTTTATCCATATCCTTTTCATTAGATACTGAATCCACAACCAATAATATTTCCTTATTCATTTTATTCACCTTATATATCTAAATTTTTAATTGAGATCTACAAACGTTAGCGATATCAACATCTATAATTTGATCATTAATTGCTATATTTAATCTATTATTACTATATCCTAATAATGTACAAGTAAATTCGTAATCTTGGCATGCGGATATAGATTTATTTATTACTAAAAAAATTTTTCTACCAACATATTTCACATAATGCTCTGGTTTATATAAAAATCTTTCTATTCCAGGAGAAGATATCTCTAATATAAAATTTTTTAAAATTGGATAATTTTCTGTACACAATAAAGATTTAATATATTTACTAACTTTACTGCAATCATTAATACTTATGTTTTTGTCGCAATTTGATTGTGCAAAATCTATATATATTTGTATTAACATTGGAGTAATATTTTTAATATTCATATGCCATATAATATAACCCATATTTTCTATAACGGGAGATATTAATTTTTCTATTTTTGTATTTTGATTTTTCATTTTTTAATCTATAAATAACAAAAATGGGCCGAAGCCCATTTAAAAACAATTGTTGTAGTAATGTTAAAATTTAGAATCTCAAAAACAATATCCATGCCACCTACAAATCGGTAGCGGGGATAGGATTTGAACCTATGACCTTCGGGTTATGAGCCCGACGAGCTACCAGACTGCTCTACCCCGCGACTATAATGTTTATATACTCTCTATTTTATTATTATCATGTAAATCTAGAAAAAATTCAAGAAATTTAAAGAATTTATTGTTTATAAATCTTGATAATATATATATCAAAATTATACATTTATTACTTAATAACATAATTTGAGTATTATCAAATCAAATCTTATTGCTAATCATTGTTATTTTTAATAAATTATACTACAATTAAACTGCCCTTTGGTAATACTTTTGTGAAAATATTGTGAACTCCGCTAGGTCCGGAAGGAAGCAACGGTAGCAAATTATTTTCCAAGAAGTATCTTAACAAGGGGCGCTTTCATTTTATCAAAATCAATAATTTTATAATAAAAATGGCTATGAGTGGAGTCGAACCACTGACCTCAGCGTTATGAGTGCTGTGCTCTAACCAGTTGAGCTACATAGCCACATTCTAGATAATATAAATTTTGTACGTTTAGTCACTATTTGTCAAGTGCACTACAAATATTATAAAGTTATTATTATACATTTATTACTTGAATCTTATTGTTATTTTCAAGATACTTACGATAGCGTAATCTCGCTAATTTTTTTAATGCTTCATTATGAGGAATTATTTCGATAATATTTTTAAAGTTTAGAAAATAATCTGATATATTAGAAGTTAAATTTAATAATACATCTTTGTTTTTACTAAATAGCGTATTATATCCTATTGTAACTTGTGGAAGAAAATCGGTTGAATTTTCAATATATATTGCATGCGGTATAAAACTTATTTGTTTAAAAGTCCATAATAAATCATCCATATTTTGTGCTTCTTGCTGTGTAGCAAGATGGACGTGAATTTTATATCCATTGTTATATTCTTGTTCTATTATATTACAAGTATGTTCTTGAAAAGATACAGGTGAATTTTTATTTAAAATATAGAATGTAATCATATTTATTATTATAATACTAAATAAATATTAAATAAAATTCTGAAAGAATAAAAAAAATTATGATATTATGATATATACGAATAAGGAGAGGTGGCCGAGTGGTCTAAGGCGCTCCCCTGCTAAGGGAGTATGGATCAAAAATCCATCGTGGGTTCGAATCTCACCCTCTCCGGTAAAATGTTATTGACTAATTAACAAAGATTTTTTAATTAACTAAATTAATGAGATTTTATGTGTGAAAAAATAAATGAAATTAAAAAATTTCCATTAAAATTATTAATTCTTGATGTTGATGGTGTTTTAACTGATGCAAGGGTACACTATTTAGATGACGCAAGTGAATTTAAAACTTTTAATGTTAGGGATGGATTAGGAATAGAAATGCTTTTAAAAAATGGAGTTGAAATTGCAGTAATTTCAGGAAGAAAATCACTTGCAACTATCCATAGAATGCGTGATCTAGGTATTAAGCATGTCTTTGTTGGAGTTGAAGATAAATTAACTGTTTTAAAAACATTAGAAAAGACACTAAAAATAAAAAAAGAAAATATGGCGTGTATAGGAGATGATATTCCAGATATTCCTATAATGGAATATGTAGGTTTAAGCATATGTGTACAAGATGCGGTTCAGCAAGTACGAGCCATTGCTGATTATATAACAAAATCTAAAGGAGGAGCAGGGGCTGTTCGAGAAATTTGTGATTTTTTTTTATAGAAAGTCAAACATAATTTGAATAAAACATATTAATATTGTGCTTTGATATATTTAGATATTTCTAATTAAAAAAATTAGATATTAGGGTGTCGTTTATAATTTTATTGTTCATCTATTATTATCTTAGATTTTTGCAGATTGTTTATTTATAAGAGCATACTGCATAAATTGTATCCAAATTGGAAGGGCAGCAGCTGATCCATGTTCAGTAGTTGATCTAGGATAATCAAATCCAAGCCATACAACAGCTACTATATCTTTATTAAATCCAGCGAACCAAGTATCTATTTGATCATTAGTAGTACCTGTCTTACCAGCTAGATCTGCTCTATTAAGAATTTTAGCTCTACTAGCTGTACCGCGTTTAATAACATCTTTTAAAACATTTGTTATTAAGTAAGCATTCTGTGACGAGATTACTCTTGGAGCTGTTAAAATTGTATTATTGTTTGAATTCGTTATTTTAGGTACTATTAATGGTGTTGCTTGGAATATTACTTTTTCTTTTATTTTATCAGTTTCAATAATTGAATTTACAATGAAAGGAGCAATTTTGAATCCTCCATTAGCAAAAACTGAATAGCCAACCGCCATTTTAATAGGAGTTACTATGCCTGTACCTAATGCCAATGATAAAGATGCTGGAACTTCTCTAGTTCCTTCGAAACCAAAATTCTTTAAGTAAGATATGGTATATTGAATTCCAACATTTTGTAAAATCCGAATTGATACTAAATTTATTGAATGCACTAATGCTTCTTTTAATCGTATTGATCCTTCGAAAGTTTGTGTAACATTTTGGGGGCGCCAAATATCATTTCTGGATGGATCCCATAAAGCAATAGGAGTATCTTCAACAATAGTATCTAATGTTAGTCCTTTTTCCAAAGCTGCAGAATAAATAAAAGGTTTAAAGGCTGATCCAGGTTGTCTTTCTGCTTGTATTGCACGATTATAATTGCCTGAAGCACAAGAAAATCCTCCATTAATGGCTAAAATAGCACCATTATTTGGATTCATAACTATCATAGCACCTTCTATTTTAGGTAATTGTGCAAGACTCCATTGACTTTTATAATTTTTATAAACTCTGATTACATCTCCTGCAATTAATTTAGGATGCGCCCAAATGAAGTTTTCATAATTTATTTGGATTATATCTCCATTACCCAAAAGAGCATTAATATTTTTTCCATTAAACTTTAATACGGTTGCAGGATAAAGACTATTAACAACACCAATATTTAATAATTTTTTCCTCCATATATCAAATGATCCTGAAAATACAAAATGATTTTCGGGACCGTGATAACCATGTCTTTTATCATATGCTAAAATTCCATCATGCATAACCTGATTCGTTATATTTTGTAATCTAGAATCTATAGTAGTAAAGATCTTTATGCCCGAATTATATATTTTATGACCATATATGCTAGATACTAAATTACGTGCCATTTCTGCAGCGTATGGGGCTGTAATATCTACATATTGCTCATGGTAGTTTGTAGCAGCCGGTGTTGCAATTGTAGTATCATACATCTTTTGGCTAATATGATTATTTTCTAACATTCTCAAAAGAACGTGATTACGTCTCTCTTTAGCAGATTCGGGATTAGCTATTGGATTATTTCTTGATGGAGCTTGCGGTAACCCGGCAATCATTGTAATTTCTGATAATGTTAAATCATTCAATTGTTTACCATAATATGTTTGAGCTGCTGCAGCTACTCCATATGCACGGTTTCCAAAATAAATTTTATTTAAATAAAGCTCCAGTATTTCTTTTTTACTAAAAACACTATCTATTTTAATAGCAAGTAAAATTTCATTAATTTTTCTATTAAAAGTTTTTTCTTTATTTAAAAAATAATCCCTAGCTACCTGCATGGTAATTGTACTTGCACCTTGAGCTTTTCTTCCAGATATTAAATAAACTATACTTGCTCTAATTAGTCCTACTAAATCTACTCCTCTATGTTTATAAAATCTTTGGTCTTCGGTATCCAAAATCGCTAATACTAATAATTGAGGTACTTCTTCTAAGGTTACCGGAACTCTTTTTTCTTCTCCAAATTCCCCAATTAATTTCCCATCATTAGAATATATACGAAGTGGAAGCTGAAAACTAACATCTCTTAATTGATGAACATCTGGCAAACTAACAATCATATACAGGTATATACTACAGAGCATTATTAATCCACATAAAATTAGACCAATGAAGCTAATAGCAATACCGCTAATTATTTTCCTAATAGTTCTAAACATCTGTTTTAGATTTACAGTTTACTACCTCAAATAGAATAACCTATTTTTTTGTATTTTTATACCTAAAAAATACCAAATCATTTTTAGCTATGAACAATACCATATTTTTAATCGTATTGATAATATCAATCATTAAAAGTTACTGGATATTTTCGTGTTTCACCAAAAACATAAGGAGAAATTCTAATACCTAAAGGTGCTTGTCTCCGTTTATATTCACTATTTTTTACTAATTTTATAACTTTATTTACAATTAATTCTTCAAATCCACTATTAATAATTTCTTCTCTTGATTGTGTAAAATCAATATATCTAGTTAATATTTGATCTAAAATTGTATAAGGCGGTAAATCATCTGTATCTTTTTGATCATATATTAATTCAGCAGAAGGATCTCTAGTTATAGCTTCTACTGGAATCACAGAAGAAATTTTATTTCTATAATTTGCAAGTTGATATACTAGTGTTTTATAAATATCTTTAAGTACTGCAAATCCTCCTACCATATCTCCATATAAAGTCGTATAACCAACTGCAATTTCACTCTTATTACTAGTAGATAATACAATATTATTAGTAATATTAGATAATTCAAATAAAATTACTGCTCTACAACGAGCTTGTAAATTCTGTATTACAATACTTGGTAAATCAGTATATTCATAAACTAAATCTTTTAAAAATGATTCAAAAATATTATCTATACTTATTTTTTTATAGCTTACTTTTAATCTATATGATATGTCTTCGGATATTTTTTCACTTAATTCACTAGAATATCGTGAAGGTAAATATACAGCATTAACTTTTTTAGCTCCAATTGCATCACTTGCTATTGCTAATGTGAGTGCAGAATCAATTCCACCAGAAATACCTAAAATTATTCCTGGAAATTTATTTTTTTCAATATAATCTCTAACTCCAAGCACTAAAGCATTATAAATTAATTTTAAAGGATGTTTTTTACAAAGTGTATCTTCATTATTAATTTTTAATGGCAGTACATTTGGGATAGAATGATTAAATATAATCAAATCTTCTTTAAAAAATTCGGCTCTTGCTACAATTTTTCCTAAATAATTTATTAGAAGAGATCCTCCATAAAATACTGTTGCATCTTGTCCTCCTACCATATTAACATTTAATAATGTCATTTTGTATTTTTTAGCACGATTACATAATAATTGTTCTTTTTTAAAAATTTGATTATCAAATGGACATGCACTAATGCAAATAATCAAATCAATATAATTTTGTTTGCTCTCTTTTAATAAACGATCAGACAACACATCATGATTAATAAACAATGCAATTTTACAATTTTTTATTTTGAAGAAACAATTTTTATTACCTATAGAAAAATATTTTTTTTCATTATATTCATGCATATCATTAGAAAATGATTGTTTATGATATATAGAACTATCGATGTTATTTTTTATTATTATTGCACTGTTATAAATTATATTTTTTTGTTTACAAGGTATTCCCAAAATCACAGTCGTATTTTTTATTACTAATTGTATTCTGGAAATAGCATCTTTTATTTTATTATATGTTTCTTGATAAAGTAATAGATCTTCTAAATAATATCCAGTTAGTCCCATTTCTGGAAATACAATAATATCAGCTGCATATTTATTTTGTACTGATATAATATAATTTATAATTTTTTGGGTATTACTATCAATATCTCCTATAGTAGGATTAATTTGTACGGCGATAATACGTAGATGATTATTTTTCATAATTTCTAATACTCATATTTTTACTAAATTTTATTAATAAAAAATTAATATCTTTTATAATAACGAAATATACCATGAAAAAAATAATGATTCGAACAATACAAAATAATATTATGAACTTAAGTTCATGCTCTATTTTGCATAGAATTTACGCTGCTCGTGATATTACTACACCCTGCGAATTAAATTATGACTTACAATACTTATTACCATTTTATCAATTAAAAGATATTGATGGTGCAGTGCAATGTCTAATTGATACTATTATTAATCAATATTCTGTATTAATTATTGGAGATTTCGATGTTGATGGAGCTGCCAGTACTGCTTTAGCTGTTTTAGCTTTGAAAGAATTTGGATTACAAAATATAGCTTATATTATTCCCAATCGTTTTGATCATGGATATGGATTGAGTTCGAAAATTATAGATATCGTTGTTGATAAAAAACCACATTTACTGGTTACTGTAGATAATGGAATTTCTAGTATTGATGGAGTCAAAATAGTTAGAGACTTAGGTATTAAAGTAATAATCACCGATCATCATCTCCCACAAAACAATATTTTACCTCAAGCCAATGCTATTATCAACCCCAATCAAACAGATGATATATTTCCAAGTAAAAATTTAGCAGGAGTAGGTGTTATTTTTTATCTTATGATGTCTTTAAGAGCAGGATTACGGAAAATTAATTGGTTTAAGGAAAAAAAAGTAATAGAACCTAACATGGCTCAATTTTTAGATTTAGTAATGTTAGGAACAATAGCTGATACAGTACAGTTAGATTATAATAATAGAATCTTGGTCACTAACGGATTAAATCGAATTCGCTTAGGAAAATGCAGGGAAGGTATAAAGGCACTGTTTAAGGTATCACATAGGGATTACAGTAAAGCATCAATGCGTGATATTAGTTTCATAATTATTCCCAAATTAAATGCAGCAGGTCGTTTAGATGATATGTCATTAAGTGTTGAATGTCTATTAACTGCGGATATAATACATGCACAATTTATTGCTAAAAAATTAGATGATATAAATAATAAACGTCGGCTAATAAGTGAAGAAATGCAAAAAAATGCACTTAATATCATTAATAAATTTCAAACATTACCCTTTGGTATATGTATGTTTGAAGAATCATGGCATCAAGGAATTATAGGAATTGTATCAAGTAGATTAAAGGAAAAATTTAATAGACCTGTAATAATTTTTACCACGGCTAATGATAATGAAATCAGAGGATCAGTACGTTCTATTGATAAGATACATATTGTAAATGTATTGAATAATATATCAATTAACAATCCTGGATTAATCATAAAGTATGGTGGGCATGCTATGGCTGCAGGTATAACTATTGCAAAAGAAAATTATATAAAATTTATCCAAATTTTTAACCGTGAATTACAAACACAAACTTTATTAGAGGACTTAGAAAAAATAATTTACACTGATGGAGAATTACCCAATAACTGCTTTAATATAGAAACTGCCGAATTATTGGAAAATGCTGGACCATGGGGCTCTGGTTTTCCAGAGCCAATTTTTGTAGGTGAATTTTCAGTATTAAATATTATAAAAAAGAAGAATTATTTTCAATTATTTTTATGTCATACATATACTAATCAATTAATGAAAGCGGTTTGTTTCAATACAAATTACATAGATCAATTAACACAAATGCAGAATGATACTATAATTTTGATAACATATAGTCTTGGAATTTGGAACAATCATGGAAAAAAAAATTTACAGTTGACAATATATGATATAGTAAATAAATAATTGTAAAGATATTAATCAGTGTACTTTATTGAAAAAATACAACCAATTGTTATCAGCATACTCCCTATCCAAAAATATAAATCTGGGGTATTATTCCAATATAACCAATCTAGCATACCGCTCATTATTATACTGAAATATAAAGCTGGAGAGATTGTCTTAGGTGATTCATATGACATCGCTCTGGTTAGTAGTTCGTGATATAAAGTACCAAATATTCCACTACAAATTAATATTAACAAAGTACTAAATGTTGGAGTACGCCAACAAAAAATACTGGATATACCTCCAAAAATAAAACAAATAGAAAAATAATATAACATTATTGTATGGTGATGTTCCTCTTTAGCTAATTCATGCACTCCCAATAATGATAATGCCATTGTAAATCCAGAAATTATAGCTATTAATGTTATTGGATCATATTCATTGCTAAATGGTTTTAATACAAAAAAAACTCCTGTAAAGCCTAATATTAAGAATAATATACTATTAATACCAGTTTTTGTTCTGAAAAAAATAAAATTTAATATTGGAACAAATAGTGTATAGGACATCGCAAGCGAAGTAACATTAGATATTGGAGCACGTTTTAGAACAAAATATAAAGAGGTCATACAAATAAAACTACTAGTAGCTCTGACTAAATGCATTAACCATTGTCGTGTTTTTAACACTACTGGTTGTTTTTTAAAATTCTTATAACTCAGCACCACAAATATCCACGATAAGCTTACAGAAAAACGAATGAAAACAGTTATAAATTCGGTAGTATCTAATGGGATTATTTTTGCACAAAAATTCATTAGGCTATAACAAATTGAAGCTAGTATGGTCAATACTATCGCATAGTAAGTGCGTTTTCTCTTATTTATTTTTAATAAAATATAGTCAAAGATTTTCATGATTTGTTAAGTATAACAATAGTCAAATATTAAAAAATTACAAATTTTTATATTTTTTTATTGCACCCCAAAATATGTACCAATTTATATGAAACAATTTTTTTAATTGTTATACGTACAGCCATTAAATATTTTCGTGGATCAATATTAGTTGGATCATCATTAAAACATTTTCTTAAAATAGCAGTCATCACCAATCTCATATCAGAATCAATATTTATTTTACATACTGCCATCGATGCTGCTTTTCTTAAAAATGATTCAGGAATACCATTTGCTCCATCTAATTTTCCTCCAAAATTTTGTGTCATATATATATATTCAGGAATCATAGATGAAGCGCCATGCAGCACTATAGGTATCATAGGTATCCTATCACTGATATCATTTAAAATATCAAATCGTAAATTTGGTTTACCTTTAAATTTATAAATACCATGACTTGTCCCTATTGCTACTGCTAAAGAATCAATGTTAGTTTTAGATACAAATTCTTCTGCTTTAAATGGATCTGTGTATATAATATTAGTAGACTGTTCCAGTTTGACATTATCTTCAATTCCTGCAATTTGTCCTAATTCTCCTTCTACAACTACCCCACGATCATGAGCATATTGTACTACTTTATTAGTTAGTGTAATGTTATCCTCAAACGGTAAATGTGACCCATCTATCATTACAGAAGTAAAACCATTATCGATACAAAATTTACAAATTTCAAAAGAACATCCATGATCCAGGTGTAAACAAATTGGTAAATTATGAGCTGTAATTATTGCAGCTTCTATCAATTTCATTAAATAATCATATCCAATATATTTTATGGAACTTTCAGTTACTTGTAATATTAAGGGAGATGCTTCTTCTTGAGCAGCTTCTACTACTCCCTGTAATATTTCCATATTACTAATATTAAAAGCACCAATTGCATACCCTCCAGTGTAAGCTTTTGCAAACATTTCTTTAGTAGATACTAATGGCATATATCTAATTAGTTTTTTTAAATGGAATTGTTTATTATATACTCGTTTCTAAGGTTAATAAATATTTTTACTATATTATATAAAATAAATTTTTCTTGCATATATGCTTTAAATAATATTTTATATAATATTGGAATTTAGACGAATAAAGTATATGTATTATAATATAGTATCTTTTGATGCAACTTTTTTTTTAGTTTTATTAACATTAATTACTGGAATATTATTATTATTTGATATTCTTTATAAAGGTAAAATCAAAGATCAATGGAATATAAATACGATTTTTATTCATGCCAAATCATTTTTTCCTGTTCTTTTAATAATATTAATTATACGTTCTTTTATTGTACAACCATATAAAGTACCTACTGGATCTTTATCTCCAACTATTATTCCTGTTGAATTTATTTTAGTTAATCAATTTGCTTACGGTCTAAAATTACCTATTTTGAACATTAATATATTAAATATTGGAGAACCAAAACGCGGAGATTTAGTGCTTTTCAGATACCCTAAAAATCCAAAAATACTATTTGTAAAACGAGTCATTGGATTACCTGGAGATAATATTACATATTATAAAAAAATATTAAAAATAAATGGAGAAATTACAACTCAATTGTTTCAAAATATAGATTTGGATATGGAAGGAGAATTTCCAAAAATCGTAAAAGTAAAAATTGAAAATCTAAATGGATTGAAACATAAAATATTTATTAGAGATGAAATAAATAAAGATGAAAGATTTGATATAATCGTACCAAATAACTTTTATTTCATGATGGGAGATAATCGTGATAGTAGTAATGATAGTAGACATTGGGGGTTTGTTCCTAAAAATAATTTAGTTGGAAAAGCTTTTGCGATTTGGATGAGTTGGGATCAAGAAAGAAAAATTATCAGATGGGAACGAATAGGTAAAATAAATTAATATAAAATACAAATGTCAGCAAAGTATAAAAATTTATATCATAAATTAGGTTACGTTTTTAGAAATGAAAATTTAATTAAACAAGCTTTATGTCATAGAAGTGTAAAAGGATCAATAAATAATGAACGCTTAGAATTTCTTGGTGATTCTGTACTTAATTTTATTATCACAACAGAATTATTTAATCGTTATCCAATAATTAAAGAAGGGGAATTAAGCAGATTAAGATCTAATTTAGTCAATGGAATGGTATTATCACAAGTTGCAATCGAATTACAAATTGAAAAATATATAGAATTTGGGTCAGATGATATTCGCATTGCAATTTCAAAAAATAATTCAGTGCTTTCGGACGCAATAGAAGCCATAATAGGAGCTTTATATTTAGATGGAGGCTTCGATATAACTAATAAAAATGTAATACGCTGGTTTAATAGATTGTTATTACAAATTACCAACGTTATTCAGAAAGATCCTAAAAGTACTTTACAAGAATTGTTACAAATGAATCATTTTCCATTACCGATATATACTGTGGTAAATACTACAGGTCTAGCTCATGAAAAAAAATTTACAGTATCATGTAAAGTATTTAGCATTGATAAACTTACATTAGGTAATGGATTTAGTAAACGTAATGCTGAGAGTAAGGCTGCTGCAACTATGTTACATATACTAAATGAAACGGATATTAAAAAGGGATAATAATGAATAATATAATTCAATACACCGGTAATATAATAATATTAGGTCGTTCCAATGTAGGAAAGTCAACATTACTTAATACTATTTTAGGAAAAAAAATAAGTATTACCGCAGCTAAAGTACAAACAACTAGAAATAAAATTGCAGGGATTAAAACAATTAATAATTTTCAATTCATTTATTATGATACTCCGGGAATTTATAAACACCCAGTCAATAAATTTGGTATGTTACTGAGTAAATATGCTTTGAATGCATGTTATAATTCAGATGTAATTATTTTTGTAATAGGAACTATTTGGAATGATGATGATGAATTCATTTTACAGTATTTAAGAAAAATAAAAATTACAATAATTTTAATTATAAATAAAATAGATTTATTAAATAATAAAACTAACTTATTAAGTTATATCGATTTTTTAAGAAAAAAATTGAATTTTGCAGCAATTATTCCAATCTCGGCTATTAAAAATATTAATATCACTAATGTTGAAAAAGAAATATCTAAGTATTTACCAGAAAAATCATTTTTTTTTCCCAAAGAACAGTATACTGATAAAGATCAGTATTTTTTAGCATCTGAAATAATTAGAGAGAAACTCACTAGATTTTTAGGACAAGAATTACCTTATTCTATTTCTGTAGAAATAGAAAAATTAATAATTAAAAATAATATTGTTACAATTTTTGCAATAATTTATGTTGAACGATACGGTCAAAAAATAATTATAATAGGATCTCGTGGAAATATGCTTAAAAAAATTGCAACAATTGCACGCCAAGATTTAGAAAAATTATTTATGCAAAAAGTTTATCTTCAAGTTTGGGTAAAAATTAGAAAAAAATGGACTAATAATATTGAATTATTACATAATTGATACCATGGAGTAAAAAATGAATAACTGTAATCCTATAGGAATTTTTGATAGTGGCGTGGGAGGATTGACCGTTGCCAAAATCATATCAAATTTTTTACCTAATGAAACAATTATTTATTTTGGTGATATTTTCCATTTACCTTATGGCAATAAATCTAAAAATGAAATACAACAATATGTAGAAAAAATTATTTCATTTCTTTTAATTAAAAAAGTAAAAATGATTATTATTGCATGTAATTCAGCAACTGCTGCTTTTTATGAAAAAATACCAACAAATTTATTAAAAACAAAAAATATTTTTTTAATAAATGCAGTTGATGCAGTGGTGAAGTTTTTAAACAATAATTATTTTGAATCAAAACTTGGATTAATTGGTAGTGAATATACTATCGAATCTAATATTTACCAAAAAAAGTTATCTACTTTAGGTTATGATAAATTACATTTTTTGGCTACACCTGAACTCGTCACTCTTATTGAAAATGGAAATGTTAATAGTAAATCAATGAATGATATGTTAATACAATATTTATCTAATCCCATTTTGCAAGATATTAAAGCATTAATATTAGGGTGTACTCACTATAATTTAATTAAGCATAAAATTAAACTTTTTAAAAACATTGAAATTATAGATTCTTCAGAAATTATTGCACGAGAGGCTGTACATTTTTTAAAAAATAACAATCTTTTATCATCTAAAAAATATAATAATATATTTTATACTTCTGCATATAGCAAAAATTTTGAAAATATGATAAAAAAATTATTTGCTCCTTCTGACACTGTAAAAATAATCAATATTTTTTAAATTATTTATTAATCATATATAATTGTTGCCGAATATTTTCTAATAAATAATTTTTATTTACGAGATTTGTCTTATCTTTGTCTATAACTATGCTAGGCGCATTATTGATATAATTTTTATTATTTAATCTATTATTTATATTATCAATTTCTGTTTCTAATAAATTTATTTTCTTATTTAATCGCTTTATTTCTAAATTGATGTCAAAACAATGATTATTGACAGCAATATTTAATTCTAAAGTATTTATTGAAACTGTAGATGCAATAAATTTAGTAGTTTTATTATTTTCTATCCAATCTACAGCAGTAAGATTTGCCAAGTGCAATAAACATATTTTATATTTTTCAATTCTTAAACGATCAATATTATCTCCTTTATCTATTAACAATAATAATGATTGCGATTGCGGAATATTTAAAGCATTTCGAATACTACGAATAGTAGTAATAATTTGCTTAACCCATAATATTTCATCACTAGCATTTTTATCTATTTTTGTTTTATCATACACAGGATATTGTTGATTCATAATAGATAATTGTTCAATATTCATTTTTTTTGAAATTTCTTGCCACAATTCCTCACTAATAAATGGCATAAATGGGTGTATTAACCTTAAAATATTTTCAAAAATACTTATTAATGTTATTTTTGCTCCATATTTTATAGCCATGGAATATGATTGAGAATTCAAAATAGATTTTACAATTTCTACATACCAATCGCAAAATTCATTCCAAACAAATTTGTATATTGCTTTAGTAATTAAATCAAAACGATAATTATCAAATCCTCTTGCAATTAATTTTAATGTTTTTTGCAATTCAGTTTGAATCCATTTATCTACTGTACTGAATTCATGATCATGTGATATATAATCATTTATATTTTGTTGATTTTGTAATAAAACATAATGTGCAGCATTCCAAATTTTTGTGCAAAATTTTTTATTACTGTCTAATTTTGATATATCAAAATTTATATCTAAATTAAAATTAGAGAGAGAACAAAAAGTAAATCTCAAAGCATCCATTCCATATCCAGTAATGCCATTTGGAAAATCCATTTTGGTACGTTTTGCTATAGATTGCATCATATGTTCTTGCATCAAATGGCTTGTTCTTTTTTCAACTAACTTTTCAAGTGAAATACCATCAGCTAAATCTATTGGATCTAATACATTCCCTTTAGATTTAGACATTTTATGTCCATGGCTATCACGAATAGTACCAGTGACGTAAACATTTTTAAAAGGGACTTTCTGAGTGAATTTTATACCGAACATCACCATTCTAGCAACCCAGAAAAAAATAATATCATACCCTGTTACAAGTACAGAAGTGGGATAAAAAGTATTAAAATCTGCTGATTGACAAGACCATCCTAAAGATGAAAATGGCCACAATGCAGATGAAAACCATGTATCAAGAACATCTTGATCTTGTGATAAATAACGTTGTTTTTCGAGATTAAATTTCTTTCTTATTTCATTTTCAGAAGTTCCAACATATATATTATTATCTTCATCATACCAAACTGGAATACGAGGCCCCCATAGTAACTGCCGGCTAATACACCAATCATCAATATTTTCAAGCCATTGAATGTATATTTTATTCCAATGAAAAGGTGTAAATTTAATTTTACCATCAGTGACTGCTTGAATAGCAGGAATAGCTAATTCTTTAGTTTTAACGAACCATTGGTCTGTTAAATAAGGTTCAATAATAATATTACTTCTATCACCTTTAGGAATACTGAGTATATGTTGTTCTGATTTTAATAATAATCCCTGAGATTGAAGATCATGGAGTATTTTTGCCCTTGCATCAAATCTATCTAATCCTCTATACTCTTCTGGAACATTATTATTTAATTTTGCATCAGGCGTTAAAATATTTATTATGGGTAAATTATGTCGTTGTCCAATCTTATAATCATTAAAATCATGGGCGGGAGTAATTTTTACACATCCACTACCAAAATGAGGATCTATAGTTTCATCTGCAATAATTGGAATCACACGATTGGTTAAAGGCAAAATAATTTTTTTACCAATTATGTTTTTATAACGTTGATCATCTGGATGTACTGCAACAGCAATATCTGCAAGTATTGTTTCTGGACGTGTCGTAGCTATTATTATATTGTCCATACTATTAACAATTGGATATTTGATATACCATAATGACCCATTTACAGTATCATTGATTACTTCTAAATCAGATATAGCTGTATGTAAACTTGGATCCCAATTGACTAATTTTTTACCTTTATAAATTAAACCTTCTTTATATAATTCAATAAAAACATGTTGTACTGCAGAAACTAAATCTGGATCAAGAGTGAATCGTTCCCTATTCCAATCACCCGATATACCTAATCTTTTTTCTTGTTTTGTTATAGTATTTTTAGATATATTTTTCCATTCCCATATTCTTTTGATAAATGATTCTCTATCAATAGACGTTCGATCTTTCCCTTCTGATACAAAAATATTTTCTACAATCATTTGTGTTGCAATACCAGCATGATCAGTACCTATTTGCCATAAAGTATTGAATCCACACATGCGCTTATAGCGTATAAGTGCATCCATAATACTCATTTGAAAGCCATGTCCCATATGCAAAGAACCAGTCACATTAGGAGGTGGCATAACGATGCAATATGGAGCACCATGATTGCTAGGACGGAAAAAACCACTGTTTTCCCATATCTGATACCAATATTGTTCTATTTTCTTAGGATCAAAACATTTATCTAACATAATACACAGTCATGAGGGAATTATTAACATCTCTTTAAATATAATAAAAGATAATATCTTTGAATATAAAATGCAAGTGATCAATAAAATACTTTTTTATATTTTGCAACATGATATTTCAAACGCAATTTGATTGGAAACTTGATTATAATTACCATCAAATTTCAAATTAAAAAAGTGTACAGTCAATCTATGTTTTCCGACGCTAATTTCAGGAAATACATTAATTTCATTGGGTAAGATTATTCTAATGAGTTGATATGGAATATTAGGATCCAATCCAATTTGATAAAAACCATCTTGAGTTTCAATATAGTTAAATATACTACTATCTCTAATTAATTTCAAAATTATATTTGTTATTTCTTGTAATTCATCAAAATTACCAAGCCATGCAATTAACTGCTGTTTACTAAAATTTACCTGTTGTATCCATAAATGATAAGCAGGTAAATTAAAACTACAAGTTCCAGCTGGAATTTGTAATCTTTGTTGTATTGCATTGAGTAAAGCATTATCTTTTAATTCTTGTCCAATTCTTTTTTGATTAGAATGTAAGCTATTAATAAGACGATCAATTTGCACAATAGTATCGTGTAGTTTTTGTAAATCTACCCCATCAATGTTTTTTAATTTAGTTAATATATGAGAATATTGATTTAAAATTTGAAAAAATTTATTCTTCAAGTCTGGACGATCTATTGTTTGTAAAATCTCAATAATTATTTTCAAAGATTGATGTATATCCCAAGATGAATCTCTTGATATAAAGTAATTAACTTGAGAAAATAAATATTCAAGACGCAAACAAAGTCGAATTTGTTCGTTTAATGGTTGTTCATAAATCATCATAAATTACAAAAAATAAAATTATATGTCATATGCTAGCATATTTTTAAGTCAAGCTTAAGTAATAATTATGCAAAAATTTTACTGCTATTTCAATATTGTGCATAGTGCTATTATTGTAAATAATATCATCTGCAAATTTTAAACGATAATTATCGTTTACTTGAACATCAATTATGGAGCGAATATCGTTAATGGGATAATGATTACGTTTTTGTATTCTCTTGATTCTAATATACTCTTGACAGTGTATTACTAATATTCTATCAATGTCTATACGATATTTTGTTTCAAAAAATAATGGAACAATTAAAATACAATATGGATAAAAAATTGTTTTTAATTGATTTTCCATAATTAATTTTACCTTAGGATGAATTAACGTTTCTAACCATATACGATGATTTGTTCTAGAAAAAATTATGTTATGTAATTTATTACGATCAATTTCTTGAGTTTTAGTTAATATATTTTTACCAAAATAATGTACAATTTTTTTATATGTAATAGTATTAGGTACATATAAATCGTGTACGATATCATCAGCATCAATAATTGGCACGCCAAGGTCAGTAAAATATTTAGAAACACTTGATTTCCCGCTACCTATTCCTCCTGTCATTAAAATTTTTAAGGGCATATATTAATAATGTTTTGGTAAATTATTATGTATAATTATAGTAAATTATTTTTAAAAACAATATTATTGTAAAAACAAACATATTTTGTTAAATTTATTTTATAGTAGTAATTTTAATGGGTTCAATATAAATGAACACTGAATTGTTGAATGGGCACGAAATTGCGAATAGCATTAAAAATGACTTAAAAATTATTATTGCAAAAAGGAAATTAGAGGGCCTAAGAATTCCAGGATTAGCAATGATATTAGTAGGGAATAATGTGTCATCTGAGATTTATATAGAAAAAAAGCGTAATTTATGTGCAGAAGTGGGAATCAAATCACAAGATTTCAGATTTGATAAGACGGTGTCTAAATCAACTTTAGTAGAATTAATAAAATCTTTAAATGATGATTATTCTATTGACGGTATTTTATTACAGTTACCACTTCCTGTTGAACTTAATTGTAATAGTATTATGCAGGAGATATTACCACATAAAGATGTAGATGGATTTCATCCCTATAACGTTGGTTTATTATCAATAGGTAATCCATTATTGCGTTCATGTACTGCTAAAGCAGTAATGTCTTTGATAAAATTTACTAAGATTGATATACAAGGAAAACATGCAGTAATAATAGGAGCATCCAATATTGTGGGGAAGCCAATGGCAATGGAATTTATAAATTCCAGATGTACTGTTACTATATGCAATAGCCTTACTTATGATTTACCAAATATTATTAAACAGGCTGATATTGTTGTATCAGCAGTTGGTAAGCCGAAAATAATTCGTGGTGATTGGATTAAATTTGGTGCAATTGTATTAGATGTTGGGATAAATAAATTACCTAATGGAGAAATAGTGGGTGATGTTGATTTTGCATCAGCTATTGGCAAAGCTAGTTGGATTACTCCAGTTCCAGGTGGGGTAGGTCCAATGACTGTTGTTACGCTTATAGAAAATACAATTTATGCTGCAGAAAATTTCTATAAATTAAGAAAATATTTATGTAATTATTAAAATTTATATATAAAATAGGAGTTATTATTAACATCCAAATAAAAATTATTGATCATAAAGCTCAATTACCAAAATATACAACTTTAGGATCTGCTGGTTTAGATTTGAGAGCATGCATTGATGAAGATTTAATTTTAATGCCAGATGCAGCAGAACTCGTTCCTACTGGAATAGCAATCTATATTAATAACCCTAATTATGCTGGAATAATTTTGCCAAGATCTGGATTAGGACATAAAGGAATAATATTGGGGAATACAATTGGCTTAATAGATTCTGATTATCAGGGACAAATTTTCATTTCTTGTTGGAATAGAGGTAAACACGCATTCACTATAAAATCTGGAGATAGGATTGCACAGATGGTAATTATCCCAATTACTAAAGTAAATTTTGAAATGGTATCTGTATTTACTACTATTTCTGAGAGAAATGAAAAAGGTTTTGGTCATACAGGGATCACATAAAAAATTTTCCCTGAATACATAAATTTAAATTATTTTTAGCATATATGGTGACAAGGTGCGTATTGAAGAAGAAATTAAATTAGATTTCAAAGATGTTTTAATTAGACCTAAGCGCAGTGTCTTACGTTCTAGAATTGAAGTTGATCTTCACAGAAAATATAAATTTTTGCATGCAAAATATTCCTGGATTGGTATTCCAATAATTGCTTCCAACATAGATCATACTGGGACTTTTGCTATGGCAAAAATTTTATCTCAGCATAAATTATTAACTGCAATTAGCAAATTTGCTTTTATTGATCAGTGGTCAAAATTTATTACAGAAAATGAACAATTAGCTGAATATGTTTTTATTACTGCAGGCAGTAATGATTTAGATTTTAATAATCTTTGTAATATTACTAAAATTTTAAATAATAATGCAATGATTTGTTTAGATATTGCCAATGGATATTCGCAACATTTTACAGATGCTTTAAAAAAAATAAGATTAACTTTTCCTGATAAAATTATTATGGCTGGAAATGTTGTTACTGGAGAAATGACAGAAGAGCTACTTCTTTCAGGTGCAGACATAGTCAAAGTAGGAATAGGATCAGGGTCAGTATGTATTACTAGAAAAAAAACAGGTGTAGGATATCCTCAATTATCAGCAATTATCGAATGTGCTGATGCTGCACATGGCTTAAGAGGTCATGTGTGTGCAGATGGTGGATGTACCGTTCCAGGAGATGTTGCAAAAGCATTTGCTGCAGGAGCGGATTTCGTAATGTTAGGTGGAATGTTTGCAGGACATGATGAATGTGATGGTAACATAATAAAAATAAATGATAAACTTTATAAAAATTTTTATGGAATGTCTTCAACTGAAGCTATGAATAAATATGCAGGAGGAGTTGCTGATTATCGTGCAAGTGAAGGAAAATCAGTTCATGTGCATTATAATGGTGCAATTGAAAATACTATTTTAGATATTTTAGGTGGTATTCGTTCAACTTGTACTTACGTAGGTGCCAGGAGTTTAAAAGAATTATCTAAATGCACTACTTTTATCAGAGTTACTCAACAAATTAATGAAATTTTTTCTTCATGAGAACAAGATAATTTTTACTGCTAATAAATTGTTTTAGGATATTAATTCAATGATGCAACAATCTGTATTATTCAGTGGTATTCAACCATCTGGAAAATTAACCTTAGGTAATTATCTAGGTGCAATAAAGAATTGGATAAATCTACAAAATGAATATTTTTGTTTATTTTCTATTGTAGATTTACATGCTTTGACTGTACATCAAGATCCCAAATTTTTTAAAGAACAATGCTATGATACGTTAGCTATATATTTAGCTTCTGGTATTGATTTTAAAAATAATATTATTTTTTTACAATCTCACGTACCAGGACATTCTCAATTATCGTGGATTTTAAGTTGTTATACTCACATTGGAGAATTGAATCGCATGATTCAATTTAAAAATAAGATGAAAAATTATGCAAAGGATTGCACAAATGTTGGAATATTTATTTATCCTATTCTAATGGCAGCTGATATATTATTATATAAATCACTGGTTATTCCAGTAGGAATTGATCAAAAACAACATTTAGAAATTTCTAGAGATATTGCTGCAAGATTTAATAAAGTTTATGGCAAAATTTTTGTTATTCCTGAAATTTATTACTCATCAATAGGAACAAAAATTATGTCACTGCAAAAAATTAATAAAAAAATGTCTAAATCTGATAATGATATTGATGGAACAATTTATTTATTAGATACAAAAGATCAAATTGTAAATAAATGCAGAAAAGCCGTTACGGATTCTGGAAAAGAAATATATTTTGATTATAAATCCAAACCAGGTATTTCTAATTTATTAACTATATTAGCTGCAATTTCTAATCGTACAATCAATGATTGGTGCATAGATTTGCGTCAGGTTGATTATAAAGAGTTTAAAGATATTGTAGCGGAATATATAATAAAATATTTGAATCCTATTCAAGATAAATATCATAATATTCGCCATGATAAAGGATATTTAGATAATTTATTAAAAATTGGAGCAGAACGTGCTTCAAAAATTGCCAATAAAAACCTACTTCAAATACATAAGGTATTGGGTTTAATTACATTAAATAACACATAAATAATTATACTAAATAAATTGTATTTTAATAATTTTTAAATTTGTAATCCCGGATGGGGTAGATACGGTTACTAAATCTCCTGCCTTTTTACCTATTATTGCCCTAGCTATAGGTGAATAAATGGAAATTTTACCATTTTTTACATTTGCTTCATCATCTCCTACCAACTTATATATATTATTTGTATTAGTAACAATATTTTGTAATTCTACGGTAGAGCCAAATACTACAGTTCCATTAAATAATAATTTAGTAATATCTATTACTTCGGCATTAGACAACTTATTTTCTATATCACGTATTCTTGCTTCAATCAATCCTTGCTTTTCTCTCGCAGCATGATATTCTGAATTTTCTCTAAGATCACCTAATAATCTAGCATCATTAATTTCTTGAGCTACTCTATTACGTTCAATATTTTTTAATTCATTTAATTCTTGTAGTAAAATATACATTCCTTGTGGAGTCATGGGTATTTTATTCATATTATAACCTAATTATTCTGAAAATTTGCAAAAAAAATCTTTGACTGAATCTAACCATTTTTTAGTAATAGGGCTATGTACTTTACGATTTTTTTCTAAAAGATCGTCAAATTTTCTAAGAGCTATTTTTTGTTCATTATTAAGATTTACCGGAGTCTCAACAATAATTTTGCAAAATATTTGTCCTCTAGTTCCTCCTTGTACTCCCTGAATCCCTTGACCAGATAAACGTAGTATTTTACCAGATTGTGTTTCACTTGGTATTTTTAATTTTACATGTCCATTTAATGTAGGAATTTCACACTCTCCACCCAAAGCTGCAACAACAAAAGTAACAGGTATTTCACAATATAAATCTAACCCTTCTCTCTTGAATATTTTATGTGGTTCTAGTGTTATTTGCACATATAGATCACCATGAAGCGCTTTATAAGATCCTGCATTACCTTCCCCAGCCAGACGAATTCTATCTCCTTCATCAATTCCAGCAGGAATTTTTACTGATAAAGTTTTTTGTATTTGTTCTAACCCACTACCATGGCATTTATTACAAGGATTTAAAATCAACTCTCCGGTCCCATTACATTTATGACAAGTCTGTTGTATAGAAAAAAATCCCTGTTGTATATATACCTGACCTCTACCATTACATGTTTTACATGAAGTTGGATGAGAATCTTTTTGAGCTCCACTTCCATTACATTCATTGCAATGTATTGTTTGTGGAATTTTAATATTTTTTGTTGTTCCTAAAACTGCTTGTTCAAGTGTAATACTAATTTTAATAACTAAATCTTCCCCTTTGTGCCCTCTATTATTTTTACCTCTAGTATTGTTACGTGTTTGTCCAAAAATATCTCCAAAAATATCTCCAAAAATATCACTGATATTATCAGCACTATTATTAAATCCACTAAACCCATTAGTATTTCCACTACCATTGGCCATACTTTCAAAACCATCAGGACCTAATTGATCGTATAATGAGCGTTTTTTTTCATCGGATAAAACAGCATAAGCTTCTTGAATATCTTTAAATTTATTTTCTGCTTCTTTGTTGTTGGGATTTCTATCAGGATGAAATTTCATTGCTAATCGACGATAAGCCTTCTTAATTTCATCCTTAGATGAGCCTTTCGTAATGCCTAATATATCATAATAATTTTTTTTAGCCATCTTTATTCCCAGTTTTCAAACCAAAATCTCCTTCTGGAAAGAAGGAGATTAAGGTATTTTTCAAGCACATGTTATTTGTCATTTTTATCATTATCTTTTACTTCTGTAAATTCTGCATCTACAACTTTTTCGTCTTTCGTTTGTTCTGCATTAGATACAGAGTCTGATGATTCATTACTTGAATTAATAGTAGATTCTTTTTTCTTCGCAGAAAATTTTTCTACCATACTAGATGAAATATTCAATAATAAATTTGTTTTTTCCTCTATTAATTCTAAATTATCATCCTTCAATGCTGTTTTTAATTCAGATAAAGAATTATTAATTTTTTCTTTCTCATCTTCAGAAATTTCTCCATTCAATTCTTTTAATGTTTTTTCAGTAGTATGTATAATTGCATCTGCATGATTTCTAGCATTAACCAATTTTTGCAATTTTTCATCTGCTTCTTTATTATCTTCAGCATCTTGAATCATACGCTTAATTTCACTTTCTGATAAACCACTAGACGCCTGGATAACTATTGATTGTGCCTTACCTGTTGCTTTATCTTTTGCTGATACGTGCAAAATACCATTAGCATCAATGTCAAAAGTAACTTCAATTTGAGGAATCCCACGAGGAGCGGAAGTAATATCAGTAAGATCAAATCTACCTAAAGATTTATTATTAATTGCAGATTCACGTTCTCCTTGTAATACATGTATTGTAACTGCAGTTTGACCATCAGCAGCGGTAGAAAATACTTGTGAAGTTTTAGTTGGAATAGTTGTATTTTTTTCTATTAATTTTGTCATAATTCCACCTAAAGTTTCAATACCTAATGATAGTGGAGTTACATCTAATAACAATACATCTTTTACTGTGCCTGCTAATACTCCAGCTTGAATTGCAGCACCAACTGCTACGGCTTCATCAGGATTAACATCACGTTTGGGTTCTTTACCAAAAATGTTTTTTACTATTTCTTGTACTTTTGGCATTCTTGTTTGACCACCTACTAATATTACTTCATCAATATCTTCAAGATTAATACCTGAATCTTTTATTGCCGTCTTACAAGGAATAATGGTACGTTCTAGTAAATCTTCGACTAAGGACTCCAATTTAGCACGGGTAATGGCTATATTTAAATGTTTAGGACCTGTTGCATCAGCAGTTATATAAGGTAAATTAATATCTGTTTGCTGAGTAGAAGAAAGTTCTATTTTTGCTTTTTCAGCAGCTTCTTTTAATCTTTGTAAAGCTAAGGAATCTTTGTATAGGTCTATACCGTGATCTTTTTTAAATTCACTTACTAAAAAATCTATAATCTTTAAATCAATATCCTCTCCACCTAAAAAAGTATCACCATTTGTTGCTAAAACTTCAAATTGATGTTCTCCATCAATTTCAGCAATTTCGATTATAGAAATATCAAATGTTCCTCCTCCTAAATCATACACTGCAATTTTGGTATCACCTTTTTTCTTATCCATACCATATGCTAAAGCAGCTGCAGTGGGTTCATTAATGATTCTTTTTACTTCTAATCCAGCTATTCTGCCTGCATCTTTAGTTGCTTGACGTTGAGAATCATTAAAATAGGCAGGAACAGTTATAACAGCTTCCTTAATCTCTTCACCTAAATAAGATTCTGCAGTTTTTTTCATTTTTACTAAAATTTCAGCAGATATTTGAGGTGGGGCCATTTTTTCCCCACGTACTTCTAACCATGCATCACCATTATCTGCCTTTGCAATTGTATAAGGTACTGTTTTAATATCTTTTTGTACAACTTCATCAGTAAATTTTCGTCCTATTAAACGTTTTACTGCATAAAAAGTATTTTTAGGATTAGTAACAGCTTGTCTTTTAGCAGATTCTCCTACAATAATTTCTCCATCTTTAGTAAAGGCAACAACTGATGGAGTTGTACGGCGACCTTCACTATTTTCAATAACACGAGGAACTCCACCAGATTCTAATATTGCAACACATGAATTTGTGGTTCCCAGATCAATGCCTATTATTTTTGACATATCTATAACTCCAAAATATATTCAGTAATATATTATATGTGTGGAACTATATGAATAATTTCAAGAGATAATGACTTAATCATAAAATAAAATATTAATTAATATACTGAGATCTATTGTCTGTAATGATAATATTTTCTCTCAAATATTCTGGGTATATTTCAAAAATACTCTTTACTTTATTCTGCATAAAATAATATGTAGCCAATTTTAATAAATATTTTAATTTAATTTTATTATTCATAACTTTAAAATTGGAATGAATATTGATATGTTCCTTATATATAAAAAAACCGTCCCCGATTCCAATACACTCGGTATTAAATTTTTGATTTAATTCTTTTAATTGTTCTAATGAACATAAATAATCAGGGATAGATGGTTCCATAATCATATCATTATTAATTTTATATTTACCTAAATATACTTTTCCCATTCGTGCATTTTGTATAATTAGTACTTTATTAGCAAAAAAATCAGAAAAGGCTTCTTGAGCTAATATTTGTAAATTTGATATAGGAATTACTGGAATGTTCACTGTATAAGCTAATCCTTGTACAATACTAATAGATAATCTTAAACCAGTAAAATTCCCTGGCCCATTGCAAAAAGTTATAGTGCTAAGTTCTTGCAAATTTATATTGCCTTTATTCATAACATCTGCAATCAAAGATAATATATGCTTTGTATGTTGTAAAGGAGAAAACAATGAATGACTAATAATAGTATTGTTTTTTAGCAATAAAGCTACTGAACAAAAATCACTAGAAGTATCAATAGCAAGTATATTATTAGTTCTTATAAATTTATTATTTATTAATTTACTATTCATATTGTTTTTCTTGTTTTATTATTAGTATAAAATTATTTTATACACATTATCCGAGTATAGTTGTTAACTATTTATAATATCTATACACTATCTTAACATATGAAAACATTATTTTCTGAAAAAATCCATTTTCAATCTATTGTTATTATATTTTTAGTATCTTGTTTTTATTTTTATGAATTTGTTGTGCAATCTATTCCAGGTATTATATCTCAAGATTTAATGCAAGAATTATCTATAGATGCGACAAAAATAGGATTAATATCTAGTTGTTTTTATCTTTCTTATACTCCTTTACAATTAATTAGTGGTTTATTATTGGATAGATATGGATCGAAAATTATTTTAACTACTGTTGTATTGATTTTTTCTTTTTGTACTTCCATTTTTGCAAATACATATAATATTTATATAATAATCATCACTCGTATTGTTATGGGTGCAACTGCATCATGTGCTTTTATTGGGGTATTACATTTAATTACTAGATTAATTCCAAGGTCATATTTCGCATTTTTTGCTGGATTAGCTGAAATGATGGGTGCTATAGGCGGAATAGCAGGAAATAAATTAGTTGCGTTTTTTTTACAATATTATGGATGGAGAGATATAATCAGAGGATTTTCATATATAGGATTCATTTTAGCATTGTTAATATGGTTTTTGATAAAAAATGAATTTTATCAAAGTGATATTGAAGAATATTCAAATAAAAAAAATTTTTTTGTTTCTAATTTAAGAATCGTACTTCAAAATAAAGAAAGCTGGATGTTAGGTACGTATTCATTTTTAATTTGGGCCCAAGTTTTAGGATTTGCTATTTTATGGGGAATTCCATTTTTAAAATTAAGTTGTAACTTAAATAATATAGGCGCAGCTAAAGCAATAAGTTATATTTGGTTAGGAATAGCTATTGGGAGTCCAGTCATAGGATGGGTTTCTGATTGCATCAATCAGCGCCGTATCATAATGATTATATGTGGATTATTAGGGACAATTTTTATGACAATAGTCCTGATATTTTCTAATATTCCAATATTATCTTTAAATGCAATGATGTTAATTTTAGGTATTTCATCAGCTGGACAAACGTTACCTTTTGCAATCATTAGAGATCACCATACTCTAAGTACTAGCAGTACAGCTAATGGATTTAATAATTTATGTATAGTATGTGGAGGAATTTTTTTCCCCTTAATAATAGGTAATTTTTTAGATATTTTTTGGCATGGACAAGTTTCTTATGGTCATCGAATATATGATTTACATAATTATAGAATAGCATTATCTATTTTGCCACTATGTTATTTATTATCTACCATTATAAGTATATTCGGTATTAAAGAACCATTTAAATATTGTAGTAATACTCAAGTTAATTCTTGATAAATTTTATTTAATATCGAATAATTTGTAAAAAAATATTACCAGATTATATAATTACATATTGTTTAAAAATACATTTAAATATTATTTGTATAATTAATTATTTTTAATTCATTTGTGAAAATAAAAAATAATACAATAGTTACAATTGGTAATGTGAAATATATTTTGGTAATTTAGAAACATTTATATATCAAATATGATAATTGAATACTCACATGAAAGTGATTTATAATCTAACTAAATTTAATCCAAAATTTACTGATGGCTCTGTTATTACTATTGGTAATTATGATGGGGTTCATTTAGGTCATCAAAAAATATTACACTTAGTAAAAAACAAAGCTAAGAAAATGCAATTATTATCTATAGTTATGGTTTTTGATCCTTCTCCATTAGAGTATTTCACCAAAAAAACTTAAATTAAAATTAACTCCAACCAGAGAAAAAATTATGTTATTGGAGAAACTAGGAATTGATATATTATTACTTATTAAATTCAATAATATTATTGCAAACTTATCTGCTGATCATTTTGTTAAAAATATCTTAGTAAATATATTAAAAATTCGTTATATAGTAGTTGGAGATGATTTCACTTTTGGGAATGATCGTAAAGGAGATTTTAATTTACTTAAAAAAATGAGTTACATATACAATTTTCAAGTCCAGCAAATATCTTCATTCAGAATTCATAACTTCAGAGTTAGTAGTTCATTGATAAAAAAATTGTTAGATAATAATTTAAAATTAGCTGAAAAGATGTTAGGTCGCAATTTTTGTATAACAGGAATAGTAAAACATGGAAATCATTTGGGAAGAAGTATAGGATTTCCTACAGCTAATATTAATATATTCTTTGATAAATTATTACTTACTGGCGTGTATCTAGTAAAAATTTATGGAATATCTAATAACTTTTTATTTGGAATATCTTTCATTAGTGAGAAACATATCACTATAAAATATCATTATAAGGTATGTGAAGTACATATAATTGATTTTGCATCGAACATTTATGGAAAAGAAATTACAATAATTTTCATAAAAAAAATAAGAGAAGAACATAAATTTATCTCGATTTTTCAATTAAAAGGACAAATTGAAAGAGATTTAATAGTTGCTAAGAATATTATTGCACAGAATTTATATTAAATGATTTTATATTTAATAATGATTTGCATAAATATATTTAATTAGATATAGTCTCACTAAGGATATAAATACGATTAGTAATTATAAATTATTTTTTTAATATTATATGGTTAATTACCCTGTAAATCTTCCAAAAACTAATTTTGCGATGCGTGCTAATTTGCCAAATACGGAACCTAAAATTCTTGAATTTTGGGAAAATATTAATTTGTATCAATATTTTTACAATCCTCATAATAAAAGAAAATTTATTTTACATGACGGTCCACCATATGCAAATGGAGCAATTCATTTAGGACACGCATTTAATAAATTTATAAAAGATATTATAAATAAATCGAAATTATTGGAAGGATATAGTGTACCTTATGTCCCTGGATGGGATTGTCATGGATTACCAATTGAACTGAATGTTGAAAAAAACATTGGTAAACCAGGAATTGAAATATCAGTGGAAGAATTTATATTGGCTTGTCGTAAATATGCAGCTGAGCAAATGTATGAGCAAATGCAATCATTTAAAAGATTAGGCATTATTGGAAATTGGGAACAGTCTTACAAAACTATGGATTTTACATTTGAAGCTAATGCAGTAAGAGCATTAGCAAAAATAATAGATCATGGACATGTCATACGCGGATACAAACCTGTGCATTGGTGTATCAACTGTAAATCTGCTTTAGCTGAAGCTGAAGTTGAATATTTAGACAAAATTTCTTTAGCAATAGATGTTAAATTTCAAATTATAAATGCTGAAATAACTAATTTAAAAAATGTGATTATTCCCATCTGGACCACTACTCCATGGAGTTTACCAGCAAATGAAGCTGTTGCAATACACCCAAATATTAAATATGTATTAGTAAATTGTATAACTTTGCAAGAAAAATTACTCATTGCTGAGAATTTACTACAAAATATTATGTCTCGTTATGGCGAGAATAATTATTCCATTATAAATACTTATCTCGGTAAAGAATTAATCAATATAAAGCTACAACATCCTTTCATAATAAATAAAAAAGTGCCATTAATTTTTAGTGATCATGTCACAGTTAACACAGGTACCGGAGCAGTACATATAGCTCCGGGGCATGGCCCTGATGATTTTAAAATTGGCATGAAATATAATTTGCCTATTAATAATCCAGTGGAAATAGATGGAAAATTTACGTTCAATACTGATTTTTTTGCTGGAATTAATATATTTGATGCAAATGAGCATATATTATCTAAGCTAAGGGAAAATAATTCTATTTTTTATGCTGAAAATTATAATCACAGTTATCCACATTGCTGGCGACACAAAACACCTTTAATTTTTCGTGCTACTGAGCAATGGTTCATTGGATTAGATACAAATAATGAAAAGAATAATTTTAGAAATAAATTATTAGAATTAGTAAATGAAGTTGAATGGTTATCAAAACAGGGTAAACAATATATAAAAAATATGTTATCAATACGTCCTGATTGGTGCATTTCAAGACAACGCTTTTGGGGTATCCCTATCACTATGTTTATTCATAAGGAAAATGGTAAAATACATCCGGAAATGTTTAGGTTAATCAATGATATAATTGCTCCTCAAATTGAAAAAGAGGGGATAATTTTTTGGTATAAAATTGATGTAATGGATTTTTTATATCAGCATACCAATAAAACAGAGGATATAACAAAATATGAAAAAGTGAATGATACTTTGGATGTTTGGTTTAATTCAGGAATCACTCATTATTGCGTATTAAAAGAGAAGCCAGAATTAGGATATCCCGCAGATTTGTGTGTTGAAGGTAATGATCAATATCGAGGTTGGTTTCAATCATCACTCATTACATCTTTTTGTTTATTTGAATCTCCATCATTCAAATCAGTACTGTCACATGGCTTTATTGTAGATGGCACAGGTCATAAAATGTCAAAATCATTAGGAAATGTAATATCTCCTAAGCAAATAGTAGATAAATATGGTGCTGATATATTAAGATTATGGGCAACTAGTAGTTATATGAATGATGACATTACAGTATCAGAGGAAATTTTTGCTCGAAACATAGATGTATATCGTATGATTCGCAATACTATAAGATATGCATTAGGTAATTTATATGATTTTGATATAAATTGTGATTTAGTTCCTTTTAATAAAATGATTAGTATTGATATGTTTGCTATCAATAAATTTATAGAATTAACTTCAGATTGTAGAAAATTGTATGAACAATATAAATTTTATATAGCATATAATAATATTCAACGTATACTTACTAAAGATATTAGTAATTTTTATTTTAGTATTATTAAAGATAGATTATATACTATGTCTGCTACCAGTTTAGGAAGACGTTCTGCACAAACAGCACTTTACTATATGTTATTAATGTTAGTACGTTTAATTGCTCCTATTTTAAGTTTTACAGCAGAAGAAGTTTGGCAAGAGATGATAAAAATAAATTTGATTGATAAGAAAATAATTTCTGTATTTGCTACTAATTGGAATGAATTTGATAATATTAATAGAGAGTTTAATAATATTGAAAATAAAATAACCGTACAAGATTGGCAGGTTATACAAAATATACGTGTAATAGTAAATAAAGAATTAGAGAAATTACGTATTGATAATATTATAGGTTCTAGTTTAGAAACTGAAATAAATTTATATGTATCTGATATTATATTCCATTCTCTTAAAAAATTAGAATGTGAATTAAATTTTATTTTTATAACCTCCAAAACACTTTTATTTCCTATTTCAGTAGCATTAAATGATTGTATTGCAATTAATGATAACCTTAAAATATCTATAAAAGTAATATCACATACTAAAAAGTGTATTCGTTGTTGGCATTATAGAAATGATATAGGTAAACATCAACAATATAAAGATTTGTGTTCGAGATGTGTAGATAATCTTTTTGGTATAGGAGAAAATCGATTATATTGTTAATAATGGTATTTATATTATGGGATTTAAATGTGGAATAATAGGATTACCTAATGTTGGTAAATCAACTATTTTTAATGCATTAACAAGTTCAACTGTTAACGTTGCTAATTATCCGTTTTGTACTATAGATCCAAATGTTGGAGTAGTACCAGTAAATGATAATAGATTACAAGAATTAGCTGCTATAGCTCACTCTAAAAACATAATTCCTACATTTATGGAATTTGTTGATATAGCTGGTTTAGTACGAGGAGCTTCCAAAGGGGAAGGATTAGGAAATCAATTTTTATCCCACATTAGAGAAACACAAGCAATTGCTCACGTAGTAAGATGTTTTGATGACAATGATATATCACATGTATCTGGCAATATTAACCCAATGTCAGATATAGAAATAATAGATACGGAATTAATTTTGGCAGATTTAGAAACTATTGACCGATTATATAATAAAAAAATTAAAAATAATAAATGTAATAAAAGTGATGTATTCATTAAAGAACTTGATATTTTATCAAAAATAAAAAATTTTTTAGAAAAAGGAGAATTAATAAGATCTCATATAAATGAGATTGACATACCTATATTTATACAACAATTAAATTTACTCACACTAAAACCAGTATTTTACATAGCTAATGTTAGTGAAACTATATCTAATAGTGATCATTATTTCAGTGAAATGTTAACGTTGGCAAGAACAAAAAATACTAAAGTAATACCAATTTGTGCAAAAATTGAATTTGAAATATCTCAGATGAATACAGAAGATAGAGTAATATTTTTACGAGAATTAGGATTAAAATATTCTGGATTGGATAAAATTATTACATCAGGATATAACTTATTAAAATTGGGAACTTTTTTTACCGTGGGACCCAAAGAAACTAGAGCATGGACATTCATTAATGGAATAAAAGCAGTTCAAGCTGCAGGTATTATTCACAGTGATTTTGAAAGAGGCTTTATTTGCGTAGAAGTAATATCATATGAAGATTACATTAATTGCAAAGGAGAGCAAGGAGCTAAAGAGATGGGTAAAATAAGATTAGAAGGTAAAAATTACAAGATATCTGATGGTGATATTGTTAAGTTTAGATTTAATGTTTAGAATGATTTTCATCTGTCTATTAGATTACGATGCTTATGTACAGACATAATAATTCCAAAACTTGCCATAAAAGTTAAAAGAGAACTACCTCCATAGCTAATTAATGGTAATGGGATTCCTACTACAGGTAGAATACCGGTAGCCATGCTAACATTTATAAAAAATGATGCAAAGAATGATAATGATAAACTTCCCACAAGTAATCGTGAAAAAGTATTTTGTGCATTCACAGCAATGTATAAACAACGTCCTGTTATATATATAAATATTCCAAATAATAACATACAACCCAAAAATCCAAATTCTTCACTATAAACAGCAAAAATAAAATCAGTAGATCTTACAGGTAAAAATTGAAGATATGCTTGAGATCCACATAACCATCCTTTCCCTAATATACCACCTGAACCTATAGCGATTTTTGATTGAATAATATTATATCCATTACCTAGAGGATCTTTTTCCGGAGACCAAAATGAGAACAAACGTTGTTTTTGATATTTGTGCATAAAATGCCAAATTATTGGAATTATAATAACTAATAAAGACACTCCATATGATATAATTTTTTTAGAAATACCTGATAGTAACAGTACTAGTATTCCTGTTACTACTATAATAATTGCCGTTCCTAAATCTGGTTGTTTTGCTATCATCACAGCTGGAAAAATTATAATTATACAACTAATTAATAATTCTTTAATTCTAAGAGGAAAATTTTTATTATTAAGGTACCAAGACATAACCATAGGCATCATTAATTTCATGATTTCTGATGGTTGAAATTTAATGAATCCAAAATTTAACCATCGTTGTACTCCTCTATTTATTGCACCTATATATATTACTGTAATTAAAAGTAATTGTACTACTCCAAAAATCCAAGGAATAACTTTTTGATAACGGTTTATATGAATTTGTGCAAATAAAATCATAATAATAAAAGAAATACAAAAATTAATTAATTGATGGCAACATAAATAAAAATTTTGATTACTAGCACTATATAAGGTTATTATACCAATGAATTCTAGACACAATATGCCTAATAATAAAGGAATATCAATATGTATTTTTTTGTACATTTTATTTCTTTCTAAGCATATAATAATTATTAACAATGTTTATTTTTAATTCTATAAAATATAGTAACTTTGATTTTGTATCAAATCAAATTAACGGCTTTATTATTCAGTTGATTAAAATAAATATAAATTATATAATATAAAAATATATCTATTTAATCTTAGAATTTTGTGTTGAGGAGGTATGCATATGAATAATGAAATAGCAGTTATTTTAAATAAACAATTGAATGCAGAATTATTTTCTTCTTATTTATATTTGGCAATATCTTCATATTTCAATAATATTAATTTAAATGGATTTGCTCATTGGATGAAACTTCAAAGTGAAGAAGAAATCGTACATGCAATGAAATTATATGATTATATCAATAAAAGACGATGGGAAGTACAATTGTTTTCTATAGCACAACCTACATCTAATTGGAATTCTCCTCTGTGTGCTATGCAACAGGCATTTGAGCATGAACAAAATATTACTTTTAGAATTAATGAGATTCTAGAATTAGTAATAAATTTAAAAGATTATGCCACGCAGTCATTTTTACAATGGTTCGTTGATGAACAAGTAGAAGAAGAAAATAGTGTTAACAATATATTACAGCAGTTGAAATTAATTGGAAACGATGTGGGATCATTATTGATACTTAATACAGATCTTAGTAGTCGTATTTCGAAATAATAATTTAGATATTATGTATTGTATTGTTCATTGTCTTTGACAAGATTTACTTTTTCTATGCTTGAAAATCGATTGGATATTTTTCTTGCAGATTTATTTACATCTTCTGCGTCATTGTGTGCTTGTTCTATGTGTTTTGCAAGGTTTTCCATTCTATCTTGGAATCTTTTGAAATCTTTATTTAAAATAATTAAATGTTCTTGGATAATATGAATTTGTTTATTAGTTGCACGATCTTTAATAACTCCTCTAATAATGGTAAGTATTGCCATTAATGTTGTTGGGGATACCATCCATACTTTGGATTTGTATGATAGTTCTACTAAATCACAATAATGTCCATAAATTTCGCTAAATATAGATTCGGCAGGTATGAACATTATAGCACCATCAGATGTTTCATTTGGTATTATATACTTATTGGCAATATCGTTTATATGTTTTCGTATATCAGTACGAAATTGTTGTTGTACTGATTTTTTTATATCTTCTCCAATATTATTGTCCAGCATTTTTTGATAACTTTCCAGTGGAAATTTAGCATCAATTGCTACGTTTCCAGTTGGTTGCGGTAAATATAAAATACAATCAACTCTTTTACCATTGGATAATGTATGTTGCAACGAAAAATTTTCCTCTGGTAAGGTATCTCTAATTAACGCTGATAATTGTATTTCACCAAAAATTCCTCTGGTTTTCTTATCTGTTAATATTTTTTGTAGATCTATAATATTGCTTGATAATTCTGTAATCTTTTTTTGTGCTTCATCAATTAATGCTAAACGAGTTACTACATCAGTAATTGTAGAATTAGTTTTATCCAAACCCTTTGATAATCTTTGATCTACCTGATTGGTTATTTCCAATAATTTTTTATCTGTAATTTCCGTTAATTTTTCTACTCTTTTACCAAGTTCTAATGAATTATTACTTAAAGACGTTGTAACATTAGTTCTTATATAATTTAGATTTGTTTGTAAACTATCAATTATAGTTTTTAAATTTTGTAATTGATATTCAGTAAAATTTTTATTTTGCTCAGATATTAATTTTGTAATTTTATCATCTAATTTATTGTCAGTTTTAATTTGCTGTTCTTCTATTATATTTAATATATGTTTTTTACTTCTGAATAGAACAATCAAACTTACAAATAATAATATTAATATTATAATAAAAATTACAATAAATTCTATTTTTTTCATATTCTTGTTTTTAATCTTTAATATGATTATATTTTCTATTTGAATTTATATTATGACTAATTAATCAATACAAATTTTTTTTATATTATGAATCTTGACCATCTTATGCATATTATCTATTCTTTGATAGATTATATCATATTTTATTAATTGAAGGAGAAATAGTGAGTGATATTAATTATTTTACGTATTTTATTAGGATTGTCATTATTTGTTAGTAATATTAATGTTAGTTTTTCCAATAATGACATCATTACTGAAAATCATATTGTTAAGCAACAATCAAAAAATATTTTAAATGAAAATGTAGGATTTCCTGATAAAAATATTACATCTTATTCTAATCAACAATCTACATTTTTAAATACCCTGAGTCCTCCAGATTTTGATGTTAAATCTTATATTTTATTTGATGCTAATAGTGGGAATATAATTGCAGAAAAAAATAGTCATGTTAGTGTACGTCCTGCTAGTTTGACAAAAGTTATGACTTTATATCTAGTGGCACAATCTTTACAATCTGGCAGAATTCATTTGTATGATAAAGCTACAGTAAGTGAAATAGCATGGCGTACAGGTGGTTCTAGAATGTTTATTCCACTTGGAAGCATTGTAACAATCGAAGAATTGATTAAAGGAATAGTTGTAGCATCAGGAAATGATGCAACTGTAACAATTGCAGAATACATTGCAGGTACTGAATCTGTTTTTGTAGAATTAATGAATCGTACTGCAAAATTATTAAATATGAATAATACTTATTTTTCTGATAGTAGTGGATTGCCCAATGCCAATAATTATAGTACGGCTTATGATTTAGCGATTTTAACTAAATCCTGGATTAAAAATTTTCCTGAATATTATCCATGGTTTAAAGAAAAATGGATTATTTACAATAAAATAAAACAACCAAATCGTAATCGTTTATTATGGATAGATGATTGTGTAGATGGGATGAAAACCGGACACACAGACGAAGCTGGGTATTGTTTAATAGCTTCATCAAAAAAAAATGGAATGCGTCTAATAGCCATATTAATGGGGGCTAAAAATGATACTGTACGTACTAATAATACTAAAGCATTATTGGATTATGGATTTCGTTTTTTCAAAACTAATAAAATTTTTACTGCGAATCAAAAAATTATAAAAATAAAAACCAATTCTGGAAAAAATAATTTTACAACATTGGGTATATCTGATGATTTATTTATTACTTTACCTGTAAATGATATTCACAATTTGAAAATAAAAATAATTACAGACAAAATGTTAAAAGCACCTATATTAAAATATAAAAAATGTGGAATGCTTTATGTTATTTTCAATAATAAAATTATAGAATCTAGACCATTAATTGCACTTCATAATAATGATCGTGCAAATTTTATTTTTGTGTTTTTTAATTATTTAGTTAATTTATTTCACAAATATTAAATTTATGAATATTTTTAATTATTTTACAGTTAAACATTTATTTTAATAAGTACAAAGGAATATAAAAAGCTTTATGCATTTTACAAAAGTATGTGTTACTGTATAAAACATTGTGGTTTTATTAAATCATAAGTTTTATTTTAAAAATAAAACTAAATTAAACTGCAAATGATTATTTTTTGGAGATGATTAATGAAAAAAATTTTTACTATAAAAGCAACTATAAGAAATACTCGAGGTAAGGGGGCAAGTCGTAGATTACGTAATGCTAATCAAGTACCAGGAATTGTTTATGGTGCAAATAAATTACCAGTTAATATTACTATAGATCATAATTATTTGCAGCAATTATTATCTCAAGATGGATTTTATACTCAAATTTTGGAATTAGAATTAAATGAATATACAGAACAAGTTATATTAAGGGATATACAAAGACATCCTTTCAAAGTCCGGATTTTACATTTTGATTTACAACGTGTAAATACAGATGAAAAAATTAATATGATTGTACCATTAAAATTTATTGGCAGTGAAATGTCTCCAGGAGTTAAAATATCTGGAGGTTTAATATCTCATCTAATATCTGATATCGAAATACGATGTTTACCTAAATATTTATTAGAATTTGTAGAAGTTAATTTATCAAATTTAGAAATTAATCAAACGGTGCATCTATCAGATTTAAAATTACCAAAAGAAATAGAAATTGTAGCTTTATCTCATGGAGAAGATAAGCCAATAGCAACAATATATATTCCAAGAGCAAACGCTAATGAATCTACCGATACTTTATCTCCTGAAGTACCTGTTATTGGGAAAGATAGCAATGACGGAAAGGATAATAGTTAGATATCATGAGTAGTATGAATGAATCATAATTTTTTAAAGAATAATATAAATTTAATTGTTTGTTTAGGAAACCCGGGAAGTAAATTTACGAATACTAGACATAATGTTGGTTTTTGGTTTGCAGATGAATTGCTAAAAAAATATTGTATAAAATCTGAATATAAATCACATTTTTGTGGATTTATGTATGATATTTGTATTAATGAACTTAGATGTAGATTATTATGCCCAAATACATTTATGAATATGAGTGGGGATTCAGTAGCAAAATGTGTTAATTTTTACAAATTAAAATGTGAATCAATTTTGATTATTCATGATGAACTAGATTTAATTCCTGGTATTATTCGTTTGAAAAAAGGTGGTAGTTCAGGAGGACATAATGGAATACAAGATATCATTAATAAGATTAATGATAATAATTTTTGGCGGTTGCGTATAGGAATTGGAAGGCCAGTGTTAAAAAATAATATAAAAAATTACGTCTTGGAAGCACCTAGTGAAATAGATACCAAAATTATCTGTGGATCTATAATGAAAGCTATTTGCAAATTTCCAGATATTATTAAAGGTAATTTTGAATATGTTATGACGGAATTACATTCTTATTAACACCTAATCAATTACATCGGTTTTTAAATTCATTATCGAGATAGCCGAGATAGCGAACGATGGGAATCGAACCCACATTCGAAGCTTGGGATGCTTCAGTTCTACCATTGAACTACGCTCGCAGTGTTAATATTATGATCAATCTAATAAATTTTATCAATCTATATTTATGCAAAAAAGTTTTGTAAAACGAGAACGTGTATTAAAAAATGTAAAAAAGAAAATATTTGATGATTTTTTACCACAATATGAAATAAAATCAAAAGATATCAACATACTATTATCACAATTGTCATATCAAAATGTGCCAGTGATTTTAGAAATTGGGTTTGGAAATGGTGAAAATCTGTTTTTTCTAGCTAAAAGTTACCCCAAACAATTTTTTTTGGGAATTGAAGTATATAAGCCAGGCATTGCTCATTTATTATCTTTATTAAAAATATGTCCATTAGATAATATTAAAATATGTTATAATGATGCAACGCATGTTTTAGAAAAATATACTACAAATTTAATTTTTGATAAAATTTTAATACTGTTTCCTGATCCTTGGCCTAAACATAGGCATCACAAAAGACGTTTAATTCAGGAATCCTTTGTTGAAATATTATATAAAAAATTAAAATTAAATGGAATTATACATATTGCTACTGATAATGAAGACTATTGTACTCATTCTCAAAAAATATTTTCTAAAAATGTTAACTTTATTCCAGAATCAAAACTATATCGTTTGATAAAAACTAAATTTGAAAGACGAGGAATAAAGAATGGAAATATCATATTTGATACTCTGTGGAGGAAAATTTAATTTTTTATGGTATTATGCAGTATTAAATATTTCTGTTCTGCTGATGCAGGTATGTTAATAGGAGTACAAAATATGGGTAAAATGGACTGTGATTTGAAATCTTTGGACAATAACCAAATTGTATCCAGGAAAAATAAATTAAATAATTTGCGTAGCTATGGTAATCCCTATCCTAACAATTTTAGACGTGATACTTTAACTCATGATATTTATATAAATTACAATAAGAAAAGTTCTGATTATTTAAATGATCATAATATTACAGTACATATTGCCGGTAGAATAATGACTAAAAGAGTTATGGGTAAAGCAAGTTTTTGTCATATTCAAGATATGTCAGGACAAATTCAAGTATATGTAAAACAAGACAATATATCTCATGATGAATATGAAAATTTTGTAAATTTGGATTTAGGAGATATTATAGGAATAATAGGTATTTTATTTAAAACTCATTCAGGTGAATTATCTGTTAAAGCACAAAATTTATTTTTACTTACCAAAGCTTTATTGCCAATGCCAGAAAAATTTCATGGATTGATCAATAACGAGACTCGTTATAGACAAAGATATCTAGATTTGATTTCCAATGTCGAAACTCGAAGAATTTTTAAAATCAGATCGCAAATAATTAATGAAATACGTAATTTTTTTATTAAAAAAGGTTTTTTAGAAGTTGAAACTCCTATGATGCATATGGTGTCTGGTGGAGCAATTGCACGACCATTTATTACTTACCATAATGCTCTTGAATCTCAATTATATTTACGTATTGCTCCTGAATTATTTTTAAAAAAATTGGTGATAGGTGGATTTGAAAAAGTTTTTGAAATTAATCGTAATTTTCGCAATGAAGGAATTTCTACTCGTCATAATCCTGAATTCACTATGTTAGAATTTTATTGTGCTTATACTGATTATCATGATTTAATGAACATTACTGAAGAAATACTGCAATATTTGTCCTTCAAAATTTTACATAGTACAAAAATTAAATATCAAGGTATTGAGATAGATTTTTCTATTCCATTTAAGAAAATAACAATGAAAGATGCAATTATTAATTTTAATACTGATATTTGTGAAAATGATCTCAATAACATTGAATTAGCACGAAATTTAGCACATAACCTAGGTATTAAAATTAATAGTAATTATGGTTTAGGAAAAATTCAATATGAAATTTTTGAAAAAACAGTTGAGAAAAAACTACTATTGCCAACATTTATTACCTCTTATCCTATAGAAGTATCTCCATTAGCCCGAGCTAATGATAGTGATTCTTCTATTTCTGATCGTTTTGAATTTTTCATTGGAGGAAAAGAAATTGCTAATGGCTTCTCGGAATTAAATGATCCTGATGAACAAGATCGACGTTTTCAAAAACAAGTAGAAAATTTAACAAGAGGAGATAATGAGGCAATGCATTATGATGATGATTATGTCACTGCTTTAAAATATGGATTACCTCCAACTGCAGGAGAGGGGATTGGTATAGATAGATTAGTAATGATACTTACTGATATGCCTTCTATTCGGGATGTGATTCTTTTCCCATTGTTACGTCAGGATTGTTAATCAATCACTATGGATTTTCTAGACTTAATTGTCCTGTATTATGATCGTATGCAAAAATTTCTGCATAACGCCCCCATTCAATAACAATTTTTAAAACATCTTCTGCATCGTTTTCACTTAGATAATCTTCTATTTCATTTAAAAAGCGAAATTTGGGAGCAACGTGCTCAGGTCTCTCATCTAATACTCTTCGTATATGTGAAGCCAAAGGAACATAACTTAAAAGATGCTTCGCAAAAATTTTTTTACGCTCTAAAATATCAGCTTCAGCAAATGACTTGCCTGCCGTATTTAGTTGTATATCTCCTTTAGAAACCCTAGCAAAATGTAAAATTTCTAAAGCTTCTGTAATTGGGAAAAGATCATCAATATTTAAATAAAGTTCATCTGCTACAATTGGTAAATCAATTTTTTTATCACAATAAATAGGTTCAATTAGCATGTCTAGTAATCCTGTAATTTCTGATATTTGCACATTTGGTAAACGATATCCTAAATGAGTTGCTTTATATCTATATGTATAATTATTTACACTACTAGTGGACGTAGTCATTAAAGTATAAATATTATCTATCAATAATCTAAATTTTGGTGTTTGCTCATTGCGTGGATGGAGAATATCTACTATAAGTTCTGCCTTTATATTAGCTGGAGAAGATCCAAAAATAACAATACGATCAGCTAAAGCAGCAGCCTCAGATATATTGTGAGTTACAATTAAAATACTTTTTATATTTGTTTTTTTAGATTGCCATAAATCTAATAAATCACTTCGTAAATTATCTGCAGTTAATACATCGAGAGCAGAAAATGGTTCATCCATTAATAAAATATCTGGATTTACCACTACAGCACGAGCAAAACCTACTCTCTGTTTCATACCGCCAGATAATTCTCTAGGATATGCAGATTCAAATCCATCTAATCCTACAATATCAATAGCTTGTAATGCTTTGATTCTACACTCATTTTTAGGTAAACCTTGTGCTTCTAAACCTAATTCCACGTTTTGTAGTACAGTTAACCATGGCATTATAGCAAAACTTTGAAAAACCATTGATACCCCATCTACAGGGGCATTAACTTTTATACCTCTATAATTAATTTCTCCAGTTGATGGTTTTATTAAACCAGCAATTATGCGTAAAAGAGTAGATTTTCCTGATCCAGATTGACCTAATAAAGCTACTATTTCACCTTCAAATAATTCTAAATTTACGTTATTTAATACTAATAGATCTTGATGATCATTTCTTTTAAAAAATTTTTTAACATTACGTACTTTTAATATGGGTAATTTATTATACATACTCAAATTTGCTTTATTCTAAATAATTTTTAGTAACCATATTATACAATGGTTTCCAAAAAATTCTGTTTATTAAAAATACAATAATACACATTATCATTGTTCCTAAAGTAGTTTTTACAAAATTGCCTTTAACAAAGTTTAATTGAATATAATGACCTAAACCTGTAGCATTTATTTTGTAATTTCCCCAAGTTAAAGTTTCAGCAATAATACTTACATTCCATGCTCCTCCTGCAGAAGCAATAGCTCCTGTAATAAAATCTGGAGCAATAGCAGGGAATACAACACGTTTCCACCAGAGTATTCCTTTAACTTTAAAATTTATAGCTGCTAATTTAAGTTCCCTAGATATAGACCCCGCTCCTACAATTACATTAAATAATATATACCATTGTGTTCCTAGTACCATAAGTGGTGCTGCCCATAATTCAATATTTAATTTATATTTTATAATGAAAACAGTAATAATTGGAAAAAATAAATTCACTGGAAATGCAATAACAAATTGAATAATAGATTGAATATAAGAAGATAAACGTGGTTTTAATCCTATGAATACTCCTATCGGAACCCATATAATAGAAGATAAAAAAACTGCAATCATCACTCTAAGCGTAGTATAAATGCCTAATACAATTACATATTTAATTTCTGAAATTATAACATTAAAAAATATAAATTTACAAATAATATACAAAGATAATATTAATATAACCAAAAGTGCTAAATAGTAAATTAATACACCAGTTTTAAATGATTTATATTTCGAATTATCATTGTTATTAACAGATGAAATAAAATTTAATTTCATCCAAAAATAACCTAGATTATTTATCCAGTTTAATGATTGTCTTAACCACTTTGTTTTTTGTAGTAGATTAATTAAAATAGGTTTCTTTTGTTCCTTCTCATCTTCATTATATTTTTTAAATTTATTTACCCAATAAAGCATAGGTTGAAATAATAATTGATTGTACAAAAATATTACCAGTAACATACAAATTATAGCGTAAATTATTGCCTTATTATTAGCTTGAGTAATGGCTAATGAAATGTAAGAACCAATTCCAGGTAAAGTAATGTTATATCCTGCGACTGAAAAAGCTTCACACGCGATTACAAAAAACCAACTATTAGACATAGATATTATTATATTCCATAATAATTTCGGAGCAGAAAATGGTACTTCAATTTTCCAAAAACATTCCCAAGAAGATAAATGAAACATTCTAGATACTTCTTTCAATTCTTGAGGAACTGTTTTAACTCCTAAATAAAAACTTAATGTAATATTCCATACTTGAGATGTAAAAATACCGAATATTGCTGCACATTCTGGTCCCAACATATTATTCTTAAATAATGATATAAATCCTGTAACTGTAATTGATAAAAAACTTAATACTGGTACAGATTGTAAAATATCAATTATAGGAATAATAATACTTTCTGCATGCTTGTTTTTTGCTGCTAATGTTCCAAAAATAAATGTAAATACCAATGAAAAAAACAAAGCAATTATCAGACGTAAAGTAGTACGTATAGCATATAAAGGGAGATAAATTGGATCTAGTGAAATTTGAATAGGATTGTCTATTTGATATGATTGTACCATTTGCATAGTACCCCATGTAACTGTTACAATAAGAGCGAAAATTATTGTTAATGCAATCATATCCCAGCGATTTGGAATAGATGAGTTTGTAATGTCATTTCTATTATAGATGTTTTTTGATCGAAAATTCATGGATGATAATGTTACATGCAGTTTTTAAAATAGTCCAATTAAACAAAAGTAAATTACACGATAATATAATTTAATGTATGAAAAATGATATTTTTTCTAATTTGAATTCTAAACAACTACAAGCAGTTATGTACACTGGTCAGAATGTACTAATTTTAGCTGGTGCTGGTAGTGGAAAAACACGAGTCATAGTATATCGTATTGCGTGGTTATTATCCCAAGGGATAAATATTAATAATATATTAGCAGTAACTTTTACTAATAAAGCTGCTAAAGAAATGAAAGATCGTTTAGAAAAAATATTATGTATCCCAATAAATTTAATGTGGGTTGGAACATTTCACAATTTGGCTCATAAATTATTAAGAATACATTGGAAAGAAGCTGAACTTAACAAAAATTTTCAAATAATAGATACTAACGATCAAATTAAGTTAATTAAATCTATATGTCATGATTACACTATTGATATAAATCTTTGGCCTATACAGCAATTTAAAAATTTTATCAATATAAATAAAAGTAATGGAGTTCGATCAAATGAATTTATTCCAACGAATTATAATGAAGAAATTTTATTAAAAATTTATAAACAATATGAAATTGTATGCAATTGCAATAACTTTGTTGATTTTAATGAATTATTATTGCGTATTTGTGAATTATTCAAAAAAAATTTAAATATAAAACAATTATGTCGTGAAAAATTTCAATATATTTTTGTAGATGAATTTCAAGATACAAATAAAATTCAATATACTTTGATAAAAGAATTATTAGGAGATAATTCAAATCTGACTATTGTTGGTGATGATGATCAATCAATTTATGGATGGAGAGGAGCTAATCCTGGAAATATGTTGCGATTGTCTCATGACTATCCTAATATTCATACAATCCGTTTAGAACAAAATTATCGTTCGACGTTTAATATTATTAGTGCAGCTAATACCGTTATTAATAATAATACAACTAGATTAGGTAAAAAATTATGGACCGAGAAAGACAAAGGTGAGTTAATAACAATTTATACTGCATCTAGTGAACTTGATGAAGCACAATATATAATTGAAAAAATTCAATTTTGGATTAAATCAGGAAAAAAATTAAAAGATTTAGCGATATTATATAGATCCAACGCTCAATCAAGAATCATTGAAGAACAATTATTGCGTTCGGAAATTCCATATAAAATATACGGCGGATTACGATTTTTTGAAAGGGCAGAAATTAAAGACGTATTAGCATATATACGATTAATAGCAAATAATAATGATGATATTAGTTTCGAAAGAATAATAAATATTCCCACTCGAGGAATAGGCGAAGTCACATTAAAAGCACTAAAAAATATTGCTAAACAAAATAAATGTTCATTATGGCAAGCTACTAAAATTACATTAATAAACCAAGAATTATCAAAAAGAATTCTACAAATATTACAAAAATTCGTTGATCTTATTAATGAATGTATTAATCGTATAAATATATTGAATTTAAGTTCGTTAATTAGCTATATAATTGATATAACAAATTTACGTGAATATTATACAAAATTTGATCGACAATCTCGTATAGAAAACATAGATGAAATTATCATTGCTGCTGAACAATATTCTCTTTTTGTACAGACATCAAATAATTTGTCTTTATTGCAAGAATTTTTATCTCACATTTCATTAGAATCAGAAGATGCAAGTGATCATTGTAATAATGAAAATTATGTAACACTTATGTCTATGCATGCTGCTAAAGGTCTAGAATTTTCTATAGTATTTTTATGTGGAATGGAAGAAGGATTATTTCCACATATAAAATCAATTATTAATTTCGAATCTTTAGAAGAAGAAAGAAGATTATTTTATGTTGGAATTACTAGAGCAATGGATAAATTATATATGTTATATTCTAAAAAAAGATTAGTATATGGACATAAAAATGAAAGACAGCCATCAAGATTTTTATCTGAAATTCCATTAAATCTAATTTTTAATGATAATAAAAATGATATTCAAAAATTAGATCATAATGATATGAAATTATGCAGTACAAAAAATTATCATTTCTATTTGGGACAGAAAGTAGTACATCCATATTTTGGAGAAGGAATTATTAATAAATTTGAAGGAGAAGGAGAATATTTTTCAGTAACAGTAAATTTTAGAAAATTTGGGAAAAAATCTATATTACCAAAATATTTAAGCAATAAATAAATTTTTAACGATGTTTATTTAATATGTTCACTTCAAATATTATGATTATCAATAGAATGTAACATAAAAATAATATGTTCCATCGTTTTTAATATTTCTTGCATGTATTCTGCAACTGCTTTTGTGCTTCCAGGTAATGTATATATTTGTGTCTTTTTTGTTATTCCAACGATACTACGACTCAAAAGTGCTAAAGGGTTTTGATTAGCAAATTTTAGACAAATATTAGATATTATATTAGGAAGAAATTTATCACAAATACTTGATACACATTCATAAGTAATATCATTTTGACTAATACCAGTTCCTCCCAAGGTAAAAATAATATCTACTTCATTATTAATTGCTTCTTTTAAACAAAGAGTAAGTTTTTCACAATTATCAGGTAATATAATTTGTTGTATTTCCCAATTCCAATGTGAATTGGATAAAAATTTTTCTAATATTTCTTTTGCTATAGCACCGGCGGTATCTGCATATATTCCTTTGCTAGCCCTATCGCTTAATGTTATAACTAATATTTTCAAAGTATATTTATCATGAGATATAAAATCTCCTACGTTAACTTTTCCTGGTACTATAACTTGTGAAAAAAATCCTTCAATTGGCATAAGGCATTTACCAACTTCACGATATATAGAACATTTATCTCCATGACATGTCTTGCCTAATTGTGTAATTTTGAGAATTACATTGTTAATTTTTAAAGTATCTAATAAATTTATGTTGTTGATATTTTCTATCGTTAAATTTTCTCCAAAATCACCAGGGTTAAATATTTTTCCAATTTTATTCCCAAAAGATTTAATTTTTGTATTGTCTAAAAAACTTATTTGACGATGTCCTGTACTACGATGTGCATCTCCAATAATTCCCATATAATCTAATATTACACTGTTAACATTATATTTAATGGTACCTTTTTTTTCTGAAATGTTTGTAGAAACAACTATGCCATCATTATTGCCATAAACCATTGTCATTAATCACCTTTTTTATATAGTACTCGTAAATGTTATAATAATATGTTTAAGTTATTTTACAATACAATGAAGGCATTTATCGATTATATATTGATAATATCTAAAAATTTTGCATATTATAAAAATGATCATAATTCAGAAATAAATTCTTTTTTTGTAATATGCCCATTATTAATAAATAATATTGTATGAGCAATAGAACAAGCTTCGTATATATCATGTGTTACTAAAATTGTTGGTAAAAAAAATTTTTTTTGAAATTTTTTTAGTATATCCTTAATTTCTACCTTTGTTTCAAAATCAAGAGCTGTAAATGGTTCATCCAACAGTAAAATATTTGGCTTACTTGCTAATATTTGTGCAAAAATAACCTTTTGTTTTTGTCCTCCAGAAATTTGTCTAGGGTATTTATAAGCAATGTTTTGAATTTTAAATTCACTTATTAAATGATCTACTAATTCTTGTTTTTGTTTTATAGGATATTGCTTAGCACTGAATTCAATATTTTCACGCACTGTAAAATGCGGGAAAAGTGGATGATCTTGAAAAATATAACCTATTTTTCTTTTCTGAGGCATTAAATTTATATTTTTATTAGTAGAAAATAAATATTGCCCACAAAAAACAATTTCTCCAATATCTGGGGATAATAAACCGGCAATAATACTTAATATAGTAGATTTTCCTGATCCGGATGGTCCAAACAACACAACAGTATTATCATAAACTACAAATTTAATATCCAAATTAAAATCTGAGTAATTTTTTTTTATTGCAATTTCTAATTTCATAATTAGGCATATAATAATATAGAATATGTTCTTTTAAAATAAAGGAGTAATGGATAATGAATAAGAAAATATGGATTTTAGGTTTACAACATGTTTTAGCTATGTATGCAGGAGCAATCGTAGTTCCATTAATTATAGGAAATGCACTAAATTTTACTACCGAACAATTATCGTTATTAGTTTCTGCAGATCTTTTTACATGTGGTATTGCCACTATATTACAAGCTCAAGATGTAAATAAATATATTGGAATCAGATTACCTGTGATTATGGGATGTGCTTTTTCTGCTGTTCCATCTATGTTAGTAATTGGAAAACATTTAGGAATTTTATATATTTATGGATCTATTATTATTTCCGGGATTTTTATAATTGCATTAGCTTCTTTCTTTAAAACATTTGCCAGATTTTTTACTCCTATATCAGTAGGGCTTATCATCACTTTGATTGGATTAGCTTTAATTCCAGTAGCAATAGATAATATTTTAGGGTCATATCATAGCATTAATGAAATAAATTTTTTACAAAATTTTGGATTAGCTATTGGAGTTATAATATTTATTGTTATTGCGAATAAATATTTTAATGATTTTCTCAAATCTATTGCAGTATTATTGGGATTAATTTTTGGAACGATAATTGCAATATTTTTAGGTATTGTAGATCTATCTATCATCTCCGAAGCTCAATGGATACATTATGTTAAACCTTTTAATTTTGGATTTCCTAAATTTTCTTTGCACGGCATATTAGCTATGTGTCTAGTATCTTTTATCAGTTTAGTTGAATCCGTAGGTGTTTTTTTGGTATTAGGGAAAATATCTAAACAAGAAATAAAAGATGAACATATTATTAGAGGCATCAGAGCTGAAGGTATAGCTCAAATCTTAGGAGGTATTTTTAATTCTTTTCCCTATACTACATTTTCACAGAATATTGGTCTAATAATTATGAGTAAAATAACCGATAGAAAAGTAGGGATCTGTGCAGGAATAATTTTAATAATATTAGGCATGATTCCAAAGGTAGCAGCCTTAGTAACCTTAATTCCTGGTCCTATTTTAGGAGGTATAATGATTCCTATGTTTGGATTAGTTACAGCTTATGGAATAAAAATCATTCAAGATTCTTCTTTAGAAAATTCTAATAATCTTTTAATTATTGCAATTACTTTGGGTGTAAGCATGGGAATTATATTTAATCAATCTAAATTTGAACAAGCACCAGATATTATAAAAATTTTATTTAGTAATGGGGTATTGGTAGGGGGCATAATCAGTATTTTTCTCAATATTATTCTTAATAATAAAAAATAAAACATTTTATTGTTCATGAAATTGATTTTCCAACATACGTATAGAATATAGAGATACAATGGTTATTAAAGTTATTATAATAACCAAGGTATGGGCTTTACCTAATTCTCCATTCATTACTAATGCATAAATTGTTATTGGTATAGTATTTGTTTTGCCTGGAATATTGCCTGAAATCATCATAGATGCTCCGAATTCACCTATTGAACGGCAAAATGATAATGCTATTCCCGATAATAATCCATTTTTAGATAAGGGCAAAATAATTTTAAATAGAATAGTTAATTCTGAATATCCTAACATATGAGAAAATTTAATTAATTTTTTATCAATACTTTTAAAAGCTATTTCCGCACTTTTTATCATAAGTGGTAACGTTATGATACATGAAGTTAATACACAAGCTTCTTTTGTAAATAAAATGCTGTATCCTGATATATTAAATAATATTTTTCCCACAAATCCGTGTTTTCCAAAAAGAACTAATAAATAATATCCAATTACCGTTGGAGGTAAGATTAATGGTAGAGTAATAATAATATCTAAAATAATTTTAAATTTTATTTTTTTAGTTGCTAAAATATAACCTATTCCCATTCCTATGACACTAACAATACAAGTAGATATTAATGCAATTTGTATTGTTAATTTAATAGCATATAATTGTGTATCTTCTATCATAATCATTATTTTTTAATTTATAATAAAAAAATGTTCCTTAAGCTTGCGTTTTGCTATTTTTGAATTTAAAAAACCTAAAAATTTATTAGATAATTTTATATTTTGAGAATTATTCATTATATATATAGGATAAATAATAGGAGTACATAAATTATATTTAATATTATGAACTATTTTTACATTTTGATCAGTATGAGAATCAGTCAAAAATACCATTCCTGCATCTACTTCATTTTTTGAAACGTAATATAAAGCTTGTCTAACATTTGTTGTTAACACTAACTTATGTTTTATCTGAGACAATATTTTAAAATGGTTAAAACATTCAATTGCTGCTATTCCAGCTGGGACAGTCATAGGATCACCAATAGCTATTTTTTGTACCCATGGTTTAGTTAAATCTAATATTGATGTAATACTACGATTATTTTTATCTGTAATCAAAACCAATCTATTTTTTGCTAAAATTCTATCCGTTTTATTGGTAACAGATACAGGAATAAATATATCTACTTTAGCACCATTTAATATTTGTGCACGTAATTGTCCAGAAGATGCAAAATTAAAAAATAAATTCACAGAAGGATAAATTTTTATAAATTCTTTTTCTAAATCAGGCATCACATTTTGCAAACTACTAGCAGCAAATATGATTAATTCTTTATTTTGATCTTTTCCTTTGAAATTTAATGTAGATAAAAGAAAATTTATTATAATTAAAATTAATATTGATGAAACTAAGTAAATTAAATAACGTTTATTTTTAGGCATATATTTATAGTATTATATTCATTGATATAGTACTATAAATTTCAATACTAATAGAAATTTTTACATAAATTGCTATGAAACATGCAAATAGTTTTTATGGAATTAAACAATTTTATGAATGTATTATAAAAACCTTATCTGATACTACTATCCACAATATCTGGATAGTGACCGTAATATGTACTAATGGGTCTACTCCTGGTAAATTAGGAATGAAAATGTTAGTAAAAGATAATACAGAATGTATAGGAACAATCGGTGGAGGATCAATAGAAAAATTAGTTATTGATAAAATCATGACAAAACAAATTACTACAAGTATGATTTTGTCATTTAATTTAGGGAATGATAGTAGTATATCTAATAAGAATTATCATGTAGAAAATACAGGGATGATATGTGGAGGGCAACAAACAGTATTTATAGAATCATTAACTATTAAGCATTATGATTATTAATAATTATATGAATTCCATAACAGCAGTTATTCTTGCAGCTGGTGAAGGAAAAAGAATAGGACTACCAAAATGGAGTTTAACCGTTGATGGAAAAACTTTCTTATCTATCATTATCGAAAAAATAATTTCCATAGGTATAAAAAATATTGTGTGTGTATTGAAAGATAATATTATTCCGTTGAATTATAATGTAGTTACTGTGATGAATAATACAAATTCCTCTAGTATGTTTTCATCTATTTATCATGGATTAAAAATAGCATTAACCACAAAATCTTTAGGGTATTTAATTTATCCTGTGGATCATCCATTTGTTAAAATTAATATTATTGACAGATTGTGTAGAGAATTTTTACAACATTCTACCAAAGTTATATGCCCGTGCTATAAAAATGAGATAGGGCATCCTATTATTATTCCTTTATGTTTAGCACAAAAAATTAATTTTCAAGATTATGATGGAGGATTGAAACATTTTATTCGCGATCAAAATGCAATAATATATACAGTCAATACTTTTGATTATGGTATATTACAAAATATCAATACAAAAGAAGATATTATAAAATTGGGGAAAAACTATGAATTTCGATTTGGTCATAAAGAATGGAATTATAGTTAATAATGATAATATTCAAAAAAAGGATATAGGTATTATTGCTGATAAAATAGTGAATATTAGCAATGATTTAATGTACAAAGAAAATACTGTAGTTATTGACGCTTCTGACAAATACATTTTTCCTGGGGGAGTTGATGTTCATACGCATTTGGATTTATCTATAAATATTGCTAATAATATAATATCTACCAAAGATGATTTTTTAAGTGGAACAATTGCTGCTGCTCATGGTGGAACAACCACAATTATAGATCATTGCTTTCAAAATAAAGGAGAAACTTTGCGTGATGCGTTAAATAGATGGCATAGTAAAGCCCAGCCAGCAGTTATAGATTATGGATTTCATATTAATATATCCGATTTCAATAAACGTGTCATAGATGATATACCTGCTTTAATTCAAGAAGGTTATATCAGCTATAAAATATACATGGCATATTCATTTATGCTGAATGATGAAGAAATTTTAAAATTATTGACTTGTACCAAAAATCATGGTGGTTTAGTATGTGTACACGCAGAAAATTATCATATAATCAAATATATGACTAATAAATTGATTTTTGAAGGAAACATATCTCCTCGTTATCATCCTGTAAGTAGGCCAACAATAGCAGAAAGTGAAGCCACCTACAGAATAATTAAATTAGCGGAATTAACGAGTTCACTACTGTATATAGTACATGTTTCATGTAATAGAGCATTATTGGAAATTTCTAAAGCAAGAAAATCTAAAATTAATATAATAGGAGAAACTTGTCCTCAATACTTATTGTTATCTGATGAACAATATGAATTACCTAATTTTCAAGGTGCTAAATATATTTTAAGTCCTCCGCTTCGTAACAGATATAATCAAGAATGTCTTTGGAAAGGATTAAGGGAAGGGAACTTATCTACAGTAGCTACTGATCATTGTGCTTTTAATTTTAAAGGGGATAAAGATATTAACACAAATGGTAATTTTACTGATATTCCTAATGGTATCCCTGGTATTGAATTAAGATTACCATTAATTTTTAATTTTGGAGTTTTACAAAATAAAATAACATTACAACAATTTGTAAATATTACATCAACAAACCCGGCGAAAATATTTGGATTGTATCCTAAAAAGGGGACAATATCTTTAGGAAGTGATGCTGATATTGTAATATTTGATCCAAAAATTAAAAAAACAATCAAACAGTCCATATTACATGAAAACGTAGATTATACTCCTTATGAAAATATGATAATCACAGGATATCCAATATTGACTATAAGTCGAGGTTGTATTATCGTAGACGAAGGTGTCTTTATAGGTAAAATAGGAAATGGACGGTTTCTTCCTATGAATAATCCTCAATATCTATAGATCAGTATTTAGTAATTATAATGAATTAATTACAGTGAGCAGTGAGAATATTAATATGCCATCATTTATATATAGATGTACTGAGTGTAAAAAATGTTTTGAAAGAGATGAAGTACGTTATCTTTGCCCTATTTGTGAAAAAAAATATAATTTTGGAATGCCTTTACGAGGAGTACTAGAAGTAATATTTGATTATGATTTTATTAGTTCCCGTTTTGATCGTAATAATCCTGATTGGACTTTATTTTCTGCAGTAGAACCAAAATTTTTTCCAAAATTTATAGTAGGTAATACTCCATTAATACAAGTACCAAGATTGGGTAAATACTTAGGATATCATGATATTTGGGTAAAAAATGATGGATTATGTATCAGTGGATCTTTAAAAGATAGAGCATCTTTTTTAATGGTAGCAGAATCTAATCGTATTGGAGAAAATACTCTTGTAACAGCTTCCACTGGTAATGCAGCAAGTGCATTAGCTGCAGTAGCAGCATATTCAGGTAAAAAAGCAATTATTTTTGTACCTAAGAATGCACCTAGTGCTAAATTAGTACAAATTATCCAATATGGAGCAGAAATTAAGTTGGTAGACGGATCATATGATGATGCATTTAAGCTTTCTTTGGAATATACAAAATTGCATGGGGGATTAAATCGCAATACCGCTTATCATCCATTAACTATTGAAGGGAAGAAAACAGTTGGTTTAGAGATTATTGAACAAAGCAATTTTCAAGTACCAGATGCTATTATTGTTCCTGTTGGTGATGGAGTAATTATTAATGGAGTATATAAAGCATTTTTTGATTTAAAATTAGCAAAAATAATTTCTCGTATACCAAAATTCATTTGTGTACAAGCAGAAAATTCTGACGCGATTCATAATTATATTTCCAATAACATTTATCAAAATGCAAAAAATCCTCAAACCATTGCAGACTCTATTTCAGTATCTATACCTAGTAATGCTCACATGGCTAAGTATATTGTTCAGTCAACAAATGGATTTTCGTTAACAGTGACAGATGATGAAATTTTACTTGGACAGAATTTATTAGCAAAATATGCTGGTATTTTTGCTGAACCAGCAGCAGCATCTGTAGTTGCTGGGTTACAAAAAATTAGTGATCAAAAATTATTATCTCCTAAATCACAAATTGTATTATTAATTACTGGGAATGGATTAAAAGATATAAATGCTGCAATGAAAAAACTGAAACAATTTAATTAATTATATTCTGCAAAATTACGGTATATATTTTATAGTTACTTTGTAATGGTATTTTCAATTTTTTATTTAAATTATATTTTATATATGAGAATAATTATGAAAAAGATAACCAAAAATGATCAATTTGACACTATTAATAATTATAACACAAAATCAAATCCCACTACCGAAAACCATTCAATTTTAGACACTGTCGATATTCCTTCTTATGCAGTCAAAGAAAATGAAAAATATATGAATATAAATCAATTGAATCATTTTAAAAGTATATTAACACGACTAGAAAATCAATTAATTACTAAGATTAATCGTGCAACACATAATATTAATGATGAAATTACTCATTGTTCTGATCCTGTAGATCGAGCCAGTCAGGAAGAAGAATTTAATTTAGAATTAAAATCTCGTGATAGAGAACGCAAATTATTGAAAAAAATTGCAGAAGCTTTAAGAAGAATAAATGATTTTCGTGATTATGGTTATTGTGATGATTGTGGAGCAGAAATCGGTATTAAACGATTAGAAGCACGACCAACTACTACTCAATGTATAGAATGCAAAACTATATCTGAAATAAAAGCAAAACGTACGGGAGAACACATATAACATTAATATTTTATTTTTTTTAGGAATTCTTTTTCATTTAATATTTTAATTCCTAATTTATTTGCTTTTTCTAATTTACTTCCTGGTTTTTCTCCTACAACGACAAATGTAGTTTTTTTTGATATATGATTAGTAACTATTGCTCCTAGTTCCTGTAATTTTGTTTTAGCTTCTTCTCTACAATATGTTTTTAATATCCCAGTTAAAACAAAAATTTGTTTAAACAGTGGTTTTGTATTATCTAAATTCTGTTCGGAAAAACGAATACCATAACTTATCAATCTTTTTATGATTTCAATGTTATTTTCATTACGAAAAAATGTAAATATATTATCGGCAGTAATTGGTCCTATGCTTTTGATATTTTTCAAATCTACAATAGATATATGCATTAATTTAGATAAATTTCCAAAATTATTGACTAAAATTTTAGAGGTAATTTCTCCTACTCCTCTAATGCCTAAAGCAAATATGAATTTTTCTAATGTAGTATTCATACTAATCTTAACTGATTGAATTAATTTATTACTAGATTTTTCCCCTTGTTTTCTTAAAGATAAAATTTGTTCTTTAGACATATAATAAATATCAGCGATATTATTTATAATATTATTCGATATTAATTGTTCGATAATTTCGTTGCCTAATCCTATTATATTCATTGCTTTACGACTAACAAAATGTTTGATTGATTCCTTAATTTGTGCTTTACAATTTAAATGATTATTGCAACGTATAATTATACCATTGACATTTTTTTCAAGATTTGTTCCACAACAAGGACAAAAAGATGGAAAAATAAAAATCTTAGAATTTGGTAAACGATTTTGCTTTATCACTTTCACAATTATAGGTATAACATCTCCTGAACGTTTAATTATTACGTGATCGTTAATTCTAATATCTTTTTTTTCAATTTCATTCATGTTATGCAGTGTGACATTACTAACAGTTATGCCACCAATATTGATTGGTTGTAATCTAGCAACAGGAGTTATAATTCCTGTTCTACCTACCTGAAAATCAATTTTTAATATTTTCGTAATTGTTTCTTGAGGTGGAAATTTATGAGCTAATGCCCATTTGGGAGCACGGGATATAAATCCAAGTACTTTTTGTTGCTCAAAATCATTTACTTTATATACAACTCCGTCAATTTCATACGGCAACTTAGACCGTTTATATAACATATTATGATAATAATCTAAACAATTATATATTCCGTGCACTATTTTAATTTCTTTGTTTACTTTTAACCCCCATTTACTTAGGTTATCTAAGATTTCATTTTGAGAATTAAAAGATAAATATCCATCTATTTGTCCAATGGCATAACAAAATATATCTAAATTTCTTTCAGCAGTAATCTTAGGGTTAGATTGTCTCAAACTTCCAGCAGCAGCATTACGAGGATTCATAAAAGTCTTATTTTTGAGAGACCGAAAAAAATTATTATTGAGTATATGAAAATCATTTTTGGACATATATATTTCTCCTCTTATTTCTACAAATTTAGGAATTTCATTACCTTGTCCTTGTAATATATGAGGAACATTATGAATGGTTTTAACATTTTCTGTTACATCTTCTCCCGTAATGCCGTTGCCACGTGTCGCTGCATATTTAAGTACTCCATTCTGATAAATAAGATTAATTGCAAGTCCGTCTATTTTAGGTTCACAAACGTAAGTTATATCATGAAGATCATTTAATAATTTATGTAGGCGTTTATCAAAATTTATTACTTCTGTTTCATGAAAAACGTGATCTAAAGATAACATCTTCATTACATGTTTAATTTTTTTGCAAGTAGTATCAATATACATTCCTATTTTTTGAGTTGGAGAATCCATTGTCAAAAATTCAGGGTAACTACATTCTAAAAATTGTAATTTTTTAAATAATTGATCATATTCATAATCGGAAATTATAGGATCATCTAATATATAATAATGATAATTATGCATTTTTAATAATTTTTTCAATTTTAGAATTTGGTTTTTGATTGAATTTTTTTCATTTTTCATTATATAAACTCTACATATTTACTACATTTTTAATAATACTATTACTACTAAGTGTAAATTTTTTATGATAATTTTTCATTATGTCATTATTTAATAGTTGATTAAATTCATCGTAAATTTCTCCTCCTAATTCTTCGGTTAATTGCTTTGCTATTGCGATCATTAAATTGAAATTATTATTAATATTTATTTGTGGTTGAGAAAATAGTTTTGAAAATAAAATCAATTTATCGTATTTAAAAGCTCCTATATTATCCATTGAAAATTTACCAATTGATGTACCTGGAGCTAAACTAAATAAAATATTATTTTTTATATGACTATCATAATAATGAAAAATATTATTTTCTCCAAATTTTAAATTTGCAGTTAATATTGCTTGGTATAATTCATATCCCGTATATGGTTTATTGGTAAAAGATTGTAATTGTACAATAATTAATGAAGAAGAAAATGGAGATATTTTACAATTTTCTGTATTTACATGTTTTTTGATTTTGTCATGCCTGAATCGATTATTTTTAATGTAAATATTTTTTGATTTTCTTAAATTTTGGTATTTATCATAATAAAAAATTATTTTCTTATACTTATATATGTATAATACAATGATAAAAAAAGTAATAAAACATATAACAGTAATATAAAATTTATTGAAAAACATAGAATTACCTTTCGTATCAATATTTTTAATTTTGTAAATTTATAAATTAATTTTTATAGGAACACCGATATGTTCATTAACAATACACATTACTTTAGCCCTATCAACAACTAAATTATATTTTTTAGCTGTATCCATCACCAATTTGATAACACCTTTCATATTTTTGTCCATTTGCAGTCTTTGTTCCATTAGAGGCATATGTGCTTCCAAATATAAATTTTTATCAATTACAGATATTTTATACGGTTCATTTATTATTATTACTTTAGTCCCAATAAAAACATTATGATATAAAACTTCAATATCTTGATTATATAAACGGATACATCCAGCACTACTACGGCGTCCTATTCCTCTAGGGGAATTTGTTCCATGCATTAAATATTCTCCTTGAGATAATCTTAAAGCAAAATTTCCTAATGGATTATTTGGACCGTATGGAACTATTTTAGGAATTTTTTCTCCAAGATATGTACGAAATTTATAAATTGAATCTGGTACTTTCCACATAGGATGCATTATTTTTTCTATGATTTTTCTTTCTCCTATTGGGGTATCCCATCCCTCTTTTCCAATACCAACTGGAAAAATATAAATTTTATCCTCAGAATTAGGTAAATAATAAAGACGCATCTCTGCCAGATTGACAACAATGGTATTTTTTTTTAATTCTGTCGGCAGCAAATATTGTGTAGGTACAACAATAGCAGTATTGACTGGTGGATCATCTGGATCAATACCGGGGTTAGCTTCCAATATTTCATAATATCCTACTCCAAATTTCATAGCAATATCAGAAAAATCTTCATTTATTTGTACTTGAGTAGTTTGAATAGATCCAATTATAGTGTCTTTATTTACGTTTTGTGGTGGATAAAAACAAAGTGAATAACTTTGATTAACTGAAACAATACAGATAATAAATAAAAAAAACATAAATATTTTATTAAAATCAATAGTCAACATTATGAACGGCTCTAGGAAATGGAATAGTATCTCTAATATTTTGTACCCCAGTCATATACATAATCATTCGCTCCAAGCCTAATCCAAACCCAGCATGTGGAACAGTTCCGTAACGTCTTAAATCAAGGTACCATTTATATTTTGCTATGTTCAAATTTAATTCTTGCATCCTATGAACCAAAATTTCATACCGTTCTTCTCGTTGACTGCCTCCAATAATTTCTCCTATACCAGGAACCAATACGTCCATTGCAGCCACTGTCTTTTCATCATCATTTAATCTCATATAAAAACTTTTTATTTCTTTAGGATAATTTTTTAGTATAATTGGTCCCTTTATAAATTCTTCAGTTAAATAACGCTCATGTTCAGATTGTAAATCTATTCCCCATTGTACTGGAAATTCAAATTTTTTATTTGATTTTTGCAGTATTTGAATTGCATCAGTGTATTCCATACATATGAATTTGCCTTCAAGAATTTTTTCTAAACGATCAATACAGTTTTTATCTATTTTATCCGCAAAAAATTTCATATCATCCATACTCTTAGTTAATATATATTGAATCAAATATCGAAGCATATCCTCTGCTAAAATCGCATTTTTTGATAAATCTGCAAATGCAATTTCTGGTTCTACCATCCAAAATTCTGCTAAATGCCTACTAGTATTAGAATTTTCTGCCCTAAAAGTTGGCCCAAAAGTATATACTTTAGTTAAAGCTTCACAGTAACATTCTACATTCAATTGTCCTGATACTGTTAAAAAAGCTTCTTTATTAAAAAAATCCTGCGAAAAATCTATTTTTCCGTTACTTGTAATAGGAAGATTATTAAAATCTAAATTCGTAACTCTTAGTGTTTGTCCGGCACCTTCACAATCACTTGAAGTGATTATTGGAGTATGAATCCATAAAAAATTGTTTTCATTAAAAAAACGATGTATTGCAATTGATAAACAATGTCTTAGTCTTGTGACTGCACCTATAATATTGGTACGGGGTCTTAAATGTGCATGTTCTCTTAAATACTCTAAAGTATGATATTTAGATGGTAACGGGTATGTATATGGATTATGTATCCATCCTATAATTTCTATTTTTTTTGCATGTATTTCTAATAATTGAGATGTACCTGGAGATTGTGTAAGAATACCTGTTACTATAATAGAACATCCAGATGTTAATTTTAAAATTTCATGTTTATAATTATCTAATTCATTGGAAGCTATTATTTGAATAGAATTTAATGTTGAACCATCATTTACCGCTATAAATGATATGCCAATTTTGGAGTCACGTCGAGTACGTACCCATCCGCCTAAAGTTACCGTAGTTTCAATATATTTGGAGTTTTTTTGTAGTAAATCAATAATTTGTATCATATGCATCTCTAATTATTAAAATTTTTTTGCAAAATTACCTTTAAAAAAGGTACTGTTATCTTTCTTTTGGCTTCTAACGTTTCTCTGTCAATTTTTTCAAGAAAATCAAATAATTTATTTTGACTACGATCATAATGATTTAACAAAAACTTTGCTACTCTAGTATTAAGATTAATTCCACGAATTTTAGCTTTTAATTTAAGGCTAGATATTTTTTCATCATCATTTAATTCAAAAATAGGATATATTAATCCACCTAACATTCGTGATTTTAAATCTAGAATTTTGAATGGTATATATTGTGGTGGAATATTAGAAGTAATCACAATTTTTTTATTATTATGTAATATATTATTAAAACAATGAAAAATGGCTTTTTCCCATGCATGGTTTCCTGCAATTAAGTGTATATCATCAATACATAGTAAATCTAAATTTTCAATATTATCCAGAATGTTTAATTCAAATTGCTTAACATCTTCAAGAGGCAAATATGCTACTGGAATATATTTATCACTAAATAACTGACACACTGCATTCAGTAAATGACTTTTACCTAAACCAGTTTGTGCATAAATAAATATAGAAAATGGACCTCCAACTATAGATAAATTTTTGAGTATATTTATTAATTGAATATTGTTTCCTATAAAAAAATTTGCAAAATTCATCTGATCATGAAGCTGAATATCAAGAATTAATTGTCTAATATTATTAGTTTTATTATTTAGCATAACAATTTATTTGTTAATAATAGTTTTTATTTGTGAATATGTATACACTATTTAGAATTATTCATAAATATTATAGTACAATGATTAAATTATATTTATCAAATATCAATTGAAATTTTCTTAATATATTTTATTTTTATATTAAAAATATGTATATATTTAAATATTATCTAAATTTTACATTGTTATAGTGACTGAATTTTAAAATTTAGTATAATTTTTGAAATATTAATGTATATTGTCAGGAGTATTTTATGGTTAAATCCGAGATAATTACTCGTATTGCCTCTAAATTGGTGTCTTTATCTGAAAAAGAGATTGCATATGGGATAAATCAGATTATAAGAAAGTTAAGTATGGCATTAGAGAATAATGATCGTATTGAAATTAGAGGATTTGGTAGCTTTGTTTTACATTACCACCCACAACGTAATGCACATAATCCTCGTACTGGAATACAAATGATATCTACTCATAAATATATTCCACATTTTAAACCAGGAAAAAAAATTAAACAATGTATTGATAAAGCTAGAATTAATAAATGCCAGATCATTTATGATTGATTTAAGATAAATTACCTTAATTATAAAAAACATATTTATTATTTTTGATTATATGAATTATCAATTTGAAAACATTGTGATTATCGGACATAGAAAAATATCTAAAGCATCTGATATTGTAATGTCATTAATTCAATATATGCAGATGCATAAAATAACAATATTTCTTGAACAAGAAACTTCTAAAATTCTTTCGCGTTGTTCTTTACCCTCAATTCAAAAAGAAGAATTTAAAAATTATTGTGATTTAATTGTTGTTGTTGGGGGAGATGGAAGTTTATTAAGCGCATCTCGCATAGCAGCGCAGCAAGAATTACCAATAATCGGAATAAATTTAGGTGAATTAGGTTTTTTAACCGATATTACTCCCAATAATATTAAAAAAATAGATCAAATTTTTTTAGGAGAATACCACGAAGAACGTCGTTTTTTGTTAACTTCTTCTGGTACAAATACAAAACATAATCATGATGATCAATATTTGGCTTTAAATGATATAGTAATATCGTCCACTACTACTGGAAGAATGATTGATTTTGCTGTTTATATAGACCAAAAATTTCTTTGTAATTATAGATCTGATGGTTTAATTATAGCTACTCCCACAGGATCTACTGCTCATGCATTATCTAGTGGAGGTCCAATTTTGTATCCTACTCTTCAAAATATCGTATTAGTACCAATACTATCTCACAATTTGAGTAGTAGACCAATTGTCATTAGTAATAATAGTATAATAACAATAAAATTTAACAAATCAATTACTGACAACATTTTAACTATTTATGATGGCCAAATTAGACATAACATATTAAATAATATTATTAAAATCAAAAAAACAAAAAAAGAACTTTTATTGTTGCATCCAAAAGATTATAATTATTTTGAAACATTACGTACAAAATTAAATTGGGAAAAATTTGATAAAATATAATTATAATGAATATAAATCATATTTTAAGTTTATCAGCATATTGATTGTTTAACCATTCTTCCAATATTATTTTTGCTGCAACACTATCTATTGATTTACTTCTTAAAAATTTATATCCTCCTTTTTGAAATAAAATATTTTTTGCCTCTTTAGTACTCATAATTTCATTTACAGGATAAACATTAATATTATAACGTAATTTTATTTGAGAAATAAATTTTTTTGTGATTGAAGTTATTTTTTTGAAATAAGTACCATCAAGTTTGTATGGCATTCCTACAATAATTGCATCAGGTTTCCATGAATATACAAGTACATCTATTTGTTGCCACATAATTATAGTATTTTTGACTATTATTACTGGTAATACAGTAGCACTTTTTGTAATTTTTTGCCCAACAGCTACTCCTATATTTTTTGTTCCATAATCAAAAGATAAAAAAGTAGTATTTTTAATCATAAAATTGAATATATTAATCATCATAAAATGAATGACAATAAGTTTCTTTAACAAAGAAAGACGCAAATAATGCCAAAAATAATCCTAGGAGCAATAAGTAATTTGCTTGAATATAATTATTTGATGAACAGATCAAAAATTTTCCTTTAACTATTATAATGTTATTTTCTAATAACCATGCATACAATGGTAATAATAACCCTCCTGACATTACTAATATAGAAGCAATACTAGTAGCAGTAGCAGCATATTCTTTTTTATTATTTTCATTGATTAATGGATATCCAATTATTTGACAACTTAAAGCTAGTCCTAACATGCAGTACAATATCATTTCAACTATAATAGAAAACATAATATTACTTGTTATAATCAATAAAATGATAATTGACAATATTGATCCTATGATCATAGGTAATTTACGCAAACTGATTTTATCAGAAATCCATCCACATAAAGGTGATCCTATTATCATTCCTAAAAATAACATACTAATTATCGTTGCTGCGGAATGCTGATCAAATGCATGTACCTGAGTTAAATAAGCTTTGCCAAATACTCCTCCAAAAACAAAAAAAGGAACATTTATGAAACAAATATAAATTCCTCCTAACCAATTTTGTGTATTTTTAAAAACTGATTTAAAAGAATTATTAATACAAGTTTTTTTTACAACAACGGAATTTACATTGTTTGATTCATCATGTATATATAAAACTTGTACTAAATAGAATAAAATTCCTAATAGACCAATTAATCTCATGGCAATACGCCACCCAAAAGTTTGTATTAAAATTACCAAAGGAATTTGGGCTACAATACCACCTAACATAGCTATTGTTACTATTAGCCCAGTGATTAAAGCCATGTGATGTGATTTAATCCAAAATGATGCAAGTTTGATTGATGACAAAAAACAAAATGAACCGCATAACCCTATTACAAATCTCAAAATTATCATTAATGTAAAATTAGATACATACGTAAAAACGTATGAAGCCATAATCACTAAAGCAAATGTGAAAAGTAATATTGTACGTACAGATAATATATCTAATAAAATTCCAGCAGGTATTATAAAAATAAGATTACCGAACGATAAATATGAAAATAATTTACTAATTTGATAATTAGTGAATCTTAATTCTTGTACTAACTCTGATCCAATTGAATTCAAACAATTCATTTGTATAAAAAAATAGAAAAAAAACAAAGCCGAACTAAGAACAATAATCCAAGCCATGATATTTTTTTGTGTTTGTTTTTGAAGCATTGAATATTCCTAATTAAAATTAAATGAAAATATAATAGAATTGCAAAATTATATCATATATTTTTGAACTCCATTATCAGTTCCTAATAACAAAATATCTGCAGTGTTATGTGCAAATAATCCGTTAGTTACTATGCCAGGGATATTATTCATAATTTGTTCCAATTTTTTGGGATCAATAATGTTTAAATTCCATATATCAATAATTTGATTTCCATAATCTGTTAAAGTGTCTTTTCTATATACTGGCATCCCACCGAGATTAATTATTTTTTTAATAATACAATTACGAGCTATAGGAATAATTTCAATAGGAATGGGTAATTTACCTAATATATCTACTTTTTTACTTTTATCCGCTATACATATAAATTTTTTAGCAATAGAGGCTAATATTTTTTCTCCAGTAATAGCAGCACCACTTTTGCCTTTTATCATTTGTAATTTATTATTAATTTCATCAGCACCATCTACATATATATCTATTGTATCTATATCATTCATTTCTACCAAGGAAAAGCCCAATTTTTGCAATTTTTTAGTAGAATTAATTGAGCTACATACTATATTTTTAATTCTATGTTTTATAGACGGAAGTGCGTCAATAAAATAATTTACAGTTGTACCAGTACCAATACCAATATTGATATTATCTCTAATATATTCTAAAGCAGCTTCGGCAGCAATTTTTTTTAAATATTCAATATTCATATAATGTTTTTATTTTCAGTTACCATTGCAAAATTATACTCAGACACTTCATTAATTGATATTATATTTTATAAAGAATTAAAAAAATAAACTTTCATATTCATTTCTATAATATTTTCAGTATAATCAAAATGTCATATTTTATAGATTGGAATATAGAATTTTTATTGTTATTTAAAATAAAATATGTTAATACGTTGATATCAATTTACAATTCTAAAAAAGGTATGTATTTGAATCGGCTATTATTTCCTATATATATTGGTTTTCGATATACTATAACAAAACGTAAAAAAAATGGGTACGCATCATTTATTGCTTGTATGTCCATATTAGGAATATCATTAGGCGTTGCTATTCTTATTGCTGTTTTATCAATAATGAATGGATTTGATTATGAAATTAGAGAGCGTATTTTCAGTATAGCAAAGCAAGTAACCGCAATTAATCACCAGAATGTGCAATATGATTTAGATAATTTAAAAAAATTAATCATGAAAAATAAAGATGTAATTGCTTGTTCTCCTTTTATTGTTAGACAAGGATTATTGAGTAAAGATGGAATTATATACGGAATAGAAATAAATGGAATTTTAAGTGCTCAAGAATCTCAAGTATCACAAATATATAAAAATATGATTTGTGGATCAATGCATTCTTTAAAAAATAAAAAATTTTCTATTGTTTTGGGAAAATCAGTCGCACAATACTTAAAAGTTGGTTTAGGTGATGAAATTGTTATGATTACCCCTCGAATAAATAATAGATTTGGAAATAATACTATTATTCCAATGATAAAAAAATTTATCGTTACTGGTATATTTCATGCAAGTGACGGATTTGGATATGATGCCACGACGGTATTTATAAATTATTACGATGCTAAAAATCTGTTTGGATCAAATGAAGGTAATATAGAAGGATTTAATATAAAAATCAAAGATCCATATCGTGCAATTTTAGTCAGTAAAGAATTATCAAAAAGATTAAATAATATATTTTTAGTTTCTGATTGGACCACTAAGTATGGTCCATATTTCAAAGCTATTCAAATGGAAAAAACTATAATTTTCGTAATTTTATTATTTATTATTACTGTAGCTACATTTAATTTGGTATCTAGTTTAATGATGAATGTTATGGAAAAACAAGCAGAGATTGCTATTTTAAGAACTTTAGGAGCAACTCCATTTCATATTATGTGTATTTTCATAATACAAGGAGGAATAATAGGTTTATTTGGGTCCATTTTAGGAATGATAGGAGGTTGTTTACTATCTATAAGTGCTCCACATTTAGTAAAATTTTTAGAAAGTGTTATTGGAATGCATTTTATATCTGAAACAATTTACTATATAGATTATTTACCATCAAAATTAGAATGGTCTAATGTGCTTACTATTGGATTAATAGCTTTTACTATGAGTTTATTTGCTACAATATATCCATCTTGGAAAGCAGCAAATATCAAACCGATTAATGCATTAAAATATGAATAATAATTATAAAAAAGAAATTATAATCAATGTTAGTGGATTAACAAAAACATATACAGAAAAATCATATTGTATTGAAATTTTTAAAAATTTAAATTTTAAAATATTTAAAGGGGAAATTTTATCTATTGTAGGTCCATCGGGTTCAGGGAAAAGTACTTTGTTACATATTTTAGGAGGTCTAGATACCCAAACATCAGGAAAAATAGAAATTTGTGGAATGCATATAAACAATCTTTCAGAGAAAGGTAAAAGCACTTTCAGAAATAATAATATAGGATTTATTTATCAATTTCATCATCTACTTCCTGAATTTAATGCAGTTGAGAATGTAGCTATTCCATTATTAATATCTGGATTGAATATGAAGGAAGCCATTTATAGATCCGATACAATTTTAAATATTGTTGGTCTGCAAGATAGATTATATCATAATATAAGTGACTTATCAGGAGGAGAAAGGCAACGTATAGCAATAGCTCGAGCATTAGTAACTAATCCTAAGTGTGTATTAGCAGATGAACCAACAGGAAACTTAGATCGTGATAATACTATAAAAATATATGATTTAATTTTTGCTTTGAGAAAAAGATTAAACATTACTTTTATTATAGTAACTCATGATCATAATCTCACTAAACATGTAGATAGAGTTTTAATGCTACAAGAAGGTATAATAAACTCAAAACTAGAATAATACATATTAGCTTGAATATTTTATCTTCATTTTTTTATAAATACTATGTAAAATTACCATAATTTTTGTATTCGGATTTTTTATGGAAACAACATTTAAAATTGCTAAAAATATTTTATTGGATTCAAATGGATTGTCTGAACTGCATTTAGAAAAAGTACTGTCAAAAACACTTAACACTGGGATAGAATATGTTAATATATATTTGCAATATATACAGAGAGAATCTTGGTATTTAGAAGAAAGTACAATAAAAAAAGGAAGTTTTAGTATTGATCAAGGTGTAGGAATTACTGGTATCAGAGGAGAAAGTATTGGTTTTGCTTATTCTGATGATATAACATTCTCTACAATGATAAATGCTGCAAAATTTGCTAATAGTATTGCATCATCTACTGAATCAAAACAATCACATTATATTCATCCAATAGAATCTTCATCTCCTAAAAATATTTTATATCCTAATATCAATCCATTGTGTTCATCAGATGAAAATAAAATATCTTTGTTAAAAAAATTAGATTTAATAGCACGTAGTATAGATCCATGTGTTACTCATGTACAAGCACACTTATCAGGTTCATACGATGTCATAATCATTAATAGTAGCGATGGTGTTTTAATTGCTGACATCAGACCATTGGTACATCTAACAGTAACTGTATTAGTTGAGAAAAATGGTCGTAAAGAATATGGATCATATGGAGGTGGCCGTAGATCTAGTTATGATATTTTTATCAAAGAAAATTTAGCAAGTAAATATGCTAATGAAGCTGTTCGTATGGCATTAACTAATCTCGAAGCTATTCCAGCTCCTGCAGGCATTATGCCAGTTGTATTAGGACATGGTTGGCCAGCAATAATGATTCATGAAGCTGTAGGGCATGGATTAGAAGCGGATTTTAATCGTAAAGGAGTTTCCATATATTCTGATAAAATTGGAGAAAAAGTGGCTGCATCTGGAATATCTATTGTGGATCAAGGTAATTATCCTGACGGTCGTCGTGGAACAATTAATGTAGATGATGAAGGTACGCCAACACAACGTACTGTACTAATAGAAAATGGAATATTATGTAATTATTTATACGACAAATTAAATGCAAAATTGATGCATACTCAATCTACTGGAAATGGAAGGAGATCATCCTATGCTCAATTACCTATTCCAAGAATGACTAATACTTTTTTATTAGCAGGTAACAGTGATCCATTAGATATAATTTCCTCAGTAGATGATGGGTTATATGCTGTTAATTTTAGTGGAGGACAAGTAGATATTACATCAGGAGAGTTTGTTTTTTCTACTAGTGAAGCATATTTAATAAAAAAAGGAAAATTAATATGTCCTGTTAAAAATGCAACTCTTATTGGGAACGGACCTGAAGTTCTAAAAAAGATTGAAATGATTGGAAATGACTTGGAATTAGATAATGGTATTGGTATGTGTGGTAAAAATGGACAAAATGTTCCAGTAGGAGTAGGACAGCCTACATTGAAAATTTCGCAACTAATTGTTGGAGGTACAAATATAAAAGAATAATATTTTTAAAATAAATTTAATAATATTTAATCCTTTAGTGAATTGAATTTTTTGTACAATAAGTTTATTATATTGGAATATTAAGAAAATATATTAAAATAATTATTGATGTATTCATCAAATCATTATTTTGGGGTGCTTAACTCAATCGGTAGAGTATCGCTTTTACACGGCGAAGGTAGTGGGTTCAAATCCCTCAGCACCCATGGTTATTAAATTAATTGAGTAATTTATAAAATAGGAGCGGTAGTTCAGTTGGTTAGAACGCCTGCCTGTCACGTAGGAGGTCACGGGTTCGAGTCCCGTCCGCTCCGCCATCTTATATGCAATAATATGATAAATACAATTATATTGTTGCATATTTCTAGGATTTTGATAAAAATTTGTTTTTCTAGTAAATTGAGTTTTTTATTTCATAATTACATTAAATTATATGTTACAATACACTGGTAGTAAGTTTCGTCAAATTTTGACGTGGATAATAATTGTAATTTTGGCATTGATTTTTTTATTATTAGGATTAAATGATTTTTTTCATGAAAATGTGAATTATATTATAGCTAGTATTAATGGAAATAAAATAACAATAAATCAATTTCAAGCTGCATATGATAATGCTAGAGAAATTGCAATCATGAAAGAAGGAACAAATTTCATCTTCGATAAAAAGAAACAAGATCAGATGAAACAACAAGTATTTAATAAACTTATTAATGATGAGGTTATTTTACAATCGCAGATTAATATGGGATTAGTATTAGATCATAAATATGAAAAGTTCAAAAAAATTATTTTCAATTCACAGTTGAAATATGGCATTGTAAATTCAGAATTTTTGTTAGCAGATGAAAAAAACATAATACAAGATACGTTATCTCAGAGAAGAGATTTTATGTATTTAACTATTTCTCCAAGAACTTTATTTAATAAAGTTCATGTTACTAAGGAAGAAATAATAAACTTCTATAATAAGAACCATGAAGAATTTAATATACCTGAAAAAATTAATATCCAATATATTAAGTTATCAAAAAAAAATTTAAAGAATAATATTGAATATACTGAACTACAATTAAAGCAGTTTTACTATGACTATATAGAATATTTTTCAACTCCTCAGAAATGGTGTATTGCAGAAATAACAGCACCTGTCATTACTAAACATATTATTGAATCCATAAAAAATACTAAATATGCACTTGATAATAAAAAAATTAATTTGAAATCAGATAATAAAGTAAATATTTTTTGGATAAGTAGTAATGATGTATCGCCTGACCTCAAATATAAATTAAATAATTTAATTACGGGACAGGTATATGGTCCATTACATCAGCCTAATGGTTATTATAGTTTGATTAAAATCATAGTACAAGATAGTCCAAAACCATTGCCATATGAGCAAATTCACAATAATTTAGAAAAATTATATATAAAACATAGAATATCACAAGAATTAGCAAATCAATCAACTAAATTATCTAATATTGTCTATACTCACCCCAATGATTTAACATATGCAGCACAAATATTCGGAGTAAAACTAAAAGAAACTGGTTTTTTATCTAAAAAAGAAATACTTGATACAAAAATTTTATCAAATCATAAAATACTTGATACTATTTTTAATAGCTCATTATTAAAGCAACACTATAATAGTGATGTAATATATATAGGTGGAGGAGAAGTAATCGTATTAAGAATAAAAAATATTTTACCAAAAAAAATTAAACCTATTGAACAAGTATATCCAATAATAATTGAGAAATTAAAAAAACAAAAAGCAGACATTATTATCCAATATTATTATGATAATTTAAAAAATTCTATGAATGATGCTAGTGATTTTTTAAATTTAGCCAAAAAATATAAATTATCGGTACAATATGTTAATAAAGTTAAATATAATTATTATGGAAATAATAACCCTTACATAGAAAAGGCTTTTAGCTTAAAAACTGCAAAAAACCAAAATATTGGGATTATTAATATTGGAAATGATATAATCATAATATACTTAAAAAAGATTTATAAAGATACATACAAAATAAATCACAATGCTAATTTGTATAATGTTATTACGAGTATAGGAATTAACAAATATAATAAATTAATAAATTATTTTTTTTCAGAAGCCAAAATTATAAAATTTAATAAATCATTATAAATAAGATGAAATATATTAATAAAATATATACAAAATTAGGTGATAACGGATTAACTACCATGATTAATGGAGAACAGGTAACAAAATATTCTAATATTATTGAATTATGTGGAAATATAGATGAATTAACTGTTTTTTTGTGTCATTCTGCTGAGAGTCTATGTAATCAACCTACATTTGAACATTTATTAAGTAGAATATATCAAATACAAAAAAAATTATTTTCTATATCATCTAGTATGATATCCAAAAATAAGACTATTGTTAATGTTACAGATGATATTAATATATTAGAAAAAGAAATTGATTATATGAGTGAACAATTGCCTATTGTTCATTCTTTTATTTTACCTGGTGGAGGAGAAGAAGCATCCAGACTACATTTGGCCAGAGTAGTATGTAGAAGAGTAGAGAGAATGGTTTTCAAAATGATTGTTGATGAATATAATATTTCAGTAAATATTGGTTCATATTTAAATAGATTAGGAGACTGGCTTTATGTTGCCGCTAGATTTACTGCTATGAAAACTAAAAAAGAAGAATTACCTGTCTGATTTTTCATCCAGAATATTATTTACCAAATCATATATTATTTGAGTTGCATGCAAATAATTAAATTTTTTCATGTTTGTTACCATAATTTCCGAATATTTTTCTGTATCGGCAATTATTTTTAATAATTTTTCTAATATTAAATCTTCATCAGATATAGAAAAACAAAATCCTTTTTTAGTACAATATTGAGCATTATCGATTTGGTCACCTCTACTAAAATTTTTTGGTAATGGAATTAAAATAAAAGGTTTACGCAATGCTATTAACTCATAAATAATATTTGCACCAGCTCTAGATATGATAATATCCGATATTGCAAAAATATCACATAATTCATCATGTAAATATTCAAATTGTCTGTAACCTAAATATTGCAAATTATTATCAGTATTATTTTTACCACATATATGAATAATGTTATATTTATCTAAAATTTTTGGTAAAAATTTTCTCATTTTAGTATTGATACTTTTCGAACCTAAACTTCCTCCTAAAATCAGTATTATTTTTTTATTATCAGTAAAACCAACTATTTTTTTTCCATTTATAGTATTCCCTTTAAATAAACTTGCCCTAATAGGAGATCCAGTAAATACTATTTTATTAATATTTTTAATAGTATTGGCTGTGTCTGGAAATGAAATACAAATTTTTTTAGCAAAATATAGACATAATCTATTTGCTAAGCCTATAGAAATATCGGATTCATGCATAATTACCGGAATATGTAAAATCCATGCGGCAATTACTGGCGGAAATGATACATATCCACCTTTAGAAAATATAATATTAGGTTTTATTTTTATTAAATAGAACATAGATTGTATTATTCCAATTAACACTTTCAATGGATCTATGAAATTGGATAAACTTAAATATCGTCGTAATTTACCAGTAATAATAGGATAATATGTTACAATGTCGATTTCTTTATTTATTATATTTTTTTCTATTCCATTATATGATCCTATATAATAAACTCTCCAATTTTTTTGAATAAATTTTTTAATTAATACTAGATTAGGAATAACATGACCGGCAGTTCCTCCACCTGTAAAAATAATTTTTTGTGGTAGTTGGTATTTTTTTTTCATATTATATAATGATTTTAATCAAATGACGTTCTTCATTTAAATAAGGCACTTGAAGTATATGGATTGTAAAAGCATTTTTACTTAAAAATTCTAATTCTTTATACGGTATTTTACCTTTCATAGATAATATTTGTCCTTTTATACTGCATAAATTTCTAGTTTTACTAATGATCCCTTGTATACTATCAGTTGCTCTTGTAACTACTGTATCAAATTGAATAGATGGCACAAAATGTTCTATTCTTGTATTTACTATAGTAATGTTATCGATTTTTAATAAAAATTTTACATGATTTAAAAAAATTGTTTTCTTATTTGCACTATCAATTAGTGTAAAATGGAATTGAGGAAAAAATAAAGCTAGAGGGACTCCAGGAAGACCTGCTCCGGTTCCAAAATCTAATATATTATTTCCATTAATAAATTTGACTATTGATAAACTGTCCAATATATGGCGTACTAGTAATTGTTGCGGGTCAGATGTTGATACTAAATTTATATGGTTATTCCATTTTATAAGAATTTCTAGATATTGAAGTATTTTTATAGTATAAAAATCAGTATTTGGTAATTTTAATTGTCTTAAACCACTATTAATTAAGGATTTAATATTAATAAGAACAGTATTATTCATATATACATAAATATATAAAGTCAAAAATTTTTACAGATTTTTTAATCTCATCAATTTTTCAATCTCTGATGGAATTTTGGGAGCTTCATTAGTCAATACTAAATGACCATTTTGTGTAACTAAAATTTCATCTTCTATTCTGATCCCAAGCCCCATAGTTTTGATATAAATACCTGGTTCTATAGTTAGTATCATTCCTGGGGTAAAAACACTACTATCATTTTTATATGATCCTAAATCATGTACATCCAATCCAATCCAGTGCCCGATTTTATGTGTGAAAAATTTTTTGCAATTTTCTTTAGTATTATTTATCCTAAATAATTTTATTTTTGCTAATTCTTCAGTAATAATTTCTTCGGCGGTGTTCTGTAATGTATACCAATTAACTCCAGGCTTAATTTTTTTTATAGTTTCTAATTGGGCATTTAATACTATATCATAGATACATCTTTGTTGCTTAGTAAATTTGCCATTTATTGGAAATGTTCTGGATATATCAGAGCAATAATTTTCATATTTTATGCCAATATCTACCAATACCAAATTATAAGAACGTAATAATTTGTCGTTTTTAAAATAATGCAAAATACAACCATTTGACCCACTAGCTACTATAACTGGAAATGCTAATTCTCTACATCTGTGTTTGATGAAATTATAAACAATTTCTGCTTCTAATTCATACTCATAAATATTTGGTGTACATTTACACATTGCTTTAATCATACTATTAGTAGCAATCAAAGCTGATTTTTTCATTTTTTTGATTTCAAATATAGATTTAGTCATCCTCATTTCTTGTAATAAATCATTAATATTTAAAATCTGGTAATGATTTTTATTAAATTTTTTTATCCAAGACAAAAGAGTAGGATTAAAATTACCATCGTGCAATATATTAGAATATATAATTTTAATATTTGATACTTTATCGTTTAAAAACTTTTCTATCTCTAAAATAAAGTTATGACATTTTTGCTTATTTTTAATTAAAACATATTTACCATGCATAATACATGCCATAGCGTTATTTCGTGAGTGTCCAGTTAAATAATAAAAATTGCTATCAAATAAATTATATTTTAGAATTTTCGATTTTTGTTCTGAAAAGATAATAATAACCGTATTATCATTTATTATATTTAATAAATTTTTTCGACGTTCTACAAAATCATTAGAATCTATTTGTCCCAATCTCACAATAATTTCTCTTAGATATTAATGATGTAATTTAGTTTTTATACTGCCTTGTATTAAATTAATTCTTTTTATTTCCTGCAAAATATCCAATTAATCTCAATAAAGTTACAAAAATATTGAAAATTGACATATAAAGAGAAATCGTGGCGATTATATAATTTCGTTCACCTTCATTTATAATATTGCTAATCTGTAATAAGATTAATCCTGAACTGATAACCATAAAAAAACTTGCAATTATTACTGATAATATTTCGATTCCCAAAAATATATTTGATAAAGAAGCTAAAAATATAGCAGTCATAGAAACATATAATATTCCTTCAAGGTAATTAAAATTTCTCTTACTAATAACCGTATAAGCTGCTAATGAAAGAAAAATAATAGTGGTTCCTAATATGCTAATTAATACTAATTCAATTCCATTACTATACGTATATAAATAAAAGTTAATAAATGGTGCCAATACACATCCCATAAATCCTGTAAAGGTAAAAATTGATATTAATCCCCAAAATTTATTTTGTGACAATAATTGTGTCAAAGTTGCTAACCCTAACATACCAATAAATGCAATTCCAGGACTTACACAAGGTATGTATCCATTAATAGTAGCCATAATAGTAATAATGCTCATGAATATTGTTGCACTCAATAGTAAATAAGTTTTGTATAAAGTTTGATTAACAACAGATAATGATTTTGTTTGTATTACCGTATATTCTGAATTATCGAATTGCATATATATTCCATTTTTTCTTACATTTAACTATATATATTATCTAATCTAATGCCATATATCAAGTATCAAAAAACTATAGAATATTGACCATGAATGAATAAAGTAGTTAAGCCGATGCAACAATATATTGAAATGGCCAGAGACGGAATTGAACCATCGACACAAGGATTTTCAGTCCTCTGCTCTACCTACTGAGCTATCTGGCCATATTTTTTAATTTTATACTGTTTAACAGATCAAAGTCAAATTGTTCCCTAGAATTGAAAGAATAAATTATAAGTCTTTATTGACGAAAGAATATAAGTTGATTACAATTCAAATAAGATGATATATTGGGGCTATAGCTCAATTGGTAGAGCACTTGCATGGCATGCAAGGGGTCAGCGGTTCAAATCCGCTTAGCTCCATGTTTATTAAAATATTTTTATGATTGTCCCCATCGTCTAGAGGCCTAGGACACTGCCCTTTCACGGCAGCAACACCGGTTCGAATCCGGTTGGGGACGAAAAAACTATTATTATTATATTATTAATACTTTATGTTTTCAGGTTTGATTTTTCATAATATTTTAAAATTGATTTTACAGTATTCTCATTTCCAACAATCAGATCATTAAAATTTAAAGTATCTTTATAATTTTCAAAATTAGCTGTTATTCCACCTGCTTCTATAACCAATAAAGTGGTATTTACAACACTTTTAAAAGAAGATATGTTCATTCCCCAAAATCCATCTATGCGGCCACAGGCTACATATGCCATATCCAATACCAACGATCCAGTATTTCTGATATTTATTTTGTAAGGTGATAATGCAGCTATATTTTTTAAGTAAACAATATTTGTATTATCTTCTCCTATATTAGAAGATAATAAACTACCTGCGAAATATCTGCGTGATGAAACTCTGATTCTTTTATCATTTAAAAATGTTCCAGAACCTCTTGTAGATCTAAATAATTCATTGTTAATAGGATCATATACTATCATATGTTCAATTTGATTTTTATATTGTATGGCCACTGATAAACAAAAATGAGGGTAATTATGTAAAAAATTTATTATTCCATCAATTGGATTAATAAACCAAACATAATCACTCTTTTTTGTAGATTCCACTTCTGTACTAAAAACTACATGTTCTGGATAATTATCATAAATTATAGGAGTCATTTCTTCTTCTATTTGCTTATTAATTTTTATAATAATATCATCGTCCAATTTTGTTTTTCTTAATCTCTCTAATTGATCATATATTGATATTAGAATTTTACCACCATGAAGTACTGCTTTTGTGGCAATATTTATTAATGGGTGCATATTAATTCCTTAAAAAACATATTAAAATAAGATAATTTAAATGAATTAAAGAAACATTTATCTTGCAATCACTATATCCATTATTACTATGTGTCTAAACACAAAATAAACACTTTAATATAATATATTTAAAATTATCACCATTATCATTAATTTATGACAATATATTTGAAATTTTACATCATTGTATATTATATCTATATATATAGCTCCAAAAGACATTGAAAATTAATTTCTTAAAATTAAAAATCATTATTTATAATATACATTTCTATACTATCTATACTACTAATTAATTTCATTGATACATGAATTGAAATAGAGCATTACTCAATACCATTTTAAATTTATCAATAAAACGTTTATTAGATCTATAAGAAATTTTAAAAATATGATTTTTATCACTTGCTTGTAATAAATAATCATCGCTAGTAATGATTTTATCGACTAAATCTTTTTCTTTTGCTTGAATTCCATACCAAATTTCGCCAGTCGCTAAAGAATCTATATCTATAGAGGGCCTATAACTAACAATAAAATTTTTAAATAATCTATGTGCTTCATTAATCTCATCTTGAAATTTATTACGTCCCTCGCTGGTATTTTCACCAAACAATGAAACTGTACGTTTATATTTACCAGCAGTCACTTGTTCAAAATCTATGTCATGTTTCTTTAATAATTTATTAAAATTCGGCAATTGTGCAATTACTCCAATTGATCCTATTACAGCAAATGGTGCAGCAAATATATGGTTTGCAACACATGCCATCATATATCCACCACTTGCAGCTACTTTATCTACAATAACGGTCAATGTAATATTGTTATCTCGGATTCTTTGTAATTGAGAAGCTGCTAATCCATAATTAGGCAATAATCCTCCTGCACTTTCAATTTTTACGACTACTTCGTCAAGAGTAGTTGCTACCATTAAAATTGCAGTAATTTCTTCACGTAAATTTTCTATAAAAGATGCTTGAATATCACCATTAACATCTAAAACAAAAATCCTAGATTTTTTATTTTTAGATATCGTCTTCTCTTCTTTTACTATGCATTTGTTGATTTTTTTTATTTTTTGTTTTTCCAATATTTTGTTATTCATCAATATTTTTGTTGCTTGATATTTTTCATTTAGATTAATAATTTCTATGTGTTCTTTGGATTTAATTTTGCCAGAAGAGATAGATGATATTATTTTACTTAATATAAATAATATCATTATTGCTAGTGTAAAAATTTTAATTACAAACAAACCATAATCAATAAAAAAGTGAATCATATTAGATTCCATATATATAGTTGTTCCGTATAGTTTTCTCTGATATAATGTATCATAAATGAGTGTAAAAATATACTTTCATGTATTATGTTTTATATTGGTTTTATATTGCAATTTTAGGATTTGTTAGAATATGATTAGAATCTTGATATCATTTTGATTTTATCGTATATTACTAAATTGTTAGATGTTAAAAATATGAGGAGATAATAATGCGTAATAAATTAATTATATGTTCAATGATAGCAGCATTGAGTGTTGTTGGTTGTAGTAAAGAAGACAACAATGCAGCAACTACTGCCGGCAATGAACAATCACAGATTTCATCAACTGTAAATTCAGGGACTTCTGTTGGAACATCCGTTGCTGATCAAACTCAGGGTACTGCTCCAATTAGTGGCAAAACTTTGACTTCTGTTGGAACTGCTGAATCACAAAATGTTGTTGGTGGTTCTGTTACTGCTGAACAGAAATAATATCTTGAGATATATATTTTAATTACTATGATCTATGGGTCTAGTAGTCTTAGATGTTTGCGTACCTAGAAGAATATTCTAGGTACGTTTTGTTTTTCTTGGAGATAATAATATTGGAATATACTGGAAATTAATTTGTATTTGTATTATTTTGTTTTCTTCTGGATGCTCTATAATACATCCGGAAAATATTGGTATCAGTAGATTTGAATGGAATCATTATAGTAAAGAAAAACGTATTTCATTGAAATATCATTATAATGCTATTTCTAAAGACATTGATAGTAAGTGTTCGTCAATTACTGCAGACGCAATAGAAAGTAATTGTTTGAAAGTAAAATTTACAGATGGCAGTGTTCTATATCCTCCCTTTTTTTTAAATTGGCAAAAATATATTCCTGTTGATTTTGTTATTTGTAACGGTCAATGCAAAAAATTAGTAATTTCTCATATGAAGTTACGTGATTTACAAACAAAGCTTACAGTATGTTTCATTGATCATATTTTATATTTGGATCCAAATTACAGAGATTTAAATAATAAATATGGATCTTTGAGATTATATTATACTCCATTGTGGATTACAGGATTAACATATGACAAAATTTGTAGCCAAGGTATAGTAAGGTTAAATAATGTATCAATTTCGGTACAAAAATTTATAAAATAGTATTTTAAATGTTATTAAGATATCAGTTTATATCATTTTGTGTTAGTGTGAAAAAGTTATCACTTTAATATCAATATATGAATAAAATTTGGACAGTTCTGTTAAACAAATATTTATCTAAGACAGAAGCTATATCACTAATAATTATTTTTTTCATGATTTTTATGTTTTTTAAAATCATGGGGCAAATTATATTACCAATAACTATTAGCATAATTATATCTTATTATTTGTATAAAGTAGTAAATTACTTGAAACATATTAATATTCCACATCTTATAGCAGTAACTATTGTATTTGCAACCTTCATTGGCGGGTTACTAGCAGTAACTTTCTTATTATTACCAATTTTATATGAACAAATAATAGAATTAGTATCCGATATTCCAAGATTATGTATATATGAACAAAATATAGTAATGAAGGTTCATAGAGTGTTGCCTGATATATTTTCTATTGGTCAATTAGAACAATTAATATCTTCAATATTAGGATCTATAATAAATTTTGGAAAAGAAATTCTAATGATTTCATTGGTATCATTACTAAGTTTTGCTAAAATCATTATTTATTTGATTTTAATACCTATTTTAGTGTTTTTTTTCTTACGTGATGGAAGTACCATTATTCAATGGTTAACAAGTTTTTTACCTTCTCGTAGCAAAGTATTAGAAAATATTTGGCAAGAACTAACATATAAAGTACGATGCTACATACGAGGGAAAATAGTAGAAATAATAATTATAACAATAATTTCATCAATCTCATTTTGGTTATTAGGGTTAAGATATGCAGGATTATTAGGAATATCAGTAGGGATATCTGCAGTAATTGCATATGTAGGAGTAACACTAGTAACTATTCCAATATTATTTGTAGGAATGATGCAATGGGGGTGGACAGAACATTTTTTTTACTTATTATTAATTTACACTATTATCAATATATTAGATTCATATATATTAGTACCAATATTATTTTCAGAAACTATGGATTTAAACCCATTAGCTATTATCATGGCAGTACTATTTTTTGGCAAGGTCTTTGGAATAGTAGGAATATTTTTTGCCATACCACTTTTAACTTTGGTAAGTATTACAATTAAATATTGGCCAAAAAATGAAAATTATCTATAAATTTCATTCAACATGTAATTTCTACATATGGGATTATAAGAACATTTTTTACATACTATTGGAGATGATGGATTAATATCTGCTATTCCATTGGTAAAATCATGTACAATCTTTGTAAAAATTTTTTGCCAGTAATTTGTCAAATCTAACCATGTTATTATATCTGCTGAACAAAAATTATTTTTATTATTAAAATATGGTAATAAATTTGAAAGATTTATTTTTTTAAAATTTATACTTGTTTGATTTATAATTTGTACTATTAATATTTCACTAATTCTTTTATTGTCCAAACAATATAGTGGTAATTGTATATCTGATGGTCTTGATAGAAACCAATTGGCAATATTAGGAATATTATTTCCCACTTTATAATCAATAAGTACCAATTGATCATCATATAATTTATCAATACGATCAATTCGTAAATTTATGGAAATACTATTGAAATTGACTATGATTGGTTGTTCAATAGCTATCACTGTGAATGGAGATCTTGTTTTTTCCATCGTCATTAATTTTGATATTATAGGAATAATACAGGATTTCTCTAAAATATATAAGGTTTTTGTTAGCGATAATTTTTGTAATTCTTGATCAACACACTTTTCAATAAATACATCTAGTTTTTTTGATGATAATGATTGTAATTTCTTTTGATTTTTGATTATCATCCAAAAATTTTTTAAAATTTTGTGAACCAATATTCCTCTATGAATTTTATTACAAGTATATGATATTTGTTTATCGTATTTAGGTATTTTTAGGCGAAATTCCATAAAAGCTTGGAATGGGCATAATGACTGTGATTCAATCAAGCGATATGATGTTTTAACAAGTTCATTTGATTGTATTGGTATAGTAAAATTATCAGAGGTAAAGATTAATATTTGAGTATTTCTAATCTTAGATTGAATTGACATTGGTAAAACTATATTAAGATGTTCACTGTTCACTTCGGGTATCGAATCTATAAGTGGGCTGGATTTAATTTCACGATCTCTATAATATATGGCATGACTAAAAATAACATGTGGTGCACTACGTTTATACCTTGCGATAAGTGCTTCGCAAAAAAGTAATTCTCGATCAGCTGAAGCATGCGGCAGCAACATTTGTTTTTGCAAAGATATTGGTAAAAATGGATTAGGATTAGGTTTAGTTGGCCAATGTTCAATATCTTTTCCCATAACCCACAAGTAATCGAAATTGACTCCAACCGCTTCTAAAGTTCCTAGTATATTAATCCGAGATTCTTTTTCCGGCTTCACTTGTAAAGTGGTATAAAAAATTAATTCTTGTAATATATTTACTGCATGAAAATAAGAATTTTTTCCCAATATGAAGTCCATAGTTTTCATTTCTTGTAATATTGACAAAAATTTGTTTAATGCAGCAAATTCTATTTCAGTAAGATTATTTTCTCCCGGCCATCGAAATATATTCATAATTTCATAAATGACATTGACCCATTCAGAATTAAAATACAGCTTATCATGTAATATACTAAATTGATTCTGCCATGAATATAATGTTGTTAACATTATAGGAATATTTCTATTGTATTTTTGGATGAAATTTTTTATTTGATAAATTGATAGATAGTGATCAGATATATATCGTAGTTGACCAGATAATAGAATACGTTCCGATTTTTCAAGTGTATATCCAATAATATATGGAGATTGAAATATTCTAATAATAAGTTCTATTGCAAAAGGTTCTTTTAATTTAAGTAATAACAAAATATCATTGATTATTGGTACAGTATTTAAGGGAATACCTGCTGAAATGTTAATAAGTGTTTCATCGTCTATTATTGATTTAAATTTTTTGAAAATTTTTGGCCTTTCATCCATTAAATTTGGTATTACAATTCCGATGTTGCAATTTTTATTAGAAAATAAAATATTTTTTGCCCAACTTGAGCAAAATTCTATTTCTTGCTCAAAATTGAGACATGAAATTTTATTTTGTACAGAATATACATGATTATTAGGATCTATTTCGTCAACTATTACACCGTTCTTTTTTATTGCCTTAATAAATGTTTTTAATTGAGGATAATATTCATCAAAACCTGCAAAAATTATCTTCGATGGCATATAACAATTATTATCAAAATTCTTAATAAGATTGTTAGGTAATTCACTAATAGTAATTATTTTTTTTTCATAACAATATTGCTTAAATTTTTGGTATATTTTTTGAAAAAATATAATATCATCAGTTAATGGAAAATATTTTGAAAAATCTAGGGATTGAATTTCCCATTTATTTACTAAATTATGGAAATCTATTGCTAATTCAATTAGTAAATGATCTTTAATATTATTGTCGTTTAATATCTTATACCATAATAATCTTTCTTGATTATTGGATATCAAGATTCTAGAATCTTGAACATTATCCCAAAAATTTGACAACCATGTTGACAATGACATAATATTGGGTGTGTGCCAAGATTTGTGTTTTTGTATCATACCATATTGTTTCAACAAATATCTTGCCGAACGCTTATTTTGAGTAAGGGTAACATTCATCTTAATAAATATAATATGATAAATATTGTATTGTCATTTAATTAAATTTTAATAAATATAAACTAAATAATTAATTTACGAAATATATAAATTAATTATTTTTACTAAATAAAAATATAGTATATGCTTGATTTTTGCTGATAAATACCTAACAATAAACATTTGTGATAAATAAAACTGAAATAGTATTATTGATTTGGGAGATACTTGATATCTTCAAGTATATATTATTTTTTACATATAGGAGAAAAAATGAAAAACGTATTATCAGTTATTTTGTTTCCCATAGTTTTGGGGTTAATTACTGGCTGTTCTTTACAGGATAATCCAGATAAGATTAATAGAAATAGTACTATGGTATCTACTGTAAATCATCATAAATGCAAAGGCAAGATATGTAAATATGGTAAATTTGGTAAATTAGGAATAGAAAAATCTACCGAAGATACAGTCAAGTAATATATTATATAACAAAAACTCAGAGAAATTAAAATATTCTATTTTAGTTTCTCTGGGCGATATTATTTAATATACATAGATTTTTAATTGTTATTTGCATGTTATTAGCAGCAATTTTTACTTCTTTAATAGAACATGTCCCAACCGCCACGCGAAACCAAGGTGTTATTTTGTCCATACCAAAGAAATGAAAAGGTACTATAGCTATTTTAGCAATGTCCATTAGATAATATAAAATATCATCTGCATTATATAATACCTGATTTTGTTTTGTTTTCATTCCAATTAAATTAATTTTTACTGCTAAATATATTGATCCCTGCGATTTTATTACATCTATAGGATAACCGCTTATATGTAGTTCATACATAGCAGTATAAAAAATATTTAATCTCATATTAATTTTATCTTTTATATTTTTTAAATATAAATCAACGGCTTTAAAATTTAATAAATATTCAGCGACGCCTATTTGCTCTGGTGAAGGAGACCAAGCTCCTACATGGGAAAGCATATTCTTCATTTTTTCAATGATATTTCTAGGCCCAAAAGCCCATCCTACTCTAATTCCTGTAGATGCAAAGCATTTAGATATTCCGTCTATAAATATGACATAATTTTTAATTTCATTTTTGAGTTTTATAAAAGAAATAGATTTATTTGTATCCAATAACCAATAAATAATATCCAACATAATATATACTGGTTTTCGATGTTGTATTAACCGAATTTTATTTTCATTAATCACAATTTCAAAAATTTTTTCTAATGATTCTGAAGTATATGGGGTACCACTTGGATTGGAAGGAGAATTAATTATTAATAATGTTATTTTATTTATATGAACAGATATTTCATTTGCAGTCATTAAAAAATTATTTTCTATTGTAGTGGGGATTGCTATGGAATCAGTATCAGATAAATATATAAAATTTTGGGTATTCCAAGAAGGAACACCATACAATACTATTTCATTATGATCTACTAAAACTTTAAAAAGAATATATATTAATGGTCTTGCTCCACTAGCAACAATTATTTGATTAGCATCATAATTAAAATTACCCAAACGCTTTAAATGAAAAGATATTGCGCTAATTAATTCTGCCCTTCCTCCAATAGGAGAATAATTTGTGATTTTATTTCTATATGCTTTGATTATTTCTTGTTCTAATCTACGAGGAATAGCAAATTGTTTTGAGGAAAAATCTCCTACTGTAAAATTCAGTATTTTGGTTCCATTTGTATTTCTTTTGTTAATTTCCTCACTTAATTTTCCAATTGATACTGACTTTAAATTTTGTGCAAGTTTAGATAGTATTATTTCAGCCATATATTTTTAAATTGCTTATGTGAAAAATAATATATATAATTTTAATATTATAATATGGTATGTTTGTAAAATAATTTTAATATTATAACATGGTATGTTTGTAAATTATATATCACAGTATAATTGGGGGCGATCGGATTCGACGGGAATTACGAAGTTTGAGGTGCATGTCGAGTATATAGTTCTTCTCGTTAAAAAGGCTATAAAACAAAATAAACGCCAATAAATCGCGTTTCATGAGAGCTGCTGTTAACGCCTAAAAACGTTAATAGTAAGTTTCATCCGTACTTGGAATGTGCTTGTGTATTTCAAGTGGCGGTCATATTCATAAGCCTGTAATTATTGTTGTTTGATTCAATAATTATTAGTATTTTATCAAACTAGTTATTTTTTTCCTGTGCATCGGATATTAAATAATAAATATTTATAGATGTACTACACATGTAGTACCAATAATTGAGAATTTTCGGACGCGGGTTCAATTCCCGCCGCCTCCATTGTTAGTTTTATATCAACTTAGAAATTTTAATTCTAGTGCACAACTAAAATCTAAATACAAAAAAATATTATTTTAGATATGAGGAACATTCATTATACAGATATGTTTGTGCTATTGCATTAATTGGTAAATATACTAAATTATAGACTGAAGCATATAAAAACGAAAATACCATAAATATCAAAATATTATGTGTATACATGGATATAATTACAAATATAAAATATGGAATGACATTAATCATAATCAGCATGTAAAAAAATAAAGGTTTTATCATTATTTGAGTAATTTCAGTAAGAGAAAAACATTTATTCATAGATTTTAAAAAAGATTGATTTTTAATAATTAATTCAAAAAAAATATTTATAAAAAATAAAATAGATATAGGAATTAACATCAAGAATGATAGTGAAAAACACAATAATTTTATTATATTCAAAATCGTATAATTAGGAATATTTAACAATGTTGTAATAAAAATAGGTAATATCGATAGCAATATAAAAATAGTTGATGTAACAGTTACTAAAATAATTTTATGAAATTTTGAGAAAAAAATATATATAGATTGATTAAAATCATTAATCTTATTATTAATTAATATATAGCTAAAAATTAAATATAAAAAATAACTTATTGTTTTCAATAGTATTAGTAATATTGGAAATAATATTATTGGTATTATCAAAAATATATTCGTCTTGTGAATTACAAGAATATATAAAGCATTAATTAAAAATTCTAGCATGATAAAAATCATTGAAGACAACAAAAAATATTTAAAATATTGCTGATATTTTTTAATTAGTTTTACAAATGTATCCAAATTAGGATTAATGGATATACCCGACATAAAGATTTTCTCTACATTGATGATCCAAAAGTTACTTAATTACAATCAATATTGAAATGAAAAATCTAGGTTATTTAAAATGATAATTTTACATTGGTTATTTTTAAATATCAATAATATAATATTATTAGGGTGTAATGTGATAAGGATTATTAAAATTAAATAATTCCAGATATTCTATTTCTTTTTGCTCCATGATTGCTGCATTTTTTATATTTTTATGTGTATATCCTAATAAATGTAATACCCCATGTACCAATAAATGAGAAAAATGTGCTTCAATGGATTTTGATTGCATTTTAGCTTCTTGTATTACTACAGGCATACAGATAACTATGTCACCTAAATACGGTTCATGTACTCCTTGTGGAAGTTCGCACTGAAAAGATATAATATTTGTTGGATTATTATTATCACGATATTGTATATTAAGATTAATAATTTCATTTAAATCTACTATTCTTATAACTAGTTCATGTTTTTTATTATCCAATTCTAATACTTTATTTATAATTTTTTTGAGAATTTTTATAGAAATAGGTATTCTCATATTATAAGGATTTTGAATTATAATTGTGTGCATAAAAAATATTCCCATATTACCAATAATATTTTGATCTATGTAAACTTAAGTATCAAGAAATAAATTGACTTATTAAGAAAATGATATTATTTTTGGTTGGTATAATATTATGATGTAATTTTAGAATTATGAGGCGTGTGTTTATGTCGGAGATACTTGAAAAAAAAAGATTGAATGATTTAGTATGGAGTTATCATTTTTATGCTCCTCAAATTGCTAAGAAGAGAAAAGCTGGGCAATTTATAATATTGCAGGCTCATGATAATGGAGAAAGAATTCCTTTAACTATTTCTGATGCATCAGAATCCGAAGGTTGGATTGAAATTATTTTTCAAGTAGTTGGAAAATCTACTGAACGATTAAGAGATATGAATGTTGGAGATAAAGTTTCATCTTTGGTGGGACCATTAGGAAAGCCTACACATATTGAAAATTATGGAAAATGCATATGTATTGGTGGTGGTGTAGGAATAGCTCCTTTATTTCCTATTGTTCAGGCATTGAAATTCGCTAATAATGAAATAACGACAATAATTGGAGCACGTAATTCATCCATGTTAATTTTAGAAGATAAAATGCGTAATATAAGTGATAATTTATATATTATTACAGATGATGGTTCTTATGGAGAACGTGGTTTTGTCTCTGATATGTTGTTAAAATTATTTCAGAATGGAGAAACATTTGATTATGCTATGGTGATTGGTCCTCCAATAATGATGAAAACTACATCATCGATTACTATGAAATTTGGCATTCCAACATGGGTGTCATTAAATCCAGTAATGATAGATGGGACTGGTATGTGTGGTGGTTGTAGAATAAATATTAATGGAACAGCATATTTTGCTTGTGTTGATGGACCAGAGTTTAATGCAAATGGAATTGACTGGGATATTTTAATTTACAGATTAAATAATTATAATTGTCAAAGTCATAGAAAAGATCACGAGTGCAATTTGTCTTTATAAAAGAATAATAGGTAAAATATGGTTAAATCAGTGCGAGTGCCAATTAAAGAATTAGAAAAAATTGAAAGAAGGAATATCTTTAATGAGGTGGTATCTGGATATTCAGAGGAAGAGGCTTTAAAAGAAGCTTCAAGATGTTTACAGTGTAAAAAACCTGGATGTGTTGCTCATTGCCCTATTAATGTACAGATTCCTGATTTTATTAATTTAATTACCAAAAATAAATTTATAGAAGCAGCAAATAAAATCAAAGAAAGTCATTTATTTCCTTCTATTTGTGGTCGAGTTTGTCCACAAGAATTACAATGTGAAGCACATTGTATATTATCTAAAATTGGTTCTCCCATTGCTATAGGATCTTTAGAGAGATTTTCTGGGGACTATTTATGTAAAATAAAAACTAGTTATAATTCTATAAAATTGCCCTCAAAAAATGGGAAAAAAGTTGCAATTGTTGGGAGTGGCCCATCTGGTTTAACAGTTGCAAGTGAATTGATACATCATGGATATGATGTCACAATATTTGAAGCACTACATAAGGTAGGAGGAGTATTAACATACGGAATTCCTGATTTTCGTCTTCCTAAAAAAATTTTACAAAGTGAATTGGAACAATTAGTACAATTAGGGGTAAAAATGGTTCCTAATTTTGTCATTGGAAAAACAGCGACTGTTGACGAATTGTTAAGTGAATATGGATTTAATGCTGTGTTCATAGGTTCAGGAGCTGGATTGCCAATTTTTATGAATATTCCGGGAGAATATAGTACAGGAGTATATTCAGCTAATGAATTTTTAACTCGTGTTTATTTAATGAGAGCTCATTGTTCTACATCTGATACTGAGGTAATGCGTGGAGATACGGTAGTTATTGGTGGAGGGAATATAGCAATGGATGCTGCCAGAACAGCTGTAAGGCTTGGAGCAAAAAATGTGACATTGGTGTATCGTCGCAGTGAAAAAGAGATGCCTGCAAGGTTAGAGGAAGTAAGACATGCTAAAGAAGAAGGTATAAATTTTCAAATGCTCACAAATCCGGTTGCTATTATGTCTGATAATAATAATATAGTGAAAGGTATTGTATGTACGAAAATGGAATTGGCAGATGCAATTGATAGTTCAGGTAGACAGAATGTACAAATTATTTCTGGTAGTGAATTTGAAATACCATGTGAAGTAATTATTATGTCAATAGGAAATAAATCCAATCCGTTAATTCAATCTACTACAAAGGGGTTAGATGTTTCTAGTAATAAAGGGACTATTCTATCACCTAATCAGGATGGGAGAACTTCTAAGAAATTTGTATATGTAGCAGGAGATGTGTTAACTGGAGCATCCACTGTTATTTCTGCTATTGCTACTGGGAAAAAAGCAGCAGCTAGTATTATGGAAGATCTAATTTGATAGTACTTGGATAGTGATAAAATTTGCCGTCATTTAATCTTAGTGCTGTTAGTGTTTTTCCCCATATACATCCGGTATCTATTGTAATTGCTGATTTATTATTAGTAATACCCGATAAACCGGACCAATGTCCAAAAATTATTTTTTTATTGTCATAGTGTCTTAATGGATGATCAAACCATGGATAATAGCCATTAGGAACATGAAAACTAGATCCAGAGTATTGCAATTCCAATTCTCCTTTGTAATTGCAACAACGCATTATTGTACAACTATTTATAATGAAACAATATTGTTCCCATACAGTCATATCATTTGTCCATTTATATATATTATTTTTATAGAGATATTTTAAAAAACTTAACCCTGAATTACTTTGTAGTAACAATTCTACTTTTTTAGCATAGGCTAAAGCAGTATTGATATTCCATAGAGGATAAATCCCAGCATGTACAATTACATAATCAAAAGAATCATCATTGTATATCAATGGTTGCATAATCAACCATTTAATAAGATTATCGATTTCTTCTTCGGAAGCAATATCTGGAAAATTAGATTTACAATCATTAGTACTGACAATCCAATGTAAATCATGATTACCTAGTACAACTATAGTATTTGGTAAAGTACTGATGAATTGTAATACTGCTATAGACTTAGGTCCACGATTAACTAAATCACCCACAAAACGCAGAGAATCAAATTGAGGATCGTAATTTATTAATTGCAATAATCCAAGTAACTCATCAAAACATCCATGAATATCACCTATACAATATGTACTCATTTAAAAGTATATTTTATTCCGTTATTATGCGACTAAAATCATTCTTACTTGCACCACAAATTGGGCATGTCCAATCAGCTGAAATAGATTCAAATTGAACGCCAGCATTGATATTATTAAATTCATCGCCATCAATCGGATTGTAAATATATCCACAAATATTGCATTTATATTGTTGTTTCATATTATTTATTATTTATATTAAAATTAGGAGCATTTTTATTAGTTTTACCTTTAATAACATTATGATAAAAATCGTATGTCATTGCACTATCTTCATTAATTTTTTCAGTAGCACATACCTCACCTATAAATAAAGAATGTGTACCTATATCAATTAGGTTAACCACCAATAAATCTATAATTCCTATAGTATTATCTACAATTAAAGGAACTTTAGTTATTAATTTTTTATAATGACTTCCACTTATTTTATCAAAATTTCTTCCACATTTAAATCCATAATTACCGATAAAATTAAAATTGGCCTTATCAGAAATAATTGATATACCAAATGTTTTACTATTAAACATTAATTCATGAGTAAAATTATTTTTATTAATACATGTAGCTATTTTGATAGGATTATTTGTTACTTGGAATACTACAGTTGCTATTTGTCCATTCATTTTACCATCCATAGCAGATGTTACAATAAACATACCGTATTGAATTGAGGATATTACATCAAAATCAATTGTATTACTCATTATTCATATTCCTCCTCATTTATGATAAAATTGATTTAAGATCATAGATATTATCTATAATATTTACAGGATTATAAATAGCTAAATGTTCTTTTTTACTTTTAGTATTGTGACAGATTGCTATTGCATTAATATTGGCGTTATACGCAGATTTCATATCGAAAATAGTATCCCCAATCATCAATGTATGTTCAGTTTTGATGTTAAGATCATTAGCTATCTTTAATAACATATTAGGCGATGGTTTAGGAGCAGCTTCATCAATACAAATTGTTTTGGAAAATAAATGTTTAATTTTAGAACAATTTAAATCTATATTTAATTTATGCCTTGATTTATTTGTAGCTATAGCTAATATATAGCCTTTATTTTTCAAATAGTCCAAAGTTTCTATCACACCTGAAAAAAAATCTATCCCAATTTCTATATTGCTTAAATTTTGGTAAAATTGCATTAATTGGTAATAATTTTTTTCTTTTGGAAACAAATTTTTGATAAATAAATTTAAATTTAATCCAAAATATTGTGAAATATCCTTATTTTCAGGAACAGATAAGCAAAAATGTTCAGCTGTTCTATGTAACAATTGCACTGCTAATTTTTCAGTATCAACCAATGTTCCATCCCAGTCAAAAATAAGTAAAGAATAATTACTCATCAGATGGCCAATTAGAGAAAGGGAATGGTTTAACATTAGAATTGTATGTCAAATAATTTACAATTTGGAATAAATATACATTCATTCTATGAGAAAATATCAATAATTTATTATTTGATTCATTAAAAAGTAAATTATTAACAAATTGAAACAAAGCAATTGCCCAAAATAATCCTGTAATAATATGTTTTACTATAATAAAAAACATCATGATTATTCCACGAATCCATTTTTCCTTAACTCTAATGTTTTCATATATGTTTTTATCCATGATTAATCTCCATTATACAATACCATTAGAAGCTAATGTAGTTTTTTTCATACATTAAATTTGTCACATTTTATTACAAAATTATTCTTTCATCAATGATATCATGTTCTGCAATGCTTTGATAATTACATTTGGATTAAAATTTGATTTTTTCTGCTAGAGTAATCATAATTTCTACAAAAATTAAAATAATAATTATCCATTCCAAGATATTAGAATGTCTATATTGTAATTGGGTTGTCAACATTCCAAACAACTCATGTAGAATATCAAGTTTCCTATTTAGAGTAGAGACTCTACGCTGAATATCTAAAAATTTTTTACTCATATTATAGTAATTTTCAAAATTTGGATTTTCCCAAAAATATTCTGGAATAGCTAAATATTCACTATTCAAATTAATAGAGCTTCTAGCTAAAAATAATTGACCTAATCTTTGTGAAATTTCTTTTCTGGATAAAGAAATATTCCCATTTTTTGCAAGTTGTTTAGGATAATAAGAATTTTGATCTATGGTATTTTGTATTTCACTTTCAAATAACTCTAATTGTACTGATTGTGCTAAACCATAAGATATAGCTAATTTTAATTGATAACTATCTGATTCTAAAATGATAATATCCAAATTAAATCTTTCATGAGTCATGATTTCTACATGATCACCATAACGGTAAATAAATTTACTTGTTTTTGTTGTATTACTGGAATTTATGGAAAAAGATTGTAATTTATTTAAAAGTATTTTTTCATCTCTATGTTTCATATTCCATATAACCACACATCCATATGAAAATATAAAGATATGCTGTTCTATATTTTCTTTAGAAATATGTACAACTTTTCTGTATTGTTTGACTTCATATCCCTGACTTCTGAAGAACACAGCAATATTAGGTAAACGATAGCCTTCTGCTAAACAAAAAGAAACACAACGCATGATTTTATCTTTAAAAAATAATTGGAGCAATAACTCAATTTTGATAATATATCATATTTTTAAAATATATAAAATAGGTTTAAAATAATAGTATTCCTATAGATAATTATTTGTATTGATTTTTTACATAGATATGATTAATTTTATAAATCTATTATTATTAATAAATAAATTAAAAATATTGTTAAATATGAAATTTGAATTAATTGCAAAAGATAATTTAGCGAGATGTGGAAAATTGATTTTTCCTTCAGGTGATATAGTTAATACTCCTACATTTATGCCGGTTGGTACTTTAGGTACTGTAAAAACAGTTTCTCCGGAAGAAATATCTGATTCAGGAGCTGAAATAATTTTGGGAAATACATTCCACTTAATGTTACGCCCTGGTATTGATGTTATTTCTGCTCATGGTGATTTACATAATTTTATGCGATGGCATAAACCAATTTTGACAGATTCAGGAGGATTTCAAGTTTTTAGCTTAAGTACCTTAAGAAGAGTAGATAAAAATGGAGTTTGGTTTAAATCTCCATTTAATGGAGCTAAAATATTTTTAAGTCCAGAAATTTCTATCAAAATTCAGCAATTATTAAATTCGAATATTGTTATGGTTTTAGATGAATGTATGCCATACCCTATTAGTTATGACAAAGCACAAATATCCGTTGATATATCTATTTCTTGGGCACATAGAAGTAAAATTGCACACGAAGGGAATAAGAACGCACTTTTTGGTATTATACAAGGAGGAATATTTCCTAGTTTACGCTCTTATTCATTATCTGCACTTGTAGATATAGGGTATGATGGATATGCAATAGGAGGGATGGGCATAGGAGAAACAAAAATAGAAATGTTTGATACTTTAAATTATTTAATTCCCCAAATACCTAATGATAAACCACGATACTTAATGGGTATTGGAAAACCAGAAGACATTATTTATGGAGTACTAAATGGAATTGATATGTTTGATTGTGTAATTCCTACTAGAAATGCTCGAAATGGTACCTTATATACTAATCGAGGAAAGATTAGAATTCGTAATAGTATATATCGTAGTGATTGTAACCCTATAGATCAAATGTGTAATTGTTATACATGTAATAATTATTCCCGTGCTTATTTACATCATTTGGATAAGTGTAAAGAAGTATTAGGTATTAGACTTAATACTATACATAATTTACATTTTTTTCAAAATCTTATGGCAAATTTGCGTGTAGCAATAAAACAAAAATGTCTAACAAAATTTGCAAATGAATTTTGTTATTTATATGGAGAAAAATTATATGAAATCAATAAGTGATATAATATCTAGTATAATTGAAAATATATTTTCAAATAATACTCAAGGAATATTTTCTATGTTTCCGATAATAATATTATTTGTTCTATTTATGTATTTTTTAGTTGTTCGGCCTCAATCTCAAAAAATGAAAGAATATAAAAAATTAATAGAAAACATCAGAGTAAATGATGAAATAGTAACAAATGGAGGCCTAATAGGTAAAGTAAAAAAAATAACACATGATTTAATCGTAGTTAATGTAGCCAAAGACGTAGAGATAATTATTCAAAAAAGTGCAGTTTCTAATCTTGTGCCGCGCGGTACTATGGAATCAATATAAAATATCATGAATTATAATAATTTATTAGCTAAATTTTCCATATTATTACTTTTTATAGTATTGTTTTATGCTATTCCCAGCATTTTTAATAATAATTTATATGTTCAGATTTCAACTGACCAAAATTTAGATAAAATTATAAATTTAAATATATCCGATGAAATTAAAAAAATATTCATTAAAAACGGGTTGCAGTATAGTAAAATGTATAAAGGTAATAACAAAATCAAAATATATTTCATTGATTATACTTCTCAAAAAAAAGCTAATGATTTATTGAAATCTGTATTTGATAAAAGATTTGTAATTACCTGTAATCCATTTAATAATATTTCAAAATTGTCCCGAATTATAGGTGCAAATCCCATAAAATTAGGATTGGATCTACATGGAGGAATTAGTTTTTTATTAGAAATAAAAATTCATAATACAATTAATAATTATGTAAATTCAAGAGATATCGCTTCTCTTTTAAAAGAAAGCCAATTAAATATCATAAAAATAGAAAAGAACGACAATCTGGTACAAATATTATTTCCGGATAAAATGAATTTATCTATTGGTTTTGCGAAATTATCAAATGTATTCCCTCATTGTGTATTTAAATATAAAGTAATAGATAACTATTATATTTTAAATATGATAATACCAGAAAAATTATTGAGTAATATTATTGATAATGAAGTACATAATATTATTAAATTATTAAAAAATAGGCTTAATGTATTAGGTATTAATGATTATATTATACAGCGGCAAGATATTGCTAATATTAAAGTAGATATTCCACATATACAAAATGTGGATCGAATCAGAAATATGATTAGTAAAATGTCAACTATAAAATTTAAAATGGTAGATACTGATCACAATATTACACAAAGTATATTAACAGGAGATATTCCTTTAGGATCTCAAATATATGATTACAATAAAACTAAATTATTATTATATGATAATGTTATTTTACAGAGTAATGACATATCACATGCAAATATAGAAAATCATATAGGTAATCAAGTTGTAATTAATGTTAAGTTATTTGATAGTAATAATAAGAATATATTCAATAAAAGCAATGTTGGAAAATCTATAGCCGCAATATATGTTGAGAATGATTTTAAGCAAAATGTATCTGAACATATAACGGGGATATTCACGATCACATCTATGTTAGATAGTAATAATTTTCAAATTACAGGATCAATGAGTAATAAAGATACACAGGATTTAATTACATTATTACGTTGTGGAAATTTAGTTACTCCTATATCAATATTACAAGAATCAGTTATTGAATCTTATATGGGAAGCCATAATATTGATAAAATGTTAATTGTACTATTTATGGGATGTATAGTAATAGTATTATTTATGATATTATATTACCATATTTTGGGAATAATTTTTGGAATTTTAATTCTTTTGAATTTAATTTTTACCATATCAATGGTATCAATATTGGAATTAAATTTAACCTTATTTGGAATAATCGGAATATTTTTAAATTTCATAACATCTCTGGAGACATATATTCTAATCTATGAACGTATTCGTGAAGAATTACGTAATCACTGTAGTATCAAAAACAGTATTTTTATTAGTTATAAAGATATTTATATTATTAATGATATAAATATAGTTCAGGTAATTATTATTGCTGCTTTATTCTTGCTTAAGATAAATAGTTTTACAGAATTTTCAATATTTTTTATCATTAGCTTTATAATATCTATTATAATTAATTTTATATACGGCAGAGTCATATTAAGTTTTATATATGATAATATAAATGATAATACTAAATTAACATCTATTGTTGGTATTAATGCTAATATTAATATATGTAAAAGAGAGTAATTAATGAGCATATATCTTGTCTTACAAAAGAATAAAATTTTAATTTTTTCTCTAATATTAATTATTATTTCTATAGGTTCTTTGATCACTAATAAATTAAATCTTTCTGTAACTGTTGCTGGAGGAATAGAAATTGAAACGTATTATGAACAACCAATAAACTTAAATATTATAAAAAATATATTAAAAAATATAGGGATAATTAATGCTTCAATTCAATTACAAAATGATAATAAGCATATTGTTATAAAAGTAAAAGATCATAAAAATATAAATAATCAAACAATAAAACATATTTTGTTAGCTTTTTCAGAAATCAAATTACAAAAAACTCATATAATCTATCATCAAAATCATATTGAAAATATAATCACAGCTATTATCGGGGTTTTTTTCGGTTTATTTATCTATTTAATTTTACGTTTTAGTTTCCAATTTTCAATTAGAACCATAATTATATTACTACACGATACTGTAGTCACTTTAGGGTCATGTTCAGTTTTTAATATTGAATGTGATTTTTTAAGCTTCATTGCTATCTTCATGATTATATACTATTCTTTTCGTAATATCTTGATAACTTATCATAAAATGCATTCAAACTTAAAGTATTCGCAAAGTCTAATTTACCAGAAAACTTTAACCACATTGATAAATCAAATTTCATCTAAAGTTATTATAACTTCTGGGCTATCATTTATCTTAATGGGCATAATACTCGTATTTGGTGGAGAAATATTACGTAACTTTTCAATTATCATGATGATAAGTTTAATAATTACAATATTTTCATCTTGTTTTATTACAGAGCATTTATTGTCTATGCCAAAATACAAATATCTAATCTAATTTTTTCATTAATGGTAATCCTAATTCTTTCCAAGAACCTATATCGCCTATCATAATGAAAATATCTTTAATAAAACCATGTTTCATCAATATTTTTTTAATTTCGGCAAAATTAATTTTTTCAATACCGATTAAAATAATGCTATATTTTTTATATGAAGATAATTTCATTATTTCTTGTTCAAAAATATTATGTGGTATATTAATCGATCCTAAAATGTATCCTGTAGCAAATAAGTGAGGATTACGTAGATCAATCATAATAGCTTTTCCTTCATTAATTAGCGTTATAGCTTCTGTAGGTGTTAAAGATACTTTTTTGATCAAATTTATTTTTATTTCCTCATATATTATTGCAATAATAATTAGAATTGCAATAGTACATAATATCCAATGATCTTTAATAAAATTTGGTAAAAAATTTTCAATTAAATACATTAATTTAACCTCACTGTTTTCATTATAAAATATAAATTTTACACTATAACAATTTTTTAAATTCTACAATATTTAGATAATTTTTAAGTTTTTTATTTGCATTACATATTGATAACATATACAATATGTAAGAATTTTGATCTAAATTAAAGGGGAGTATTCGTATTTTATGCCATGTGTCAAAATTAGAGAACATGAATCATTTGATGGTGCTATGAGACGCTTTAAGAGAGCTTGTGAAAAAGCAGGCATTTTAGGGAAGTTACGTCAAATCGAGTATTATGAAAAACCAACTAGTAAAAGAAAAAGGAAACGTTCTGCTGCTATTAAGCGTCAGCAAAAGAGATTTTCTATAACAAAATCATACCCCTATTAAAATGAATTAATAGTATTGCTTATTGCATATGGGTGTTATCTGTTGTAAATTCAATTCATCATCCGATGTTAAAAATTCCTCAAAGCTTCATTAGTGATTTACTTACACGTGTAGATATTACAAACATCATTAGCGTTAGAATACCATTAAAACGTGCAGGAAATAATTTTTTAGGATTATGTCCATTCCATACTGAAAAAACACCGTCATTTACTGTCAGTCAATCTAAACAATTTTATTATTGTTTTGGTTGTGGAGCGCACGGTAGTGCTATCAATTTTATAATGCAATTCGAACATTTGAATTTCGTTGAAGCTCTTGAATCTCTAAGTATGCAAGTAGGATTAACAATTCCGAAAGATATTGTCAATCGTGATTATAATAATTTTCATAAATATTATGAATTAACAAATAAAGTGACAAATTTCTTCGAACAATCTTTTGTGTCTTCAACACATGCAATAAATTATTTAAAATTTAGAGGAGTCACTAAAGAAATTTGTCAATTATTTAGAATTGGGTACGCTCCTGTAGAAAAAAAATTAGCAAATTTTAATGCTTTTATGAATGATTCTCTTGTTGATAAACAATCACTAATTGATATCGGCGTATTGATTAATAAAGATGGTAAAATGTATTCTAGGTTTTATGATCGAATAATCTTCCCTATCCATAATATTTATGGATATATAGTAGGATTCGGAGGACGTACAATAGATAATGGTATAAATAAATATATTAATTCGCCAGAGACTATTATATTTCATAAAAATCGAGAATTGTATGGCTTTTATGAAATGAAAAGAGCAATCAATAACATTGAATATATTATAGTAGTAGAAGGATATTTTGATGTTCTTTCTCTAGTACAGTTCGGAATCTACAATGTTGTTGCTACTTTAGGAACTGCTGTTTCAACAAAACAAATTCAAATATTGTTTAAATATACAAATAAAATTATTTTTTGTTTTGATGGAGATACAGCCGGTAAAAATGCTGCTTGGTTAGCAGTAAAACGTATTCTTCCAATTATGCGTGATGGGATATTTGTAAAATTTTTATTTCTACCAAAAAATTCTGATCCAGATACTATAATTAGAAAAGAAGATAAAGATATTTTTAATAAAAGAATAAAAAATTCTATGTCATTAGATGATTTTTTTGTGAATTATTTAATACAACTTGCTGATCTAAACACTATTAATGGGAAAGTCAAACTGGTAATGATGGCAAAAACATTATTAAACACACTTCCTAAAGGTATTTTTTATAAATTATTATCAGATAGAATCGATAAATTGGTTAATATTAATATTGAAAAATTAGAAAATGAAAATAAAATTCAAAAACCAATAATAAATGCTAATATAATTAATAATAATATTGAAAATAACATTCCAATACCTATAATAAATTTATTAGTTATATTGTTGTACTATCCTGATTTGTTGGTATGTATTAAAAATTTAGAAAAGATTAAAGATATTAATCTTACAGGAATAAATATTCTAAATGAATTAATTCACATTTTAAAGAATGTAAATAATGAAACATTAACAATTGGTAGAATTTTAGAGTATTGGAGAAATAAAAAAGAATTTACATTTATCAGTAAATTAGTGCATACAAAATCGATTCTACCAAAAGAAATTGCTAAAAATGAAATTATTGATATTGTTTCAACCCTTATAAAATTAGAACAGGAAAAAAAAATACAGTCATTGCTTATTAAAGCGGAAAAGCATAATCTTAATTATAGTGAACGTCAAGAATTACAATATTTGATAGCACAATCTAAAAACGTGATTATAAATAATGAAAATTTTAATTAATATATTATTAAATGAATGGTAAAAATGATGAAATTAAAAAAAACTCAAGAAAAAATTGCACCCAAGATAGAGATATCTAATAAGCAACGAGAAGAATTAAATCATTTAATTACAAAAGGGAAAGATCAAGGATATTTAACTTTCACAGAAATTAATGATTACTTACCTCCAGAAATTATTGATCCAGATCATATAGAAGATATTATTGGAGTAATTAACGAAGATATAGGGATTCCTATATATGATGAAAATCCTGAACATAATATAGATGGAGTCGTTTTTGTCGATAATTCCATGCAATTGGAAGAAGAACAAGTATCTTCAATTACAGCTATCGAGGACGAAATTGGCAGAACAAATGATCCTGTCAGAATGTATATGCGTGAAATGGGAACCGTTGAATTACTAACACGTGGAGGAGAGGTAACAATAGCGAAAAAAATAGAAGAAGGATCAAAAAATATTTTATCAGCTATAGCTAATTTCCCTGGTGTTATAGAATCATTGTTGGATGAATATATTAGTATTGAAAATACCGATAAACGCTTACAAGATATTATTTCTGGATTTTATGATATTGAAGAATGGTATAATTCTGGTGATAATTCTCAAGAATCTGTATTAAATCAAGAAAATAGTAAATTTGCGGAACAAATGCATTTGAATGGCAATCTTAAATTGAATATAGATAGTAATATAGACGATGAAAACGATGACACTTCAGATGAATTAGATATTTTTGAATCTGGTCCAGATCCTATAGAAGCAAAAAAAAGATTTTTAAAGTTGCAAAATTTACAAAAACAATTTTATGAAAATAAAAAAAAATATGGTTATGATCACAATGTTACTAGTGAAATTTTTAAACGTCTAGTAAATGTTTTTAAACAATTTAAACTGACCCCTAAAGAATTTCAAAAATTAACTTCTCCACTTAGAAAAAATATAGCCAGTATTAGAATCATAGAAAATATTATTATGAGTATTTGTATAAATGAGATTGGAATTTCAAGAAAAAATTTTATTACTTCATTCCATAATCACGAAACAGATATGTCATGGATTAATAAATTTTTATCTACACAATGTTCTTCATTAGATAAACACATTTTTGATATACATAGAGAGCAAAAAAAATTAGTCTCTATAGAAAAAGAAATAGGGCTTAGTATTGGTGAAATAAAAAAAATAAATAAACAAGTAGCTATTGGTGAAAACAAAGCTCGTAAAGCTAAAAAAGAAATGATAGAAGCAAATTTAAGATTAGTAATCTCAATTGCTAAAAAGTATACTAATAGAGGATTACAATTTTTGGATTTAATTCAAGAAGGTAATATTGGTTTAATGAAGGCGGTAGATAAATTTGAATATAGACGAGGTTATAAATTTTCTACTTATGCTACTTGGTGGATTAGACAGGCTATCACACGATCTATTGCAGATCAGGCCCGTACTATTCGCATACCAGTACATATGATAGAAACTATCAATAAATTAAATCGTATTACACGTCAAATAGTACAAGATACTGGAGTAGAACCAACTCCAGAAGAATTAAGTTTGCATATGCAAATGAATGAAGATAAAGTACGAAAAGTACTAAAGATTGCAAAGGAACCAATATCAATGGAAACCCCCATCGGGGATGAAGATGATTCACATTTAGGAGATTTTATTGAGGATAATAATACTCTTTCTCCTTTGGATTCAGCAACCCAAAGCGGGCTAAAAGAAGCTACTAACGACGTTTTAGCATCTCTTACTCCTCGTGAAGCAAAGGTTTTGAGAATGCGTTTTGGAATAAATATGAATACTGATCATACATTAGAAGAAGTGGGAAAACAATTCGATGTAACACGTGAAAGAATTCGCCAAATCGAAGCTAAGGCATTGAGAAAATTACGTCACCCTAGCCGTTCTTCAAAATTACAAAGTTTTATCGAATGATGAAAAAACTTTGTTATGAATTGTACCATTTAAAAAGTATAAGGAATACAAATCCATCCTTTGCATAAAGGGAAATATATTCCTATTTTTATTTTTCTGGATGAATTCATACTATTCATCACATATGCATATTTTAACATCTGATCGATATATTTATTTTTTTCTTGAAATAAAAAATGTTTTAAATGCTCGCTTTTACCTGGTTGAGAAATTTTATAATCTATAATCCAACGAGTATTGAATTTATCAACAAAAGTTCTATCAATAATAAAGTTTTGTATTTTGCCATTATTATTTAAGGTAATACCTAATTCATTTTGTGCATCTAAATGCAGTGATATTATCCACTGTCCAATTTTATCAGTCCATATATTATAAATTATAGTATTGATTAATTCTAAACCTTGATCAATATTTATATATCCCATTTGAATTAACAATTTTTTACGTAGGATTTGTTGTTCCGTATTATATTTAAAGATATTTGTAGGTTGATGAGTACTAAGTTGGTTTAGGCATTTATGTACTATAGTACCGAAAATCGCAGGCTGATTGTCACAAATATCCAATATAGGTGAATGAATCAATTGGTTATCTAATGATGGTAATAAATTTTTCCAGTTATTGCTTAAATAAAAATAAGTATTATCTATTATAGGAATACTTTTTTTCTTCTCACTTAGGGATAATTTACTACTTTGTTTAATATTATGTTTATTAATATCACCCAAAATGTGAATTGATTTTTTTGCTCGTGTTAAAGCTACATACAATAAACGATCAGATTCGTATTGTTTCCTTGTACTATCTATATTACGTAAATATTGATAAATTGATTCAATAGAGTGTTTATCAAATGAAATTGGAGCAATTAAAAAATTAACATTGTTATAAAAATTTGGAATTTCCAACCATGCCATTAATTTTTTTTCATCATGTTTTGTGTAACGATCAATACCAGGAATAATAACATGATCAAATTCTAATCCTTTAGCCTTGTGAATTGTCATTATTTGGATTTTTGAATTCTGAGTTGAAGGTACTGGAGTCATTTGTAGTAATTTTTCAAAAATTTCAATTTCAAGTGGATTCGGCATTAAATCGAAAAAAACATCAACACATGCCATATAATCTGGATTAATAATAGTAGCAGGACCACCTAAATGTAACCAAGAAATTTCAATAAGATTTTGCCACTCAATCCTTAATCTATTTTCAATAGAAAAATTTAAAACATATTTCATTTTATTTAATTTATAAATTCCATCTTGCGAAATTTCATCATATTTATCATAATATATATTATCCCAGATTAATTCGTAAGAACCATTTGCTATTTTATATAGGTCTTTTAAATTTAAACCACACCAAGGAGCTCTTAAAATAGCTAGCCATGCAATTTTATCAGTTAAATCTACAATGGCACGAGTAAGGAAAAATAAATCTTTAATTGCACTTATCTCAAAAAGTGTTGTTATACCATGGGTTTGATATAGGAATTGGCCTTTTTTTAATGCAGGTATAATATTTTTTAAATGAGATCTAGCTTTTACTAATATTGCAATATTATCATCGGGATATTTTTTAGTAATTTCTGTTAATATATTTATTAAATTTAATACTTCATTTTCCTCATTATGCTTTTCATTTACACAAACAGAAACATGTGATTCAACATCTCCAATAATTGCATTAGCTGCACTAAAAGGCACAGCTCCTAACATAATATCCGATTTTACTGGAAAAACTTTTTTGAAATGATCATTAATCCAATTGATGATAGTATGTGTTGAACGAAAATTAGTAACTAAAGTTAATGATATTGGCTTTAAATTCCCTATACCATATCTTTGAACATGCAAAAATAAACCAACTTGTGCTTCACGAAAAGAATATATTGATTGCATAGGATCACCTACTATGAATATAGTTCTACCATCATCCTGTTGCCAAGTATTAATTAATTTTTCTAAAAGTTGAAACTGAGATAATGAAGTATCTTGAAATTCATCAATTAATATATGTTGTAAATGGTATTCTAAATTTAAGGTGAAATCATTTGGTGATTCTACATCTAAAATACCAGAAGCTGCTTGCGCTATTTCTATATGATCTACAACCATATTATCTTTAAAAACCATTTTTAAATTAGCAACAGCAAGGGGCAATATCTGTAGTAAAGATTCAACTACTATCCATTGTTCATTTCTATATTTAGGAGAAGGTAATAATATAATATCTGCTAATATTTGCCTAATATCTTCGTATGGCATACATTTAATAATAAATTCTTTTATTCTTAATATTAGCGATTGAAATGTAGATATATTTTCATTGTAAATAGGCGAGTAATTATTGTCTAAAATAGAATTTTTGGTTATATTTTTTTTCCATAAGAATTGTTTTGTTAGAAAAATATTAGCTATTTTTTTCCAATAATTTAACGATTTTTCAACCATATCTATGTCATTACATTCTAATATATGACTAAGATTACTTTCACAATTTTCAGTTAACTGAAAAATTGTAAACAATTCAGTTTTTAATGATTTTACAGAAAATAAATCCAAACACTGTTTAATATTTTGTTGAATAATATTTTTTAATGCATATTCCATATGCACGCGCAATTCATTAATACTCCTCAATTTTATAATATAAGGTAACCATTGTTCTCTAGACTTTAACATTGTAAGGAGGAGTCGTTCTATATATTCCCAATTATTATTTAGATGAAGAAGGATATTGTATAATGATGAATCATGTGTATGATTTAACAATTCTTTGATAGCTTTTGAATAATAAAAGTTAGCAATTTGATCATGAACAATATTATATCCAGTATTAATGTTTGTTAATATGGGAGATTGTTTTACCAAAAAATAACAAAAAGAATCTATTGTTTGGATACGAATACGATGAGGATTTTTATTTAAGTCCCATTTTGAAAATTTATTATCTAATTTTTCTATTATTCTGGTACGCATTTCGTGAGCAGCTTTTTTAGTAAAAGTTATAGCTAATATTTCTTCTGGGTTATTTACATAATTTAATAATGTGATATAACGATCAACAAGTAAGCTAGTTTTACCAGAACCAGCTGGTGCTTGAACAATAAATGATTTACTAGGATTTAAAGCAAATTTACGCTCATTTTGATCAACAATTTGCATATTTAAGATTATAACTAACAAAAAATAATTTATCTATGTTAAGGGCCATTTTTTATTTTTATAGATGATATTTTTTTAACCTCTTAGTAATTTTTATTGATTTTTTTTTTATTAATAGTAGGATTAATTATCCAACTAAGTGGTTAATTATTAGTAATATTTATTATATATATGTTTTATGTATATTTGTAATTCAAGCTAAGAATTATCATTAAAGTTCATATTTATTTTGAAGATGAGTACAATTAGTAATTTAATACTATATTAAATTAAGCTAATGACTCCACAGTTGGACAATTATACAATAAAATTAATAGCATATGAGTGATAACTTGGATTACATGTATGTATATGAAATCAATCCAAGAATAAGAGTTACAAAATGAATAGAATGTTAATCAGTGCTACTCAAGTGAATGAGTTGCGAGTTGCTTTAGTTAAAGGAAATATATTATATGATCTAGATATTGAAAATTTGGGATTTGAGAAGAAAAAATCTAATATTTATAAAGGAATAATATCCCGAATTGAACCTAGTCTAGAAGCAGTATTTGTAAACTATGGAGAAAATAGACACGGTTTCCTTCCTTTTAAGGAAATTGCACGTACATATTTAAATTCTACCTTCAATGATAGTACAAAAACAGAATTTAAGAATCTTTTAAAAGAAGGCCAAGAATTAATGGTACAAATTGATAAAGAAGAACGGGGGCACAAAGGAGCTGCCCTGACTACTTTTATTAGTTTAGCCGGGTCTTATCTGGTTTTAATGCCTAATAATCCAAAAGTTGGTGGAGTATCTAGAAGAATTTCTGGGCAAGAACGTGAAGAATTACGTGAGATATTACATGCCTTAAATATTCCTCAAGGAATGGGAATTATTATACGTACTGCCGGTACAGGAAAATCATCTAATGATCTTAAATGGGATTTAGATTTTTTATTAAATAGATGGCAAGCAATAGAATCTGCATATAGCATGCAAAATGCCCCTGCACTAATTTATCAAGAAGGTGATGTGATTTTACGTGCTATTCGAGATTATTTACGTCAAGAAATTGATGAAATTTTAGTTGATAATCAAGAATTATTTGTAAAAACAAGGCATTGTATTTCTCAAGTAAAACCTGATTTCATAGAAAAAATAAAATTACATCAACACAGTTCTCCTCTTTTTAGTTATTATCACATTGAAAAACAGATAGAAACTATTTACCAAAGAATGGTTCGTTTACCATCAGGTGGTTCTATTTCAATAGATCATACAGAAGCTTTAGTTAGTATTGATGTCAATTCAGCAAAAGCTACCGGAGGAAATGACATTGAAGAAACAGCTTTAAATACTAATATTGAAGCAGCAGAAGAAATAGCTAGACAATTAAGATTAAGAGATATTGGTGGATTGATAGTAATAGATTTCATAGATATGTACCAAATTAAAAATCAAAAAGAAGTAAGCAATAAATTACGTGAATCTTTAGAATATGATAGAGCCCGTGTCCAAATTGGAAATATTACCCGTTTTGGTTTATTAGAAATGTCTAGACAACGTTTACGATCACGGTTAGGTACCACAGTGCAAATTACATGTCCTAGATGCGATGGTCAAGGAGTAATCCGTGGTATAGAATATTTAGCGTCTTCTGTTATTTGTAATATTGAAGAAGAAGCTATGAATAATGATATTGTAGAAATACAAGCATATTTTCCTATTGATTTAGCTACTATTGTTTTAAATGAAAAACGTAATATTATAGTGGATATAGAAAATAAATATAAAGTTAGTATAAAAATTATTCCGGATAATACCTTAGAAACTCCTCAATACAAAATCAGAGCTCTGCGAACTAATGAATTGCAAAAAGGAAATAATTTTAATTATACACTGAATAATCTATCTAATAATAAAAAACAGATATTATCTCATGTAGTAGAAAAAACAGCTATAGTAACCAATACTATAGATACAACTAAACTAAATACAAGAAATAGTATTTTTTATAATATCAAACGTATAGTTAAAAATATTTTTACAATGGAAAATGGAACAAATAATGCTGAAGTGTTATTAACAGATGACTTATCATCAATGAATGTAGCACAGCATTGCTCAGCCCCTATCCAACAAAAGAAAACTAACAAAAAAATTAATTATAAAAATAGGCATTTTCGCAGATCAAATGACGATAAAACACGTATGGATCATGTCAAGGTAAAAAGTGAAGATGATAATCTTATTAAAGTAAAAAGTGACAATAATAATCCTAATGCAAAAAATAAAAAATTGAATAATAAAAATTATAAAACTAGAATTCAGACAAAAAGATCAAATAATGTTAATATTGTTTCAAAAGCATTGGAAGATAAATTAAATACAGAAAATGTAATATCATCAAATAAAATTGATCTCAATTGATAATTTTAATGTTTGTGATATTTTTAAATAAGGTGTTTGTTAATAAATAATATAATTTATTGAGAGGATAACAATAATGGCTATAACTATTGCTGTACCGAGAGAAATCAGTCCCGGAGAATTGCGGGTTGCGATTACTCCAAATTTGATTAATAAATTAAATAAAATAGGTGCTGAAGTTATTGTTCAACAAGATGCAGGTTTTGGTATTCATGTAAAAGATTCATCTTATAGTAATGTTACTATTGCTAATAATGATTTATCACTTTATGGTAATAGTAATGTTATTTTAAAAGTACAACCTCCTAGCGAAAGTGAAATAGAACAATTCAAAGATGGTTCAGTATTAATTTCTTTTTTGTACCCACATTTAAATACTTCTATGGTTAAAAAATTATTAAATAAGAAAATCACCAGCATAGCCATGGAATTGATTCCAAGAATATCTAGAGCACAAGATATGGATGCTTTATCATCTCAAGCCACTATTGTTGGTTATAAAGCAGTTTTGACTGCTGCTTATAATAGTAAATTTTTTTTTCCAATGTTGACTACTGCTGCAGGATCCATTAGACCAGCTAAAGTTTTTATAATTGGGATAGGTGTTGCTGGATTACAAGCTATTGCTACTGCGAAAAGATTAGGTGCTCAAGTAAGTGCATATGATGTTAGACCAGATACTAAAGAACAAGCAGAATCATTAGGAGCTAAATTTGTGGATACTGGAGTACAAGCTATTGGTGATGGTGGTTATGCTCGTGAATTAAGCATTGAAGAAAAATCTATGCAAACTAATGCTTTAATGAAACATATTGCAACTTGTGATGTAATTATCACCACTGCAGGGGTTCCTGGTAAAGCCGCTCCTAAAATATTGAGCGCAGAAATGATTAGCGCAATGAAACCTGGATCTATTGTAGTCGATGCCCTAGCAGATTCGGGAGGTAATTGTGAACTTACCAAACCGGGAACAAATATTGTATATAATGGTATTACAGTAATAGGACCTATAGATATTGCGAGTAGTATGGCCATTAATGCTAGTGAAATGTATGCACGTAATGTTATCAATATTCTTAATTTAATAGTTAAAGATAAGACAGTAAATTTTGACTGGAAAGATGAAATAATAAATGGATCAGTGGTAACACATGACGGTATAATTGTAAACGAATATATTAAAAAATTAGTAGAGAGGGTATAGTATGATAATAGATGGATTTACGGCAATATATATATTTACTTTAGCTGCTTTTGCAGGATATGAGGTTATTGGTCGTGTTCCCGTGATACTGCATACTCCTTTAATGTCTGGTTCTAATTTTATCCATGGTATTGTTTTAATTGGAGCAATAATAGCACTTGGACAAGCAACTACAGTAATTGAAATTGTTATAGGATTTTTATCTGTTTTATTGGCTACTGGGAATGCTGTAGGTGGATATGTAGTAACAGTGAGAATGCTTGAAATGTTTAAATCTAAAAATGTTTCATAGTATGTTTTCAAAACATTAAAAAATAAATTAATTAAAAATTAAGGTGGGATTTGTTTATGTATGACATTATCATTCAAATTGCTTATTTTGCAGCTGCTATTTTATTTATTATTGGATTGAAGCGAATGAGTTCTCCTAAAACAGCAACTAGTGGAATTGAATGGGCTGGTATAGGAATGTTACTGGCTGTTATTGTAACTTTTTCTGGATCTAATCTTATGTTGATAGCAACTGCTATTTTTATAGGAAGTATTGTTGCTTGGGTAACAGCAAAAAAAGTAGATATGACTGGTATGCCAGAAATGATTGCTATATATAATGGAATGGGTGGGGGTGCAGCTGCAGCAATAGCTGCAATCGAATTAATGAAAGTTATAGCATGTTATAATGGAAATTATAGTAGTGCATCAGAATATTCATCTATATTATTGGCAATATCAGGTGCTTTAATAGGTAGTATTTCTTTTTCTGGTAGTGTTTTAGCATTTTTTAAATTAAGAGATTGGTTAAAAAATATTTATTTTCCTATGCAACAATTTGTGAACATTGCGATTTTAGGAGGAGCAATATTATTTGCTATATTATTTATTATATCTCCGTCTTATTTGTCTCTTTTAATATTTTTTATTTGTAGTCTCTTATATGGAATGTTAATGACTATGAGTATTGGTGGAGCTGATATGCCGGTAGTAATTTCTTTATATAATGCATTTACTGGACTTGCGGTAGCATGTGAAGGATTTGTGCTCAATAACATTGCAATGATAATAGCAGGAACACTTGTTGGATCTGCTGGTATTCTTTTAACAGTTTTAATGGCTAAAGCAATGAATAGATCACTTTCAAATATTATATTCAAGCGTTTTGGTGGAAGTAGCAAAAATAATGTAGAAACTACTGGCATTGTTAAGTCAATGGAAATTGATGATGCTGCTGTGATGTTAAATTTTTCTACTAAAATCATCTTTGTTCCTGGGTATGGTATGGCCGTAGCGCAAGCTCAACAAAAAGTATGGGAATTGACTTCTGTACTGATTGATAAAGGAATAGATGTGAGATTTGCTATTCATCCAGTTGCTGGAAGAATGCCAGGCCACATGAATGTTTTGTTAGCAGAAGCTGGAGTTCCATATGATTACATATTCGATATTGAAGATATTAATAATGATTTTTCAACCACCGATATTGTAATAGTTATAGGTGCTAATGATGTTGTTAATCCGGCAGCCAGGATAGATAAAACAAGTCCAATTTATGGCATGCCAATTTTAAATGCAGATCAGGCGAAACAAATATTTGTTATTAAGCGTGGGAAAGGCAAGGGATATGCTGGTATAGAAAATTTATTATTTTTTAATGATAAATGTCGTATGGTATATGGAGATGCTAAAGCAGTAGTCAGTAGAATGATTCAAACTTTGAAGGAACAACAATAAACTAAAAGATATGTAATATGAATAACAGTGCTAACCATAATTTGCACATTCCGGTATTATTACATGAATCAATAGAAAGTTTAGCAGTAAAAAAAAGTGGCATCTATATAGATGCCACTTTTGGTTATGGAGGTCATAGTCAACATATTTTAAATAAATTAGGAAATGATGGAAAATTAATATGCATTGACCAAGATGAAGAAACCATTGAAATAATGTCTCAAATGGCTGCTACGGATAATAGAATTATTTTTCGCCATGGTTCATTTACAAATCTTGCAATATGGGTAAAAGAATTAGGTTTACAAAATAAAATTGATGGAATTTTGTTTGATTTAGGAGTGTCTTCTCCCCAATTAGATAGGGCATACCGAGGATTTAGTTTTCTAAAGGATGGTCCGTTAGATATGCGGATGGATAGAAGTAAAGCATTGCATGCTTCTAAATGGTTACAAGATGCTGATAAAAATGAAATTATAAAAATATTAAAAGAATTTGGTGAAGAAAAATATTGTAAACGTATTGCTAATGCGATAATAGCATCACGTAGAATAAACCCAATATTAACTACGAAAGAGTTAGTAAATATTATAAGAAAAGTTTACCCTATAAAAGGTAAAAGCAAAATACATTTTGCAACTAGAACATTCCAAGCAATTAGAATTTTTATTAATAATGAATTAACAGCATTAGCTAATTGTCTAGAACAGTGTATCAATATTTTATCATTAGAAGGACGTATAGTAATGATCAGTTTTCATTCTCTTGAAGACAAAATAATCAAAAATTTTATAAGTGAATATAGTGGGAAAACACTACCTAAAAATTTACCAATGAAACATCATGTTTTTTTGGAATATGTAAAATTACAACAAATTGGTCGCACTATACATCCTACAGCACAGGAAATAGAAAATAATTCTCGTTCTAGAAGTGCTAGATTAAGAATAGTGCAGAGAGTGCGATAATGACTTTTATTTCTAAATTTATTATATTTAATAAAAAAAATAATGGTAGAATAAATGTTAATTTTGGATGGTTAGGAATAATGATAATGGGATTATCATTTGTTTTATTGATTACTATGTTTACTATCATTTATATAAAAGATCTTAATCGTCGTTTGTTTATTGTACATACAAAAACTCAATCCAAATTTGAAAAATTGACAGCATATAATAATATGCTATTGTTAGAACAAGGGTATTGGGGAGCCCAATCTAGAATTCAGGCTGTTGCACAACAACAACTACAAATGTGCATTCCACCATCGACCGATATTTTGACTATTAAAATGTAATATTTTATGATGGATCATGAAGATCACGAAGAAAAATATGAAGGACGTTTATTAATCCTGATATTAATTATATTTATTTTAATTTTAGGATTAATGGGACGTATTTGTTATTTAGGGATAATTCAACATGATTTTTTGATAGATCAAAGTAATATACGTAGCGTGCGTGAAGTTAGTATACCTGCTCATCGTGGAATTATAAGTGACCGTAATGGAGAGCCTTTAGCTATTAGCGTACCAGTAGCATCTGTTTGGATTAACCCTAAACAATTTCGTGTTACTGAAAAGCAAATAAATTATTTATCGTTTTTATTGGATATGACAGTAGAAAGCATTAATGAAAAAATATTGATGCAGAAAAAAAAGGAATTTGTTTATTTGAAAAGATCTATTCCTATAAAGATTGCTAACGAAATTAACTCTATTAATATCGCAGGTTTATATCTTGAAAAATCTTATAAAAGATATTACCCAGAAGCTGATGCAACAGCTCATATATTAGGATTTACGAATATAGATGACCACGGACAAGAAGGCTTAGAATTAGCTTTTGATTCTTGGTTAAGGGGAGTTCCTGGAAAAATTAAAGTTATAAAAGATCGATTAGGAAATACAATTGCTACGCTTGGAATCATTACTAAACCGCAAAAAGGACGTAATTTAGTTTTAAGTATTGATCGTCGAATTCAATATTTAGCATTTAATGAAATTAAGAACATTGTTACAAAATATCATGCTGATTCTGGGTCTATTGTAGTACTTGCAGTAAACACTGGAGAAATTATAGGAATGACTAATTATCCTAGCTATAATCCAGATAATCGCTCAAGCGGGGTTATTCCAATCGATTATTTTCGTAATCGTGCTATTACTGATGTATTTGAACCCGGTTCTACAATGAAAGTATTTAGTGTTGCTAATGCTCTGAATAGCGGGAAATATTTTTCGAATACTATTATAGATACAAATCCTGGCATATTAAAAATCGAAAATAAATTAGTGTATGATGATAAACATAAAAATAATGGTTATTTAACAGTAAAAGAAGTATTGATAAAATCAAGTAATATTGGCGTTGCAAAAATGACATTGTCACTTCCGAGTAATAATTTACTAAATTTATTAAGAAGTGTAGGATTTGGTATATCAACCCACAGTGGTTTTCCAGGCGAAGCTACCGGTTTTGTTCCTCGAACATTATATGGTAGAAATTTTGTACTTGCTACGTTATCATTTGGTTATAGTATTTCTGTAACACCTCTGCAACTTGCTTTGGCTCATTTAGTAATAGCCAATGGAGGTATAATGAAACCAGTTACTTTTTTAAAAGTTACAAAACAACGAATTATGGGAGAAAGAATTTTTCCAGAAAGATTATGTATGCAAATAATATCTATGTTAGAAGCAGCTACAGATACTGGAGGTACAGGTACACAAGCACAAATAGCTGGTTATAGAGTAGCAGGGAAAACAGGTACAGCAAAAATTTCATCTCCTCATGGAGGTTATTATAAAGACAGATATTTTTCTAACTTTGTAGGTATTGCGCCAGTATCAAATCCACAATTAGTAGTAGTTGTTGTTGTAAAAAACCCTAAAGGATCATATTATGGGGGACAAGTAGCAGCTCCCGCATTCGCTAATGTTATGAATGGTGCATTAAGATTGTTAAATATCCCATTTGATGAAAATAATACAAATTAAAAATAATCATGAATAAAAATTTACGATGGTTACTTTCTGGGATCGTGCATACAGAAATTAAATCTGATATTGAAGTTATAGGAATTGCACTAGATAGTCGTAAAGTTAAGTCTGGTTATTTATTTATAGCATGTAAAGGAGCAAATTTTAATGGATTTGATTTTGTTAATGAAGCAATAAACAAAGGTGCAACCGTTATTATTTATGAAAATGATATTGAAAAGGCTTATTTTTATGCAAATCACTATTATATTTCAGTACCAAATTTAAAATCTAAGATAGGTATTTTAGCGTCAAAATTTTTTGATTATCCAGCACTAAAAATGTTAATTATTGGAGTCACCGGAACTAATGGAAAAACTTCCATCACACAATATATTTCTACATTACTAAATAATTTTGGAATATTATGCGGTGTCATTGGAACAATGGGAAGTGGAATCAATGGAAAATTTACTCCTACTTGCAATACTACACCTGATCCTGTGACTTTACAGGAATTACTATACGATTTTGTCATAAAAAATGTCAAAGTAGTAACTTTGGAAGTTTCATCTCACGGTTTATCGGAAGCAAGATTAAAAGGAATAAATTTTGATATTGGAATATTTACTAATCTTACAAGAGATCATTTAGATTATCATGGAACGATGATAAATTATGGAAAAGCAAAAGAATCTTTTTTTACATCATATCAAATACGTAATGCCATCATTAATATAAATGATTCATTTGGAATAAAATTAATAAAAAAATTTGAAACAAAATTTAAAATTTATGCTATATCAACTAATCTTAAAGAATATTTAATAAATGTTCCTATTATTAAAGCTACAAACATTAAATTTAATAATTATAAAGATGGAATTAACGCGTATGTTTCTACCCCCTGGGGTACAGGTATGTTACACAGTTCTCTTATAGGAGAATTTAATCTTAATAATTTATTAATGGTATTAACTACTTTATGTTTAATAGGAATAAAATTTAATGATATATTATATGAAATATCTAAATTAAAAACTGTACAGGGTAGAATGCAGATGTATGGAGGAAGTGATTACAATTTACCTTTAATAGTAGTAGATTATTCCCATACTCCGGATGCTCTGAAAAAAGCTCTTGTAACTTTGCGTAAATATTGTAAAGGAACTTTATGGTGTATTTTTGGATGTGGAGGTTCTCGTGATCTTAGTAAAAGAGCATTAATGGGTAATATTGCAGAGAAATTCAGTGATAGAACAATAATAACAAATGACAATCCCCGTTCAGAAGATCCAGAAATAATAGTACAAGATATTTTAAAAGGAGTATCGAATATTAATTCATTTATAGTACAATATGATCGTGCTATTGCGATAAAGTATGCTATTAACAATGCCAAAGTACAAGATATTATTTTAATTGCAGGTAAAGGACATGAACAATACCAGATATTAGGTAATAAAAAAATTATCTTCAATGACGGTAATGTAATATTAGATATCATTTCAAAAATGAAATTTATTAAATAAAATGATATTTTGAAACATTATATATTATAATTAATTATATATTTTATGATATTGTATTTCATACATCTGTTAAATAATCATGTAATACTTCGTTGTATTATGACCATTTTAACTACTTTTTTTATTTCTTTATTAATATTTCCATCATGTATTTGTAAATTAAAGCACTATCAAATAGGACAAAATATTCGAGATGATGGACCGCAATCGCATTTAAATAAAACAGGTACTCCCACAATGGGAGGCATATTAATTATATTAATGATATTGATTGGAACATTGTTATGGGCTAATTTAAGTAATAATTTTATCTGGATTATTCTTATCACTACTCTAGGTTTTAGCTTTATTGGATTTATAGATGATCTAAAAAAATTTACAATGAAAAATTCTGTGGGATTAAAACCATGTTATAAATTCTTACTACAATCGATATGCGGTGTCATTGTGTCATTGGTCATATTTATTTTTATAGATAATCATACAGTACAAGTATATATACCATTTTTAAAATGTATAAAATATAATCTCGGAATGTTATATATACCGTTAATTTATTTTTCTGTAGTTGGTATGAGTAATGCTGTTAATTTAACAGATGGATTAGATGGATTAGCCATTTTTCCTGTAATCATATTATCGTGTACATTAGGATTATTTTCCTACATTAGTGGTAATAATACCGTTGCTAATTTTCTATCAGTACCTTATGTCCCGTACAATTATGAAGTAGCAATTTTTTGTAGTGCTATCATAGGGGCTGGGTTAGGATTTTTATGGTACAATGCTTATCCATCTCAGATATTTATGGGTGATGTGGGATCATTAGGATTAGGTGCTGCTTTGGGAATTATTCCCATTATTGTAAAACAGGAAATAATATCAGTCATTATAAGCGGTATTTTTGTTTTAGAAACACTTTCTGTTATATTACAAGTAATATCATTCAAATTTAAAAAAAAACGATTATTTAAAATGGTTCCAATACATCATCATTTTGAACTAATGGGTTATGATGAACCTAAGATAATTGTACGTTTTTGGATAATTAGTATTATATTAGCTTTGATAGGAGTATCTTTATTTTTTTATAATTTTGTATAATGTAATATTTGAATTTTATAAAAGCTTGTGTTAATTTTTTATATATATTATATTTTTTCTTCAATAGCTTTGTGATGTTGACTTGCTTGTAATCATGTAACATGTTATTTTAATAATAGTTTTTTGTTTTATAACAGGCACGTAGCTCAGAGGTAGAGCATCACCTTGACATGGTGGTGGTCGGTGGTTCGAGTCCACTCGTGCCTATGATACTATACTTATGATTAATATTACTATATCCGATAAGCAATATGTGTTGTCTTCTCAAGGAATGACTATAAAGGATTTTATAGATCGTTTTTATCCTGAATTACTAGATATAGCGGTTGCTTGTTGCATTAACAATAAGCTTGTAGATTTATCTTATATTCTCGGTAATGTTAAGAATATTGAGATTATATCCGTAAATGATACCGAAGGTATTTCTGTCATTAGACATTCTTGTGCGCATTTACTAGCTCATGCAGTATGTGAACTTTTCCCGAGTGCAGAACCAACTGTTGGTCCATGTATAGAAGATGGTTTTTATCATGATTTTTATTTTTCTGATGGTAATACTATTAATAATTTAGAAAAAATTGAAAATAAAATGATACAGTTAATCAAAGAAGATCATTCTATTACACATTTTTTTATGCCTCGTGATGAGGCAATAAAATATTTTCAAAAATTAGGACACTTGCATAAAGTTTCTATGATTAAAGAAATATCTGACGAAAAAATCTCATTTTATCAACAAGGTAATTTTATAAATATGTGCCGTGGTCCTCATGTGCCAAGTACAAAATATTTACAATCATTCAAACTTATAAAATTGTCTGGTGCTTATTGGAAAGGTGATGCGCAAAATGATTCTTTACAAAGAATATATGGGACAGCATGGAATAATGAACAAGAATTAAGAAAATATTTACTTCACTTAGAAAGAGCTAAAATTTCTGATCATAGGCTCATTGGTAAAAAAATGGATCTTTTCCATTTTCAAGAACAAGCTCCAGGTATGATATTCTGGCATCCTAAAGGATGGACCATTTTTACAATTATTCAGCAGTATTTACGTAAAAAACTGATTCAATATGGGTATCAAGAAATTAGTAGTCCTGCTATACTTGATTGTTCATTGTGGAAAGAATCTGGTCATTGGAGTAAATATAGAGATAGTATGTTTACGACTGAATTTGGAAATCGTATATTTGCTTTGAAACCAATGAATTGTCCCGGGCATATACAAGTTTTTAAACAAAAATTAAGAAGTTATCGAGAACTTCCTATTAGATTTGCTGAATTTGGTTGTTGTCATCGTGATGAAGTAACTGGATCTTTGCATGGGATGATGAGATTACGTGAATTTGTACAAGATGATGGACATATTTTTTGTACAGAAGAACAACTATCTACTGAATCACTACTTTATATTCAACAATTAATAAATGTATATAAAGATTTTGGATTTAACAATGTAAAGGTAAAATTATCTACTAGACCTACTATTAGAATAGGAGAAGATTCATTATGGGACAAAGCTGAAAAATCTTTGACATATGTTCTTAATGAATTCAATATTCCATGGTCTATATCTCCTGGAGAAGGTGCTTTTTATGGACCTAAAATAGAATTTTCATTACAAGACAGTATGAATCGTATGTGGCAATGTGGTACCTTACAAGTAGATTTTTTTATGCCAAAAAGATTAGGAGCATATTTTATAGATGAAGAAAGTAATAAAAAGAATCCAGTTATGATACACAGAGCTATGTTAGGTTCAATAGAAAGGTTTATTGGTATTTTACTAGAAGATAATAGTGGTATTTTGCCTATATGGTTAGCTCCAATACAAGCAGTTGTTGTAAATATCACAGATGAACAATCTGAATATGTGAAAAAAATTACAGCAGAATTTGTAAATTATGGTTATCGAGTGATTTCTGATATTAGAAATGAAAAAATGGGCATGAAAATTAGAGAACATACAATATCAAAGATACCTTTTATATTTATTATAGGTAAAAAAGAAATGGAAACCAATACTATTATGGTACGTCAAAATATTTATAATGATAAAGAAAAATTATTGGGAACAATGCAAATTAGTAATATAATATCGGATCTTTTTAAATATTAAAAAATGGGGGGGTAATTTATTAATAATGTCAATTTTCGTGGTAATATGAATAATAGAGTATCCAAAAAAACTAGGATAAATGAACAAATAACAGCAAATAAAATAAGATTAATTGATATGAATGGACTCCAAGTAGGAATTGTATCTTCACTTGAAGCATTCAAAATGGCTGTTGAATCTGGTTTAGATTTGGTAGAAATTGCTCCACTTGGAGAGCCTCCTGTTTGTAAGATTATGGATTTTGGTAAATATATTTTTGATCAACGTAAAAAATTGAAAAAAAAATCCAGAAAAATACAAATCAAGGAATTAAAATTACGTCCAGTTACTGATATAGGTGATTACATGGTGAAAATTCGCCAAGCGACTACTTTTTTAAAGAATGGTGATAAAGTTAAAATCATAGTACGTTTTAGAGGACGCGAAATGACTTATCAAAAACAAGGATTTGATATCTTACATAGGATTGAAAATGATCTGAAAGAAATCGGTATAGTTGAACAATTACCTAAAATGGAAGGCAAACAAGCAACTATGTTAATTGTGCCAGGAAAAAAATAATTATTAAAATAAATGAGATTTGATCATGCCAAAATTAAAAACAAATAACAGCGCCGCTAAACGCTTTAAAAAAGTTAGTAATGGATTTAAACATCGTAGCTCTTTTAGAAATCATTTATTAACTAAAAAAAGTAGTAAAAGAAAAGGGCATTTAGCATCAACAAAATGTGTAAGTAAACGTGATTTGAAATCCGTTCAAAAAATGTTAATTAATTATTGAGGTAGATATGCCTAGAGTTAAACGTGGAGTTACTGCCAGAAAACGCCATAAAAAAATTTTACAAAAAGCAAAAGGTTATTATGGTGCTCGAAGTAGGGTATTTCGTGTAGCAAAACAAGCTGTAATAAAAGCAGGACAATATGCTTATCAAGGACGTAAACAAAAAAAACGTCAATATCGTGCATTATGGATTGTCAGAATAAATGCAGCTGTAAACCAAATAGGATTGTCATATAGTAAATTTATTAATTGTTTGAAAAAGTCAAAAATCAATATTGATAGAAAAATACTCGCTGATATTGCCGTACACGATAAAAAAACATTTGAGATGATAGTTGCAAAAGCCGTTGAAACACAATAATTTAAGATATTATTTATTCAATTGCGGTTGTTTTTTATCTTTATTTCAATAAATTTTAGTTAAATTATTATTTAGGAGAATAAGCCATATGGTTTTGACTAAAGCTGATATATCTAAATATTTATTGAAAATTTGTAAATTAAGTAAAACTGACGCTAAAATCTTAGTAAATTCTTTTTTTGATGAAATTTGTATATTATTAAAACAAGGATACCAAATACATATATCGGGGTTTGGCAATTTTATTTTACGTGATAAACATGAAAGACCTGGTAGAAATCCAAAAACCGGTGAAAATACACTTATAACGGCTAGAAGAGTAGTTACATTTCGTGCAGGGCAAAAATTGAGAGATAAAATATCACGCAATGTATGGCAATACTTAAAAAAATAAAAAATCACATATTGTATAAAATCGGGGCGTAGCGCAGTTTGGTAGCGTACTTGTATGGGGTACAAGTGGTCGCTGGTTCGAATCCAGTCGTCCCGAGATGTAAAAATTTATGGAGAGATACCGAAGAGGTCATAACGGGGCCGATTCGAAATCGGTTAGAAATATTAAAATATTTTACGTGGGTTCGAATCCCACTCTCTCCGTAATTACATATACTATGAACGTTGTTCTTTAATTGTAATTATTGTACCATTCAAATATCCCTGAATGATTATGAACGCTAATATACAAATTTCTAAATCTATACCAATATTTGAAACTGGTATTAAATTGTTATTTAACCAATGAATCGTAAATCTACTACTAATAATTGCTAATACACCACAACAAAAATTAAATAAAGCTAATTTTTTTGGTAAGTATGAAATATTATTTTTAGTGTTGATACAATAATGAATTAGAAAATTAATTCCAATAATATTTAATACCATGAAAATGGTAACCATAGTTAATAAAAATGTAGTTATATAATTTAATAATCGTATCCACTGAGAGCTAATCATAATCCAATCTAAATCAAAATTTAAAGATTCAATAATTATTTGGTCTTTTAAGTTTTGAATAAATTTTAACAATGTAATTTTACTCAATTTAGAAAGTATTGGGTGTATAATTATTGTATTTGGTAATGGATTATTATCTAATTCTGATACTAAAAAATTATGTAAAATATTTTTTGAAAAATTTTTTAAATTATTTTCTGAATTAATAAAATTAATATTTTTTACTAATGGATGTTGAGATAATTGAGTTATTAATTGATTAATTTCTGTCTGATTTACCGTATTGTTGACATATAAAGATATATCTGTATTTTCTATGAAATAGTTTTCAATTTTTTGCTTTTGAAAATACAAAACAAATGCAATTACTGTTGTATATATAGTAAAAGTTATAATAAATAATGTACAAAAAATAAATAATATTTTTACTGTTTTCGTAAACATAACCCGATAACCCGTTTATTCAAAAATTGAATTTATGAAATTTTGTACTGAAAATGGTTTTATATCTTCAATTTTTTCCCCAGTACAAATAAATCTAATTGGTATTTTTGTTTCTTTAGATATTGCAAATATCGATCCGCATTTGGCAGTTCCATCAAATTTTGTAATACATATCCCAGTAATTCCAATTATTTCATGAAATTTTTTAATTTGAATCAATGAATTTTGTCCTATAGCTGCATCAATAACAATAAATATTTCATGCGGTGCCATATCGTTACATTTTTTAAGTACTATTTTAATTTTTTTTAATTCTTCCATAAATCCTTGATGTGTATGTAATCTTCCGGCCGTATCTGCAATCAATATATCAATATTTCTAGCTTTTGCTGCTTTATAAGCATCATAAATAACTGCAGCTGGATCTGCTCCTTGTTTTTGTGCAATTATTGCACTTTGACTACGATCTCCCCATATTTTTAATTGTTCAATAGCAGCAGCTCTAAATGTATCTCCAGCAGCTAACATAACACTATAATTTGATAATTTAAGTACCCGTGCTAATTTACCGATAGTAGTTGTTTTGCCAACACCATTTACCCCTACAAATAAAATTACGAATGGTTTATCGTTAATGATATCATCTTGAATTATCCATGGACTGTAACATTCGCTTAAAATTGTTTCTAATTGACTTTTGACAATTACTAATATTTCTTCTTTGGTCAAATTATCTTTTTTAATTTTTATCTTTTGTTTTAAATCACTAATAATTTGTTGTGTAACTTTATTTCCCAAATCAAATGATAATAATTGTTCTTCAAGTTCTGTAATAATTTTATCGTTTGAAACATTATCTTTGGAAAAAATATTAATGATATTTTTGAATAATGTTTTACCAGTATATTTTAAACCCTTATCTAAAATTGTAGAAATAATAGTATTTTCAGATTTTTTATTTTTGCTATACAAATCAAACATATATTAAAATTTCTCATTTACAATTTAAATAAAAACTAAAGTTGGATTATCATAATTTCATATTTTACCATACTGCAAAATTTTTCCTAGAAAAATAATAAAATTTATGCTAGTTTTGAAAAATTAGATTTATTACAAATTTTGAATTGATTTTCATGCATTCTAATATACGTATTATTGGTGGTAAATGGCGTAGTCGTAATATTAATTTTGTTTCTTCTAAGCAAGAGATACGTCCTTCTACAAATATAGTTCGAGAAACTCTTTTTAATTGGTTAGCCCCAGTAATTGAAAATTCTATATGTCTGGATTTATTTGCTGGAAGTGGAGCTTTAGGATTTGAAGCTTTATCTCGTGGAGCTAAATATGTCATTATGAACGATGTTTCTCTCATCTCTTTGCAAAATATATCAAAAAATATTAAATTATTATCAGCAAATAATATCGATTTATATCAATTAAAAATACCTAAACATTTATCTAAAATTCCGTATTTAAATTTTAATATTATCTTTCTTGATCCACCTTTTTATAACAATTTGATATTGCCTACTATAAATATGTTAATAGAATTGAAATATATAAAACCAGGAGTATTTTTATATATTGAAACAGAACGTAATATTATTCCTTCTGATATTATTCCTAAGACATGGATAATAAAACGGGTAAAAATATCTGGATCAGTAATATCCTCTTTGTTAATAGTTAATTGAAATTAACATAATCTTGACATATTTAATTTTTGGATCGATACTAATCTAATAATATTATAATTTTTAAAAATTGATGGTATTCTTAAGTGAATAGAATTACATTGATGTTTTTGAAAAATTTTTTTTTTCAGCTAATTATTTTTTCAATAATTACAGTTAGTTTGATATTAATTTTAAATATAAAAACAGGCATTATATCAGTATTATTGGGTGGTTGTGCATGGTTTATACCGAATGTGTATTTTTTTTGGAGAATAATGCACAGAATTTTTCGTAATTATCCTACTACTATTATGATAAAACATTTTTTTTATAGCGAAATCTTAAAATTATTATCAAGTATTTGTATAATTAGTCTTGTTTCATTATATCATCCTGTTCATCAGAAAAAATTTTTGTTGGGGTATTCCATCATGATTATCATTTCCTTGATAGTGTCATATTATTTATTACTGCAGGGGCGGTATGTCAAAAATCATTGATAAAGCTGATGTTTCGTATATTCAACACCATTTAACACATTTACAATTAAATTTGAAAGATTTTGCTATAAATAATAATGGAGGATTTTGGAGTCTTAATATAGATACATTAATTATTAGTATTTTAACAGGAATCATATTTTTGAGTATATTTTATTTTTATACTAAAAAATTTAATAGCACTAATCCAGGCAAACTACAAATAGCTATAGAAATGCTTTTTGAAAAAGTACAAGAGACAATTAGTGATTGTTGTAAAACGAATGATACTTTTATAGCGCCTTTTTCATTAACTATTTTTATTTGGATTTTTTTATTAAATTCCTATGATTTACTTCCTGTTGATCTAATCCCTAAAATATTATCTTTATTTGAAATTACTCATTTTCGCGAATTGGCAACTAGTGATCCCAATTTAACTTTTGCTTTATCATTAAGTGTCTTTTTTATTATTATTTTCAATAACTGCAGAATGGGTATGAAAAAATTGATGCAAGAGATTTTTTTAAAACCATTTGGGATTTGGTTGATACCAGTAAATTTTTTCTTTAAATTGATTGAGGAATTAGTAAAGCCATTATCATTATCATTACGCTTATTTGGAAATATGTTTGCTGGAGAATTAATTTTTTTATTAATAGCTACTATGCCGTGGTGGCTTCAGTGGACTGCAGGAAGTATTTGGGCAATATTTCATATTTTAATTATTTTGATACAAGCATTTATTTTTACAATGTTAACCGTGGTATATTTTAATGCCTCACAAGGAGAGATGCATTAGATAATATTCGACAAATTGACAAAGTAGTTATAAACTACAATAAATTATTTTGTTAAAAAAATAATATTAATTAGGAGAAATTATGGAATTAATACGATTAGTTACACACATGCAAATAGTAACTGCAATATCAGCAGTTGTTTTGATTGCTGTTGCTGCTATCGGGACTACTTTAGGATTTGCAATTTTAGGTAGTAAGTTTCTTGAAAGTACTGCTAGACAACCGGAAATTGCTCAGTTATTAATGATTAGAATGTTTTTAGTCGCAGGACTTTTAGATGCTTTTGCCGCAGTTGCAGTTGCTACTGGGATGTTATTAATTTTTGGTAAAAATCCTTTTTTAGGAGAGATTTTAAGAATAGCTTCACAATCTATTAATTAATAAGTGTGAAAAATTATGGATATTAATTTAACATTATTGGGAGAAATGATTACATTTTCCATTTTGGTATGGGTAATGATGAAATATATTTGGCCTCCTTTAATGTATGCTATTCAAGAACGACAACAGAAAATTACTGATGGAATAATTGCTGCTGAGAAAAGTAAAAAAGATTTGGAATTAGCTGACATAAGTATACATAATCAGTTAAAACAAGCTGATATAAATGCTGCACAAATTTTATCAGAAGCTAACCAACTTGCCATATATAACATTGAAAAAGGAAAACAAAAAGCTTTAGAAGAAAAAGAAAAAATAATGATGAAAGTCAAAATTGAAACTGAACAATTGATGAGTAAGGCAAACGTTATTTTACAAGACAAAACTTTAAATTTAGCATTTATTGCAGTAGAGAAAATTTTAAAACGTACGATTAATAATGATATTCAAAAAGAATTAATTAATGATTTAATAAATAATATACAATAATTTATAGTATGATTAATGATATAACTAAAGCTCGTCCTTATGCTAAAGTGATTTTTAAATTAGCTCTTAGCAAGAAAGAGGAATATCTCTATATATGGGAAGATTATTTAAAATCATTAGTTACAATTTTACAAGAATATAAAAAATTTGTTTCATTTTTTGATCCAAGATTATCAATCGAAAATAGAATGAGAATGTTTAATTCTTGTGTATCAGAAATTCCATCAGAAATAAATAATCTTATAATATTGTTATTAAAAGAAAAAAGAGTTTATTTACTTTCATCAATTTTAAAATGTTACCATGAAATGGTATTAGATTATTATCAAATATTAGAGGTTAAAATTGAAGCTGCACATGAATTAAGTATTGAACAGAAAAATATTTTTATTTCTGCCTTAGAAAAACGATATAATAAGAAGATAAATTTATCTGTTGAAATTAATAGTAATTTACTAGGTGGAGCAATTATTTATACAGCAGATGAAAAAATAGACGGATCGATTTTAGGAACGATACATAAGATGAAACAAAATTTAATGATTAATCCAGAGAATATATGATAGTACCAAGTGAAATTTGTGAAATTATTAAGAAAAAAATTCAAAATTTTGAAATTAATCCAGAAATCAGTAATGAAGGAGTTATTTTAAATATTAAAGATGGAGTGGTGCAAGTATATGGATTAACTGGGGTTTTAGTAGGAGAAGTATTAAGATTTCAAAATGGAATTCGTGGTATTGCTCTAAATTTAGAACAAGATAGTACAGGGGTTATAGTATTAGGACGTAGTCATGATTTGACCGAAGGACAGATAGTAAAAAGAACAAATAATATTTTATCTGTTCCAGTTGGGAAAGAATTATTGGGTAGATCTGTGAATGCATTAGGTGAACCTTTGGATGGCTTGGGCCCGATTAATACTAAATTATGTTCTCCAATAGAAAAAATCGCACCTGGAGTAATTGATAGAAAACCAGTTCATAGGTCTTTAGCAACTGGAATAAAATCTATAGACTCAATGATTCCTATAGGTTGTGGACAAAGAGAATTAATTATAGGTGACCGCCAAACGGGTAAAACATCAATTGCAATAGATACAATAATCAACCAAAGAGGATCGGGAGTTAAATGTATTTATGTAGCAATAGGGCAAAAAACTTCAGCCATCGCTAACATTAAACGCAAGTTAATAGAATTTGGTGCAATGGATTATACAATTATTGTAGCTGCTACTGCATCTGATTCAGCAGCTGAACAATATATAGCGCCTTATGCTGGTTGTGCAATGGGAGAATTTTTTAGAGATAACGGAGAAGATGCTCTCATCATATATGATGATTTAACTAAACATGCATGGGCATATAGACAAATTTCTTTACTGTTACGTCGTCCACCAGGAAGAGAGGCATATCCAGGAGATATTTTTTATCTACATTCACGTCTATTAGAAAGAGCTTCTCAGGTTAATGAGAATTATATCAAAGAGATTTCTCATGGTGAAATTATTGATAAAGTCGGTTCACTTACTGCTTTACCAATAGTTGAAACCCAAGAAGGTGATTTATCATCCTTTATTCCAACTAATATAATTTCTATTACTGATGGACAGATTTTTTTAGAAACTGATTTGTTTAATGCTGGTATACGTCCTGCTATCAATGTGGGATTATCTGTGTCAAGAGTAGGAGGTGCAGCTCAAACTGATATAATTAAGAAATTTAGTAGCGGGTTAAGACTAGCATTGGCACAGTATAGAGAATTAGAAGCATTTGCGCAATTTGCATCAGAACTTGATGATCATGCACGTAAACAATTGGAACGTGGACAACGTGCTGTTGAAATATTAAAACAACCGTTATCTACTCCACTATCAATCGCCCATATGGCTATTAGCTTATTATTAGTTGAAAAGAATATATTGGATGATATTGATCTTAATAAGATATCTGAATTTGAGCATGAATTACATCTTTATTTTTCAAATAAACATAGTGATATATTAGATTCAATAAAAAATGATTGCCAGATTTCAGAAAAAATATTGTTAAAATTACAAGAAATTATATCAACATTTAAGAATATTAAATTTACTTAAAATACATTTTAATATGACTTCACCAAGAGACATTAAATTACAAATTACTAGTATTTCTAAAGTCCAAAAAATTACTAGGGCTATGCAAAATGTAGCAATAAGTAAAATGAAAAAAGCACAGAATCGTATGCGTATTTCTATGCCTTATGCTAATAAGATACGAGAAGTTATTAGCCATATAGCAAACTGCGATTGTTATCAGGAATATATATATAATTATCTAAGAGAACACAAAAGTTTATGTAAGGTAGGATATATTTTAATTTCAGTTGATCGTGGATTATGTGGAGGATTAAACCATAATTTATTTAAATTTGCTTTGGAACAAGCACACAATTTGAATAATCGTGGAATTGAAGTAGATTGGTGTTTATTTGGTAAAAAAGCAGAAATATTTTTTAAGCATTTAAATGTAAATATTACAGCTCATTCTTCCGGATTAGGAGAAAATCCTAAAGTATCAGATTTAATTGGTAGCGTTGCAGTAATGTTAAATGCTTATAAAATTGGTGATATTGATCAGTTATTTATTATTCATAATGAATTTGTCAATACTTTGATTCAAAGGCCTAAAATTTTTCAATTATTGCCAATAACTAGAGCTTCAGTTAAAGATAGTAATTATGCTAGTTGTTATGTTTATGAATTAGATTCTAAAAATGTTTTAGATACTTTAATTACTCGTTACATTGAAATGCAAGTTTATCAAGCAGTAGTTGAAAACATAGCTTGTGAACATGTAGCTAGAATGGCTGCAATGAAAAAAGCCACGGATAATTCTAAAGAGATTATAGAAAGTTTATTTCTTTTATATAATAAAGTACGTCAATCTGCTATTACTCGTGAAATTTCTGAAATTATTAATGGTTCAGATGCCGTGTAGCAAAAAAAATAATGAAAGTTATAAATATTCGCGAAAGTATAATAATATTAATGATATAAAGTGAGATGATAAATGCAAAAAGGAAAAATAGTATCAATTGTAGGTGCAGTTGTTGATGTTGAATTTCCTCTAGGATTTGTTCCTAAGATCTATGATGCCTTAAAAATCGAAGAAATAGGTCTCATTCTTGAAACCCAACAACAATTAGGCGATGGAATCGTACGTACCGTAGCTATGGGTACTACTGATGGTTTATCAAAACAAATGGAAGTAACAAATACCAACAATCCGATAACAATTCCAGTTGGTGAAGCCACGTTGGGTAGAATTATGGATGTTTTAGGAAATCCTGTGGATAAAAAAGGATTAATTAATACTACTGAAAGATCTTCTATACATTGTCCTCCACCATCATTTCTTGATCAATCAGAAAAAGTGGAAATATTAGAAACTGGTATTAAAGTCATTGATCTTATGTGTCCATTTGCAAAAGGGGGCAAAATTGGATTATTTGGAGGTGCTGGCGTTGGTAAAACTGTTTGTATTATGGAACTTATAAGAAATATTGCTATAGCTCATAATGGATATTCCGTTTTTGTTGGAGTAGGTGAGCGTACTAGGGAAGGAAGTGATTTTTATATTCAAATGAATGATTCTAATGTTATTGATAAAGTTTCTCTATTATACGGACAAATGAATGAACCTCCTGGTAATCGTTTGCGTGTTGCTTTAAGTGGAGTTACTGTAGCTGAAAGTTTTCGAAATGCAGGGCGTGATGTTTTATTTTTTGTAGATAATATTTACAGATATGCATTAGCTGGTGTTGAAGTATCAGCTTTACTAGGCAGAATGCCATCTGCTGTTGGATATCAACCTAATTTAGCAGAAGAAATGGGAATGTTACAAGAAAGAATTACATCAACTAAACATGGTTCTATTACTTCTATTCAGGCTGTTTATATACCAGCAGATGATTTAACCGATCCATCCTCAGTGGTAGTATTTACACATATAGATGCAACTATTGTATTATCTAGACAAATTGTAGAACTGGGCATATTTCCAGCCATTGATCCATTATCATCTACAAGTCGTCAATTGGACCCCATGATTGTTGGACAAGAACATTATCGTGTTGCTAGAGAAGTACAAAGTGTTTTACAGAGATATAAGGAATTACGCGATATTATTGCTATTTTAGGTATTGATGAATTATCTATTGAAGATAAATTGATTGTAAATCGTGCTCGTAAAATACAAAAATTTTTATCTCAACCATTTTTTGTAGCAGAAAATTTTACGGGTATGACTGGAAAATATGTTAAGCTGCCCGAAACCATTCATGGGTTCAATGAAATTTTAAATGGTAATTGTGACAACATACCTGAACATGCCTTCTATATGGTGGGAAACATAGATGAAGTAATACAGAAGAGCAATTTATAATTTTATTTGTGAATACAACAATGATTAGCGTAGATATAGTAAGTATAGAAAAATTAATATTTTCTGGCAATGCTAAAATGGTAATTGCTACTGGTGCCATGGGAGAATTAGGAATTATGACAGGACATATTCCTTTTCTAACATCAATTAAGCCAGGTCATATTAAACTATTGTTTGATGATGAGATTCAAGATATTTATTACGTTTCTGGTGGTATATTAGAAGTACAATCTAATTGTGTTACTATTTTAGCAGATACAGTAATTCGCGCAAATGAGTTAGATGAAGCAGCTGCTAATATATCTCGTGAAAATGCAAAGAAAGTTCTGCACGACAAAAAAAAATCTACTATTGATGTAGCTTATGCTATTACACAACTTGCACAAGCTTTAGCTCAATTGCAAACAATTGCTATAGCTAAGAAAAAAGAGAAGTAAAAGTGGAACTACATATTATTATCTTGACTGCCGGGAAAGGAACTAGAATGTGTTCCAAAATTCCTAAAGTTTTGCATAAATTAGGTGGAATAACTTTGTTGGAACATATATTGATAACATCCAAAAATTTATTCCCAAATAAATTGCATATAGTATATAGTGATCAAAATAGTATCATTCAAAATTATTTTAAAGATGAAAATATTAATTGGGTAAAGCAGAATGAAATTCTAGGAACAGGGCATGCAATAATGCAGGTTCTGCCTTATTTGAGTACAAATAAATCTATTAGAGTATTGATATTATATGGAGATATTCCAATGATTAATATTAGTACTCTAAGGATATTATTAGAAAAATCGGCAAAATATGATTTGGGATTGATTACTGCTAATTTTGCTGATCCATCAGGATTAGGTAGAATTATAAGAGATGATATAGGAAATATTATTGAGATCATTGAGCATAAAAACACAAATTGTATTCAAAGAAATATTACCGAAATAAATACCGGAATTGTTGTAACATCATCACAAATTCTACAAGAATATCTTCCAAAGTTACAAAATAATAACAATCAATTGGAATATCATTTTACTGATATTATTTCTATGATGGTTAAAGATCAAAAATCCATATATTGTTTCCCTGTTCAAGATGAATTTGAAGTTAGTGGAATAAATACTAGAAACCAATTATCTACTTTGGAACGTATATATCAAAACAGAATATCATTTGATTTAATGTCTAAAGGAGTCACTATTTTAGATCCTAATCGTTTTGACGTACGTGGTAAATTGATAATTTGTACAGATGTCATTATTGATATTAATGTCATTTGTGAAGGCACAATAGAAATCGGTAATGATACTATTATTGGACCAAATAATTTTTTAAAAGATGTAAAAATAGGAAAAAATGTAATTATTAAAGCAAATTGTGTAATTGAAAATGCAATTATAGGAGATAATTGTATTATAGGACCATTTGCAAGGATTCGTCCTAATACTTTTATTGAATCTGATGTTAAAATCGGTAATTTTACAGAACTAAAAAATACCAAAATAGGAAAAAAAAGCAAATGTAATCATATGAGTTATTTAGGAGATGCTAGTATTGGTGAAAATATCAATATAGGAGCAGGTACTATTACGTGCAATTATGATGGCTTCAATAAATATCAAACAATTATCAAAAATAATGCTTTTATAGGTGCTAATACTACTTTGATCGCTCCATTAAAAATAGGTGGAAATGCCTATATAGGAGCAGGTTCAGTAATTACTAAAGATACTCCTGATAATAAATTAACTTTGGCTAGAGCAAGACAAATTACATTAAAAGAATGGAAAAAAAATAAACAAAAAAATTCTTAATACAATCAATATTGGGTGAATTATTCAGGTTCGTTGAATAATATAATTTTATCAAATCCATTATTTTCTAATAATAATTTTATTTTGTAACTTTGTGAAGTATCATTATAAGGACCCACTTGTACGCGATACATATTAGTATTGTTAATATCAATTTTAACTTTCTCTTTATCACAAGGCATAATGTTTTTTATTTTTTTGCTATATATTTGAGCATTGTCCAATTTTGAAAATGCTCCTATTTGTAGAAATACTTTGATTTTATTTGATGTTATCGTGTGATTATTTTTGGTATTAAAATGATTTTTATTTTGCCCCCAAGTACTGGGGTCAATGGCTACTACTTTAACTGGGGCTGTTCCAATATCAGAAAATCCTAATTTTTTAGCCGCTACATACGAAAGATCTAATATTCTATTTGAATAAAATGGACCCCGATCGTTGACACGCACAATAACTTTTTTACCATTACGAAGATTGGTAACTTGTACATATGACGGCAATGGTAATTCTGGACTTGCAGCTGTCATATCATATAAATTATATATTTCTTGTGTAGATGTTTCTTCTCCATGAAATTTTGTACCGTACCATGATGCAATTCCTCTTTTTGCATAACCTTTTGAGCTTTTAAGTACAGTATAATGGCGACCGTTTAATACATAGTCCCTAGTTCCATATGGATGCATTGGTTCTATCTTAGGAATAGCATCTTTAATTTTAGACATTTCTACATCTATTTTAGGAGGGCCATCATAAGATACATCGTATATGACAGGTGAAGAATCACCTTTAACAACTATACATATAACAAACTGTACTGTACAAAAAATAGGCAATAAAATACAAAATAACACATAATTTTTACAGTTATGTATGAAATACCGTAACAATCTCATTTATAAATTATAACATTCGAATACAAAATTTCAAAAAATATAATTAAATATATATTTAAACATCATTAATATACGTAATTCATTATCTTTCGAAATATTAAATATTAATATATAATCAATTTATAGGGGCTGTAGCTCAGTTGGTAGAGCAACGTGTTCGCAATGCGATGGTCAGGGGTTCAATTCCCCTCAGCTCCATATTTTTAATAATTATCAAATACTGAAATACTATTTATAGTGTTTTATTGTTTTTGCTGCTGCTGAATGTTTTAAGAAAGATTATGATAAAAATCAATTTTTTGAAATTATTTAGAAAAAATAAAATATTATTTATATTATGTATTTTCATATTAAATGGATGTGCATATTTTGATTGCTATCATTATTCAACAACACATTGTGATTTATTACAGAATTATAAATCCGAGAAAATTGTACCTCCTAGATTTAATCATTTATCAATTCTAGGATCTATCAATGTACAAAATGAAATTATTTATTTTACATGGACGCAGCATGAACAATATTATGATATGAAAATTATGGATCTAATGAATTTTGAATTAATGCATGTTATTGGAAATGATAATAAAATTAGAATAATTGATAGACAAAATTTACTAAAATTAATCGATGTTATAAAATTTAAAAAAATATTACCAAATTTACGTTATTGGCTCAATGCTATTCCACGTAGTGATCATGAAATTGATTATATCGTTGTTGATAAATTAAATAATATAATTAAAATGCAGCAAAATGGATATTTTATCCATTATTCAAAATTTAAAAAATTTAGACAAAAGGAAAAAATATTTAAAGTTCCTACTAAAATAAATTTGACTAAAATAGGAAGTAATTTTTGTATTGCAATAAATATTAAAAAAGTAAAAATACTATGAAACATTATAAAGATGGGTTAATTCCATTTTATGGCTAACCCATTGTTATAGCGTAAGTCAAAATATTTAGGTATTATATTTCCGTTACTGGTAATAACTTTTTCATATATTTTTACCAATATATAAATTTGTTTAATTGGATTTTGTTCTTTTAAATAAATAATAGTATTAGTATCAAGCGTAATTTTCCAAAAATGTCCTTCATGACATTGCTCCATAATTCTTATTTTTAAATTTACATAACTCAGTAATTTATATGCTTGAATATATGTTTGTAAAATTTTAGAGGCATTATCTTTGGATCCATAAATAATAGGGAATTGTATAGTAAATTTATCTTTTATAGGAGCATAAAAGATATTCCCATGCTTATCAATTAATAAATTATTTCCCCATCTAGCTATTGCTTGTTGCCATTCGATATAAACGGCAAGAGTATTTGGCCAGCCTCTTTTTATTGTTACTTCACGTACCCATGGAAATAATAATAAATTTCGTTTCAATTTTATTATATCCAGATAAAAAATATTGTGATTTAGACAAGAATTTATTGTATTATTCAAAGATCGATCTTCAAGATATATACAATCTACTGCAAATATTTTTACATCTTTAATGATAAATATAGAGCTATTATAAAAATCGAACGATCCAAAAAATAATCCTATGCCACATAGGATTAGCATTATACATAATAGAACAAAACGAATTTTTCTTCTCTTTCTTACGGACATTTATATTTTTTAATTTAATTATTTTTTATAGAATATGAACTTCCGGAATTAATGTAATATTATGTAATTTTTTAACCTTAACAATAATAACATCAATTAGATTTATAATATCTGATGATTTTGCATTATTATAATTTATTATAAAATTAGCATGCTTTTCGGAAACCATAGCCCCACCGAATTTTACTCCCTTTAATCCACTAGATTCAATCAATTTAGCAGCATATTGATTAGGTGGATTACGAAATACTGATCCACAATTTGGAAAATTTAGAGGTTGAGACTTATATCTATTGTTTAAATAAATTTTAGATTGTTTTTTAGCTATTTCAGGATCGCCTGGAGTAAAAGAAAGAGTGGCATTTAAAAACCATTCTTGCATAATGCTATTATGTACCTTTCTATATTCTATTTGAAAATCTTTCTTATATCTAATATTAATTTCACCATATATATTAATCATAGATACTCTTTTAACATAATCCCAAATAGATTTACCATACGCTCCTGCATTCATTTTAAGTGCTCCACCCAATGTACCAGGAATTCCAGCCATAAATACAGCATCTATCATACCAAATTCAGCAAATTTATAAGCTAGATAATTAAGCTTTACTCCAGCCTCTACTATAAATGTATCATTATATATTCTCTTAATATTTGATAAATATCTACTTAGACAGATTACCAGTCCTGTAACCCCTCTATCATCAATTAAAACATTTGTTGCTGCACCTAAAAAAGTAATTTTTTTTAATGTAAATGTTTTTAAAACAGCGACCAAATCATTTACAGTACGCGGATAATAAAAAAATTCTGCAGGACCCCCAATTTTCCAAGATGAAAAATCTTTTAAAATATAGTTTGGGATAAATTCATTTTTTATAATTGCGTTGTACATATATTAAATTCTCTTTTTAATAATGACGGGATTAACCCAATATCACCAGCCCCTTGTATTAATAATACATCTTGATTGTTTATAATTTGGGGTAATATAGACATAAGCGTGTTACAATCAGGTACAAATATTGGAATTATTGTCCTTTTTAATATAATAGCTTGTATTAATGTTTTACTATCTATTCCGAGGATTGGTTGTTCGTTAGCAGCATATATATCCATTAGTAGTAAAATATCAACCGTTGATAATACATTAACAAAATCTTCAAATAGATCTTGCGTTCTGGTATATCTATGAGGTTGGAAAATTAAAATAATTCGTCTTTTCGGATAAGCAGCACGAATAGCATTTAAAGTAGATAATATTTCTGTAGGATGGTGCCCATAATCATCAATCATAGTAACTAAATTACCAGGAGTAATCATTATTTCACCATGATATTGTATTCTACGATTGATTCCTTTGAATTCTGATAATGAAGAAATAATAGATTTAATATTAACTTGACAACACTCAACTGCAGCAATAATTGCAGCAGTAGCATTCAATGCATTGTGCTTTCCTGGCAAATTTAAATTTATATTAATATATTGTTTAAGTGATTTCCAATAAATTTTAAAACTACAATTTAATCCAAATTGATAAAAATCTACAATTTGTACATCAGAATATTCATCAAATCCATATGTAATAGTAGAGCGTAAAATATTAGGTATAATTTCTCTTACAATATAATCATCATAACACATAATAGCTAGTCCATGTATTGGAAGTTTATGTACAAAATTAATAAAAGCCTGTTTTAAAAAATCCAGGTCATTATTATAAGTTTGCATATGATCTTTATTGATATTAGTTATAATACTTACTATAGGATTAAAATATAAGAATGATGCATCGCTTTCATCAGCTTCAAATATAAAAAATTTACTATTACCTACATTAGAACTGATATTAAAATCATTTATAATACCGCCTATTACAAATGTGGGGTCAATTCCAGCTTTTACTAAAATACTAGCTAATAATCCAGAAGTTGTAGTTTTACCATGAGTACCCGCTATTGCTATTCCATAATAAAATTTCATGATTTCAGCAAGCATTTGAGCACGTCCTAAAATTGGTAAATTTAATTTATTCGCTTCAAGTAATTCCGGATTATCTTTATCAATAGCACTAGATGACACTACTATGTCAGAATTTAATACATTCATAGAATCATGATTATGAAAAATTAATGCACCTAATTTTTTTAATCTCTCGGTTATATGACTAGGATTACTATCTGATCCGGTAATTCTATAACCTTTATTCAGTAAAAGTTCTGCAATTCCGTTCATACCTGACCCTCCTATACCAATGAGATGAATAGATTTAACATTTTGTAATACTGGTGATTTAATTGTATTTTTCATTTTCATTTTGATCGTATAAAATATATTTTATTATTATGTAGAGATAATTCATGATATACTCTTAGTAGAATAGCTATTATTATACAATTAAACAACATACTACTGCCTCCATAACTCATGAATGGTAACGGTAATCCTTTAGTAGGTAATAGCCCGGTGTTGACTCCTACATTTATTATCATTTGTACTTCAAAAATTAACCCAAATCCGTACGATAAATAACTTGCAAAAAAATTACCCATGTTACTAGCAAGTTTTCCCAAATAAAAAATTCTAGATGCCAGGAGTATAAATAATCCTAAAACTACAATTTGCCCAACTATACCAAATTCTTCCGCTAAAACAGCAAATAAAAAATCTGTATGCACCTCAGGTAAATAAAATAATTTTTGTATCCCATTACCTAAACCAACTCCTAATATTCCTCCTCGTCCAAACGCTATCAATGATTGTACTAATTGATAACCACTATCAAAAGGATTATCCCAAGGATTTAAAAAAGATGTTAAACGTATAACTCTATATGGAGAAATAATAGCCAGAATTATAAGTGCTGTAGCTACTAAAAGTAGTAAAAATACAAATTGCCACAATTGTACTCCTGCTAGATACATCATTCCTAAAGTAGTAATAATTAATACTACAATTGCTCCAAAATCTGGTTCTAAAATTAATAAATAAGCTATTATACTTAATAATATTAAAGGTTTAATAAAGCCAATAATACTGGTTCTAATTTCATTTTGTTTACGTGATAAATAACTAGAAATATAGATAATTAATGATAATTTAGAAAACTCTGATACCTGTAATGAAAAATGTCCAAATTTAATCCAACGGAAACTTCCATTTACTTCGTGTCCTATCTTAGGAATCAATACCATAACTAAAGTTATGATACTACATATTAATAAATATCCACTAATTTTTTCCCATAGCTTCAAAGGCACAATTCTAATTAAGAAAATTATGAAAATACTAGCCATCAAATATAGTGTTTGATGTAAAATAAAATGTAATGGATTATTGTACCATTTACTTGATATACCCATGGAAGCAGAAGCAAGCAATATAAATCCAATAGACAATAGTGATAGTACTATTGATATTAATCTATAATCATAATGAAAAGTTAATTTTTTATTTTGAGAAAAATTTTTCATTTAATATCTTATTGATTTCATAAATAAATGCTTCTCCACGTTCTTCAAAATTTTTAAACATATCTGTACTAGCACACGCTGGAGATAATAAAATTTGATCATATGGCTTGGCATTTTTCACACATTTTCTCACTGCATCTTGCATAGTTGTAGAAAAGATAATATTATTACATGAACTATCCAAATTTTTTGCAATTACAGTAGCATCTTGTCCTATCAAAACTAAAGTGTGGACGTATTTTTTTATTGTGGATTTTAATAAGGAAAAATCTGCATTTTTACCTACTCCACCTGCAATCAAAATTATCTTTTTTTCTGCATTATTCCTTCCTAAACTTTCGATTACAGTTTTTGTTGAACCTATATTAGTCCCTTTAGAGTCATTATAAAATTCTATTTTATTTATGGTAGTTACTAATTGGCAACGATGTGGCAATCCAGAAAAATTAATTAAAGTATCCAGCATAGATTTTAATGGTAAATTAATTGCATATCCTAAAGCCAATGCAGCTAATGCATTAGAAATATTATGCATTCCTTTGATTTTTAAATTATTAATATGAAGTAATTTATTATTTCTATGCATTAACCAATTATTTTTTAAATAAAAATTAGAATCTTCTATATTGTGAATACCAAAACTAATTTTTTTTTCTGGAAGCAATAAGTTTTTGTAACCACTATCATCATCTTTGTTAATTACAGCTATTTCACAATTCAAATAAACCTTTTTTTTTGTGTTAATATATTCTGTCAGGTTACGGTATCGATCCATATGATCTGGTGTAATATTTAATACTACTGCTGCTTTTGCACGTAATGAATTGGTTAATTCTAATTGGAAACTGGATAATTCTAAAACATAAAAATTAGCTTCTGCAATTTGTAAAAGATCAAGAGATGGAGTTCCTAAGTTACCGCCTATCCCTACTTTTTTACCAGAAAATTTAATCATTTCACCTAATAAGCTTGTAACAGTACTTTTACCATTAGATCCTGTAATAGCTATAATAGGAACATTGGTAGAATTTGCGAATAATTCTATATCTCCTTTTATAGCAATATTTAGATACTTAAGTAATTCAATAATTAATGGATCAGATAGTGAAATACCTGGACTTACTATTATTTCATCAATATTTTCCAAATTTTTTAAATCGATTTTTCCTAACATAAGTTTTACACTAGGAAAAAGTTTTTTGAAATCTTGAATACCAGGAGGAGTAATACGTGTATCCATTACAATAATATTATATCCAAGAGAGATAAAATATCTAACACATGAAATGCCTGTTTTACCTATTCCTATAATTAATTTAACATTAGTATTTGTGTTAACAAAGGTCATAAAAATACAAAAATATCCACTTAATATTAATTGAACATGGTATCATACAAGTGTTATAATTTCACATTGTTAAGAAATTAATTATATAGTATATTATATATCTTATTGAAAATGCGATATATATAGTGCAAGAGAACCGCAAAAGAAGATTCGAAGAATTGATTCACAGGGAGATTAGCAATCTATTGTTGCATTCTTCGTGTCCTTCATTTACGAAAATTACAATCATTAGGGTTTCAGTAACTTCAGATTTGTCATTATCAAAAATTTTTTTTAGTGTATTTGATAATATTGAAATTGATATTATTAACGAATTATTAAAAAAGAAAACTACGTATTTACGAAAAATGTTAGCAAAAAAAATGAATTTTCGTATCACTCCTAAAATATGTTTTATTTATGATAAATCAATAAAATATAATGATAATTTAGTACATTTAATCGATTCTGCAATTATTAGTAATGATCAATAAAATTTGTAAACTATGGAACATGAAATTAATGGTATTTTATTATTAGATAAACCAGTAGGACCAACTTCTAATGAAGCTCTACAGATAGTAAAAAAGCTTTTTAAAGCTAAAAAAGTAGGTCATACTGGCAGTTTAGATCCAATTGCTAGTGGAATGTTACCAATTTGCTTTGGGAGAGCTACTAAATTCTCTCAATTTTTATTAGAATCAGATAAATATTACCAAGTTACTGGAAAATTAGGAGAAATAACCGCTAGTGGTGATTCCGAAACACCGGTATTAATAAAGAAAGAAGTTAATAATCTATCTATTGATAATCTTGAAAAAATATTAATTAAATATAGAGGCAATATAACTCAAATACCTCCTATGTATTCTGCTATTAAATATAATGGTCAACCACTTTATAAATTAATTAGGAATGGTATTGAAATTACTAGAAATGCAAGAGAAATTAAAATATACGAATTAAAATTAAATAAATTCGAAGATAATCTTATTAATTTAACAGTACATTGTAGTAAAGGTACTTATATTCGCACTCTTATAGAGAATATAGGGACGGATCTTGGCTGTGGAGCTCATGTGATAGCATTACGAAGATTATCAGTTGGTCATTACAATAAAAATGCAATGGTATCATTAAATAATATTAAACAATTAATATACTGTAAAAATTTAGATAGTTTAAACAAATTAATTTTACCCATAGAATCAATATTAGACGGTATTCCTGAACTTATTTTAACTCAAGATATGATATTTTACCTGACAACAGGAAATCAAATTTTTATTCCAGGTGGTCCACAATCTGGTATAGTTAAATTGAAAAATAAAAATAATATTTTTGTGGGAATAGGTCAAGTTATGTCAAATGGGAATATAGTATCTAAAAAAATGTTGCCAATATGAATATAAACTTATTTTTTTATATTGTTATACTTTATGATGAAAAAAGGTTATAATATGAGAAGTATAGTAGTTGTGTAGTGATAATAATGTACGATTGAATTTCTTATTTAGTAATTTTAAAAAATTTAAATTTGGTATATTCTAGTTTATAAAATATGGAGTAATATATAATATGGCAGATAAAAATTCTAAATCATCTAATAATGTTAACGGAAAATATTATGTAGATAACAGTTGTATAGGTTGTGGCCAATGTGTTGATACTGCTTGTGATTTTTTTGCTCAAGCAGATGATGGTATGGCCTATGTTAAAAAACAACCATTAAACAATGATGATATTATATTGTGTGAACAAGCATGTAGCAATTGTCCAGTAGAAGCTATTGGTAATAATGGTTGTTGTTGTCGTTAATTAAGAATTTGATATTTAAGATTTTAAAATAGTTAATTTGTGATATTTGAATGGAGAAAAAATATGTCGTTGTCAGTTTCTTTGAAGAAAAAGATCATTGAAGAATATGGAGAAGAAAGTAAGAATACAGGTGCTTCAGAAGTACAGATTGCTCTTTTAACTCACGACATTAATAAACTTACAAAACATTTCAAGGAACATAATAAAGATCATCATTCTCGATATGGATTAATTGGTAAAGTTAATTTGAGGCGTAAATTATTAAATTACTTAAAGAGATATGATTTGGAAAAATACAGAAAAACTATATCATGTTTAAATTTACGTGGATAATTTTGCCACGTTATTATTAATAAGTAATTTTTTAGAGATAATTTAACAATGAATTATGTAAAAGAATTTCAATATGGTGATCATTTAGTAACTCTCAAAACCGGAATTATAGCTCGTAAAGCTACATCTTCTGTTATTGCGAGTATGGGTGATACTGTTCTTTTGGTTTCTGTAGTTATGCAAGATAAGCAGGCTATAGAACGCTCTTTTTTACCTTTGACTGTAAATTATTACGAACGTTATTATGCTAACGGTAAAATTCCAGGTGGTTTTATTAAACGGGAAGGGAGACCATCTACACAAGAAATTTTGATTTCTAGATTGATTGACAGAGCAATAAGACCATTATTTCCAAGTGATTTTAATAATGAAATTCAAATTATTGTGACTTTAATGTCCCTAGATCCAAATATTAAAACAGATGTTATTGCACTAATTGGTGTATCTGCTGCATTAGAAATTTCCAAAATCCCTTTTAAAGGAATCTTAGGATGTGCTAGAGTAGGATATATTAATAATATTTGTACATTAAATCCTACTGTACAACAATTAGAAAATTCTGAATTGGATTTAGTAGTAGCTGCGACTCAATCTTCTGTAGTTATGGTAGAGTCTGAAGCAAAAATTTTACCGTCAGAAATTATTTTGGATGCTATCGCATTTGGTCATAAAGAAATATTTTCTGTAATAGAAGCAATTCAAGAATTTGCATTCGACGTAACAGGTAATACAAAGCATGATAGAGAAATGAAATTTGTATGTCCTTCTTTCCCAAATTTACAAGATAAAATTTCTGAATCATTATATTTAGATCTTAAGCAAAAATTAGCAAAAACTTTTTGTATTACAGATAAAACACAGCGTGTAAATGAAATTAAAATAATAAAAGATTTTGTAATTAATGCATTTAGTAACAAAGAATATGACGATCAACAAAAAGAGCAAATAGTAGAAAATATTATTTTTGAAACTGGACGTAAAATTATTCGAGATAGATTAGTAAATAATATGTCTAGAATTGATGGTCGAGGAACTCACGATATTAGACAGATAGATATTGATTTGGGCATATTGCCGAGAACACATGGGTCTGTTTTATTTACTAGAGGAGAAACGCAAGCAATAGTAGCTACTACCCTTGGAACCGAATCAGATGCACAAATTATAGATATTCCTGCAGGAGAAAGTAGTGAAAGATTTATATTACATTATAATTTTCCTCCATATTGTACTGGAGAAATAGGACAATCCACAGGACCAAAGCGTAGAGAAATAGGTCATGGTAATTTAGCAAAAAGAGCTTTATTGGCTGTAATACCAGATAAAAATAAATTTCCTTATGTTATTAGAGTTGTATCTGAAATTACTGAATCAAATGGCTCCAGTTCCATGGCTTCAGTTTGTGGAACCAGTTTGGCATTAATGGAAGCTGGAGTACCAATAGTATCACCTGTAGCTGGTATTGCTATGGGTTTAATAAAAGAAGATGATAAATTTGTAGTTTTAACTGATATATCTGGTGATGAAGATCATTTAGGAGATATGGATTTTAAAATTGCTGGTACTATTGATGGTATTACTGCATTACAAATGGATATAAAAATAGATGGTGTTACAAATGAAATTATCAAAATTGCATTACATCAAGCTAGATTAGCATTAAATAGTATTTTAAATACTATGGTAACTGCAATACCAGTATCAAAATCTTGTATTTCTGATTTTGCACCTCGTATTACCACTATAAAAATAAATCCTGATAAAATTCGTAATGTTATTGGAAAAGGTGGTATAACTATTAGAAGCTTAGTTGAGAAAACTGGAGCAAGTATTGATGTACAGGATGATGGTACGATAACGATTGCTTCAGTAGATAAAAAAGCTGCTAGTACTGCTAAAATGCTGATTGAAGAGATTACTGCTGAAGTTGAAGTAGGTAAAATATACGCAGGCAAAATTACTAAAATTATGGATTTTGGGGCTGTAGTTACATTTTTATCAAATAAAGATGGCTTGGTACATATTTCACAAATTTCAACTAGTAGAATAAAAAATATTCATGATCATCTTAAAGAAGGACAAAAAGTACAGGTTAAAATCATTGAAATTGATAGATTGGGTAAAATTCGCCTAAGTATTAAAGATGCATTATGATTAAATAAAAGCAATTTGCTCTTGAATATTTATTGACCTATTCTTAACAATGTCCAATATTTTTCGTATAATCGTCTGGCTTCAGGAGATAGATCTTTTTGAAACTGTCCTGTAGATATAAGCGACATATTTATCTTTTTAAATTGTCTCTTATGAATTACAGATTGGAGTGATTTGCTATATATAGCTTTTATATTGGCATTAGAATAGCCAGTATAAATAGAGACAATTTTTGCAATTTCAGGTCGTAACATAAAATTAATAAAAGTATAAGCATTATCAATGTTTGGTGCATCTTTTAAAATAACAAAACTTTCTAACCAAGTAGAAAAACCTTCTTTTGGATAAATATATTTTAAGAAATTATTTTCTTTTTTAATAATATTAAAATCTCCATCCCATATTACCCCTATTACTGCATCTTCATCTATATAAATATTATGGATAGTATCGACATTAAATATTTTGATATTTGTCATCAGAGTTTTTAATTTGTAATACGCTTCATAAATATGTTTAGGATTAGTTTCGTTTATGGAATAACCTAAAGTTAGTAATGCTATGTTAAATGTATCTCGCATATCATTAAGCAATACCAATTGATTTTTATATTTCGAATTCCAAAAATCTTTCCAATGTGTTATGTTTTCTTTTATGTATTTAGTATTAATAATTATACCAGTATTTCCCCAAAGATATGGGATACTATAAATATCATTTAAATAAAAAGATTGACTTAATAGAATGGGATGAATATTTTTCAGTCCAATAAGTTTATTCTTATTCAGAGGATGTAACATCCCTAATTTTATCATTCTTTCAATATAATAATTAGATGGAACTACAATATCATAGCCAGATTTTTTTATAGAACTCAATTTAGAAAACATGGTTTCATTATTATCATATTCTGTAATATTAATTGTTATTCCTGTTTCTGCAGTAAATTTTTGACAAACTATTTCTGGTAAATAATTACCCCATATATAAATATTTAAAATTTTGCTATTTGCATAACCAATCATTATATTGCCATATAATAAAAAAATATAAATGCAAATTTTGAACAATATATTCATTTTCATTTTTTCTTAAAAATACTTTTGTAGTTAATTATTACAGTGAATAAAGTTAACATAAGCATAAGAGAGCACAATGCATTTACTTCAGGTTTAATGCCTAAACGTACCATAGCATATATTTTTAGTGGTAATATTTCAAATGATGGACCACTTACAAAATAGCTGATAATAATATCGTCCAAAGATAATGTCAAACTTAGTAACCATCCAGAAATAATTGCTTGGTATAATATAGGTATGATAATTTTATAAAAAATTACAAAATCTGTAGCACCCAAATCCATTGCAGCTTCAAATATCTCTTTATTTAAAGTTATGATTCTACTATAAATGGTAAATGAAACAATAGGAATACATAGTACTACATGAGAAACGAATAAAGTCCAAAAACCTAAAGGAATTTCAAAAAAATTAAAAAATACCAACAGAGTAGTAGCTATAATGATCTCTGGAATCAATAAAAAAATAAATATCAAAACATGTATAATTTTTCTTCCAAAGAATTTATAACGAAATAGGCTGACTGAAATTATAGTCCCAATAAATGTAGATACAGTTGCTACTGTAGTACCCAATAGAATAGAATTAAAAGTAACATGTAGTAAGGAATGATTACTAAAGAGTATTTTATACCAATTTAATGTAAATCCTTGCCATATTAGAGAATGTCGAGAATTATTGAATGAAAAAACTACAACCGTTATAATAGGAAAATACAAGAAGACAAATATTAGAATCGCATAAAAATATTTAATAAATTTATTCATTTTACAATATTCTCTCTCTATCTCAAAAATTTCTTCGGTAGCTACGAATAAAGAGTATTATTATAAAGAATATGGTCAAAATACTAATAGCTGCACTTAAAGGCCAATTATTAGCAGATAGTAATTGATACTCTATTAAATTACCCAATAACAAATTTTTTGCACTACCTAATAGTACTGGAATATAAAACATTGTCATACTAGGTAAAAATACCAATACTGAACCTACCATAATACCTGATTTTGTAAGAGGAATAATAATTTTAAAAAAAATCGTAAAACGATTTGCACCTAAATCTTTTGCTGCCTCCAGATATGTATTATCTAATTTTTCAACACTTGTGTACAACGGTAATATCATAAAGGGTAATAAATCATATACACAACCAATTAGCACGGCAAAATCACTATACAATAATTGTAATGGTGATTTAATTATTCCTAATCCCATTAATAATGTATTAATAATTCCTTTGTTTTTTAGTATTGACATAATAGCATAAGTTCTAATTAAGGAACTTGTCCAAAAAGGTATAATAACAAGTAGTAATATTACATGTTTCCATTTACGATTTATACGAGCAATAATAAGAGTAAATGGATATCCTACAATAAAACAAATGAAAGTACTTAGTCCAGCCAAAGTAATGGAATTAACGAGAACATTGATATACATTCTATCAAATAATTGGAAATAATTGGATAAAGTAAATTTAAAAATTACATTTGTATATAAACCTCTTGTACAAAAACTAGTAAAAATAATTAAAATAGTAGATGTTAAGGCAAATAATCCAAACCATATCCATGAAGTTGCTATTGAAAAAAATTTAAAAAAATTAGATTTTATTTTCATATGGTAAAATCACTTCCCAACCTGGGATCCAATCTATCCACACCCTTTCAGTTGTGTAGTAATCTAATGTTTCGTCATCTTCATTGAAAAATTTTGTAGCAAGAATTTTTTTATTACTTTGTAATCGGATAATTAAATCTACTGTAGATCCCTTGTAAATAACTTGTTCAATAATTCCTTCTATTAAATCTTTTTTATCTTCTGTTGTAATATCTTCTCCTCCATATACAATAAAATCTTCCGGACGCATAATCACATAAATTTTATTATAACGTTTAAGATTTTGTTTATTATTGAGCAAAAAAATCTTATTTTCTATTTCTATAATAAGCTTGCCTTCGACTGAAATTTCAATTATTTCAGTATCAAAAATATTAATTTCTCCTACAAATTTGGCTACATATAAGCATGATGGTTCTTCATAAATATCTCTGGGTGTTCCTATTTGCTTAATTTGCCCTTCTTTCATAATAATAATTCTGTCAGACATTGATAATGCTTCTTCTTGGTCATGAGTAACAAAGATAAATGTAATCCCTAATCTTCGTTGAAGTTGTTTAAGTTCTATCCTCATACTTTTACGTAAATTATAATCTAAAGCACTCAGAGGCTCATCTAATAAAAGAACAACAGGTTCATTTATTACTGCACGAGCAATGGCAACTCTTTGTTGTTGACCTCCGCTAAGTTGATTTGGTTTGCGTTTAGCCAAATTTTCTAATTTAACCATACGTAATACATTTTTTACTCTAAATTCGATTTCATTTTCTGGTATTTTTTTACATTTTAATCCAAAAGCAATATTGTCATACACTGTCATATGAGGAAATAATGCATAACTTTGAAACACCATGTTAAGATGTCTTTTTTCTGGAGGTAAATCAGTGGAATCATATCCATTTATAATTACTCTACCAGTATCTGGTTTATCAAAACCAGATATGATACGAAGTAATGAAGTTTTTCCACACCCAGAAGGACCTAGAAGAGTTAGAAATTCTCCATGTTGAATAAAAATATTGATATTTGATAAAATATGACAAGTATTAATTTTTTTAGAAATTCCCCTTAATTCAATTATATTTTTATTCATAATTTAATTCATACCATTAAAATTATAAGATTTTTATCTTTATCAAATATCAATAACTTAATATTATATATTATAAAAATTGTACTAATATATTTATATGAATTTATAATATAATATATTTGAACATTACGAAACAATTCATTAGACTCTTATATTATCTAATATAAAAAATGGAGATACATATTACATGTCTAAAGAAGATAATATAGAAATGGAAGGAAATATAGTAGAAACGCTACCCAATACTATGTTTCGAGTTAAGTTACAAAACGGCCATATGGTTATTGCTCATATTTGTGGTAAAATGCGTAAAAATTATATACGGCTACTTACAGGCGATACTGTAATAGTTGAACTTACTCCTTATGATTTAACTAAGGGAAGAATTATATATCGTAATTATAGATAAAAAATATGAACATAAACATCCCAAAACTACAGTATAATGTTAAATCATAAAAAACAACCATTTATTGTAATTGGTATTTCAGGTGGAGTAGATTCTGCTGTCGTTGCATCAATTTTAAAAAATAAAAATTGTCATATAGAGGCAGTTTTTATGAAAAATTGGCAAGAAATAGAAGGCAGTAATTGTAATTCTGAATATGATCTAGAAGACGCTAAAAAAGTATGTGATTTTTTAAAAATAAAATTACATATCGTAGATTTTACTGTTAAATACAAGGAAAAAGTATTTCAATATTTTTTACACGAATATGCAATAGGTAACACACCTAATCCAGATATTTTATGTAACAAGGAAATAAAATTTAATATTTTTTTAGACTATGCAAAAAATTTTTTAGGAGCAAATTTTATTGCTACAGGACATTATGTCCGTAAAAGGTTAGAAAATAATAAATATACTTTATTAAAAGGATTTGATAAAAAAAAAGATCAAAGTTATTTTTTGCATCTTTTAAATCAAGAACAGCTTGCTTTTTCAATATTTCCAATTGGAAATTTGACAAAAACTATAGTAAGAAAAATTGCTAAAGAAATTAAATTACCAAATTATAATAAAAAAGATAGTATGGGAATTTGTTTCATCGGAAAACGTAATTTTAGATTATTTTTAAGTACATATTTTTTAAAAAGGCCTGGAAATATTGTAACTTTAGATAATAATATTATAGGAAAGCATTTAGGATTAATGTTTTACACTATAGGACAAAGAAAAGGTATAGGAATAGGTGGCAATAAAAATTATAAAGAAATTCCATGGTATGTTGTGGATAAAGATATAAAAAATAATTTACTATTTGTTACTCAAGATAAGGAACATCCTCGATTGATGGCACGAAAATTATTTTGTAGCAATATTCATTGGATATCCCAAAATATACCTTCGAAATTTCCCTTTTTTTGTTTTGCTAAAATACGTCATCAACAAATTGATCAGGAATGTATTATTAATACAGTAGAAAATAATACAAAATTTGAAATAACATTTTCTAGACCTCAATGGGCAATTACTCCAGGACAATCAATAGTATTTTACTCAGGGAATATATGTTTAGGTGGTGCTATAATATCATGTGTTATTGATAAATAATCTGTTATAAATTTAATAATATGAAATATATTGGAGTTCACATTAGTATTAAAGGGGGTATTTTTAATGTACCTTTGAGAGCTAAAAATATAGCAGCTAATACTTTTGCTTGTTTTACTAAAAATCAAAGAAGATGGGAAAATACTATTTATAAAGATGAGGACATTAATTTATTTAAAAGTAATCTGTATTTAGCAAAAATTATACCTTCTAAAATTGTTTCACATGCTAGTTATTTAATTAATTTAGGAAGCATTCATAAAACATTAAGAGAACAATCAAAAATTGCTTTGATTAACGAAATATTTCGATGTTCTCAGTTAGGTATTAAACAAATAGTATTTCATCCTGGTAATCACTTAAAATTAATATCAGATTCAATGTGTTTGAATTATATTGCTGAGATCATAAATGAAATTTTTGATTCAAATAATAATAATGTTGATTTAGTAATCGAAAATACTGCAGGTAGTGGTGGGAATGTATGTTATTGCTTTGAACATCTCGCTTATTTAATAGATAAAATCAAAAATAAAAACAGAATTGGTGTATGTTTGGATACGTGCCATCTTTTTGTTGCTGGATATGATTTTAGAACAAAAAATCAATACGAAAAATTATGGAACGATTTTGATGCAATAGTCGGAATGCGCTATTTGCGTGTAATGCATCTTAATGATTGTAAATCTGGATTAGGATCAAAATTAGATAGACATGAATCTATTGGTAAAGGAGTATTAGGATTAATGCCATTTAAATTACTTATGCAAGATAGTAGATTAAATGATATTCCATTAATTCTCGAAACAAAAGATCAAACAATTTGGCACAAAGAAATACAAATGTTATTGAATTTTTCTAAAATAGAACCACAGTAAATATGAATTTAATTTTTTGCTACTCTTCTATTATTTTTGTTTATATGTTATCATTTTGTAAATGTATTTATAATATTTGATTAATGGTGTTTTTGCTGTAAACTTAATTTTTATATCAAAAAATTATGATTTATGTCCCAAATTTCTAAAGAAATAACAGTAGTTAATATAGAACATGAATTAGAACGTTCTTATCTAGATTACGCTATGAGTGTAATCGTAAGTCGTGCTTTGCCTGATGTACGTGATGGACTTAAGCCAGTACATCGTAGAATATTATATGCTATGCTTGAAATGGGAAATGAGTTTGATAAACCGTATAAAAAATCAGCACGTATAGTAGGAGATGTTATAGGTAAATATCACCCTCATGGGGATTCTGCCGTATATGATGCTATTGTTAGAATGGCACAATCATTTTCCTTACGATATCCATTAGTAGACGGTCAAGGAAATTTTGGATCTATTGATGGTGATTCGCCTGCAGCTATGAGATATACTGAAATACGGCTACAAAAAATAGCTCATACTCTATTGAATGATCTAGATAAAAATACTGTAGATTTTTCACCTAATTATGATGGTTCCGAATTCATTCCACAAGTATTACCATCTATAATACCCAATCTTTTGATAAATGGATCTTCGGGAATAGCCGTAGGTATGGCTACCAATATTCCTCCACACAATTTAAGTGAGATATTGGATGCATGTATTGCAATAATTGATAATCCATCAATTGGAATAGATGACTTGATGAATATTGTTCCTGGACCTGATTTTCCTACTGCCGGTATTATAAATGGAACTGCAGGTATTAAAGAAGCATATAGTACTGGTCGAGGTAAAATCAGTGTGCGTGCTAAAGTTGAAATTATTGAAGACAAAAATTTAATTATCATCAAGGAATTACCTTATCAAGTAAACAAAGCAAATTTAATAACTAAAATAGCAGAATTGGTAAAAGGTAAAATCATTGAGGGAATTTCATCAATTCGTGATGAATCTGATAAAGAAGGGATGAGAATTGTTGTAGAGTTAAAGAGGGGAGAAATTGCCGAAGTTATATTAAATAATCTTTATATTAACACTCAATTACAAGTAACTTTTGGGATTAATATGGTGGCTTTAGATAAAGCACAACCGAAAATTTTTACATTAAAACAATTAATAACATCATTTATAAATCATCGTCGTGAAGTAGTAACAAGACGTTGTAATTTTTTATTAAATCAAGCTAAAGAACGTATTCATATATTGGAAGGATTGAAAGTAGCTCTTACAAATATTGACACAATAGTAGGACTAGTTAGAAAAGCTACTACTCCTTATATAGCTAAGACACAATTATTGGATAAAACATGGAAAATCGACCCGAATACTTGGATTGATATGCCATCTACCATAACAGAAAATTATCAATTATCTATTAATCAAGCTCAAGCAATTCTTGACATGCGTATACAAAGATTTACAGGATTAGAACATAATAAGATAAATAGTGAATATAGAGATTTAGATAATTCAATTAAAAAATTAAATAGTATATTGCAAGATGAAAAAATTTTATTGAACGTTATTAGAAATGAGTTTAGCGATATTAAAAAATTATTTTCAGATAAACGTTTAACTAAGATTATTGAAAGCAAACAAGCACTAACTTATGAAGATCTTGTAGTACCTGAAGATATGGCTGTAACACTATCCCATTGTGGTTATATAAAAATACAAGCTGTGGCAGACTATAGAGCACAACGCAGAGGTGGTAAAGGTAAAATTGCTATTAGCACTAAAAACGAAGATTTTGTTGAACAGTTATTGGTTGCAAACAATCATGATACTTTATTATGTTTTTCAAATTTTGGGAAAATATATTGGTTAAAAGTTTATTTATTACCAAATAGTAATAGAATTTCCAAGGGTAAACCATTAATAAATTTATTACCATTATCAAATGGAGAAAAGATTAACACTATTTTGCCAATACATGGTTATGATGCTAATCATTATGTTGTCATGGTAACTTCGTTAGGCACGGTAAAAAAAGTTAAATTAGAACATTTTTCCAAACCAAGATTAAATGGGATAATTGCAATTAATTTGGATAAAGATGATTATTTAGTTGGAGCTATATTAACTGATGGGAATCAAGATATAATATTATTTAGTGATAATGGCAAAGCAATAAGATTCAACGAAACACATATTAGAATCATGAGTAGAACTACTCGTGGTGTACGTGGTATGAGATTAAATGATGGACATAGAGTGATTGCTTTAATAATAGTCAAATCCAATACTACTATATTAGTAGCTGCAGATAACGGATTTGGGAAACGTACAGTGATAGATGAATTTCCCATTGTTAATAGAGGTGGTAAAGGTGTGATTGCTATAAAAACAAAAAAAAATAAAGTTATTGGAGTGGTAACAGTAAATAATCATGATGAAATAATGTTAATTAGTAGTACAGGAAATATGGTACGTATTCGTGTCAATGAAGTTTCATTAGTTGGTAGAAATACAAAAGGAGTAAAATTAATTAATCTTTTAAAAAGTGAAAAATTGGTTGGAATACAATCCATTGATATGGAAAAAGAACAAATATAAATTGTTAAAAATAGATTATATCAGCATTTGCATATTAATACATGATAAATAATACAATTCCGATAATAACTATTGACGGTCAAAGTGGAGTTGGGAAAAGTACAATTAGTAAAATCTTGGCTAATATCTTAGGTTGGCATTCGTTGAATAGTGGAATTATATATCGTATTTTAGCTCTTATTGTTGATAGATATAATGTTTCTCTAGATGATATTCAGTTATTAACTAAAATAAGTGAGAATCTTAATTTTCTTTTTAAATATGATATTAACATAAATACGCAGAAAATTATTTTAAATAATGAAGAAGATATAACTGTTACAATTAAAGAAGAAAAATATGCTAATATGGCATCAATACTTGCTTCTTACAAATTAATAAGATTATCATTAATAAGATATCAGCATGCTTTTCTTAAAAAACCTGGTTTAATAGCTGAAGGTCGTGATATGGGCACAGTTATTTTTCCAAAAGCAAGAAATAAATTTTTTATTACTGCAGATATTAAAGAAAGAGGAAATAGGCGACTATTACAGTTGAAAGATAAAGGGATAGATGCTAATTTAGATATTGTTGTACAAGACTTAATAGCACGTGATAAACGAGATGAACAGCGCCTCGTTTCTCCGTTAAAACCAGATCCTGATGCAATAATAATTGATACAACCAAGTTAAGTATTAATGATGTATTGCAACAGATTTTAGGACATGTAAAAAACATGTCTATTTAGATATATATATTGCTTGGAGTATATATAGATTTTAAGAGAATATTTATGACAGAAAATTTTGCAGAGCTATTTAATAATAGTACAAAAGACATTCATTTTCAAATAGGGGCAATTAGAAGTGCAAAAATTTTAGATATTACATCAGATTTTGTAGTAGTATACGCGGATGGATCAAAATCAGAAGCTTATATTCCTATTAGCGAATTCCAAAATCAAAAAGATAAAATTGATGTTAAAGTAGGAGACATTGTAGATGTAGTGTTGGAATCATTTGAAGATGGATATGGTAGAACTATTTTTTCTCGAGAGAAAGCTAAAAAAATTGAATCTTGGATGATGTTAGAAAAATCTTTTGAAAAAGGGGAATTAGTAACAGGTACGGTTATTGAGCGAGTACGCGGAGGATTTACTGTAGAAATCAATAAAATACGCTCTTTTTTACCTGGATCATTAGTCGATATTAAACCTGTTCGAGATACATCATATATTGAAGGAAAAGAATTAGAGTTTAAGATTATTAAAGTGGATAGAAAACAAAATAATATTGTAGTATCCAGACGCGCTGCTTTAATGGAAGAAAATACTCCTGAACGTGAAGCGTTAATGAATAAATTAGAAGAAGGTATTGAATTAATCGGAATAGTTAAAAATTTAACTGATTACGGAGCTTTTATAGATTTAGGTGGTATTGATGGATTGCTTCACATCACAGATATTTCTTGGAAAAGAATTCGTCATCCAAATGAACTATTGAAAATAGGCGATGAAATAAAGGTAAAAATACTAAAATACGATAGAGAAAAGAATCGAGTATCTTTAGGTTTAAAACAACTAGTAGATGATCCATGGCGTGATATTAGTCGTAGGCATCCTATGGAATCAAGATTATTTGGTAAAATTACCAATATTACGGATTATGGTTGTTTTGTGGAAATTGAACCAGGTATTGAAGGATTGGTACATATGTCGGAAATTAATTGGACAAATAAAAATATTCATCCTGGTAAAATATTAGCTCCCAATCAAGAAGTAGAAGTCATGATTTTAGAAATAGATGAGGAACGTAGAAGAATTTCTCTTGGAATGAAACAATGTAAACCTAATCCTTGGAAAGAATATGCTCAACAACATAGTAAAGGAGAAAAAATAATCGGTAATATTAAATCAATTACTGATTTTGGTATTTTTGTAGGATTAGAAGGTGGTATAGATGGTTTAGTACATCTTTCCGATATAGCTTGGAATGATTCCGGAGAAAAGATCATTCGTGAATATAAAAAAGGGCAAGAAATTGAGACTGTAATTTTAGCAATTGATGCCGATAGGGAACGTATTTCTCTTGGAATTAAACAATTAGAAAAAGATATATATTCTGAATATTTAGAACATAATCCTAAAGATACTACTATCACAGGTACAGTTATTGATATTAATTCTAAAGGAGCATCAATTGATTTAGGTAATGAGATTATGGGTAAAGTTAAAGCTCAGGATGTAAGTCGAGAAAAAGTAAAAAATATTTCTGATTTATTAAAGATTGGAGATTCTATAGAAGCAAAAATATTAGGAATAGATAAAAAAAATCATTGTGTTAATTTATCCATTAAAGATTTACAACCGGAATTAGGTGATACTGGTTCAACCATAATGAACACTCAATTGGGAGATTTACTTAAAGAACAAATAATGCAAGGTCAGGAAGAAGATGATGAATAATATGAAGATACTATTTAGAATGTTATCATATCTTTTTTTTATGGTGATTGTTTTAGTTGCGTTAACGATAGCATCGCTAAATGCAGAAAGGGTATTATTTAATTACTATATTGGTGCAAAAGAAATTTCATTGTCACTATTATTGATTTATACTTTAGGTATAGGCATGATCATGGGTATGATGTTAATCTTATACCCATGTATCAAAATAAAAAGAGAAGAACATAATCTCAGAATGAAATTCAAAGAAATGGAAAAAGAATCTCAAAATATTGAGTAACTAAACCCATATTGCTACTAATGCCATTAAAAAGATACCACACAGTAATGCTGTTGTTTCTTTGTGTTTGTCGGAACATGTACTGCATCCTATTAAATGTTCTGTGCCTAAATATAGAAATGTACCGGAAGTAATTGCATTGAAATAAGCAGCAGTAATTCCTCCAGTATTAGTATTAGTCATAAAAGTGATATACGATGCAATAAATAATCCTAATGGAGTAATAATAGAATAAAGGGTAATGATATTTTTTATTCCATTTTCAGAAACATTAGAACGCCTTAAGTTAACTGAAAGCGCAAAACTTTCCGAGCCTTTATGGGCAAAAACTGCGATGAATACTGCTATCGCTTCAAAAATATTGGCATTAGATCCAATTGCAGCCCCTTCAATAAGAGAATGAAAACCCAAAAGTATTATTAAGAAAAATGGGGTAGCTATTTTTCGATTTTTGTCATTGTCAGAAGAAATATGATGATTAAATAACAATTTTTCTGATATTACAAAAATAATAAAAGTAATTATACATACTAAATACGGTAATGGGTAATGAATATTACTAAATTCATTAAATTTAGACACCGCATCAGGTAACGTATGTAATAATGCAGTACTTAAAAAAATTCCACTGGAAAATACATCACATAAATTTAGTAATTTACTATCATATTTGACAATTTTTAATGGCAATATTCCACTAAAAATAGTTAGTATGAAAATACCTATTGCAAAAACAACTCTTAATATTAATAAACACATTTTGAAAAATATATCCTATCTATAACTATATGGTACTACTATAATGGTATCTAAAATTGACATAACTTATATGATAGTATACCATATTGGAGTAAAAAAATACTACAAATAGTAAGAGTATAGGAATGTATAAATGAATATTTTTTCTATCTTTAAACCAGCCCCTCATATTACAAGAATATCTCATGAATATGTAGATTCTATGTATAAAAAATTTCGGTGCAGAAATTTTTGTGCTATTTTTATTGCTTATGCTGGTTATTATTTATTACGTAATAATTTTTCTTTGGCAATTCCATTTTTATTGCAGGAAAGTACTTTTACCAAAACTCAATTAGGTGCAGTATTATCTATATTGTCACTTGCTTATGGAATTAGTAAATTCGTGATGGGAAATCTTTCTGATAGGAGTAATCCGCGCTACTTTATTGCGACTGGATTGATTATATCTATAATTATTAATATCGCTTTCAGTGTTATACCTGCTAATTTACTGTTAATGTACATATTAATGTTTATTAATGGATGGGCACAAGGAATGGGAGGCCCGGCTTGTTTTCGTACTATAGCACATTGGTTTTCATTAAATGAACGCGGAAAAATGACAGCATTATGGTCGGTATCACATAATCTTGGAGCTGCTTTGTTGGGTGCTTTAGCTGCTTTTACTACAGTATATTTTGGATGGAAAAGTATATTTTATATTCCTCCTATAATTGTTACAATCATAACCTTAATTGTCTTGATTATTATGCGTGATACTCCTCAATCAGTTGGACTTGGACCAATAGAAGAATATAAAACAAATTGTAATTTTAATCATAATGTATTAAAAAATGATGTCGAAACCGAAAAAGAATTATCTGGAAAAGAAATATTATTTAAGTATGTATTAATAAATAAGAATGTGTGGTTTTTATCCGTTGCAGCTTTGTTTATATATACAATTCGCTACGGTGTATTAGCATGGGTACCATCTTATTTATCTGAAGTAAGACATATTGAAGTTGCATATTCCTATTTCGGACAAGTAATTTATGAATGTGCAGGAATAGCTGGAATATTATTATCGGGTTATATTAGTGATAAATTATTTAAAAATAAACGTGCTTTACTTAGTATACTTTATCTATGTATAGTATTTTTAGGAATTTTGTTGTACTGGTTTGGTACTGGTATAATGATACATTTAGCATTATTAATAATTGGAATGTTTATCTATGGGCCAATTGCTTTGATTGGAATCCAGATACTTGATACAATTCCTAAAAAAGCAGTAGGAACAACTGTTGGATTAGTTGGACTATTCGCATATGTTGGAGGTTCAACAGCCGCTTCTTCTGGCATGGGATATGTAGTTGATTCATTTGGTTGGAATGGTGGTTTTTCAATGTTATTAATATCTTGTATTTTAGCAATACTATGTCTTTCTATGACTCTCATTAGTAGCAAAAAAGTTAACTAAAAAACAAGTACAATGTTATTATGAATAGTTAATGTTAATAAGATAGTGCTGCTAAATTTTGTAATTGCTGCCAATTTTGCTTAATTGTATGTTCTAGGTGTTTTAAAAATTTACCGTTGGATGGTTTTAATAAGTGTTTAAATCTACCCTCATTACATATAAAATCTTTAATCGAAATATTTGGGTCAATTAAGGCATCTATTTTCAGAGGTTGTTTCGCTTTTGGATTATAATGATATAATGGCCAAAATCCACTTTTTACCGCTAGTTTTTGTTGACGAACAGCATTCTGTAAATTATATCCATGTGCAATACAATGACAATATGCAATTATTAATGATGGACCATTATAATTTTCAGCTTCATTAATTACACGAAGTGCCTGTAATGGATTAGCTGCTAAAGCTATTTGTGCAACATATACATTTTTATATGTCATAGCAATCATACCCAAATCCTTTTTAGGTAGTTTTTTACCAGATGAAGAAAATTTAGCCACTGCTCCTAATGGAGTTGCTTTTGAAGATTGCCCCCCTGTATTTGAATACACAGATGTATCTAACACCAAAATATTAACATCTTCTCCACTAGCTAAAACATGATCCAATCCTCCATAACCAATATCATATGCCCATCCGTCTCCTCCAATAATCCAAATACTTCTTTTTATTAAATATGTTAGTAATTGGTTTAAGTGCTTAACTTTATCATGATGTGCAATTGTTTTTAGCCTATTTTTTATTTCTAATATACGTGAATACTGCTTAATTATTTTATCTTTATGAGTTTCATTAATATTTTGTACAGTATCGCTTACAAGGTCATGCCCAATATATTCGGAAAATTCATTAAGCAATTTTATTGCTAATTCTCGTTGTTTATTTTCTGATAATTTAAATCCATAACCGAATTCGGCATTATCTTCAAATAAAGAATTAGCCCAAGCGGGACCACGTCCGTTATTATCATAAGTCCATGGTGTAGTAGGTAAATTACCTCCATATATAGAAGAACATCCCGTAGCATTAGCTATTAACATTCTTGATCCATAAAGCTGACTAATCATTTTAAGATAAGGAGTTTCTCCACAACCAGGACAAGCACTAGAAAATTCAAAATATGGTAATAAATATTGTAAATCTTGGATTTTACCCTCTGTAAATTTATTTACATTGTAATGTTTTGCTGCAGTGAAAAATTTTAAATTCTCTACTTCCTTCGATTCAATTATAGTATCTTTATGAATTAAATTAATAGCTTTTTTATATTCTCCATCTTGTTCTTGATATTTTATTGGACATATTTCGTGACATAAACCACATCCAGTGCAATAATCGTTATATATTTGTAGTCTATACAGATAGTCTTCATTTGTTACTTTTTTATATTTGGCTGTTTGGAATCCTGATGGAGCTGATTGCATTAAATCTTGTTTTAACAATTTAGATCTTATAATACTGTGAGGACATATTGTACTACATTGACCACATTGAATACACATTTCAGCATTCCATTGAGGAATCATTTGGGGATCTACAATTCTTTTATCCCATTTAGCAGTACCAGTTGGGAATACGCCTCCACATGGCATAGAACTTACTGGTAAATTATTTCCATTTCCATTCATAATAAGTGGAATAATTCGTTTTTCGATCTCCACAGGAATATTATGATTTTTAATATCTTGATTAGTATATTTAAGTAAAATATCGCTTGAATATTTTACTTCAAATAAATAATGCAATATCAATTCTATGGAATTCAAGTTTTTTTCAACAGTTTCTTGCCCCTTGTATAAGAATGTTTTAGTCACAACTTCTTTAATTTTATCAATTGTTATGTTTGTTGTATGATTATGATTAAAAAAAATCATGAAAAAACAAGTTTGCATAATTGTACTAATTTTTGATTCTAAACCGTTTAAAGAAGCTATTTTATCTGCATCGATTATAAAAAATTTTAATTTTTTTTGTACTATTTGTTTAATAATTTTCTCAGGAAGATTAAGCCAAATATTATTGCAACTATATGGTGTATTTAACAAAAAAACTGAATGATCTTTAGCTGTATTCAACAAAAATTCAGAAAAAATTAATTTCCATTGATTACAACTTATAAAATCTGCAGCACCTATTAAATATGGAGCATCAATACAATTTTTAGAAAAACGGATATGAACTTCAGTTTTTCCTCCATATTTTTTAGAATCATAAACAAAATAGGATTGAACATACAAATTGGTTTCATCTCCTATAATTTTAATTATGCTTTTACCTGAACCGATTGTTCCATCTGAGCCTATCCCATAAAAAATGATATTTTTCTCCATATCATTTTTTATATGGAAATTAACATCGTAATTTATACTACTAAATGTAATATCATCTTTAATTCCTACCGTAAAATGGTTTTTGGGATTATATTCTTTAAGATTATCAAATATTCCTTTGACCATTGCCGGTGTAAATTCTTTAGATGCAAGCCCGTAACGACCACCAACTACTTTACAAGTATGCAGCATATTACTTTCTACCAAAGTAGTAATTACATCTTGATATAATGGTTCTCCAGGAGCACCAGGTTCTTTTGTTCTATCCATAACTGCAATAGCATAAACATGAGATGGTAAAGATTGAATAAGATCATATATAGGAAATGGACGGTATAGAGATATTTGTATAACTCCAATCTTTTCCCCCAGTTTATTCAATTCATCTACAGTTTGTATTGCAGTTCTACTACCAGAGCCGATTATAATTATTATCCTTTCTGCACATTTATCACCATAAAATTTTACTAACGAATATTTTCGCCCAGTAATATTAGATAAAAGATGCATATATTTTTTAATAATTCTGGGGACTTCTGAATAAAATTGATTAGATCTTTCTCGTCCTTGAAAATAAACATCAGCATTTTGAGTAGTGCCGTTTAAAGTAGGATTTTCCGGTGTTAATGCCCTATTACGATGTTCTAAAATCAAATCTTCATTAAGCATAATTTTTATAGTATTTTCATCAATGCATGAGATATTAGTCATTTCATGACTAGTACGAAATCCATCAAAAAAATGTAATATTGGAATACGAGTTTCAAAAACAGCAGCATGTGCAATTAAAGCAAAATCATGTGCTTCTTGGACGCTACTAGATGCTAACATAATAAATCCAGAATGTCTGACTCCCATAACATCACTATGGTCACCAAATATTGATAATCCATGTGTAGAAATTGCTCGAGAAGCTACATGAATTACTGTAGGTAATAATTCTCCAGAAATTTTATACATATTCGGTAACATTAATAACAAACCTTGTGACGAAGTAAACGTTGTAGCCAATGATCCTGTTTTTATAGCACCATGTAACGCGGCCGCAACACCAGCTTCACTTTGCATTTCGATAATTTGAGGAGTAATCCCCCAAATATTATTAATATTATTTGTCGCCCATTTATCTGAATGTTCCCCCATAGGCGTAGATGGAGTAATTGGATATATTATGATTGTTTCTGTAACTTTATACGCAATATATGCTACAGCTTCATTTCCATCCATAATTTTAGTACTAGTAACCACATTAATACCTTATGTCTTAAATTATAAATAAGTATAGCTTATTTTTATTAGCAAGTTTAAATTAATTTATCAAATGATTGTAATATTTAATTTTGATATATAGAATTAACATTAATATTTTACATAGGTTTTTGATTTATGGAAAAATGTATATTTTGCGCAATTATCAATGGATTAAAACCAGCGAATATACTTTATCAAAATGATAAGATCATTGCATTTGATGATCTTACGCCCAAAGCACCTCAACATAAATTAATAATTCCTAAAAAACATATTGCAACAGTTAATGATATATTACCACAAGATGAAGAAATAATTTATAATATGATAAATACTGCCCGGATATTAGCAGTAAAATTAAATATAGATAAATCTGGGTATCGAATATTAATTAATTGTAATCAAGGTGGCGGACAAGTAATATTTCATTTGCATTTACATTTATTGGGTGGATGGAAAACGGACTGTAAAATTTAGTATAACAGACGTATACTATTATTTCCAAAATAATTTTTTAATTTAGACAATAATTCTTCATTTGGTATTATTTTCCATTTATTTCCTAATAACAATTTGGAATGTAATACATTATTATTGTAATAAATAATAATTGAACAATTACCTCCTAAATAATCACTCAATATATCTCGCATATATTTCATATTTTTTATTGTACATTGTAATGCAGTAATATCTATAATTAAAGTACGTGCTCTTTTTGCACGTACTTGATCTAAGGTCATTACTTCATATGCAATTATTTTATATTTTTCAGTAACAGTAATATCCCTTTTTATCTCTCCTTCAATAATTATTAAGTTATCTTTGTTTAAAAATGATCTACATTGTTCAAGATACTTATTAAATATAATAATATCTGTATTTCCTGTAATATCTTCAATATTTATAATTGCAGTATCAAGATTTTTTTTAGTATAAATTATTTTTATTGAATTAATGAATCCTGCTATTAATACAGATTTATTACTTCTAAGAGACAATTGGTTAATTTTTATAGAAATAAATTGCTCTAATTCAGGTAAAAAATATTCTATTGGATGCCCCTGCAAATAGAATCCTAAAACATTTTTCTCATTTTTTAATCTTTCTATTATGCTCCATTCTTTAACATCAATAAAATTTATAACTGGATAACGATCAGAATGTATATGGTTAAAAAGATCCATTTGTTGAGAATGTTGATTTTTACCAAATTGTTCAATTGTTTTTATCATTAATTCAATATTAGAAAAAAGTTTTTCTCTTTTTATTCCAAAATTATCAAAAGCACCTGCACAAACTAAAATTTCTAAAATCCTTTTATTTACTTTACGAATATCTGTTCTTTCACATAAAGATAATATACTATCAAATTTTCCATGAAGTTGTCGTGCTAATAAGATTTCATCCACAACAGCCTCTCCTATTCCTTTGATAGCACCTAATCCATATACAATTTCCCCATCATCATTAACTGTAAATTTATAATTACTAATATTAATATCAGGAGGAATTATTTTTAATTTCAATTGATTACATTCCTGAATTAAATAAAAAATTTTATCAGTATTATCCATATCTGCAGACATAACAGATGACATAAATTCCGCAGGATAATAAGTTTTTAACCAAGCTGTTTGATAAGAAAGTAAAGCATATGCAGTTGAATGGGATTTATTAAAACCATAATCAGCAAATTTTTCCATATAATCAAATATATTGTCTGCTAATTTTCTATTTATGTTATTTTTTTCAGCACCTGATGAAAAAATTTTTCGTTGCATAAACATTTCATTTGGTTTTTTCTTTCCCATAGCCCTTCTAAGCAGGTCAGCACTACCTAAAGTATATCCAGCTAAACTTTGTGCTATTTTCATAACTTGTTCTTGGTAAATAGCAACACCATAAGTTGATTTTAATATAGGTTCTAATTTTGGATGTAAATACACAATATTTGTTCTTTTTTGTTTACGAATCATTATTTCATCTAGCATACCTGACTGTAAAACTCCGGGACGAATAATTGCAACTAAAGCCACAATATCATTGAAACAATTTGGTTTAAATTTTTTAATCAAATCTTTAGAAATACGAGATTCTAGTTGAAATATAGCATTCGTTTTGCCAGATTGTAATAATTTATATACTAATGAATCATCCATATTAATTTTGGTAAAATCAAGAAGTGCTTTTTTCTTTATCTTACAAATATTATTAATGGATTTAATAGTCCAATCTATAATTGTCAGTGTTTTCAATCCAAGAAAATCAAATTTTACTAAACCCATGGTCTCAATATCATCTTTATCCAATTGAGTTAATATACTGCTATTATCTGTATCACAACGATATAATGGTACGAAATCAGTTAATACTGAAGGGGCAATAACTATACCACCTGCATGTTTGCTGGCATTTTTTACTATACCTTCTAATTTTTTAGCTAAATCAATTAAATGTTTAACACTTTCTTCTGTCTCATATTTTTGTTTAAGTAATTTTTCATTATTGAATGCCTCTTCTAAATTTATTCCCATAGGCGGAATCAATTTTGCAATGCTATCAACATAACCATATGTATATCCTAGAACCCTTCCTACATCACGTACTACAGCTCGTGCTGACATTGTTCCATAAGTTATAATTTGTGCTACTTTATTTCTACCATATCGATTAATGACATATGAAATTACTTTATCTCTGCCATCAACACAAAAATCTATATCTAAATCTGGTAAGGATATTCTTTCTGGATTTAAAAATCTTTCAAAAATCAATTCATGTTCGATCGGATCAATATCAGTAATTCCTAAAGAAAAAGCTACTAAAGATCCTGCGCCAGATCCTCTTCCTGGTCCAACAGGAATATCATTATTTTTAGCCCAATTAATAAAATCTGCAACAATTAAGAAATAACTAGCGAAACCCATCTGATTAATAATTTTAATTTCATATTCTAATCTATTTATGTATTCATGATTTTTGTTATTAATTTTAATAATACTATATTTGCGATTATTGAATCCTAATCTTACTTTTTCTGTAAATAATTTTTCTGGAGCAATATTATTAATTGTAGGAAATATAGGTAACCAAGTTTTTTTACCAAAATGAAGTTCAAGATTACATCTTTTCGATATTTCAATAGTATTGATTAATGCTGATGGAATATCATGAAATATGCTATACATTTCTTTCGAAGAGCGAAAATATTGTTTATTTGTATATTCTTTGGGCCTATTATTATCATTCAACATATTCCCTCTATTTATGCAAACGCGTATCTCATGTGCTGTAAAATCTGCAGGTGTAATAAATCTCACTAAATTTGTAGCGACCATTGGAATTTTATATTGTGTTGCTAAATCTACAGCTTTACTTATGTATTCTTCTTCTTTATCATTTTCAGTTCTATGTAATTCTAAATAGTAACGATTAGGAAACACTTTTTGCCAAAATTTTAATATTAATATAGTTTTTTCTTTTTCATCTGCTAATAACATTTTTCCAATATCACCATATTTTCCTCCAGATAAAATGATGATGCCATCAGATAATTCTTCAAGCCATTTTCTTGATATTCTAGGTATTCCCAAATGTTGTCCATTTATATAAGAATGTGAAATAAGTTTTAAAATATTTTTGTATCCTATATAATTCTGTGCTAAGAGAATAATTTTATAATGAATATTATCATTTTCATTATCAATTAACCAAATATCCACTCCAATAATGGGTTTAATCCCAGCAGATATAACATTTTTATAAAATTTTACTAAAGCAAAGAGATTACTTTGATCTGTTAAAGCTACTGCCGGCATCTTATATTCAACACATTTTTTAATAATTTGATCTATCTTAATAATGCCATCAATGATGGAATATTCTGTATGCAAATTTAAGTGAACAAATTTGTTTTTCATAATATTTATAATATATTAGAATTGTATTTGATAAATTTAATATAGATTTTTAGTTTGTTTATATATTATCATAAACAATAACAATATTGTTTAATGAATATATATACTATTTATATAATAAATATTAGAGATATAATAAATGATTGTAGGAGTAGACGAAGTAGGATGTGGATCTATAGCTGGTCCAGTAATAGCCGCAGCTGTAGTAATGAATAATAAATATATTCCAGGGTTGACTGATTCTAAATTATTGAGTAGTAAAAAAAGAGAAAATTTAGTAAAAATTATTTTAAAAAACTGTACTACATGGGCAATAGGATATGCTTCTGTTAAAGAAATTGAAGTCATAAATATTTTACAAGCCAGTTTACTAGCAATGAAAAGAGCAATAAATACTATTTCTATTTTAACCACTCCTCAATATGTTTTAGTGGATGGGAAATATATACCTGATGTCAATTACTCAACATATGCTATAATTAAAGGAGATGTTTTAATTCCAGAAATTAGTGCAGCTTCAATTATTGCTAAAGTTATGCGCGATAAAATAATGATTGCATATCATAATATTTATCCGGAATATAAATTTGACGTACATAAGGGTTATGGTACTTATCAACATTGCGTTTTAATTAAAAAATATGGTATTTCTCCTATTCATCGTTGTAGTTTTAAACCGGTTAAAAATATTTTATTGAATAATTAGGAAATTAATGAATAATATTCGTTTTATTTTAGTAGAACCATCACATCCTGGTAACATTGGTGCAGTTGCAAGAGCCATGAAAACTATGGGGTTTACAAATTTATATATAGTAAATCCTAAAACTTTTCCTCATGAAGTAGCAACAGCATTTTCTGTTGGAGCTTACGATATTTTGGAATCTGCTAAAATTTGTAAAGATTTAGATACAGCATTAATAGGAGTTAATATTGTTTTCGGTACTAGTGCTAGAAAACGTTCTAATTCATTAACATTACCTACAGTTAACCCTAGACAAGCATCCGAATTAATACGAAATAAATTTCGAAATAATTTAATAGCAATAGTATTTGGAAGAGAAAATAATGGGTTAAATAATAATGAATTATTAATGTGTAATTATCAAATTATCATTCCTACTAATCCTAATTTTTGTTCTGTTAATCTTTCCGCAGCAGTACAATTAATAGCTTATGAAATCAATAACACTAACATTGCAAAAGTTATAAAAGATAACGAATTAAGAAGTAAAAATTTAGCTTCATTTAATGAAATGCAATATTTTTATAATCATTTATTTAAAATATTAGTTTCTATTAAATTTATACAATCAAATAATAATGATAATATCACATTAAAATTAAAAAAATTATTTAATCGAACACATCTCGAGAAAAGTGAAGTCCAAATGTTACATGGAATATTATCTAGTATAGAGAAATTATAATATGTTATATCCAATTTATTTAGATTATATGTCCACTACTCCTGTGGATAAAAGAGTATTAAAAGAAATGATTCCCTATCTAGGTGGTATTAAAAGTAAAAATTTTGGAAATGCATCTTCTAAGCATTATTATGGTTATAGGATAAATACAGCAATAGAAATTGCACGTGCAAAAGTAGCTCGTTTAGTAAATTGTGATATTAACAATATTGTTTGGACATCAGGAGCAACTGAAGCAAATAATTTAGCAATTAAAGGTATATCATTATTTTATGCACATCAAGGAAAACATATTATTACTAGTAAAATAGAACATAAATCTGTATTAGAATCATGCAAGTATCTGGAAAATAATGGGTTTGAAGTTACTTATCTTTCTCCTGAAAAAGATGGATTGATCGATATAAATAAATTAAATAATGCACTAAAACAAGATACTATTTTAATTTCCATTATGCATGTTAATAATGAAATAGGAGTGATACAAAATATATCTGAAATAGGACAAATTGCCCATTCGAAAGGAATTTTATTCCATGTTGATGCAGCTCAAAGTTTAGGTAAAATACCCATTAATTTACAAGATTTGCACATCGACTTAATGACATTTTCCGGACATAAAATATATGGACCTAAGGGTATTGGTGCATTATATATACGAAAAGAATCAAATTTACATTTATTGTCACAAATGAATGGTGGTTTTCAAGAAAATGGATTACGAGCAGGTACTCTAGCTACGCATCAGATTGTAGGAATGGGTGCAGCTTGCCAAATAGCGATGCAAGAAATGGAAGAAGACGAAAAAAAAATCTTAGCATTAAGTAAAAAATTATGGAAAATCATTAACGATATTGGTGATATACAAATTAATGGATCATTATCTAAAAGAATTTCTGGAAACATAAATATTATTATTAAAGGTATAAACAATGAAGTATTATTATCTTCTCTTTATGATATCGCTATTTCTAAAATGTCATCTTGTATCTTAAATAATGAATCGTCTCATGTATTGAAAGCAATTGGTATTTCTGATAATTTAATAGAAAATAGTATTAGAATATCTATAGGTAAATTTACGACTAAACATGAGATAATGTTTGTAGGAAAACGTCTCAAGGAAGTAATTTTTGCATTAAGAAAAACTTAATAATTTAACAAATATATCACGGAGAGAGTGAGATTCGAACTCACGGAGGATTATTACCCTCAACGATTTTCAAGACCGTCGCTTTCAACCACTCAGCCATCTCTCCATTTATATAAATAATACCCAAATAATATATCATGTCAATTTGTAAATATTATCTTTTATTTTTAAAAAAATTAATTAATAATTCTTTACACTCATCAGATAATATTCCTCCTATAAATTCTATTTTATGATTTATTTTTTTTGGATTAATTTTTTTGAAAATATTATCAACAGCCCCAATTTTTTTGTCGAAAGCTCCAAATACCAAACGTTTTATACGTGCATGAATCATTGCACCAATACACATTATACATGGTTCTAATGTCACATATAATGTTGTATCTGGTAACCGATAATTATTGAAATATTTTGCAGCTATCCTCAATACATTTATTTCTGCATGGGCTGTTGGATCTATATTACAAATAGATAAATTTGTACTGGTTGCAATAATTTTATCATCATGTACCATTATAGCTCCGATTGGTATTTCATTTATTATCATACTAGATTTAGCGCACAATATTGCACTACGCATATAAACCATATCTTTATTATTCATATTTATTTAACGATTAATTAAATCGATACTTTTTATTTTGTTATTATTTTTTAATATCCCATTAATTGCAATACGAAGAAGACGTTTCGCACTGTCTTGCGCAGAATAAGATGATAAATTATTTATATGTAACAATAATAAGTTTTTTCCTAAAAAAACATTATCTCCAAAATCTTTTGTATCTTTAAAACCATTCCCAAACTCATATTTATAATATTTATGTTCCAATATTGGTGCATTAGTAATAGTGTATCTTAGCTCTAAACCATATCCTAAGTGAATCAATAACGATTTTTCAAATAACCTCAAATAAATCTCAGGATGTTTTGTTTTTGCAAGAAAAGATATGGTGTATAAATAATCTTGATAAATTTGTGGGAATATAATATGACAAGGCACTAATTTTGTTACTAATTCATTTAGATAAAAACCATAAAAAATATTTGCTTGTAATATATTATATTGTTGTCCATATATTTCAGCATTATATAAAGTATATAATTCTGATTTCCCTCCAAGTGATACTAAAAGATGATTAAATGGTGCTATTACCCCACGTAATTTAGAATGTAATGTTCGAACTCTACGAGCAATAGCAAATATTCTTCCATGATGATGTGTTAACAAAGAAATTAATAAACTTGATTCACGATAAGCTTTAGTATGCAAAATGAAAGCTGGATGAAAATTTATCCGATTACTTACCATAAAAATGAATCAATATTATCTATGTTTTATAACATCATCTATTATTCCATAAGAAATAGCATCAGCAGGAGTCATAAAATTATCTCTATCAGTATCTTTCTTTATTTGCATTACTGATTTTCCAGTATGATGTGAAAGAATTTCAATAATTTCATTATTCAATCTCAAAGCTTCTTTAGTATGAATTTCTAGATCACTAACTTGTCCCTTACAACCACCAAGAGCTTGATGTATCATAACAGTTGCGTGAGCTAAACAATATCTTTTCCCTTTATGACCAGATGCTAATAATATCGCAGCAGCACTTGCTGCTTGTCCAACACATATTGTACTTACATTAGGGCTAATAAATTGCATTGTATCGTAAATAGCCAAACTTGAAGTAATTTCTCCCCCAGGAGAATTTATATAAAGAGAAATATCTTTTTCGGAATGTTCTGCTTCTAAAAAAAGCATTTGCGCTATAATTATATTCGCCATATGCGATTCTATTTCCCCAACTAAAAATATTATACGTTCTCTCAGTAATCGAGAAAAAATATCATATGAACGTTCTCCTCTATCAGTTTGCTCAACTACTACTGGAATTAAATTTTGGTTTAACATTTTATGCATTTTCCAAATCATTTTTCATTATAAAATCTGTATAATCAATTACTGTTTCAATAATTTTTACCTGTTTTATTAAAAAATCCATTATTTTATTTTCCAATAAAAATTTTGTTGCTGTTTCTACTCGTGTCCTTTTATCAAATTGCTTATATTGATTATCAATACTCTCCAATTCCTTAATTTTGAGATTAATATCATTATCAGACACTACAATATTATTTTTTATTATAATTTCTCTAAAAATTAGATCTAACATCATATCATGATATATCTGTGTTTTAAATTGGTTAATAGGAGTTTGTTCAGTTTTATTATCAATTTTCCATGAGTCAATTATTTGTTTAAGTTGATCTTCAATTAATGAATTAGGAATATTAATTTTATGCGTAGAAATAAGTAATTTTATTATCTGTGATTTCATTAATCTGTTAGATAACATTACTGTTTCACCTTTCATAATTGTTTGAATTTTATATTTTAATTTTTCTATATCTCCACTACTTTTATCAAGTTGCATGATTTTTGCAGCGAATTCATCATCTAATGGAACTGAAACTGGTTCATGTATTTCAACAATTTTTACTTTGAAGTTACATTTTTTCCCAGCATAATTTTTGTTAGGATGAGTATCAGGTATAATTAAAGAAAATTGTTTTTCTATATTTATAGGTAAACCAAATAATAATTGTTCAAATTCCACCCAAGTAGGATTATCTCCTAAAATTAGAGTAGATTGTTCCCATTTTTCATCACTATTTACTACGTCACATACAGGTTCGCCAATATAAGTGCATAAATCAATAATAATTTTGTCACCTTTTTTAGATAAACGAGATGAATCTATTACTTTTTCCCAAGTTTTAAAATTTTTATGTATTATCTTTAATCTTTTATTAACATCTTCATCATGAATATCAACTATATATTTTTCTATTTCATAATTACTGAAATCAGCTAATACTATTCTCGGGTAAATTTCTAAATTGGCTAAGTATTCGAAATTATTTTTATTCTCAGTAGAAATAATATCTATTTTAGGTTCTCTGATAGGTGTTAAATTATTATCCTGCAAGGCTTTGATATATGATGCTGATATAGTTTCATTAATTACATCATTATAAATTTCTTGTTCAAAACGATTTTTTATTATAGAAAAGGGAACTTTGCCACAACGAAAACCATGTATTTTAAATGTAGAAGCAATTTTTAATAATTTAAATTGAACTTTTGTTTTTATTTCTAACATGGGAATAGAAATGTGTAATTTACATTCCATATCTGATATATTTTCACATATTACTTGCATATTATCTCCACAAAAATGCGAGAGGAGAGAATCGAACTCTCACAGAATAATCTACTGGACCCTAAACCCAGCGCGTCTACCTAATTTCGCCACTCTCGCATTAGTTAAGCATTACAAATTTATAAATTAATATAACAAAATGAATACGATTTTCCAATCGATATTTAATTTTATCTTAAATATATGAAAAAATCTTGATACATCATAATTATTATGTGATGATAGACTACTGATACGGGGTATAGCGCAGTTTGGTAGCGCACCTGCTTTGGGAGCAGGTTGTCGGGGGTTCAAATCCCTCTACCCCGACCAATTATGACTTTTTAAATATTATTTCAATTAATTTCTCCCATAAATGTGATTCGTCTATATACAAATATTGAATATTGTTCCACTTTTTAAGCCAAGTTAATTGACGTTTTGCTAAATGTCTGGATGCTGTAACTGCTTTTTGTATCATATCCTCATATGATATTTGATTGAGTAAATATTTCCATATATGGCTGTATCCAATAGTACGTATTGATGGTAAATTTATATTTAAATTTCCTCTATTATATAAAGCCCTAACTTCATCTATGAAACCAGATCCAATCATATTTAAAAATCTTTTTTCTATTATTTGATATATGAAATTCCTGTCTTTTGATACAATCGCTAAATTTAAAAATTCATAATCAATTGTCTTTAATAAATTATTTTTATGTAATGTACTCATGCTTACATTGGTTAATTCATATACTTCCAACGCTCTCTGAATTCTTTGATAATCATTGGAGGATATACGTGATGCTGATTGCTTATCAATTTTTTGTAATTTAATAAATAAAGATTGAACACCGTTAGATTCTTTTTCTAATTGTATTTTTTCTCTTATTTGTTTATTAGATGGAGGTAAATAATTTATTCCATATTGTAAAATCCAATAATAAAACATGGTTCCTCCAACAAGTACGGGAATTTTCCCACACAGTAAAATTTTTTCTATTATTGTCAATGTATCATGATAAAATATCCCAGCTGAATATATATCATTTGGTTCACGTATATTTATTAGATGATGGGGTACAATTTTTAATTGTTCTTGAGACGGTTTAGCAGTCCCTATATCCAATCCACGATATACCATAGCAGAATCTACACTGATAATTTCTATTGGTAATTCATATGATAATCGAATTGCTAGTTCACTTTTTCCAACTCCAGTTTGTCCCATTAAACATATTACTTTTCTTTTCATAATACAAAACCAATATCTGTTAATTTTAAAAATATAAAAATTTATTTATTAATATAGACGTATTTATATAAAATGAAATATTAAAAATTACAATACCAATATAATTATATCATATGGTATAATATTAAAATTCACATATATTGATTTAATGAAATAAATGCAACATTTGATATTAGCCAATAAATGGCGTCCCAAAAATTTTGATGAAGTAATAGGACAAGATCATGTTGTTCGAGTTCTCAGTAATGCATTAAATCAAAAAAGGTTGCATCATGCATATCTATTTACTGGAACAAGAGGTGTAGGAAAAACAACTATAGCACGAATTTTGGCAAAATGTTTTTGTTGTGAGAAAGGTATTTCTGCAAATCCATGTGGAGACTGCAATTCATGCAATAGTGTTGATCTAGGTAAATTTATTGATCTTATTGAAATAGACGCAGCATCACGTACAAGAGTTGAAGATACAAAAGACCTTTTGGAAAATATTCATTATTTACCAACAATTGGTAAATTGAAAATTTATATTATAGATGAAGTACATATGTTATCTGGCCATAGTTTTAATGCCTTATTAAAAACTTTAGAAGAACCTCCTGATCACGTAAAATTTTTACTAGCAACTACTGAACCGCAAAAATTGCCGGTGACTATACTATCTCGTTGTTTACAATTTAATTTAAAAAATGTTGATAAAGATGTGATTAAAAAACAATTAAAATATATTTTAGATCAAGAACATATTGCTTATGAAAATTCTGCTTTAGAAGAACTTTCCCATAGTGCTAAAGGTAGTGTTAGAGATGCTTTAAATTTATTAGATCAAGCAATATCTTATTGCAATTCTGAAATTATAAATGTCGAAATACAAAAAATGTTAGGTATAGTGGATAAAGAAAAATTATTTAAGCTACTCCTATATATAATAGAAAATAATGCCCAAAAATCACTTGAAATAATTAGAGAATTTTATCATTTACCCATTGATTTTATAGGAATTATAGATGAACTGATGGAGATAATGCATCAAATTACAATTGTTCAATTAATTCCTGATGATACATCTTCTTGTGGTAATAATAAATTTATTCAATTATTGGCATCAAAAATAAAACCAGAAGATACTCAATTATATTACCAAATACTGTTAACTGGTAAAAAAGACATTATATCTGCTCCGAATTCATATGTTGGTTTTGAAATGATTGTTCTTAGAATGATAGCATTCTATCCAGCATATATAAATGATAAAGAAAATTTTGATACCTGTACGTCTAATATAATGCTTACAAATAATGAAAAATATAACACTGCTATAGATAATCAATTAATATTACAAGAATTAGATGTTAGTGGTATGACAAAGACATTACTGCAACATTGTTGCATAGATAAAAATGGTAATGATGAAATTATACTTCTCTTAGATCCTAATTATGCTGCATTATTTAATAAAAAGTATGAAGAACGTATTGGACAAGCTTTTAGTAAACATTATAACAAAAAAATTACTGTTAAGATTGAAATAGGTAGTTCCAATATTAATACTCCAGACAAGACAAAAAAACTTGAAAATGATAATAAAAAAAAATTAATTGATTTAGAAGTACACCAAAATTTAGAAATTCAAACTATAGTTGATTTATTTGATGCAAAAATTATTGATAGTTCTATTAAATAATAATTAATATAATTGTAATTATGCTATACCCAAATTTGGTTTTAAAATTAATACAATCTTTACAGATGCTTCCTGGGATAGGACCAAAATCAGCACAAAGATTAGCATTTTATTTGCTACAACAGGGGAAATCAGATGCATTATTTTTATCGAAAACATTAAAAGATGCATTGAATGGAATTAAGCATTGTTCTAGATGCCGTATTTTTTCTGAAAATAATACTTGTCATATTTGTCAAGATCGTTCAAGAGATCGATCACAATTATGTATTGTCGAATCCTTAACTGATATTATATCTATTGAAAAAACTAATAATTATAAAGGAGTTTATTTTGCACTTATGGGACATTTATCACCTATTGATGGAATAGGTCCTAAAGAGATAGGAATAACTGAATTAACATCTTTGCTAAGAACAGATAATGAAATAAAAGAAATTATAATGGCTACTAATCATACAGTTGAAGGAGAAGCGACTGCTTTTTATATATTTAGTATAGTAAATGAAATACGATCATTTACTTGTACACGTCTCGCATATGGAATTCCATTTGGAGGAGAATTAGAATATGTAGATAGTAATACTATTATTCAAGCAATAAATAAACGTGAAAAAATTTTTTAAAAATTTCATGGAAAATATGAATTACTATTTATTCTAGAAAAGAGTATTATGGTGGATTGTATTGATCATTTATTATTACATGAGGGGATATTTTATGAGTGTTGAGGTATTTATGTTGGTATTATCTACTATATTTTTAAATACTATTGGACAATTAGCATTCAAAGCTGGAGTTGATGCTATAGGATATTTCGAATTTACCTCAAATAATATTATACCCATTTTAGGAAAAATCATATTTTCTCCTTGGATTATTATTGGTGTTATAATTTATACAATTAGTATTTTTACGTGGCTTATGGTTCTATCACGAGTTCAAGTATGTATTGCTTATCCAATGTCTAGTATTGGATATATTACTACTGCTATAGCTGCATATTATTTATGGAATGAACAATTATCAATTGTGAAAATAGTAGGTATTGTAGTGATCTTGGTAGGAGTATATTTAATTGCTAAACAATAATTGATTTTTACAAATATTGTTATATTTTGTATAGTTTTAAAAAATTTTCTGTTGTATATTGCGCGATATTTTTACAGGGTACCTTGAGTAATTTAGCTATAAATTCTGCGATATGTGGTAAATATGCAGGGGTGTTGATTTGACCTCTCATGGGTTCAGGTGATAAAAATGGAGAATCTGTTTCGATTAACATTTTATCTAACGGAATTTCTTTTACTATTGATTGTAAATTTTTAGCATTCTTAAACGTTATAATACCTGAAAATGATATATAAAAACCCATATCGATTAATGTTTGAGCAAAGTACGAACTGCCGGTAAAACAATGTAACACTCCACTAATTTTGGAATTTTTATTAGACAACTCAGATTTTAATATTTGTATTAGATCTTCCTCTGATTCACGTGCATGAATTATAAGTGGTTTATGTAATTCTTTTGCTGCAGCTATATGCCATTTAAATATTTGTTTTTGATTTTCCCTCTCTTGTATATTTTTAGCATGATAGTAATCTAATCCTGTTTCTCCAATTGCTACAATTTTATTATCAGTACCTAAAGTTAATAATTTTTCTAAAATTGGAATATTATGATTATAAATAGTATTTGGATGTGACCCAATAGCAGCAGTAATATTTTTATAAGATTTAATAGTATCTAATATTTTGGGAATAGATTCAACACATGTTCCTGGAGACAATATATATTGTACTCCTTTAGCAAATGCAAAACTAACAATCTGATTGATATCATAATCAGATTTATCTAATACAAGATCTAAATGGCAATGAGAATCAGCAAACATAACATGTATTCATACTAATTAAATATTTTAATAATTAAAATTTATTCTAACATATTTATAAAATTTAGTAATATATTTTCCATGAGCATTTGTTTATTGAAATTAATATGCTGAATATAGTTATAATTTAAATAACACATTTGTTCTTGTAAGATCAATAATTTTTTGAGATTAGCTTTTTTTGCATAAAAGTATAATTGATTAATATGATCAGAGTTTGTTATATAATTTACGGTTAATTTAATCTTAATTAAATCATGAATAATATAATAAAAAAATTGTAAAAAGTCCTTAATATCTAAATTTAAAAAATGTATTATTACATCTCCTAGAGTCATTTTTTTATACAGAAAATTATACAAGTTACTTAATAATGTTTGGCGTTCATACAACCAATTATTATTGAATAAATTTAAGGCTAATAATGGAGCATTATTTGTTATAGATAATAACAATTTAACATGGTTAATATCAGTGATTTTTTGACGTAACCAATTTTCACAAATAGAATATTCTGGGATAGGAATAGTTAATATTTTGCATCGACTACGTATTGTACTAAATAAAAAATCAATATTACTAGTAGTTAAAATTATCATAGTTTGTGAGGGAGGTTCTTCTAATATTTTTAACAATAAATTAGCAGCAGATATATTTAATAAGTCAGCATCTTTAATGATAATTATTTTTACTCTTCCTTGATGTGTAGTATAAAATATTTCTTTGATAACTATTCTTATTTGTTCTATTGTTATAATATGACTATTGTCAGATTGTACTAGTAAAAAATCAGGATGATTGTTTTTATTAAATAGTAAACAAGCATGACATCTGCCACATGGTATATTATCTTTTAATAAGTTATCACATAATAAAGAATGAGCAAAATTTTTTGCCAAATTAAATTTTCCTATTCCTTGTAATCCAATGATTAATAAAATTTGAGAAGTTTTTCTATTTTTATTAATACATTTCCATACGTTTTTATGCCAAGGTAATATTTCGTACATATTTATAAAATATATAATTTTTTTACAATAAATTTCATAATTGATATAATGTCGTGCGTTACTTGTGTCAATGAATTATTAGAATTAATTATATGAAATCTGTCAGGCTCATTATTAGCAAGTTGTAAGTATTTGTTACGAATTCTTCTAAAGAATGCATATTTTTCATTTTCTATTCTATCAAATTTTCTATTATTCAGGATTCGATTAAATCCGGAATTAACAGTGACATCAAATAATAATGTAAAGTTTGGTTTTAAAGTATTTTGAACTAATTTTTCTAAAATAGATATTTTTTCATTAGATAATCCACGACCTCCACCTTGATAAGCATAGGTAGCATCAGTAAATCTATCACATATAATCATTTTTCCATTTTCTAGTGAAGGTAATATTACATTATTAATATGCTGAGCTCTACTTGCAAAATAAAGTAAAATTTCAGTATCAGGATGCATTCGTTCTTGATAATTATTAAGAATTATTTCTCTTATTCTTTCAGCAATTTCAGTCCCACCTGGTTCTCTAGTAATAATAAAATCTATATTATATTGTTGTAAAAAATTAGATATAATTTGAACTGCAGTACTTTTACCTGCACCTTCTATTCCTTCTAGGGTGAGTAAATAACCTTGTTTTTTCATAAATTATTACCTTTTCATTACATATTTATTAACTGCTTTTGTATGTTGTATAAAATTTACAGAAAATTCATGAGTGCCATCTCCTTTGGCAACATAATAATATGCAGTACTTTTTTTATCAGGATGTACAGTTGCATTTATGGTTTCTTTGCTAGGCATTGAAATTGGTGTGGGCGGTAATCCTTTGTGTAAATAAGTATTATAAATAGTATTTTTTGTTAAATCTTTTTTGGTAAGTTTGCCTGAAAAATTTTTTATTCCATATATTACAGTAGGATCAATTTGTAGTAACATATTTGCTTTTAAACGATGTAAAATTACTCTAGAAATTATGTTTTTTTCTTTTGGAATGCAAGTTTCTTTTTCAATTATAGAAGCGGCTATTAAAACTTGATAAGGATTTTTGTAAGTAAGATTATTATCACGATTACTCCAAGCTTGATGTAAATGCTTGTTCATAAGATTAAATGCTCTAGTCAAAATGTCGATGTCACTAGTTTCTCCACTAAATAAATAAGTATCAGGAGCAAATTTCCCTTCATAATGCTCATTAGGATGTCCAATTTTATGCATGATTTGATCAGGATTTAATCCTTGTAATAAGTGTTTGATATAATGATTTTTGTTAAGATCATCAATAATTTTAAAAAAATCACTTCCTTCTATAATAGTGAAAGAATGATAAATAGCATCTCCAGTAATCATTTTTTTAAATAGTGTCAATGGCGTTGTAATATAAGGATAAATAATATATTCACCTGCTTTTAAATAACGGTCAAATCCTGATAAATGAATCAAGATACCAAATAATAAAGGATGTTGTATAATATTTTTTTTGTTCAGATCTGATAATAATGTTTTAACTGTTGTCCCATGCAAAAATGAAATAATTACATAATTACGATTTTTTATTATCGGGCTATTTAACAAAATTACAATATATACACTAGTAATAATACTAATAATTAAGATGATTTTTCCAATCATCGAAAAAACATTTTTGATTTTCATAAATATGTCAAAATATCCTCTTTATATATAATAATACAAGTAGATATTTATACCATACAGGTAATGTTTTCGATTGGATAATTATATATATTTAATATTTATTATTATATATATATTTTTTTAATGCATGTCTTTAATATAAAATTGTATATAATCTATAGCTTGTTGTACGGTTGTAATCTTTTCAGCTTCTTCATCAGAAATCTCTAGATTAAATTCTTCTTCCAAAGCCATAATAAATTCTACTGTATCTAATGAATCGGCCCCCAAATCTTCAACGAAAGAAGCAGTGTTGGTGATATCACATTCATTTGCTCCTAATTGTTCAGCGACGATTTTTTTTACTTTTTCTTCTATTGTTGACATACTGAATATAGTCTCCTATAAATCTATTTTTGTACTTGCATAAAATGCAAAGAAACAAAAATATTATTTTTCAAATAACGCAATCTAAAAATACCGTGAGTGTATATTTAAAAGTTATAAATTTGCAAGAAAATTTTAGTCATCAAAATTAATTTTCTACTATTCTTAAATTCGATTCATATACACCATTAATATTCTAAAAATAATGTATATATGTAGCATGAATTATTAAAATTATGATCTAAATTACAATATTTTATTTATCATTTTCATTTTTTAGTTTTTTAATGATTTGCTTGCCTTTATAACACCCATTAATATTTATAATATGGTGTCTACGATGAATTTCTCCAGAACTAACATCAACAGACAAAGTAGGTAAATTTAATGCACTGTGAGAACGTCTCATACCCCTTTTTGATCGTGTAACTCTACTTTTTTGTACTGGCATATCCTGTCTCCAAAATTTTATAATATGTTAAGAATACTAGCTTTGTAGATATTATATGTCAATTTTTGAAAATGAGGTACTACAAATATAAACTATACTTGATATATATCATGATTTATTTATAATAATCTTGCTTGCTTGTAAAAATTAAATATTACATTTTAGGCTGTTAGCTCAGTTGGTAGAGCAGCTGACTCTTAATCAGTTGGTCGTGGGTTCGAATCCCACACGGCCTATTTCAGTAAATTATGGTAAATGCATAAAAATTATGCAATTATATTTAAATATTTTAACATAAGGAGAAAATGAATGTGCAAAGATAGTACGATAATTTCTATTTCTGACGACTCTTTTGCTCTCGAAGTATTACAATCTGAATTGCCAGTATTAGTAGATTTTTGGGCTGATTGGTGTGGTCCGTGTAAAATGATTAGTACTGTAATTGATGAAATTGCAAGTGATTTTTTCAATAAATTAAAGATTGTAAAAATTAATGTTGATACTAATAGTACTATAGCTTCTAATTATGGTGTTCGTAGTATTCCAACGTTAATGATTTTTAAATCTGGGCAAAATATAGCTACTAAGGTTGGAACAATGACAAATACACAACTTCGTGATTTCATTAATGGTGTAATATAAAGATTTTATCGTTGTATTAATTGAGTTTTTTATTAGCATAGATTAAATTTTTAATTTATATCTTGACGAAATAAAAACGAAACGATAATCTTTGACTTATATTCTTTAATCAATGATGAACCAATCATTTATGTTTTGTTCCTCAAATAAGAAAAACAAAAACGTAGTCTAATCATTAATGTTAAGTTAAAATGAATTATGATTAGCTCGATGACTCCTATAATAATTTAATAATACTATAATTATGACTATTTCTATAACCAAGGAAACATCTGTTTTAAAATCAACATCTGCAATAAATAACCGTCGTACTACTAAAACAAAATTAGTAAAATCCATTAAAAAAGAAGAACATGATTGTGCCGAAATTAAAATTACTAATCTTACAGAACTCAAAAAAAAGACTCCCAATGAATTAATGGATCTGGCAAGAAAATTAGGAGTAGATAGTATTACCAGAATACGTAAACAAGACATGATTTTTGCAATACTTAAAGCACATTCTCAAAATGATAATGATATTTTTGGAGATGGTGTATTAGAAATTTTACCGGATGGTTTTGGTTTTTTGCGCTCTACTGATGGATCATATTTAGCCGGACCGGATGATATATACGTTTCACCAAGTCAAATTAGAAGATTTAACTTACGTACTGGTGATACTATTTGTGGTAAAATTCGCCCCCCAAAAGATGGTGAAAGATATTTTGCATTGTTGCAAGTTGATAGAATCAATTTTGATGATCCAGAAAGTACTGCACATAAAATTTTATTTGAAAACTTGACTCCTTTATTTGCAAATAAACGTATTAAAATGGAACGCGGAAATGGGGGATTGGAAGATATTACTGCCAGAATTATTGATTTGGTTGCTCCTGTAGGAAAAGGACAAAGAGGATTGATAGTTTCCCCTCCTAAAGCTGGAAAAACAATAATGTTACAAAATATTGCACATTCGATAGTTGCTAACCACCCAGAATGTTATTTAATAGTTCTTTTAATTGATGAAAGACCTGAAGAAGTTACAGATATGTCTCGTTCTGTAAAAGGAGAAGTAGTAGCTAGTACATTTGATGAGCCAGCGACTAGACATGTACAAGTAGCAGAAATGGTATTAGAAAAAGCTAAACGTTTAACTGAACATAAAAAAGATGTAATAATTTTACTTGATTCTATTACACGACTTGCTCGTGCATATAATACTGTTATTCCAGCTTCTGGAAAAGTATTATCTGGAGGAGTAGATGCTAATGCTTTACAAAAGCCTAAAAGGTTTTTTGGTGCAGCACGTAATATTGAAGAAGGAGGAAGTCTTACAATAATTGCCACATCTTTAATTGATACAGGATCAAAAATGGATGAAGTAATTTATGAAGAATTTAAGGGAACAGGAAATATGGAAATACATCTTGATCGTAGAATAGCTGAAAAAAGAGTATTTCCGGCTATTGATATTAATCGTTCGGGTACTCGACGTGAAGAACTTACAGTTCCACACGATGAACTTCAAAAAATGTGGATTTTACGTAAAATTTTACATCCAATGGATGAAATTGCAGCTGCTGAATTCTTAATTGATAGACTTAGAACAACAAAAACTAATGAAGAATTTTTTGAAGCAATGAAAAAATCCAGCTAATGATATTATAAGAGGCATTTTATGTGTGGTATTGTGGGCGTTATAGCTGAAAAAGATGTTTCTCAAATTTTGATAGAATGTTTAAAAAAACTTGAATATAGAGGATATGATTCAGCAGGAATAGCAACTATTCACAATAATAATATTCAATGTATAAAAACTGCAGGGCAAGTTAAAGATTTAATTGATAATTTAAAATTAACTCCAGTATTTGGTAATATTGGAATTGCACATACGCGTTGGGCTACGCATGGTTCTCCTGTCGTTAAAAATGCTCATCCTCATGTTTCCCATAATACTATTGCTGTAATTCATAATGGAATTATAGAAAATTATTTAACTATACGTCACAAGTTACAAAAAGAAGGGTTCATTTTTCATAGTGATACTGATACTGAAATTGTAGCTCATCTTATATATTATCATATGCAACTCAATAATGATTTTTTAGAATCAGTTCATAAATCAATTTTACAATTATCTGGTTCTTTTGCATTGGCGATTTTAAATTCTATCAATCCTGATGTAATTATTACAGTAAGATCTGGAAGTCCAGTAGTTATAGGGCATGGAGTAAATGCAAATTTCATAGCTTCTGATGCTATGGCATTGGTTGCTGTTACCAACAATGTTACTTATTTGGAAGAAGGCGATATTGCATTGGTTAAAAAAAATGATGTAAAAATTTTTAATAAAAAGTTACACGAACAAAACCGTGTAATTAAACCATTAAGATATAAAATTCAAGACATTCAATTAGGACAATACAAACACTTCATGCAAAAAGAAATTTTTGAACAACCTATTGCTCTCACTAACACTATACAATCGATAATAAATAATATTTTTAGTAAGGAAAATACTACATCTGTTGGTACTGATCAATTGAATTTAGAAATCTTTAAAAAAGTCAAAAAAATATATATTGTTGCATGTGGATCCAGCTACCATGCAGCACTTACTGGGAAATATTGGATCGAAAAATTTGCGCGTATTCCATGTACAGTAGATTTTGCTAGTGAATTTCGTTATAAAGATGTAATAGTAGAGCCTTCTACGTTATTTGTTACTATTTCTCAATCAGGAGAAACAGCAGATACTTTAGCTGCATTAAAGAAAGCTAAAGAATTATCTTTTATAAATACATTAACTATATGTAATGTTTCTGAAAGTTCTTTAGCACGTGATTCCGATTTAATTTTAATTACTAAAGCTGGTACAGAAATAAGTGTCGCTACTACTAAAGCATTTACTGCTCAAATAACAGCTTTATTATTAATTGCAATATATTTGAGTACATTAAATAAATTACAGAACTTATTAATTGATGAATTAATATTACAAATTCAACAAATTCCATACTTTGCTCAGCAAACATTGAATTTATATAATAAAATCAGTGATTTAGCAGATAAGTTTAAGAAATACAACAAAATTTTTTATTTAGCTAGAGGTATTTATTATCCAATCGCTCTTGAAGGAGCTTTAAAATTAAAAGAAATATCGTATATTCCAACAGAAGCATATCCTGCCGGTGAAATGAAACATGGTACTTTGGCCTTGATTGATCATCATTCTATTGTTATTGCTATAGCACCTAAAGATAATCTTTTCAAAAAATTAAAATCTAATTTAGCGGAAATAGATGCTAGAAAAGGTAATATATTAATGTTTACTAATGCTAATATGAAAGAAGAAAATTATAAAACTAATTGGACCATTTGTAAAATACCAACAATGCCTTTAATAATTACACCCATAATTTATACTATCCCACTACAATTACTTGCATATCATATTGCAGACAAAAAGAGGCTCGATATAGATCATCCCAAAAATCTAGCTAAATCTGTAACAGTAGAATGAATATTTTTTATAAACTTTTTATAAAATTTTTATTAGCAAATTCCCAATTTATAATATTCCAAAAAGATTCTAAATACTGTAACCGTGAATTTCTATAATCGATATAATAAGCATGTTCCCATACATCACAAGTAAAAATTGGTATTTGATTATCGTTTATTAAAGGAGAATTTGCATTATTAGTTGCAACAATATTCAGCCCACCTTTTTCTTTTACTAGCCATACCCACCCTGAACCAAATACACTCATCGAGAGTTCAATAAAACGTTTTTTAAAATTTTCTATATTACCAAACATAGTATTAATAGCGGATATTAATTCAGCAGAAATATTTTGCTGTAAATTATTTTTAACAGACATCCAATAAAAATCGTGATTCCATAATTGAGCAGCATTATTGAAAATAGGGCCATTTGATGTTTTTATAATTTCTATCAAGGAACAATCATCAAATTTAGTGTTATAAATTAACTTATTAAGATTTTCCACATATGTGAGATGATGCTTTCCATAATGGAACTCAATAGTTTCAGATGAAATATAAGGAACTAATTCATTTTTTGAAAAAGGTAAATTCATTAATGTAAATGCCATATAATATCTCCTTTTTTTAATTTACTGTTCATTATTCTGGAAATAATGAACTCACTGAACCTTTATTATAAACACGTTTAATTGTTTCAGCTAATACTAAACTAATACTTAATTGAATAATTTTTTTACATCTTAATGCATTAATATTCAGTGGAATGGTATCAGTTACTATTACTTCGTCAATTTCTGATTTTTCTATGTTTTCAATTGCTTTACTAGATAATACTGGATGGGTACCATAAACAATTATTGATTTTGCTCCACGCTGTTTTAATGCATTAGCAGCTTGACAAATAGTACCGGCAGTATCAACGATATCATCAATTATAACACAATCTCTACCTTCAATCTCTCCAATTATGTGCATAATTTCTACCTGATTTCTTTTTTGTCTTCTTTTATCAATTATGGCTAGATCTAAATCGTTTAACCTTTTAGCAATTGCTCTAGCTCTTACTACACCACCAACATCAGGTGAAACAATAACCATATTTTTAATTTTTCTCTTTTGAATATCATCAAACATTACAGGAGTACTATATACATTATCAACGGGAATATAAAAAAACCCCTGTATCTGATCAGCATGTAAATCTATCGTAATAAGACGAGTAATGCCTGATGCTTCCATGATATCTGCTATTACTTTTGCACTTATAGGTACTCTAGATGAACGAACTCTCCTGTCTTGTCGTGCATATCCAAAATATGGAACAACAGCAGTTACACTACTGGCAGAGGCACGACGCATTGCATCGGCCATAATTACTAATTCCATTAAATTATCATTAGCTGGTGTTGATGTAGGTTGAATAATAAATACATCTTGTCCCCTAACATTTTCTAGTACTTCAACCATAATTTCCCCATCGCTAAATGTACCAACAATTGCTTTTCCCAAAACAATTTGTAGATGATCAGCAACTTTTTGTGCTAGAGGAATATTAGCACTACCTGTAAAAAGTTTCATGAAACTTACTGTCCTCCTTTTGTGAAAACATAATATCTTAAATTTTAATGATAAATATTTTAAAAGGTATTTTTTATATTCGAGTAGTATTTTATAACGGTAAAATATAAGAATAACTACTCATATTTATTTGAATCACTGGGGCGCTAGGACTCGAACCTAGGAATGCTGGAATCAAAATCCAGTGCCTTACCAACTTGGCTACGCCCCAAATTAAAATTATATTAATCATGATAAAGGAAAAACATAAACGGTCAAGTCTTTCGTAAATGAACTAATATTATCAAAACAGCCGCTGGAGTTATTCCAGAAATTCTAGAAGCTTCTCCCAAAGTTTTAGGTCTATATTTATTTAATTTTTCTAATACTTCTTTAGATAATGATTTAAATGAATTATAATCTATATTGTTTGGAATAATCATATTTTCATATCTATGATACCTATCTATTTCAATTTGCTGTTTATTGATATAACCCTGATATCTCATTTGAATTTCTATTTGCTTAATAACATCCATAGAAATTACTTTATTTTCCAGAATACAATTACTTTCAACTAATTTGAGATAATTAATATCTTGACAGCGTAATAAATTTATTGCAGTAGTTTCCCCTTCTATATTTCTCTGTATCATAGATTGTAATTTATTAGTACTTTTTGTATTAGGAACTATAAGTATACTACTTAATCTATTTTTTTCATACTCTATATCTTCTAATTTTTGCATAAAGGATTTATACCTGATTTCGTCAACACATCCTAATTTATAACCTATGGATGTTAATCGTATATCAGCATTGTCTTCTCTTAATAATAATCTATATTCTGCTCTACTTGTAAACATTCTATATGGATCATTTACACCTTTTATAGTTAAATCATCTATCATTACACCAATATATGCTTCATTCCTTTTAGGATACCATGCATCCTTATTTTTTATTCTAAGAGCTGCATTAATACCAGCAATGATACCTTGTGCCGCAGCTTCTTCATATCCTGTTGATCCATTTATTTGTCCAGCTAAAAATAAATTATGTACAATTTTACTTTCTAAAGAATGATCTAAATCACGAGGGTCCAAAAAATCATATTCAATAGCATATCCAGGTTGGGCAATGGTTGTTTTTTCTAGTCCATGAATACTATTAATAAAATTAATTTGTACATTTAATGGCAGACTGGTAGATATTCCATTAGGGTAAATAATATTACTGCTTAATCCTTCTGGCTCTAAAAATATTTGATGTGATTTTCGATACTCAAATTTTTTGATTTTATCTTCAATTGAAGGACAATAGCGAGGACCTATTCCTTTAATCCCTCCAGTAAAAAGAGGCGATTGATTGAAATTATTGCTGATAATTTCATGAGTTTTCTCATTAGTATTAGTAATGAAACAAGGTTTTTGCATAGGATGTTCTTTAATACTTCCTAAAAATGAAAACACTGGTAATGGATTATCGCTGTCCTGCTTGTTTAAATTCGAAAAATTTATTGAATTTTTATTTAACCTTGGCGGTGTTCCAGTTTTTAATCTATTTATTTTGAACCCCTTTTTATTTAAAAAATTAGCTAATACATTAAAAGATGGTTCATGTATTCTACCTCCAGAAAAATTATTCAGACCAATATGAATAATTCCGTTTAAAAAAGTACCAACGGCTAAAATTACCGTTCTTGATCTAATTTTTTCTCCAAAATTGGTGATAATGCCTTTAACGTAATTATTTTCAATAATTAGATTATCAACAATACATGGTAAAATAGTTAAATTATTAGTATTCAATAAAGTACGTAGTACAATATCATGATATAAAAATCTATCGATTTGAGCTCTTGTAGATTGTACTGCAGCTCCTTTACTGGAATTCAAAATACGAAATTGAATGCCTGATTTATCTGCAGCGTATGCCATTATTCCACCAAGTGCATCTATTTCTTTCACTAAATGTCCCTTACTTATCCCTCCAATAGATGGATTACAAGACATTTGTCCTATAGTATCAATATCTTGAGTTACTAATAGTGTTTTTACCTTCATTCTAGCAGAAGCGTAACTGGCTTCAATTCCAGCATGGCCTCCCCCTATTACAATGACGTCAAAATCGTTATGTGTATTATTCATAAAATATATTGTTGTAATCTAAAATACTTTCTTAATTTTTATTCAGGAAATGTAAATTTTTTCAAATGAATTTAGAAAAATTAAATGATATCATAAATATAAAAAATTTTGTATAATTGTAATAATTGCCTCGGTAGCACAGATGGATAGCGCAATCCTCTCCTAAGGGATCGGTCAGAGGTTCGAATCCTCTCCGAGGCGAAATTTGTAATTTATAATAAATGCTTAATTTTTTTGTATTGTTTTCTGGAAGAAAATCTAATACTATACTAAAACCCGAATTTAAAAATACTAGGAGGTGGAAGATGCGTAATGTTTTGATTATGGGTGCAGCTGGTAGGGACTTTCATAATTTTAATACTTTTTTTCGTGATCGAGCAGATATTTGTGTAAAAGCATTTACTGCTACTCAAATTCCAGATATTGATGATAGAAAATATCCAGCTCAATTGGCTGGTAAATTGTATCCTAATGGTATACCTATTTATCCTGAATCTGATTTAATGAATTTGATTGATGAATTAAAAATTGATGATGTATATTTTTCGTATAGCGATGTAACTCACGATTATGTGATGAATAAAGCTTCTGATGTTTTATCAAAAGGGGCTAATTATATATTGTTAGGTGCTAAAGAAACTATGATTCCTTGTGCAAAACCAGTTGTATCTGTTTGTGCAGTAAGGACAGGTTGTGGAAAAAGCCAAACTACAAGAAAAGTAGGGCAAATTTTAAGTGAAATGGGTTATAAAGTCGCCGTTATAAGACATCCAATGCCATATGGTGATTTAGTAAAACAAAGAGCTCAAAAATTTTTAAGTGTCGATGATTTAAAAAAACATCAATGTACTATAGAAGAAATGGAAGAGTACGAACCACATTTAGTGAGCGGTCATGTGGTATTTGCAGGTGTTGACTATAAAGATATTATTCAAGAAGCAGAAAAAATTGCAGATATAGTATTATGGGATGGTGGTAATAATGATTTTCCATTCTATAAATCTGATCTTGAAATAGTTGTAGTTGATCCTCATCGTGCAGGACACGAATTACGTTATCACCCAGGAGAAACTAATTTCAAACGAGCTGATGTTATTGTCATTAATAAAGTAGATACTGCAGATCTCAAGGGTATTTTAAGTATTAGAGACAATATCAGTAAATTTAATTCCAAGGCAATAGTTATTGAAGCAGCATCTCCGCTAACTGTCAGTGATCCTAATTTAATAGCTGGCAAAAAAGTGTTAGTTGTAGAAGATGGTCCAACATTAACTCACGGAGAAATGCAATATGGTGCTGGTGTAATGGCTGCATATCGCTTTGGTGCTAAAGAATTAATTGACCCAAGATCTTTTGCTGTAGGATCGATTAAATCTACATATGAAAAATATCCCAAAATAGGTACTTTATTGCCTGCCATGGGGTATGGTGACCAACAAATACAAGATTTAGAGCGTACAATCAATTGTGCTAATGATGCAGAAGTTGTAATAATAGCTACTCCGATTGATTTAATGCGTATTATAAAAATCAATAAGCCGTCTGTAAGAGTTGGGTATGACTTACAAGAAATAGGTTCTCCAAATTTAGTAGATATTTTACGCAATAAATTTGGTAAAAAATAAGTAGTACTATTATTTGTATAAATATTTTTATCCATGGCTTTCCGTAAAAAGAAAGCCATGGTCTTAAGAATAGTTGTGTGCTGGATAAATAATAAATCTGAGAGAGGTATATTATGGCAGTTAATTTGAAAGGGCGTAGTTTTTTAACATTGATGGATTTTAGTACATTAGAGATTAGATATCTATTAGATTTAGCTCATGATTTGAAATCTAAGAAAAGAATGGGAGTTCATGGTCAATCTCTGCAAGGCAAAAACATTGTATTACTTTTTGAAAAAACTTCTACCAGAACTAGATGTGCTTTTGAAATAGCTGCTCTTGAAGAAGGAGCACACGTGACATTTTTAGATCAAGCTTCTTCTCAGTTTGCGAAGAAGGAATCAATAGAGGATTCTGCGAAGGTATTTGGAAGATACTATGATGGAATTGAATATCGTGGTTATGAACAAAAAATAGTTACAGATCTTGCTAAATTTTCAGGAGTACCTGTATTTAATGGATTAACTGACGTGGATCATCCAACACAAATTTTAGCAGATTTAATGACTATAGAAGAACATATATACAAACCTTTGAATAAAGTAAAGGTTGTATTTGTTGGGGACACTCGAAATAATATGTCATACGCATGGATGTATGGAGCAGCAAAAATGGGTATGCATTATGTTGCATATGGGCCAAAAGAACTACATCCAGACAATGAAATTATTATGAAATTGCAAGATATTTGCCTCGAAACTCATGCTGTCATTGAAGTTACTGATGATCCTAAATGTTTACTAGGAGCGGATGTAATTTATACTGATGTTTGGGTATCGATGGGAGAAGAAGATAAAATGTCTAGTAGAGTTTCTTTATTAAATAATTATCAAGTAAATATGGAAATGATAGCATCTACAAAAAACCATGAAGTAAAATTTATGCATTGTTTACCAGCATTCCATGATTTTAATACAAAAGTTGCAAAACAAGCTAAAGAACAAAATAATTTAGATATCCGTGAAGTTACTGACGAGGTATTTAGAAGTAAACATTCTATAGTTTTTGATGAAGCTGAAAATCGTATGCATACTATCAAGGCAGTACTTGTTGCTACTATTTAAAAATGATCATAACAATGGTAAATATTACCAATAAATTAATGTTTAAAGAGTTAATTTGAATGCGAATACGGAGTTCTTATATGTTAAAAATTGTTGTTGCTTTAGGTGGAAATGCGTTACAAACAGGAAACAATGTTTCTGCAAAAGATCAGTTGAATACATGTAAACGTACAGCTTCCGGTATTGTAGAACTTATCAAACAAGGACATCAAGTTGCTATAGTACACGGTAACGGACCTCAAGTCGGAGAAATAGTAGCAAATATGGAAGCAGCTAATAAAATTGATAATATCAAATATCAATTATTCCCATTTGATGTATGCAACGCTTTTACACAAGGATATATAGGATATCATTTACAGAACGCAATTGGAGAAGAATTAAATAATAATAACATTAAGAAGAATATTGCTACTATTGTTACTCAAATAGAAGTGAGTAGTGCTGATTCTGCTTTTCTGAATCCAAGTAAACCTATAGGATCATTTTATAATAAGGATGATGCAACCAGGCTTATGCAATCTGAAGGTTACATAATGCGAGAAGATGCTGGGCGCGGATGGCGTAGAGTAATTGCATCACCTAAACCCATTGATATAATTGAAAAAGATGTTATTAAAGATCTGTTTGACAGAGGGTTAATAGTAATTTCATGTGGTGGCGGTGGAATTCCTGTAGAACGAAAGGGGATTGAACTTATAGGGGTAGAAGCTGTGATAGATAAAGACTTTGCTGCAGCTAAATTAGCACAGGTTATTGAAGCAGATATGCTATTAATATTAACAGCTGTAGATAGTATATATATAAATTTCAATCAACCTAACCAAGAACGTATTGCAAGAATTGGCACTATAAAAGCTAAAAAATATATAGAAGATGGACAATTCGCTCCTGGATCAATGTTACCCAAAATTCAGGCTGCCATAAATTTTCTAGAAAATAATACTAGTGGTAAAGTGTTAATTACTTCATTAGAAAAAGTTTCACAAGGATTACAAGGTATAACTGGAACGGTAATTAATTATGGCAATTGAGAATAAAAAAGATATGAATAATGGTAAATTAGGTCTATTTGCACTTATTACTATGTGTATGGGATCGATGGTAGGATCTGGTTTATTTGATCTGCCACAAAATGTTTCTTGTACAACTGGAATTTTTGCGGCTTTTATTGGATGGTTAATTACTTGTATAGGAATGTTAAGTTTAGTAAAAGTATTCCAGAATTTGTCTGAAAGATGCCCTCATTTAGATACTGGAGTTTATTCGTATGCCAAAGAAGGTTTAGGAGAGTATTTAGGATTTAGTTCTGCTTGGGGATACTGGTTTTCCGCATGGATTGCCAATGTAGGGTATTCTATAATATTTTGTTCTGCACTATCTATGTTTTTCCCTGCGTTTGGGGATGGGACTAACATGATAAGTCTGATTTTTAATTCTATTATCATATGGAGTATTACTATTCTTTGTATGAAAGGAACAAAATCCGCTACTGTTATTAATACTATAACTACAATATCCAAAATTTTACCAATTGCTATTTTTATTACATTGTTATTTTTTAATTTTAAGTTAAATATTTTTACTAAAGATATTTGGCAAGTTACTGCTTTGGGATCAGTACTTGATCAAGTTAAACATATGATGTTAGTTACTGTTTGGGTATTTATTGGTATTGAAGGAGCAAATGTATTGTCTTCAAGAGCTAAAAACAGATCTGATGTTAGTAAAGCAACATTTATTAGTTTCTTGATTGTTTTTTTTATACTCTTTGCAATCTCTATGTTACCGTTTGGAATATTAGATCCACAAATATTATCAAATCTTAAAAAACCATCTACAAGTTCTTTACTCACACTTGTAATTGGAGGCAGTGGCGGTGTTTTTATGAACATTGCGCTTATTATATCAGTATTAGGAGCATTCTTAGCTTGGACTCTTTTGGCAGCTGAAGTTCCCTTTATTGCAAGTAAAAAAGATAATTTATTTCCTGCATTTTTTGCAAAAGAAAATAAATCAGGTGCTCCTATAGGAACGTTGATTGTTACAGCATTATGCCAACAAACATATTTATTTATAGTTTTGTTTTACAAATCTGGATATTTAGCAACAATTATGCTTGCCACTTCCATGATATTATTACCATATTTATTCTCGTCTATCTATGCAATGATTTTGTCAATATCAGATAAATTGAACAATATTAGTAATAAGAATAGTGATAATTATATTACATTTATTAATTGTTTAGCCGTAATTTACTGCATATGGTTGATTTATGCTGCTGGTGTAAAATATTTACTATTATCGAGTGTATTATACATGATAGGATCTATTGTTTTTATTTTCAATAAATTACAAAGAAAACAAAAAATTTTTAATAGAAAACATGAGCTGATTTCATGTACGATATTAAGTATACTAGGAATCATATGTTTACTATGTTTGATTACAGGCAAGATAACAGTTTAAATTTTATTATAATGTTGTATTTATTTATAAAATGAATTGATAAGATTTATCACTACTGAGGGTAATATTGAATAAATCCATTTACCAAAATCTTGAAAGTAAGGAATTAAAATTGACATTTTCCACCATTTATGGTTTGTAAATACAGTTGATGAAAATATCAATAAGAAAATACTTATCCAAATTCCACCTCGTATTATTCCAAATATTAATCCTAATATTTGATCTATTTTTTCTAATTTTAATTTGACTATAAATATTGATACAACATGATTTATGATCATACCTCCTAATATTGTACTTATAACCATTAAAATACCAAAACTTATAATGAATCTAAAACTAGGGTTACTTATGTAATTCATTAAAAATGTTTCTATTATTCCATAATATTTAGCTGCTATCCACATTCCTAAAATCCATATGCAAATTGAAGAAAATTCTCGTGTAAATCCTCTAAAAAAACTTAATAATGAAAAAATCATTATTACACTCAATAAAATATAATCAATGACGTTGAACTTAGTAAATAAATAAATATATTTCATGGTTATTAGATCCTATTTTTAATAAAGTATCCGTTTATTTTTAACAATTTTAATTTATTATTTAAAAGTGTTAAATGATTTTTTGTTATTTCATGCCCAACTAATACACGATATACAATTCCTTTTTCTTGTTCTTTTAGAAATATTTTTTGAATCCTAATGTTATTAAATCCATTAGAACGTAACATATTCAACATAGCTTGTGCTTTATTATAATCAGAGAAACTACCTGTTTGTATGGACCAATAATATGGATGTTTTTGTTGTAATTCAATATTTTCCAATACATTGGATTTATTATTATAAATTAAATTATGAGAAGATTGTATACTTGATGTATTTTTTATTTTTTCCACTTTTTTTAAATTAATATGAATTTTTTTTTCATATATATCATGCTCATTATCATTTTCTTTATTTTTTTGTACTACTGGTATAATAGGTGATAGCGATTTTTTATCATTATTAATGGAAGTGTTTTCAATACATTCTATATTTCTTTTTGGTAAAGCATATTCTATGGTAGGTTGTGCCATATTTTCTATTAATTGTCCTGTAATTTGTTCAGGAGCACCACCTTGTTGTAGATTAGTTTCTGCTAATTGAACAGCAATAGTATCATTTTCACTAAAAACATTATTTTTCTTTTTGCTGGAACGATCAGTGAATATGAACACAGATATAATTATTATAGTTATAATAATTATAATGCCAATAATTCTTTGTTTTTTTTCTAAATTCACTTTATGTTCTCCATTTTAAATATTGTATTTATAATAATTTTAGCTATTTCCAAATATTATGCAACTGCAAATATAGAGTATTATTATTAAGTTTGATACAATTAAAATATAAATGTTGCCGGGGTGGTGGAATTGGCAGACACGCAAATTTCAGGTGTTTGTGGATAATATCCTTGGAGGTTCGAATCCTCTCCTCGGCATTCTCAATTATCAGTAAGTGGATGTTTAATTACTATTATATTATCTCGATCAGGTCCAGTAGTAATTAAAACAATTGGTATATTCAATAGTTCTTCAATACGTGCAATAAATTTTTTTGCTGCATATGGCAAATCATCAAAATTTGTTATTTTAGAAGTAGATTGCATCCAACCAGAAAATTCTTCATATATTGGTTTACATTCATAAATATCATTTGTATTACTTGGCATTATTTCGATAATATCTTTTCTCAGGCGATAATTACAACATATTTTTACTTTTTCTAATCTATCTAGTACATCTAGTTTAGTAATAGCTAAAGCAGTAACACTATTAATCATAATAGCTCTACGTAATAATACTATATCTAGCCAACCACACCTTCTAGGGCGCATAGTAGTAGATCCAAATTCATTTCCTTGTTGAGCTATTTGTTTTCCAACATCATTACAAAGTTCAGTTGGGAATGGACCAAGACCCACACGTGTAGAATATATTTTAGATATTCCTAATACGTAATCAATATTCATTGGACCAAATCCAGAACCGGTAGCAGCAGCGCTGGCTACCGTATTAGAGGAAGTAACAAATGGATATGTTCCATGATCTACATCTAGGAATGTCCCTTGAGCACCTTCAAAAATTATTTTTTCATTATTTTTGTAATGCTTATATAATTTAACTGGGACATCAGCAACAAATGGGTATATATTATCAGCAGAATATAAAATATCATTCATCATTTTTTTGAAATTTATATTATTTGATTTTCCACAGTAATTTTCTAAAATACATTTATGATAATTAAAGATAGCGAAACATTTTTCTACAAAAATTTTCTTATCAGAAAATAAATCATCTATACGTAATGCAATTCTAGCGATTTTATCAGAATATGCAGGACCAATACCACGTCTAGTGGTTCCTATAACAATATGATTATCCGATGTTATTTCTTCTAATGCAGCATCTAACATTTCATGAGAAGGTAATAATAAACTACATGCATTACTTATGAATAATTTATTAGATAGATCACTATCAATCTTTAAAATTTTATTATCATATAATGTTTGTATTTCGTTATTTAATGCAGCAAGAGATAGTACTACTCCATTTCCAATATAATTTACTACAGTATCGTGTAAAATTCCAGATGGTAATAAATGTAATACTACTTTTTTCCCATTAACAATAATGGTATGTCCAGCATTATGTCCGCCTTGAAATCTCACTACGGCATTAGTACATGTGGTTAACCAATCTACTATTTTCCCCTTGCCTTCATCTCCCCACTGTATTCCAATAACTACTATTCTCTTAGCCATAAATTTATTTAATCCATTCATATCATTAACAACAATGCCGAAGGTCGGACTCGAACCGACACGGTTTGCACCACTACCACCTCAAGGTAGCGTGTCTACCAATTTCACCACTTCGGCACAGCAATCGAAATAACAATATGGTATTATTCTAAAAATCATTTAATGTGTTAGTATTATTCCCAACATTATGCTAGTAATGAAAAATACTATTGCAATTACCACTGTACATTTAGCAAAAAATGAAATCGAGCCAATACTCCCAAACATAGTACTAGATGCACCATTGCCTAAGGTACTACTAATGCTTGAATGTTTACTACTTTGAAATAAAACTAATAAAATTAATAAAATGGATATTATTACATGAAAAATAAAAATAAATTCCTTCATATTAAAATTTTTCTCCTTAATGACATAGTTTTTAACTATTAAATGTTATTTCATCTCGTATTTTGTTAGCTAAATTAGTTCCAATCTTATTAACTAAATTACTATCTATCCCTTCTACCATTATTCTGATAATTGGTTCTGTTCCTGATGGTCTTACAACTATTCTACCATTATTTCCTAGCTGTTTTGTCATTTTAGGTATTACACTATTATTAATTGAAGTATTATAATCAAACCGATGACGATCATCACAATCTATATTAAATATAATCTGATGATATTTAACCATTTCTGATTTTAATTCGTATAATGATTTCTGTCTAGTATTAATAATATTCAAAATTTGCAAAGCAGCAATTATTCCATCACCTGTCGTTGTTATTCCCAAATGTACTATATGACCAGATGGTTCCCCTCCTAAAATCCAATTTTTTTTCTGTAACAAATTGATTATATTTTTATCACCTACTTCGGTTCTTAAAAAATCTATTCCTATTTGTTTTAAACATCTCTCTAAGCCTCCATTACTCATTACAGTTCCTACTATTCCTCCCCGCAAATTTTCTGCATTAAAATTAAATTTAGAAATAATAAACAGTAATTCGTCCCCATCTACCATTTCACCATTATGATCTACCATAATGACTCTATCACCATCACCATCAAAAGCAATACCAAGCTCCGCATTATAATTTAAAACTGTTTGTATTAAAGTACTAATATCAGTAGAACCACATTGTTTGTTGATGTTTAATCCGTCTGGATTTATTCCTATATTAATTACTTCAGCTCCTAATTCCGCAAAAATTAATGGCGCAACTTGATAGGTGGCACCATTAGCACAATCAATCACTATTTTCATGCCGTAAAAACTTTTTTTTAATCCAATTGAATTTTTACAAAATTCAATATATCTACCTGTTGCATCGGATATTCTTTTAGCTCTACCAAGTTTATTTGCATTTACCAAACACATTTTTTCCTGCATTACTTGCTCTATAGCTAATTCAGTTACATTATCCAATTTTGTTCCATCTGATGAAAAAATTTTAATACCATTATCATAATAAGGGTTATGAGATGCACTAATCTCTATCCCTGCTTGAGCTCGAAAAGCTCTAGTTAAATATGCTATGGCTGGTGTAGGTATAGGTCCCAGCATGTAAGTATCAACTCCTGCTGCTGATAATCCTGCTTCTAATACCGATTCCAAGATATATCCAGAAATTCTAGTATCTTTTCCAATTAAAACTTTTGATTTTCCATATTTCTGATTCAATACTTTTCCTATGGACCAACCAAGCTTCAAAAAAAATTCTGGAGTAATAATATTATCACCAACTTTTCCACGTATACCATCAGTTCCAAAATATTTTTTTTTAGCACATTTCATAATAAAAATTCCAATTATTTTTGTTTTTTAATTTTATTTAATCTCGGTTTTTTCCCCTGCATAATAGCATCAATATGTTTTTTTTCGATTGTTTCATACTTCATCAAAGTATCAGCCATATTTTCCAATTGTAAAGAATATTCCTCAAGAATCATCATAGCTCTATCATAATTACGTTTTATAATTGTACGAATTTCATTATCAATCTCAGCAGCAGTATTATCAGATACTTCTTTGTGAGAAGTAACACTTCTACCTAAAAATATTTCATCTTCTTCTGCTGTATATACTATTGGACCTAACTTATCTGATAATCCCCACTTTGTTACCATATTTCTAGCTATTCTAGTTGCTCTTTCGATATCATCTGCTGCTCCTGTTGTAATAGATTCTTTCCCAAATTTTATAAATTCTGCTACTCTTCCCCCTAGAAGTCCTGAAATTTGACATTCTAATCTCTGCTTTGAATAATTATATTTGTCGAATTCCGGTAAAAAAACAGTCATGCCCAGAGCTCTTCCATGAGGAATAATGCTAATTTTATAAACTGGATCATGCCCAAATGTAACTAAATTATTTCCTACAATAGCATGTCCAGCTTCGTGAAAAGCAATAATCCTTTTATCTTCTTCACTCATTAATATAGATTTTCTTTCTACACCCATTAACATTTTATCCTTGGCTTTCTCGAAATCATTTATGTCTACAGAAGTTTTGTTTGATCTAGCAGCAAAGAGAGCTGCTTCATTAACCAAATTTGCAAGATCAGCTCCAGAAAATCCTGGAGTACTTCGTGCAAATATAAGTGGATCGATATTTCCAGATATAGCAATTTTTTTCATATGAATTAATAATATCTGCTCTCGTCCTTTAATATCTGGAAGTGGAACAGTAACCTGACGATCAAATCTACCTGGACGTAATAGTGCAGGATCTAGTACATCAGGACGATTAGTTGCAGCAATGATTATAACACCTTCTTTTCCAATAAATCCGTCCATTTCTACTAATAATTGATTTAAAGTTTGTTCCCGCTCGTCATGACCCCCACCTAAACCAGCACCTCTATGTCGACCTACAGCATCAATTTCATCAATAAATATAATACAAGGTGCTTGTTTTTTTGCCGTTTCAAAAAGATCTCTTACACGAGATGCACCAACACCAACGAACATTTCAACAAAATCTGATCCAGAAATAGAATAAAAAGGAACTCGTGCTTCTCCCGCAATTGCTTTAGCTAATAAAGTTTTTCCTGTGCCTGGAGATCCAAGTAATAATACTCCACAGGGAATGCGTCCGCCAAGTTTTTGAAATTTTTTAGGATCCTTTAAGAAATCAACTAATTCCCTGACTTCATCTTTTGCTTCTTCAATACCTGCTACATCATTAAAAGTTACTTTAATTTGATTTTGATTTAATAATTTAGCACGACTTTTACCAAAAGAAAATAATCCTCCTTTTCCAGAACCCCCACCCTGCATTTGACGCATTGCAAATAACCAAATAGCAATTAAAATTAAAGTAGGAAACCAATTTATAAAAATCTTGGTCAATAAACTAGGTTGTTCTGGAGGAGTTCCATTAACATCTATTCCTTGATTTATCATTTGCTGTATTATATTGGAATCATCAAAAGGCATATATGTGGTAAATTTAGCACCATTATTTCTCAATGCGCTTATATTACGATTAGTAATTGTAATACTTTTAATATTACCTTTGCTTATATCCTTTACAAATTGAGAATAAGTAATTTTTTCTGGATCGCCTAATTTAGTAGTATTACTGCTGAAAATAATAATAAGGGATACTATTACTGCTAACCAGATCAATATTGTTTTTACCACACTATTCATAAAATCATCTCTTAAATTAACATTAAATAACTAATTGAAGTTAAAAAACATAGTAATTATATCTTACATTAATATTTTTAAATAATTAATTAAAAATATAAGTTTTTAACATTATACTATACTTAGCATACTTTAAAAATTATAAATGTTTGGGAGTAAAAGCTAATAAAAATATCTCTTTTGATTTTTTTTGCGAAGCTTTTGGTTTGAGTATTTTAATTACATTGAAACTCTTTTTCAATTTTTTACAAAAATCTACGTACCCATTACCTTGAAACAGTTTAATTAATAATATTCCATTTGGAGCCAAAAATTTCTGGGCAAACTGCAAAGAATTTTCAGCTAATTGAAATATCTTTGTTTGATCAATTATTTTTACACCACTGAGATTAGGAGCTATGTCTGACAATACTAGCTCTATTTTTTGTTCTTGTAAAATATCTTGAAATATTGGAATAATTTCATTTGATTCAATACTTAAATTAATAAAAGTTACTCCTTGTAATGATTGCATTGGTAAAATATCTACAGCAAAAATTTTTCCATTTCCATCTAAAATTTCACTCATATACTGAGACCAACTTCCAGGAGCAGCTCCTAAATCAACTATTGTTATTCCTTTTCTAATAATACCATACCGTTCATTAATTTCTTGTAACTTATAAACAGATCTTGCTCTAAATCCTTCTGATTTTGCCTTTTGTACATACATATCATCAAAATGATTCCTTAACCAATTTTTTTTACTATTTAATTTCTTGACCATAAATACATTTTTATTTATTTACTATAAATATATATTATATATACAAAATATAATATTAGTGATTAATAATATTTTTTTAAATAACTAATGTTATATATATAGATTTTTATGTAAAATTTACAAATTATAAATATTAGAGATTATACTAATGACCATCAGTCCTTTAGACAATCGTTATAAAAAATACATGGGAAAACTTTATAAAATTTTTGATGAATTTTATTTAACAAATTTACGGCTAAAATTAGAAATTGAATGGTTTAAAGAAATAATGAAAATTAGAAAAATTTCATTAAACAATCAAAATTTAAAATTCTTAAATAACATTACTGAAAAATTTAAAAAAATTGATTTCATACAAATAAAAAAAATAGAACAAAAAACTAATCATGATATTAAGGCTATTGAATATTTTTTAAAAGAAAAACTGACTAATGATCAATATTTATGTAAATATAAAGAATACGTACATTTAGGATGTACATCTGAAGATATTAATAATTTAAGTTATGCTTTAATAATGTTTAATACTCGAAGATTAATATTATTACCCTTAATGAAAAAAATAATTAAAAATTTATACAATATATCTTCTACACATGCCCATACTTGTATGATTGCACGTACCCATGGACAACCTGCTACACCTACAACTTTTGGAAAAGAGATGTCAAATTTTGCTTATCGCCTAACACGACAATATAATTATTTTTTACAAACCACCATAATGGGGAAATTTAATGGGGCAGTCGGTAATTACAATGCTATATCTATTTGTTTCCCAAATATTAATTGGGAAAAAATAAATAAAAATTTTGTTGAAAAATTCAATTTAACTTGGAATCCTTATACTACTCAAATTGAACCACATGATTGGATATCAGAATATTGTGACATTTTAATAAGATTTAATACTATATTAATAGGATTGTGTAGAGATTGTTGGAGCTATTCTTCCATAGGATATATAAAACAACTAACAAAAATTGATGAAGTGGGATCATCCACAATGCCTCACAAAATAAATCCAATAACTCTAGAAAATGCTGAGGGTAATTTAGGAATATCTAATTCTTTATTACATCATTTTTCTATTAAACTTCCAATATCGAGATGGCAAAGAGATTTAAGTGATTCTACAGTTATGCGTAATTTGGGAACAGCTATTGGGCATTCATTTTTAGCATACCAATTAATAGAACGATGGTTAAATGAATTTACTCTTGATACTAAAAAGATGAAAGCAGAACTTAATGAACATTGGGAAATTTTATCAGAAGCAATTCAAACTATCTTAAGAATATCTAATATTAATAGTCCTTATGAACAATTAAAGAATATTACACGAGGGAATAATATTAACAAACAAATATTACATGATTATATTAAATCATTAAATATTCCTGTTGAAATAAAGCAGCAATTATTACAACTTACGCCAGAAAATTATATGGGATACGCTCCAAAATTAGCAATTTTATGTCGATCAAGATTAAAAAATTTGATGTTATAGAATTATCATCTCAAAATATACAATATCATGATAGCCGTAAAAGGAAATAGTTATTATATGCATATCATAAATAAAAGAAACAATTTTTTTTATTCAATTAATAAGATTCGTAGAATAGAAAAAATAGCATCAAAAATTTTCAAAATTGCTCCAGGAACGTTAATGTATCGAGCTGGAAAAAGTATTTTTTCTGAAATAAAAGTGCGTTGGCCTAAAATAAAGAATGTTACAATCATTTGTGGTAATGGAAATAATGCTGGAGATGGTTATGTGGTAGCATTTTTGGCACATAGAGCAAAATATAAAGTAAAAATTCTACAAATATCTAAAAATGATAAATTAATTGGTCCTGCCTTAAAAGCAGCTAAAATTTGCAAAAAATTAGGAATTATGACTTTGTCATATATTTCTGCACAAGAATTATTAGATAGCGACTTAATTATAGATGGGTTAATAGGAATAGGATTACATGGTACTGTAAATGAAGAGTTCAAAAAATTATTTTACCTCATAAATAATTGTCAAATACCTATATTATCTATTGATATTCCATCGGGAGTTAATGGAGATAGTGGAGAGGTAATTGATATAGCTATAAAAGCCAATGTTACAGTCACATTTATTGGCATTAAAGTTGGCATGTTACTAAGTGATGCACGGGATTATACTGGAGAAATAATTGTTAATAATCTTAATCTACCAAAAAAAATATTTGATCTTGTTCCTCCAAGTGGCGAAAAATTATGTATAGAGTTGGAAAAACATTTATTATCACCTAGAAAGCGTAATGTTCATAAAGGAAATTTTGGTCGTATTTTAGTAGTAGGAGGAAATCATGGAATGGGGGGAGCAGTAAGGATGACAGGAGAAGCGTTATTAGCTGTAGGAGCAGGATTAGTAAGTATTATAACACGTCCAATGAATGCTATGGCTATTAACATAGCACGTCCAGAAATATTATCTTATGGAATCGATTATGATTATAAGGCTATTTACCAATTGATAAAAAGAGCAAGTATAATAATAATTGGACCAGGTATGGGAACTTCGGTATGGAGTCAGCAATTATTTGATTTAATAATAAAATCTTCTGTTCCAATGTTAATTGATGCAGATGGATTAAATATTTTAGCAACACGTAAATTATATTCTGATAATTGGATTTTAACCCCACATTTATATGAAGCAGCTAGATTACTTAACGAAGAGAATGTATATGTTAAAAATAATAAATTGGAAGCTGCGAAAAAAATACAGAAAAAATTTGGAGGGGTCATTGTATTAAAAGGATCTGGTACTATTATAATAGGACAAGATAATCAAGTTGCAATATGTGATAATGGTAATCCTGGAATGGCAGTTGCAGGAATGGGAGATGTACTAAGCGGAATAATTGCTGGTTTATTAGCTCAGAATTTAAATTTTTTGGAAGCAGCTAAACTAGGCGTATTATTACACGCTATTGCAGGTGATCTAGTATCTATTAGAGATGGAGAAATAGGAATATCAGCAATGGATATTATTCCCATGTCTAGGTTTCTGGTAAATAATTTAAACAAAAGATAATAGTAATATTTGGACAAAAATATGCAATTAAAAATAAAAAAATCTCAAGCTATGAAAAACTTGGGAGCTATAATAGCTACACATTGTATTCCAGGAATCATTATTTATTTAAATGGTCCATTAGGCACAGGCAAAACTACTTTTGTTAGAGGATTTTTAAGAGGATTGGGATATATACACCATGTGAATAGTCCAACTTTCAATTTATTTGAAATTTACCAAATTAAAAATTGGACAATATGTCATTTTGATCTCTATCGCATTATTAATCCAGAAGAAATCATATATATAGGGGCCAGTGACTATTTTAATGAAAATAATGTTTGTTTATTAGAATGGGCCAAACATGGAGTACCTTTTATACCAAATGCAGATTTAATATGTGAATTTAGATTTTGCGAAGGTGAATCTGGTAGAATTGTTAATGTGGAGAGCCGTACAGTTAATGGAGACAATTTAATAACAGGATTGTTACAATATCAATAAAAAATATGAAGTTAAAATTACTGTTAATTTTTTTGATTTTAGGGAATACAGTATTTGCATCTAATGTGCAAATTACAGACTTCAATTACTGCGACTATAAAGATAAAATCAGATTGGTTTTCAAAAGTAATGATAAAATTTTATACAATATAAATTATTTGAATGATATATTAAAAATAAATTTTAATAAAACAATTATAAAAACAGACTTAAAAAATCAAATTTCATCAAAAATCATTAATTGTGTTAATGTTTTGCAAGCGGAAGAAAATATACATTTAGAAATCCAATTCAAAACTCAATTTAAAAATATGATTCATTTTTCTATGAATTCTCCTGAACGCTTAGTTATTGATCTATTTAAAGATAATGAGGTACGCGAAAAAAAAGAAATCAGTGATAACAATGAAAATACATTAATAAATATATATAATAAAGTACATCAATACTATGCACATCCAATAATTATTATTGATCCTGGACATGGAGGACATGATAGTGGAGCTATTGGTTACAGTGGAACACAAGAAAAAGATATTACTTTATCTATATCTAAAAAATTAAAAAATATTTTAAATAAAAGTAAAAAATTTAATGCTATTTTAACGAGAGATAGCGATATTTTTATTCCCTTAAGAAATCGCTTGGAAATTGCACATAAACATAAAGCCAATATGTTTATTTCAATACATGCGGATGCATATAAGAATCGTGATGCACATGGAGCTTCAATATTTGCTTTATCACCACAAGGAGCAACTAGCGAATCAGCACGTTGGCTAGCAGAAAAAGAAAATGAATCCGAATTGGGTAAAGCTATATTTGATAAAAATTATATATTGAAATCAGTATTGATTGATTTAACGCAAACAGCAACCATTAATTCCAGTTTAATAATAGGTGGATATATTTTAAATACTCTTTCAAATATCATAAATTTACATTCTAAAATAGTAGAACAAGCAAAATTTGTAGTACTGAAATCACCTGATATTCCTTCAATTTTAATCGAAGTAGGTTTTATTTCTCATGATATAGAAGAATTATTGTTATGTAATGATAGATACCAAGATGCAATTGCTAGTAAATTAGCAAAAGGAGTAGAATTATATTTTTCTAATCATAATTATAATAAATAGAGCTATCCATGAGAATAGAAATTTTAAATCCATATATTATTAATCAAATTGCTGCAGGAGAAGTAATAGAAAATCCGAGTTCAGTTGTTAAAGAATTATTAGAGAATAGTTTTGATGCTGGAGCTACTGATATTGATTTAGTAATTAAAGAAGGAGGAAAAAAACTGATTTATCTTCGAGATAATGGATGCGGAATATCTAAACAAGATCTCCCACTGGCTATTAAGAGACATGCAACTAGTAAAATTAAGACTTTAAATGATCTAAAAAATGTAAAAAGTTTAGGATTTAGGGGAGAGGCTCTAGCAAGTATTGCATTAGCTTCAAAGTTCGAAATAATGTCAAAAGTCTCTTCCGAAATAACCGGATGGAAAATTGTATCTGACAATAATATTTCTGAAAATATATTATATCCTTGTGCTCATACGTTAGGTACTACCGTAATAGTCAGGGATCTTTATTTTAATATGCCTGTACGTCGAAAATTTCTGTGCAATACCTATATCGAACATAAACGTATCTTAGATGTAATAACAAGTTTAATACTCTATCGATTAAATGTAAATTTTACATATAAAAATAATGATAAATTAGTTTGGAGTATATCTGCTGCATATGATTCACAAGATTCAATATTAAGAATAGGAAAAATTTTAGGAGAAAAATTTATTGATCATGCATATAATGTAGATACTAGCAATGGACATTCACTGCGACTACATGGTTGGATCTCAACTCCTGATTATACCAGAAATAAAGCTGATCTACAATTTTTATATGTTAATGGTAGAATTATTAGAGATAAAATTATGTCACATGCTATTCATCAATCTTATGCAGATGTAATCTTGAAACAACGTCATCCTATTGTAATATTAAATTTAGAAATTGATCCTTCCCTAATAGATGTTAATGTACATCCAACAAAATCAGAAGTCAGATTTTATGATAGTAAATTGATACACGATTTTATCGTATATGCATTAACGCATGTTTTATCAACTAAAAAAATAAAAAATCATGTTATATCATATGATAAAATCAATGCTATTAATTACAATATTAATCAAAAATCAACATCTACCTTAGATACAAGTATACATAATAAAATGGAAAAATTTTGCAAAATTGCAAATAGTCAACAGTATTATAAATATTCTGCCATTCCATGGCGGTGTCAAGATATGGATTTTGGACAAGCTATAACTCAAATTCATAATACTTATATAATATCTCAAAATAAAATAGGATTGATCATTATTGATGCTCATGCTGCTCATGAAAGAATAATTTATGAACGTTTAAAAAAATTATATTATTCATCAAAGATTATAAAACAAACTTTATTAGTACCAGTAAAAATATTATTAAATTCGAATGAAATAAATTGTATTGCAGATAATAAATCTATATTTGAAAAATTAGGATTTATTATTAATATAGTATCAAATTCTGCTATATTAATAAATGCTATTCCAAATTTGTTGAATAATATTGATATTGAAACACTAATGAAAGAAATTTCCGCAGAAATTTTAGAATTTGATAATTTTGATGGCATTTTAAACCAAATTAATAATAAAATTTTAGCAACTATTGCTTGCCATAGCAGTGTACGTGCAAATAGAAAATTATCTAATAATGAAATTAATTCTTTATTACGTGACTTAGAAAAAACTGATCGTAATTATCAATGTTGTCACGGTAGACCAACATGGATTCAATTTACAATAGATGATTTGGCAAAACTTTTTCATCGACAGTAATGATTTAGTTATTGTTAATTTTATTTAATAATTTATTTAAAATCAATAAATCTTCAAAAGCTTTCTTTTTCTCTTTTAGAGATCTTAAAAGATATGCGGGATGGTAAGTTACTAATACAGGAATTTTATTCTGCTGCTTCCCAAAGTAATAAATTTTACCTCGCAATTTACTTATTGGCATAGAATTATCCAACAAAAATTGTGCTGCAATTCTTCCTATTGCTACCAATATTTTTGGGTTTACAAAATTAATTTGATCTAGTAAATACATGGTACATATTTTGATTTCTTTTAATAAAGGATCACGATTATTTGGAGGGCGACATTTCAGAATATTAGTAATATACAAATTTTCTTTTTTTAAATTTATTGATTTCAGCATAGCATTAAGCAATAAACCAGCTTGACCTACAAATGGCTGTCCTAATTTATCTTCGTTTGCTCCTGGAGCTTCTCCTATCAACATTATAGAAGCAGTTTCATTTCCAGTTCCAAACACTGTATTTTTTCTAGTTTTATGTAAAATACATAAATTACATTGAGATACTTTAGTTTTAATCTGGTTTAAATTAATAATTTTATTACATTTTTTCTTCCACAATGTTATTCCCATACATTTTAGATAACGTTCTCTTTCTAACATATATTTTCACTCACAAAAAATTTCTAATAAATCATTTAAAAAATTTTGTCCATGTTCTGTGACAATTAATTTATCTTTGAATAATACAATTAATCCTAATTTATTAGCATAATACAATTTTTTTTTAAAATTTTTTATAGTATATCCTGTACATTTTTGCAAAAATTTATAACTTAATGGTTGATATAACCTTAAAACATTCATTAGAAAATCTATTGGTAATTTTTTTCCAGATATTATTTCTTGTTTAAAAATTAGTTTATCGGAATATATATATTTATTGGGATTTGATATTTTTTCATATCTTAAAATTTTATATTTACCCACACTCATTTTACTATGCGCACCTGCTCCAATTCCTATATAATCGCCATAAAGCCAATAATTCATGTTATGTCGAGAACAATAATCAATATGTATACTATAAGATGATACTTCATAGTGTTGGTATCCTTGTGCACATAAAAATTTTTGCCCTAAATATTGCATTCGAAAAATTTCTTCATCATCACAGTTTATATCAATATAATTAACTGTATATTGATATCTAGATATATGTGGGGGCTTAAATTGTACTATAATCTCCAAGTCTTTTAATGCACTTTCTATGCTTTGTTTAGGTATTCCAAACATAAAATCAACATTAAAATTCAAAACTCCAATGTTTTTAATCATATTTATCACTGAAATAGCTTTTTCTGGCGAATAATGTCTATTAATATTTTTAAGTATGTTAAAATCAAAACTTTGTATTCCAACTGAAAAACGGTTAATTCCTGCTTCTTTAAAAGAATATATATTCCAATAATCAATTGATTCAGGGTTTATTTCAAGAGTAATTTCAATTTCTACAGCAATCTCAAAATGTGTCTTTATTGTAGTAATAATTTTTTTCAAATATTTTTTAGATAGCAAATTTGGAGTGCCCCCTCCAAAGTAAATGCTTTTAATTGCACGCCTGTCTTTCCATTTTATTGATTCTTGATATATATCAAGAAGTAATTTATTCACGTAAAATTCTATTAAATTTTCATTTAACAAAGGAAATGAATTAAAATCACAATAATGACATTTAGTGAGACACCATGGAAAATGAATATATATAGATAATGGAATTTTTGATAGCATGAATAAAACAAATATTTTCTAGTACTTTAAAACTAAATTATATAAGTTATAATTATAAAATGATATATATATATAATACATTAACTAGAAGAAAAGAAAAATTTATTCCTATCGAAAAAAATAAAATCAAAATTTATGTTTGTGGATTAACTGCATATGATAAATGTCATATTGGACATGCTCGTATGTTTGTATGGTTTGATACTATTGTTAGATATTTACGTGCACTTAAATATGAAGTAATTTATGTACGTAATATTACAGATATTGATGATAAAATCATTAACAAAGCTAATGATCTTAATATTCCATATTCACAACTTACAAATAGAATTATAAATTCTATGCATGAAGAAGAGAGAAAACTCAATATAATTCCTCCTACTTTTGAACCAAGAGTAACCGAACATATTCAAGAAATTATTTCAATGATTCAAATTTTAATAGATAAAGGTTATGCTTATATTACTGATGACAATGATGTCTATTATCGCATTGAAAAATTCAAAAAATATGGAGAATTAGCACATAAAAATATAGAGTGCCTCTCAATAAAAACAAGAATAGATTTTAATATCAAAAAAAATAATTTACTCGATTTTGTACTATGGAAATCTGCAAAAGATAATGAACCATTTTGGTCTTCTCCATGGGGAAATGGGCGTCCTGGATGGCATATAGAATGTTCAGCTATGGCTCAAAAATATTTAGGAGCATATTTTGATATTCATGGTGGCGGAAGTGATTTACAATTTCCTCATCATCAAAATGAAATAGCACAGTCTGAAGCTGCAAATGGTTGTACTTTATCTAATATATGGATGCATGTCGGATTAATTAAAAATAATCATAGTAAAATGTCCAAATCTATAGGTAATTTTTATTCTTTAAATGAAATTTTAAAAATGTATCATCCCGAAGTACTCCGTCTCTTTATGTTAAGTAGTCATTATCGTAGTTCTATTAATTTTTCTCAGGAAATATTGGGGAAAATGGATGCAGCATTACGAAGATTGTATATTTCTTTATATAATTTATCTGTTTTACCTGATTTAAATTATGATGATGATTATCATGATGAAATATTTTATAAAAATTTTCATTCAGCCATGAATGATGATTTTAATACCCCTAAAGCAATTTCTATTTTGTTCACAATTATTCGCAAAGCAAATAAATATTTAAATATCAATTTACCTATGGCAAAATATTGGGGAAGATTAGCTAAATATCTAGCGAATACTTTAGGATTACTATTAGATAATCCTCATAATTTTGTTCCTTACAATAGTGCGAAAGATCAAGATGCTTTAATTCAAGATTTAATAATACAGCGTAATTTAAAAAGAAAAGAGAATAATTGGGAAGCTGCTGATGCTATTAGAGAATCTTTAAATAAAATGGGAATAAATATTAAAGATAATAGTGATGGAACCACAAATTGGTATATAGATATTAAGCAATATACTAAAAAATAACAAATGTATTATCTATGATAATAGAAATTTTCACTGATGGAGCGTGTCGAGGAAACCCTGGTCCGGGAGGATGGGCAGCTGTTTTATGTTATGGTGGACATATTAAAAAAATTAGTGGTGCAATATCCTTTACTACCAATAATAGAATGGAATTAACTGCTGTAATTAATGCATTAAAAATTTTAAAAAAACCAATGCAAGTAAAGTTAATTACAGATTCGCAATACGTTAAACAGGGCATTACTAATTGGATTACAAAATGGAAATGTAATAATTGGAAAAATAATAAAAAAAAATCAATAAAAAATATAGATTTATGGATGGAATTAGATTCTATAGTACAATATCACAAAATAACATGGTATTGGGTGAAAGGTCACAATAATTGTGAAAATAATATTTTTGCTGATAAATTAGCAAATGAAGCAATTGATGGATTGAAAATAAATGCGCCAAATTATAATTGATATAGAAACTACAGGATTAAATTATAGAGATGGACATCGTATAATTGAAATTGGGGCTATAGAATTAATAGATAGAAAATATACTGGGAAACAATTTCATAAATATATTAATCCTCAACGTCCAGTTGAAAATACTGCTTTTAATATTCATGGAATATCAAATAATTTTTTACTAGATAAACCATTATTTTCAAACATAATAGATGATTTCATTGAATTTATCACAGGGTCTGAATTAATTGCTCATAATGCTGATTTTGATATCAATTTTATTAATTATGAAATTGCATTAATTAATAATAAATTACTAAAACCGATTGAAAAATATGCAACAGTATTTGATACTTTAATACTTGCACGTAAATTATATCCAGGACAAAAAAATAGTCTTGACGCCATTTGTAAAAGATATCAAATAAAATTAGATAACCGCAAATTACATGGAGCATTATTAGATGCTCAATTATTAGCAAAAGCATATTTATTGATGACAGGTGGTCAAAGTAATTTATTCAATAATAATAATTTTTTACAAAACAAAAATAATAAAAATAGCACTTGTTGGAATGTGGCTGATTCAATTATTCTCTATTCGGATAATCAAGAAACGAAAGCTCATCAACAATTTATTACGTTTATGAAAGAAAATTATGGAATTAATCGTTGTATCTGGGATGAAAATGATTGCGAAGAACAATGAATGATATTGATTATTATACAACTAATTTGAATAAATATACACCTCCACCTTTTCTAATTCCAAGTGCACATTTATATTTTATACTTGATCCTGTATTTACTATAGTAAAAGCAAAATTATTTATTAAATATAATAAAAACACTGCACAAAAACCTAACACAATCACTTTAGATGGCATACATCTTAAATTACAAAAAATCAGTATAAATAGTATAGATTTATCATCAGATCAATATATATTGAACAATTCTACACTTACAATTTTAGATATACCTAACCATGATTTTATATTAGAAACAAAAGTGATAATCCAACCTAAATATAATCTAACATGTACTGGATTATATTTAAGTGATGAAAATTTTTGTACCCAGAATGAGCCTCATGGATTTCGTCGAATTACTTATTTTTTAGATAGACCTGATATTTTAACTAAATTTACTACTGTAATTACAGCAAATAAAAATAAATATCCTATACTATTATCAAATGGAAATTTATTATCAAATAAACTCACTAATCGTACTTTAACGGTTACATGGCATGACCCCTTTCCTAAATCTTCGTATTTATTTGCAATAGTAGCTGGTAAATTTGCATATTTGGAAGATTATTTCAAAACTATTTCAGGTAGATTAATAACTATAAGAATTTATGCTGATGTAAAATTATTAGATCAATTTAGTTATGCAATGTTATCTTTAAAGCAAGCTATGTCATGGGAAGAACAGAATTTTGGTTTAGAGTATGATTTAGATTTATATCAAATTGTTGCAATAAATGACTTTAATTTTGGTGCTATGGAAAATAAAGGATTAAATATATTTAATAGTAGATTATTATTAGCATCATCTTTAATCGCAACAGATGATGATTTTAAAAAAATTGCAGCTACTATAGCACATGAATATTTTCATAATTGGACAGGTAATCGTGTTACTTGCAGGGACTGGTTCCAAATTGGCTTGAAAGAAGGATTAACTACATTAAGGGAGCAATTATTTATGGAAGATGTATATGGATATTCAGTAAGTAGAATAGATACTGTAAATAATATATATAACAAACAGTTTCCAGAAGATGAGAGTCCTTTAGCACATCCTATCTTATTAAATTCATGTATAGAAATAGATAATTTGTATACTGTTACTATGTATTATAAAAGTGCCGAAATATTTAGAATGATAATGATGATATTGGGAAAAGAAAAATTTAAAGAAATTTTGATAGCATTCTTAACCAAATATGATGGAAAAGCTGTGACAATAGAAGATTTTATAGAAATTGTTGATGTTATTATTCAATTAGATTTCAAGCAATTTAAAAATTGGTTTACTTGTTATGGTAGTCAATTAATACATATTACCAATAAATTTTCCAAGAAAAATCAGAAATGTGATATAATATTCTCCCAAAAAAATAAAAATTCTACAATACTTCCTGTTCTTATTAAAATGAATTTTTTTTATCCTAAGACCAATACAATAATTTCTAAAACAGTTTTAATGAAACAAAGAAGCATGAAAATTTCTATAAATGATATTAAAGAAAAACCTATCATTTCATTTTTACAAGATTTTTCAGCACCTATAATAATTAAATATCAATATACTAATAAACAGTTAAAATTTCTTTGTAAACATGATACTAATTTTATTAGTCTTTATATTAATAAATTAAATTTTATAAAAAAAATAGTGAAAAAATTAACTACCAATAAATGTATTAAAAATACTATTGAGCCATTATTAGAAATATTTGATGATATTTTACAGTCTAAATATTTTACTAAACAGTTTATAGCTGTTATGTTACAATTCCCTACTACTCAATGGCTATTTCACAATACACAAAATATTAGTATTGAAGAAATATATGATATTTCTGAAAATATTAAAAAAAGTTTAGCTATTCAATTAAAAAATAATTTATTAGAGATTTATGAAGAGAACAATTCCCAAAAACAATATAATTTAAATCAAAATACTATTGGGGAAAGAGCAATAAAAAATATTTGCCTTGAATATCTTGCCTTGCTAAATGATTCAGAAATATTATCGATAATTACAAAACAATTACAATCATCAAATAATTTAAATGATACTTTAGCTGCTTTAAATATTTTAGCCAATTCTAATTATCATTCAAGAGAAAATGTATTGGAAAAATATTATCAATCTTGGAAAAACAGTACTCTTTTAATTAATAAATGGTTATCTATAAATGCAACAATTAATACAAAAGGTAATTTAAAAAGAATACTTAAATTATTACAGTATCCTGAATTCAATATTCATAATCCCAACAATGTATATGCTTTAATAGATAATTTTTGTAATCATAATTTTTATAATTTTCACATGATAGATGGAAGTGGATATCAATTCTTAATAACCCAAATATTAATCATAGACAAATTCAATCCAAATTTAGCAGCACATTTAGCAATACCATTAATACATAGCCATAAATTGGATAAAATCAGACATACTATTATTACAAAAAAATTATATAATTTAATAAACGAACCTATATCGCCTAACCTTTATGAAATAGTACAAAAAGGATTAAATCAATGTTCAAATATTAAATAAAAATAATATTGTTTATTGTATTTTATAATAACTTGGTTTTTTAAATAGGACAGTAAATACTAATCCCAATATTAATAAACAAGCACTAATGTACAAAGCATATGTTCCAAAATAAGCAAATATAAAAGGTCCAACAATACCTGCTACAGATAATGCAGTTAAAATTACTCCATAAATTTTTTCAATATTATCTGGTCCAAAAGCATCAGCTGTAAAAGCTGGAAGTGTTGCAAAACCACCTCCAAAGCATGATAATAAATAACAAGCAATTATCAAAAACAATATAATATCATTCACTACTGGTAAATAAATATATAAAATTGCTTGTGTGATAAACATAGCAAAGAAAGTATTTTTTCTACCTATTAAATCTGATATCCAAGCCCAAAATAACCTTCCAATTCCATTAAATATCATAGCTATGGCCATAATCAGCCCGCCCTTCATTGCAAGATCATCAATATTTATTGACCCTTTGATATTAAGTGCAATGATATTTTGTGCTAAAGGAGATAATTGAGAAATTAATCCTACCCCAACTGTTAGGTTCAAAAATAAAATACCCCACAATAGCCACCATTGATTTGTTTTTATAGCCTCAGAAAAAGTATATGATGAAGTCTCAGATATTCGAGAAATAGGTAAAATAAAACCATCCGGTATCCATCCAGAAGGTGGATTATCACTAAACTGAGATGAAACCATTATTAAAACAAAAAAAATGGCACTACAAATGAAAAGAGTATTTGCAACACCTAATACTATAATTAATTTCGGAGCTATCATTCCCATAAAAAAAGATCCTGCACCAAAACCCATAATAGCTAAACCAGCAATAAATCCACGTCTATCAGGGAACCATTTGATTAATACAGATATAGGAGTGACGTATCCTAAACATGCACCTAAACCTCCAAAAAAACCATATCCAATATAAAGCAATACAATACTGCCAATGTTAGCAGCTATTCCAGCTACTAACATTCCAATACTAAATAATATACCTCCAACAGTAGTAACAAATCTTGGTCCTTTTTTATTAATAATCCATCCAACAAAAGCTGACGATAATCCAAAAAACGCTAACAGAATCATGTAAGCTGCTTGTGTAGAAAGTTCACTCCATCCATATTCAATCATTAATGGTTTTTTAAATACTGACCACGCGTGTACTGTACCAAAACATAATTGCATTATTACTGTTGTTATAGCAATTAACCATCTCTTTTTTTCAAAAACAATTTTTGTATCCAAATTGCCTTCCTCGAAATTTAATTTTGTAATTTTGCTATTAAGGCTGCGTAAAATGCACTAGCACGTGATAAATGCTCAACGGGACATGCTTCATTAGGGGCATGAGCATATATTTCATTACCTGGACCAAATCCAATACATGAAATGTCACTATTCATTCCAGCAATAGCAACTCCGTTTGTACTGAAAGTCCACTTATCAATTATAGGAGTACTTTTGAATAAACCTTCATACGCACTTACAGCATACTGTAACCATGGAGAATTTTTATCTAAGACCCATGTAGGAAAATACTTATCTGTAGAATATATTTTGCCAGTGTATGCTTTCTCTTCGTAACGTAAAATTCTCACTTCAGCATCTGGATAACCTGCAATTATGGCAGCTTCTTTAATTTCTCTTACAGCATCTTCCCGTGTTTCTCCTGCAGTTAATCTACGATCTAATTGTATCGAAGCACTATCTGGTACAGCACATTGAGAAGGGGAAGAAAAGAAAATTTGGGTAACTGCTATACTGCCCTTACCTAAAAAATCATCGTTTTTAAGACGAGTATTTAATTTTTCGATTTCTAATGCTATTTTAGAAATCTTATATATAGCATTATCTCCTCGTTCTGGTGCTGATCCGTGACAAGAAAGGCCACCTATTTCAATCATGATTTCCATCCTTCCTCTATGACCACGATAAATATTCATATTAGTTGGTTCAGTAATTACTACTATTTCAGGTTTAATTTTTTCTTCTTTAATTAAATATTGCCAACATAATCCATCACAATCTTCTTCCATTACTGTTCCAGTAAAATAAATAGTGAAATCTTGATTTAGATTAAGTTCTTTTATTATTTTGGCGGCATATACCATAGACGCCATTCCACCTTTTTGATCAACTGACCCCCGACCCCATACTTTACCATCTTTGATATGTCCATCAAAAGGATCAAAATTCCATAGAGATAAATCTCCGGGATAAACTGTATCTATATGTGCATCAAAAGCTACTACTCGTTTTCCATTACCAATACGACCTATAATGCTTCCAAGTCCATCAATTTTTACTTCATCAAAGCCAACTTTTCTCATTTCACTAGCTATGACATCAATAACATCTTTTTCTTTTGTTGAAAAAGATTTAGTTTTAATCATTTTAACTAAAAAATTTGCAATTTCGTTTTCATATTGAGCAGCATACTTATTAATAATTGTATATAATTCATTCATTTATCATACCTCTTTAATATTGATTATTAAAATATCATAAGATAATTAAAATCTTTCCCATAACTTATTAGATAATTCTCTACTTTTAGCAAAAATCATTTCTTCATCCATAGGAATCACTAATTTTCCATTTTCCATTAAAATTTTTCCATTAATGATAGTGGTCTTAACTTTTGCTTGTTGAGCAAATCCAAATACTAAATGACCCAATATTGTACGATTGTCGAATGGAGTAGGTGGATCATAATCAACAACAATCACATCTCCAACATAACCCTCAGCAATAATACCAATTTTTGTGTCATTCCAAATACGGGTTGCGATATTAGGGTTATTAACAAAAAGAGTATTAGTCACTTCCATAAATCCACAAGTTGGATTATTAGCCCTTAAATGTTGTACCCACATTGATGATCTTAATTCTTCTAACATATTGACTGTCATTGCATCTGTGCCTAATCCTACTTTTATACCAAAATTCTGCATTTTCAAAATATCAGCGACACCTACGGCATTATTCATATTGGATTGAGGATTATGCACTACTATTGTGTCTGTTTTAGACAATAATTCAATTTCATTATCATCAAGATGTATACAATGGGCAGCAATAGTATTACGTCCTAAAATACCATGTTCATATAATCTCTGTACTACTCTTTTCCCACATATTTTAATAGTTTCTTCTTGATCAGAGATAGCTTCTGCTACATGTATATGTACGCCGGTTTTTAAATCATTGGATATTTTTGCTACTCTGTTTAAAGTATCTTCAGAAAGCGTAAAAGATGCATGTAATCCAAACATAGCTTTTAATTGGTTATCGTTTATATTTTTACAATACTTTATAAATGATACATTTTCTTCTATTCCTAAATCAGTAATTTTTTGACCATCACGATCTGATAATTCATAACATAGACAGCCTCTCAATCCTGTATTTTTGATAGCTTCAGAAATTTTTTGCAGTGACCCTTCAATCGCATAAGGACTAGCATGATGATCAATAAATGTAGTAGTTCCACAACGAATAGCATGTAAAAGCATTACCATAGTACTATAATAAACATCATCAAGGGTTAATTTTTTGTCTAGTCTCCACCATAAATTTTCTAAAACTTCTCTAAAACTACTGGATGGCACAGTTTTGTATAATCCTCTAACCATTGTACTATAGAAATGCATATGAGTATTGATCATACCGGGCATTATTATTTTATTATCAGCATCAATAATCCGATCAGCTAATATTTTACAAGGTATATTCTCATCTATAATACTTTTTATTATCCCATTTTCTATTAATACGGAATGCTTAGGTAACACTTTACATGGATTACCAAACGTTACAACAGTTCCATTTTTAATTAATAATGTACTCATAAATTTCCTCTCATCTCTTATAATATTAACATTCAGATAATAATTCCATTTCATAGCTATTACGATCTTTCATATACAAAGCTTTTGCAAAACATTTCTGTGTACACAAAGAGCACCCAATACATTTAGCTGGATCTATAACCGGAATTTTATTTTTATCTAAAGTAATAGCAAGATACGGACAGCGTGTACAATTTCCACAATGTTGACATAATTCAGAGTAAACTGCAGATATTTTCTTTTTTGCATTCAAATCCATAAATCCAGTGATAGGTGAAGGCAAAGCACAACCAATAAGTTCTTGTACAGAATTAAACCCTCTATCTTTCATTAAATAACTAATACCTGAATGTAAATGTTCTATGATATTAACACCATACTTTAATACAATTGTACAAAATTGCACAGTTTTTACACCTAATGCTAAAAAATCAGCAGCATCTTTGTAATCCATAGGACCGCCATTCCCAGAAATATTCACTCCTAATGATGAAACATTTGCCAATGTTAAATAGCTGATATTTTTTACTCCCATTCCTGACATCCCTACTACTATACCTTCTTCCCATGTAGTTTTATTACCTTTTCTAAAAGCCACAGTTGGGAATGAATTAGCTAAAGTAACACCTGCATATTTATGTGGATATTTATTTAATATTTGTTTTATAGCACTAATAATAGGATAAATTGAAGTAACTGCTGCTGTTAATTTAAATAATTTGGGAATATTTTTATCTCCCACTTCCATAATCCAATCAATAATTTTAGCTGTTAATTTAGCATTTTGAGAAACTATATCTCCTTCTGTTCCATCTCCACCCTGAGGACAGGATAGACTATATTCAATTCCCATGGCACCTGCACGTTCTAATTTAATAGTATTCATTTGCCATTGTTTTTTATCATTTTCATCATTTCCAGTTACTGGACCACCAGTAGATCCCATAGTTAACCTATCTGGATATTCAATAACTAATTTTTCAATTTCACGACACATTCTATCTAATGAATGACCTGATACATTGTCACAGTTAGCATATGTATCTCCGTTGTAAACAAACATATATTCTGCTGGAATATGAATAGGAATATTATCAAAAGCTGTTTTCATCACTCCTCCAGCCCAACCAGCTTCATAAGCTTTTTTCATATTATCATATCCATCAGATGATGGTGCGGCTGATAAAATAAAAGGAGAAATAATTTCACGACCAAAAAAATCGGTTTTTAAAGACACTGGACATTCTTGCCAGCCCCGCAATTTTGTATAATTTTTTACATTATTCTTTACAATAGAATCTTGTTTATTCAAAAATGCATGTACTTTATCTGCTGCATTTTTTCCACTAGCGACAGCTTCCACTACCGTAGTAGGTCCATTTATTACATCGCCAGCATAAAATATACCTTTATCTGAAACACAATTTACAAATGAAGTTTTGTTCCCAATTGCTTTTATTATTAAATCATATCCTTTAATACTACTTTTAGTTCCTGGAATAATTAATTCAGGATTAAATCTACCGCCACGAGTAAAGTTTAATAATGCTGTTTGCATTGTAAAAGTATGATCAATTTCTTTGGATATAGAAGTAACAGTTGTTTTGCTAATAATTACTGCATTGTCATTAAGTAACATTTGTCGTTCATGATCAGTTAATGGCATATCACAATTTTTTTCTAGACATATTAAGTCAATTTCTGTTGCTCCATATAAACGCGCCATACTAACACAATCTGCTGCTACTGCACCTCCTCCTATAACAGCTACTTTTCGCATACATCGCTTATATTTTTCAATATTTTCCAAAAATTCCATCCATGTTACAGTATGTTCTTCACCTGGAATACCTAATTTAATGTCTGTATCCAATCCTACACATACTATGACTGCATCGAAGTCATTTTGTAATAAAATTTCAGGAGTCTTAATATCTTGATTGAATTTAAAGTTAATGTTTCCAAGAGTTTTCAAAAACTCAATATCTGTCTGTAATATATTTTTATCTAAACGAGTATCAGGTATATAATTACATGCTCCCCCAGCTAATAATTTTTTTTCAAATATTTCTACAGTATATCCTAATTGTGCAAGCACACTTGCAGAACCTAACCCGGATGGGCCTGAACCAATTACAGCTATTTTTTTATTTATCAGTTTTTTATTATGAAAGGATGGTAAACAATTTAAATTCTTAGCTTTATTAATAATAGAAGATTGGATTTTAGGAATATTGAGTGGAGAGTCAAATTCTTTATGAGTACAGTGAGCCATACAATGATAATCTGGACATACTGCTCCACATACTCCTCCTAGTGGATTACTACTTAAAATAATCCCCGCAGCACGCTGATAATCTATATTATTACCAAGTTTTGCTGCGATAATAAAATCGGCGGGAGAACAATGTACTGGACAAGCATCCCTACACGGCTTTTCTTCACAAAATTCACATCGGTTTATTTCAGACAATAACTGCGCATCTGTAAAAAATTTTGTCATTATATATTACTCCTTTACTTTTTTGTCTTTAAAAAGTGATAAAATAATAGCTTCAGAGGTAGCTGGCATCGGTAATTCAATGCTCTCATTATCGGTAGTAGCAAGGACAGATTTTAAGGCATTACGAATTGCAAAATATACAGCTTCTCCATAAATCAAAGGAGGTTCTCCTATAGCTTTACTTCCAAAAACACTAGAATATGTTAAATCTTTTTCTATAAGTTCAATATCAAAAATTTCTGGCAAATCTCTAAATGAAGGAATCTTATATGTAGAAAGATCTTTTTCCATATAACTACCATTACAGTCAAATTTCATTTCTTCCATAGTACAATATCCTGCTCCCTGAAAAAATGCCCCACAAATTTGTCCTTTATCTATAGATTGATTCAATGAATGTCCACTTTCATGTAAAATATGTACTTCCAATAATTTATTCATTCCAGTTAAAATATCAACTTCTACTATAACAGAAGCTATTCCAAATAAAAAATAATAAAAAGGTGATCCTTGCATTTTTGATCCGTCAAAAAATATATCAGGCGTACTATAATATCCATGTGCTCCTAAACTAATTCTATTTAAATATGCTCTCTGTACTAATTCGGTGAAAGAAATTTTTATTTCCGGATAACGATAATCAAAAACATTATTATCTTCAAAAACCATATATTCAACATTAGGAATTATTTTGTCACATTCAACACGATTTTCAGAACATATTTGTGATTTACAGAAAGATAATTGTTGACACACAATTTTTTCTCTGAGTAAATCTACTGCAAATTTTCCTAATCTCATCTTTATTTTCTTGACAGCATCAAGAGCAGCATTACCATTAAGATCAGTTCCTGTAGATGCTGCAGTTGGAGATGCATTTCCATTACGTTGTGTATTAGAACTTTCCATTCTAATCTTATTTATATCTATACCAAATTCACGTGATACTATTTGAGCTACTTTGGTATTCACTTCTTGTCCCATTTCAATGCCACCATGACTCATAGAAATTGTCCCATCAGAATAAACCCAAATCAATGCAGTTGCTTGATTAAGAGGGGTAAAGGTAAATGAGATTCCAAATTTTACAGGAATAATACCAATTCCACGCTTCATATATTTATTTTCTTTATTAAAAGAATCAATACTTTTTAATTTTTTTTCATAATCAATTTTTTCTTTTAAACGTAACATTAATTCATGGTGAGAAGCTTCGTGTACAATTTGACCAAAATGAGTATCGTTGCCGTTTTTATAAAAATTAATTTCACGTACTACAGTTGGATCAAGATGTAATTTAACGGCTATATGCTCGATCACATTTTCAATAACAAATATTCCTTGTGGAGCTCCAAAACCACGAAATGCAGTATTTGGAGGTAAATTAGTTCTACAGGCTTTTCCTATTATTTTAGCATTTGGAATATAATAAGCATTATCTGCATGAAACATAGCTCTTTGTACTATAGGTATAGAAATATCAGTAAATGCTCCTCCATTAGCACAAAATTCAACTTCATATGCCAAAATTTTGCCAGATTTATCAATTCCCACTTTATAACGAGCACGAAATGGGTGTCGTTTGCCAGAAAAAGAAATATCTTCTGTTCTTGTAAGCTGTAATAATACTGGACATTTAAGACAATAAGCAGATAATGCAGCTAAACAGCTCCAAATTGTTGCTCCCACTTCTTTACCACCAAAACCTCCTCCTAATCTTCTAACATCTACGGTTACATCTTTACTTTTCAAGCCTAATATCCTGGCAACAACTTCTTGAACTTCAGCCGTATTTTGTGTTGAAGCATAAAGCGTAATATTGTTATCATCTCCTGGCATTGCTAAAGTACGATGTGTTTCAAAATACACATGTTCCTGTGCCCCAGTATTACATACTCCACTAAATGTGAGATATGAATTTTTAAAACCTTTTTCAATATCTCCATGAACAATTTGACAAGGATCTACATAATAATTACCAATAGAATCTGCTTCATCTATAGAAAAAATTGCAGGCAATTTTTCATATTCTATTTTGACTGTCTTTGCTGCTCTAGCTGCTATTTTACGTGTTTTAGCCACTACTAATGCGATTGGTTGTCCTACATAATATACCTTATTTGTTGCTAAAAGTGGTTGATCTTTAACAGTATGACCTATTTGATTTTCTCCTGGAATATCTTGAGCACATAAAACAGTTTTTACCCCGTCAATTTTGAGAGCATTACTAACATCAATACTAATTATATTAGCATGGGCGTATGCACTAAACACTGGTTGAGCATAAAATATATCACTAAAATTAAAATCGTCTCCAATATATTTAGCAATACCCCTAACTATTGCATCACCACTCAAGTGATGAGGGTCTTTATATAATTGTTTCTTTTGCATATAAATTCCAGCCTTAAACAATTTTAGAAAAATGTTTTTTTAAATGATTTTTCATTAATAATAATCTATATTCTGAAGTTCCTCTTACATCACTTATAGGTGAAAATTCTGATGCAAGAATATCTATGGCTGAAGAAATATTATTCCAATTCAGTTCTTTTTTAATCAAAAAATCACTTGTTTTAACAGCCAAAACAGGAATAGCTGATACTCCACCTAAAGCTAAATTACAACTTATTATTTTATTATTTCTTACATTGAGATTGATGCAAGAATTTATTGTTGCAATATCCATTACCATTCTCTTAGAAGTTTTCTCGAAATTACAATAATTACGTTGAAAAGGAATTTCAATAGCACTAATAATTTCAGAATTTTTGTCTAATGCAATATTTTTATATTCTTTGAAAAAATCTTTAAGTTGAATTTTGTATTCATTATTTTTACTTTTAATTACTACAGTACTTCCTAATGCTAATAAAACACAAACACAATCTGCTACAGGAGATGCATTAGCAATGTTTCCGGCAAGAGTAGCAATATTTCTAATTTGGTGAGAAGCTAATTTACTGATAGCTGAAATTAATACCGGAATATGATGTTGAATAATAAGATTCTGCTGTAATTTATAAAAATTAGTATTTCCACCAACAATCACCATATTATTTTCATGTTTAATAAAATCAAGAGAATTTATTTTGGATATATCTATCAAAATTTCAGGCCAAAGATCTCTTATATTTCCTTGCACCATTAAATCAGTACCACCATTAATAACACTGAATCTCCCTTTAAATTCAGACATCAAAGAAAATAGTTCAGAATAATTATTTGGAATAAAATAATGCTTACATAAATCTAATGTATGGAATTGTCTATTTACTAAAATGGCTTTTTTCGTAAAATTTTTTAATTTTTTTTGAACATTAAATGCATAATCCGGAACTAATTTATTAGAAAAATCATTATTCTTCATTTTATATATAACTGATAATACAGCATCATTAATAAATTTATATCCAGTACAACGACACAAATTACCTTCCAAGGATTCGCTAATATCATCATTTTCTGGATTTGAATTATTTACTAACAAACAGTATATGGACATAAGAAACCCTGAAGTACAGAAACCACATTGTACTGCATGTTTTTCAAGCATTTCTTGTTGTATAATATGAAGTTGTTTACCTTGATTTAATCCTTCTACGGTAATAATATGATTACCATGTAAACGAGATGCCGGTAATATACATGAATTAACTGCTGAATAGCAAAAATCATTTTCATTAATCCAGCGGCCTAATGCAATAGTGCACCCACCACAATCACCTTCATTACATGGCTCTTTTGTTCCAGTTAAATAAAGTTGTTCCCTAATGACTTTCAGAGCTGAAGATTCTGGATTTATTAAAACTTGGACGAATTTATCATTAATATAAAATTCAATTTCCAAGCCACTAGCAGTAACCTCTGTATTATTATTCATTATTTTATATGACATATAAAAACTATTTAAATTAAATTAATTATGCATAATATATGTATCAAAATTATTTGACAGAAAATATTCTTATTTTATTTATTTAGTCCAATTTCTGCATTAAATTCTTCAATTAATTGATCGAAATAATCTATTTCATTTTCTTCAATACTTTCCCAGAATTTAGGACTCCATAATTCTCTCAAATCATCAGATGATTTACCTTGTTGTTCAACCCATGTAAAATATTTAAGATTATGTATAGCTTTACGATCTCTATATCCTAGTTCTTTGTAATTTTCTATTCCTTGCTTAGAAATACCAACTGCAAAGTCAACAGCCGCATGAATGGAAGAATACTCACCATATTGTTTCTCATATTCATTTAATCTAGAACTATATAGATCCATAGAATCTGTAAAAATGGTGAAAATAATATCATTTTCATCTAATTCATAATACTTAGCAGTTTTTATACAAGATAATAAATTACATACTCCTGATATTCCTAATAATGATAATTTATTAATCTCATTCTCGGTAATTCCTTGTAATTTCAAAAATTCCATGCCGTGTAATTCATTAAATAAACGAATAACCCTAACACAATCATGATCATCAATTGCAGCAACTGCATCTGTATTTCGTACATTGTGAATCCATGGAATGTGTTTATCTCCTATACCTTCTATTCTATGATCTCCAAATCCATTCATTAAAATAGTAGGACATTGCAAAGCTTCAGCCACAACTATTTTTAGATTAGGATGTTGTTTTTTTAGAAAATCTCCAGCAGCTATTGTCCCAGCTGAACCACTCGAGGAAACATACGCTGCAATTCTGGCATTTTTATTATCAATTTCCTCAATGAAATATTCTTGAATGGCATGTCCGGTAACATTATAATGAAAGATAGTATTGCCAAATTCAGCAAATTGATTAAATATAAAATTTTTAGAATCGATAGCTAGCTCATTGCATTTATCATAAATTTCTTTCACGTTGGATTCTGTTCCAGGTGTAGCTATAATTTCTGCTCCAACTTGTTTTAGCCAGTCAAAGCGTTCTTTTGACATTCCTTCTGGTAAGATAGCAATTCCTCTACATCCCATTAAAGCGCTGTCAAATGCTCCTCCACGACAATAATTACCAGTAGATGGCCACACAGCTTTATGTACAGTTGGATCGAATTCACCACTTACAATACGAGGGATGAGACAACCATATGCTGCTCCAACTTTATGCGCACCTGTAGGAAAATATTTCCCAACCAATCCAAAAATTCTGGCTTTTATTCCCGTGATACTTCTAGGAATTTCAATAGCATTAACACGACCGAATAATTTATTATTAATATCGTTCTTCCAATTTATACGAAATAAATTAAGAGGATCGATTGCGTTAATATCTATCTTCTTCAATTTATTTTTAATTTCATCAGATACCAAATGTGGCGATTGTAGCTGCTTGAAAGTAGGAACAATTATACCGTGTTTTCGAAAATGTTTGGCCGTTATTTTTCTCGTTTCTTTATTAATAGTTTTTATAATCTTTGACATTTATTCCTCTCTAAATTTAAAAACCCCACAATCACATATAATACGTTAATACATAATTTACAAAACTATAATAAACAATACATTAAATTAAAATAAAGTTCGTTTAGTGTTTTCCATAATAATTTTTTCAAGAAAATCAAAAGGATTATTTATACGAGATAAATAAATCATCGCAGCAATTACAAATGGTTTAAAACTTGCTTCATGATAAGTATCACTACGATATTTTTCAAAAATATCTTTAGATACTTCTCCTCTTTCACAACTTACACCAGTAATATCAGCTGGTAAACAATGCATATACAATGCAGAACTATTCTTAGTATTCAACATATTATTATTGTTGCATTCCCAATTGTTGAATTTTGCATTATTTGCTAAACACTCTTGTTCTAAATTATTTAATCCTACTTTATCTTTTGCTTTTAGCAAATTAGTGCGTTGTTCCATTACCTTAAATGGAGCCCATGATTTTGGATAAACAATATCAGCATTATAAAATGCTTCTTGCATATCATTAACTACAGTGAATTTACCGCCGCTATTATTCGCATTATTATGCGCTATATTAATTGTCTCAGGTAATAAATCATATCCATCTGGATGAGCCAAAACCACATCCATACCAAAACGAGTCATAAGCCCAATTATCCCTTGAGGTACTGATAATGGTTTCCCATAACTTGGAGAATAAGCCCAAGTCATTGCTAATTTTTTACCACGTAAATTATGAATTCCGCCAAAGTAGTCTGTAATTTTTATCAAATCAGATAAAGTTTGGGTTGGATGATCAATATCTGATTGTAAATTAATAATAGATGGTCTATGATGTAAAACTTTTTCTTCAAAACCTTCTTGAATGGATTGGCTGAATAATCTTTGATATCTATCTCCCTCACCTAAATACATATCATCTCTGATTCCAATAGTTTCTGCCAAAAAAGACAACATAATGGCTGTTTCTCTTTCAGTTTCTCCATGAGCTAGTTGAGATTTATTTTCATCTAAATCTACTAATCCTAATCCCAAAGCATTTACAGCAGAAGCAAAACTAAATTTTGTACGAGTAGAATTATCTCTAAAAATAGATATTCCGATTCCTGCATCAAAAGCTCTAAATGATTTCCCAGATTTATGTAAATTTTTGAAAATTTGTGCAACTTGTATAACAGCCTCTATTTCATCCTTAGATTTTTCCCACGTCAATAAAAAATCTTTGCAATGAAGGTCTAATTTTAATTCTCTTAAATTTCCAATGATTGTTCTATAATTATCATGACTATTCACTTTCTTTCTCCTTCACACTGTAAAAATTACTAACACGTTCTATTGCATCGATTATTTGTTGGTATCCAGTACAACGACACAAATTACCGATCAATGCTTTTCTGATTTGTTCTCTTGTAGGATTATTATTTTTTAAAAGAAAGGCATGTGCAGTCAATACCATACCAGGGGTACAAAATCCACATTGTATTGCTCCAGCATCTATAAATGCTTGTTGCAAAGGATGTAAGTCACCATTTTTCTTTTTCATTCCTTCAATAGTTAAAATTTTACTGCCTATAACATCTTTAACTTTTTTACGACAAGCGCGAATAGGATTATTGTTCATCAGAATAGTACATGCTCCACACACGCCTATACCACATCCGTTTTTTGTCCCAGTTAAATTTAAATCTTCGCGTAAAAAATCCATTAGCAATTTTTCATTAACTAAACTGTCTATTACAATATCTCTATGATTAATTTGAATTATCATCTATCTTGACCTTTATTGGTAATTTAAAATAGCGTTTCCCAGTAGCATTGTATATTGCATTTGCAATAGCAGGTGCGATTAATTCCAATGATGGTTCTCCTATTCCTTTGGCTTTAGCCAGTGTGTTAGGGTCATCATTTTCAATGATAATTCCAGTGATTTCAGGAATATCTGTAGCTCTGGGAATTTTATAATTATGAAAATTATTTGTTACAATACGCCCATTTACAATTTTTACTTCTTCGTGTAAAGCAAATCCAATTCCTTGAGCAATACCACCATAATATTGGCCTAATACCATAGATGCATTAATTGCTTTTCCAACATCATGTGCTGCTACAATTTTCAACAATTTTACCTTTCCAGTAATTTTGTTGACCGAGAGTTCCACAGCTTGACATCCATATACCCAGGTAAAATATGCAGATCCTGTCCCCTCTTCTTCATTCCATGAAACATTAGGAGGTTGAAATAAACCAAAAGCATACGGATATATTCGTTCTGAAAACATAATATTTATAACATCATTCCAATGAAGTTTATTAGCAGATTTTTCAATATATAAATGTTCATTTTTAAAAATTATATCGTTCACGTCACAATTAAATTTCGATGATATAATAGAAGATATCAATTGTTTTAAATTTCTAGCGGCAACTGCTAAGGCCCCTCCTGCCATTAATATTCCTCGAGACGCAACACAAGGACCCCCATCTGGAATAACGGAAGTTGACGATTTAAGATAACGAATTCTTTCTTTTGGGATACCCAATTCAGATGATAAAAGCAAAATCATTGCAGTTTCTAATCCTTGCCCATTTTCTTGATAACCGACTTCTAATAAAATGGACCCATCAAATTGAACATTAATTATTGCTGAACAAAAATCCTTACCCTCTGCACCTAAACTCATCCCTCTATAACTATTAGCAATCCCTATACCGTACAACTCATCTCCTACACTATTTCCATGAGAACATTTTAAATATTTATTATGAAAATCAATTTCATCCAAAACAGATTGAAGTACTTCCTTGCTACTTACGATGTGATTATTCAATTTTTGTCCGGTAATTGTAGTGCTATTCTGAATTACAAGATTTATTTGACGCATTTCTATAGCTGGAATACCTATTTTTTCAGCTGCAATATCTATTATCTGTTCTATAGCAAAATTTACTTGAGGTGATCCAAATCCACGCATAGCACCTGTAAAAACATTATTAGTATAAACACCATATATATCACATTGAACATTATCTATTGCATAAGGACCACAACACTGTACTGCAGATCTCCAAGTAACAAATGGAGTCATTGAAGCATATGCGCCTCCATCGGCTAATATTTTACATTCTACAGCCTTTATTTTGCCATCTTTGGTAATACCAACTTTATAATCCATAATATAGGGATGCCGTTTATAACTTTCTTTCATTGACCATTCACGGGAATAAGTTAGTTTAACAGGTTTACCTGTTAATTTGGCACATAGAGCAACACGAGCACAAATGATATTTGCTGTATCATCTTTACCACCAAAACCTCCACCTAATGGGACTCCCTTAACTTCAACATCGGATAAATTTATTCCTAATATAGCCGCAACATATTTTCTAGCAGTAAAATGATGTTGTACTGTACCATAAATTTTCATCACACCATCATCATCAGGTATGCATATTGCACTTTCTGGTTCAATATATGCATGTTCAATAAATTGTGTTGTGAATCTATGTTCAATAATATGATCAACTTTAGAAAAACTATCAATTATATTGCCATTACGTATTTTATGATGCACAATAATATTGTTACTTTTATCTTCATGTACTAAATTAACCTTGTCATAAAAAGCTTCTTCAACATCTAATAGGGGATGTAATTCAGTAGCATCAACAATAATTTTTGTCGCAGCTTCTATAGCTTGTTCACGTGTTGTAGCAATAACAAGAGCAATAACATCTCCTTGATAACGAATTTTGTCACTGGCAAGAAGATTATGATCTTTAATTAGATGTCCATAAATAATTTTACCTGGAACATCTTTAGAAGTAACAATACAAATTACCCCAGGGCATTTTTCAGCTATAGATATATCAATAGAATTTATTTTAGCATGTACATGATTAGTATACACTGGTATAGCATAAAGCATTCCATTAAATTTTAAATCATCAGTAAAACGCGCCTCACCAGTAACTTTTCTATGTGCATCATTGCGCCAACTATTTTTATAAATTTTTGTCATATTTTCTCAATAAAATAATAAAATTTTTTGATTAATCTTTTGTGTGACACAATTCACCCATTATATACGTTGCTCGGATGGATCTATCATCTCCTAATATCATTAAATTAAACAATTTCTCAGTCAATAATTTAGAATATTTCATTTTATTAGCTATTAATGCAGTGCTGTTCAAATCTAACACAACAAAATCAGCTTCTTTACCAACAGAAAAATTACCCACTACATTATCAATCGATAACGCTTTTGCATTACCTAATGTCATATGATAAAAACCATCCAATGGAGAAAGTGCTACATCTTGTACAGCAGCAACTTTATAAGCTTCGTCTAATGTTCTTAACATAGAAAAACTTGATCCACCTCCAACATCAGTTCCAACACCAATTCTCACATTATAGTGTTTCGCTTTACCGATTGCAAATAATCCACTACCTAAGAAAAAATTAGAAGTTGGACACCATGAACATACCGTTTCTGTATCAACAAAACGTTGAAATTCGCGACTACAACAAAATACGGCGTGAGCATATATCGATTTATTCCCTAATAAATTATAATGATCATATATGTCAACATAATTTTTACTCCAAGGGAAAAGTTCTCGTACAAATTTAACTTCATTTTTGTTTTCAGAAATATGAGTTTGTAAATAAGTTGAAGGAAATTCTGCCTTTAAAGCAGCCGCTACTTCTAATTGTTCTTCTGAAGATGTAATAGCAAACCTAGGAGTCACTGCATATAATAATCTCCCCTTATTATGCCATTTTTTAATTAAACGTTTAGATTCAATATAAGATGTTTTCGGTGTATCTAATAAATAACTAGGAGCATTTCTATCCATCATAGTTTTTCCCGTTATTATTCTCATATTTAATTTATTGGCAGCTGCAAACAAAGCATCCGCGGCCACTTCATGCACCGTTGAATATACAGCAGCACTTGTAGTTCCATTACGCAATAATTCTAATAAAAAGAATTCAGCTATTTTTTCAGCATATTGCTTATCACCATATTGTCCTTCAGCAGGGAAAACATATTTTTCTAGCCAATCTAATAATTGTTTACCATATGATGCTATTACTTCTGTTTGAGCGTAATGAATATGAGTGTCAATTAATCCTGGTATAATCAAATTATTTCCATAATTAATTATTTCTGTATTTTTAGGTAAAGTTCTTAATAAAATTTCTGCTGGTCCTAAAGATTTTATAATGCCTGATTCTACTACAAGTAATCCATCTGATAAATATTGATAACAAGAAGTATCGTCTAGGTCACCTGGAGCCGAAAAAAAATGAAAAATTTGTCCACGAAAAGCTCTAATTTTTTTATTTCCTGTATTATCCATAGTTACGTTCTCATTGTTTATTCAATATTTATATTTGGCATTTAATTTCTATGAAATTTACATTCATCAAAGTAAAACATAACGTGCCACTATTAAAACAGTGAAAATATACATTATCCAATGAACATCTTTGTGTTTTTTTTGAAAAATTTTCAATAAAACATAATATATAACTCCACCAGACACACTATCAGCAATATTAAAAGTAAAAGGCATTAATGCCATAGCTAAAATAGATGGGAATGAATCGCTAAAATCACTCACGGCCAAATATTTAGTAACACTTGAAATCACCATGATACCTACAATAATCAATGCAGGTGCTGTAGCAGATGGAGGAATCATTAAAAATATTGGACTTAATATCAATGCTAAAATAAAAAGGATTCCAACAGTGATTGCTGTGAGTCCCGTACGCCCACCAGCTCCTATTCCAGCTAAAGATTCTAGATAATAAACAAAAAATGGAATTCCTAAAAATGATGCTATACATACCCCAATAGAATCAACTAACATTGCTTTTTTTGTGGAATTTATATTATTTTCATTAGCAATATCATTCATTCCTATTTGTGAAGTTACTGCCATTAAATTTGTAGAATTATCCATTAATCCAATGAATGCAAAAATACAGGAAACTGAAATTACACTAGCATTAGTGATTAATTTTTTTAATATTGCAATATCGAATGTTAAACCATCAAAATATGTAATGCTATGCAAATTTGATTTACTAAAATTTAAATTATCTATATTGGTAACACCCATTGGAATCCCTATAATAGTTGTGAGTATTAAACCAATTAAAATAGCACCATTAATTCTTAACATTATCATGACAGTAGTTATTAAAAGACCAATCAATGATAATAGTACACTTGATTGTTTGATATCTCCTAAGGCTAAATTCCAATTTAAAGAAGTCAAATTTATTCCTACATTATTACTTCCATGATAAGCTAATTCTAATATTTGACTAGGACAAATGTTTGCTTGCACAACAACTAAATTGGCAACTTTCATCCCTATCATCATAATGAATAATCCAATACCAGCCATCAGAGCATTTTTTAAACATAACGGGATAGAATTGAATAAAAATCTTCTAGTATTAGTAATAGTAAGCAACATTAAGATAACACCGGCTATCAATACTCCAAATATAGCAGATGTACTGTCAATATTACCATGGCTTCCTGTTACAACAGCAAAATAAGCTGTAATTCCCAATCCTGGAGCCATTAATACTGGTATATTAGCAATAATTCCCATAGCAATAGTTAGTAATCCTGATCCTAAACATGTAGCTACAAAGACGGATTCTTTACAAAGACCAGTATTTGAAAGCATTGCAGGTATTACAGCTAATACATACGCCCCTGTAGCAAAAATCGTTATTCCAGCCAAAATTTCAGTTATGATATTAGTTTTGCGTTCTTTTATCTTAAATATTTTCTCAAACATGACTAATATTCTCCAGATTACTAATGTATTATAGTAGTGCAATATACATATTCAAATCAACAAAAAAATTTAGAAAATAAAATTTACTATCAATCATCATCATATACTTACAAGTACTTATATTGTATATATATTGAATCATTAATATTTATTTATTTTTTAATTATATTTTATATGAGATATCTATTGTGAAAGCGATAATAATTTCTGGGGGTGCTCCTCCTACCAAGGATCTAATTAATCAAGAAATAACAGAACAGGTTATTATAATAGCCGTTGATAGTGGAGCGAATTACCTATGGAAATATAATATTATCCCGCATTATTTAATAGGAGATTTAGATTCAATTAATAATATAGTATTAAATGAATTTATTAATAAAAATGTTTTGATTTTAAACTATCCTATTCGAAAAAATTACACTGATATGGAATTAGCTTTACAAAAAATTAGGGATTTAAAAATTACAAATGTAACTTTTCTAGGATGTTTTGGAGGTAACAGAATTGATCATATTCTGGCTAATATTAATTTACTAAATACAGCACACCAGTTACAAATCAATGCAACGATGAAAGATGATTTTCAAACAATTAATATTCAGTACAAATCTTTCAATGCTTTTGGACAACCGGGAGATATGTTTTCTTTATTACCGTTTCATACTTCTGTATATAATTTATCTATTTATGGTGCTGAATATCCATTAAAACACTATAATTTAAAGATAGGAGATACTAGAACATTATCTAATTATTTTTATGATACTAAAATAACAATTACATTCGATTTTGGAATATTAATTTTTTTTAAGTTTCATTACAATGAAAAGTAAAAATAATATATTCTCAATTTTCATTTGTGATATTCATTCGCTCAAATAAATGAATACTTAAACTTAATATTATTCCCAAAAAAGCTCCTAAAGTCACTCCTTTTAATTGAACATTACCTAAAAATATTGTGGTATTGCTAATACCAAATATGAAAATAGTTGCACTTAAAATAAGATTTTTATTTTTATTATAATCCACTTTTTCTGTTATTAAATAACGAATTCCTACTATAGAAATTATACCAAATAAAAATAAACTGATTCCACCCATAACTGGAATTGGAATAGATTGAATAATAGATATTATTTTGCCATTAAATGACATTAGGATTGAAATTATTGCTGCACCTATCATAACCCAAATGCTGTAAACTTTTGTTAAAGCCATTACGCTGATATTTTCTCCATAAGTAGTATTTGGAACTGACCCTAAAAAACCAGATATCATAGTAAAAATACCATTACCTAAAATGGAGCGATGTAATCCAGGATTCTGCATCAAATTTTTTTCGATTATATGTTGAGTTAATATAAAATGTCCTATATGTTCAGAAATTACTACAAATACTGCAGGAACCATTGTAATAATGGCATCAAAGCTAAATTTTGGGGCAATAAAATGTGGCAAAATAAAAAAATTGGCATTAATGACATTATATAAATTAATCTTACCCATTATAAATGCAGAAATAAATCCTATGATGATGGCAAAAAGTATGGGAATAGTAACAATAATACCTCTTAATAATATAGTACCAAAAAAAGCAGTAAAAAAAGTTATCATTGATATAATAATTGAAGATATATCATATGATTCGCCAGGATTGATAATAATTCCCGACATTTTAGCTGCTATATCAGATAAACTAAGTCCTATCAAGGTAATAATCGGGCCTAAAACTGCAGGTGGAAATATTATTTTTAACCATTGATATCCAAAAAATTTAATAATAAAAGATATTCCTATTAAAATTATTCCTGATACTACAAATGCTCCTAATACTGATTGATAATGCATTGTCCATAATGATTTATTGGAACCTAATATAATTAAACCAGGCGGAATAAACGCAAAACTTGATCCTAGAAAAGCTGGAATTCTTCTATCACAGATCAGTATATAGCCTATTGTACCTACTCCATTCATAAGTAATACAATTCCAGGATCTATACAAAAAATCGCAGGAACTAATACTGATGCTCCAAACATTGCTAATGTATGTTGTATACATAAAGGAATTAATAATAGAATGGGTATTTTTTCATTTATTTGAAAAATTTTGCGATCCATCTTATGCACTTTCTTAATTATATTTGCATTTCAAGTTAATAGATTTGTATCAAAAAATTATGGGGTGAGCGATGGGAATCGAACCCACGACAACCGGAATCACAATCCGGGACTCTACCTATTGAGCTACGCTCACCACTATGACATTTACTGATTATTATACACAATAATAAAAACATAAAATTTGATGGTAAACCGATATTTTGGAAATACCACCGTGCTCGACAGGATTTGAACCTGTGACCCCCGACTTAGAAGGTCGGTGCTCTATCCAACTGAGCTACGAGCACATTCTTAACATTGTATCATAATTTTATTAAACAATTAAATACATTCCATTAACAATAATTATATTAATAGTTAAGTAATAAAATTATCTTTTAATAATTCATTAGTAGCATTTATAAAATTTGTAATATTATTTATTTTACCGCCAGCTAACATCAATGCTTGATTATAAATTATATTAACCCATTTATTTAAAAGATCATCATTTTCATTAATTTTTTTGAGATTTTGAATAATTTTATGTTCAGGATTTAATTCCAAAATATGTTGTACTTTAGGAAGATCTTTATGACCATAAGTAGATAAAATCTTTTGCATATTAAAACTAACACTGTTCTCTGCAATTATTACACAAGCTGGAAAATTTATAAGTCTTTTACTTAATCTAACTTCAGTAATATCATCTTTCAAAATTTGTCGTATTTTATCTAAAATTTGAGTAAAATCATCATATTCTTTAGTAATAATGTTATTAGATTCAATAAATTTGTTGAAATTTTCATCATTATTTGTAATGGATTGAAAATTTTTACCTTGGTAATCGTTACAATGTACAATCCACCATTCATCTATCTTATTATTTAAATATAATACTTCTATTTCACTTTTTTTAAATATCTCTAAATAAGGATTACACGAAATTACGTCTCCATCATGTATTATATAAAATATTTTATCCTGATCTTTTTTCATTCTTCCTATATAATCATCTATTGATATCATATAATTAGTATCATTATTTCTTATAGAGATAAAACGTGCTAATTTCATTATTGCATCCTTTTCATTAGGATCTTCAATAACTCCCTCTTTAATAACATTACCGAATGCATTCCAAAATATCTCATATCCTTTACTATCAGAAATTGCATACTTATTTAACATTTCTAAAATTCGTTTAACAATTCCAGCACGTATTTGACTTACTATTTTATTATTCTGAATTAATTCACGAGATACATTTAATGGTAAATCTTTTGCATCTATAATTCCTTGCACAAATCTTAAATAATTTGGTAATAACTGATCTACTCCTTCTAAAATAAACGTTCTTTGAACATATAGTTTCAATCCTTTATTTTTTTCTTGTAACCCAAAATTATATGGAGCATGTCTAGGAATGTATAATAATGAAATATACTCTATTTTACCTTCTACTTTATTGTGACTCCAAAGTAGAGGAGAATCTGTATCATTACTAATATGTTTATATAACTCTATATATTCTTCTTCTTTAATTTCGTTTTTTGATAAAGTCCATAATGCTACTGCTTTATTTACTATTTCTTCCTCAATTAGTTTTGTTTTATCATCGTTAACATTAGGTTTTTGCATAATTATTGGAACAGGAACATAGTCAGAGTATTTTGTAATAATATGTTTTAATCTCCAATGATCTAATAAATCTATTTCATCTTTCTTCAGATATAAAATAATTTTAGTACCTCTATTTTTTTTATCTATATTGCGAATAGTAAATTCTCCTAATCCTTCAGATTCCCACATTACTCCCATTGATGAATTTAAGCCAGCTGAACGAGTTTCTACTATCACTTTATTTGCAACTATAAAACTGGAATAAAATCCAACTCCAAATTGACCTATTAAATTATTATTTTTACTTTGTTCATCACTTAGTAATGAAAGAAATTCTTTAGTACCAGATTTAGCAATAGTTCCTAAATTTGCGATGACTTCTTCCTTATTCATTCCTATTCCATTATCTTCAATTGTAATGGTTTTATTATCAGAATCGAATGTAATCCAAATTTTTAAATCGGAATCACCTTCATATAAATTTATATTAGTAATTGCTTTAAATCTTAATTTGTCTATTGCATCAGAACTATTCGAAATTAATTCTCGTAAAAATATTTCTTTATTACTATATAAAGAATTAGTTACTAAATGTAATAATTGTTTTACTTCAGTTTGAAATCCCAAAGTTTCAATTTTATTATCTATTTTCACAATCGAATCTCCTCTAATTTAAATTTTAATCATCATTCATCATTTGATATAAATTTTATTTATTATCTTTATCAGGATTTAATGTATAAATCCCAGGAAGATTACGTAAATAGTTTGAATAATCTAATCCATAACCAAAAACGAAAATATCTTCAATAGTCATAGCTTTAAAATTAGCTTGTTCTAGCCCTGTTGCACTACGAGGTTTACATTTACTTAATAAAACTGCAGTATAAACTTTACTTGCGCCTTTCGATTTACAATATTCAATAGCTCCCTTCATAGTATATCCAGTATCAAGAATATCATCAATAAGTACAACTGTACGATTTAATAAATTTATTGTAGGTGTTGCTTTCCATTGCAATTTTCCAATTTTATTGTCTGACCCATAACTTGTAATATGAATATAATTAATTTCTAATTGAAAATTTAGTCGAGGTAATAAATTCCCCAAAGGAACAATTCCTCCCAATAAGATGCATATAAAAATTGGATTGCTATCGTTTAAACACTTATTCATTTCTTGAGCCATTTTGTCTAACGATTGATCAACTTCTTTTTTTGAATAAATACAAATCGCATTTTGATGTATTTTTTGATAACACTTAGATAATTGCATAAAAATTCCATCCTACTAAGAGTAAAAATTTAAAGATATAATTTATTAAACAAAATTAAAAAATATTAGCAATAAAGTGATTGCCAATAATTATAAAATCAATAATATAAATATTTATATCTTGTATTTAATTATTGAGACATATGTATGTCAAACAAAATAAATTATTATTCAAAAATATTGATATCAAAATTTAATTTTTTAATTATTCCTATTTTAGCAATAATAATTTTTGAAAATATGTTATCTCTCGAAATAAAAACATATTTTTATACCATAAGTTTAATTGTAAAGCATATTTTATTATTTTTTGCACCTTTAATAATTTTTATTTTTATAGCAAGTGCAATCATATCATTAAAAGAACAAGCTTTAAAATTTACGTTTTTGCTTTTGATATTTGTAACATTATCTAATTTTATTGGAGTAATTAGTGGCTATATAATAGGAATCAATATTATTCCATTAATAAAAATGCCTTATTTTTTTGATACTAGTGATTTTATTGTATCAGAAAAATCAATAATGATTATTAAATTATTTCCTCCGTTAATTACGACACAAACAGCAATGTATTTAGGGATATTTATTGGGATAATACTAACATGTTTTCAAAAAGATTCAGTGTCACAATATATTTTAAAGGCTAGAAATGGAATTATAACTTTCTTTAGAAAATATTTTTCATTAATTTTGCCAATATTTATATTTGGATCTCTATGTAGTATTCAATATGAAAAATTCATGCATAAGTTATTAATATCGTATGGACAAGTCATTTTATTATTTATTATGGTACAATTTTTATACATTTTTATTTTTTATTTGATTGCATCAAAGTTTAAAATTTCATTATGCCTAATTTATATTAAGAATATGATTCCAGCACTTATTACTGCATTTTTCACAATGTCCAGTACTGCGACTCTTCCTCATACTATAACTTGTACTGAAAAAAATCATTTAGACAAAAATTTTACTCAAATTATTTTACCTATTGTATGTAATATGCATAATATTGGCAGTGCTGTAGGAATTCCAATATTAGTCTTAGCAATAATGCAATCTTTTAATTTAACATTACCTAATGATTTTCAATTTTTTAATTTTGCAATACATTATACTTTGGCAAAATATGCTGTTGCCGGTATTCCTGGTGGAATAATAATTACAATTATCCCATTGTTAGAGCATTACTTACATTTTACATCAGAAATGATAAGTGTAATTACTACAATATATTGTTTATTGGATTCATTTGGCACAGTATCTAATGTTGCTTGTAATGGTGCATTTTCTATATTCTTTAAAAAAATATATGATTTATTTCCTAATAAAATTAAGTCTTGAATCAAATATTAATTTTATGATTTTTTAGAATACTGACTTTCTAAATATCTAAATATACCCATAATACAACATGTTTCTGCGCCTGTAGGTCTTCCTGGTCTAGTGATCATATTATATGCATTGATGTCAAAATGAATCCATTTAATATTTTTTTTAACAAATTTTTCTAAAAATAAAGCTGCTGAAATTGCGCCTCCTCCAGCAAATTCTGAATTAGAAATATTTCTAATATTTGCAAAATCACTTTTTAAAAATGCAGCATATGGTTTAAATAAAGGCATACGCCAGACATTTTCTTGTTCTTGATGAAAATATGATAAAAGATTTTCCGATAATAAATCGTCATTTGTAAAATATGCTGTTATATCTGATCCTAAAGCTACAAAAGCAGCATGAGTAAGTGTTGCAAAGTCTAAAATTAAATCTGGTGCCCATTCTGATGCTAATGCTAAAGCATCTGCTAAAATTACTCTTCCTTCAGCATCAGTATTAGCTATTTCAACTGTTATTTTATTTCTTGTTTTAATGATATCTCCCGGTTTATATGAATTACCTGATATCAAATTTTCAACAGCTGGAATTATAACACGTAGGTTAATAGATAAATCATGTTCCATGATCATTCGAGCTAAAGCTAAAGCATGAGCTGCACCAGCCATATCTCTTTTCATACATAACATGCCCGATGAATTTTTTAGTTGCAACCCTCCACTATCAAAGCATACTCCTTTTCCAATAATAACAATTTTAGGATCATTAAACGATCCATGGCGCATGTCAATTAGTAATGGCTTTTTATTACTTCCTCGTCCAACAGCATAAACTGCCGGAAAATCAGTGCATAATTTTTCTCCTTGAATAATGTCAATATCTGCTTTATGTTCTTTTGCTATACTTAAAGCAATATCAGCTAATTTTTCTGGATACATATCAACAGCTGGGGTATTGATCATATCCTTAATAGAATAATGAGCATTTAATTGTGATTTAATATGTCTTAAACGATCTTCTTGACATCTACATAAAAGAACTGGTTCAATAACAGCAGTACTATTATAGACATTAAATTGATAACATCCTAACCCCCAACCTATAATAGCAAGTTCGTATTGAGCCACAGATAAATCATTCATATAAATATCATAATAACCATTGGGTAACACTGCAGGCAATACTCCAAAAGAATGGTAGTCATAAATATTATTTAATCCAAGTAATACTTTTGAAAAATTACCATTCTCATCAAATAGTAATAAATAACTACCAGGCTTGGCAGAGAATTTATTAATTTTAATTTGATAATTAATTATTTCTGATTGATTGTTAAGCCAATAAGGAAATAAATCATGACAAATTGGAACTATAGGTACAGAATTTATATTATCACTAAAAAGACATAAATTTTTCATAGCATATCTCACAATCAACAATTATTATATATTTTTACGTACCATTCATTACATATTTTGGCATACCATTTAAACATATTTACTATTCGAATACATAATATAGCGTTTACATCTTGATAAATCTGATATTAATAGTATACAATATGTTATAAATTTAAAGTAACATAAATTTTTGTATAATTATAGGATGTTTATGAAAATTGTTAATCAAAATGCTGGTTATACAGTAGAATATAGCAAAAGATGGTTCTTAGTAAATGCTGATGGAAAAATTCTAGGTAGACTGGCAACGTTATTGAGTAAATATTTATGTGGAAAAAATAAACCTGAATATACACCATCAATAGATGTTGGTGATTATTTAGTGGTAATTAATACCAAAAAAATATGTGTAACAGGGAATAAGTTAAAAAATAAGAAATATTTCCATTATACGGGATATCAAAGTGGAATTAGAGAAATTACCTTGGATAAAAGGTTGAAAAATCATTCAGAGTTAGTGTTAAAAGATGCTGTCGCTGGTATGTTACCCAAAGGAATTCTTGGTAAACGTATGTTATCAAAATTAAGGTTATATTCTGGTACAACACATCCTCATCAAGGACAGAATTTAATTGAACTAAATGTAAAATAATGAATTAGGTTATATTATATGACAATACGAAATTATTATGGCACAGGCAGAAGAAAGAGTGCGGTTGCAAAAGTATTTATGTGTCAAGGTAAAGGTGTTATTACTGTAAATAATACATCAATTGATAATTACTTCAAGAGAGGAAATACATTGATAGACCTGATTCATCAACCTTTGATCATATCTGAACATTTAAATACATTTGATATTATTATTTCTGTGAAAGGTGGCGGAGAAAGAGGTCAAGCTGATGCAGTACGTCTTGGGGTTTCTAGGGCATTGTTACAATACGATAATAGTGACAACGTAGACAATGATGTTAGAAGTAGATTACATAGTATTTTGCGAAATGCTGGAATGTTAACTAGAGATTCTCGTGTAGTAGAGCGTAAAAAAGTTGGACATCACAAAGCTCGTAAAAGTTCACAGTTTTCTAAACGATAATATTTTTTCTTACTTGATGGGGGATCATCTAAAGGTAAGATAACGGACTCTGACTCCGTGTATCTAGGTTCAAATCCTAGTCCCCCAGGATGATGGATGTAGATTGGATATTTTTTGATAAAACGGAGGAATAATATTGGTGTTTAAACATTCTAGTATGATTCTTTATTCGGATACCATGAGTATATCAAGCCATAGAACAAGGATAGTTTTAGCAGAGAAAGGCGTATCCGTAAATATTATATATATCCATAAAGATAAATATTATGAAACATTACCTAAAATATATCATCAATACCAATTGCCTATATTAATAGACAGAGATTTAATATTATATGAAGCTAGTATTATTACAGAATATTTAGATGAAAGATTTCCTCATCCTCCATTGTTGCCAGTTTATCCAGTATCTCGAGCTAAATGTCGTCTTTTGATTCACAATATTGAACAATATTGGATGCAATTAATATCGGATATTGAAGCAATAAACAATATTAATGAATCTCGTGCAAAATTACTAGAACAATTAATGACAATAGCTCCGTTTTTTGACGAAATGCCGTATTTTTTTAACGAAGATTTTTCACTTGCTGACTGTTGTCTTGCGCCCATATTATGGCGATTGAAATATTTAGGAATAGAATTACCAAAACATACTTTATCTTTGCATGCATATATGAAACGTGTTTTTACTCGTACCTCATTTGAAATAAGCTTAACAGATTTAGAAAAAGAATGTAGTGCAGAATGAATATGGACAAAATACTATCAATTAAACCATATATTATTAGAGCTATATATGACTGGATTATTGATAATGAAATGACAGTATATATCAAGGTAAATGCAAAAAGCGATGCTTTGCTAATTAAAGTACCTCAACAATATATCAATAGTGATAATACTATAATTTTAGATATTTCTCCTACTGCTGTTGAAAATATAATCATTAATGATTATGAAATCACTTTCAATGCTTCTTTTGAGGAAGGAAATTACGAATTAGTGGTTCCTATAGATGCAATTATATCAATTTATTCTGCTGAATATACTCAAGGAATGGATTTTGTTATAGGACAATTATTTCCACCATCTTTGGCTACTACAAATGCTGCATTAAAAATATCTGAAAAATCAAAAGAAAAACCAACCTTTACGGTTATTCATGGTAATAAAATTTAGGTATTGTGAATAAAATAGTACTATTTTAAAAATTATTTATTATTTTTCTCAAATAAATCATAGAGGGGATATTTTTGTTCACACGATAATTTTCTATTTGATTATTGAATTGAATTATAATGTATGATACCCACACAAAAAATAAAATTCCCAAAATTATATACGTGAGATTCTTTAATTTCATATTACATGGAATATATTGTCTATTATAAGAAATGGAAACTAGTAAAAAACAACTTATTCCTACTAATAAACCTCCTAATATATCTTCTATCCAATGTACGCCCAAATATAGGCGAGAAAATGCTATTAAAAACCATAGAATGGTAAATATAATATATGGTAAATTTTTTCTTTTATCAGAATGTAATGCTTTGGAAATAATCATTGCCAAGAATCCATAAAAAGCAAAGCTTAATGCAACATGTGCACTAGGAAAAGCTGATGTACCTAATCCATAAGATACTATTCCTGGTCTATCTAAATAAATGAAATATTTTAAACATACTAATACTGCTCCAGTGATACCAATAGTAGCAATACAATGCCAAGCAATGTATGATTGCTTATTTTTATATAACCAATATGAAAAAAATGTTGCAACTATTATAATGACTGTAGTATCTCCTATTAAAGTAATTATAAAAAATAGATCATCAAATTTATTTGGTCTCAAACTATGCAATATGTTATATGGAAATTGATTATAAGATATAAAATATCCATTGCATGACACTTGATAAATTAATGATAATAAAAGAATTGATGTTATGCACATACATAGAAAACGTTTTAATTGTAGATACTGTGTTTGATCTGTTTTATCTGATAAAATTTTTAATAATAATGGAATTTTATTATTTTTACATAAAAAAACCCAAATCAATTTCATATGATTGTTAATTATTTTATTCCATTTTTGAACAAAATATTTAATGATCCAGATTGATATCCATAAAAAAATGATGATTGAAACCATAACTATTACTATCTTAATAATTATAGTTCTAGAAAATTCGGATGATAATGAACCTATAAATATACCAGGGATTATATATATTGCACTCCAAATAATAGCAGAAGGTATAATAGCCATAGAAAATCGCAATAAAGACATTTTTAACATCCCTGCAACCATTGCAATCATTGCTCTAATTGGTCCAACAAACCGGCCTAAAAAAACGCTCTTACCGCCATGTTTATGAAAAAAATTTTCGCTGCGAATTAATAAATATGGCCATCTTGTAAATGGCCATATTAAATGTATTCGATCTTGGAAATATACTCCAATGAAATAACTCAGAAAATCTGCAGATAATGTGCCTAGAATAGCGAATAAGATAGTACTGCTATAAGAAATAAAAGACAATCCTATTAAAAAGCCTATGCATGGCATCAATATTACTCCTGGAATAAATGCTCCAATTACTGCCATAGCTTCTAAAAAACATATAAAATATGTAATAATTCCGGCATATTGAGGATGATTTTTAATTAAAGTAATTATAGATTGTACATCAAAAGCATTAATATTGAACATATCATATCCAAAGATAATAAAACAAAAATTTTATCGGGATATTATTTTATCAGATTTTTCTATATATGCTATTAAATCCAATGTTTCTTATAAATTAGGATAAGATATTTTTAATAAATACAATCCATGAGCTTTTGCCGTTATTCCAGAATGATTCCTGTTTTTAGAAACTAAAATATCATGTACCCAATGAATATTATGTTCTCTGTTTCCGATTTTAATTAGTACACCAATAATATTACGTACCATGTGTAATAAAAATGCATTAGCTTTAATATCAATATTTATTATATTATTTGTTCGATTGATATCTATAGATATCATGCGTCTTATTGCACTTTTAGATTGACAACCACTAGCACGAAAAGATGAAAAATCATGTTCTCCTATTAATAATTGACCAGCATTATACATTAATTTTTCATTTAAACTTAATTTATACCACATTGCTCTATTACGAAATAAAGCTGATGCTATGGGATAATTATAAATCAAATATCTATATTTTCTAGCAATAGCGTTATAACGTGCATGAAAAGAATTGTCAACATATTTAACCCATAGTACCTTTATATCATTGGGTAAATAAGAATTTACTCCAGCAACCCATGCGTTATGTGGCCGTTGAACATTAGTATCAAAGTGCATAACTTGTTCAATAGCATGTACTCCGGCATCAGTCCTTCCAGCAGCTATTACTGATATAGAATGAGACGCAACTTTACTAAGTGCTAATTCAATCTGACCCTGGATACTATCAACATTGTGTTGTTTTTGCCAACCATGATAATTAGTTCCATCATACTCAACACCTAAAGCGATACGCATAAATATAATTAAATTATTAACAAAATATAGAACGGAGAGAGTGGGATTCGAACCCACGATACGCAGAAGCGTACACATGATTTCCAATCATGCTCCTTCAGCCACTCGGACATCTCTCCATAATAGTAATGTACTATATCAAGGATATTAATTATCGTAAAGATTTTATAAATTTTTCATAAATAAAAAAAGTATGTGATATAATTCAAATTCAATTTATAAAAATATAGTGTAATTTTGTCATTAATATCTAAAAAATATTATTTATTATTATGAATTAATCGAAAATTATATGAAATATATTCAAAAAAATCATTATTTTAAAATGATCAAAAAATTGCTAAAGAGTATTAATGGTGTAATTATTGCTCATTTTTATACTCACCATGATATACAACAACTAGCAGAAGAATTAGGCGGATTTGTAGGTGATTCTTTAGAAATGGCTATGTTTGGTAACAAAACTAATGCCACCACTTTAATTATTGTTGGAGTTAAATTTATGGGGGAAACTGCTAAAATATTAAATCCATCAAAAACAGTATTGATACCAAATATGGATGCTGAATGTTCACTCGATTTGTCTTGCCCATCTAATGAATTTAAAAATTTTTGTCAGAAAAACCCAGATAGAGAAATAGTAGTTTATGCTAATACTTCTGCTAAAGTAAAAGCAATTGCTGATTGGGTGGTTACATCTAGTATTGCAGTAGATGTAATCAATTATATTCATAGACAAGGAAAGAAAATTATTTGGGCACCGGATAAACATCTTGGGGATTACATTCAAAAAAAAACAGGTGCTGATATGTTATTATGGAATGGATCTTGTATTGTACACGAAAAATTCAAAGCTTCAGGTATTATGCAGTTGAAAAAACTTTACCCTGAAGCAATAATATTAAGTCATCCTGAGTCTCCACCAGCGGTTTTAGAAATATCGGATGTGGTGGGATCTACATCACAACTTTTAAAAGCTTCTGAAAATATATCTAATAAAATTATGATTGTTGCAACGGAATCTGGTATCATATATAAGATGCAACAGAAATCTCCTGCTAAAATTTTTATAGTTGCACCAACAAATGGGATAGGAGCAACTTGTAAAAATTGTGCTCAATGTCCATGGATGGCTAAAAATACCATTAGTGGAATAGTAGATTGTATTGAAAATATAAAAAATGAAATTATTATTTCTCCGATTTTAATTGAAAGAGCTATTATCCCATTAAAAAAAATGATAAATTTTAAAAATAAAAATTAATATTTATTATTTTCTACTATTCTATAAAAAATTTCTCCTTTTTGAATCATTCCTAAATCATTTCTTGCTTTGTTTTCAATAGCAATTTTATTTTCTTTTAAAAAACTTATTTCATTACGTAATAATTCATTTGCCTTGATTAATTTTTCATTCTCAATATTTTGAATTTCAATTTGTTTTTTTAAATTGAAGGTGTGTTTAATCCCATCATCTCCTACCCATAAACGATGTTGTAAAAAAATAATTATCAAAATCAAAAATAAAAATATTTTTTTCACTTATATTGCATTAAAAATTTCTAAATTTTATTATTTTGAGATGCTTTAATATAGCTAATAAAAAGTGGATGTCCACACTTAGGATTAGAAGTAAATTCTGGATGAAATTGACAACATAGAAACCATTTATGATTTTTTATTTCTATAACTTCTACTAAATTACCGTCACTAGAACGACCTGATACAAACAAACCGTATTTTTCTAATATAGAAATCAAATTACAATTAACTTCATATCTATGTCGATAGCGTTCTATTATTGTTTCTGTTCCATAAATTTTATTTACTAATGATTCAGAGACAACATGGCATAAATGCTTCCCTAATCTCATAGTTCCGCCTAATGCTGCTAATTGGTTTCTATATTCAATTTTTCCTGTCATTTCAGACCATTCTGTTATTAATGCTATTACTGGATACTGAGTATAAGGATCAAATTCTGTGCTATTCGCTCCTTGCATTTTCGCAATGTTACGTGCAAATTCAATTACTGCTACTTGTAATCCTAAACAAATCCCTAAATAAGGAATATTATTTTCTCGAGCAAACTGTGCAGCCATAATCATACCTTCTATGCCCCTTTTCCCAAATCCACCTGGAATTAAAATACCATCAATTCCTACTAAAATATCAGTGCCATTTTTTTCTATATATTCTGCATCAATATATTTAATATTAACTTTAGTATTAGTATGTAATCCAGCATGTTTCAAAGCTTCATTAATTGATTTATAAGCATCATGTAAATCAATATATTTTCCTACCATAGCAATAGTAGTTTCGTTAGTTATATTAATAGATAATAAAGATATTTGTTCCCAAACATGCATATCAGGAATACTTAGAGGCAATTGCATTTTTTTAATAATAGTTTCTCCAATACGTTGCTTATTCATTTGAATTGGTATGTGATAAATATCATCTACATCTGGTAATGAAATGACTGCTTGATATTCAACGTTAGTAAATAATGCAATTTTTTCTCTTGCAATATTATCAATAGGAATATGTGATCTACAAATCAACATATCTGGTTGTATTCCTATAGAACGCATTTCTTTGACAGAATGTTGTGTGGGTTTAGTTTTGATCTCATTAGTTGACGAAATAAAAGGCACCAAAGTTAGGTGGATAAAAAATGTGTGTGATGTACCCAGTTCAATTCGCATTTGCCTAATAGATTCTAAAAAAGGTAACGATTCTATATCACCGACTGTACCTCCTATTTCTATAATAGCAATATCATTTCCAATTGCACCCATCTTAATTTTATTTTTGATTACATCGGTAATATGCGGAATAACCTGAACAGTTGCACCTAAATAATCTCCATGTCTTTCTTTTTTTATAACTTCAGCATATACTCTTCCCGAGGTTAGATTATTATCTTTCGTCATTTTGATATTAGTAAAACGTTCATAATATCCTAAGTCTAAATCAGTCTCTGCTCCATCTTCAGTAACAAATACTTCACCATGTTGAAAAGGACTCATTGTACCTGGATCAACATTGATATATGGATCTAATTTAACTAAAGTAATTTTAAATCCATATGCTTCTAATAAAGCTCCTAATGAAGCCGATGTTACACCTTTACCAAGAGAAGAAACCACTCCACCTGTAACAAAAATATATTTTGTCATTATTTTTTATCTCATCATTAAATTACATTATTAATATTGTATCAGAAAAAAGCAGTTTATATAATTTGAAGTCATAGATAAAATTTTATATTGTGATAGTAAAATTACAATTTTTTTGAGGACATATTTTTTCATTGCCTCGCTTTTTGGTAGTTTTTATAATCATTATTTTCCAGCCACATTGTGGGCAAACCTCATTTATAGGTCTGTCCCAAACAGCATATTTACATTCTGGATAGTGAGAACATGAATAAAAAATTTGTTTTCGACGTAAAGTTTGCTTTTGTAACATTACTCCCTCATTACATGTAGGACATTTTACATTGGTATTTTCTAATTTTTCAAGTGATTCAACAAATGTGCATAAAGGATAGTTACTACATCCTATAAATTTACCGTAATTACCATTTTTAATGTATAATATAGAATTACATCTAGGACAATGACGATCTGTTGATTTTGAATTTATGTTTTTTTCATTTTCAGTGTATTGAGCTGTATATTTACAATTAGGATAATCCGTGCACCCAATAAAATATCCGTTTTTACCCAAACATAATGATAAATTATTGTTACATTCGGGACATTTTATATTTAAAGTTTCATGAATTATGTCATTACGATGAACATTTTGTTCAACTTCATCAATTAATTTTTTGAAAGGAAACCAAAAATTTTTCATTAAATCTATAAACTTAGCAGTACCATTAGCTATATTATCCAATTCTTTTTCCAAAAATGCTGTGAAATCATAATCAACATATTTTGGAAAATTACGAATTAAAAATTTATTAACTACTTTTCCAATATCAGTAGGTTTGAAATTATGATTCGACAAAACTACATATTTTCTATTTATAATAGTATCTATAATAGTAACATATGTTGATGGCCTTCCAATACCGTATTGTTCCAATTTTTTTATTAAATTTGCTTCATTATAACGAGATGGCGGTTTAGTGAAATTTTGTTCATTTTTTATTTGTTTTAGATCTATTGTATCTCCAATATTCATTTGAGGAAGAATATTGGTTAAATATTTTTCATTTTTGTTTTGATTGTAAATATTTAAAAAGCCATGATTGACTATTGTAGATCCACTGACACGAAAAATACCATTATTACACTGTGAATCTATACATACAGTATTTATTGTAGCCGGAATCATTTGACATGCAATTGTTCTTTGCCAAATAAGTTCATATAATTTTATTTGATTATCATCATTTATAATTTCACGTATTGATTCCGGGGAATGATAACAAAATGTTGGTCTTATAGCTTCATGAGCTTCTTGAGCATTTTTAAATTTATTTTTATAAATATTAGGATTAACAGGAAGATTTTGTATTCCAAATAGATCTATAATAGCTTGTCTAATTTCTAACAATGCTTCGTTAGATAAATTTATAGAATCCGTACGCATATATGTAATATATCCAGATTCATATAACTTTTGAGCATTGATCATAGTAATTTTTGGAGAATATTTTAGTCGTTTAGAAGCCTCTTGTTGCAATGTAGAAGTAGTAAAAGGAGGTTCCGCTTTACGAATCCGCTTCTTTTTATCAACTTTAATTACTGATAATATTCCATCAGCATGATTTTCTAATGACTGTTTAATGTTATTAGCTTGTTCAAGATTGGTAATAGAAAATTGAGAAATTTTCTCCATTTGGTATTGTATTAATTTAGCACTATAATTAACATTATTAAAGCTACATTCAGCAGTAATATCCCAATATTCTTTTGATATAAATGATTCTATTTCTTGTTCTCTACTAACTATCATTCGTAAAGTTGGACTTTGTACTCTCCCTGCAGATAAACCATAACGTATTTTTTTCCAGAGTAAAGGAGATAAATTAAATCCTACTAAATAATCTAAAGCACGGCGTGCCTGCTGTGCGTCTACTAAATTCATCAAAATGTCACGAGGGTTCTTAATTGCATTTTCTATAGCCACTTTCGTTATTTCATGAAAAGTAATTCTCTTTATTATTTTATTTTTTAAAAATCCTTTACCTTGCATCAATTCATAAATATGCCAAGCTATAGCTTCGCCTTCACGATCCGGATCAGTTGCTAAATAAATTATATCAGTTTGTTTAAAGGCTTTAAAAATTTCTTCCATGTGTTTTATATTTTTTTTAATTACTTCGTAACACATAGAAAAATTTTCTTCTGGATTAACAGCACCACTCTTAGGAATTAAATCCCGTATATGTCCATATGAAGCCAGTACTAAAAAATCGCCACTGAGGAATTTTTTTACTGTATTTGCTTTAGATGGAGATTCTACTACTATTAAATGTTTTGCCATATGTTTATATAATTTTAAATTTACATTTTTAATTTATTTTTGCTACAATAATAATTGTGAGTATTAAAATATTACAATATCCTGATAAACGTCTACGTCGTAGAGGATATTACGTTGGGAATATAAAGGCAACGAAAATTCAAAAATGTATATCTAATATGACAGAAACTTTATTAAATGCTAAAAATTGTTTGGCATTAGCTGCCACTCAATTAGATATAGAATCTCCTCCTAGTATAGTAGTATTTAATAAAAATAATTTTGACTCAACATTTCATAAAGATGGAAATGCTATATTTTGTTTGATTAATCCAGAAATAATTTCAAAAAAAAATTATATTGATGCAGAAGAAGGCTGTATGTCAATTAGTGATTACAATCAAAACCCTATTTATATGAATATAAAAAGAGCTGATAAAATTAAAGTAAAGGGTATCGACACAGCAGGAAATATTTTAAATTTTTCCGCAGAAGGATATTTTGCAAGATGTATACAACATGAATGCGATCATTTAAATGGAGTATTAATAATAGACTACTTAGATAACTCATTTAATAATATTGTCAAGAATAAAATTTTTCAAAAAAGGTAAAGTATTATGAAAGTAATCTTTGCAGGAACATCATCATTACTAGCGTTACCAATTTTAAACCGTATATTTTTTTCAAATATCTGTCAAATTGTTGCTGTATATACTTGTCCAGATCGCTATGCTGGTCGAGGTAAAAAATTAACTATAAGTCCAGTAAAGCAATTTGCAAGTATTTATAAAATACCAATTTATCAACCATCAACATTTAATAATAAAATAGAAATAGATTTATTAGAAAAATTGAATTGTGATGTTTTTATTAGTGCCGATTATGGCATAATATTACCTGATACTGTACTAAATATACCTAAATATGGTTGTATTAATGTACATCCTTCATTATTACCGAAATGGAGAGGAGCGGCTCCAGTTCAAAGAGCTATTTTAGCGGGAGATAAAATAACAGGAATAAGTATTACAAAAACATCAAGAAATATTGATTCAGGAGATATATATAAACAATCAACGTTATATATAGATAATGATGATACTAGTGTAACTTTATTAAAAAAATTAGCTATTTTAGGAGCTGAATTATTATTAGATGTTTTAACTGAATTATGTAATAACAATATAACACCAGTTATACAAAAAGAGATCTCAAAATTTCCTTATGCACATAAAATTTTGAAAAATGAAGGGTATATTAATTGGTATGAAAGTGCTTACAAGATATCTCTGATGGTGCGAGCTTTTAATCCATGGCCTATTGCATTTACTGAAATTGACGATATATTCATAAAAATTTGGAAAGTAGCAGTAGTAGAAAAGAAAAATAGGGAAAATATACTCCCAGGAACAATAATCAGAGTGGATAAAACTGGAATTGAAGTTGTAACTGGTGAAGGAAATATTATTTTACTTAATATACAATTGCCTAATAAAACTCCATTACATGTAGCTGATATTATAAATGCTAATAATAATATATTGATTGTTGGTAAAAGGATGACTAATTTAAAAAAATAAATATCACTTGTTTTTATTAGAAGACGTCAGAATTACTTCGTTTGTAATATCATAAGTTTTATTTCCATTAAATGCAGTAACATCTTTAAAAACTACCACAGATAAATCATATTTTTTAGCAATTTGAGTAACAATATGTAAATAATATTCTATCATTTTTTTAGTTTCATATTCTTGTGCAGAAATAATATTTTCTTGAAGCATGGTTCTTTTATTTTGTAATTCTATTTGTTTATCATTGATAAATCTTTGCCATAAATGTATTTCATCTGGTTTTAATTTATGCATTATATGATTATATTTATGAATATCACATTGAAGATCATAATCATCTCTATCTAATTTTTTTAAATTTTTATAGTATTTTAATTTAATATTATTTAACACCCTATCTGTAATTCCAGTTTTCAAAACCAATTCATCGATATCCAAAATACCTATTTGTATATTATCTGCTGTAGTAATAGTATTCAAATTTAAAAATATGTTAATTATAATAATTAATCCTACTAACTTAACCTTATTAATCACCTTTTTATACATCGTAACAATCCTCATATCACGATAATTAAATACCATTACTAAATCCAAATTGAACAATCTGTGTATTATCCCAAGGTTTTTTACTAATGGGCCAATTAATACTAAATATTAATGGTGCTATTGGGGTCCTAATTTTAAATTGTACACCAGTAGAAATTCTTAAAAAATCGGCCTTAAAATTTGTATTATTATATAAACCACCTATATCAATGAAAAATTCTGGCCTAATTATTTCATTAATTTGTTCTGGTACTGGAATAATCATAGCTAAACTAGCCAAAGCAATAAAATTTCCACCAAAATTTATTTTTTGTTCACCATTATTATCATTATTAATAGTATCAGTACCAAATCCACGAATGGAACCAATTCCACCTAAGTAAAAATTTTTAGGAAATAATATTCCTCCTTGTTTATCAAAACTAGAAAGATACCCACAATTTGCATGAGTAACCAATGTAAAAATTTTATTAATAGGTAGATACCAATTAAAATCAAAAGCAGTTTTATAAAAAATTAATTTACTTATATAATTAATAGGAATGTACATTTCACCATATAATATTCCATTCATTCCAGATGTAGGAAATAATAAATGGTTTAAATTATGATATGATGCACTAGTCGTTATTTTAAATTCTGTAAATAAAGATCCATATTCTCTAAAAAATTTATCAATGTCAGGATGTAAATTATTATGATATGATAATGATTCCATGTCTATATGCTCAATTCCAGCACCTATTTTATATTGCATATTATTAATAGGAATATTAAAAGATGAATCTACTCCGTAGGTATAATCATACATTAACTTAACATTATTCTGGTTTGGTTCATTATTATTTAAATTATTCAAATTTTTTTTACGTAAATAAATAGAATTTGATAAACTTATTTTTTTTTGAGCAAAATAACGATCTATACAAGACAATTTATAATTCTGCATTTCATGAGATTTATCCATATCTAAAATCAATAATTTTCCAGTATTAAATAAATTTTGATTTTCAATGCTTATTCCATAATGTATGCCATAATCAGAATAGCCTCCTTGTAATTTTAGCGCAACTGAAGAATTCTCTTTAAATATATATTCAAGATCAACATGATCTTTCATTCCCTTAACTGGGATAATTTTATAAATAACATCTTGTAGATAACTTAAATTAGCAATATTTGATCTGGATTCATGTATTTTAGATAGTTTAAAAATTTCTCCTGAATGTATATTGAGTTCACGACGTAATATTTTATTGCTAGTTTTAGAATTGCCGATGAAATTTATATTTCTTATAAAAATTTTATTTCCTGGATGTACAACATATTCAATTGATATTTTTTTATGATTTTGTGCATTATAAGTATTATCCATGATTTTAACATTAGATAAACCATATCCCATTTCAGCAAAAAATATATTGATATTATTTTGTATATCTACTATATCTTTCCAAGAAAATATATTTCCCTCTTTAATTTTTATTAATTTATTGATTTCCATATCTTTCCCCAATAATTCGCCTGCAACACTTATTTTATCTAAATAATATCTTGGGCCTTCTTGAATATTTATTTTAACGACAACTTCTTTTGAATTATTTGTGAATAATATTTTAGGAATTACTTTAATTTCTAAAAAACCTCTATCCCAATAATACATTTTAATTTTCTCTAAACCAAAATCTAGTTTTTCTTGTGAAAATTTATCTGTATCAGTTAAAATATCCCAAAAACTAGTAGCTGTTAAAGGCAATTCATTTAATAATTGCTTGTCAGAAACAAAATTATTGCCACTAAATTTAATTGATTTTATCTTAGACATTACCCCTGAATTAACAGTAATTTTTATATGAATTTTATTGTAAATTTTACTTTTTAAAATATGAATATTAATATCTGGGTGTATATAACCCATTTGATTATATTTATTCAGAAGATAATATTTGATTTTTTGTAGAATCAAAGGATCAAATCGTACCCCTTCAGAAAAAATTATGCCCATGGACTTTAAATCAGCTTTGAGTATTGCTTTACTAATTTTAGTGTCACCTATGATTTCAATAGTATCTATTATTGGATGCTCAGTTACTTCGATAATTAAGATTGATCCATGACGTTTAAGTTTAATATCACTAAATAATTTTTCTTTGTATAACTCACGTATTATATTTCCAGTATTGTTATCCGATATTACATCTCCAGGTTTTACTGAAATGTAGGACAATACAATTTCCGGATTAACATTTTGTAATCCTTTAATCTTAATATCTTTAATAATAAAAGAATCAGCACTTGCAGTATTAATCATTATGCAAAAGAAAATAATCGAAAGCATATTTTTAAGTAAATACATACTTATCCACCTATAAATTAAACATCGGATTATAATGTTTTAATAAAAATAATCCAAAAGTAAAAATTGGTATTGCAGCTATTAAACTATCAATACGATCATAAATACCACCGTGTCCTGGTAATATTAACCCACTATTTTTTATTTTTGCATGCCTTTTCAACATACTTTCAAATAAATCCCCCACAACACCTGCAATACTAGTAATAAATGTTAACCCTAACAATGGTAGCATAGATTTAAATTTAATTTGAGTCAAAAGCACATAAATTAAAAAAATAACCAACGATCCACATATCCCTCCAATTAGTCCTTCAAAGGTTTTTTTAGGACTGATATGAGGGCTAAGAGGATATTTACCAAAATGTTTACCTATAAAATATGCGCATGTATCACATGCACAAATTATCCCAATTAACAGTAATAAATTTTTTATTGGCATAAAACTTAATCTAAATATACCAAACCAACATGGGAAAAAAATAAGTAATCCTAATATTAATGGATAAACAGGAAATATTTTTTTATTTTTTATAAAATATTGTAAAAATAATGGGGCAACAATCCACCATACAAAACCTATAACGATAAAAATATAACTAATAATATTAATAATGTCCATGCCTAATTGAATATTAAATTTATGTGTTATATAACATAATAATTCTGTTGAAAATAATAACGACAAAAAAATTTTTCGTTGAATATCTGTCCAATTAAAGAATCTAGAAAATTCTTTGGCAGCACAAAAATTAATTAATCCATAAAGCAAAATTATAATGGATAATGACAGATACAATATAGCACAACAGGTTCCTATTCCTAATAATGAACCTACAATTAACCGTTGTTTAAATTCTACCAAATCTTCTTTTTCTACCAGCATAATCATTTAAGGCAATTTCAAAATCATGTTCTCTAAAATCTGGCCATAAAACATCAGTAAAATATAATTCAGTATATGCTAATTGCCATAACATAAAATTACTAATTCTTTTTTCGCCACTTGTGCGAATTAATAAATCTGGGTCCGGTAAATCATTGAGTGACATTACTTTGCATATTTCTTTTTCAGTAATTTCATTTATTTTTAATTTTTTAATATTTATCAAGTCATATATTGTATGAAAAGCTTGCACAATATCCCATTTACCACTATAACTTAGTGCAATAATTAATTTTAATCCATTATTATCTGCCGTTAATTGCTCTGCTTCATATATGGCTTTTTGCAATTTTTTATTTAATCTTGTTCGATCTCCGATTATTCGTAAATTTACTTTTAATTTATGCATTTCACCTATATCTTTTTTTAAAGCTTTGGTTAAAATATGTCCCATTAGATAATTTACTTCATTTTTAGGACGCTGCCAATTTTCTGTACTAAAAGCAAATAAAGATAATATCTTAATATCATTTTTGATACTGATTTTTACTATAGACTTAATTCTTTCTGCCCCCACTCTATACCCGGATGTACGTGGTAGCATTCTTTTTTCTGCCCATCTTCCATTCCCATCCATGATAATAGCAACATGATATGGAAGCATAATATTTATCCTGCCATTATTTCTGATTCTTTTGCTAAAAGAATATCATCAATATTATTTATATATTTATCTGTAATTTTTTGAATATTATTCACAATACGACGTTCAACATCTTCGCTAATTTCTTTAGTTTTAAGAGATTGTTTTCCTTTATTAACAAAATCACGGCGAATATTTCTAATTAATATTTTTGTATTTTCTCCTATTGTTTTTAATAATTTCAATATTCCAATTCTACGTTCTTCGGTCAAAACAGCAATCGATATGCGTATTGCATTATCATCACAAGTTGTATTAAATCCAAGTTCAGCACCTGATATACCTTTTGCAATTGGACCGATCATTTTTTTTTCCCATGGTGTAACAACAATTGTCCTTGTATCACTAATACTTATATTCGCTAAACTTTTTATAGACATTTGATTATTACAATAATTAATTTTGATATTATCTATTAAACTATGACTAGCTCGTCCAGCATGAAGAGCACTTAACTCACTCTTAAATTTTTCTATTACTTTATGCATATCGGCTTCTATATTATTTATTATATTATCCATTACAATGCACCTCTATTTATATTTTATTTAACCAATGTCCCTTCATCAATACCATTAATAATATTTAACAATGCACCTCTCTTTTTTATATTAAAGACTCTAAATTTCATTTTATAGTCTTTTCCTAAAGAAAGTGCAGCAGAATCAGCAAAATTCAATTTCATATCTAAAATACTATTGTAAGAAATAGTATTATATAATTGTGCATCACAGTTTAATTTGGGATCAGATGAATATACTCCATCAACATTTGTCCCTTTCAACAGCAAGCTAGCTTGTAATTCAATGCCACGCAAAAATAAGGCAGTATCAGTTGTGACCAAAGGATTACCTGTACCTCCAGCAAAAATTACGGTATATCCATTATTTAAATATTCTATTGCTTTTTCACGTTGATATTCATCTACAAAACTTGTTGTTACAGCTGAAGCTGCCATTATCTTAGTGGGTATATTGGTATTAAGAAATATATCTTGTATTACTATAGCATTCATCAATGTTGCTAACATGCCCATATAATCGCCAGTTACTCTGGAAATTTCAAGAATTTTATGTGATGCACCACGGATAAAATTACCACCTCCAATGACTAATGCCATTTGGATTTTTTTTTGTTTTATATATGCGATATCATTAGCAAGTGTTTGTATTATATAAGGATCAATTGTTAAATTTTCATTTCCAATCAAAGATTCTCCACTAACCTTTAGGATAATTCTATTTATACCACTATTATTTTGCATCATATTATTCCTTAATCAGAATGAAGATTTTTCATTTATTTGATTTTTGACATCCTGTAAAAAATCCATTTTTATTTTTTCCATTCCATCACCTAGCTCAAAATATGAAAAATTGAATATTTCTGCATCAAATTGATGTAATAATTCTTCTATAGTGATATTATTTTCTTTTATAAATGGTTGTTTTAGCAATACAATCTCGCCGAAATATTGTTTCATTCTACCATCAATCATTTTTTCTAGAATATGAGAAGGTTTATTAAGATTACTGAATTGTTGCACAAAAATTTCTTTTTCTTTTTGTACAACATTAGCAGAGAGATCATGTATATTTATAACATGTGGTTTAGTTGCAACAATATGCATCGCTAAATCTTTACCTAATTTATTATTTTCACCAGAAACATTAACTAATGCACCTATTTTATTATTAGTATGGACATAATGTCCTATTATACCATTAATCACATTCATACATTGTATGCGTCTGATATTAATATTTTCACCTACTAGTTCAGATAGGTTATTTTTTAATTCAATAACGGTTTTTCCAGCATTATTTTTCAACTTATATAATTCATTCAAATCATCAATATTGTATTGAAGTCCTAAATCTATGACTGATTTTACAAAATTGACAAATAACTCCCCCCTAGAAACAAAATCAGTTTCACAATTTACCTCTACCATGAAAGCACTCTTACAGCTGTTACTTACTTTAATTGCTATAGCGCCTTCTAATATTGATCGATTTATTTTTTTGGATACCTTGATTTTACCGATTTTACGAATCAAATCTACAGCTGTTTCAAAATCACCATTTGTGGTCTCAAGTGCTTTTTTACATTCCATCACACCAGCTCCAGTAAATTCACGTAATTTCTTTACTAAAATTGCAGTAATAATTGTCACGAATAATCCTCCTTATAATATGACATCCTAATGAGTTCATATCTATCCAGCAAATTAGAGTTCAATGAATTATTTTTTCTTTACAATCTTTTTACTAGATATATTTTTTACAGTATTATCTTCGTTTTTACCTGATATTTTTATTGTAGTATCAAATTCACTACGAGCATCAATAATAGTATCTACAATACCTTTAAGATATATATTGATTGCACGAATTGAATCATCATTCCCAGGAATTATATAATCCACTCCATAAGGAGAATGATTAGTATCGACAATACCAACCACTGGAATTTTTAATTTTGATGCTTCATCTACTGCGATTTTTTCATGTCCAACATCAATAACAAAAATTACTTCAGGTAAGCCATTCATTTCTCGTATGCCGCCCAAACTTTTATCTAATTTTGTTATCTCACGTATAACAGATAATGTTTCTTTTTTAGGAAGATGTGAAAATGTAGTACTGTCACGTAAATCTTCTAACTCTTTTAAGCGTTTAAGAGATTGTCTAATGGTTTTATAATTAGTTAACATGCCCCCAAGCCAACGATGATTAACATAAGGCATATCACACCGTTTAGCTTCAGAACAAATTATATCTCTCGCTTGTTGTTTTGTACCAACAAACAAAATTTTTCCTTTTTTAGTAACAGTATTTCTTATGAATTTCAAAGCATCATTATACATTTGCAATGTTTTTTCAAGATTAATAATATGTATTTTACTTTTAATTCCAAAAATAAAAGGTGCCATTTTAGGATTCCAAAAACGTACCTGGTGTCCAAAATGCACTCCAGCTTCTAACATTTGATGTATGGTAATATTGATCATTTTCCCCTCAAATTCACTCCATAATTAACCGTCGTCAATTGAATATTGACAAGGTACTTTTAATAAAAAATCAATAAAATCTACTCGATTTGCAAAACAATCCAGAATTTTATATCATACTTAATTAATAAATACTACTATATACTATACTATCTTACACTAATTTATTACTATTCAGTAGCATGTAATAATTATAAATCGAAAAAATTTATATGGCGATAAAAATTAAATCTACAGAATCTATAAAAAAAATGAAAATAGCATGTAAATTCGCATCAAATGTTTTAGATATGATTACCCCTTATTTAAAAATTGGAGTTTCTACTAATACACTAAATGATATTTGTCATGAATATATTACAAAAATTCAAAAAGCAATCCCAGCACCACTTAATTATCTAGGATACCCAAAATCTATTTGCACCTCAATAAATGAAGTAGTATGTCATGGAATTCCTGGAAAAGATAAATTAAAAAATGGGGATATAATAAATGTAGATGTTACCGTTAACAAAGATGGTTACTATGGAGACACTAGTAAAATGTTTTTAATAGGAGAAGTATCTTCTAAAGCAGCTGAATTGGTAAAAATAACACAAGAATGTTTATATCTTGCTATTAAAATAATACGACCTGGACTTCGTACAGGGGATATCGGTGCAGTTATACAAAAATATGCTGAAAATCATGGATTTTCAGTAGTTAGAGAATATTGTGGGCATGGAATTGGAACTAATTTTCATGAAGAACCACAAATATTACATTTTGGAACTCAAGGAACTGGAATACCATTAAAAGCAGGTATGATTTTTACAATTGAACCAATGATAAATATAGGAACTTATCATACAAAAGTTCTAAATGATGGTTGGACAGTAGTAACAGCTGATAATCAACTATCTGCTCAATGGGAACATACAATATTGGTCACTGAATCTGGATATGAAGTGTTGACATTACGTAACAAAGAAAATATCTGTTAATAATATTCTTATGCTTTCAATTGTTGACGATTTACTTCAAATAAAAATATTCCTACTGCAACTGATACGTTTAAATTTTGTACATTTCCCATCATAGGTATATTCACAGTAGTATCGCAATAATTTTGCGTTAATCGACGCATCCCACTTCCTTCAGCTCCAAATATTATAGCTAAAGGTTTTTTTAAAATTGTGTGATAAATATCATTTTCACTTTTTTCTGTAGTTCCATAGATCCATATTCCTGCATTTTTTAAAAATTCTATAGTACGAGCTAAATTAGTAACTTTAATTATGGGAGTATTTCCTATAGCACCTGATGCAGTTTTATACACTGTAGGAGTTATACTACAAGATTGATTTCGTGTAATAATCACTGCATCTACCCCTGCAGCATTAGCAGTACGTAAACAAGCACCTAAATTATGAGGATCTTGTATCCCATCGAGAATCAAGAAAAAAAAAGATGGATTAACTTCATGTTTAATAAGAGCCATTAAATATTCTTCAGTATAACAATCACGATATTCTATTGCAGCTATTACACCTTGATGATGAATTGAATTTACTAGATTATTAAAATATTTACTTGAAAAATATTTAATAGTAATGCCTAATTCTTCTGCAATGGCAATCACTTGCAGTTGACGTTTGTTAGTTTGTTTATGTTGAAGGTAAATTTCTTTTACTTTTACAGGAGCAGTACTCTGTAATATAGATAATACCGAATGATATCCAAATATATATTTTATATTATTTTTCATGATATGAACTGGTTATTGAATTTAAATAGAATATTTATTCTATTATATTTTTTAATATTGATACAGATTTAAGAATACAAATTTTAATTATATATTATAATAATTATAATAAATTATAAATAGGTATTAAAGATGATTGTTTTGGGAATTGAAACATCGTGTGATGAAACTGGCGTGGCTATTTATAGTTCGGAATATAATCTCGCAGCTCACAAATTATATAGCCAAATATCTTTGCATTCAAAATACGGTGGAGTTATTCCGGAACTTGCATCACGTGATCATTCGCGTAAATTACTGCATTTGACAGATGATTTGCTGAACACTGTTAATATTTCTTTACGAGATATTAGTGCTATTGCATACACTGCTGGTCCAGGATTAATTGGATCATTATTAGTAGGAGCATCATTTGCAGTAGCTCTAGGTTTTGCATTGAATGTACCCACTATCCCGATACATCATTTAGAAGCTCATATTATGACACCGTTTTTAGAAAAAAAATTTCCTAGTTTCCCATTTTTAGCTCTTCTCGTATCTGGAGGAAATACTCAAATAATAGAGGCAATGTCTTTTGGTAAATATAGAATTCTTGGAGAAACTCTAGATGATGCTGTAGGAGAAGCTTTTGATAAAGTGGCAAAAATTTTAGGATTTTCTTATCCTGGTGGTGTTCATATAGAAAAATTAGCTAAAAAAGGTAATCAAAAAAGATTTTTTTTTCCTAGACCCATGCTTCATCGAGGGTTAAATTTTAGTTATAGTGGATTAAAAACATGTGCACTGGATTATGTAAAAAAATTTAGCAATATTGATAATCAAACAAAAGCAGATATTGCTTTTGCTTTTCAAGAAGCAGCTATAGATTCATTAGTTATCAAATGTCAACGTGCATTAAATAAATATAAGTATTATAATTTGGTGGTAACAGGTGGTGTTAGTGCTAATGGCAGATTAAGAGAAAAATTAATTGCAATGTGTGATAAAGAACAAATTAATGTTTATTTTCCTAAATTAGAATTTTGTACAGATAATGCTTTGATGGTAGCTTATACAGGTTATAAAAAATTTAAAGAAAAACAAACTATTATTAATTCTAATCATGAAATTATAGTATTCCCTAAATGGAATATAAATGATATAAATAAAAAATTTAACCATAAATAATTAAGATTAATTGAATAATATAAAAACTTGGCTACTATGAAAATAAATCAAAATAATTTAATTTGGATAGATTTAGAAATGACCGGATTAGATCCGGATAAAGATAAAATATTAGAAATTGCTACTGTAGTAACAGATAATCAATTAAAAGTAATTGCTGAAGGACCAGTAATAGCTGTTCATCACAGTACTAGAATATTAGATAAAATGGATGAATGGTGTAAACATACACATGGTTTATCTGGTTTAATTGAAAGAGTAGGTAGTAGTAAAATAAATACAGTAAAAGCTGAAAAGATGACATTAGATTTTTTACGAGCATATGTCACAGAAGGGCAATCTCCGATGTGTGGAAGTACAATTTGTCAAGACAGGCGCTTTTTATATCATTATATGCCTGATTTAGAAAAATATTTTCATTATAGAAATTTTGATGTAAGTGTATTAAAGATGATAGCAAAAAGATGGTATCCTCACTTGGTAAAAAAATTACATAAAAAAACTAAACATCAAGCTTTAAGTGATGTTTATGATTCAATTGAAGAAATGAAATTTTATTTACGATCATTATTTATTACCATTGAAATATAAAATTTTCGGATATAATTTTATATAAGATTATATAGTACTTAACCTATATATACATGGTAGAAAATAATAGATAAAAATGTTAATATATATATATGAATGAAAATTTAAATAATAGAATAAATATTAATATTCCAATAGTTGCTCCATCTATTGGAAGCATTGACGCTTATATCTATTGGATAAGTTCTATTCCTGTTTTAACTGCATCAGAAGAATTAGAATTAGCTAATAAATTATATATTTATGGAGATCTAGAAGCTGCTAGAAAATTAATATTATCGCATTTACGTTTTGTTGTTCATGTTGCAAAAGGATACTTAGGATATGGATTACCTAAATCAGATCTTATTCAGGAAGGTACTATTGGATTAATGAAAGCAGTAAAAAGATTTAATCCGAATAAAGGAGTACGTTTAGTAACATTTGCAATCCATTGGATAAAAGCCGAGATTCATGAATTTGTTTTACGTAATTGGAAAATTGTGAAAATTGCGACTACAAAAGCTCAAAGAAAATTATTTTTTAATTTGAGAAGTGCCTCTAAAAAATTATCTTGGTTTAATAATGCAGAAATCATGTCCATTGCTAAAGAATTAGATGTAAATCCAAAGGAAGTACGTGCTATGGAAGCAAGAATGAAAAATATGGATATTGCTTTAGACCATTATTCTGATGAAGATTCTTCTGATATATTGGATAAAAGTATAGGAGTATTATCTCCAATTGATTATTTAATAGCAGATACAAAAAATCCTGCAGATGAAGTTGCGGATGATGAATTTGACGATCTTAAAATATCTAATTTAAATTCCATTTTATCCAATTTAGATCAACGTAGTAGAGAAATACTCGAACAACGTTGGTTAAAAGAACCTAGAGTTACTTTACAAGAATTAGCAGATAAATATGGAGTATCTGCTGAACGTATACGACAAGTAGAAGAAAATGCTTTAAAAAAACTTAGAAAAGACCTGGCAATATTAGGTAGATAATAATATTATTTAAATCTATTTCCTATTTTTATCACAGTACTTATAATATTATGCAACCAAAATTTATTGATAAATTAATTGAACTAAAAAAAAAATACAAAGATTTAACTGCAATACTTTCTTCAGAACAAATAATGCAAGACTATAAAAGATACAGAGAATTATCCAAAGAGTATGCGTTAATTGAACCTATAGTCTTATTATTTAAAGAATATGAAAAAAATTTATTGCTTATAGACGATTCAGAAAAATTTTTTATCGAAGATTGTGACAAAGATTTAAAAAAAATTGCTCATGATGATATATTATATTTATCCAATCACAATGATGAATTAATAAAAAAAATAAAATTAATGTTACTTCCACAAGATGATAAAGATTCAAGAAATATTTTTTTAGAAATACGTGCCGGTACTGGTGGAAACGAAGCAGCTGTTTTTGCAGGTAATCTTTTTAGAATGTATACACGTTACATAGAAAGTAATAATTGGACTATAGAAATTATAAATATGAATCATGGTGAGCATGGAGGATATAAAGAAATTATAGCCAGAGTGATAGGACATGGAGTATATTCCAAATTAAAATTTGAATCTGGAGTACATAGAGTACAAAGAGTACCAATTACAGACGCTCAGGGTAGAATTCATACCTCTACATGTACAGTAGCAATAATTATAGAATCTACTGAAATAGATTCTATTGATATTAATCCTGCTGATCTTAAAATAGATACTTTTCGTAGTTCAGGTGCTGGAGGACAACATGTAAATGTTACTGATTCTGCAATAAGGATTACTCATATTCCTACAAATATTATTGTCGAATGTCAAAATGAAAGATCACAACATAAAAATCGAGCATATGCTATGTCACTTTTAAAATCTCGTTTATTAATAGCTGAACAAGAAAAACAACGTCAAAAAGAAGTACAGATCAGGAGAAATTTAGTTGGAACAGGTGATCGTTCAGAAAGAATTCGTACATATAATTTTCCTCAAGGGAGACTAACTGATCATCGCATCAATTTAACGTTGTATCAATTAGATAAAATAATGGAAGGAGAGCTACAAATTATTATAGATTCATTAATTCAAGAACATCAAACAGATCAATTGATATCTAATTTTGAAGACTAAATAGTATTACAATTTACAACTAAAAAGTTGGTGTTAATTCAAATAATAAAAAAATGTATTTTAATATAATTTGCATTATCGGATGAATGATAATATCAAATGTTACCATTGTAAATAATAAAACTATAAATAAGATAATTGGGGATAGCATATAATTTTTTAATAAAATTTCAAATTTTTTTGGTAATATACTTGATAATATATACCAACCATCAGACATAGGTAATAGAAGTAATAAATTCAAAACTAACAGAGTAATATTTAATTTAATACCTGAAAAACTTATTATAGTTATAATGGTATATTTTGATATCATTGTGATTTTAGCAATGCTTGCCCATATAAATATCATTATCAAATTAGATAATGGTCCAGATATGGAAATTAAAAAAATATCTCTTTTTGGATGTCTCAAATTAAAAAAATTTATTGGCATTGGTTTAACCCAACCCAACATTATATTAGAATTAAATAATATTAAAATCAATGGAAATACTATTGTACCAAGAAGATCAATATGTATAATAGGATTAAAAGTTAGTTTTCCTAATAAGTAAGCCGTTTTGTCTCCTAAAATATAAGCCATATAGCCATGTGCCATCTCATGCAATACAGATGAAATTAATATTAAAAAAATCCACATAGCGATAATCTGACTAATATTTAGTGTCATAATTTTATTAATTTATTTACGATTCTATCATATCTAAATAATGTGTCTTAATTTTTACCATCAGATCATTTTTATTATTAGTATAATATTTTCTGGCTAAATTAAAATTTTTATTTTTTAAATAAATATCTCCCAAAATTTCATTAATTTCAGTATGATAGATATCACTGTCTACAATTTTTAGTATATTTATCGCATCCTGAAAATTTTGCTTGAATAAAAAAATTTTAGCTGCTCTTATTCTAGCTAATTGACGAAAATTTTGATTAGTTGAATGTTTTATTATAAATTTTAATCTATTCAATGCTAAATTATTGTTTCCATGTGCAATATCATTTCTTGATAGTATGAATGCTGCTAAGCTAGCATATGGAGAATTTGGATAGTAAAGTATTAATTTTTCTCCAAATAATTTTACGGTTTCCATATCCTTGTCGTCAAATTTAGATAGCATTTGCATATATATATTACTAGCTTTAACAGAATTATCTATTTGATATTCCCATGATTTATACGTAAAAAAAATGCTAAATATAACAATGGATAATACTATACAATAAATAATTTTAATTTTTATGTTATTTTTGATCATTCAACATCAATATAATTATTAACAAAATTCACTATCTCGGTAATATTAATATACTGGTCACTATTATTCGATAAGCATTTTATCAAAATTCTACCTTGAATAAATGTGTCTTCATCTAGAATAGCTACAATTTTAGCGTTATTTTTATATGCTTTTTTCAAGTGATTATTAATATTTAAAAATTCATCTCCATGAACAATAACATCATATTTACAACAATTACGTATATCATCGGCTATTTTCATAATTTTTACTATTATTTCTGTTTCACTAGAGTGTAAAAGATATATTATATTTCTAATCGGAGGGTTAATTGTATCTTTAATAATATTAAACAATCGATCCATACCCAATGCGAATCCGGCAGCAGGAGTACTTTTACCGCCCATACGTCCCACTAATTCATCATAACGTCCTCCAGCACAAACGGCATTTTGAACATTGTTAATATCTTTAGATAACCATTCAAACACTGTTAGATTGTAATAATCTAAGCCTCTTACTAGAGTAGGATTTATTTTGTACTTAATATCCAATTTATTCAATAATTCACATAATCTAAAAAAATGTTTTTCCGATTTTGCATCAAGATAATCTATAATACTCGGAGCATTTTCAATTAAATTTTTAATATTAGGATTTTTACTATCTAAGATTCTGAGCGGGTTATTTTTTAATCTACGTTGGCAATCAATATCTAAAAAACGTAAATTATCTTCGAAATATTGTACTAATTTTTCACGAAACTTTGAACGAACAACTTTATTACCAAGAGTATTAATATGTAATTCTATTTTATCTTCAATATTGAATATTTTCCAAATATTCCTTACTAACAATATAAGCTCTAAATCAATAATTGGTCCAGATAATCCAAAAACTTCAACACCAAATTGGTGTAATTGACGATATCTTCCTTTTTGTGGTCGATCATGCCGAAACATAGGGCCATAATAAAAAAATCTTTTTATACTGTTGTGTAAAATACCATACTCTATACCAGCTCTTACACATCCAGCTGTTCCCTCCGGGCGTAAAGTTAAACTTTTACCACTTCTGTCCAAGAAAGAATACATTTCTTTTTCAATAATATCAGTTGATTCGCCAATAGCATTTGTAAATACCTCTGTATATTCCAATAAAGGCAATTTGATTTCTTGGTACCCATATTTGGTAACAATATTACGTAAAATACATTCTAATTCAAACCAACATTTACCAACATCGGGAAGCATATCATGCATTCCCCTAACAGAGTGAATATGTTTCATAATAATATTTATAATTAACAATAATTTAAATTATTATAAGAATAATGCTCTTTAGCAGATAATTCTATAATCTTTTTAAGAATAATTAACTTCAATTTGATAATTCTACAATATTTGAAGTATCTGTTTGTGATACTTGAAGATGATTTTCATTTTTATCAGTAAAAAATCTGGAAAAAAATATAATTAAAATAGTGACTATAAATATTAATACTATTCCAATAAATAGATATATTTTTTTATCTTTTAAAAAATTTTGAATTTTTATTTTATCTTCATTAATATTTACAAAATTTGTTTGTTTATCATAAATGTTATTTTTACGAAAAATTTCCAATATTTGAGTTGCTGGTATATTCAAAAAATTAGCATAAGATTTAAGATAACCTTCAGCATAAACTTTAGCCGAAATATTATTATAATTATCTTCTTCTATATCATGAATTAATCGTTTATCTATAAACAATTTTTGTGTAACTTCGTTTATACTGATTCCATAATTTTCTCTAGTTGTCCTAAGTATTTGTCCGGGACTTTCTTGAAGATCAATAGGTTTTTCGTTCATAAATATACCATTATTAATAAATTATAAATTTATTCTCGTGATGAAATTTTTTCATAAATTATAATTAATTTCAGATTCCTACTAATTGTCCACATGCAGCAGTAATATTCTCACCTCGAGATTTACGAATCGAAGTATGTATACCAGATTCTATTAAAAATTTCCTAAAAAATTCAATTTTTGATATTGAGGTTGAAGATAAGTTTATTGCTGATACATTATTCATAGGAATTAAATTAATTTTATACTTTCCAAAAGTCAATAGCTTTACCAATTGTTTTGCATGCTCTATTTTATCATTAACACCATCTAACATTATATATTCAATCATAATATAACGCCGCTTATTGTTAAAATAAGTGTTACAAATATCTATTAATTCGCTTAAAGGATATTTTTTATTCATTGGAACTAAATCATTTCGTAATTTATCATTTGGTGCATGTAATGATATGGCAACAGCTACTTCCGTATCTTTTTTTAATTTTTGTAATTCTGGAATTAATCCAGTAGTACTAATAGTAACACTGTACTTCGATAAACCATAAAAATCATCATCTAACATAATTTTTATAGCATTTACTACATTAGAGTAATTTAGCAATGGTTCCCCCATTCCCATAAAAACAACGTTTGTAATTTTATCTCTTTTCCAAATCTTTACATTAGATAGTTCAATATATGCTACCCACAATTGACCTATTATTTCTGATATGGTTAAATTTCTAGTGAAACCTAATAATCCTGTAGCACAAAATTTACATCCTATTAAACATCCTACCTGAGATGATACACACAATGTTCCTCGATTCTTTTCGGGAATAAATACGGTTTCAATTAGTGCACCATCACTAAGTTTCATTAACCATTTTGTGGTTCCATCCAGATCTATTAAACATTTAATAATATTTGGAAATTTAATTTCACACGTTTGTTTTAGTACATTACGCAAATTTAAATCGATATTTTTCATTAATGAAAAATCTGTCACTCCAAATCTATAAATCCATTTCAAAATTTGAGTAGCACGAAATTTTTTAGCACCAATATTAAACAAATATTTTTCTAAATTATCTATTGTTAAATCTGGAATATTAATCATTACTAATTTTTAACGAACATATTTTAATATTTAATATTGAGATATTTCAGCTGATTGAAAAAAAAAATTTATTTCTCGTTCAGCATTTTCAATACTATCTGATCCATGTACTGAATTTTTTTCGACTGAAAGTGCAAAATTAGATCTAATTGTACCAGATACGGCAAATTTTGGATTAGTTGCACCCATAATTTCACGATTTTTTAAAACAGCATTTTCTCCTTGTAATATTTGTACTACAATAGGCCCAGAAATCATATAATTAACCAAACTACTATAAAATAACTTATTACTATGCTCAATATAAAATTTTTCAGCTTGTTCACGTGATAAAGTTAACATTTTCATTGCTATAATCTTTAGTCCATTACATTCGAAATATTCTTCTATTTTACCAATAATTCCTCTTAATACAGCATCAGGTTTTATAATTGACAACGTATTCTCAACAGACATAAATTACCTATTTTTATTAATAAAAAATAATTAAATACTCTATAATATCTTGATTGAGGCATTATCCATCACAACAAGACGACACTTTACTACCTGTTATTATTTTTTCACGAATACGTGCTTTTCTTCCTGAAAGACCACGTAGATAATAAATTTTAGATTTACGGACTACTCCTCGCCTCTTAATTTTTATATTTTCAATTTGAGGACTGTAACTTTGAAATACTCTTTCTACCCATTCCCCATGAGAAATTTTTCTAACTGTAAACGAAGAATTTATCCCTCTATTTTTTTTAGCGATAACAGTTCCTTCATATATTTGTATTCTTTCCCGTTCCCCATCTTTAATTTTTACTTTAACTTCAACTGTATCACCGGATGAAAAATAAGGTATATTCTTATTTAAATTTTTTATTTGTTCTTTTTCAAATTGTTCAATAATATTATTCATATAAGATCCTTAATTTATTCTAATTCATTAATAAATTCATTTAATAATTTCTTATCAACTTTATTTAGTGTTATATTTTGTAATAATTCTGGTCTTCTCAACCATGTACGACCTAAAGCTTGTTTTTTTCTAAATATAGATATTTGAGAATGATTTCCATTTAATAAAACTTCTGGGACTCTTAAATTATATATAATTTTTGGCCTAGTATAGTGAGGGTAGTCCAATAATCCATTACAAAAAGAATCTTGATGTACTGAATCTATACTCCCAATCACTCCTGGTAGTTGTCTGGATATTGTATCGATTAGTACCATAGCAGGTAATTCTCCTCCACTTAGCACATAATCACCAATTGAAATTTCTAATCCAGGTTCAATCTTCATTACTCTCTCATCTATACCTTCATAACGTCCAGCTACCAATATTATTTTACTATATTTACTAATCGATTTTACTAATTCATCATCCAACAACTTTCCTTGTGGAGTTAGATAAATTATTTGCTCAATACCATTGTTACCATCATTACGAGCGGCCTGTATAGCATTTATTAATGGTTGAACCATCATTACCATTCCAGACCCACCACCATAAGAATGATCATCTACTTTACGATAATGATTATTCGTATAATCTCTAGGATTCCAATAATTTATATTTATGATTCCTTGATTCTGGGCACGTCCTATTACTCCATAATTAATTGCACGAAACATATCAGGAAAAATAGTAATCACCGAAAATTGCATATCATCATCATCAAATTAACTAAAATCAATTGCTAATCATCCACAAACCATTTAACCCAAATAATACCATTATTTAAATCTACATTACTTATTGTACTGGATAAATAAGGCACTAAATATCTTTTTTTATTTTTATTGACAATAACTAAGACGTCATTAGATCCAGTAATGATACATTCTTGCACTACACCTAATACAGTTTTATTATTATTAATAACTTTCAATCCTTCTAAATCAGACCAATAATACTCCCCATTTCTTGTATCGGTCAATCGGGTTCTCCATATCCCTATTTCATATCCTGATAACATTTTTATTTCTTCAATGGAATTATAATTTGAAAATTTGGCAACAATATGATTACATTGAATTTTACTATCTTCAATATAACATTCAGACACCGAATCATTCCTATTTTTTCTAATACACCAAGGTTGATATGATAAAATTTGTTCAATAGGCGAAGTAAAAGAAATAATTTTAATCCAACCTGTAACTCCAAAAGCCTTTCCAAAACGGCCAATAATCACATACTTATCATTATTTACATTTACCATTTTTCTTCTTTAATCATATAAATATAAGGATAAATTAAATAATGATTATATTTATTCCATATTTTCTATTGTACATGGAGTACTTTTTTGATGTGCCAATATATTTTTATATACCATCATTAATTTACGTACTCTATCTGAAAGCTGTGCACCACACTTTGTCCAATAATTAATACGATTACAATCCATTTTTAACTTTTTATTATTATCATTAGAAAGAGGATCAAAATATCCTACCTTTTCCAAATACAAACCATCTCTAGGTGATCTACTATCGGTAACCACTATTTTATAAAAAGGTTTTTTACGCAACCCACCACGTGATAAACGTATTACTACCATAAAATACTCACACTTTAATTATATTAATAAAAAAATCCATTTTCAAGTATACTAAATAAAATACCTTTTGAGAAGATATTCATCATACAACTAATTGTATCTAAAATATTATTTAAATTATAGATGATACTGCTGATTTCTTTTTTAATAATAATCTAACAGTATTAAAGATAGTAATAGTACAAGCTGTCATTAAGTAAAATGCCACTATCATTACATTGCCAGTGTAATCAATTAACCACATGGATATAATAGGTGCAATTCCGCCGAAAGTAACAGAAGTGAAATTCCAACAAAATGCTACACTAGTAGCTCTAATATTTGCAGGAAACGATTCAGCGGTTAACGGATTTAGAGTTCCCTCTGTCATTCCTATCAATTGGCCCATTAAAATGGAACATGATATTATTACAGTAGTAGAATAATTATGTTGCAAAATTAACATAAATGGATAAGCCGCTAAAAAAATTCCACTCGCACCCAATAATACTATTAATATTTTATTGACTCTATCAGATAAATACCCAAAAATCAGAGTTGCAATAGTATAACTGATAACAGTAATCATATTAAATATCCCTGCTTGTCTACTACTATATCCAAGAAATTTAATCATCATACTTTTCCCAAATATAAATACTATGAAAAAAGATATCTGAGTAGTAATAAACATAGTAAATAATTTAAAAATTGTTTTTTTGTGATTACGTAACATTTCAAAAAACGGATTATTAACAATTTGACTATTTTCTCTCATAAATATAAAGTCATTTGTCTCAAGTAAATTTTTTCTCATATAGAATCCCAGTATTGCTCCCAATACACTAATGAAAAAAGGAATTCTCCAAGCATAATTTAAAATATCCTCATCTGTAGCAAATGCTTCAACCAAAAAAATGGTAAAAGAGCTTAGTACTAATCCCATACCTACTCCAGTAAGTGCTAATCCACCAAAAAATCCTCGTTTGCCTGGGCTCACCGATTCAAATAAATAAGTACATGAAGCACCAAATTCACCTCCTAAAGCTATACCTTGCATGATACGTAATATAACCAGTATTATCGGAGCAGCTATTCCTATTTGATTATACGTTGGTAGCATTCCTATGCATAAAGTGGGAATAGACATTAATAGCATTGTTAATATTAACATTTGTTTTCTGCTAAATTTATCTCCTATATATCCAAAAATGACGCCTCCTATTGGTCTTGCGGCTAAACCAACAGCAAATGTAGTAAATGTCATAATCATAGAAATATACAAATTATTGGATGGAAAAAATAATTTGCTGATTACAGTAGCAAAATATGCATAGAGAGTATATTCATACCATTCGATAATATTGCCAACAGATGATGATAAAATAGATTTAATAACTTGTTTTAGTACAATAGAATTCATACTCCCTCCTTAACATTGATAAAATACAGAGTATATCTCCATTATAGTACGAATATTATCGATATAAAATTAATTTTGATAATATATGATGATACTGTAATATTTATAATACTGATTCAAATTTGACTTTAATAAATCTAGATAGTACGATGTTTTACTAATTGAATATAGATTTATGCTGATGTGGCTCAATGGTAGAGCAGCTGATTTGTAATCAGCAGGTTGTGGGTTCGATTCCCACCATCAGCTGATTGAAAATGAATTTTGTTATTAGTATATTGATAATTATATGGATTTGTGATCTAATTCTGGCAATAGAAAGGGCCTATAGCTCAGCTGGTTAGAGCAGTGGACTCATAATCCATTGGTCCTAGGTTCGAATCCTAGTGGGCCCATTTTATAGAGGTTGAATCTTAAAATAATTTGTTTTATCTTAATATATCTTCTAAGGATATAGATTTTGAAGTTTTGAAATCTCGATATTTTACTATTATAGGGCAATATATATGGATATTGCTTTCTTTATGATATGTATTTTTCAACGGTCTTGATCCTGGTATGACAACAGCATTTTCAGGTATTGTTAGTACTCCATCATCTTCATTTTTTTTGATATAAATACCATTGACATTATCAAAAACTGGAATAGAACTATTAATTATCGTTCCTGTACCTAACACCGAACCTTCTTTTAAGATAGTACCCTCATAAATACCACAATTTCCTCCTATGAATACATTATCTTCGATTATAACAGGCATACTACCTACTGGTTCTAATACTCCACCAATTTGTACAGCAGCTGATAAATGTACATTCTTTCCAATTTGAGCACATGAACCAACTAAAACATGAGAATCTATTAAACATCCTGTATCAATATAAGTACCAAGATTAATATATGATGGGGGCATAATTATAGTTCCATCTGCTATATATGATCCACACCTTATTGAAGATCCTCCAGGCACCATTCTAATTTTATTTTTTCGCGATAATATTCTTAAATTTATTGTATCTTTGTCATAAAAATGACCATAAATTCCATCTACTTTTATTAATTTTCCAAATTTAAAAGCTAACAAAAACATTTCTTTTATATCAGAATTAAGACTCCATTTATTATTTATTTTTTTAGCCACGCGTATTTCACCTAATTCTAATGCACGTATCATGTCTTTATATATATTTAAAAAATTTTCTCTTGTTTTTATTGTTTCTTTTAAATAATTTGAAATACGAATATTCAATGTATACATATATTTTCTTTAAAATAAATTTAAATTTTTTATATCCTGTTTTAAAATGGATATTGTATCTTTATGTGCAGGATATAAAGGTGTCCTGAGGATATTTTCAATTAGTCCAATTTCATGCATTATTGCTTTTATTGGAATAGGATTAGTTTCTAAAAAACAACTATTAAAAAAATCTATATATTGGTAAAATATTTTTTGAGCAGTTTTGATATCGTTTTTTAGTAATTTATTAGTTAATATACTCATTTCTTGAGGAATTACATTCGATACGGCACTAATAATTCCTCGAGCACCACTCGCAATTAAAGATAGTATTTCATTGTCATTTCCTGCAAGTACTGCAAAATTATTAGCATTAGTACGCTTAATAATATCTACAACTTGAATATAATTATTGGATGCTTCTTTTATAGCAATGATATTTTTAATCTCAGTTAATTTTATACAAGTATCTGCACTTAAATTTACACCTGTACGTGCAGGAATATTGTACATAATGATTGATTTTTGGGTGTTTTCAGCAATCATCTGAAAATGATTATATAATCCTACTTGTGTTGGTTTGTTATAATAAGGTGTTACTACAAGATAACCATCAATTGGCATATTATCTAATTTTTTTATAATTTTTATAGTATCATAAGTACAATTAGAGCCGACCCCAACATAAATAGGGATTTTTTTTTCTACAACATCAATAGTAATTTTTATTAATTTTATTTTTTCTTCAAAATTTAAACATGCTGATTCTCCTGTAGTACCCAAAACAACTAAAAAATCTATTCCATTAATTATTTGTCTTATTACAAGATTACTATATGTAATATAGTCAACTTCCCCTTTTTTTGTAAATGGAGTGATCAGTGCTGTTCCACAACCAAATATAATAGATTTATTCATATCAATATTTTCGTATCATTTTTTAATATTTCTCATTTAATAATTTTTTAAATTTTTCTCTCCAAAGATCACGAAAATTCCATATCCCATTTATATCATTTGACCATTCAGCGGCTATAACAGCTCCATATGCAAATCCTTTTCGAGTATATATTTCATGCTTGATAGATATTTTATCAACCTTGGATTCATAGCCTACTTCATGTATTCCCCTAATCCAACCACTTCTAATAGAACTTGGAGTAATTTTTTTTGAAAAAATATCCTGAATAATACTACATATTACTTTTGCAGTACCAGATGGATTATCTTTTTTTTCCTTATGATGCATTTCAAGAATATAAGGATCATATTCAGTAGTATGAGAAATTAATTTAGAAGCTATATTTACTATTTCAAAAAAAATATTGGTTCCAAAAGCAAAATTGCTAGAATAAATTAATGTTTTATCATATTTAGAAAAATAATTTATGACTTCCTCTTCTATGTCATTCCATCCAGTTGTACCTATTACTGCTGCTTTACATGTTTGTGCAATGTATTTATAATGTTTTCTAAATGCTGTAGGAGATGTAAAATCTATACATATAGTATCATTTAAATTGAATTCTTTTAATGTTTTTTTAGAATTAATTATATTTACAATTTGGTGATTTCTTTCAGAAGCAATTGTATTAATAACAATTCCTGTTTTTCCATAACCAATTAAAGATAATTTCATCATTCTCTCCATTTTCTACTTAGAATCCAATATATTACTACTTTTATTAGAATTTTTATTTAATTTTGTATAACAATTCTGAAAATTATTATTTACGATATATTCAGCATTTAAAATAGCAGTACCTGCAGCGCCACGTATAGTATTATTTCCTAAAGCAGTTATTTTCCAGTCTAAAACTTTACATGGTCTTAAATTACCCATACTAATTACCATTCCATTCCCATAACTCGTATCAAATAAAGGTTGTGGTTTACATGGATCATCAAAGTATTTAATTAAATTTTTTGGAGATGAAGGTAAAGTTAACCCCTTAAATTTTTGTATTGCATCAATAATTTCGTAATCTTTGATTTTTTTTTTTGTAGAAAATGATATTGATAATGTATGTCCATTAGTTACAGGCACACGGTTGCAAGCAGCGGATATTTTTATGTTGGCAAAATTAATTTTATTATTATTATATTTTCCAAATAATTTCAAAAGTTCACTTTCTATTTTTTCTTCTTCACCTGAAATAAAAGGGATAATATTTCCTAAAATGTCAATTGATGCTACTCCAGGATAACCAGCTCCTGAAATTGATTGCATTGTTGTTACAATAATTTTATCTATTTGGTATTTTTTATGAATAGGAAACAATGCAATTGCTAATATCATGACAGAACAATTTGGATTGGTAACAATAAATCCAAATTTAGAATTTTCTAAACATTGTTGTTTGATTATTTGAAAGTGAGATGCATTAACTTCAGGAATAACTAAAGGTACATATCTATCCATACGATGATTACTGGAATTACTAATTACAATATGACCTAATTTAGTATATTGTTCTTCAATACTGCCTGCGATATTAGCATCTAATCCAGACAATAAAATTTGTGATTGTAATTTGGCATAACAATCTTTTATTCGCATATTGCCAACTTCAGGATAAAGTAATGTTTTTTCTCTCCAACGTACGATTGAAGAATAAATTTTCCCTGCAGAATCTTGAGATGCAACAATATCAGTTATTTTAAACCAAGGGTGATGCTCCAGTAAAGCAATAAATTTTTGTCCTACAATTCCAGTTGCTCCTAAAATACCTACGGAAATTTTTGGTTGCATATAACCTCATTTATAAATATTAATTTATCAAATTTATTATACCAATAAATTATCATGTAATTTTTGTATTATTTGAAATAAATTTATTTTATCTACTATCAATACTAAACTAGTATGGGATATATTATTTAATATCATTTTTATTTCAAAATGATTTAAAATTTTTACGATGTCTTTAATTAAATTACAATGAATAAGATTTTGTCCAATTATAGCTATTAAAGATATTTCTTCTTCATAAATTATAGAAATATTGAATTTTTTGATTATTTTTTTTAAAAATTTATTATGTAATATAATAATTTTTAATTTATCCCCAACCAACATAGCAGAAATAATATGAATATTGAACGATACTAGCGTGTGTAAAATATCTGTATAACTTTTTAAGTTACCTTTAATACTAATTATTAAACAATTTTCTTGATATGTAATTGAATGGAAAATTAATTTCGAATTATCTTTGGTGATATCAGCATTAATGATAGTACCTTTTTGATTATCTATATTTTTGTAAGAATTAAGAATTTTAATAGGTATATTGCCTAATAAAGCTGGTTCAACTGTCTTGGGATGAATAGCTTTAGCACCAAAATACGCAAGATCTAAAGCTTCATTAAATGAAAGAAGTGGAATACATTTTGTATTCAATATTTTCTTTGGATCAGCAGTCATTATGCCATCAACATCTTTCCAAATTTGAATTTCTCGTGCTTTCATTACCATTCCGATTAATGACGCACTATAGTCAGATCCTTCCCGTCCTAAAACAGTAGTTTCTCTAGTAATAGTACTCCCGATAAATCCTGCAGTTAACACAATATAACCTTGGTCTAAATATTGTTTAATAATATTAGGCATAATTTTTGTAATTTCTTCAATTAATGGTTTTCCATTCAAATAGTTATTATCAGTTAAAATGATATTTCTGGCGTCAATTAGTATATTTTTTATTAACCTTGCTGACATTGCGATATTCAAAATTGCAGTAGATAATAATTCTCCGTAGGAGATTATTTTGGCAAATAATTGATCGGAACACTCGGAAGATGAAAAAATTTTATTTATTATTTTATGAATCTCACCAAAATAGTTGTTAATTATTTTATCAGCTTCAGATTTTTTACAATCATTAAATATTAAATTTTTGGAAAGAATTAAATGTCTTTCATGAAATAATTGAATAGTAGAATTACATTTACATATATCTCCTGTTATAGCAAATTCAACTAAATTTGATAAAATATTAGTGGCATCTGATATAGCTGAAACTACTAAAATAATTTTTTTCTCATTACATGAAGTTGTGCGTATTATATCTATTACTCTATTAATAGCCACAGCATCAGCAACAGAAGTTCCACCAAATTTCATTATTAACATACTAATCCCCTAAGTCGGTAATATAATAATTTTAATTTTTTAACAGCAGTTTCAATATCAGATATTTCAATTTTTTCTTCATTCGAATGTGCACTCAAAATACTTCCTGGTCCAAATAATAATCGTGTACCACACTTAGTAAATGAAGCAGCATCACTACCAAAATGTACAATATCTGTCTCAAATTCTGGGAGTGTAAAAAAATTAATCGGGGAACTCTTATTTATCATGCTTATATTTATATTTTCATCAACCAAGGATAATATTTTTTTTTCAATTAAATCATGGCTAGCGAATGTTGATCGAAATAATATTTTGCAAACTGCTTTATCAGATATTACATTGACTGAATTTATTGAATGTAACTCTCCTATATTATAAGTTGTTTTTCCAAGTATTTTATCATAAGGAAAATCAGTATTGGTTAATTTATTAAAAAATTGTTGTAAATGATTAATTGCATTACTTCCATATTCAGGATATCCAGAATGTACAGATTTACCAATGGCAATAACATCAAATAAAATTACTCCATTTGCAGCTTTAATTAACTTATTAGAAGTAGGTTCCCCAATAATCATAAATTGGCAATTGTTAATTAATTCATTTGCTATTTTAGCTCCCAATGAATTACTTTCTTCATTTATAAGAAGTAGTAATCCAAAATTAGTATATCCCTCATTAAAAAGTTGTGTACAAACTGTATACATTGTTACAATCTGCCCTTTTGCATCACATGCTCCTCTTCCCCACACTGAGTCCAATCTTTCTATAGGTGCTATATAAGGAAAAACTGTGTCTAAATGTGTACAAAAAATTATATTAGGATGAGCATCTCCCCATTTCAAGAATACATTTCCACTTTCATTAGGTATTGACTGAATCGTTACATTGGCGCCTGCATATTGGAATTTTTTACATATAAATTCCACAAGGCTACTTTCTTTCCCAGTAGTTGAATCGATAGCCATTAATTGTAATAACAATGTTTTAATAAATTTTTTCATTATTATATTAAAATTTCGCCAGTAAATATTGTTGAGGGAGGTACAGCAATCATATCAATTGTATTATCTTGATTTAATTCAATTTTCATTTTTCCTAATTTCATGTAAACCATGACGCTTTTACCTGTTTTTCCAATAATATTAGTAGTAACTATTGTAGCACAAGCCCCTGTACCACAAGCATAAGATAGACCTACACCTCGTTCCCAAGTTATCAATTCTACTTCTTTTGAATTAATAATTTTTACAAAATTTACATTAACTGTGCAAGAAAATTTAGGATATTTTGATATTATGGGTCCAATAGTATTAATTTCTTCTATATTTAGTTTATCAGTAATAATAACTGCATGATTTGTTCCTACGGTTACATAAGTAACATCATATTTTTTACCATTTATAAAAATAGGATGCGCTATAATTCTGTAATCTATTATTGACTGGCCCATTTCTATCTTAATAAAATCAATTTTTCTATTTTGCTTTAAAATAATCTCTGCATGCATAATTCCTGCAAGAGTTTCAATAGTGAAAGTGGTATTGGTATTATTATGCTCTAAATATAGAAATTGTACCAAACATCGTATACCATTCCCACACATATTGGCTTCACTTCCATCTGCGTTTAGAATTTTCATTCTACAATTGGCATTTGTAGAAGGTAATATAATCAATATACCATCAGCACCAATTCCTAAATTTCTATGACACAATTTTTTTGCAATTTTTTCGATTTTTTGTGTAATTTCAGTTGTGGAGTAATTAAATATAATGAAGTCATTACCAAAACTATGCATTTTTATAAATTTAACAGCAATTTTTGTAATATTATTCAAAGTAGATTTTCACATTATGTTAGTATTAAAAAAATTTCGATATAATTTAATAAGAATTGTTACTCTTCAATATTCCTTTTATAAATAAATCTATATTACCATCCAATATAGATTTAACATTTCTACTTTCAAGATTTGTTCTAAGATCCTTTATTCTAGAATCATCTAGGATATAAGAACGGATCTGGTTACCCCAAGTTATATCTAATTTTGGAGCTGTTAATTTAGAAAATGCTTCTTTTTGTTTCTGAGTTTCAATTTCAAATAATTTAGCTCGTAATTGATTCATTGCTTGGGCACGATTTTGATGTTGAGACCGCTCATTTTGACATTGTACAATAATACCAGTAGGATTATGTTTTATTCTTACAGCAGAATCTGTTTTATTTACGTGTTGTCCTCCTGCACCTTGAGCACGGTAAGTATCTATTCGTAAATCTGTAGGATCAATTACGATATCTATTTCATCCCCAATATCTGGATAAACAAATATTGATGCAAATGAAGTATGACGTTTATGATTAGCATCATAAGGAGATTTTCTTACTAAACGATGTATACCAGATTCCGTACGTAACCATCCATAAGCAAAATTTCCATTATATTTTATAGTAGCATTTTTAATTCCTGATACTTCTCCGGGGGATATGTCTATTAATTGGACCTGAAATTTATGTCGATCACCAAACCTTAAATACATCCTTAATAACATCCCAGCCCAATCTTGGGCTTCAATTCCACCAGATCCTGATTGAATATCTAAATAAGCTGAATTATTATCAGCTGATTTTGAAAACATCAATTGGTATTCTATTTTTTCAATATCATTTGAAATATTTTTAATTTCTATTACAAGATCGTTGATAATGCTATTATCGTTATCTGCAACAGAAATTTGATAAAATTCCTCTATATTCTTTATTCTAATTTCTAATTCATTTATTTTTTTAAGTAAACTAATATATCTTATTTTCTCTTTTTTTAAATTTTGCCTATGTATTTTATCATAAAGATTGAACGATTTTTCAGAATCTAATTCTGATGTAATTTGAGATAGTTTCTCTTTCAAATAATCATCATTAAAGATACCTCCTAAGATCTAAAAATGATCCTTTGATTGTACGAATTTCATTTATCATAACATTCATGTCGATCATATACGTGGTCTCCAATTAATTTTTATCATTATTATTTTACTTTATGAAAGATAAGCATATATATTATTAACAGAACTTGATTATGGTATTACAAAATTGGTTTAAATTAAAGAGTTGGTTTGATAAAATAATATGTTAAATATTATATGAGTACTTTATGAAAACACTATATCTATTGAAATATCAGATTAATTTTAATGACCATAAAATGAGGGCATAAATTTGTCCCGAATACTTTCATGGAGAAGAATATGCATTATTATATCAATTCCAATTTGTTTAATGTGTTCAGTTGTATTGGCAAGAAATCGATTGAATACTATTCAACAGGTATCAAAAAATAAAAAACATATTATTCTTAAATCGACAATTTTGCCACAAGGAAATAATAAAAAAAGATCGAAAATTACCAACCATAATGATCTAAATATTGTAATTTATATAAAAAAAAATGATGATTTTAATCATATTGCAAAACGTTTAGGTATTGATTCTAAAATTGTAAGTAAAATTGTAACATTAAAATATGCTCATTATCTTCAGCATTTATCACTAGGTAAAACACTAAATTTCAGATTCAGTCGTCAGAAAAAGGAATTGTATTATATTACATACGATATTGAAGATTTTAAAGTTTTAGTGATATCAAATATTAATGGTAAATGGGTTTCAAAAATTACACATATGGAACCAGTAGTAAAAACTAAATATTTAAAAGGAACTATCAATAGTTTATCTAAAAATAATTTAGTATCTTCTAAATTAATGAAACAACTATTGAATGCAATGAATTCTAGAGTAAATGCAAATAAAATCAAAACTAGTGATAGTTGTTCACTATTTTATAATGAATATCACATAAAGGGTAAAAAAATTAAGGAGGGTGCAATAGCAGCAGAATTACGTCATGGAGGTAAATTTTATAGGATAATCAGTTTTACTGATCCTAAAGGACATACTAATTTTTATACTCCTGAAGGTAGAAGTTTAAAATCATCATTTTCTCGTTTCCCTGTAGATTTTAGAAAAATAGGATCTCGTTTTTCTTTATCTAGATACCATCCAATATTAGGTTATTCTAGACCTCACTTAGGAGTAGATTTTACAGCTAGTTTAGGTACTCCAGTAAAATCAACATGCAATGGTAAAATTATTTTTGCTGGACACAAAAGTGGATATGGTAGTGCAGTGATAGTAAAGCACGGAATTTACAGTACATTGTATGCACATTTATCCAGATTTTCCTCAAATATTCATTACGGTAAATTAGTAAAACAAGGTGATATAATTGGATATGTTGGATCTAGTGGTTTATCTACAGGCCCTCATTTACACTACGAATTTCATATTCACGGTACTCCTAAGGATCCTTTGAAAGTTGAATTACCTATTGGAGAAATGATTTCTCCTGAATATAGAAAACAATTTTTAACGCAATCTAATAAATTAATGAAACAATTAGATACATATAGAAAAAGTAATGAAAGATTATTGCATAAAAATAATAATCATACTCATAAACATCATACTTTATGACTTATCAATTTCATTAAAAATATCCATTTACAATATCTAATAATCCAAATATAATGCAAATTTATGTTATTTAAATCAAGAAAAATTCATAATGAAAAAAGATAGGTTTGTTGGAAGTGTCATGATACTTATTGGTACCATAGTCGGTGCTGGTATGTTGGGATTACCTATGGTCAGTAGTGGGTCTGGATTTATTTGGTCTCTAATATTGATGATAATAGTTTGGATATTATCAACTTTGACAGGATTATTGGTTATTGAAGTTAACTTAGTAATGCCAGTTAATGCCTGTAGTTATAGTGCTATGGCTAAATATACACTAGGTAATTTTGGTAAAATTATAACTTGGGTTTCTTATTTATTTTTGCTTTATGCTTGTCTTACTGCTTATATGATAGGAGCTTCTGGATTTGTTTCTAAGACTTTAGGCCAAATTTTTCATATTGATATAGCTTCTTGGATTAGTGCTATAATATTTACTATTGTTTTGGGAAGTGCTGTTTTTTGGAGTACCAGAACAGTAGATTATGTTAATAGATTTTTAATAAGTTTAAAAGGATTATTGTTAATCATCGCACTAACACTTATTACACCACATATTGAATGCAAGCAAATTTTTAATATACCATCTTCGATGTCACAAGCTTATTCTTTAGGTATTGCATTACCAACTTTTGTATGTGCATTTGGATATCATTATGTTTTACCTAGTTTGAGGGTATATTTAGGAGATGACCCTAAAAAATTGAGATCCATGGTCATTATAGGTACAACCATCTCACTTTTTGTATATATTTGGTGGATTGCTTCTTCATTAGGAACCATTCCATTAATTGGTAATAATAGTTTTAGTACTTTTACAAAATCAGCAGAAGCTTCTAATCCAGCAGCATTTGTTGTTTTTCTATTAGATGTAATCAAAAATAAATGGGTTACAAGTAGTTTACTATCTTTTTCTAATATTGCACTTACAACATCATTTTTGGGAGTGGCATTAGGATTATTTGACTTTCTTGCAGAAGGATTTAATCGTAAAAATGATAAAATGGGTCGGTTACAGACTGCTTGTTTAACCTTTATCCCTCCTTTATTATTTGCAATCTTATATCCTGATGGATTTTTGATAGCTATAAATTATGCATCAATCAATTTAGCAATATTGATACTGATTTTACCTGCATTAATGGCATTTTCTTTGCGAAAATATCATAAAGATTTACAATACAATTATAGAACAAGATGTAATTCAGCTATGTTGTTACTCACTATTATCATGGGGATAATTGCAATTATTCTTGCACTTATGTTTATTTTGCATTTACTTCCATATTCTTAATTCGTATCATATCAATGAAAAATGAATAATATTGATTACGATTCAACTATTATTAAGCGTGGGGTAACGGAAATAATTTCCGAATCTGAGCTGGATGAAAAACTTAAAAAGAATAGACGTTTAGTTATAAAAGTAGGATTTGATCCTACAACTGCTGATCTTCATTTAGGACATACAATATTAATAAATAAAATGCGCCAATTTCAAGACTTAGGGTATGAAGTTGTTTTTTTAATTGGTGATTTTACTTGTATGATAGGAGATCCAACAGGAAAAAATATCACACGTCCATTACTCAATAAAGATGAAGTATTAGAAAATTCTAAAACTTATGCAGATCAAATTTTTAAAATTTTAATTCCAGAAAAAACTAAGATAGTTTTTAATTCTTCTTGGTTGAATAATATGCATCTTGAAGAAATTATTAAATTATCTTCTATGTATACAGTAGCTAGAATGCTAGAACGAGATGATTTTCAGAAACGTTATTCTTTAAAATATCCTATAGCTATTCATGAATTTTTTTACCCTATAATTCAAGGTTATGATTCTGTGTATCTCCATGCTGACATAGAGATAGGCGGTAATGACCAAAAATTTAATCTTATTATGGGAAGGATATTGCAAAGTAAATTAGGACAACAACCTCAAACGATCTTAATGATGCCATTATTAGAAGGATTAGATGGGACAAAAAAAATGTCAAAATCTCTTAAAAATTACATTGGTCTCAATGAAAACCCTGTTATAATGTTTGGCAAATTAATGTCTATCACAGATAATCTAATGTGGAGATATTTTGAGCTTTTAAGTTTTAGACCATCATATGAAATTAATAAATGGAAATTAGATGTTAGCAACGGAATTTTAAATCCTCGTGATATCAAAATTAAACTGGCATTAGAAATTACAGAACGTTTTCATGGTAAAATAAAAGCTATTCAAGCTGAGCAAGATTTTGTTATGCGTTTTAAACATAAAGGTATTCCATCAACTATTAATACCATTAATTTATCTATTCCTGACGAGCATAAGATATCGCTTATTGTCTTATTGAAATCTGTAGGATTAGTAAATAGTCTTTCAGAAGCACGCAGACTGATTAAACAAGGTGGGGTGAGAATAGATTCGCAGAAAATTGATGATTATTCAATAGAAATACCCAAAAATACTGAACATGTTTACCAAATCGGAAAACATAGATTTGCAAAAATTAAATTAATATAATTAATATTAAACATTTTAATTTTTAAAATATGTGCAAAATATGGAGCAAAAATGTTATTTGATAAATTAACAAAAAATTTTCAAGAATTATTTTATGATGCTCAATTACTATCTATAAACAGTAAAAATAAATTTATTGAACCTATTCATTTGATGGTAGTAATATTACAAAAAAAAGGAATTGTGTATGATATATTGCGATTATCTAAGATTAATATCAATAAATTAGAAGAAAAATTAAATTTTGAGATTAATAAATTACCTAAAATACAAGAACAGTTTAAAGAAACATATTGTTCAAATAATTTATTAAAATTAATGGATATTGCGCATAGATTATCAAAAGATTGGAATGACCATTTTATCAGTAGTGAAATGTTTTTACTAGCTTGTATTGATGATGTAGAAATATTAGGAAATATTTTGCAAGAATCTGGTGTACAAAAGAATATTATTATTAAAACTATAAAAATCTTTCGTAATAATAAAAATATTGATTCTCAGGACGATGATAATAAAAAACAAGTTTTAAATCAATATACCATTGATATAACAGAAAAAGCTATTAAAGGTGCAATTGACCCTATTATTGGTAGAGACGATGAAATTAGAAGAACTATTCAAATATTACAAAGACGAACTAAAAATAATCCTGCTCTTATTGGAGCACCTGGTGTAGGAAAAACAGCAATTATAGAGGGATTGGCCCAAAGAATTATCAATAAAGAAGTACCTGATAGTTTAAAAGACAAAAAAATATTATCTCTAGATGTAGGAATGTTAATTGCAGGCACAAAATTTCGAGGGGAACTTGAAGAACGTCTTAAAGCTGTGATAAATGAAATAATAAAATCTGAAGGACAGATTATATTATTTATTGATGAAATGCATATGATAGTTGGGTCTGGAAGAACTGATGATTCAGCCATTAACATTGGAAATATATTAAAACCTGCTTTAGCTCGTGGTGAACTTCATTGTATAGGTTCTACAACTTTGAATGAATATCGACTCATTGAACAAGATGCTGCTTTAGAACGTCGCTTTCAAAAAGTATTAATTGAAGAACCAAATATTAGCAATACTATAGCAATTTTGCGAGGAATAAAGGAAAAATATGAAGTACATCATGGAGTGAATATTACTGATGCTGCAATTATAGCAGCAGCTAATTTATCTAGTCGTTATATAAATGATAGAAATCTACCTGACAAAGCTATAGATCTTATAGATGAAGCAGCAAGTAAAATTAGAATAGAAATAGATTCTAAACCAGAAAATATTGATAAATTAAATAGAAAAATTATTCAATTAAAAATTGAATATGAAGCCTTAAATAAAGAAAATAATGATGCTTCCAAAACAAGATGTGACAAAATTTTAGAGCAATTAGAAAACATAGAAAAACAATATAATGAACTTAATAGTATTTGGGAAAAAGAAAAGTCTACTTTAAGAAATACAAAAAAAATAAGAGCATCTTTAGATCAAGCAAAATTAGAAATGGAAGCTGCACAACGTGTATCTGATTTAACAAAAATGTCAGAACTTCAGTATGGTAAAATTCCTGACCTCGAAAAACAATTATACTTAATATCACAACAAGAAAAAAATACTAACCAATTACTTCGTAATAAAGTAACCGAATTTGAAATCGCAGAAATAATATCAGCATGGACTAATATTCCTACTAATAAAATGTTAGAAGAAGAAAGAGATCGTTTACTAAAAATGGAAAATATACTGCATGAAAGAGTAATAAGTCAAGACGAAGCAGTAAAAGCAGTTTCTGATGCTATTCGTCGTTCAAGAGCAGGATTAGCTGATAGGAATAAACCAATAGGATCATTTTTATTTCTTGGACCTACCGGAGTTGGAAAAACAGAATTATGTAAAGCACTAGCTGAATTTTTATTTGATAATGAAAACTCATTAATAAGATTGGATATGTCTGAATTTATGGAAAAACATTCTGTAGCAAAATTAATTGGTGCGCCTCCTGGGTATATTGGATACGAAATAGGAGGATATTTAACTCAAGCTATATATCGCAAACCATATTCAGTAATATTATTTGATGAATTTGAAAAAGCACATGAGGATATTTACAATATTATGTTACAAATTCTTGATGATGGTAGATTAACAGATAACCATGGTAAAACCGTAAATTTTAGAAATTGTGTAATAGTGATGACTTCAAATTTAGGATCATATTCAATACAAAAATCAATTAATATTAGTCATGATATAATTAAAAAATCTACTATAGCTGTTGTACAAAAACATTTTTCTCCAGAATTTATAAATAGATTAGATGAAATAATAGTATTTCATCATCTTGATAAAACACAAGTTCGTGCCATTATAATTAATCAAATTAATATTTTACAAAATAAATTATATGAATCAAATTTAACTTTGAAAATTAGTGATGATGTAATAGATTTTTTAATAAGCATTGGTTATGACAAACAGTATGGTGCTAGACCATTAAAAAGAATAATACAACAAAAATTAGCAAATCCAATATCCAAATATATACTTAATGATAGCTTGTTGTCTGTGAAAAATATTATAATAAATTATGATAAAAACGATTTAAAATTTGATATTGATCATTAATTCAAAATAAATATTTTACATATAATAATAAATAACCTATTAATTTTTGATACCATGGTCTTTTCTTATCATCCTCTATAAGAACTTCTCTAGCATTTGTTAAATCTAATATAAATTGTTGTTCTAACTTTTTTTGTAGATTTAAATTCGATACTACTACATCAACTTCAAGATCATGCAATAGACTACGATAATTAAGATTACTAGAACCCACTGTCATCCAATTGTCAATTATAATAGTTTTAGCATGTAACATAGTAGGCAAATATTCAAATACTCTAACTCCAGATTTTAGTAATCTTGCATAAAAAATCTGAGTGGCCCAAGAAATAAAAACCATATCTGATTCACGAGGCAACAAAATTTTCACATCGATTCCTATACTGGCAGCATCTGTTAATCGTTTTAAAAACACATTACTGGGAACAAAATATGGATTGGTAATCCATATCCGATTTCTACATTTTTTAATACGTTTTAGTAATTTACTATATAAAATTCTTCTACGGTACCAAGTATTATTTAAAAGTATTACTGGATTATTACGTATATGAAGAAAAAAATGTTTAATACGTTCTGATATAGTGGTATGTGACCAAGCAGCCTCAAATGCTTGCATATAATCATGTAAATCAACGTTATTTAATCGAATACCAGTGTCTCTCCATGCTTTTTTATTTCCATATCCGTCAAGGTGATTTTGTGAAATATTAAAACTTCCAATGTATACAATTTTTTTATCTATAATACATACTTTACGATGATTACGAGAATTAATTTTCATTAATAAATAAATTGCTTTCAATAAAAACGGGGTATGAATTTTAGATCTACTCCATTGCCAAAATCTCCATGGAAATGGATGAAATACTCTACTTTCAGCACCTGCTTTTTCCAATTCATTGACCATACTGCCATTCCAACCTGGAGTCCCAGCACCATCAATTATAATTCTAACTGATACTCCATTATTCGCTATTTGTGTTAATTCTTTTATTATTTTTTGACCTAATTTATCTAGATCAAATATATATGTTTCTAATTCGATAGATTGTTTAGCTGTTTTAATATCTGTTAATAATGAAGCAAAAAAATCTCTTCCTGTAAAAAATATTTTGTCGTTATTATCATTTGAAATAATATTCATAATAATATTATGATTCTCCCAATATCATCATTTTTTATAAAAAATATCAATTTTTTATTAATAATTTTGTATTTATAGATTTCATTAATTTTTATATACTATAAATATTCAATTTAATATGTATTGTTAATATAATATATTAAGGTATATTTTTGAATAATATTATTTATTAAAAATTAAATTACAATAAATAAAATGAATATTAAAAAAATAAAACCCATAATAAAATTTTCTTTACAAGAAGATATTGGACATAAAGATTTAACTGCTTCTTTGATACCAAAAACAACCAAAGCAAAAGCAATAATTGTTTGTAAACAAAAAACTGCTATAATTTGCGGGTGTAAATTGGTAACACTAATTTTTACGCAAATAGATCCGACAATTAAAATTAAATGGTTAGTTCAAGACGGAGATTTTATAAAAAAAGGACAAATTTTATGTACAATTAATGGTAATGCACGTAATTTATTATCTGCTGAAAGAACAGCTTTGAATTTTTTACAAATACTATCTAGTAATGCTACTTTAACAAAAAAATTTTCTAAATTATTAGAAGGAACAAAAGCACAATTACTTGATACACGAAAAACATTACCTGGACTTAGAATAGCTCAAAAATACGCAGTACTTTGTGGTGGAGGATATAATCATCGCTTTGGTTTGTACGATTCTATATTAATAAAAGAAAATCACATTGCAATTTATGGTTCTATATCAAAAATAATTAATAAAGCTAAAATATTATATCCAAATAAAAAGATAGAAATAGAAGTTACTAATTTAGATGAACTTAAAGAAGCTATTGAAGCAACTCCTGATGTTATCATGCTTGATAATTTTGATATTGAAAATATACGTCGTGCTGTCAATATTAATAAAAACCGTATAAAACTTGAAGTATCTGGAGGTATTAATAAAAATAATATAAAAAAGATTGCTCAGACTGGAGTAGATTATATCTCAGTAGGAGCAATTACCAAAATTATTACACCCATTGAATTATCCATGCTAATTTATTATAAGTAAATCTATTTCGCTTATTATTTCCATGAATTATAATGAATTCATGCCTGATTCCAGATATTATATATTAAAAGTAATTATCCCTCTTCCATTAAGAAAAATTTTTGATTACATTTTATCGAATAATATAAATATTGATTCCATCAAGATAGGAATGAGGGTTTTAGTCCCATTCGGTAGTAAAAAATTAATAGGAATTATTGCAAAAATACAGTCATATTCTATGATTAATTTTTCCAAATTAAGACCAATATTTTTAGTAATAGATTCTACGCCCATAATATCTATTGATGTTCTTAATCTTATAATTTGGACTCATGATTATTATCATTACCCAATTGGGAATATATTGGTTAATGTATTACCTAAGCAATTTTTACGAAAAAAATATATTGAAATAGATTTGTATCATAATAGAAAAATGTTAATTGAAAATAACATAATACATAACAAGATTGAAAATAAAAGAATAATACAAAATAATCTCAACCCAATAATAAATAATTTATCAAAATTTACAGTATTTTTATTAAATGGAATAAGTAATGATGATAAAAATGCAGTCTATTTTCAATTAATTAATTCAGTACTATTTATGGGGAAACAAGTTTTAATACTAGTTCCAGAAATTAATGATACTATAAATATAATGCAAATGTTATCTGTTAAATTTCATGTAGATATAATTATATTACATTCAAATTTAACAGATAAAGAACGATTGCATCTTTGGCAAATGTCACATAATGGGGTCGCATCTATAATTATTGGTACCCGTTCTGCCGTTTTTATATCTGTAGAAAGATTAGGAATGATTATAGTGGATAATGAACATGATATATTATACAAACAACAATCAAAATTAAGATATTCGGCCAGAGATTTGGCTATTATGAGAGGTAAATTTAATAATATTCCTATTATTCTGAGTTCTTCGACTCCATCCATTGAAAGCATCTATAATGTGAAAAATAATCGTTATACTGAAATAAATTTTAATAACCCAATAAAAAATATTGTTAATATTAATTATGATTCAATGAATATAAACACACGAAAATCTCATTGTGATAATTTAAAAAATATATTATATAAAATCAAGGAACATGTTGAAAATAATAAAAAGGTACTTATTTTTGCTAATAAACGAGGATTTTCATCAAGATTAATTTGTAGCAATTGCAATTGGACTGCCAATTGTAATCGTTGTGATGTTAAATTAACTGTATATTTACAGGATAAATATTTACGTTGTTACTGTTGTCAACAAATTATTGATCTTCCAAAAGTATGTCCTCAATGTTCAAATAATAATTTTTTAACTCCTGGAATAGGAGGAGAAAAAATTGAATATATAATCAAAAAATTAATTCCTAATGTACAAATAGCCAAATTAGATCGTAACATTATCAAAAAAGAAACAATACTTATATATGATTATATGGTTCAAAAAATAGAAAAAAATCAAATTTTAATCTGTACTCAAATTATACCTAAACTATGTTTAATATCTAAAATAGATATGATTGTAGTTTTTAATATTGATCAAAATTTGTATAGTCATAATTTTCGTGCCATGGAGTATTTAGCACAAGCAGTATTTCAAATATTACAATATACTAAAAATAGAAAAGAACTATATTTACAAACATATAATGGTAACAACCCTATGATTATGAATTTAGTGAGCGGTAGTTATATAAATTTTATTAATGATTGCTTATTAGATAGAAAAGATACAAAATTACCTCCTTATTCATATATAGCATTATTGCAAGCAGAAAGTAAAATAACAAATCAGGCTTTTGAATTTTTAAATTTTATTATTAATAATATCAAATTAGATACTATTGATAATAGTATAGAATTATTTGGACCAATCCCTCTATTAGTAGAGAAAAAAGCTGGATATTGCAGGCAACAAATATTAATACAAAGTAAATCTAGAAAAAAATTACATATTTTTTTAAATGAGATAATTAATATCATTAATGAATTAAAAATATATGATTCAATTAAATGGTTTTTGGATATTGATCCAGTAAAAATAAATTGATACTTCATTTTATATAATTTTGAATAAATAAGTTATATTTATTAATATTATTTGACTTTCAGAAATAAATTGTGATAAAAGATTAAACTATCTGCAATGAGGATTTTTATATGAAATTAGATATCCATCCAATTTACAAAGAAACTAAGATTACTTGTAGTTGTGGTAATACCTTTACTACATTTTCTACAATTAATAAAGGAACTTTAAACATTGAAATATGTTCAAAATGCCATCCTTTTTATACAGGAAAACAAAAAATAATTGATACTGCTGGTCGAGTAGAAAGATTTCAAAAAAAATATAACTCTCAAATTAATAAAAAATGAATCAATTATAAATTATGATTCTTTCAGATTTTGATTATAATCTTCCATCAGAATTAATTGCTAAATGGCCTGTAGATATTCGTAGTGATTGTCGACTGATGCGTATAGATAAATATAGTGGAGACATAACACATCATTATTTCTGCGATCTTCATAATTTACTTAATAATAATGATTTACTAGTATTGAATGATACTAAAGTAATTTCTGCTAGAATTTATGCCTACAAATCTACAGGTGGAAAAGTAGAAATTTTGGTTGAAAAAATTTTAACTAATCATAAAATATTGGCTCAAACAAATGCTAGTAAATCTTTAAAATTTGGAGATCGTTTATTTTTAAAAAATGATATATGGTTTGATGTCTTGAATAAAATAGATGATTTTTTTGAATTAAGCCTTAATAAAATGTATTCTGTCGAAACAATTTTAAATGAATTTGGACAAATACCTTTACCACCATATATCAAAAGAACTGTAGATATAAAAGATCAAGAGTACTATCAAACTATTTTTGCTAAAAATAAAGGATCAGTAGCATCTCCTACAGCAGGATTGCATTTTGATAAAAAATTATTTTATCATTTAAATAAAAACAAAATAAATGTAGCCTATATCACCCTTCATATTGGCTCTGGAACATTTAAACCTGTAAGAACACAAAATATCGAAAATCATAAAATTCATAATGAATATGTAGATGTTTCAATTACAACATGTGAGAAAATAATAAAAGCCAAAAAACATAAAAATAAGGTAATTGCAATTGGTACTACAGTTATCCGTGCTTTAGAAACTGCATCTTTTAGAAGTAATACAAATGAAATTTCTGCATATCATGGCAATACGGATCTTTTTTTATATCCAGGATGTACTTTCAATATTGTTGATGCATTAATTACAAATTTTCATTTGCCCAAGTCTAGTTTATTAATGTTGGTAAGTGCATTTGCTGGGCATAAAAACATTATGAGAGCATACGAAGAAGCTATAAAAGAAAAATACAGATTCTATAGCTATGGAGATGCCATGATAATAATATAATTATATATAATCTAAATTATAATATAAACCACAATTATATTTTCTTTGTATTGCTGCTTTAATTATTAAATTTGCTACTACAATTAAGTTTTTCAGTTCTATGAAATCTTTGCTAACTGCATTTTTGGGAAAATGCTCGTTTATTTTTTTTGCCAAATTATTAATTTTTTCACCAGCAATGCTTAATTTTTTGTTTGTACATACTATTCCTATATAGTTCCACATAATTTCCCGAATTTCCGATTTATAGGAGCATAATAATTCTTGTTTATCTATAATGATAGTAAATTTTTTTTGTAAATCTTCTGGTAATGGGGATAAATAATCATGTTTTTTAATTACAGAAATTATATCACTAACAATTAATCTTCCATATACAATACATTCCAAAAGAGAGTTACTTGCCATTCTATTATAACCGTGCAACCCAGTACATGATGTTTCTCCGATAGCATATAACCCATTTATATTCGTTCTACCTTTATTATCTACTAATACTCCACCACATGTATAATGTGCAGCAGGTACAACAGGGATCCAATCTTTGGTAATATCTATTCCTTGTTGCATACATAACTGATAAATAGTAGGAAAATGTGTTTCGATAAAATCTTTTGATCGATGACTAATATCCAAATACACACAATCAATATCATAATGTTTCATTTCACAGTTTATTGCTCTAGCTACTATATCTCTGGGGGCTAATTCTGCTCTATTATCAAATTTATGCATAAATAAATCCCCCCCTGGAAGACGCAACAGCCCTCCTTCACCACGTACTGCTTCGCTAATTAAAAATTGATTATGATGTGCATGAGTAGTAGGGTATTTGCAATAAAAATAAGTTGGATGAAATTGGTTAAATTCCATATTGTGAATATTGCAACCGGCACGCCATGCCATAGCGATACCATCACCTGTGTTACCTAGTGGATTTGTTGAGTGCAAATATACTCTACTAGCTCCTCCAGTAGCTAGTACAACAATATGGGCTATGAATATTTTTATATCATATGATATATTATCAAATGCATATATTCCTATGCATTTATTATTTTGTATTATTAAATCAATAGCTGTATATTCAGTAAATATGTCTATTGGTAGTTGATGTGCTTTTTTAATTAATTTTGATTCTATTTCTAATCCAGTAGCATCCGTTGCGTGTAATATTCTACGATAGCTATGTCCACCTTCACGAGTTAGGTGAAAAGAACCATTTTTCATAATACTAAAATTTACGCCCTGTGAAATTAACCATTCGATTGATGTAGAAGCATTTTTAATAACAAATTCTACAGTTTGCTTATCACATAACTGTCCACCAATATTCATTGTATCTGCTACATGAGCTTCAATATTATCATCTTGAGAAACAACTGCTGCTATTCCTCCTTGAGCCATAGCAGTACTCCCAGCATCAAGATATCCTTTTGAAAGTAAAGCAATTTTACTTGACCCTGCTAAATTAATCGCTGAAGTTAATCCTGCTGCACCACTTCCTACAATAACAACATCATAGCATAGATTTTTCATAAAACTTTTAAACATTTTGTTAAAATACGATATATTTGTTGTGTAGTACTAAATAATATTTAAAAAAATATAAAAACAAATATACCCGGAGCCGGAATCGAACCGGCACGAGATTTACACTCGAGGGATTTTAAGTCCCTTGCGTCTACCTGTTCCGCCATCCGGGCAATATCAACATAAACAAGGCTGGAGTCGGAATTGAACCGGCGTACACGGTTTTGCAGACCGCTGCATTACCACTCTGCCATCCAGCCATTTTATCGCAATATATTTTACATAATGCTGTTAAAAGCAATGGAGCGGGAAACGAGACTCGAACTCGCGACCCCAACCTTGGCAAGGTTGTGCTCTACCAACTGAGCTATTCCCGCACATAACATTTCATCATTAAATATAATTAGTAAAAATCAGAATTCTCTTTTAATATCAAATAATATTACACCAAAATTCTAACATATTATTTTTTAACAATACAATCAATTTAATTATTAATATTTTATATAATTTTTTATATAAATATATGCGGATATAATTGATGCCGCTACCGCTAAATATAATAAAAATATTCCTGAAATTAGTACAATATCTTGATGTATAAAATCTAAACTATGTAATAACAATATATTCATAGAAACCATTTGTGCTGCAGTTTTAATTTTTGCCACGTAATTAACTTTAATTTCTATATTTTTTATTTTTCTTAATCCAAATGAAATTAATACTCGTAGTACGGTCACACATATTTCACGTACAACTATAATTATAAATGGAATAGTAATATAGGTTTTATTTATAGATATTGTTAAAATTGTTAATGTTGAAATTACTAGCAATTTATCAGCAAGAGGATCCAGGAAAGCACCAAATTTTGTTGAAATTTTAAATAATCTTGCTAAATATCCGTCAACCCAATCTGTAACACAAGCTATCATAAAAAACATTAATATAAAAATGTTACGATATTCAAATGTCATATGATATATAATAATAATAATTACTGATAATAAAATTCTTATCATTGTCAATAAATTTGCAATATTCATTATTACCTGTTTTTGAAAATTATTAATGTAAAATACCATCAGAATAATTATAATATATGCATTAACCTGGGATACGACATATTTTTGCACCTAAAATAGACATCTTTTCTTCAATATGTTCATATCCTCGATCAATATGGTAAATTCTATTAATCAAAGTTTGTCCTTCAGCAACAAGTCCTGCCAATACTAAACTAGCTGAAGCACGAAGATCAGTGGCCATAACCTCAGCACCTATTAAATTATTTTTACCTTTTACTATTGCAGTATTCCCATCCAAGTTAATATCGGCTCCCAAACGTTGTAATTCTTGTACATGCATGAATCGATTTTCAAAAATATTTTCAGTGACACGACTTGTACCTTTAGCGACACTATTCAACACTAAAAATTGTGCTTGCATGTCAGTTGGAAAACCGGGATAAGGTTCCGTACAAATATCTATGGCTTTCGCACGTTGATTTTGCATATCCAACTTTATCCAATTTTCTCCAATATCAATCTTTGCTCCAACCAAATTCAATTTGTTTAAAATCGATCCCATAATATTAGGGGATACATTAATTAATTTAATTTTACCGCGTGTAATGACACTAGCAACTAAATAAGTACCAGCTTCAATGCGATCTGGTTGGACTGTATATTCTCCTCCATGGAGAAATTCTACTCCATCAATGATCAATGTATTAGTACCAATTCCAGTAATTTTTGCACCCATGGAATTCAAAAAATGAGCTAAATCATTAACTTCTGGTTCGCAGGCAGCATTTTTAATGATAGTTGTGCCTTCAGCTAATATTGCTGCCATCATGATATTTTCTGTACCTGTAACAGTAACCATATCAGTTATAATCTCTGTCCCTTTTAATTTACCTTTTGTATAAGCTTTAATATATCCATCTTTCATTTCTATTGTTGCACCTAAAGCACGCATTCCTTTTAAATGTTGATCTATTGGACGCATACCAATAGCACATCCTCCAGGCAATGATACAGTGGCTTCGCCGTATTTTCCTAATAATGGACCTAATACTAAAATAGAAGCACGCATAGTTTTAACTAATTCATAAGGAGCACAAAATATTTTCACTGGTCTTGAATCAATTTCAATAGACATTGATTCATGAACTGTTAAATCAACCCCCATTCCAATTAATAATTCCATTGTAGTGGTAATATCACGCAAATGAGGGACATTATGAATAGTAACCGGACCATTAATTAACAAAGTCCCCATTAATATAGGTAAAGCAGCATTTTTAGCTCCTGAAATATTTATTTCTCCATCAATGGTATTCCCACCTACTATCAATAATTTATCCATAAAATCTCTATCGTAATTTTTTTATTGTCTTAAAAATCAATATTGTTTTTTAATAATACTAAATATATAAGATGTAATTAATATATAATACTATAAAAATAATATATTATTATCGAATATATTATATTGTATATTATTACATCTCATCATAAAATTATCATAATATCCAATTTGATTTGTTCACTCAAATCATATTTAGCAAAAGGTAAAATAAATTTTTTCTAATGAAAAATATTTCTAAAAAAACATCACAATATAAATATAAATTAATTTCGTTTAGATATGAGGGAATTTATATATTTTTTATTGGTCTAGCAATTTTCTTTTTTGTATCTTTAGCTTCTTATAATGTGGAAGATCCTGGATGGTCTAAAACTGGAAAAACCGACATCATAATGAATATTGGAGGATCTGTAGGTGCATGGCTAGCAGATATTGTATTTTTTATTTTTGGATGTGCATCTTATGGAATACCTTTGATAATGATTTATATTATTTGGTTAAGTTTACTTGTACAAAACAAAAAAATTACAGTTACAGAAATGTTCATAAAATGTAACAGTTTATTAATCATTATTATATCTTTTAGTTGTTTATTAACAATGTATTTTCCAAATATGTCTTTACCTAATGGAACAGGAGGTATTATAGGAAATATATTATTATTGACTATGATGAATAAATTTAACCATATCGGTACCAATCTAATTGTAATAATATTTATATTTATAAATTTTACAATTTTTAGTAAAATATCAATACTATGGATAATAAAAAAAATAGTAACGTGTTTATTAATTCATATAGATTACATTGGTAATATGGTAATTAAATTTGTACATTTTATTTCCAGATCTAAACAGACTAATTTTTCGTTTTATAATAAAAATATTCCAAATAATAATAAAATTTATATTACAGATAATGTTCCAATCAAAAATAATATTACATTAAATCAATATAATCCTATACAAGCAAATGATAATAGCATTTTACCGAAATTATCTCTTCTAGAACAGCATGTAAAATCTTACAAAAACAGTAATTTTAGTTCATCAGAACTAGAAATGTTATCGAAAAATATTGAATTACAATTATCCAATTTCGGAGTAAAAGCGAGTGTAGTATCTGTATGTTCTGGGCCAGTTATAACAAGATTTGAATTACAATTGGCAATTGGTACTAAAATAAATCGTATTACTTCAATAGCAAAAGATCTTGCTAGATCTTTATCTGTAATTAGTGTTCGTATTGTTGAGATTATTCCTGGAAAATCAGTAATTGGAATAGAATTACCTAACATCAATAGAGAAATCATTAATTTACATGAAATTTTATCATCTGCTCAATATATACACGCTCATTCTCCATTATTATTAGCTTTAGGAAAAGATATTTCTGGATATCCAGTAATAGTAGATTTGGCAAAAATGCCTCATTTACTAGTAGCAGGTACTACGGGATCTGGTAAATCAGTATTTTTGAATTCTTTACTTTTAAGTTTATTATATAAGTACACGTCTAAAGAGTTAAAATTAATCCTAATTGATCCAAAAATGCTAGAACTATCAGTTTATTCTGATATTCCTCATTTATTAACGCCCATAATTACAGATATGAATAATGTAGAACACATTCTTAATTGGTGTATTAATGAAATAGATAGACGTTACAAAATTATGAGTACTTTAGGAGTACGAAATATTGCAGGATATAATAATAAGATCCAGGAAAAAAAGAAAAATCATATGAATGATGATCAGTTATTAGAACTACCATATATTGTTATAATTTCAGATGAATATGCTGATATGATAATGGTTGCTGGTAAAAAAATAGAAGATCTTATAACACGAATTGCACAAAAAGCACGTGCAGCAGGCATTCATTTAATTTTAGCAACACAAAGACCATCTGTTGACGTCATCACTGGGTTAATCAAAGCCAATATATCAACTAGAATTGCATTTCAAGTATCATCAAAAATCGACTCTCGTACCATTTTAGATCAGTCAGGAGCAGAGCAATTATTAGGTGCAGGAGATATGTTATACTTACCATCATGTTCGGGGATTCCAATAAGAATTCATGGAGCTTTTGTAACAGATGAAGAAGTTCATAGAGTAGTACAATATTTAAGATCCAAAAAACCAGCTAAGTATATTGAAGAAATATTAAATAAGATATAGTATTAAAGGATAAAATGATATTTGATCAACTATATTTATGTCAACTCCTGGAATTTTATATGTTGTAGCTACTCCAATAGGTAATCTACAAGATATTACATATCGTGCAATCAATATATTCAAATATGTCGATATTATTGCTGTAGAAGATACTAGATATAGTAAAAAATTAATGCAACATTATGGTATTACTACAGCTATGATATCTTTGCATAATTATAATGAAATTAATAGAACTAAAGTAATAATTAAAAAATTAGGTCAAGGACAAAATATAGCGTTGATTTCGGATGCAGGTACTCCTGTAATAAGTGATCCAGGATTTTATCTTATTAGAGCAGTTTTATCTATGGGATACAAAGTTACTCCTATCCCAGGAGTATGTGCAGCAATAGCAGCTTTATGTGTTTCAGGAATGCCTGCACATAAATTCATTTTTGAAGGTTTTTTACCATCAAAACAAATACAACAATTGAAAAGATTACAAGAATTGTTTAATGAAAATCGTACCATTATAATTTATGAATCCAGTCATCGTTTAATAACAACAATATCTAATATTCATAATATTTATGGTGATAATAGAGAAATAGTATTAGCAAAGGAATTAACAAAAATTTTTGAAACTATTCATATAACAACAACTAAAAAATTGAAAGAATGGTTATTTGAAAAACATGATCGTAAAAAAGGAGAATTTGTAATTTTAATAAAAGGAACAATTACTAATATTTCTAATAATTATGATCATTTACATATTTTACATACCATCTTACAATATTTGCCTAAGAAAGAATCGTTAACATTAACTGCAAAATTGACAGGTATCAGTAAAAATAAACTTTACGAAAATTTACTTAAAGCTGATCAAGAAGAAAATTAAATATTTAAATATATTTATAATGAATACTATATCGGTATCAGTAATATGATATACTACATTTTATAGAGTTTATAGTATGGGTTAATAAGACAATCGCTTATAATTATATTAATATAAGAGGAAAGTCCGGACTCCGATGGGCAGAGAGCCAGATAACATCTGGGAGACGTAAGTCTACGGAAAGTGCCACAGAAAATATACCGCCCATTAGGGTAAGGGTGAAAAGGCGTGGTAAGAGCACACCGCACTGTTGTGAACAATGGTGGCAGGGTAAACCCCTCTTGGAGCAAGACAAATAGTAATCCTAGCTTAATGATAATCGATCTGTATGCCCATACAGATATTTAATATATAGGATTCAGGTAGTCGCTAGAGATAAATGGTGACATTTATTCGAGATAAATGATTGTCCTTGACAGAATCCGGCTTATAATTAACCCATATTGATATTTTAATTTATGAAAATGAAAATATTAAATAAATTACTTCTTTTTCTGATCTGCCCATTAATTTTTATAGCAGATAGAATTACGAAATTATGGGCTATGTATTATATTATTCCTTATAATTCAATAAAGGTTTATTCTTTTTTTAATATTTCTCTTAAATATAATACTGGCATTGCTTTTAGTTTATTTGATAATACAATAGGAAAATCACAACGCTGGATTTTTATATTAATTTCTATAGTATTCAGTATTCTTATTATTTATTCATTAAATATATTGAAATATAATATTAAGTTAAAAATAATATTATTATTTATACTTGGAGGCATTTTAGGTAATTTATACGATAGAATTTTTTATGGAATGGTAATAGATTTTTTAGATTTACATTATAGTATATGGCATTATGCTACATTTAATATTGCAGATGTTGCAATATGTATTGGGATGGGAATGTTAGCGTTATTATATAATCACGATTAATTTTTTCATTTTTCATTGACATCATAATAAACTTTCGGCATATTGTTGTATTATTATTTGGTATTTATTGAGGAGTAGTAGAGCGTGGCAAATACTAAATCTGCAAAGAAAAGAATAATTCAGAACGATACCCACCGTAAACGCAATGTTATGTTGAGATCTATGTATCGTACCTATATAAAAAAAATGGAATTGATAATTAAAGAAAATCGGAAAGAAGATGCGATGAATATTTTTGCTAATGTATCTTCAATTTTAGACAAAGTTGCTGCTAAAGGAATAATTCATAAAAATAAGGCAGCCCGACACAAAAGCCAGTTGAATCATAAGATAAAAAATCTGAAATCTACCTAATAAATAGTGGTGAATAATATTATTAAATATGATCATGATAATATTTTTTATGCGCAGTCTGGAGGAGCTACTGCAGTTATCAATGCTACTGCGTGTGGGGTGATAGAAACAGCAAAAAAATATGGGTATAAGGTGTATGCTGGTAAAAATGGTATTGTTGGTGCAATTGTAGAAGATTTAATAGATACTAGCAGAGAGTCCGATACTGATATTTTCAATTTAAGATATACTCCTGGTAGTGTTTTTGGATCATGTAGATATAAGCTTTCGGAATCTTTTAATAAAGAATATGAAAATATAATTAAAGTATTCCGTGCTCATCGCATTGGCTATTTTTTTTATAATGGAGGAGGAGATTCACAAGATACCACTTATAAAATATCTCGAGTCTGTAAAGATAAAGGATATAAATTAATTTGTATTGGAATACCAAAGACCATAGATAATGATTTATTTATGACTGATACATGTCCTGGATTTGGATCGGTAGCAAAATTCATTGCTACTGCAGTACGAGAAATTGAGTGTGATGTCCGTTCTATGGCTTCATCATCTACTAAAGTATTTGTTTTGGAAGTTATGGGAAGAAATGCTGGTTGGATAGCTGCTGCTGCCGGATTGGCAAGATCCAATAAAAATATAGCTCCCCATATTATTTTATTCCCTGAAATATTGTATGATGAAAAGAGATTTTTATCTTTAGTACGTTATAATGTACAAAATTATGGATATTGCATTACTGTAGTTGCTGAAGGCGTTAAATATGGAGAAGGGTATTTTGAAAATCAAATTTCAGATGCTTTTGGACATAAACAATTAGGCGGCATAGCACATATAATTTCAAATACAATAAAGAATAATTTAGGTTATAAATGTCGTTGGGCAATTGCAGATTATCTACAAAGATCAGCACGTCATATAGCCTCAAAAACTGATGTAGATCAAGCCTATGCTTTGGGTAAAGCAACTATAGACTATGCTTTGAAAGGAATTAATGATGTAATGATGGTTATAAATCGTATTCAAGATACTCCATATACTTGGAATATAGGATATACAAATTTAGAAAACGTTATAAATCGTGAACGAAAATTACCCTTACACTTTATATCGAGGAATGGTTTTCATATTAGTCAAAAATGCAAAAAGTACCTGTCTCCTTTGATTATGGGAGAAGATTTTCCTCCATTTGTTAATGGATTACCATATACAGTACAATTAAAAAATATTCTTGTATCTAAAAAATTAAAACTTTAATTTTTGAATCAATATTAATGAATTAATTTGTGTCCTATTTTTTCAAATAATAATACTAAAATAGGAATTATAAAAAATTCAAATAATATATCTACGACAATATCAGATATTTTAAAAGATGTACCCAAGGATAAAAAAATAAAAATTATCAATATTTGATGCAATACTAAAACCATATTTAGTTTCCATACAATATTCCAAAAATTAAATTTTTCAAAATTGATTTTATTTAAATATAATGTCAAAATCACGAAAATTAGTGCATTAGCCCCTATAATTATATTGCAGATACAATCTATTAACAGCCCTGTTGTAAATGCTATTCCAATATTTATATATTGAGGAATAGTAATAATCCAATAATAAATTATTGATGTTATTAATAATATAAACAATATTATTCCCCTATTTGAAAAACCAGAATAATATGGAATCCATATACCAATACAAAAATTAATTAATATTATAGTAAATAATTTAATTTTATTTTTTATATGAATCATAGTGTTCAAATTTATCAAAATTCATTTCATGTCGAAACAATAATACATATAAATCACTTTCTAAGTGAGCACTAGGAGTGACTGTAATCATTAAAAATTTATCATTTTTTATTTTCTTTATATCAGTAATAATTCCAACTTGATATCCTATTGGGAAAATGTGATCCAATCCAGAAGTAACTAAATTATCTCCTAACTTCACATCTGTAGTTTCAGTAATATTTACCATCTTTAACTTATTCGTACCTGTTCCATGTACAATAGCATGAAATCCATTTCTTACAATAATAACTGGAACAGCACTTTTTTGATGAGTGATTAACATAACTTGACACATATTTGGTTCTAAATTTATAACTTGCCCCAAAATTCCATGAGCATCGATTACAGTCTGACCTATATATACACCATTATTCTTTCCTCTATTTATAGATATTTTTTTAGTAATTGTATCAGCAAAGGATGGAATGGTATTCCCGATTAACATACTAATATTAATTTTGTTTCGATATTTTAATAATGAACGCAATTCTGTATTCTCTAATTCTAAAAATTTAAATCGTTGTAATTTACTATTTAACAAAATTATTTCATTTTTTAAAATCATATTTTGTGCATAAATATATTTTTTACTAACAAAATTTGGATATATATTTTTTTGTATTAAATTAGTATGGTTATATATTTTATATTGTATCGTAATAAAACACATTGCAATGCGAGATCTTAAATCATGTACATAATATAAATGCTGATAGTCACAAATGAGAAAAAATAAAGAAAGAACTATAAAAAATAATATTCTAATTTTATTAGATGATTTTTTATAAAAAATTTGCTTAATAAATGCACCCGTTATTGTAATTATTCATGTCCAAGAAAATCAGCATTACCATTAGCATCAATCATTTCCAATGCTTTTCCTCCTCCACGTGCGACACAAGTTAATGGATCGTCTGCTACTATTACAGGTAGCCCAGTTTCTTCCATTAATAATCTATCCAAATGTGTTAATAATGCTCCTCCACCTGTTAGTACTATACCGCGTTCTGCAATGTCAGATGCTAATTCAGGTGGAGCTTGTTCTAATACAGCATGAACAGCACCTACTACTCCAGCTAAAGATTCCTGTAATGATTCCAAAATTTCATTACTATTTAGTGTAAATCCTCTAGGAATGCCTTCCGAGATATTTCTCCCTCGTACTTCGATTTCACGTACTACAGTGCCTGGATAAGCTGTGCCAATTTCTTGTTTTATTCTTTCAGCAGTGCTTTCTCCTATTAAACTACCATAATTACGTCTTACATAATTAATAATGGCTTCATCGAAGCGATCTCCTCCAATTCTTACTGATTCCGCATATACTATTCCATTTAAAGAAATAATTGCTACTTCTGAAGTGCCTCCGCCGATATCTACTACCATACATCCATTAGCTTTATCAATTGGTAATCCAGCTCCAATCGCAGCTGCCATTGGTTCTTCAATTAGATATACACAACGTGCTCCTGCACCCAATGCAGACTCTTTGATTGCTCTACGCTCAACTTGGGTAGATCCGCATGGAATCCCAACTAATACTCTAGGACTAGGGCGTAGAAAAAATTTATTTTCATGTACTTTATGTATAAAATATTGGAGCATTTTTTCCGTTACAGAAAAATCTGCTATTACACCATCTTTCATAGGTCTAATTGCAGAAATATTTCCTGGAGTGCGTCCTAACATTCTCTTAGCTTCCAATCCAACGGATACAACTCTACTTTGCCCACCACCTTCATGACGTACTGCAACAACTGAAGGTTCATTTAGTACAATACCTTTGTCACGCATATAAATAAGAGTATTTGCTGTTCCTAAATCAATTGACATATCAGTGGAAAATAAACCACGAATTTTTTTAAACATAACCATACCTCTTTATGATAAAAATAATACAAAAATAACTAAAAAATTTTTCGACTTTATATCAATCTGACAATTGTATGAAGTAATATGAAGAAGTCTATCATCACACAATAGTTATGTATATAATATATTTATTAGAAGCATCAGGTTAATAAAATGAATGGTATTTGTAAAAATATGCAAAAAAAAATATTTATTAAAACCTTTGGTTGTCAAATGAATGAATATGATTCTGATAAAATATTGAATCTAATGATTTCAAGATATAATTTTACTATAACTAATATTCCTGAAAAAGCAGATTTAGTAATTTTAAATACTTGCTCTGTTAGAGAAAAAGCTTATGAAAAAGTATTTTCAGAATTAGGAAGATTACGTTTATTGAAGATAAAAAATACTAAAATGATTATTGCTGTAGCGGGATGTATTTCAATGCAAGAACAAGATTTTATTTTCCGTAAAGCACCCTTCGTTGATATTGTATTTGGGCCACAAACATTACATTACTTACCACAATTATATGAACGAGCTTTAAGAAACGAAAAAAATATAATTGATGTATCATATAATGGTGTAGAAAAATTTGATTTTATCCCCAAAAATCAAAATTTTAAATATAATGCATACATTACAATCATGGAAGGGTGTAATAAATATTGTAGTTATTGTATCGTACCTCATACACGTGGAATTGAAGTTAATAGAGACTTTCATGATATCATAGAAGAAGTACGTATTTTAGCTAATCAAGGAGTAAAAGAAATTTGTTTTTTGGGGCAAAATGTTAATGCTTATCATGATCCCAAATATCATTATAATTTAGCAAATATTATTGAAGAAACATCCAAAATAAATTCTATAGAGAGGATTCGTTTCTTAACATCTCATCCAAAAGAGTTTAATAACGATTTGATAGCAGTTTTTGGTGAAAATACTAAAATAGCCTCTCATATTCATTTACCTATTCAGAGTGGATCCAACAGAATTTTAAAATTAATGCGACGGGGGTATAATATCAGTGATTATATAAATATAATTGATAAATTACGTACAATTAATCCTAATATTAGTGTTTCTACTGATATTATTGTAGGATTTCCCACAGAAACTGAAGAAGATTTTTTATCTACAATGAAAATTATAAAAGATATTGATTTCGATACATCGTTTAGTTTTATTTATAGTAGTCGTCCAGGTACTGTTGCTGCTAATTTTATAGATGATGTTTCTTTATTGCAAAAAAAAAATAGATTATTGATGATACAAAATCAGTTACGTATGCAAATAAGAACTCACAGTATAAATATGATTGATACTATTCAAAAAGTACTAGTTACAAAATACTTTACACGTAAAAATTTACAATGTTATGGATATACTGATAATAATAGAATAGTAAATTTTACTGGAGATCAAAATATGTTAGGGGATATGGTGAAAGTAAAAATTATAAAATGTATATCAAATGCATTGTTAGGTGAAATAAAATAATAGTATTTCAATTATCAAAGATAATAAATTTTTTTATCCAATTCAGGAATATTTTTTCTATTTCAATAATTATAAATGCAAATAATCCTATTAAAATTATATAAAACCAATAAAACATCATAAAAGATTGTGTACTGAAGAGATATTGCATTACTGGAGTATAAATAAATAACAATTGGCACAAAATAACACTGCTTATTGATAATATTACAGGAATACTACTACAAATAGTTTTTATATTTATAGATGAATTATAAATATTACGACAATTAAATAAATAAGCTATTTCTATAAAAATCATTATATTGACAGCAATAGTTCTAGATAATTCTAAATTTGTATTGTCATATAGGAACTTAAACATTGCAAAAATAGCAATTACTGAAATCAAAGAGATAAAAAATATTCTCCATATTAAATGATATGATAATAACGATATTTGTGGATTTCTAGGTGGATGCTTCATGATATCATCATCAGCTTTTTCAAATCCTAAAGCTAATGATAAGGTAATTGCTGTAACCATATTGACCCATAAAATTTGTAGAGGAGTAATTGGTAAAACCTGTTTAAAAATGATAGCTGTAATTATTGTAAATGCTTGAGCAAAACTAGTTGGCAAAATAAACATTAGAACCTTTAACACATTATTAAACACAATTCGACCTTCTTTTACTGCATTAACGATCGTAGAAAAATTATCGTCTGTTAACACCATATCTGCTGATTCTTTTGCTAAATCTGACCCGCTTTTACCCATAGCTATACCTATATCAGCCTGTTTAAGAGCAGGAGCATCATTTACCCCATCTCCAGTCATAGCGACTATGTCACCATGATATTGTAATGCACGTACTAAACGTAATTTGTGTTTTGGTGTTGTACGAGCATAAATACTTATTTTAGATGCTATAGAATTTAATACATCATCATTTATATTATCAATATCTTCACCGGTTAATACATACTGAGTATCAATACCTACCGCTTTGGCAACAGTTTTTGCAGTATTAACATGATCTCCAGTAATCATTTTTACTTTTATTCCTGCCAATTGACATTCTTTAATTGCAGCAATAGCATTCTCATTAGGAGGATCAATAAAACCAAACAAAGCTATTATTATTAAACAATCACCTATATCATCAATGCTGAAAATATTAAAATTTTTATTTTCACTATTAACAGTAGCTATTGCAATAACTCTTTGTCCCATAGTAGTTAATTCTTCTAAATGATTATTCCAAAAAATATTATCTATTGGTTGAATATTATTGTTATTATATTGATATTTACATTTTTTTATGATGACTTCTGGAGCGCCTTTAATATAAATAATATATTGCTCAGAATTTTTATTATGTAATGTAGCCATAAATTTATGTTCAGTTTCATAATATATTGTATTTAATCGAATAAATTTTTGCTTTAAAAAGTTAATATCTATGTTTGTTTGTAATCCTAATTGAAATAATGCTATGTCAATAGGATTTCCTATAATTTTTATATTCTCATCTTTATTATCTAATTGAGCCTCATTACATAAAATACTAGCTTGAATTGCTTTCATTATGTCGTATAAATCTATTATTTGATTTAAATTATCATTAATAACACAATACGAATTAGCCGTAATAATAGATTTTACTATTAGTTTGTTATTAGTTAGAGTACCAGTTTTATCTGTACATATTATAGATACAGATCCCATTGTCTCTACACTTACAAGATTTTTAATAATAGCATTATATTTAGCCATACGAGTTACACCAATAGCTAATATAATAGTTAAAATTGGAGGAAGACCTTCAGGTACTGCAGCCACGACTAAACTAACAATAGACATGAATACTTCTGCATTGATATTATTTCGTAATATTATTTCTATAAAAAGTATCGTTATTGCTATAAATATAATAAGTATTGTCAATTTTTTAGAAAAAATACCCATTTTTTTTAATAGGGGTGTGTTTATAGATAAATTTTGATTTAGTATTGTTCCTATTTGACCAATTTCGGTATCCTTTCCAGTAGCTATTACTACTCCCTTACCTCTGCCATCATGTACTAGAGTTCCACTAAATAACATATAATATTTTGGCATAGTATTATTTTTTGATTTTGAATATGCATATTTTTCTACTGGGAATGATTCCCCGGTTAAAATAGATTCTTCAACTTGCAAATTACTAGTTTCTCGAAGAAGAATATCTGCATGAATTTTATCTCCTCTATTTACTATTACTATATCACCAGGTACTAACATAGCAGAGGGAATTGATTGATGTTTACCGTTACGAATAACTACAGAAAAAGGAATTAATATTTCACGTATTTTTCCTAATGATTTTTGAGCTTTCCCTTCCTGAAAAAAACCAAAAAATGCATTTATAAGTACTACTCCACAAATCACAATAGCATCCAACCATTGATGAAGATAAATTGACATTACAGCAGAGAATAATAAAACATAAATTAATGCATGATGAAATTGGTAAAAAAAACGTATCCAAATATTTTGACTATTATGAATATTAAATTGATTCAATGCATAAATTTTTCTTCTTTCTTCAACTTGATCATATGTTAATCCTAAATTTACATTAGTATTGAATAATTCAATTTTTTTATTAATAAATAAATTAATATCAAATTTCTGATACATTAGATATACATCCTCAATATGATTTTAAAGTCATTTAATCACTCCATGATTATGAAATTCGTAAGCTCTCTTTATTCCATAAAGAATTAAATCTGGATTGACATAATCAAAAATTTTTTGTTGTGCAAAAAGATAAGCAAAGCCTCCCGATGCAATTAATAATGGTTTATTGTTGGCAAAAATTTTTTTTGTAATTTGTGATGTAAGTTCTTTAATAGCTCCAAGATGGCCAAAAAATAGCCCAGACTGTATGCTTTCAATAGTTGTACTTCCTAGTACATGTTTAGGTTTAATTATTTTTACTGGGAATAAATTAGCTGTGCTAGATTGCAATGCATTCATAGATACATATAAACCAGGAATAAAATTTACTCCTAAATATTCCTTATGACTATTTACAACTGCTATTGTTGTGACTGTTCCTAAATCAATTACTATAATATTTTTTTTTGGATAATTATGAGCTGCTGCTATTATGCCTGCTATAATATCAGTCCCATTTTCTTCGGGGTTTTTTGTTTTAATTATAATATCGGTAGTTGTATTATAGGTTAAACAAAAAGGTTCTATATGAAAATATTTTATGCAAGCAGCTCGCAAAGAATAATCTAATGATGGGACCACTGAACATAAAGCAACTTTTAATATTAATTTAGGAGATAACCCATTTTCTCGTAAGACAGTTTTTAAAAATATACCTAATTGATCAGAGGTTGCATAAGCTACAGTAGAGTACCGAAAACGCAACAATAATTCATTATTTTGATATATTCCACCCAAAATATGAGTATTTCCTACATCTAAGCAAAGCATCATAAATTAAATTTAAACTCAAATTTTACGTTTATGTGTCCATAACATCATAACACATCCTATAATAATCATAGGTATTGATAATAATTGTCCCATAGTAAATTTATTCAACATAAAACCTATATGAGAATCAGGTGCACGATAAAATTCACAAAAAAATCTTATTATTCCATAACTCAAAAGAAATAATCCACTAACAGCACCCTGAGGATGTAATTTCTTTGTGTAAATCCACATTATAATGTATAAAATAATACCTTCACCAAATGCTTCATATAATTGAGAAGGATGACGAGGTAATAATCCCCCATTTTCTGATATCATTCCCCATGGTACTGTCGTAACTCTACCCCATAATTCAGAGTTAATAAAATTTCCAATACGACCTAAGAATAAACCTAAGGGGACTGCAGGTGCTATACAATCATATACACTTAATATAGATATATTGTTTTTTTTAGCGAATAAAAACAATCCTATGATTACTCCAATAAGACCGCCATGGAATGACATTCCACCTTCCCAAATTCTCAAAATACTCCAAGGGTATTTTATATATTGATAAAAATTATAAAGTAATACATAACCAAGACGTCCTCCTACAATTGTTCCAATAACACCAAAATAAATACATTCTCCTGATATATCTACGATATTACATTTATTATTGATGTTATTTAGGTTTTTATTAATTAATGTTTTTATAATAATAAAGCTTAATAAATACATTAATCCATACCAATGAATTTTTAAAAAACCTATTTCCAATGCAAGATTATTAATTTTGGGATAATATAACATATTAAAGTTCTACTTCTTCAATTATAGGTGCAAATTCAGATAATACCTTATAATAAACATTCATTTTAAAATAGATAACTTGTGTACGCGGTTCCCAATAATCTACCCATTTCCAAGAACTAAATTCTGGTTTACCTCCAGCTTTTAGATTAATATTACTTTCATCACTGGAAAGTAATAACAAAAACCATTTTTGTTTTTGTCCTATACAAATTTTACCTTGTGAACGACGACGAAAATGAAGCGGTAATTTATAACTTACCCATTTTTTAGTAATACCTAAAACCTTAACATCTTTTTTGGTTAAACCTATTTCTTCAGTAAGTTCCCGATACATAGTTTGTTCTAAAGTTTCATTATCATCAACTCCTCCTTGAGGAAATTGCCATCCATTAGTATTTACTCGTTTACCCCAAAATAATTTACGATTGCAATTAACAAGAATAATACCAACATTTAGTCTATATCCATTTCTATCTATCATAAATATCAAATAAATTGTATTAAATACAAAAAAAAACATATAATTAAATAAAACATTGATAAATATAGTATACTAGAAAAATTAAATAAAATAACTATTATATTGAGCATTGAAATTAAGTCTTTTTAACTAAATTTAGACGTAAATATATTATATGAAAATTAAGCAAAATACTTTAGGTTGGATTATTTGCGTTGTTGCGGTAATTTTTTACTGTTATGAGTATATTTTGCGTATTACGCCTTCTGTTATGATGCCTGAATTGATGCATGCATTTAATGCAGATGCAACAAAATTGGGCATTCTTGCTTCTTGCTATTATTTTATATACACTCCTATGCAAATTGTAGTTGGATTGCTTGCTGATTTATACGGTCCTCGTAAAATATTAACAATAGCTATTATTACTTGTACGATAGGAAATTATTTATTTAGTTTTTCTAATGTTATTTTAATTGCAGCTTTTGGAAGATCGCTTATTGGTTTTGGAAGTGCTTTTGCCTTTGTTTGTATACTTAAATTAACATCAGTATGGTTACCACAAAAGTTTTTTGCATCATTTGTTGGTTTAGCTACAATGTTAAGTATGATTGGAGCAATTACACAAGTTTCTATTTTGAATATTGCAGTACATAATATTGGCTGGAAACAAACTAATGATATAGGAACAATTATAGGCTTAATATTGATACCAATAATGTGGTACGTAATTAGAGACTATCCCAACAGGGATCTTCATAAACAAACTATAAAATATCAAGATATTTTTATGGATTTTTTAAAAATTTTGTCCCAACCTCAAATATGGCTTAATGGTTTTATTGCATGTACAATGTATTTGTCTTTATCATTATTTGCAGAACTTTGGGGTATTTTATTTTTATCTAATGTTTATAAACTAGATGCTAAAAACGCCAGTTTTGCATGTTCTATGATATATTTAGGTTGGTTAATAGGAAGTCCATTAATTGGATATATATCTGATATCACAGGTTCGAGAAAAATACCTATACTTATAGGATGTTTTTTAAGTACATTTTTAAGTTATATAATAATTTTTCCTGTATTTAACAATTTTTATTTTCTATGTTTTTTATTATTTTTATTTGGGTTTTTTACTAGTTTTGAAATATTATGTTTTGCAATCAGTAAAGAAAAATCTCCACAACATTTAGTAGCAACTGCGACTGCATTTACAAATTTTTTGATTATGTTAGGTGGGATTATTGCACAACCTATTATTGGATTAATACTTGATGCAACATTGGTTCATAATTCAATACAAGATACATTTCATGTGTACAGTAAAGATAATTACCAATCTGCTTTTATACTATTGCCTTTGTCTCTTGCTTTTGGGTTCATTGCAGCATTAAGATTGAAAGAAACTAACACACTACATTCCAAATAAATACTATAATTTAAATAGTATTCATCCAATACATAGACATAATCTTATGATGAAGTATTAATAATTTGTTGATTTTGAAAAATTCACATGTTATTAATCAATATTACTAAAATATATTGTGTGTATTAAAAATTAAATATTATGAATCTAACTCTTTGGAAAAAAGTATTAATAGGAATGCTAATAGGTATAATCAGTGGTTATTTTTTTCCACAATATTATTTGCTAGCTAAGCCTTTTGCTATTATTTACACTAATCTTATAAAAATGATGATCATCCCAACTGTATTTTCTGCAATCTTATTTGGTATGACCAATATAAGGGATATTCATACACTAGGTAGAATTGGAATAAAATCTATCATTATATATTTTTTTGTGACAATTTTAGCAGTTACTATTGGAATAACATCAGCACATTACTTTGCGCCTGGAATAGATTCATTTGCTTTATGTAATTTTATGAATATTAATAATTTCTCCCCAATTACCACCATTGAAGAAATAATAATAGGGATGTTTCCTTCGAATCCAATATTTGCTATGGCTAATGGTAATACATTACAAGTAGTAGTATTCGCATTAATTGTAGGATTATCTATTGTATTAGTAGGGGATAAAGCTGATGATCTACGTAAAGTAATTGTTTCTACTACTAATGTTCTTTTTAAAACAATAGAATTAATTCTCAAATTAACTCCTTATGGAGTATTTTTTATTATGGTATGGATTATTGGAGAATATGGTTTTACATTAATTTTACATTTAAGTAAATTAATGTTAGTAATAATGTATGCATTTACTATTCAATATTTATTTTTTGGCTTGATATTATTATTATTCAAATTGAATCCTATTCATTTTTATAAAAAAACGTTTAATATACAATCAGTGGCTTTTGCAACTTCCAGTAGCAAAGCAACTATTTCAACAGCAATTAAAGATTTACAAGATAAATTAGGGGTTTCTAAAAAAATAGCTGGATTTATTCTTCCTTTAGGTACAGCGATTAATATGACTGGGTCAGCTATTTATATTGCGATTTGTGCTTTATTTTTCGCTCAAATCACAGGTATGCACTTAACTACTTATCAATATATTATTTTAATAGTTACATCTACTATTGGTTCTATTGGCGCTGCTGGTTGTCCAAGTGGAGGCGTAATTATGTTGACCATGGTATTACATTCTATAGGATTACCTGTAGATGGAGTATCCATGATTATGGGAATAGATAGATTTGTAGATATGTTTAGAACAGTAATTAATGTTACTGGAGATTGTGCTGTTACTGTAATTACAGATAAAATGGAAAATAGTTTAAATATGAAAATATACAATGATTGCAATATAAAATAATAAATACTTTATGAATAAATTAAGCTTATATACGAAATTACGTGCTAATATATTAAAAAAAATAAGAAATTTTTTTGAAGTTCGTAATATTTTAGAAGTAGAAACTCCGCTATTAATGAGTACAACTAATCCTGCTAGTTATTTAGATAGTTTTTGTTTTGACAACAAATTTTATTTACAAACTTCTCCAGAATTTGCTATGAAAAGATTATTGGCTATATGCCATAAAGATATTTATCAAATATGTAAAGCATTTAGAAAAAATGAAATAGGAAAAATACACAATCATGAATTCACTATATTAGAATGGTACCGTATAAATTTTGATCATCATGATTTGATGAATGAAATGGATAATTTTTTTATAGATATTGCTAATCTTAGTAAAGCAGTAAGATATACTTATCATGATATATATATGAAATATCTGGATATAGATCCATATAATACTAAAATAATGGATTTAAAAATCATTGCAAAAAAATACAATCTAGATATATCATTTGTAGAAGAGGATATCGATATTTGGTTACAGATATTGTTTAGTCATCTCATTGAACCACATTTAATACATTACGAAAGCCCAGTTTTTATATATGATTTTCCAGAATCACAAGCCATGTTATCAAAAGTAAGATTTGAAAAGCAAAAAATTGCATCTCGTTTCGAAATTTATTATCGTGGTATTGAGCTCGCTAATGGATTTCATGAACTTAATGATTCTAATGAGCAAAGACAAAGGTTTAACAATGATCTTAATATGCGAAATAAGTTAAATATGCCTTTAGTCCCTATAGATGAAGCATTGTTATCAGCACTTAATGATTTACCTAATTGTTCAGGTGTTGCTTTAGGTATTGATCGTCTCATGTTAGCTTTATCTCAGAAAGATCACATATCCATTGAAGATATTTTATTATGTCGATATTAGTATGATGCCGGTAAGAGGAATTGAACCTCCAACCTACTGATTACGAATCAGTTGCTCTACCTATTAAGCTATACCGGCCCAAATAAATCGAAAATTCTATCGATCGCAAAGGTCAGAGTTTATTATTACATAAACCAACTATCAATAATAGATCATTATTTTTTAAAATGATTGTAGAATCAGGGTTAAGCATCCTAAAGTTGTTTCTCTCTAATCCAACTACGATACCAAAATATTGTTCACGTACTTTTGAATCTCTAATTGATTTGCCTACAAAAGGATGTTTTTTATTTAATAATATTGTTTTTAACATAAAATTTTCCAATATATTTATGTTTTTAAAAGTTTCGGATTGATCTTCAATATATTTTGTAAAAGTTTCTATTTGTTTGTCATTTCCCAATACTATCAATTTATCATGCATTAGTATTTTTTCTTCTCCTCTGGGTGTAAGTAATATTTCACTACCACGTTGAATTGCTACTATATTAATACCAAATTTCTGTCTTAATTGACTCTCATTTAATGAATGATATAATATAGATTGTTTAGAACAACTATTAGCAATTAATTCTACTAAATGAGTATCCCATGGAGCCAGTTCTTCATATTTTGACTGTCTACTATGTTTTTTACGAGATGTGCGGATTAAGTTCTCCTCAACCCAATGGTATAATATCTCTAGTTGTTTATGAAATAAACTAAACAATACAATTGTTATAATAAATACACTTAAAGAAATATGCCATGTACCAAAATGTATTATACTTAATATAATTATTTCGGTAATAGTAATTATTATACTTAAGAATACCAATGATAATTGATGTTCACTTTTTTGAATAATCTTAAAACTAAACAACATACCCCACACAAATGGAGTAATAATTATTAATGTTATAATCCAAATAAATGCTTTGGTAAAACCAGCATTAGCTATTAAATAATTAATGTATGGGAAAATAAATGTGCTTGTGAGATTAAAAATTATTCCAACAATAATTCCATTAAAACCAAAACGAATTATAAATTTTTTATAATCCTGTCTATCATTATTTCCAGTTAACACATGATATACCCATGTAGAATAACTCTCTAATAAATATTTAACACGTTCTGGTAAATTTATATCTAAACTTTCAGTAATACGTCCAGATAATTTCATTAAATACGGCGTAACTAAAGTTGTAATAGCAGCTACACTAATAATAATTTGAAATAATACATCTATTGTTTGTGATGATGTACATAACTGCATAATAACAAATGAAAATTCTCCAATTGGGACTACACTGAACCCAGTACGTACAGATGTATTTAAACTTTGACCAGAAAGTAATGTACCTAAGCTAGTTATCGTAATTTTACCAATAATTGTAATAAAAGATATGCATAATATAATTTGCCAATTATCAATTAAAATTTTTAAATTTACTATCATTCCTATAGAGATAAAAAAAATGGCCGCAAAAATATCTCTCAGAGGATAAAATAATTGTTTAATTTGATGTACAAAAGGAATTTCAGCTAAAATAGAACCAATAATAAAAGCGCCAAGAGCACTAGAACAATGATAATACGTTGCGATAACTGCTGCAGACAAACATAGAGCCACTGATACAATAGTTAAATTTTCTTGACTAATATATTTAGTAATTCTTCTAAACAATATTGGCATCATAAAATAACCTAATAAAAACCAACTGCCAATGACTACGATTACTTTTATCGATAATAAAATAACATCAAAAAAAAATAGATTATGTGTTTTTACTAACATAGATAAAACTGTTAGCATTATTGCAGCTAATAAATCTTCAATAATTAAAATGCCTAAAATTAATTCTGCAAATCTTTTGCCACGTAAATTTAATTCATCCAATGATTTCATAATAATAGTAGTAGAAGAGATTGCTAGAGATAATCCAAGAAATATACTACCATAAGAACTCCATTGCATAAATTTTCCGAAATAAAATCCTAATAATGTAACAAATATAATTTTAATACTTCCAGTTACTATTGCTGCAAACCCTATACGTTTCAATTTGTGAAAATTAAAATCTAACCCTAAAACGAACATAAGAAAAATTATACCCAGCTCAGATAACGTACCAATTTTATTAGTGTTAATTACGGTAAGTAAATATGGAGAATATATTCCAATAATAAATCCGGTAATAATATATCCTAAAATAATTGAATAACTTGTTTTTTGGCAAATCAAAATAATAATACTTGCCAGACTAAATATTATGGCTAGATCTTTAATGATAGGAATTAATTCATACATGTAAGGTAGGTGAATAGCATATCAATGTCATGTATCTGGTTAAAATTTATTAATAATTTAGCGTTTTTATTCATCATAGATTTCAATATCTAATTGTTGTTTTGCCAATTGCGCTGCAGTAGTACCAGGGTAATACTGTATTAATTCTTGCAATTCATGTTTGTACTTTTCAATTTTTTTTTGATATTTATATATCAAAGCCAATTTTAATTTTGCATCAGCACTTCTTTTTGATTTGGGAAATTTGTCCATAACAAGTTTAAATTCAATTTCGGCATCATTAAAATTTTTCTGCACGAAATTAATCTCACCTATCCAATAATGTGCATTTGCAATGTATATTCCATTTGGAAATATTTTAATATATGACTGTAATTTATTTTTAGCTTCTTGTTTATTATCTGGAAGATTATCAATAGCACTTTGATACATTTGTTGTTCAGAAACACTCTTGTTGTCTTTAATGTTTGTATCTCCTATAATAGGAGCCGTTTTCACATTGCTGAAAATTATTTTAGATGTAATTATTTCATTCGTCTTCTGCATTATATTTTTTAATTCATCTATTTTTTGATTACAGTTTTGCTCGGTTAATTTATTAATTTGTTGCTCTAATTTATTAATTTTTTTCATTAATTCAAGATCATCAACAGTAGAATTTAACTGCATTTTATCTGCAATTGCTACTCCATAAAATAAACAGAATATTATAATAAAATTTGTTAATTTTTTCATAAATAATTAAAAATACATTTTTAAATTATGTAGAAAATATATCTCATATGTATAACAATATACAAATGATAATCCGTTTCTAATTTAAATATTAATAATATGTTAATAATACATGATTATCATATCATATTAATATATAAAAAATAATGTTTGTACATTGTAAAATGTTTTTTGAAATTTTTAGAATTACAGTATAAAATAATTGTAAAATTGATAAGGTTGTATAATTCTTTATTATATTTTAATTTTTTGAAGGTTTAAGTTTATTTAAGAGAAATGAAAATATAAAAATTATCTTGACGGGTAAATGGTTTTGTATATGATTATCAATTACGTGTTTTTATATTCCCCGGTAGCTCAGCGGTAGAGCAGGTGACTGTTAATCACTCGGTCGGCGGTTCAATCCCGTCCCGGGGAGTGATATATAAATTTTATGTGGTTTTATCTTGCGTTAAATAATAATCGAAAATGAGTTTTGCTATCCGTTGAGCCATATTTTTATTTTCTACAACAATTGCTGTTACTATTTTAGGATTATTTATAGGTGCAAAAGATATAAATAAATGATGATTTCGTAAATGTTTTGGTAATCTTTTTTCATCTTTTAATTTATCATTAGAATTATGATATAATTGTGCTGTACCAGTTTTGCCAGCTATTTCGTATTTAGGATTTATTCCAAAATCATTATATGCTGTTCCAGTAGAATGCATGGTAACTTTTTTCATAGCATTAATAACAATATTCCAATTATTATTGTTATGAAGTACAATAGGTGTTAATTCAATTTTTCTTTTAAATATTTTTTTACCTTCTGTACTTTGAACTGCTAGCAAAAGATGTGGTAAAAATCTTTTTCCATGTAAGGAAATAGCTGCTGTTCCTTGAGCTAATTGTATAACTGTTGTTTTCATATCTCCTTGCCCTATACCAGAAATAATGGTATCTCCTAAATACCAAGGCAATTGTCTATGATTCATTTTCCACACCGGCGATGTAACAATACCAGAAGATTCTTCAGGTAAATCTATTCCTGTTTTACGACCAAATCCAAATTGCTTAAGAATATAATTCATTTTTTCAATTCCTAGTTTTATTGATATAGTATAAAAAAAAGTATTACAAGACTCTGTGATTGCTTTGGTAATATCTACCCATCCATGACCATTGGATTGCCAATCATGATATAATACATTCTTGTTATTCAATTTAAACCAACCTGGATCATATATCTTAAAATCAGTTGTAATTACTTTCGTATCCAAAGCTTGTATGGCTATAAATGGTTTAATTGTAGAACCAAAAGGGAAAATCCCTTTAGTTGCACGATTATACATAGGCTGTCCTTCTAATAACTGTAATTTATTAATGTCAAATTTATCGTTTCTAATAGTAAATATATTAGGATCATATGATGGGCTACTAACAAGAGTTAAAATTTCTCCATTATTTGGATTAATAGCTATTGCAGCTCCTTTTTCACCTTTTAAATTATCTTGAATTATTTTTTGTAATTTACTATCAATAGTAAGATAAATGGATGATCCAGATATTGGCAACACTGTTTTGATAATACTTACTATTTTACCGTTGACATCAACTTCTACTATTTTGTATCCTTGTTTTCCACAAAGAATATTTTCATAAAATTTTTCTATTCCAAGTTTGCCAATTAATTGTTTATAAGTATGGAAATCATTTTCAATATATCCAATATCTTTCGAAGTCATTTTCCCTACATATCCTATGATATGAGCAGTTATTTCTTTTAGAGGATAATAACGTATCATTGTAGAATCAATAATAATACCAGGTAATTTATATTGATTTACATAAAAAGAAGCTATCATTTCGTTAGTTAATTGAGATTTTAAAGTTATATATTCAAAATGATGTTTTTGGCGTAATTCTCTTTGCAGCTTTCTTATATCGTCATTTGTAATATCAACAATATTTGTAAGTTCTTTTACAGTATCTGACAGTGTTTTTATTCTTGTTGATATTATATTTAGATTAAATATAGGAATATTTTCAGCTAACAATATTCCATTCCGATCAAAAATTAATCCTCTTTTTGCCTCTATTGGCAAGTATTCTAGTCTATTCTTGGAAGATAGTATGTGAAAAAATGTATAATTAAAAATTTGTAAATATATTAATCTCATAATCAAACAAATAATAAAAAACAAAAGTAAAAGAATCGATTTTGCTATTCTGTTTTTGAATTGTTTTGATTCATGATTATAATCTTTAAAAAAATGATGCATTAAAATAAACCAATTTTTGATTAAATAAGAATTAATGAATAAAATTTAATTATATCATATAAAATATTTGATAAATGAAGATTATTTTATATTACTTCTGTTGCATTTTTGCAATTAAAATTGCTAAGAGGCAAATGGCATGCCATAGATATTGTCCATATTTTACCCATGGAGTATTGCCAATCATATTAATTACTTCTCCTGTTAATATTGAAGTTTTAAATTTTGGAATTTTTACAAAAATTTTTCCTTTTGAATTTATCAATGCAGTAATTCCAGTATTAGATGCAAATAATTGGTAACGACCTACTTCTAAAGAACGCATTTGTGCTATTTCAATATGTTGATCTAAAGCTATTGAATCTCCAAACCAACTATCATCACAAATAGTAAGTAATATATGAGCTCTAGGTAAATAATCTAAAATTAAATTAGAATATGCTATTTCATAACAAATGGATGGTGCAAATAAAAATTTATCTATTATTAAATCTGGTTGTTGCCGAGACCCAGAAGTTATATTAGACATCGGAATAGAGATAAACTGTTGTAAAAATCTTGAAATGTATTGAGAAGGAAGATATTCTCCAAATGGGACTAATTGTCGTTTATAATATTGTCCCGTTACACGACCAAATACTGTAATACCATTATAGTAATGATTTGATTGAGCATCACGAAATATAACCCCACTTAATATTGTACAATTATGTTGTTTTGCCCAAAATGTAATGGATTTTAAATTTATTAACGCTAATGGATAATAAATCGGAATAGCTGCTTCAGGCCAAACAATAATTTTTCCATTGCTTTTTTTAGTAAGCGTTATATAAGTATTTAAAATATTTGGCATATTGTGAATATTCCATTTTTTTTCTTGATTTATATTTCCTTGAATTAAACTAATTTTAACTGGTAACGAAATACTATGTGTCCATTCAATATGCTCTAAAAACCTCCCTCCTATCCATAGGATTAAGAATATTGTTAATGTCAATAAGATTATATTTTTGTTTTTCATAAAAAAACAATAATAAATAGATCCAGAAATCATTAAAATAATTAATGATATTCCATATACTCCTAATATAGGAGCATATCCATCTAAAGCAGTACCAATATGACTATATCCTAAAAATAACCAAGGGAACCCTCCTAACATCCATCCTCGTACCCATTCAAAAATAACAAAAATAGATGGAAATGCTAAAATAAATTTATATAAATTATTTTTAGGGAAAAATTTTTGTAATATATATCCAGGAATAGCAATATAAAGTGACATAACATTGATTAATATTATCATGATCGTAGTGGATATAAAAATTGATCCATGTCCATAATAATGAATACTGCTATAAATCCAATGTACACCATATCCAAAATATCCTAAACCAAATAGCCATCCATACCAAAGAGCTAATTTAGGAGATCCATGTATCCAAACAAATAATAGTAAGGATAAAGATAATTCTCCAAAAATAAAATATTTAAATGGAGAAAATGCAAAAATGGATATAATGCCACTAAGTACTGATAAAATGCTATAATATACCTTCATTTAATATATAATTGTGTTAGAATTATGAGATTATAATACTAAATAATACTATCGCTAATGTACCCTGTTTATCAACCAAATTTAATTGAAAAAGAAGTTCAGAAATTTTGGAAAGAAAATAAAATTTTTGAAGTAGTTGAAAATCAAGAAAAACAAAAATTCTATTGTTTAGCAATGTTACCATATCCTAGTGGAAATATTCATATGGGACATGTACGTAATTACACTATCTGCGATGTATTATCACGTTATCATAAAATGTTAGGCAAAAATGTCTTACAGCCGCTAGGATGGGATTCTTTTGGATTACCTGCTGAAAATGCAGCATTGAAAAATGGAATTACCCCTGCAAAATGGACATATCAGAATATTTTAAATATGAAAATGACTTTATATCGATTAGGTTTAGCTATTGATTGGTCAAAAGAAATTTCTACTTGTGATCCAAATTATTATAAGCATGAACAAGAATTATTTTTGAGAATGTATGAAAAAAAATTAGCATATAAAAAAATTTCATTTGTTAATTGGGATCCAATAGACAATACGGTATTAGCTAATGAACAAGTAATTGATGGACGTGGTTGGAGATCAGGAGCTTTAATAGAACGTAAAAAAATTCCACAATGGTTTCTCAGAATTACTGATTATGCAGAAGAATTATTAAATTCTTTAGATTTATTAACAGGCTGGCCAGAAGAAGTTAAAACAATGCAGCGCAATTGGATTGGACGTTCCCAGGGAGTAGAAATAGATTTTACTCTTGTTAATCATAATAAGCATAAAATAAAAATTTTTACTACTAGACCAGATACAATATTTGGAGTAAGTTGCTTAATTCTTTCACCAGAACATCCTTTAGTGATAGAAGCTGCAAATAGTAATGAAAGAATATCCGATTTTTTAAATAAATATAATAATATTCAAACTGCTGAGTCTGCTCAAGAAACAATAGAAAAAGAAGGGTATCCTACTAATTTTTTTGCTCGCAATCCAATAACTGAGGAAATTGTCCCGATATGGATATCTAATTTTGTGGTATCTGAATATGCATCAGGTGCAATTATGGCTGTACCAGCACATGACAAGCGTGATTTTGAATTTGCTAAGAAATACAATATACCTTATAAAAGTGTAATTAAACCTGTAAACATTGATAAACCAATTCTTGATATTAATTTTATCTTCACTGAAGATGGAATACTATATAATTCTGGACAATTTTCTGGTTTACATTCTATTCAAGCACGACAATATATAACTAAATATATAGAAGAAAATAAATTAGGTACAAAAAAAACATACTATCGTTTACGTGATTGGTGTATTTCTAGACAACGTTATTGGGGCGCTCCCATTCCATTCATTAATTGTGTAAAATGTGGAGAAGTACCTGTATCTAAACATGATTTACCAATAATATTACCAGAAAATATCAAATTGAATGATGCTAAATCTCCTTTATTACATTTAAATGATTTTATTGATATTACTTGTCCTAAATGTGCAGGAAGAGCAAAAAGAGAAACAGATACATTCGATACTTTTATGGAATCATCATGGTATTATGCTCGATATTGTTGTCCAACCCTCCAAAATAGTATGTTTGATGAAAAAGTGAAATATTGGATGCCAGTAGATCAATATATAGGAGGCATTGAACATGCAATAATGCATCTTCTGTACTCTAGATTTATTTATAAAGTAATGCGAGATGAAGGATTAGTATATGGAGATGAGCCATTTGTAAATTTGCTAACTCAAGGAATGGTATTAAAAGATGGAAGTAAAATGTCTAAATCTAAAGGTAATATCGTCTCCCCTGATGAATTAATTGATATTTTTGGAGCAGATGCTTTGAGATTAGCAATAATATTTGCCGCTCCACCTAAAATATCATTTGAGTGGATATCAAATAGCATTGAAGGTGCTCATCGTTTTATAAAAAGATTATATAATTTTATAATTGTGCATTGTAATATAATTAAAGAATTCAATTCAAATAAAAATCAAAAATCATATTTTGATAATTTATTTTCAAATGAAGAACAAAATACTATTACTGTAATTAATGAAATTATTAAAAATAGTACCGCAGATTTCGAAAGATTTCATTTAAATACAGTAGTTTCTAACGCTATGAAATTATTTAATTTGATTAGTAAATTATCAATTAGTCCCAATAAAGAATACTTACTGTATGAAGGAACAAGAAAAATTTTAATCATGTTAAATCCTATAATACCTCATATTACTCATTATTTATGGCAAGAATTACATTTTCATTCAAATATTGAAACCACTTTGTGGGTTGAACCAATTGTAATTTCTAATATATCTATAGTAAAACAAGAAATAAAAATATTAATTCAAATAAATGGGAAAGTCAGAGGGACAACAATTGTTCCATTGGATAGTACACCAGATCTTATTAAAGAAATTGCAATTAATGTCGAAAATATAGCTTGCATAGTTAAGAAAGAAAAAATTAAAAATATAATAATAATTCCTAATAAATTAATTAATATTGTAACGGAAAAAATAAAATAAAATTCATAATTTATTTGTAATATCTAATTCTCAGATTCGTTATATGAAAATTAATAAGATTGAACAATTACCTAATAAAATTACATCAATATATTTAATATTAGGAACAGAATTTATACTAATAAATGAGGCAAGAGACAAAATTCATAAATTATGTACAACTTATGGATATGATTTTTATCATGTATTTGATATAGAAGAATCTAATTTCAATTGGAATAATTTTTTAAATATAACTTATAATACATCCATACTTACTGATAAAATTATTATAGAACTTAGAATACAATATAAACTTACAAAAAAAAGTCATGATATACTACAGCATTATCTTAAAAATATTCCTCAAAATACAATTATATTAATTATCTGTAATAAAAATGATTATATTCCTAATACATTATTAAATATGATTAGTACTCTTGGAATAATTATTAAAATACCACTGATTAAATTAAGAGATTTCCCTAATTGGTTGAATACCCGCTTAAAAATGTTCCAAGTAAATTTAGATAATCAAGGACTAATGTTACTTTTAAATTACACTATGGGTAATCCATTAGCTGCATCACAAGAAATAGAAAAATTATCTATTTTATATGGCACAAAAAAAATTATGCTAGATGAATTACATAATATTATTAGCGCAAATCCATTTTTTGATGTATTTGAACTTATGAATGCAATCATTGAACAAAATATAATATCTATAAAATCAATTTTTGATTACCTAAAAAATAACAATATGGAACCAACAATTATTTTATGGATCATTATCAATGAAATAAGAACATTGAATGATATATATTTTCATCATCATTATTACAATATATCAATTGATATTCTATCAAATAAAAAAAATTTTTCTTTCAATAAAGTATTATTTATAAAAAAGATACTAAAATATTATAATTATCAGCAATTACAATTATTGCATAAAAAACTTACATGTTTAGATCATATTATTAAGGGAGTAGATAAAAATCATATCATATGGCATGAATTAGAAAATATATGCTTTAATTTAGTAGGATTATTAATTTAAAAATATGATAAATTTTTTTGGTATTATTGGAGGTACTTTCGATCCTGTACATATTGGCCATATTATTTTAATATATTTAGCCCAAAAATTATGCAAATTTAAAAAAATAATCGTTGTCCCATGTTATAGATCTCCATCTAAAATCAAATCACAAGCTTCAGCACATGATCGATTAACAATGTTAAAATTAGCTACTAAAACTAGTTCTAAAATATTAATTGAACCATATGAAATTGAATCGCTCAATACTTCTTATACTATACATATGGTAAAATTTCTGAGACAAAAATATCCAAATGTATCTTTAGCATTAATTATGGGTATGGATGTATTCAATAATTTTCATTATTGGTATAGATGGAAAGAAATTATTTATTACACTCATTTGATTATTGTGAATCGTATAAATTATCAATTGTCCAACAATAATATATTAGCTAAGTTTTTATATAATCACAGAACGATGCATATACAGGAATTACATCATAAAGAATCTGGCTTAATATATTTCATGAAGGATGAAATTTATATTCCAAATATAGATTCAACCAAAATACGTTCATTAATTAATTTAGGCCAACCTGTTGATAATTATTTACATTCTGAAGTTTATCAATATATCAAAAATCATCATTTATATAATTATAATATTTCCTTTATAAATAGGAATAATTCACCTAAATAATATCATATTTATCATCATTAGAAAAAATAATTTCTATATTGTGATTACCTAATATTACTTCTTCAGGATTTATATTATATAAACTACGTACAACATCATACTTTATATTAGAGAGCATTTTCGTAAACATTCTAAATGCTTCCATTTTATATTCTTGTTTAGGATTTTGATATGCATACCCTCTCAGGTGAATACCATCCCGCATTTGATCCATGGCAGTCAAATGATCTTTCCAATAATTATCTAATATTTGTAACATAACATATCTTTCTACATTACGCATATGGGATATTCCAATATTCACTTCTTTGTGATTATATATTGATATCCACGAATCGATAATTTTATTCTTAACGTGTGTTTTACGTAATGTAGGATCATTTATTGACCATACTAAAATAGGCAATGTAATTTTGAATTTACAATTTAAATATTCTTCTAAGGATTTAAAATCTTCATATTCAATAGTAAATTTATCTATAACTTTATTAATTATATCTAAACATATTGATTTAATAATATTACTAATGTCTTTACTTTGTATTAATAATTCTCGTTGTTTATAAATAACTTTTCGTTGTTCATTTGAAACATCATCAAAATCTAATAGATGTTTTCTTGATTCAAAATTGTGACTTTCTACCTTTCTTTGCGCATTTTCTATTGCTTTAGTTATTAAATGATGTTCAATAACTTCAGTTTCTTTCATACCTAATTTTTGCATTAATATTGATATTTTATCAGATGCAAAAATACGTAATAAATTATCTTCTAATGATAAATAAAATCTAGAAGATCCAGGATCTCCTTGTCTACCTGCACGTCCTCTTAATTGATTATCAATACGACGAGATTCATGTCGTTCTGAACCTATAACATATAGTCCTCCAGACTCTATCACCATATTATGAAAAATTTGCCATGTATTTTTTGGATTACTGATCAATAATTTTTCAGATATTGGCCTATTACTACTAATACTTATATTACTACCACCTAAAACAATATCAGTACCTCGACCAGCCATATTGGTAGCAATAGTAACTATTCCAGGGCGTCCAGCTTGAGCTATAATACTTGCTTCTTTTTCATGTTGTTTTGCATTTAATACTTGATGTTTTATGCCAGCTTTACCCAACATATTAGACATTTTTTCTGAAGTTTCAATAGATGTTGTACCTACTAAAATTGGTCTTCCCAATCTACTTTGTGTTTTTATATCTTCTAATATTGCATTAAATTTATATTTTGCTGTGAGATAAATTGTATCTGAATAATCTTGTCGTATCATTGGTTTATGTGTAGGTATTACTACTACCTCCAATCCATATACTTGTTGAAATTCATATGCTTCGGTATCAGCTGTACCTGTCATACCTGAAAGCTTTTCATACATTCTAAAGTAATTTTGAAATGTTATTGAAGCTAATGTTTGATTTTCTATATTTATTTTTACTCTTTCTTTAGCTTCAATAGCTTGATGTAAACCATCCGACCAACGTCTTCCATCCATAGCACGTCCAGTATGTTCATCGATTATGATAATTTCTCCATTTTTTATAATATAATCTATATCACGATGAAATAATATATGTGCTCTTAAAGCAGCATTAATATATCTCATCAATGTAACGTTTTTAGAATCATACAAACTTTCTTTAGGTTCATTAATTAAATTAAATTGCAAACATAATTGTTCAATGCATTGGTATCCATGTTCAGTTAAATATACTTGCTTTACTTTTTCATCAATAACAAAAATATCATTATTTTCATAAACTACAGTAAAACTCGTATAATTATTTGTCAATTTGATTAAATGAGAAACTATTTTATCAATAATAGTACATAAATCGTCATTATTTTCAGATGGCCCAGAAATGATAAGTGGAGTGCGAGCCTCATCAATTAGAATAGAGTCAACTTCGTCTATAACTGCAAATACTAACCCACGTTGTACTTGTTCAGATGCATCAAAAACCATATTATCACGTAGATAATCAAAACCAAATTCATTATTAGTACCATAAACAATATCTTTAGAATAAGACAATTTTTTGTCTTTTTGATTTTGATTAGAAGTAATAACACCAACATTCATACCTAAAAAATTATAAATAGGACTCATCCATGTAGCATCTCGTTTAGCTAAATAGTCATTAACAGTAACAACATGTACCGGGCGTCCTGATAAAGCATTTAAATATACAGGTAAAGTTGCCGCTAAAGTTTTTCCTTCCCCTGTCTGCATTTCAGCAATTTTACCTTTGTGCAATACTATTCCACCTATCAATTGAACATCAAAATGCCGTAACCCAAGGGCACGAACACTAACTTCACGTACTAATGCAAAAGACTCTGGTAATAAATCATCCAAAGTTTCACCTTGAATTAATCGTTGTTTAAATTCTAAAGTTTTTTCCTGAATTTGTTGGTCTGATAAACTCTTCATTTTACATTCAAGAGAATTTATATTTGATACTATGTGATTTAATTTTTTTAATATTCTCTCATTACGAGAGCCAAATATTTTTTTTAAGATATTTATTGTCATAAGATTTATATCTACTAACTATTTAATTTTTATTGTATATTGTCTATTATTGTATATTATGCCCTAAAATATTGAAGATGAAAATCATTGGTGATATATTAAAAAAAGCAAGTCCTAATCTTGCATCATTAATTAAAAAATCAGATAAATTAAAAAATTTAAGTTTTATTTTATACACGGTTTTAGATAGTACAATTGCATCCAATTGTCATTTTGCAAATTATAATAATTCAGAACTGACAATAATAGTTAAAAATTCTTCTTGGAAAACAAGAGTAAGATTTGCTGTTCCAGAAATTATTAAGCAATTACGAGTACAACCAGAATTCAAAAATTTGGCTAAAATAAAATGTTATATTGAAAAATCTGATTTATCTTCAACAAGAATGGAACATAACAAAAGCATTGCAAAAACAAAAATTTCTCTCAGTAATTCAATATTATTACGTAAAACAATATTAGATATAAAAAATAAATCTAAAATATAAATAATATTAACATTATTATATATATCATAATATTCTATAGGTAAAATTTTTGATTATCTTTATAATCTATGAATTCCCATGTATCTTTAGTAGATAAAAGAGTTTGTAATAATATTTTATTTAAATGATATTCTGAACCATATCCACTAAAATGCCCCGAAATACAATGACCCAGTAAATACAAATCTCCAATTATATCAAGTATTTTATGTTTTCTAAATTCATCTTTATATCGTAATTTTTTTGAATTTATATTAAGAGTTGTGAACTCAAATTTATCCGATAGAATTTTGACGTCAGAATGACATTCCAGAAAAGTTCTGGCTCTACTAATTTCTTTAATAAAAGATGAAATCGTAAAATCAATAGCTAAAGGTTGTTGATGATTACAAAACTGAGAATTAGGTTCTGTATTAAAAGATACCATGAATCCATCATAAGGCTCAATAGATGCCCATCCGTATAATCCATCGATTCTTACTTTTTGTTTTATTTTTATGAATTTTTTAAGAACATCTTGTTCTTGAATACCTGAGGATAATATAAGAAAAATAAATGGCCAGGCACTACCATCCATAATTGGAATTTCCGATTCATTTAAATCAACAATAGCATTATCAATACCTAAGCCTGCAAAAGCTGCCATAAGATGTTCAATAAATAAAATTTTTACTTTATTTTTAATTAAACAAGTGTAATTTTCATTTCCATATAAATTATCAACATGTGCAGGAATAGTTATAATTGGATTTAAATCGATACGACGAAAAATAATACCTGTATTTGGTAATGCAGGGTTAAGAGATAATATAATTTTTTTCCCGGTATATAATCCAGTTCCTGTTGCTTTAATAGTATTTTTTAAGGTACGTTGAAACACTCTTCTCTCTATTATTGTAAATTTAGATTATTTTATTGATATATAACACAATGTTTCTTGATTAATTTTTATCATTGTTATCTCTACGTAAAAAAGCAGGTATATCCAAATAATCAATATCTTTATCAATATTAGAATTATTATAAGATGACGTACTGGTTTCATCAACATTCGCAGTACTGGCAGAAATATTACGTAACAAAGATGGTCGATCGAATTTGCGATAATCAATGTTACCTTGATTATGTAATTTATTATGTTCAGTAATTTTGGACTGATGCAAACGAGATGATTTTAATTCAGTGGATTCGTTTTTATTGTTATTAGGTGTTTTCCCATTAAGTCCAGTAATCACTACTGTTACTCTTAATTCATCTGCCATATTAGGATCAATTACAGTTCCTACTACAACTATTGCATCTTCAGAAGTAAAAGATCTAATAACTTCTCCTACTTCTTCAAATTCGCCTATAGACATATCTGGACCAGCAGTAATATTAACTAATACTCCTCCAGCTCCTGATAAATCTACATCTTCTAATAATGGACTAGAAATAGCTGCTTCAGCAGCATTGCTAGCTCTATTATCACCCCTGGCGTTAGCTGTACCCATCATAGCCATCCCCATTTCTGCCATGACTGTACGTACATCAGCAAAGTCAACATTAATCAATCCTGGCTTCGTGATTAATTCTGCTATTCCCTGAACTGAACCCAATAATACATCATTTGCAGCTTTAAAAGCTTGTAATAAACTGATATTTTTTCCTAATACTGGTAATAATTTATCATTAGGAATAGTAATAAGTGAATCTACCGTAGATTTTAGTTTACTTAATCCTTCATTGGCTACTGCCATACGTTTACGACCTTCAAAAATAAATGGTTTTGTTACAATAGCTACAGTTAAAATACCTAATTCTTTAGCAATTTCAGCAAAAACTGGAGTAGCACCTGTGCCAGTCCCTCCTCCCATTCCAGCGGTAAGAAATACCATATCTGTCCCATTTAAAATGTCTTTTATAACATCACGATTTTCTTCAGCTGCTCTTCTTCCTATTTCTGGATTCGCACCAGCTCCTAACCCTTTGGTTAATTCTCCGCCAAGTTGTATTATGGTTTTTGCACGTGAATTACGTAAAACTTGTGAATCAGTATTAGCACAAATGAATTCTACTCCAGAAACATTTTCGTTGATCATATGATCTATTGCATTACTACCTCCTCCACCAATGCCAATAACTTTTATAGTTGCGTTTACACAATTATCATTGTCTGGTATTTCCACCATATACAATCCTCTGTTTCATTTATATTCATTAAAAATTAGTTTGTACCCATTTTTTAATCTTATTCCACATATTTTTTGATTCACCAAAAAATGAATTCGCTGATTTACCTTGTAAACATTGTTGAAACCCTGTTAATAATAATCCAGCTCCAGTAGCATATATTGGATTATTCGCTATTTCTGACATGCCGTTTATTTTTTGTGCTACTCCTCCTCGCACCGGTATTTGAAATACTTTTTCAGCTAATTCAAGTACACCATTAATATTTGATGCACCACCTGTCAATACCATACCGGCACCAAGTAAGTGTTTATATTTATTATTGTCTAATTCATTTTGAATTAATGTAAATAATTCTTCATAACGTGCCCCTACTATATCAATTAAATATTTATGTGGTATTTCTCTTAAAGGCCTATGAGTAGTTCCGCTTGGTATTTGAATACTATAATCAATTTCATCAGCTATATTTGCATATTTAATCTTGATCTCTTCTGCATTAGTAGTAGGAGTGCGCAAAGCAATCGCAATATCATTTGTAACTTGATCACCAGCAATAGGAATAACAGAAGAATGACATATCACACCATCTACAAATATTGCTATATCTGTAGTGCCTCCTCCAATATCTACTAAGCATACTCCTAATTCTTTTTCATCTTCAGTTAATACTACTGTACTAGATGCTAATGATTGTAAAATAATATCATTCACATGCAGGCCGCAATATTCAATACATTTTGCAATGTTTTGAATTGCACTCATACTTCCAGTAACTACATGGATTTTAGTTTCTAATCTAACTCCAGACATACCTATAGGTTCTTTGATGCCATCTTGATTGTCAATTATAAATTCCTGTGGGAGAATATGTAATATTTTTTGATCTGCAGGAATAGCAACTGCTTTGGCTGCATCTATTACTCTATTAATATCATATTGAGTTATTTCACGATCACGAATAGCAACTATTCCATGAGAATTAAAACTCCTAATATGACTACCAGATATTCCTGTATAAACTGAATGAATTTCGCAACCTGCCATTGATTCAGCTTCTTCTATGGCTTTTTTAATAGATTGTACAGTGGCATCGATATTTATTACAATTCCTTTCTTTAAGCCCCGAGATGGACAAGACCCAATACCAACTACATCAATTTTACCTTCTATATCAACAACTCCAACTAAAGCTACAACTTTAGTTGTGCCAATATCAAGACCAACAAATATATCATTTTTTTCTTTCTTTCCCATATTATCTAATTTCCATCAATTATTATCCATAATACATTGTTAGAGTAGATACTTACTCAATCAAATCGCATTTTTATTATTCTTTACAATACACAAGATATACAAAATTATCACTAAAAATATAACTTTATATATATTATATATCCAAATTTGTAACATCTAATGCACTTTTTTCAATAAATTGGCGTCTAGGCTCAACATTATCTCCCATGAGAGTAGTAAACATTTGATCAGCCACTATTGCATCTTCAACGTTAACCTTGACCATTCTTCTAGTAAGAGGATTCATTGTAGTTTCCCATAATTGATTAGCATTCATTTCTCCTAATCCTTTGTAACGTTGAATCACTATACTGTGTTTTACTTCCTCCATAAGCCACTTAAAAATATCACTAAAATAATTGAAAACTTTTTTATTATTATTTTTTATGATATAGGTATCACTCCAATTTACATTCATTATTTTTTCAGCAGTTTCCGATAAATATATATATTCTGCGGAAGTAAAAAAAGATATAGGAACGTCATATGTAGTAGTATTCCCATATATTAATTCATCAATTTTTATTGATTCTATTTTCTCAACTGAATCAAAAATATTACCGTTAACATAGCATTTTATTACTGCTTTATTTTGTTTATATATCAATAATTTTTTTTCAAATTCACTGAGCCAGTGTTTAATGGCTACTATATTCATTAAATTTTCACGAGATAGTAATGGCATCATAAGTAATATCTCTAAAAATGTACGAGGATATTTTTTTTCTAATTTATCAATGATATTCAAAGAAAATTTAAAACTTAAAATCATTTCATTTAACATCACACTATCCATAAGAATGGAATCTTTATTATATAATTTAATATTATCCAATGCATGTTGTACTAAATAACCATTTAAAGCACTATCATCTTTTAAATAAGATTCGTCTCGATTCTTCTTGATTTTATATAGTGGAGGCTGTGCAATATAAATATATCCATTTTCAATTAATTCAGGCATTTGTCTATAAAAAAAGGTCAATAAAAGAGTACGAATATGAGCACCATCAACATCAGCATCTGTCATGATTATTATTCTATGATATCGTATTTTATTAGGATTATATTCATCTCGACCTATACCACATCCTAAAGCTGTTACTAAAGTTCCTATTTCTTCTGAATTAATAATTTTATCAAATCTTGCTTTTTCAACATTTAAAATTTTTCCACGAATTGGTAAAATTGCTTGATATTTTCTATCTCGTGCTTGTTTTGCAGATCCTCCTGCTGATTCTCCCTCAACAATAAATATTTCACATAAAGCTGGGTTTTTCTCTTGACAATCTGTTAATTTTCCCGGTAACCCCGCAATATCTAGAGAAGATTTTTTTCGCGTTATTTCTCTAGCTTTGCGTGCAGCTTCTCTAGCTCTAGCAGCATCAGTTATTTTATTTATAATAGCTTTTGCTTTATGTGGATTTTCAAGTAAATATTCTGATAATTTTTTAGATGTTGCTGATTCTACTGTACTTTTTACCTCTGAAGAAACTAGTCTATCTTTAGTTTGGGATGAAAATTTAGGATCAATTAATTTAATAGATAATACTGCAACAAGTCCTTCTCGCACATCATCTCCAGTTACGTAAATTTTATCTTTTTTAGGTAATGTTTCAGATTCAATATAATTATTTAATGTTCTAGTTAATGCAGACCTAAACCCTATTAAATGTGTACCTCCATCTCTTTGGGGAATATTATTTGTGTAACAAAGAATATTTTCTAAAAATCCATCGTTCCATTGCAGTGCTATTTCAATATCGATATTATTTTCACGAGTAACAAAATTAAACGGAGGATTATAAAGTACGTTTTTATTCTTGTTTAAAAATTCTACAAAACCTTTTATTCCACTTTCATACTTAAAAATTTCGCTTTTGCTAATTCTTTCATCGGTGAATGCAATATGTATTCCTGAATTTAAAAAAGCAAGTTCTCGAAGACGTTTTGCTATAATATCATAATGAAAATCTATTTTGGAAAAAATGGATAAACTAGGTTTAAAGCAGATTTCAGTACCATTATCAGTACTATCTCCAACAATCTGTAACGGCGAGCATGGATTGCCCAAATGATATGTTTGTTTATATATTTTCCCATTTTGATAAATCGATAAATATAATTCTTCAGATAAAGCATTAACTACTGAAATACCTACTCCATGCAATCCACCTGAAACTTTATAAGCACTATTATCGAATTTACCCCCTGCATGAAGGACAGTCATAATGACTTCAGCAGCGGAACGACCTTCTTCTGCATGAATATCTGTTGGAATACCTCTACCATTATCTTTAATGGTGATAAAGTTATTACTATGTATAATTACAGTTATTTTGTCACAATATCCAGCTAAAGCTTCATCAATAGCATTATCAACGGCTTCAAAAACCATTTGGTGTAATCCAGTACCATCATCAGTATCCCCGATATACATTCCGGGTCTTTTTCTGACAGCATCCAAACCTTTCAATACTTTAATACTTGAAGAATCGTAAACATTATCTAACATTATTGCTAAACCTAATTATAATTTTATCTACATATTAAATCTGCTCGATTATACTAAAATGTAGCAGTTACCTAAAATAAAAAATGAAATTACCCTCTTTATAAATTCAAATAAAAACATAATCAACAATTCGAAAATTTCAGAATATATCATACAATACACATTTGTCTATATTTGTAATATACACTAATTGACATCCATGAAATAGCATAAAATTGATCTTATGAATTTATTTTAATTCTAAAATTAAGTGAGCGTTATAAATTTATATTCATAATGTAACAATACATCATTTATGTAATTTGAAAACATAAAATTAACATTTATGCTCAATGCAAATTGAATATTGGTAAACGCAGTAATATCATTGTTGTTAAAAATAAATTATGCTCCATAGATGATTATATACAAAGTTATTTTGGGATCTATCTTACTTAATTTTAATAGTAATTATTACTAACTTTCATAAAAAATAACTCCTCCAAAACTATTCTATAAACAATTATATGATAGGGAGTATTTTCCAGCAAAATCATATACATATTATATCATAAAATATATTCATATAAAAATTAATATTTCTATATGAATATAAAATTATGTGATATGGAAATTTATATTTTCAGTTTGATATGCTTTGAAATTAGCATGACAAATAGCAATTGCCAATGCATCTGCTTCATCGGCATTTAATTCTTGTTGTAATTTTAATATCATTTTGACCATATTTTGTACCTGTAATTTATCTGCATTTCCATAACCTACAACAGCTTGTTTTGCTTGTTTAGCAGAGTACTCAGCCATGATGATATCATTTATCATATTGGTTACTGCAACTATAGCAACTCCACGTGCTTGCCCTAATTTTAATGCAGAATTTACATTAATATGTACAAAAATCTGCTCTATAGCAAATTCATCAGGTTGGTAATTTCGTACTAATTCTATTATTTTATTATATATATTACATAATTTCATATTTACATTTTTGCCATTATTTTTAATAGCACCACTTGTAATATAACTTAATTTATTTGAATCAACGCTAATAATTCCAAAGCCTGTAATATTAAGTCCTGGATCAATTCCTAAGATTATTGTCATATAATTTTCATATTGGAATATATATCTTGTACATCATCAAGACATTGAAGCTTATCTATTAAATTTAACACAGTTACAGAGGCATTTTCATCTAAAGATGTCCATATAGATGGTATCATCGAAATTTTCGCTGCTATTGTTTTTAATTGATATTTATCTACACTATTTTTAATTTTTGAAAAATTCTCATAAGGTAAAATTACTTCAATTTCATTGTTATCATTATTTGTAATGACATCTAATGCATTTATATCCATTGCAAATTGTATTATATTACTTTCATTATTATCAGAATGATCCATAGGAAAATAAACAACACCTAATTGTTTGAATATATATAATACTGAATCTGTGGCTCCAAAATTTCCTCCATTATTATCAAAAACATAGCGTACCTCCCCAGAAGTACGGGCTCTATTATTCGTTAAACATTTAATTAATATTGCGACTCCACCAGGAGCATATCCACCATATAAAATTTCTTCTTCTCCATCACATATAGATTTAGTCCCACGATGAATAGCTCTATTAATGGTATCACGAGGCATATTGTATAAACAAGCAGTGTCTACAGCAACACGTAGTCTAGAATTAATACTAATATCTGCTCCACCACTTTTAGATGCACTTGTAATTTCCCTAATTAATTTAGTAAACATTTTGCCTCTAACAGCATCCTGTTTTTCTTTACGATGTTTAATATTTGCCCATTTACTATGACCTGCCATAACTGTTTCTCAATTATTTTAATGCATAAAATGTTAAATCTAAGTATTATAGTATATTCCTAATTCACTAATTTGTTCTTTAGTTATATAAGATGGTGCATTTGCTAGAGGACAATAACCTGTTTGAGTTTTAGGAAAAGCAATCACATCTCTAATGGACTGTGATTTGCTCATAAGCATTATTAAACGATCTATACCTAAAGCTAATCCACCTTCTGGGGGATAACCATATTTCATCGCATTTAATAGACATTCAAATTGTTTTTTTGCATTTTTTTCATTTATTCCCAAAATTTTGAATATGCCCATTTGCATGGAATAATCATTAATTCTAATTGATCCTCCGCCTAATTCTATACCATTGATTACTAAATCATAAGCACGAGATATAATAGTTTCAGGATTATGTATTATTTCGTCCATATTATTTGTTATTGGAGCAGTAAATGGATGATGAGTAAATGTTAGTACATTATTATTATTTCTGGAAAATAAAGGAAATTCAGTAATCCATACAGCTTGAAATTCATCTTTGACGATATTATAATCTTGACCCAATTTTATACGTAAAGCCCCCATAGATTCATTTACTATATGTTCTATTTCAAAAGCTAAAAAAATAATATCTCCAGTACAAGCATTAATATTAACCAAAATATTTTCCATTATTTCAATTGATAAAAATTTTAATATAGGTGACTGTATTCCATTTATTCCTTGCCCTCTATCGATGATTTTTATATAAGTCAGATTATTTAATCCATATTTTTTAACATATAAAGCATAATAATCAAATTTACTACGTGACATAGATAACATATTAGGCACTTTTAGTGCTATTACTTTAGATTTTGTATGATTTGTAGTTTTTACAATAAATGAAGCCAAATTGGATTTTTGAATCATAAAACTAATATCTATTAATTCCAATGGAATTCTTAAATCTGGTTTATCAGTACCATATTTTGATATTGCGTCTTTATATTTTATTTTTGGTAATTTATTTGGTAATGTTATTTTTAAAAATTTATTAAATAATCTTCTTAGAAGATTTTCATGGATATCCATGATTATTTGTTCGTTAACAAAAGACATTTCTACGTCAAGTTGTGTGAATTCTGGTTGTCTATCAGCACGTAGATCTTCATCACGAAAACATCTAGCAATTTGATAGTAACGGTCAAATCCGGCTACCATTAATAACTGCTTGAAAATTTGAGGAGATTGCGGTAAAGCATAATATTTTTCTTTAAAATTACGACTGGGTATCAAAAAATCACGAGCTCCTTCTGGGGTACTGCTAGTCAATAATGGAGTTTCTATTTCAATAAAGTCATTTTCTTCAAAAAAGTTTCTAATTTCTTTTATAATTTTAGATCTAAAAATTAATTTTTCTCCTACTGATGGTCGACGCAAATCCAAATATCTATATTTAAGACGACATTCATCATTAGTACTATATTTTTCATCAAAATTAAAAGGTAGGGGTTCAGATTGTGCCAAAATATTTATATCTGTTGCTACGATTTCAATATCACCCGAAATCATATTATGATTAATTAAATCATATGGTCTGCACCGCACTTTACCTATGACTAACAATACGTATTCATTATGAATTTTGGTTGCATATTCAAGCAATTTTAGATTATCTTTTTCAATAATTATTTGAATTATTCCAGTACGATCTCTAAGATTAATAAATGCAATACTACCGTGATGGCGAATTTTATTAACCCAGCCACATAATTTTATTTCATAATCTACTAATTCATTATTTACTTGATTACAATAATGTGTCCGTATATTTTCATTCATGTAAAAAATATAAAAATTAAATAATCACTAAAACATATTTGCTAGGTTTTGAGTATAAATTAGATTATAACCATGGGTCGTCCGCGATTCGAACGCGGGACCAACGGATTAAAAGTCCGCTGCTCTACCGGCTGAGCTAACGACCCAAAAATTAAAATCCATATACTAAAGATAAATATCGTAACTATATAATCTATAAAAGTCAAATTACAAAAACTGTAATTAATTATGTATGCAATATTGCACTTCTTATTTATTATAACATAATATAAAAATATATTTAAAATAAAAAATTTAAATTGGTATTTATGAATTAATTATAACATGGAGAATATTTATGCTTGATCCAAAATATTTCAGATATGAGATATGTAAAACAGAAGAGTTGCTCAAAAAACGTGGATTCAAATTAAATATATCTTTAATTCAGTCCCTTGAGAAAAAGCGTAAAATATTACAAGTTGAAATTCAAAACCTTAGAAATGAAAAAAATAAACTCTCTCAAGAAATTGCATTATCTAAAACATTAGGTATAGATCAAAATATTACATTATCTAAAGCTCAAAAAATTAGTACAGAACTTGCATTAAAACAAAATACGTTTACAAAAATTTTTGTAAAATTAACTAGAATTTATAATTCTATTCCTAATATACCTCATGTAACAGTTCCTATAGGACAAAATGAAGAGCATAATATAGAAATTAGAAGAGTCAATTACCCGAGAACATTCGATTTTGTACCGCAAGATCATACAACTATTGGTAAAAATTTAGGAATGATGGATTTTGAAAATGCTGCTAAGATAGCGGGTTCTAGATTTGTAGTATTATATAGTAAATTGGCAAAATTACAGAGAGCTCTTATTAATTTTATGTTAGATATTCATACAAAAGAACATGGATATCAAGAGGTTTATGTCCCACATTTAGCAAATCATGATAGCTTATTTGGTACTGGGCAATTACCTAAATTTAAAGGCGACTTTTTCAACATTTCTGGTAATTACAATTATAGTTTAATACCTAGTGCTGAAGTCCCAGTTACAAATTTAGTACGTGATTTAATAATTCCAGAAGAAAAATTACCGATAAAATTTGTATCACATACCCCGTGTTATCGTAATGAAGCTGGAAGTTATGGTAAAGATTTGCATGGAATGATTCGGCAACATCAGTTTGAAAAAGTAGAATTAGTTCGGATAGAAAAACCCGCTGAATCGTATTTGGCTCACGAGGAAATTACACTACATGCAGAAGCAATAATGCAGTTATTAGAATTACCATATAGAGTAGTATTGTTATGTAGTGGTGATATGGGGTTTTCAGCAGCAAAAACATATGATATAGAAGTGTGGTTACCTTCACAAAAAAAATATCGAGAAATATCGTCATGTAGTAATTTTGAAACCTTTCAAGCTCGTAGAATGAAAACTAGATACCATCATACTCAAACTGGTAAAAATTACTTAGTTCATACCTTAAATGGATCAGGATTAGCTGTTGGCAGAACTTTAGTTGCTATATTAGAAAATCATCAAGATAAATTTGGACATATTCATTTACCTAAAGTACTATGGAATTATATGGATGGAGAAAAAATTATAAGCATTTCATAATACTACTTAGTAAGTAATATAGTTGGTAATCAATAGAGTGAAGAAAAATCATGCAATATAAAGCTGTATCTTTAATCTCAGGAGGCTTAGATTCTTTATTAGCTACTAAATTAATTTTAGAACAGAATATTTATGTAGAAGGGATAAATTTTTTTACTGGCTTTACTGGGGACCATAATGATCTATCAAAATTAAAAAAATATGCGAATGGTGCTAAAGCAGTATGTAATCAGCTTGGAATTACTTTAAATATAATTAATATTGTGGATACTTTTAAACCAATACTTATGCATCCTAAATATGGATATGGATCACATTTAAATCCATGTTTAGATTGTAAATTATTTATGATAATGCAAGCGAAACGATGGATGGAAGAAAATAAATTTGATTTTTTAATAACTGGTGAAGTTCTAGGGCAAAGACCAAAATCTCAAAGAAGTGATACTTTACCTATTGCTTCTTTATTAACATCAGATCTAATCGTACGACCACTATCTGCTAAATTATTACCACAAACAGTCCCTGAAAAAAATAAATGGATTAATCGAGAATTACTTTGTAATTTTAGTGGTCGTAGTCGCAAACCTCAAATATTGCTTGCTAAAAAATACGGTTTTAATCATATTCCTCAGCCTGGAGGAGGATGTGTTTTAACTGATTATAATTTTTGTAATAGATTAAAAGATTTATTAAGTCACCGAGAGGAACAAAATTATACTGAACAAGATATATTAATGTTACATGTAGGTCATCATATTAGAATTAATTCCAGATTAAAAATCATAATTGGTCGTAATGAATCAGAGAATAGATTTTTAAATAAATATTTATCACAAACAACAGGGTTTCAAACATATAATTATCCAGGAGCATTATTGTTAATTGATGGGCAAATGACCATAGAAAATGAAATATTCATTTGTAAATTATCTGCTTATTTTAGTCAAGGTAGATCTTCAAAAGAAGTTAAAGTAATTATATACTCTCCAATCAAAGAAGCTAAAATTATTAGCGTTATTCCATTATTGTCTTCAGATATAGTGAATTTGCATTATTTGTGATATGAATATTAAAAATAATTTATTTTGGGATTTAATCCATCAGTATCAAAACATTTACATAGCTTATAGTGGCGGAGTGGATTCACATGTTTTATTGCATATTATTTATAATTTATGTATTACTCAGGGGTGTGTCCATAAATTAATTGCTATCCACATTAATCATGCCCTAAATCCTAATGCTAATATGTGGGAACAACATTGCAAAAAAATTTGTAATAATCTTGGAGTTCATTATTTAAGTAAATCGATTGCAGGTAATGAAAAAAACCCTCACCAAAGTTTAGAAGAATACTTAAGAAAATTACGTTATGCAGAGTTATCCAGTAATCTTAAAGAACAAGATTGCTTAGTAACTGCTCATCATGCTGATGACCAAATTGAAACTGTATTATTACAATTATTTCGTGGATCTGGTCCTAAAGGGTTATCAGCTATGTCAGTAAAGATGAAATATGTTGTTGGATGGTTATTAAGACCACTATTACCATATACTCGTACAGATATAATACAATATGCTAATTTTCATAACTTAAACTGGATAGAGGATGATAGCAATAATAGTATACAACATGATAGAAATTATTTGAGACATTGTGTTTTACCTAAAATAAAAGAAAGATGGCCTGGAATAATAACTACTATTAACAGAACTGCACGTAATTGTGCAGAAGCTAGTCAGTTGTTAGAATTACTCGCTGATTATGATCTACAAAATTGCATTAACCAAGATAAGCAAAATATTTTATGTATACAGAATTTAAAAAAAATTTCAATTTTAAGACAAAAAAATCTCATACGATGGTGGTTATATAAATTATATTCAATTTTCCCAAGTGAAGTAATATTAAATGAAATATTACGAACAATTATATACTCCAAATATGAAGCAAAACCGAAAATAAAATGGGCAGGTATAAAAATAACACGCGAAAAATATAATTTAATTTCAAAAACATAAAAACTAAATAGCTTTCTATCTTATGAATAGAAAGCTATTCAATTCATAATCCTGGCAACGACCTACTTTCACATGAGGAAACCTCACACTATCATCGGCGCTTGATGTTTTCACTACTGAGTTCGGGATGGAATCAGGTGGTTCCCATCAGCTCAAATTACCAGGAAAAACATAAAATAAATTAAAATAAATAGCTGGAGTATTTCAGCAACCAATTTTTAGCTAATGCTAAATTTTATATAGGTTATATTGTCAAATCTCACGATCAATTAGTACTGGTTAGCTACATGTATTACTACACTTCCACATCCAGCCTATCAACGTTGTAGTCTTCAACGGATCTTTAGGTCAGTTTTCACTGACGAGAAATCTAATCTTGAGGGAGGCTTCCCGCTTAGATGCTTTCAGCGGTTATCCCGTCCGTATATAGCTACCCGGCGATGCCACTGGCGTGACAACCGGAACACCAGAGATACGTCCACTCCGGTCCTCTCGTACTAGGAGCAGCTCCTCTCAAATTTCTTACGCCCACGGCAGATAGGGACCGAACTGTCTCACGACGTTCTAAACCCAGCTCGCGTACCACTTTAATTGGCGAACAGCCAAACCCTTGGGACCTGCTACAGCCCCAGGATGTGATGAGCCGACATCGAGGTGCCAAACACCATCGTCGATATGAACTCTTGGATGGTATCAGCCTGTTATCCCCAGAGTACCTTTTATCCGTTGATCGATGGCCCTTCCACTCGGGACCACCGGATCACTAAGGCCTACTTTCGTACCTGCTCGACCCGTCGGTCTTGCAGTCAAGCACTCTTACGCCTTTACACGCCACGTACGATTTCCGACCGTACTGAGAGTACCTTTGCGCTCCTCCGTTACTTTTTGGGAGGAGACCGCCCCAGTCAAACTACCCACCATACACTGTCCCTGATCCGGATTACGGACCTAGGTTAGAACTTCGAACATATCAGGGTGGTATTTCACCGTCAGCTCCACTCTATCTAGCGATAGAGCATCATAGCTTCCCACCTATTCTACACAAATAAATTCAAAGTCCAATATAAAGCTATAGTAAAGGTTCATGGGGTCTTTCCGTCTTGCCGCGGGTACGCCGCATCTTCACAGCGATTTCAACTTCACTGAGTCTCGGGTGGAGACAGCATGGCTATCGTTACGCCATTCGTGCAGGTCGGAACTTACCCGACAAGGAATTTCGCTACCTTAGGACCGTTAGAGTTACGGCCGCCGTTTACCGGGGCTTCGATCCATTGCTTCGTCTTACGACTAACAACATCAATTAACCTTCCGGCACCGGGCAGGCGTCACACCCTATACTTCCTCTTACGAGTTTGCAGAGTGCTGTGTTTTTATTAAACAGTCGCAGCCACCAATTATCTTCGACCTTCTAAAGCTCAAGGAGTAAATCCTATCACCTCAAAAGGCATACCTTCTTCCGAAGTTACGGTATCATTTTGCAGAGTTCCTTCATCCGAGTTCTCTCAAGCGCCTTGGTATTTTCTACCTATCAACCAGTGTTGGTTTGAGGTACGGCCTTACAATATCTGAAGCTTAGAGACTTTTCCTGGAAGCATAGCATTAGTTACTTACATCTCCTTTCACAAGGAAATTACGTCATCACACCTCAGGATTAAAATGGACCTCCAGATTTTCTAAAAGATCCTCCCTACATGTTTAAACTACCAAAACCATCTGGTAGATAACCTAGCTTTCTCCGTCATCCCATCGCAATATTATAAGGTACATGAATATTAGCATGTTTTCCATCGACTACGCATTTCTGCCTCGCCTTAGGTACCGACTAACCCTGCTCCGATTAACGTTGAGCAGGAAACCTTTGATTTTCGGCGTGTAGGTTTTTCACCCACATTATCGTTACTCATGTCAGCATTCGCACTTCTGATACCTCCAGCAAACCTTACAGTTCACCTTCACTGGCTTACAGAACGCTCCCCTACCTCTTAAGAAATAAATTTCTTAAAATCGCAGCTTCGGTACATAGTTTGAGCCCCGTTATATCTTCCGCGCAGAACGACTCGACCAGTGAGCTATTACGCTTTCTTTAAAGGATGGCTGCTTCTAAGCCAACCTCCTGGCTGTTTAAGCCTTTCCACATCGTTCACCACTTAACTATGATTTAAGGACCTTAGCTGGCGATCAGGGTTGTTTCCCTTTTCACGACGGACGTTATCACCCGCCGTGTGTCTCCCGTGATACAACTTCTTGGTATTCGGAGTTTGCATCGATTCGGTAAATCTTTACGATTCCCTCATCGAAGCAGTGCTCTACCCCCAAGAGTCAATTCACGAGGCGCTACCTAAATAGCTTTCGAGGAGATCCAGCTATCTCCAGGCTTGATTAGCCTTTCACTCCGATCCACAACTCATCTCCTACTTTTGCAACAGTAGTGAGTTCGGACCTCCAGTAAGTGTTACCTTACCTTCATCCTGGTCATGGATAGCTCGCCTGGCTTCGGGTCTATTCCCAGCGACTGTCGCCCATTTAAGACTCGGTTTCCCTACGCCTCCCCCATATTAGGTTAAGCTTGCCACTGAAAATAATTCGCTGACCCATTATACAAAAGGTACGCCGTCATTCAGTACTTGAATTATTTCTGACATTCAAAAACAATTCAAGTACTGAACTCCGACTGCTTGTACGCATACGAATTCAGGTTCTATTTCACTCCCCTCACCGGGGTTCTTTTCGCCTTTCCCTCACGGTACTGGTTCACTATCGGTCAGTAATTAGTATTTAGCCTTAGAGGGTGGTCCCCCTATATTCAGACAAGATTTCACGTGTCTCGTCTTACTCATTGTTACCTATTTGATATCCATTTAATATACAAGACTATCACTTTCTATGGTTGAATTTTCCAATTCATTCTACTATGAATAACAAATATTATGTAATCTGGGCTTTTCTGCTTTCGCTCGCCACTACTAACAGAATCTCAATTGATTTCTTTTCCTCGGGGTACTTAGATGGTTCAGTTCTCCCGGTTTGCTTCTTTAATCTATGTGTTCAATTAAAGATAATTTACAAAAGTAAATTGGATTGCTCCATTCGGAAATCTTCGGATCACAGCATGTTGCCAACTTCCCGAAGCTTATCGCAGGCTACCACGTCCTTCATCGCTCTTTACTGCCAAGGCATTCCTCGTATGCGCTTACTTCTTTGACAATACAACCTACTAAAATAATAAGAATCCCATTTACGAGATTAAAATAATTGTAAATTGTATTAATTTAATACATTGCCGAAAAATTAGCGCTGAATTACTACTATAAACTATGTAATATTACATTAATAATAAACATAGTCATAATCATTTAAAAATACTTGATCTATTATGATATTAACATAATGATCAACGTACCCAGCTATTAAATTTTAAAAGAACACAACGAGTATTAAAATACTCAATCAAATCTACTATATGCATCATAATAAACTACATATATTACAAAATCAACACAAATCCAACTCATTAAAAAATAATTATGGAGCCGGCCGGGATCGAACCGGCCGCCTTCTACTTGCAAAGCAGGTGCTCTACCAAATGAGCTACGGCCCCATTCAATCTCAAACAAAATATTTTTTCACTTAACTCAAAATAATACTATAATCTAATGGGTCTGGTTGGATTTGAACCAACGACCCCACGCTTATCAAGCGTGTGCTCTAACCAACTGAGCTACAAACCCTTGATTTTTGATTATATTTTTTAATTACAATTAATCATAAAACAATTTGTGTGGGCACGTCATGCAAGTTTAATAAGGAGGTGATCCAGCCACAGGTTCCCCTACGGCTACCTTGTTACGACTTAACCCCAGTCATGAAACATACCGTGGTGAGCGTCCCCTAGAACCTGCTCAAAAAGCACTTTAAAAAAGCTCTTTGAGCAGATTCCAGTTAGACTACCCGCTTCTGGTACAATCCACTCCCATGGTTTGACGGGCGGTGTGTACAAGGCCCGAGAACGTATTCACCGCGACATTCTGATTCGCGATTACTAGCGATTCCAACTTCATGAAGTCGAGTTGCAGACTTCAATCCGGACTACGAAAAGTTTTTTGAGATTAGCTCCGTCTTACGACTTGGCGACCCTTTGTACTTTCCATTGTAGCACGTGTGTTGCCCTACCCATAAGGGCCATGATGACTTGACGTCGTCCTCGCCTTCCTCCTGCTTAACGCAGGCAGTTTCTTTAGAGTTCCCAGCATAACCTGATGGCAACTAAAGATAAGGGTTGCGCTCGTTAAGGGACTTAACCCAACATCTCACGACACGAGCTGACGACAGCCATGCAGCACCTGTCTCCAGGTTCCCGAAGGCACTTTTCTATCTCTAGAAAATTCCTAGGATTTCAAGGGTAGGTAAGGTTCTTCGCGTAGCATCGAATTAAACCACATGCTCCACCGCTTGTGCGGGCCCCCGTCAATTCCTTTGAGTTTTAATCTTGCGATCGTACTCCCCAGGCGGAGAACTTAACGCGTTAGCTACGACACTGTACTGCGACTGATTGAACGTATTATTTTCGTCCAATTAGTCGCAGCACAACATCCAGTTCTCATCGTTTACAGCATGGACTACCAGGGTATCTAATCCTGTTTGCTCCCCATGCTTTCGCGCCTCAGCGTCAGTATTGGTCCAGAAAGCCGCCTTCGCCACCGGTGTTCTTTTCGATATCTACGTATTTAACCACTACACCGAAAATTCCACTTTCCTCTACCATACTCAAGAAATCTAGTATCGACTGCCATTCCTAGGTTAAGCCTAGGGCTTTCACAATCGACTTAAAAATCAGCCTACGCGCCCTTTACGCCCAATAACTCCGATTAACGCTTGTACCCTCTGTATTACCGCGGCTGCTGGCACAGAGTTTGCCGGTACTTCTTCTTTAGGTAACGTCAGCATATAAATGTATTATATTTATATGTTTCTTCCCTACTGAAAGTGCTTTACAACCCGCAGGCCTTCATCGCACACGCGACATTGCTGGATCAGGGTTTCCCCCATTGTCCAATATTCCCCACTGCTGCCTCCCGTAGGAGTCTGGACCGTGTCTCAGTTCCAGTGTGGCTGATCGTCCTCTCAGACCAGCTACGGATCGTTGCCTTGGTAGGCTTTTACTCTACCAACTAGCTAATCCGACGTAGGCTCATCCTAAAGCAAGAGCTATTACTAGCCCCCTTTGCTCCTTAGAGATTATGCGGTATTAGCTTACCTTTCGGTTAGTTATTCCACACTCTAGGGCAGATTCCTACGCATTACTCACCCGTTCGCCACTTTACTCAAAAGTTACCTTTTTTTCTCGTTCGACTTGCATGTGTTAGGCATGACGCCAGCGTTCAATCTGAGCCAGGATCAAACTCTTCAATTATGAAAATAAAAATATCAAAATCGAAAATAAAATGATCTTCATCATTTTATAAACCTAGCTCCTTATAAGTTACTGTACAATCAATGGTATTCCATTGAATAATATATCACTCATGTAGAACCAACTTCAAATAATTAAAATTAACATGAGTGCCCACACAAATTGTTTCTAATTTTTAAAAGATCAAAAAAAATAATATAATATAGCTTTAAGATTCTACTAATTTTTCTGTATATGTCAATATATTTTTATAAATATATGCAAGCATATTATAATGTTTTCTGATAATATTTAGAATATTGATAATTATATAAATTAGTATTCTAAAATTGGTACTTAAGATTTATGACTATACACATTGCTATTATTGGTCGACCAAATGTTGGTAAATCTAGTTTATTCAATAGGTTAACAAAAACAAACAATGCGCTGGTTGATAATTTTTCAGGATTAACACGTGATAGATTAAATGGTATTATCAATATTCATGATCAAAAAATTATATTGACTGATACAGGTGGTATAATTAAGCCAAATACTCAATTAGAAACTTTAATCGTTAAGCAAACTTGGAATGCTATTTATGAAGCACAAATAATTTTATTTATAGTTGATGCCAAAAATGGTATTCACTCAATTGATATAGAAATATCTAATAAATTACGAGCATTAAATAAACGAGTATTATTAATTATCAATAAAATAGATGGTAAAAATCAAATTTTTGATACTGCTGACTTTTATTGCCTAGGTATTACCCCTTTATTAGCAATATCTGCGTCCAATAATATTGGGATTGAATATTTATTTAATCTATTAACTAATATTCTGCCTAATAACAACCAAAAAATCTTAGAAGATGAAAAGCCCAAAACTAAGGTAGCATTTATTGGATGTCCTAATGTAGGAAAATCTACCTTAGTAAACTATATTCTCAAAAACGATAGAGTTATTGCGCATCATATTCCAGGTACTACTCGTGACAGTGTATCAATACCATTTAAATATCGTGACAATGATTATATTATCATTGATACAGCCGGAACCAGACGTAAAAGAAAAATTTTTGAGAAAATAGAAAAATTTTCTTTCATTAAAACAACACAAGTTATTAGAGATAGTAATATAGTTATTTTAATTATAGATGCAGTAAAAAATTTTTCAGATCAAGATTTAAAATTATTAAGTTTTATTATCGATTATGGTAAACCGTTTATAATAGCAATTAATAAATGTGATATGATATCTTTATCAGTTAGAGAACGTATTAAAGAACATTTATTACAACGTTTGGTATTTATAAAATTTGTAAAATTATATTTTATTTCTGCTATTAACGGAAAGGGAATTACTTATTTATTGGATAATTTAAATATTATGCATAATAATTTAAAAAGGAAAATATCTACTTCTGAAGTAAATAAGATATTACAAATGGCTTTAAACAATCATTTTCCTGCTATGCACAATGGATTAGAAATAAAGTTACGTTATGCTCATATTGGACAAAATAATCCTTTAACCATTATTATACATGGAATTAGAGTTAATTATATAACCGATAATTATTATCAGTATTTGGTTAATTTTTATCGAAAAGAATTAAATTTAATTAACATTCCATTAAAAATCATATTTAAAAATTATCGTTAAATAAATAATTTAAATGCGATATACATATGAAAAAATTAATTCTCAAAAAACATGAAGATAATAGAATAAAAAATGGTCATCTTTGGATTTATAGTAATGAAGTGGATACATCTTTATCTCCTTTTAAACACTTTATTGCAGGAGATCTTGTACAAGTAATTAATTCAAATAATAAAATTTTGGGCATAGCTTATATAAATCCTAAAATTCTAATTTGTGCAAGAATGTTAACAACAAACCCTCATGAAATAATAGATACTAATTTTTTCATGACCAGAATTAAAAAAGCATTATGTTTACGAGATAATATTTTTACAAAACCATTTTATAGATTGATATTCGGAGAAAGTGATTTATTACCTGGTTTAATCGTAGATAGGTATAATACAGTGTTAGTTGTTCAATTTAATACTGCTGGAATAGAAAATTACAAAAATATAATTATTGATTCACTGTTAAAAGTAATTAACCCTGAAACAGTAATTTTACGTAATGATAATGCTATTCGTACTATTGAAAGTTTAGATCTTTATAAAAATGTTATTTATGGAACAGCTCCTGATGTATTATATGTAGAGGAAAATGACATTATTTTTCAAATATTGTCAATGGAAGGACAAAAAACTGGTTGGTTTTATGATCAAAGATTAAATAGAAAACGATTAATTCCTTATGTGAAAAATAAAAAAGTTCTAGATTTATGTAGTTATTGTGGAGGTTTTGGAATTACTGCATTAGTAAATCACGCTATTCATGCTACATGTGTTGATATTTCCATTTCGGCATTAAATATGCTTAAAATTAATGCTGATTATCATAAAATAGGCCACAATATCACTTTAATACAAGGTGATGTTTTTAATATTCTTAATGATTTAAAAGCATCCCATGAAATTTTTGATGTTATTATTCTTGATCCCCCAGCATTTATTAAGAAAAATAAAGATATTGATAATGGAATAAGAGCATATATTCGTTTACATTGTATGGCTTTAAAAATTTTGCAAAAAAATGGTATATTATGTACTTCATCTTGTTCATTTCATTTATCCGGAGATATGTTTTTAGATATAATACATAAAACAATGCAAATAGAAAAACGTCATATGGTTATTATTGAACAGTTACATCAATCTCAAGATCATCCAATACACCCATATATTCCTCAAACAAATTATCTCAAGGGTTTTATTATACAGTGTTTATAAAGATAGAATTTTCCCTTCTACAAAATGCTTCCGACATACAGCAATATAATGTTCATTTCCTCCTATAACTATTTGTTTTCCTGAACGTAGTACAGTTCCATCTATACCAATTCTAATATTCATTATTGCTTTTCTTCCACAATGACAAATAGTTTTAATTTCTACTAATTGATCAGCAATTGCAAGTAAATAACTACTTCCCTCGAAAGGTGCTCCAGTAAAATCTGTCCGTAATCCATACGCTAACACTGGAATATTTAATTTATCAGTTATAGAAGCTAATTGCCATACTTGTTCTTTAGTAATAAATTGTACTTCATCAATTAAAACACATTTTAAGTTACGATTTTTATCCAAAATTAATTTTACTAAATTTAATAAATCATCATTTTTGCCAAAAATAGTTGCTTTAGCTTGTATACCAATACGAGAAGCAATCTTATTTTTTCCATATCTATCATCTATTTTTGGTAGTAATAATAAAGTATCCATCCCTCTTTCATTATAATTATAACTAGACTGTAATAAAGAAGTACTTTTACCAGCATTCATTGCAGAATAATAAAAATGTAATTTTGCCAATTCAATCCTCTCATCATAGAAATATTATTTTGAATTTTTTTTGTTATTCAAAATAATAGATGAATTCTTATCTAATACAATGCTTAATTCCAATACAGATATATTGTCATCATTTTCCAATTGAACATTAACTTTACTTTCATCAATAGCAATATATTTGGCAATTACCTGCATTAATTCTTGTTTTAACTGAGGTAATTGAATTTTACAGATATCATTCATGGTATGTTCATGAGAAATTATTATTTTTAATCTCTCTTTTGCAATATCTGCTGTAGTATTTTGTTTACCACGTAAAAATTTCATTAATGATTTCAATTTATTCATAGAGACTCTTGCTGAAATTGATAATCTTTGTAAGAAAACTAGTTTTTTCTAATCCTATAAATTTATGCGGAATGTTTTCTCCTAAAAATCTAGCAACACAGTCAAAATATGAAATTCCTGCATCACTATCACGATCCATGATAACAGGCATTCCAACATTTGATGCTTTAAGTACTGAATAAGATTCTGGAATAACTCCTAGTAATGGGATTGATAATATTTCAATTATATCATCAACATTTAACATTTCACCGTTTTTTACTCTAGATAAAGAATATCTATTAATAATTAAATGTTGACTAACCGGCGTTAACCCGTCTTCAGCACGTTTAGTTTTACTCGATAGTATGCCCAAAATTCTATCGGAATCCCTAACTGATGATATTTCGGGATTGGTTACTACAATAGCATCATCTGCAAAATACATGGCAGTAAGAGCACCTTTTTCTATTCCAGCAGGAGAATCACATACAACATAATCAAAATTATGAGTAGATAAATCATTCATTATTTTTTGTACGCCTGCGATTGTCAAAGCTTCTTTATCTTTTGTTTGAGACGCTGGTAATACAAAAAGAGTATCAACACGCTTATCTTTAATCAAAGCTTGGGTTAAATTGGCTTCGTTATTTATTACATTGATTATATCAAAAACCACTCGCCGTTCACATCCCATAATTAAATCTAAATTACGTAGTCCTACATCAAAATCTATAACTGCAGTTTTGTATCCCCGCAGTGCCAATCCTGTAGCAAATGCAGCACTAGTAGTAGTTTTTCCTACTCCACCTTTCCCCGATGTTACAACAATTATTCTCATCAATAACCCACCATTAATTTAGTTCATAAAAAAATTTTCATATTGTGAATTAATACATATGATTGCATATCACTATTATATAATTTCCCTAACCTGTAGTTTATCATTAATTAATTGTATTTGTACAAGAGTATCCATAGGTACTTTTAAATTAATTCCAGCATCATAAATACCAGCGATTGATACAATTTCTGCATTAAAATTAGTACAGAAAATAGAAGCATTTTTGTTACCCGATGCTCCTGCAAGCACTCTTCCAGATAATTTACCATACACATGAATATTACCATCAGAAATTATTTCTGCACCATTATTTATAGTTGCTATACATATTAAATCTCTATTCTTAGCATATATTTTTTGTCCAGAACGTACAGTTATATTAATAATTTCTGATAAATTTTGAGTAATTATTGATTTGTTCGATTTTCTCAATTGCATAGCATTTATTTCGGGTAATACATAAAATCCATGGTTTATAGCTTCAACTTTTTGAGATGCTGATCCTCCAATAATACCAATAAAAAAACGATGATCTTTAATTTCTCGTTGGATAGGAGAAAAATCTATTTTTATATCATGTGCTAAAGAATTTAAATCTAATGCTATAAGCCTTTGTGCAGAAAATTTTTTCGCACGTAATGCATATGCTACTTGTAAAATGAAAATTTCTATATCAGAGTTTATCATACGAAAAACGAACATAGATATATACCCACTCTTAATAATATATGTATCCATAAAAAAAATATCTTCCTAAATATTAAAAATACTTTCTATTTCAATACGCATTAATGTAAATTGTGTTAATTATCGTATTTGCATTAAAATGAAAAATAAATTTTATATATTTTTATTTTCCTATACAAAATTGACTAAAAATGTTTTCTAATATGTCATCGTTAGTAATTTTTCCTGTAATTCCATCCAAAATAATTTGTGTAAGTTTCAGCTGTTCTGCTATTATATCAATGGTTTCTGAGGATAACAATTTATCTCTAATATACAATAAACGTGATTCAATTTCTAATATGGCTTCTAAATGTCTTGGTCTAGCACTGAATCCATCCTCTATAACATGAAATCCAATTTTAGATAAAATATGTTTTTTTAAAAGATCCATACCTATTCCATATTTAGCAGATAAATAAATACAATCTATTTCGTTATATGTTTGTTCAAATCGAATATTTTTCTCAATGAGATCAATTTTATTATAAATAATAGTAATTCTATGTTTATATGGAAATTTATTTAAAATATCATCTATTATTTTACTTGTATCAAATTTTCTACTTATATCTACTATCAACAAAATTTGATCTGCTAATCCTATTCTTTCCCATGCTCTATTTATTCCTTCAATTTCAATAATATCTGTACTTTCTCTTATGCCTGCTGTGTCAAATAAATTCAATGGAATTCCGTCTAATTGAATTTGATAATGCAAAATATCTCTGGTTGTTCCAGGAATATCTGTAACTATAGCTCTATTTTCATTTATTAAATAATTAAATATACTTGATTTTCCTACATTAGTATCTCCAGCTAAAATTACATTCATGCCATTGTGCAATAATATTCCATTTTGTGTATATGCTTTTAAAATTTTTATTTGTTTTATAATTTCAGATATATCATTTTTAATGTTAATAGATGCTAATATTTCAGATATATCATCTTCAATAAAATTTATTTCTGCTTCTATTTTTGTACGTAAATCCAACATTAATTTTGATAATTTTTGGATGAAGAACGAAAATTTCCCCTGCAAAGATCTATTAGCATTAAAAACGGATTGCTCTGTTGTAGCATTGATAAGATCAGCAATAGCTTCAGCCTGTAATAAATCCAATTTACGATTTAAAAATGCTCTCTGAGTAAATTCTCCTGGATAAGCTAATCGAGCTCCTAATTCACATATTCTTTGTAATACTAAATTTACAAGTATAGGATTTCCATGAATTTGCAATTCTAAAATATCTTCCCCAGTAAAAGATTTTGGTGAATTAAAAAGTATTGCTAAACCACTATCTATAATTTCTCCTTTTCCTGTCAAAATTTTACAAAAATTAACTTTATGAGATTCTGGAATAGTTCCCAAAATAATTTTTGCAATATCTTTTGATAATGAACCAGATATTCTAATAATACTTATTCCACCTTTACCATGCGGAGTTGCTTGAGCTACTATAGTATCCAAATTATTTTTCATAAAAATATTATTTTAGTATTTAATAGATTATATAACATTGCAAAACATTATATTTTGAAATAATATTTCAATATTACTATATATAAAGTTTAATTTTATTTTTTTATACAGTATACTAATATTGTAACAAAGGTTATTAACATAAGTGTCATTATACCAAGTGTCTGTATTCCCTTATGTAATTTATCTTTAGAAAAAGCATCCGGTCGATATCGTAGATATGCAAATAACTGCCATAAGGATAACAATACCAAAATTAAACTTAAAATTTTCAACCACATCATTATCAACCATGTGTACAAGTTATATCATACTCTCTATGGGGTTCGAACCCATGTTTCCGCCGTGAGAGGGCGATGTCCTAACCTCTAGACGAAGAGAGCCTTTAATCAAAAATGTTAGAATTAAATCTTATTCAGTATATCTAATTTTCTAATTTTAATATATATAATTACAATAATATAATACACATTAAATTAAATAATGTTTAAATTTATTGTTGAATTTTTTTCAATTATCCTTATATATAATATGTAATCATTATATTAACTATATTAAATTGGAGGTAATTTATGTCTAATATGCGTCCTTTTTCATTAGTTCCTGTATTTGGTGATTTAGAAAGAGAATTGAATAAATTATTTCACTCTAGTTTCGATTTTTCTAATAATGAAAATAATGGATGGAATCCAAGAATAGATATCTTAGAAGAAGATAAACAATTTATTGTACATGTAGATGTTCCTGGAGTAGATCCTAAAGATATTAGTATACATTTAGATCATAATAATCTTGTAATTAAAGGAGAAAAAGAAATTGAAAATCACGAAAGAAAAGATAAAGATAAATATATTCGTAATGAACGATTAAAAGGAATATTTTATAGGAGTATTTCATTACCTGAAGTAGTGGATGGCGATAAAATTACAGCAAAAAGTAAAAATGGGGTAATAACCATTAACATACCGAAATCAGAGAAAAATGTATCTCGAAAAATTCAGGTAATTGTTTGAAAGTAATATGGGTGGCAATTCATTATGCACAATGAGTTTAGCTTGTGCATAATGAACCACTGGGTATGGGGTATTTTTCACATATATCCATAACATTTCTTTTAATCTTGGTGATATTTTTTATATTGTGAATATTATCTAATATATCACAAATCCATACTGCTATGATCTCAGCTTCATTATCTTTAAATCCACGAGTAGTGATTGCGGGGGTACCAATACGAATACCACTAGTAATAAAAGGAGATTTTTGATCATTAGGAATCTGATTTTTATTAACAATAATATTTGCACTAGCTAAAGCTTGCAAAGCGTCTTTTCCTGTAATATTTTTATCTAATAAATTAATTAAAAAAAGATGACTGTCTGTTCCTCCAGACACTATTTTATATCCTCGATTAATAATAATATTAGCCATAATTTTTGCATTTTTTATTACCTGTTTTTGATAAATTTTAAAATCATTACTCATGGCTTCCTTAAAAGATATTGCTTTTGCTGCAATTACATGGCACATAGGACCACCTTGTTGTCCTGGAAATATTGATGCATTTAATTTATTTTCTAATTTCGGGTTATGTTTAGCCAAAATTAAGCCACCTCGAGGTCCTCGTAATGTTTTGTGAGTAGTTGCAGTAGTAATATCAGCAATAGATATTGGAGATGGATATAATTCGGAAACAATTAACCCTGCAACATGTGCAATATCGGCTATTAAAAAAGCGTTAATTTCATTAGCTATCTGTCTAAATTTTACCCAATCTATAACACGAGAATATGCAGATCCACCAGCAATAATTAATTTTGGTTTATATTGATGAGCTAATATTCTAACTTGATTATAATTAATTTCTTCTGTAATTGAGTCTAATCCATAATGTATAGCACGAAATATTTGACCAGAAAAACTTACTTTAGCTCCGTGTGTTAAATGACCCCCAGAGGTAATATCCATTCCCATGATTGTATCTCCAGCATTTATGCATGCTAAATAAGCTCCTGCATTTGCTTGAGATCCAGAATGTGGTTGTACATTGGCAAAATCAGCTTTAAATAAGTATTTAGAACGAAAAATAGCTAAATTTTCTATAACATCTATATTTTCACACCCACCATAATAACGATTACCAGGATATCCTTCTGCATATTTATTAGTCAAAATTGATCCTAATGCTGTCATTACCGCAGAGCTAGCATAATTTTCGGACGCGATTAAATTGATATTTTCTGATTGACGAATATATTCTTGTTTTATTATACTCCATATTTCATAATCAGTGTTTATATAATTATTGTATTCCATAAATTACCAATTGTTATACATCATAAAAATATTAAATTATAATATTCATATTATTTGCATGATATCTATTAGTTTATTTACCGCTATCAATTCGATATTCATATCGTTTTTTTCAGGCATATTACCTACTGGTAGTATAATTTTTTTAAATCCGTTTCTAGCAGCTGCCTTTATTCTCTCTAATCCATGTTGTACAGGACGAATTTCTCCAGCAAGACCTAATTCACCAAACACAACTAAATCTGAATCTAAAGGCTTATCATATATGCTAGATAGTACAACTAACAATATAGCAAGATCAACAGCAGTATCAGAAATTTTTACCCCTCCAACTATATTAATAAAAATATCTTGATTATGTGTTGATATATTTCCATGTCGATGCAAAATTGCAAGTAATATTGCTAATCTATTAGGATCTATTCCTACAGATACCCTACGTGGATTGATAAGATAACTTTTATCTATCAATGCTTGCACTTCTATCAATAAAGGACAATTCCCTTCTACAGTAACAAATACTATGCTACCTGTAATATATACCTCTCTATTAGCAAGAAAAAATATGGATGGATTTAATATTTCTTTCAATCCATGATCAACCATTGCAAAAATACCTAATTCATTTATAGATCCGAAGCGATTTTTGGTAGCACGAATAATTCTGAAATTACTATCTTTTTCTCCCTCAAAATACAATACACAATCTACAATATGTTCTAAAATTTTGGGACCAGCAAGTATTCCTTCTTTAGTTACATGTCCAACTACAAACAATATAACATTCATCTGTTTAATATAAGAAATTAATTGTCCAGTACATTCACGAATTTGATTAATGCTACCAGGAATAGAAGAATTATTGCTTGTATAAACAGTTTGTATCGAATCTATAGCAATTATATCGGGTTTTTCTTCAAGAATAACATTCAATATCTGTTCCATTTGAGTTTCTGCAAGAATAAGAAGTGTATCGCTCGATACTTTTAACCGTTGAGCACGAGTAGCAATTTGTTCTAATGACTCTTCTCCAGTCACATATAATACCTTGCGTATTTTACTCAAATTACCTAACATTTGTAATAATAAAGTAGATTTTCCTATACCTGGATTACCTCCTATTAGTATTGCAGATCCAAGAACCAATCCCCCTCCTAATATTCTATCTAACTCTTCTATTCCAGTATTTACACGTAATTGAATATTTAAATTAATTTCCGATAATAAACATACTTCTTTTTTAATATGAGGATGATTATTACTAAAATAAAATTTATTATTAGATTCTACATGATCAATTAACGTATTCCACGATTGACAATTACTGCAATAACCAGTCCATTTTGTAAATTTGGTTTTACAATTTTTACAAATATAAACATTTTTTGTCCTATTGATCATATAATATTACAATAATACTTAAATATTAATTTTATCTCATTATCCCATAATTTATACATATAATAATCTTGTTTATTTCAGAAGTATGTGTATTATTCTAATATATACATATACTGGATATGATTATATGCATTCTAAGGGAACATTATATATTATAACTGCTGCATCAGGTACAGGTAAAACTAGTTTATCAAAAGCATTGAGTTCTGTAATGGATAACATTTTAATCTCTATCTCTTATACAACGCGACAAATAAGAGCTAATGAACAAGCTGATCAACATTATTTTTTTATATCTAAAACAGAATTTGAAAATTTAATTAAAAAAAATTCATTGATAGAATATACTTATATTTTTGGATGTTACTATGGATCATCACGTAAATGGATTGAAAAACAATTAGATGCAGGAATTGATATCATATTAAATATAAATTGGCATGGTGCTATGCAAATACGTAAACAGTTTGAATGTGTTTCTATTTTTCTATTACCTCCATCTATACAAGCATTACATCATCGTTTAGAAACGAGAAAAAGAGAAAATACACAAATTATTGCTGAACGTTTGGCTGCTGCAAATTCAGAAATTATACATTGTACAGAATTTGATTATATAATCATTAACGATAATTTTAATGATGCATTACAAGATTTACAATCAATTATCCAAAGTCAAAGATTATTATCAAAAAAACAAATTGTGAAATATAATAATTTGATTCAAAATTTATCTTGTAACAATAAACAAAATTAAAAAAGAGGAATCATGGCCAGAATTACTATCGATGATAGCTTAAAAATTATAAATAATAGATTTGAATTAGTATTAATTGCATCAAAACGTGCTCGTCAAATATTAAGAGAAGCTAAAGATCCATTAGTACCTCACAACAATGATAAGGTTACTGTAATAGCTTTAAGAGAAATAGCATCTAATTTGATGTCAAATACAAATAGTACTACAACAACCTAATAATATTATTCAATAAAAATTATGAATTAATTTTAATATTCAACATATTATGATAATTTCTGATCTTTTATATCAATATGTTTTACCACATTCTACTACTCCTATTCTTGACATAGCATTATTAATGGCACATGTTTTAGATAAATCGTTAGAATTCATTTATTCTGAACCTAATTATAAAATCTCAAAATCTGAATATATTAAATTTTATAAGTTATATAAAAGACGTAGAAATCATGAACCTATGGCTTATATACTCCAAAGAAAGAATTTTTGGTCTATAGAATTATTTATAAATAATAACGTTCTTATTCCTCGTCCCGAAACTGAACTTTTAGTAGATATTACTTTGCAATTATATAGCAATAATACTAATATTACGTTAGTAGATTTAGGAACTGGATCTGGAGCGATAGCACTAGCATTAGGAAAAGAACGTCCTAAATGGAATATTTTAGCAACTGATATATGCATGAAAGCATTGCAGATTGCTCATTATAATTCAATGAAATTAAATATTACAAATGTTAAATTTATACAAGGAAATTGGTTTGACATGTTATCTCCGCATGATAAATTTAATATAATTATTAGTAATCCTCCATATATTTCCAGTAATGATTTAAAACAGACAGATGCTGATTTGAAATTTGAACCTAATATAGCTTTAGAATCAAGCTCTAATGGGTTAAAAGCAATTTCTCATATCATCGCTCAGGCAAGAAATTTTCTTTATCCCGCAGGTAAATTACTATTGGAACATGGTTATAATCAAAATAATACAATTCGTGAAATATTTATAAAATATGATTATAATTCAATCACGAGTTATAAAGATTTAAATGGAATTTCAAGAGCAATGATTGCTACATTTAATTAATAATTTTTAACTAAAAAATCTTATGTCTATTGTAATCGCAAGTAACAATTGTAAAAAAGTTTCAGATATAATTAATATTCTAAATTATAATAATATTAATGCTGTAACACAAAATAAATTTAAAGTTCCATCAATAAAGGAAACTGGGCTTACGTTTGTAGAAAACGCAATTTTAAAAGCACGCAATACTTGCCAATATACCGGTATGGCAACACTTAGTGATGATTCTGGTATCATAGTAGATGCATTAAATGGCAATCCTGGAATCTATTCTGCTAGGTTTTGTGGTCCTAATGCTACTGATAATGATAATATTTTAAAATTACTAGACCTGCTTTCCAAAATACCATATGAAAAACGAGACGCAAAATTTCATTGTGTAATGGTCTTTTTACAATCGGTGAGAGATACTACTCCTATAATTTGTCAAGGATCTTGGAGTGGTAAAATTACTTTTAGACCTGTAGGGCATAATGGGTTTGGATATGATCCAATATTTTTTATTCCTCAGTATCATTGTACAGCGGCGCAATTATCTCCATGTGTAAAAAATAAGATCAGTCATCGAGCACAAGCTTTAAACAATATCATTGTAAAACTAAAAATGCTTCATGATAATACTCAATGAATTAAACTTATGGATGAATTAGGATATATTTATATAAATTGCATTTACAATTTTAAATAATAATTTTGAAAAAATAAGATTTAATAAATAACATGTATGTTATATTTTATGAAAATAATCCCCAAAACTAGATTTAAAAAAGACATACAGATTTACAATAAAAAACTTATGCATAGAGGTTATTGCAATGTATATAATTACGAATTAAAGCAATATTTATTTAATAATACTTGGTCGAGTACATTTTCTCGTGAATTAATTATTAAATCTAATGCAATAGGTGCTCTTCTATATGATCCTACATTAGATAAAGTAATCTTAATTGAACAACTAAGAGTTCCAATTTTGGAAAATAATTTTTCTCCGTGGTTAGTAGAAATCGTAGCAGGAAACATTAATACAAATGAATCAGCTGAAATAGCATTGGTTCGTGAAATTAAAGAAGAAACCAATTTACAAATTTTAACTTGCATTCCCATTATTGAATATTTTCCTTCCCCCGGATATTCTAATGAAAAAATAAAATTATTCTGTGCAAGAGTCAATGCAACTAACGTTTCATCTTTTAGTGGTTTAATCAATGAATATGAAGATATTAAAATACATGTTATATCTACTGCAGATTCTTTTACCGCTATTGACAATGGAGAAATAAATAATGCTGCTGCTATTATTTCATTGCAATGGTTGAAATTAAATTTAACAAAAATTAAACATATGTGGATATAATTAAATATAAAATAATTAAATATTTTATATTTAATTATATTATAATAATAGTTTCTATAAGGACCAAATAATTTTAGGTGAAAATTAATGTATAAAGAATGCGCACGTAGAAAAGCAAGAGTGTTAGCGCTGCAAGCCATATATCAATGGCAATTAAATAAAGATACTGTTAAAAATATTCTAGACCAATTTACAAAAAAAATACAGAAAAGTGAAGTTGATACCTTGTATTGTGTTGCTTTACTAAATGGAATAATTAGTGATATTACAATAATAGATTCGAATATTACTCCTTTCATAGATAGAAATTTAAATAATCTTGATATAATTGCGTTATCAATATTACGTTTGGCAACATTTGAATTAATGAATCGTCCTGATGTTCCATATAAAGTAATAATTAATGAAGCATTGGAATTATCTAAAAATTTTGGTGCAGTTGACAGCTATAAATATATAAACGGAGTACTGGACAAGTCTGTACGTAAATTAAGAACAAATATGTTTAATAATACATAATATTATATCAATCATATTGAATTCATTGCATTCTTCCTCGTCCATCTTTAAGAGATATAGTGCGATGAAACATTAACTTTTTTGTACTTGAATGATTGTAATCTACACAAAAATAACCAATTCTTTCAAATTGAAATTTTTGCTCCGATTTAGCATTAAATAATGATTGCTCTACAAAACAGTTAGTTAATCTAACTAAAGAATTTAGATTTATTTCCGAAAAATCACCAAATTTTACATATGGCATATTGAGTAAGTAATCATATAATCTTACTTCCGCAGAAATTGCATAATTAACGGCTACCCAATGAATAGTTCCACGTACCTTATGTCCATTAGTAATACCGCCACGCGTTTTAGGATCATAAGTACAATGTAGTTCTATAATTTCTCCGGTATTTAGATCTTTAATTACTTTTATGCATTTTATAATATATGCATAGCGTAATCGTACTTCTTTTCCTAAAGATAATCGAAAAAAATCTTTTGATGGAAATTCCATGAAATCATCCCGTTCAATATAAATATCACGAGCAAAAGGTACCATTCTGGACCCCATAGAATCATTATTTGGATGATAAGCTGCATTTAAATAATCTACATCCTCATCAAAATTTGTAATTACTAATTTTAATGGATTTAATATCCCCATAACACGTTGAGAAGTCAAATTAAGATCATCACGAATACATTCTTCGAAATATTTAATATCTACAATACTATCTTGTTTTGTTATTCCTATTTTTTCACAAAAATTTCGAATTGCACTAGCTGGTATACCACGTCTACGCATACCAATTATTGTTGGCATTCTAGGATCATCCCAACCATTCACTATTTTTTTCTCCACTAATTCGCTTAATTTACGCTTGCTAGTTAATGTATAAGTAAGATTTAGACGTGAAAACTCAATCTGTCTTGGATGATTCGAAAAAATACCGATTTGATTCAAAAACCATTCATAAAGAGGACGATGATCTTCAAATTCCAAAGTACATAATGAATGTGTTATCCCTTCTAATGCATCGGATATACAATGAGCATAATCATACATTGGATAAATACACCATTTATTTCCTGTTCTAATATGTTGACAATGTTTAATCCTATACATAACAGGATCACGCATATTCATATTTGGTGAATACATATCTATTTTAGCACGTAACACCCTAGATCCATCTATAAATTTTCCATCTTTCATAAGTTGAAATAAATGTAAATTTTCATCAATAGATCTATTACGAAAAGGACTTTCTATCCCAATATTTTTTAATGTTCCCCGATATTCACGTATTTGATCTGTACTAAGGTCACAAACATATGCTTTACCTTTTTTGATTAATAAAATTGCAAATTCAAAACATTTATCAAAATAATCAGATGCGTAGTATAAGCAATTTTTCCAATCAAAACCTAACCATTGAATGGATTCTACAATTGCATTAATATAATCTAATTCCTCATTTGCAGGATTAGTATCATCAAAACGAAGATTACATGTTCCTGAATAATGTTTTGCAATTTCAAAATTTAAGCAAATAGCCTTAGCATGACCAATATGTAAATATCCATTTGGTTCTGGAGGGAATCTAGTTACAATAGATTTATTATTGTTTTGCTTTAAAAAATCTTTTTCTATTATTTCACTAATAAAATTTTTTTTTGGATTTTCTATAATATTAGTCATAATTTGTAAATGCATTAAATTGTTTTAACATCTATTCAATAAATAATATTTGGTAATTTTATAATTAATATATTTATAAAATAATATCATACATTAGCTCATCTGATAATAATACAATTAACAATAAAATTATTTTTTCAATGTAGATAACTTTTTCAGTTCAATATAAAATAATAGATATTTTCCTTCAATTTTTAATTATACTGAATTTATTAAAGAGGTATTTAGTGTGGATTTAAAGTATTGGCAGCAATGTTTAAATCAGCTGCAAGAAGAATTGTCACCTAAACAATTTAATACTTGGATTAGACCTGTACAGGTAAGCGTTGAAGATAATACTTTAATTTTGTATACTCCAAATTCTTTTGTACTTGAATATATAGAAGAAAATTTTTTAAATAAAATTAATACACTCTTACACGAATTTGGATGCCATGATGTAAAAACTAAACTAGTTATTGGATGCGTACATAATATCTCAGAAATTCCTAAGTTTAATAGCGACTATTATAAAGTGAATAAAAGAAACAATTTTCTCAATCCTAATTTTACTTTTTCTAATTTTGTTGAAGGTAAGTCAAATCAGTTAGCTCGTGCTGCTTCTGTACAGGTAGCACAAAATAGTGGTAAAAAAAAATATAACCCATTTTTAATATATGGAGGAGTTGGATTAGGAAAAACTCATCTAATGCATGCGATAGGTAATACAATAATGCAATATAATTCTAAGGCTATAATATTATATCTTCATTCTGAAAAGTTCGTAGCTGATATGGTAAAAGCATTACAACGTAATTCCATCAATGAATTCAAAAAATTTTACCGCTCTTTAGATGTTTTATTAATTGATGATATCCAATTTTTTGCTTATAAAGATCGTTCTCAAGAAGAATTTTTCCATACTTTTAATGCACTACTGGATAATGATCAGCAAATAATTTTAACTTGTGATCGTTATCACAAAGAATTATCAGGATTGGAAGAAAGATTAAAATCGCGTTTCAGCTGTGGATTGACAGTTGCAATTGAACATCCTGCTCTGGAAACAAGAATAGCAATATTGATGAACAAGGCAAAATGTTCTGAAATTTCTTTACCAGAAGAGGTTGCTTTTTTTATTGCTAAAAATATAAAATCTAACATACGCGAACTTGAAGGTGCTCTCAAAAGACTAATTGTAAATTCTCATTTTACTGGTGAACCTATATCTTTAAATTTAGCTAAAGAATCTTTAAAAGATCTATTAACACTACAAGCTAAATTAATATCCATAGAAAATATTCAAAAAATAGTTGCAGAACATTACAAAATAAAATTATCAGATCTACTATCTAAAAGACGTACCAGAACAATTACACGCCCAAGACAAATAGCCATGACTCTATCTAAAGAATTAACAAACCATAGTTTACCAGAAATTGCAAAAAACTTTGGAGGACGAGATCATACAACAATTATACATGCATGCAAAACCATAAATAAATTAATTATAAATGATAAAAATTTGGCTAATGATTACAAAAATTTTATAAATATTTTATCAACTTAAATTCAACATCAAAATTTATTCTTTCTTACCATTTATATTAGAGGTATAATCATAGAACTAGATATTAATAAAACATAGATAATACATTGTATGTTACACGTTTCTATAAAAAGAGAATCATTGCTGAAACCATTGCAATTAGTAATTGGTGTAGTAGAACGTAGACAAACAAATCCTATATTATCTCATTTATTATTCACATCTGATGGTAATAATACATTTACTGTTATTGGAACAGATACAGAAATAGAATTACACGGTCTAATTACAATAGCTTCTAATAAAAATATTCCTGCAGGACAATTAACTATACCAGGTAAAAAATTTCTAGATATTTGTAAATCCTTACCAGAAAATAGTATTGTAGAATTAAAAGAAGATGAAAATAATCGTGTTATTATTACTTGTGGATATAGTCGTTTTGTTTTAGCTACTTTATCTCCACAAGAATTTCCTAGAGTACCAGTTCAAAATTTGTTATTGAATTTTGAAATAGAACAGATAATGCTTCGCAAATTAATCGAAACAACTTCATTTGCTATTCCTCAACAAGATGTTAGACAATATTTAAATGGTTTATTATTTGAAATGAAAGATGGTTATATTCAAGGTCTAGCTACAGATGGACATCGTTTAGCAATACATAGTATTAAAAATTCTAATATAGCAGAAGAATTTTCACAAATTATCATTCCTCGTAAAGGAGTATTAGAATTATCTAGACTGCTAGAAAAAACTCAAAAAAAGGTAGCAGTGAGTTTCAATAATCATCTTATTCGTATCAAAAATGATAACTTTGTTTTTATTTCTAAACTTATAAATGGTAAATTTCCCAATTATAATAGAATTATTCCTTCTAAAGGAGATAAAAAATTGGTGATAGATTGCGAAATATTGAAAACAGCTCTTAATCGTGTAAATATTTTATCTCATGAGCTTTTTCATAGTGTTAATTTTAAAATACGAAATAATTCTTTAGCATTAGTAACTAAAAATCCAAATCAAGAAGAAGCAATGGAAGAAATTAATGTTGATTACGAAGGACAAGACTTAGATATTGTATTCAATATTAGTTATTTAATAGATGTTTTAAATGTTATTAATACGAAAACTGTGACCATTTTTTTTAAACAAGGAGATACTGGAATAATCATAGAAGAATCAAATAGTGATCCTAATTGCTTACATGTATTAATGCCAATAAAACAATAAATCAATCTTGTGGCATAAATATAGATTTCTTTTTTTCTATTAAACTAATATCAGAAATTACCATTGTCTTATCGACTGATTTACACATGTCATATATAGTTAGTAATGTAATATTAGTAGCAGTTAAAGCTTCCATTTCAACTCCAGTACGTGCAATACAATATATTTTACTTGTCACCATTATCCCATCTTTTTGTATTTTACAATCTATTTCTATATTATTTAAAATTATAGAATGACATAATGGAATAAGTTGTGGAGTTAATTTAGCTGCTTGTATCCCGGCAATGCGTGCTACATTAATAACATCACCTTTTTTGATTTGATTGTATTGTATCAACTGTATAGTGAGCGGAGATAGTAAAATTTTCCCTTGAGCACAAGCATACCTTCTTTGCAATAATTTTTCTCCAATATCAACCATACAAGCCAATCCATTAATATCTACGTGAGTAAAGTTCATTTCTTTATTTTTTTTCATGATAATTTTATCATCCTCCTATAGTAATCATGTGTTTCATTTTACAAGCTGTTCCTTTCTGAGGTTTATGATTTATAGATTTTTCAATAGCTTTATGAATACCCAGTTGTTTAATTGAAAAAGTGATATCTGAAAATAAACAAGGTAATATTTCTCCATTACTTAATAAACGTATCCTATTACAAGACAAACAGTCTCCTGCTATTCCTCCATCTATTTTAGAAAATTGTCCCTTAATGAAATTCATGCGCTTAATAAATCTGACCATTAATCCTTTATAATCTGCATATTTTTTTACCATTTGTGCATCTTTTTCATCAGCATTATGTTGAATAACACAATTAATTTTAATTGGAGTCAATCCAATGTTTAGTGCGGTATTAATTCCATTAAAAACATCATTTATATTACCACCTTTTGTAATTTGACTAAATTTTATTGCATCGGTAGTATCCAAGCTAACATTGACTCTATTTAATCCAGCATTTAATAATGATTGTGCATATTTATGTAATAATATCCCATTAGTACTCATTGCAAAATCTTCTATGCCAGCAATACTAGATAACATTGAGACTAATTTTATTATATTATGACGCACCAGAGGTTCTCCTCCCGTGAGACGTATTTTTTTGAAACCGAAATCGTTTACAGCAATGGTTACGATTTTTACAATCTCTTCGAAAGATAAAATATTTGTTTGTTTTGTATTATTGTACTTATCTTGAGAACCACAATATACACAATTCAAATTACAGCGATCTATCACTGAAATACGTAAATAATTAATTTCTCGATCAAATTTATCTAGCATAAATTATAATTATTAAAATAATTTTTTTAAAATGGTAAAATTCACAATTTCATTTTTGTTGTATTGTTTAATTCCTTGAGGAACTATAAAAAAACCATCACATTGTAATAAACTTGATAAGTATCCTGAATTTTTGTACATAATAGGGATTAAAGACCCGTTTTGTGCTAATGTACATAGTACACATTCGGTGCGATCTGCTTTTTGTCTTACAAAATTGTCAGGAAGAGGCATATTGAAGGTATTTCTTACCGTTATGCCTAAAATTCTATGTAATGCTCGTATTACAAATAAATTGAAAGTTAAAAAAGTTGATATTGGATTACCTGGTAATCCAAATATTAATTTATTTTTACTTGATGCAAATGTTATGGGTTTTCCAGGTTTTAAACTTACACTATTAAAGTGTATCTGCAATCCACAATCTATGAAAACTGTTTTTACAATATCATAATCTCCTACTGAAATACCTCCAGAAAATATAATAATATCTGATTGGCTTAGTGCTGATTGCAATGTTTGCATGATATCAGAATATACATCACCTATTTTAGAAATATTAACTATTTCTAATCCATTTTCATTACATAATACATATAGCATAGGCCCATTAGTATTCATAATACTACTATCATTCATATTATAAAATTCATCTACTATCTCATTCCCAGTAGCAATAATTGATACCCTTATTTTTTTATATACCGGAACTGTAGTAATACCACAAGAAATAATATTGGCTATTGCTATAGAATCTAATTTACTCCCTTTGGTTACAATCAAATCACCTTTTTTCTTTTCTTCGCCACATTTACAAAAATTGCTATTTTGGGGCCACTGTAAAATACGTATTCGATCATTTTGTAATTCTACCATTTCTATGGGAACAACTAATCCAGTATTAATTGGAATTTTTGACCCTGTCATTACTTTTATAGTTGTGCCTGTAAACAATATTTGTTTTGTTGATTTGCCAGCAGCAATGGTATCAATAATTTTATATTCAATGATATTTTGATTTTTATCATTTAATATAATTGCATAACCATCCATAGTAGATTTATCAAATGGTGGTAAATTCAAATAAGATAATTGTGTTTTGGCAAGTACTCGATTATAACTTTGAGATACATTTATATATTCTGATTCAATTGGAATGTTACATGCATCAATTATTTTATCAAGAATAGAAAATGCTAGGTTTAATGTAATCATTGGTATTGATATGTATTAACATTTATTATAGAAATATACATCTAATTATGTTATATAATCAACAGTTTCATATATTATTTAACAGCATGAAATTAAATTTCACTATTACATTTCAAATTATATAATACAGAACTATGACACAAATAATTAATCAAACGATTTATGAAAAAATATCCAATATTATAGCTTCAGGAGAAACATCTTGGATAATTACTATTCTGTATGTCGATAATATTAATTTAAAAATTGGCACAAAAATAATTATTAAAAAAAATGGAGAATTTATAGGACATATTGGAGATAAAATAATAGAAAAAGCAATATTGAAACATATTATGGAATATCAATATATTAATAGTATTACATTAACTATTGATAAGGATCATAATATTGAGATCTCACCGGTAATTGATCATATTAATTACAAGATGCAAAAAATGACATTATTGGTCGAACCATTATTCTATAATGACATATTATATATCATAGGAGGTGGACATTGTGGAAAATCATTAGCTGAACTAATGGTAAATTGTAATTTTACTGTCAATGTAATAGATTGTCGTACAGAATGGATAATGCAATCTAAGTATCCCACAGAAGTTAAAATTATAAAAGCAAATTATAATGAATTAGATAAGTATATGTTGTTTACCTCTAATACTTTTATTGTCATTATGACACATAGTCATACATTGGATCAAATAATTGCAAAAACTATAATAAATAAAAAATATAAATATTTAGGTATAATTGGTAGTAATATTAAAGCAAAAAAAATGTTAAACACTCTCAAAAATTATACTGATGTACCAACAATAAACAAAATATTTTTACCAATTGGTTTAAATATTAAATCACAGACACCGTATGAAATTGCCATCAGTATAGCTGCCCAAATATTAGCGGTTAAAAATGATGTACAACATATTCATTTCAATTCTAACCCCATTCTTAATAATTTTGAATAAATTATTGGTTATAATTATACTATGATTTATTATGATCTTTTTTTATAGGTAAAACTCCAGACATTTCACTAATAACATTTATTAAATCTGTATTTTCTGGAACAACAATTTTTGTGTTATTAACCAGTGAATTTTCCATAGCCTGTATTTTTCTCAAAATTTGCGCATTACCAACAAAATATTTTTCAGCAGCTTCATTAACCATACGGATAGCTTCTGCTTCTCCTTCAGCTGCCAGAATTTTTGATTGTTTTAATCCTTCGGCCTTTTTTATTTGGGCTCGTCTCTCACCGTCTGCAGTAGTTTCGGTAGCAGTTGCAAAATCTATAGCTGCTATTTTTTCATTTTCAGCTTTGACTACTTTGTTCATAGTTTCTTGTACATCTTTAGGAGGATCAATTTCTTTTAATTCAGTGCGTACTATTTCTAATCCCCAGTTATCAGTTTCTTTTTTGAGAGTTTTATGTAATTCATCGTTAATTTTGCCTCTTTCACTATTTGCGGATTTCAAAGTCATTGTTCCTATGATATTACGTAAAGTAGTTCTGGCTAAATTAATAATTTGGTATTCGTAATTATTAACCTTATATTGTGAATTCATTACACTCATTTCATCATCTTTAATCTTATAATATACTTGCGCATCAACTCTAGCATTTAAATTATCATTAGTAATAATTTCTTGAGGTTCTGCATCCACCATATTTTCTGTAATATTTACCAAAATCATTTTATCAACTAACGGAATAATCCAGCTAAACCCAGGTTGTGCAAATCTATAATATCGTCCTAGCCTTTCCACTAATCCACGATGAGTAGGTCTAATAATACAAACACCTTTCGTAATTAATATTAAGATAGCAATTAATAATAAAAATATTGGTGATGCAAAGAAATATTCCATGATAACACCTCTTTTTTAATTTTTATTCAAATACAAAATAGTCTTATATTTTGTATTATTCTATATTTAATTCAAAAAACAGTATAGATAGATATATTAATGTGTATTATTTTAAAAATCTACACATATGTAACAGTAATTATTTATGCTATATTATTATTTTTTTCTCTATTGTTCTTTTAATATTATCTGTAAGATTGTTAATTACATTAACAGGATATTGTGTAACATTATTTCTATAATATATGGTGTAAGTAATTTTTCTTTTGGTACTTTCTTTTTCTTTATATATATCAATTATTTTAGCATCTAATACCATATCTTCTTTCTTAATGTCATCGATAATATCTCCTGCTGGATAATATTGGGGTACTTCTATACAAATATCTCTGTTAACAATATTAGAATTAATCAATGATGTACTTAATTTTACATCCTGTGTGGGTAAATTTAATAGGATATCTGTATCTAGTTGGAAATAACAAGGCCGTTCTATTTTAATATCAAGTGCAAACAAAATACTAGGATGTACTTCTCCAAATAATCCCACCAATTGTTTATCAGAAGATAAAATTCTCATACTTCTTAAAGGATGTAGCATTGACATTATTGGATTAGATCCATTTTGTAAATTAGTATCAAAAATCAACTGTACATTTAATAAATGAGATATGCCTTCCATTAATCCTTTTACATAAAAAACATTAATATTTTCCTTAAAAGTTTCATTCCATTTAAAATCAGTTTTATTTATTATTCCCCATAGTATTTTTATTTCCCTACATATACCATTTATTGCTTGTTCATCAGGAATAAAAATTCTAGACCATTCATATACTTGGATATTATTATGCTTAAATCTTAAATTTTCTCTTACTAATTGAAGTGCTTGTAGCAAGCAATTATTTTTTAACAATGCATATCCTTTATCTCTTGCGTTCATTACCTTAATATGGTTACTTAATTGATTATTTTTGAAAATTTGCGCATCTTCGTTAGAATATAACCCATCTGTGAAAATTTCGAAAAATCCTTTACTAACAAGATAATGATCAATATCAAATTTACTTTTTTCTTTTGATGTTGGTAAAGTCCCAATATCTGTAAAAGGTAATTTACTAGATAAATTATTGTAACCTATAGATTTTCCTAATTCCTCGTATAAATCTACTGGCAATATCACATCCCAAATACGTGACGTAGGAATTAAAAAGATTATATTATTTTTCCCATATTTTTTAGGTATAAATCCATACGGGGATAAACGATTAATAATAGTAATATTAGTTAAATTACAATCAAAATAATCAGATGCCTCTTTAACATTTATGCGGATATATCTTTTAGGTAATTTTTGATTCTGTTTAAATTGAGTAGATATGACGTTATATCCAATGGCTTTATATAAAGCTATTGATCGTCTAATGGATTTTTTTATTGCTGCAAAATCACCACCTCTTTCGAAACGTTGAGATGATAAAGTTTGTATTCCTAATATTTGACTTGTTTTCCTAATTTTTATAGGATTAAATAATCCTGATTCAAAGAGTATTGTACGAGAATTATCATCCACTAATGCTGTGTTACAACCTATGACGCCAGCTACTGATATTATTTTTTCCATATCCGATACTATTAAGGTTCCTTTGGGCAATTCAATAGGCATATCTTGGAATAATAAATGTGCTTTTTCTCCAGTATCTGATTCTCTTACAACAAGTTTCCCTTTGATTTTATCATAATCATAAATATGTGTTGGTTGGCCTAATTCTAAAGTAATAATATTAGTAATATCAATTACAGGTGAAATTGTATTTAATCCACTCACATTTAGCATATATTTATATTTCTCTTTCCAGTCAATTTCTAAAAAATTACTATCTATTTTAAATTCTGTAAGAGAATATGCTATACAATTATTGGAATTAATTTTAAATTTACTAATATTTTTACTTAAATATATATCAGCATAAAAAGGTTCTTTTAATGGAATATTTATATATCCTGAAATTTCCTTGGCTATACCTAGATAACTACGATGGTCACCTCTATTAGCTAGTAGTTCTATAGTTATAAGAGTGTCATCATCAATTTTTTCTATTTTTTTTATTTCTAATCCAATATCACTAAAAATATCTATTAACAATTTATCATCAAATTTTATATATTGTTTCAAAATATTTAAGCTTATTTTCATTTTAAGTATTCCATTTAATTACTTTAAAAATTTGTAAATTCATTCCATATAATTGACGCATATTTAATCCATAAAACTGTGATACCATTCTAGAAATACCCAAACCAAATGCAATTCCATTAATATCTTTAATGTCATAACCCATATTTTTTAATATATTAGGATGTACCATACCTGCACCAGCAATAGTATTCCATCCATTTTGACAATATTTACATCCTTGACTGCAGTATTGACATTGTATATCAATCCCTATGGATGGTTCAGTATAAGGATAATACTTAGGTTTAAAACGAATTTTTCTATCTCCATATATAGATTGGAATAAATATTCCATGATTCCTTTTAAATGAGATATTTTTATACCTTGTCCAATATATAATCCTTCATATTGGTGAAAACAAGCCAGATGATTTGAATCTATAGTTTCATTTCTATATACTCTTCCTAGAGAAATTATCTTAATTGGCAGTTTTTTATCCTTGTTAAATTCTAATGCTCTAATTTGTACAGTAGTAGTATGTGAACGTAATAATAAATTTTCGTTTATCCAAAAAGTATCTTGCATATCTCTTGCTGGATGATATTCAGGAATATTCAATGCATCAAAATTATGATAAGAGTCTTCTAATTCTGGCCCATCAACAGTAGAAAAACCTAAACTTCTTAACAAAGATGTAATTTTATTTTCTAATTGAGTTAAAAGATGTATAGATCCATATGGTTGATAATATCCTGGCAATGACATATCAATATATTCTTTTTTTAATCTTTCTTCAATAATATTTAGTTCTATTTTTTTTTCTTTCTGAATGAAACTGCGTTCGATGTATTCCTTTGCTTCATTCAATTTTATTCCTAATATGTGACGCTGATTCACTGGAACATTTTTTAAATCTTTCCACTTTTTTTTCAAAATACTTGTATTTCCTAAATACTTAGATTTTAATACATGAATATCATAAAAAGATTGCACTAATTGAAGATCTTCATCTAATTTTTTTAATATATTATCCATATTATCATTACATTATAACTTTAATAATAATTATACCAAATTACATAAATTTTGAAATCATTCATATTTTTTACAAAATTCTACATATCAATATAAATATTTTTACACTCAAATATAATTGTATTTACAGTTCGTTATCGCAATTGCAATGATTAGAATTGGTAGCTACTAAGACATTTTCATCCATATCTACTTCTTTAATTTGTACTTTTATAATTTCTTTCTTAGAAGTAGGTACTTTTCTTCCTATATAATCTGCATAGATTGGTAATTCTCTATGTCCTCTATCTATTAATACTGCTAATTGGACTCTTTTAGGTCGAGCAGATTCTATTAATGCTTCTAATCCAGCTCTGACTGTTCTCCCGGTATACAATACATCATCTACTAAAATAACATTTTTATCCTTAATATCAAACATTATATCTGCCTTGCGAACTGCTGGTTGATCTCCAGTTTTAGTGAGATCATCTCTATAAAATGTTATATCTAAAGAATCAACTAATATTTTTTTAGATTCAGTACTATCAATTATTTGAGCTAATCTCTTAGCAAGATATATCCCTCGTGTTTTAATGCCTATAATGATCATAGTATCAATATTAGAATTTTGCTCTAATATTTCATATGCCATTCTGTGTAACATTCTGTCAATTTCATTTTGATTAAATAAAATTGTTTTAATATTTAATTTCATATTATCCCCACAATCAAGTTCTAAATTAGCTATATCAAAACCTAATATTTACTCTTTATTAATATACCTAAATCTAAAATTCATGCTTAGTAGCAAAAAACAACGATTATATTTAATGTGAATGTATTATTTAAAAAATACACTCATCAACAAATATATCATTTGAAAAACATAGAAACATGCTAAATGTATTTCAAAAATATCTTTAAGTTTGTATTCAATTTTTATATCATACAATATTGATATACTATTTATCAATGTACTAAACATTAATAAAATTATAATAAATCTCAGTAATAGACGTTCGTACTAATTATAGTATGAATAATGTATTATAATTATAGTTAAATATATTATTATCTTTAGTAAAATTAGATAAATATCTCTAAGGAGAGTAATTATGATAATTTTGAAAAAAATATTGATAATATATTATTCCAAAACTGGGCATACTCGTATTATTGCAAATAATTTACATGATTATTTAAAAAATAACACCGTGCACATCGATATTGAAGAAATATTGGAAATCTCACCTAAAAGTGGATTGCTTGGATATTTAATGGATGGGAAAGATGCCATATTTAAAAAAAACAGTCCAATACATCCTGTAAAAAAAAATATTACCGATTACGATTTAATTATTATTGGGACTCCGGTATGGGCGTGGACAATGTCCAATCCTATAAGATATTTTATAAAATTGTACAAAAATGATTTTAAAAAGGTTGCTTTTTTTATTACTATGGGGGGTACTTATGATAAAAGTATCTTTTTACATATGACAGAACTTGTTGAAAAAAATCCAATTGCTACATTTTCTGTTAGTAATACTGAGCAAAATTCTTTTTCGGCAAAATTCAGTCTTTTCAAAAATAAGATTATTAAATCTCTTTGAAAAACATTTTTTTACTATTATCTATAAAAAAAGATCATTGATTATTTAATAGATATGAGTACTAAATTATAACATGTAAATAATGAATATAAATATTAAAAAAATAAGAATAGGTGTGATTTTTGGAGGTCGTTCTGTTGAACATTCAATATCTATACAGTCTGCAAAAAATATTATCAATAATTTGAATAGAATAAAATATGAAATTATTCCTATAAAAATAGATGATGAAGGTGTATTTCACTTTGGTAAAGAACTAGATCCACAATCACATGATTTTTTGTCAGATTTTGAATTTAAAAATTGTAAATTTAGTAGTATTCCTTCCAATATGATGTTACCTACTATTGCCTTAAAACAATTTAATACATATGTATCTTCTCCAATAGATGTAGCATTTCCGGTACTACATGGAACATATGGAGAGGATGGAGCAATTCAAGGTTTATTAAAATATCTTGATATTCCATTTGTAGGAACTGATATTTTAGGATCAGCAGTAAGTATGGATAAAGATATTACAAAAAAATTACTAAAAGAATCTGGAATCGCTTGTGCAAAAAGTATTACTGTACATTTAATCGAAAAAAATCGCATAAAATATGATAAAATAATATCTTATTTAGGAACACCGATTTTTATAAAACCATCTAACTTAGGATCATCCATTGGAATAAGTAAGGTGTATTCTTTAGAAGAATTTTACCAAGCAATAAAAATAGCTTTTAGTTATTCTGATAAAATTATTTTGGAAGAATGTATAATAGGGAAAGAAATGGAATGTGCTGTACTAGGAAATGAATTTCCTATGTCATCTGTTGTTGGAGAAATAATATGTAAAGATAATTTTTATTCATACAATGCAAAGTACACTGATAAAACAATAAGCACATTAAAAATTCCAGCTAATATCTCAATACAAGTTTCTGAAGAAATTAGGCAAATTGCCATTTATATATTTAAAATACTCCATTGCGCAGGTATGGCTAGAATTGATTTTTTCTTGAAAAATAATAATAAAATATTAGTTAATGAAATCAACACAATTCCTGGATTTACCTCCTCAAGTATGTATCCAAAATTATGGTATGCAACTGGATTGCCTTATAATAAACTGCTAGATCAATTAATAAATCTTGCTATCATAAGATTCAATAAAAATAAAACTAATAATAAATTGATTAAGACAATTTTAACATGAAGATAGACAAAATTACTCTGTTAAAAATTATTCATACTAAAAATGAAGAAATAATAAATAATTATTATGCTGAAGGTATTCATTTTGATTCTAGAAATATAAAAAAAAGAAATATTTTTATTGCTCTTAAAGGCTATAATACAGATGGGCATAAGTATATATTAGATGCTTTTTATAGAGGAGCATCTCTTTTTATAGTAAGTAAAGATTTTAACTTAAATAATTTTCCTGAATCTGATAGATTAATTTTTACAAATGATGATACATTACATGTTTTTCATACAATAGCAAAATGGTGGAGATCTAAGTTAAATATACCTATCATTTCTGTAACTGGTTCAGCAGGAAAAACAATGGTAAAAGACATGATATTCCACATATTGTCCAAATTTAATACTGGTAGTTCTTCACAAAAATCGTATAACAATCATATTGGTGTACCATATACGATATGCAATATTAAACAAAATGATAAATGGGCAATTATAGAAGTAGGTATGAATCATATCGGAGAGATTCATTCATTAACAAATATTATATTACCCAGTATCGGTATTATAACGAGCATCGAACCTGTACATATTGGGTTACTTGGAAATATTGATAATATCGCACAAGCAAAATTAGAACTTCTACATGGAATGAAAAAAGGAAGTCCTGTAATTGTACCTGATAACAACCATATATTAAATAAAAATATAAATAAATTTGGAATAAATCAAGATTATAAAGTATATAAATTTGGATCCAATAAAGATACAGATTGTTATATAACTAATATAAAGCAATTTTCGTTAACTGGAACATCATTTGATTTGTATTTATTTGGAGAGAAAATTGTAATTTTTACAAAAATGATTGGGGACCATATTATAAAAAATATTGCGTGTGCTGCATTAGCTTGTAAAATTGCATTTCCTACTATCACAAACACGATTATAAAAGATCAGATAGAATCATTTTTACCACCAGAAATGAGATTAAATATTATTAAATTTGGACCAGATAAAATTATTATCAATGATGCATACAATGCTAATCCAGCGTCAGTAAAAATGGGGCTAAAAATTTTGCATGGTTTAAAAAAATATAAAAAAATTGGTATAGTGATCGGAGATATGTTAGAACTCGGACATTATTCTGCATATTATCATAATGAAGTTGCACAACAAATATGTCAATTAAAACCTACATTTTTTATATCAGTGGGACACTTTTCCAAAATTATTAGTGATGCAACTAATAAATATAGCATTAAAAGTATAAACACTACAAACAGTAACGATCCCATCATTATTGATTTTATAAATAAACACAAATGGGATCTTTTATTTGTTAAAGGTTCTAGACAAATGCATTTAGAAAATATAATTAATGGATTAACAGCTTGAATTTCATAATTCTAAATTGCATTTTTAAAATTTATTTTTTTGTAATATTTTTGAATAATATGTTGATCAATGGCTTATAATTAATTTGATATATTGTTTATTGAAAATAAAATTACTTGCAAAATTATAAAACTCATAGAGTATATATAATATTTTATACACTATCAAATAATACATTTTTCAATATGAAAAATCCAAATATATTCAAATGGATACATAATACTGGACATGCTCAAGGTATATTTTGGAGTATATGTGCATGTGTATTTAGTAATGCAAATGATATTTTAATAAAATTATTATCTAAAAAATTACCAGTTTTACAAATAACGTTTTTTCGTTTTTTCTTAGGAACATTAATTATTGTCCCAATAGCATGTTATAAAGGAAAAAAATCATTCATAATGAAAAACAAAAAAAATCATTTCGTAAGGATAATAATAGGATTTTGTGCAACATTTTTATGGATTTACGGCTCTAAATACACTAGTCTTCCATCTATTACTGTAATATCATTTTCTTGTCCACTTTTAGTCTTATTTTTAGCATATATTTTTTTAGGAGAAAAATCTGATTGGAAAAGAATATTTTTAGTAATTTGTGGATTTTTAGGAGTTATTTTTATTGCTTTTTTTGAAAAAAATGGTATCGAAATTCATCATGATTTCAATATTCATTTAGGGATAATAATATTATTTTGTGCCGCTATATTATTCGCTTTTAGTGACATTATAAATAAAAAAATGATATTTTCTGAAAGCTTATTTTCTTTGTTATTGTATTTCTATATAGGGGCAACATCTATAGCTATAATCCCATCTTTTTTTATTTGGACAAGAATAAATTATAAAGATTTTCCTATGCTTTTTTTATTAGGTATTGGAGGAATAATGATTGTATACTGTATACTAAAAGCTGCTGCAGCTACTAATATATCAGCAATTTCCCCATATAAATACATGGAATTTATTATTTCTATTGCAATGGGATATTGTATATTTAATGAAGTTATTAAAATATCTACTCTTATAGGTGCTTGTTTAATAATTCCTAGTGCATTTTTTACAGCTTATTATGAATTACGCAAAGAAAAAATGTTACCTAAATAATACAAATTTTAATGACTTTATTGAGTATTATTATTAGAATATAAGGCTGATATTTTATAATTATTAGTGCTATTAAATGAGGGGTAAAATGAATCAAAGTAATTCATATGTTCTTTCAATTGATCAGGGAACTACTAATACACGTGCAATTATATTTAATAAAAATGGACATATTATTAGTAAATCTAGTATACAATTGTCTCAATATTTTCCACATAATGGATGGGTTGAGCATGATCCAAATGTTATTTGGAATGATGTCATTAGAGTAATTAATAATGCAGTATTACTAGGAAAAATAACATTTAATCAAATAGATGCAATTGGAATAACTAATCAGAGAGAAACTACTATCATTTGGGATAGAAAAACTGGAGAAGTTATTTATAATGCTTTAGTCTGGCAAGATCGCAGAACCTCCAATATTTGCACAAATTTGAAATTACAAAATTTAGAAAATGATATTCAAAAAAAAACAGGATTATTAATTGACCCCTATTTTTCTGCTACTAAAATTGGCTGGCTACTTGATAATATTCCCAATGCCAGAATTAAAGCTGATAGAGGTGAATTAGCTTTTGGAACTATTGATAGTTTTTTACTATGGCGTTTAACAAAAGGCAAAGTACATGCTACTGATGCCACGAATGCATCCAGGACAATGTTATTTAATATACATTCACAAATGTGGGATGAAGAGTTATTAAAATTATTTAATATTCCAAAATCTATATTACCAGCAGTAAAAAATTCAAGTGATAATTTTGGACATACAGATAAATCAATATTTGGAATCGAGATTCCAATCACAGGTATAGCTGGTGATCAACATTCAGCAACTGTAGGCCAAGCATGTTTTCATCCAGGAATGATAAAAAGCACATACGGTACCGGATGTTTTATGGTATTAAATACTGGTAAACAAGCTATAGTATCAAATAATAGATTATTGACAATAGTAGCATATCGTTTAAATAATGAAGTTACCTACGGTTTAGAAGGCAGTATCTTTTCTGCTGGAACAGGCACACAGTGGTTAAGAGATAATTTACATTTTTTTCAACATTCTGAAGATACTGCAAGAATTTCCCAATCAGTTCAGGATACTTTAGGAGTATATTTTGTTCCTGCATTTACTGGTTTAGGAGCACCTTATTGGGATCCTGATGCACGTGCTGCAATACTAGGTGTGACAAGAGAAACTAATATTAATCACATTGTTCGTGCTCAATTAGAATCAGTAGGATATCAAAGTTTGGATTTATTAAAAGCAATGATAAATAAAGAAAAAATTCATTGTGATTTTGTAAGGGTAGATGGAGGTATGGTTGCTAATGATTGGTTATGTGAATTTTTAGCTGATATTTTGAATATTCCTGTAGAAAGACCGAGTATACTTGATACAACTGCATTAGGAGTAGCTTTTCTTGCTGGCCTACAAATAGGATGGTATAGTAATTTGCAAGAAATCACTAATATATGGAAAGCTCGATCGATTTTTTATCCTATAATGGGTGAACAACAACGTAATATTCTATACAATGGCTGGTGTAATGCTGTGTCCAAAATAGTACATTCTAAATAAATAGAATTCGTAATTAAATAAAATTGGAATGGGGATTATTAATTACTACCGTCTGAGATTTAAAATTGTAATTGCTAAAGCCCCCATGATTCCTCCTACTAATGGAGCAACAATTGGAATCCAAGAATATGTCCAATGTTTATAATATTTTTTTTCCCCAATCGGTAAAATGGAATATGCAATTCTAGGACCTAAATCACGCGCTGGATTAATTGCATATCCGGTAGCGCCTCCTAAAGATATTCCAATGGACCATACTAATATTCCTATAATGTAAGGAACAAATTTAGTATTTATATTACAATTTGACGATGATAATATACCAATGATAAAAACTAACATAAAAGTTCCGATAATTTCACTTATAAAATTGGCGCTAATTTTAGAAATAGCCGGTGATGTTACAAATACATTAAGTTTTAAATTTTCATCTTTAGTCAAATTCCAGTGAGGTAAATAATTTAACCATACAAATATAGCTCCACAAAAGGCACCGGATATTTGTGCAATTATTTGAAATATAACTTGAAAAATATTTGTATATTTCCCGAGTAAATATTTACAAATGGTAACTGCTGGATTTATATCTGCATTAATTGATCCCAATATTTGTGCAACTAATATACCAATAATAGTAGCAAATGCCCAACCAGCTGTAATACATATCCATCCTCCATCTAATCCTTTAGAATATTTTAGAGTTGAATTAGCTACAGTACCACAACCAAACAACACTAAAATTAAAGTTCCTAAAAATTCTCCCATCAAATAATTGTTCATATTTTTACCTGTATTATTATTTTCTAATAAATACATTGTATTATTAGAATGCTAATTCTAATATATATTATTATATTATAGTAATACATTTTACTCTTGAAAAATACATTATTAATCCCTATGTATATTACATTAGTACTGTAATTAATATAATATGGATACTAAAAGCAATATTTTAAATTATATAACAGGAGAAAATTTCATGACAACAATTCGTCCATTACGTGATCGTGTCGTCATCAAACGTATTGATGAAGAACGTACTTCTCAAGGTGGTATAGTGATTCCTGATACTGCTAACAATGAAAAACCAACTCGTGGAGAAGTATGTTTTATAGGTACTGGTGAAATATTAAAAGATGGTAAAGTTATTCCTCATGAATTAAAAGTAGGGGATATTGTATTATTTGGGAAATATTCCGGTACAGAAGTTAAAATAGACAATAAAGAATATGTAATAATGCGCGAAGAAGATATTCTTGCTGTTGTCAATTAAAATAAGGAGGAAATAGAAAATGTCAGCTAAAGATTTAAAATTTGGTGGTGAAGCTCGCCAATTAATGGTGCAAGGTGTTAATTTATTAGCAGATGCTGTTGCTGTAACATTAGGACCCAAAGGTAGAAATGTAGTAATTGAAAAATCTTTTGGAGCTCCAACCATTACAAAAGATGGTGTATCAGTTGCTAAAGAGATAGAAATTAAAGATAAATTTATGAATATGGGAGCACAAATGGTCAAAGAAGTAGCTTCTAAAACTTCTGATGTTGCAGGTGATGGCACTACTACTGCAACCGTTCTTGCTCGGAGTATGTTAATTGAAGGAATAAAAGCTGTAGCAGCAGGTATGAATCCTATGGATTTAAAACGTGGTATGGATACAGCAGTAAAATCAGTAGTAGACCAATTAGCAAAACTTTCAAAGCCTTGTTCTGATGATAAATCTATTGCTCAAGTGGGGACTATATCTGCTAATTCTGATTCGTCTGTTGGTAATATTATAGCTAGTGCAATGGATAAAGTTGGTAAAGAGGGAGTGATTACTGTTGAAGATGGTTCTGGATTAGAAAATGAGTTAGAAACTGTCGAAGGAATGCAATTTGATAGAGGTTATTTATCTCCATACTTTATTAATAATCAACAGAATATGAGTACAGAATTACAAACTCCATATATTTTAATAGTAGATAAGAAAATTTCTAATGTTAGAGAAATGATTCCCCTTCTAGAAGGTGTAGCCAAAGCTGGTAAACCTTTATTTATTATAGCAGAAGATGTAGAAGGAGAAGCTTTAGCAACATTAGTTGTAAATAATATAAGAGGAATAGTAAAAGTAGCTGCTGTAAAGGCTCCAGGATTTGGCGATCGTCGCAAAGCTATACTTCAAGATATTGCTGTATTAACTGGTGCTAAGGTAATTTCAGAAGAAGTTGGACTTACTTTGGAAGGAGCATCAATAAATGATTTAGGACATGCTAAAAGAGTTGTAATTACTAAAGACAATTCAACTATTATAGATGGAGTAGGTACTAAACAAGATATAGAAGGACGTATAAGTCAAATCAGACGTGAAATTGAACATACCTCTTCAGACTATGATCGTGAGAAATTACAAGAACGCTTAGCAAAATTAGCCGGTGGAGTTGCAGTTATTAAAGTTGGCGCAGCTACTGAAATTGAAATGAAAGAAAAGAAAGCTCGTGTTGAAGATGCATTACATGCTACAAGAGCTGCTGTTGCAGAAGGTATAGTTCCAGGTGGTGGAGTGGCTTTGATTCGCGCTATAAAAGGTATCACAGATTTAAAAGGCGATAATCATGATCAAGATGCTGGTATTGCAATTATCAGACGTGCTTTAGAAATGCCATTAAGACAAATTGTTTGTAACAGTGGTGCAGAATCATCCGTGGTATTAAATAAAATTGCTGATGGTGATGGTAATTTTGGTTATAATGCTGCTACTGGAGAATTTGGTGATTTAGTACAAATGGGTATATTAGATCCTACTAAAGTTACTCGTACCGCATTACAAAATGCAGCTTCTATTGCTAGCCTTATGATTACAACCGAATGTATGATTGCAGAATTACCTAAAAAAGATGATGCATGTTGTACAAACAATGGTGGTATGAATCCAGGAATGGGTGGAATGGGTGGAATGGGTGGAATGGGAGATATGATGTAATTACATCCATCTACTATCTACTTGATAATAAGATACAGATACCCCATCTATTGATAAAATGGGGTATCTGTTTTTTGCATTAATATAATTTTAAGGCATTGAATGAATGTGGATTTATCCCAACAAACATCCATCTCTAACAGATCATTCAATTCATATTTGGTGTACATCTCTTTCTGTTCATCGCAATGAAAAGGAATTACATACATTATATACTTTACTAAATAATCAAGAAAAAAAACGCTATGAAAATTCAATAAAAGATATTGCTGATAATTTTGTAATATCTCGTGGAATTCTAAAAAAATTGTTATCTAAATATTTATTGACTAATCCACGTACTATGATTTTTCATCAAAATAAATATGGTAAACCTATATTAAAATATTACCCTATTCAATTTAATATATCACATTCAAAAGATTTAATTGTATTTGCTTTTACTTTAAATTCTCCAATAGGTATAGATATTGAATATGTACGTCAAGATTTTGAATTCACCGATATTATCAAAAAATTCTTTTCTCAATACGAAATTCAAACAATATATTCATTATCACGAAGTAATCAATTACATGCATTTTTTGATTTTTGGACAAAAAAAGAAGCGGTTATTAAGGCATCTGGGAAAGGATTATTTACTGCTTTAAATGCATTCACTGTAAAATCTAACAGATCTCAAAACAATAGAATTAATACTAATTTTACATATACAAATACAAAATGTGATAATAAATGGGTTATAGAATCTATTTATCCTAAAATTGATTATTGTGGAGCCGTAGCTTTTAATTTACCTGCATACAAAATCAATTTATATATTATATAAAAATGAAAACTATTTTTGACAATAAGGACAGTATACAGTAGATCTTTGATTTATTTTTACAATCACAAGAGAATACATATTACACATGGAACATGTATGCCCTGCTTTACCATATACTTTTAATTTATTTTGAAACGATCCTGAAATCCCATGAGCATCAATATAATTTCTAATTGATGTTCCTCCATATTGTATAGCTAACTGTAATATTTGCCGTATATTATTAAATAAAATTTGACACTTTTCAAAAGGTATAGATCTTGACACAGTATAAGGATTAATTTTACTTATAAATAATATTTCATTAGCATAAATGTTACCAATACCGGAAATTATTTTTCCATTCATTAAAAATTGTTTTATATTTGTTTTTTTACTTAATAAAGATCTCCACAGAAAATGCACTGTAAATTTGTCACTAAAAGGATCAATTCCCACATTTTTTAATAATTTATGTGTTAATGGATCATTTTCTGTCCAAAGAATAAGACCAAATCTACGATTATCTATATAACAAAGATCAAAATTATCAAAACCAATAATTACATGTTCATTTTTGGCAATAATGTGATTTTTATTTTTGATGACAAAATTACCTGACATTCCTAAATGAGAAATTATTGTACCTTTTTGCGTTTTAAATAAAATATATTTTCCAATTCTACATATTGTATTTATAGTTTGTCCTACTAATTTATCTTCTAAATTATTTGGTACTGGATAACGCAAACTATATTGATATATAACAATTCTAGTAATGACCTTATTTAATACAAAAGGAATTAAACTGTAACATAACACTTCAACTTCAGGAAGCTCTGGCATGATATAATTATCGATTTACTACTTAATTTTATCTTCTTTAAACAATACATGATGTCCCAATTTACCTGTTTTGGCATCATATGCCTTGGGATCATATTTTTTTATATTAATTTTATCCGTAGTATTACGCTTATTTTTAGTGGTTGTATAAAACATTCCAGTAATAACACCGTGGATTCCTATACCAGTTGAAACTAATTTAATTTTCTCTCGTCCTTTCTTAACAGCCATAATAACCTACCTCATACAACTAAATATTAGATGATATTTTAACCAAACCAATCTTATCAAGAATTCTCAAACCTCTAGTCGAAACTTTTAGTCTAATAAAACGATGTTCATTCTCTAACCAAAATTTTTTGTAATGTAAATTAATACAAAAACGTCTCTTGGTTTTTTTATTTGCGTGAGAAACCTTATGTCCAACTATGGGCTTCTTACCAGTAATCTGACACACTTGGGCCATATTCAACCTATCCTTTTAAACTAAATAATAAGATATTAATATATCAAACAATGTTAAAATAAGCAAAATTAATATAATTAATCAAATGCAATTTATTATATTATTATGTGATATCAAAATTATTTCATTTATTAATAATAATAAGTTGATTTAATATTAATTATTTCATAAAATAATATGAAGAACTCTTTGGCATTGTGCTATTAGTCAATGCTTTATAATAAACCGTGAGGAGTAATATGCAACGACATTATGAAATAATTTTTTTGGTTCACCCGGATCAAAGTGAACAAGTTCCCCAAATGATAGATAAATATAGACATATTATTATCAATGATGGGGGTATGATTCATAGGTGTGAAGATTGTGGTAGACGTCAGTTAGCATATCCCATTAACAGAATATTTAAGGCTCATTATGTTATTCTAAACGTTGAATGCGATTATAAAGTGATAGAAAATATTACTAGTAATTTTCGCTTTAATGATGCTGTATTACGTCATTTAGTATTGAATCGTAAGTATGCTATTACGGCCCCCTCATTTATGGCGAAAACAAAAGATGATATTAAAAAAAAATAATTTTCTTAAATAATCAAAATATTAAATATTAATGCTTTATAGGAGTAATTGGAAAATGTCAGATGAGAAAACATATATAGCAGATCCTGAAATAGATTATAAAAATTTAGAGTTACTTAAATCAAGTATTCTTGAAAGTGGAAGAATTATACCTGGAAGGATTACTAACACTACACCCTGGAAACAAAGAAAAATTGCAAAAGCTATAAAAATAGCTCGATTTCTATCTTTATTACCGTATACTGATAAACAATATTAAAAATAATATTTTGAATGATATTTAAATTCATTGCATTAGGATAATAGAATGAAAATAATTTTGTTAGAAAAAATAAGAAATTTTGGTGGTATTGGCGATATAGTAGAAGTAAGATCTGGTTTCGCGCGTAATTTCTTAATTCCATATAGTAAGGCTGTTACTGCAAATAATACAAATATAGAAAAATTTAAAAAAATGCGTGACGAATTGGAAAAAAATGCTATTGTGGCAATACAATTAGCTGAAATAAGAAGAGAAAAATTTAAAAACGTTATAATCATCATACCAGTAAGAGCAATGGAAGACGGCCGAGTGTTCGGTTCAGTTAACGTTAGTACCATTTTTCATGCAATAAAGAAAGCTGGATTTGAGGTTAGTAAAAGCGAAATTTCTATTCCTAATGGCCCGATACGTCAAGTGGGAGAGTATGATATTACTTTATTATTACATAGTGATGTCATTGGTAAAATAAAAGTTAATATTATTCATGATACATCTTGTAAATAATATATCCTACAAATAATAAATGTTTTGGCTATATTGATTATAGTATTCTGTTATATAGGAATGACTAAACAAATTAAATTGTATACAAAGAAAAAAGAAGATCTCCAAGTTGAAGCACTACGTATTTTACCTCATTCTATTGTTGCAGAGCAGGCAATACTTGGTGGATTGATGTTAGATAATCACTACTGGGATAAGGTAGTAGGTTTGATACATGAGATTGATTTTTATAATATTAATCATCGTGTAATTTTTAATGTAATTGAATCATTAACAAAACGAAATCAACCTTGTGATGTTTTGACAATTCTTGAATCATTAAAGTCAATCGGTAAATTGGAATCGATTGGAGGTGAATTATATTTATTTCAAATCGCCAATAATATACCAACAATATCTAATATTATTGCATATGCAGAAATAGTAAGAGAGCGATCAATTTTACGACAATTGATAACAGCAGCAAATTACATTGCTGATATTTCTTTTAATACAAATGGAAAAACAGCAAAAGAAATTTTAGATCAGGCCGAAAGTGTAATATTTAAGATAGCTGAATTACGTAGTAAAAATAACGGACCTATAGATATTAGCTCATTATTAACCAAAACTACAGAAAAAATCGATGCATTATATCACTCAAATGAATCATTAACTGGTATTTCTACTGGTTTTACTGACCTAGATGCTATGACATCAGGTTTACAAAAAGGAGAATTAATAGTCATAGCAGGACGTCCCTCCATGGGTAAAACTGCACTAGCTATGAATATAGTTGAACATGCATCTATCAAGAGCAAGAAATTAATAATTGTATTTAGCATGGAAATGTCAGGAGAATCATTGGCAATGAGAATGATGTCATCACTAGGACATATTGACCAACATAAAGTACGATCTGGTAAATTGCATGATGAAGATTGGCCAAGATTAAGTTCTGCAGTTAGTATGTTGTCAGAAGCAAAATTATTCGTGGATGATACATCATCATTGAGTCCTGCAGAATTAAGAGCACGTGTCAGACGTATTTTTCGTACCAATAAAGATATAGGATTAATAGTAATTGATTATTTACAATTAATGCAGATTCCTGGATTTCGAGAAAATAGAGTTGGAGAAATAACTGAAATATCTCGTAATTTAAAAGCATTAGCGAAAGAATTTAATGTTCCAGTTATTGCATTATCGCAATTGAATCGAGGCTTAGAACAACGTACAGATAAACGACCATTAATGGCTGATTTACGAGAATCAGGAGCTATTGAACAAGATGCTGATTTAATAATATTTATTTACCGTGATGAAATTTATCATGATGAAAGTCCAGATAAAGGTACTGCAGAAATTATTATTGCAAAGCAACGTAATGGACCAATTGGTAGGATAAAATTAACGTTTTTAGGACAATATACAAGATTTGAAAATTTTATGACCCCTCATTATCAATAATTTATGATACATCGAACTAAAGCTTATATTAATCTTAATGCTTTAGATTATAATTTACAAAGAATTAAGATTTTAGCTCCATATAGTAAAATTGTAGCTATCGTTAAAAGTAATGCTTATGGACATGGAGCAATTGCTGTAGCTAAAAGAATAATGTGTAATGTCCATATGTTTGGTGTTATGTTTATTCATGAAGCACTCCAACTTAGACATGCTTTAATTAAAAATCCAATAGTGATATTTACAGGTTTTATGAATAAACATGAATTAAGAATTATTCAGAAATATGATCTAATAACATGTATTCATAATTTTGAACAAATTGATATTCTTGAAAAGGAAAAAACATTTTCTAAGCCGGTAAAAATATGGTTAAAAGTAGATACTGGTATGCACCGTTTAGGGTTCCAATTAGATCAAATAAACGCTATCTCTACAAGATTAATGGAGAATCCTTTTGTACAAAAACCATTCGTAACATATTCGCATTTTGCTAACGCCGATAATCTCGGCAGTAATAAAACTATAGAACAAATTAGTAAATTTAACATGATAATTGGTAATAATTTTGGAATGCGAGAATTTTGTTTGGCAAATTCAGCATCTATAATAAGTTGGCAATCTACACACATGAATTGGATTAGACCAGGCCTAATGTTATATGGAGCATCTCCTTTTCGAAATTATAATGGATTAGATTTAGGATTAAAACCAGTTATGACTTTAACATCCCATATCATTGCAATTCATAATTTAAATAAAGGAGATACTATTGGATATGGTGATACCTTTAAATGTTCTCAAAAAATGCGTATTGGGATAGTGTCAATTGGATATGGTGATGGCTATCCTAGAAATGTCGTACATGCACCGCTATTAATTAATGGAGAAAAAACCTATACAATAGGGAGAGTAGCAATGGATATGATTGCTATAGATTTAACCAATATAAAAAATACAAATATAGGTTCACAAGTAACTTTGTGGGGAGAAGGATTGCCTGTAGAAGAAGTATCTAAACATGCAGGAGAAATAAATTATGAATTATTCTGCCGATTAACATCTAGAGTAAAACGTATTAACATCAACACCTAATATATTACTACTGTATACAAATAGCTGATACTTCTACAAGAACATCTTTTGGAAGTTTTGATACTTCAACACATTCCCTAGCTGGTAAAATATTATTAAAATATTCAGAATATACAGCATTAAAAATAACAAAATCATCCATATTTTTTAAAAAACAAGTACATTTTACAACATTTTCTAAATTAAAATTCGCTGCTATTATTATGGCTTTTAAATTAGTTAATACTTGATGTGCTTGATCTTCAACATTACCACCGACAATATTTCCCAAATTATCCAAGGGAATTTGTCCAGAGATAAATAACATATTACCTATCTTAATAGCTTGAGAATAAGGTCCAACAGCAGATGGAGCTAAATCAGTTTTAATTATTTCTCGCTTCATACCTAAATTCCTATTTAATAAATATTATATCTTTAATTGTATTATTAAAAATTATGTCACATTCCATTTCCCATTATATTATAACTGGTATTAAATGTAAATTTATTAAAATTTGTAAAATAATTAATACAACTCCAGTAATAAATACAAATAAAAGTAAATATTTGCCTCCAAAAGTCTGGTAAACATTTTTCTTAATATCATTAGTAATAAATGGAGAATACCGAAGTTTATATACCATAAATACAGGTAAAATTATTTCTAAAATAGCTATAAAAATAGACGCATAATTAAGTGCTATTATAAATCCTTGAGGATAATATAGAGCGAAAATTATTGGAGGCATAAAAGTCAAACAAGAAGTTTGTAAGCGTCCAAACCGCGTATTAGGACGATTAAATCCATCAGCTATAAAATCAAACAATCCTAATGTTACGCCTAAAAACGAAGTGGTCATTGCAATATTTGCAAAACCATTAATCCCAATACTAATCCATTTATTATTAATAATTAATATAATAGAATTTATTAATTTATTTACCGACCCACCAATTTGTTCAAAACTATTAATTCCTGTTGAAGGCACAATATATGAAATAATAGCCATCCATAATAAATATATTATCAAAGCTATAACAGTACCTAAAATAATAATATTCTTTAGCATTTTAGGATTATCTCCACAATATATTCTAATACTCGGAATAACTGTATGATAACCAAATGCTGTGATAAACATTGGAAATAGCGCCCCTACATACCAATTAATTTTCATTGAAGAATCAATCATAATTTTAACAAAATCAACATGCGGAGCCAAGGAAGCAATGGTAAAAAACAATAAAATTCCTTTAATACTAATCAATCCTCTATTTAACAAATCAGTAGCTTTTGTACTCCAAAATACTGGAGTACCAAATACTAATACAAATAATATTACACTAACAATATCTGGTATCTGATAATTAAAACAAAATTTTATATATTCAGTCAATAACGATGATGCACCAGTAATATAAGCAGCAGTTAATGCATACAACAAAAATAAACAAGATATCCACGCTGTGATTTTACCAGGGTAACCTAATGTTTTGTCTGCCATACTACTAAAACTACAAAATTTATTATCCATGGCTAAATTTACTTCCAAAACTAATAACCCGGTTATTACCATTAATCCCCAGATGCTTATTAATGCGATAGAAGATATCATTATACCTACTGGAGCACTAACTAGTGGTAATGCTAACATTCCAGCACCCATTGATGTGCCAATAACGATTAAAACACTACCAATGAATTTACTATAATTATTTTTAATCATATATTTCCGCAAAATTGAAACAATCGAAAAAATAATTGTATTGGTTATAACTTCATGATAACAATTTAATTTTGCAATTAAATTGTTATCATGAAATGTAAAATGGTATTATTTTATTCACTACTTTTTCTTAAATCTTGCCAAGAAAAATCTTAAATACTCTGGTTCATACGCAAATTCCAATCCTTTGACTTTGTTACGATTAGCGTATACATCACAAATAGTATCTGCGACTACGTCTATATGTAATATAGTGTATACACGACGCGGAATGGTAACACGTACTAATTCCAGTGCTGGACGACGATTCTTACCTGTTGTATGATCTCTGCCAGCTGAAACATTTCCTCTTTCCATAGTACGCACACCTCCAACTACATAAATTTCAGCAGCCAATGCTTGAGCAGGAAATTCATCCTGATCAATATGAGGTAAGAATTTTTTTGCATCAATAAACACTGCGTGTCCACCTATTGGATTAACAATAGGAACACCATTTTTTATCAATTTATTTCCTAGATATCTAACCTGTGAAATTCTGGCATGTTGATGTTCAAAAGTGGCAGCTTCTCGAATACCTTGGGCTATTGCAGACATATCTCTACCTGCCATGCCTCCATAGGTATGTAATCCTTCATATATTACTACCATATCAGCAGCTTTTTGATATATATCGAAATCATTTAGTGCCAAAAATCCACCAATATTAACAATACAATCTTTTTTAGCAGACATAGTACAACCATCAGTGTATGAACACATTTCAAACAAAATTTCTTTTATAGTTTTATTTTCATACCCATCTTCCTTTTCTTTAATGAAATAAGCATTTTCCATTGCTCTAGTAGCATCTAAAATCACTTTAATTCCATGTTTATTACAGTAATTTCGCACATCTTTGATGTTCTGCATTGACATCGGTTGCCCACCAGCCATATTTACTGTGCATGCAATACTGATATAAGGAATTTTATCAGCGCCTACTTTTTTAACTAAATTCTCTAATTTAGAAAGATCAATATTACCTTTAAAAGGAAAAGTACTTTCTGGATTATGTGCTTCATCTATAATTACATCTACAAATTGAGCTCCTGCTAATTCTTGATGAGCTCTAGTAGTAGTAAAATACATATTTCCCGGAATATAATCCCCTTCGTTAATTAGTACTTGTGATATTAAATGTTCTGCCCCTCTTCCCTGATGAGTAGGAACTACCCATTTATATCCATAGTAATCTCGAATAACAGATTCCATTTCATAAAAATTACGACTACCAGCATATGCTTCATCACCCATCATCATGGCAGCCCATTGATAATCACTCATAGCATTAGTACCGCTATCAGTTAACATATCTATATAAACATCTTCACTTTTTAGTAAAAAAGTATTATATCCAGCATCTATAATACATTTTTCTCTATCACTACGTTTTGTAATTTTTAATAATTCTACAGATTTAATTTTATATGGTTCAGCTAGGAATTTTTCCATCAGTACTCCCTCCTATCTTAATTTAATTACACTTTTATATGATATATAATTTAATATAATCTGTATATAAATTTTGTTAAAAAGGAAATTAAATTCCCTGATTTTTGTCATATTCTTTACAATCATGTAGCCTTATCTGTAAGCTGGTTATTCTTTTTTGAATAGAGGAATTTTTAATGGCAATTGTTAATGCCTTTTTTTGACCAATTATAATAACAAGTTTCGTCCCGCGTGTAATTGCTGTATAAAGTAAATTACGTGCTAATAACATATAATGTTGAATGATAATCGGAATGATAACAACAGGATATTCTGATCCCTGACTCTTATGTATGCTAGTAGCATATGCCAAAGTTATTTCATCTAACTCATTAAAATTATACTTTACTAAAAGATTATTAAAATCAATAAATACTACATTTTCTTTAGAGTTAATTTCGGTAATAAAACCTATATCACCATTAAATACACCTTTTTCATAGTTGTTATTATTTTGAACTATTTTATCTCCTTTAACAAAAAATGTACCAAATTTATTTAATTGGTAATTCGATATATTAAGTTTAGATTGTAATAAATTATTTAAAATAATACTTCCTATAGGACCTTTATTCATTGGAGTTAATATTTGAATATCTCTTTTAGTATCAAAACCAAATTTTTGAGGAATATCATGTATAGCAAGTGATATAATTTTTTTTTGAATGTCATTGATATTGTTTTCTTTTATAAAATAAAAATCTCTTGAATTAAAATCAGGAAACAATCCTTGATTTATTCTATGAGCATTGATAATAATTTGAGAATCAAAAACTTGACGAAAAATTTCCTTTAAATAAATAACTTTAATAACTTTAGATTTAATCATGTCAGATAAAATCAATCCAGGTCCTATTGATGGTAATTGATCTATATCTCCTATCATGAGTAAAGAAGCATGTATTGGAATTGATATTATCAAATTGTACCATAATGAAATATCAACCATAGATATTTCATCTACAATTACCAGATCAGTTAACAAATTATTATACTGATTGTATTTAAATTTTTTTGTTTGAATATCATATTCTAAAAGTTTATGAATTGTTTTAGCATTATAATTTGTAAGTTCTCTTAATCTTTTGGCTGCTCTCCCAGTAGGAGCGCACAAAGAAATTTTCATTTTTTTTGCAAGAATTATTTTTAATAAACTATTTACTATAGTTGTTTTCCCAACACCCGGACCACCAGTGAGTATAACAACTTTTTCTTTAAGAACTATATTAATGGCATCTTTTTGAGATGGAGATAAATTGATTTTATTTATGTTTTCTACCCATTTTAAGGCATTAAAATAATTGATGTTTCCCCAGGGAGGAGACCCATTTTGCAATTTTCTAATTTTGATAGCAATATTTAATTCTTCTTGATATAAAAAATAAGAAAATAAATATTCTTTTTCATATATTTTTTCTAAAATAAATTGATTGTTATTAACTAAATTATCTATAACAGTTATTATAAATTGTTCATGAATATTTAGTAATTTTTGTACAGATTTAATTAAATCCATTTTTTCTATAGCACAATGTCCTTCAAATACATATTTTTGTAATATATATTTAATTCCAGATTCTATTCGTTTAATAGAATTTTTTTTAACCCCAAGATTAGTGGCTAAATTATCTGCAATTTTAAATCCTATTCCTAATATATCTGTTGATAACTTATAAGGATCATTTTTAACAACATTTATTGTATTATGTCCGTATTTTTTATATATTTTTAATGCTCTTATTTTCCCAATTCCATGAGTATATAAAAATAATAAAGCTTTTTCTGTGTCTGATAATTTAAGACTCATATTATTATAAATTGATTAAAAATAATTTAAATATAGATTCAATATCTAAAAAAATATTGATAATTGTATTATTAATATTAAACATAAAATACTCCACATAATACTTTTAATGCTCTACTATCTATTCCAAATTTTGTATTAATTTTTTTATATCATCAGGTAATGTTGCTTCTAATTTCATTAATTGGTTAGTCCTAGGATGTCGAAAAGTTAAATATTGAGCATGTAATGCTTGACGATTAATGCATGATTTTATATTTGTTTTATATAATATAGTTTTACAGCCTCCGTAAACATTATCTCCTAATATAGGATATCCTATATAAGATAAATGAACACGAATTTGGTGTGTACGTCCAGTTTCTAAAATAACTTTGAGACAAGTATGATTTTCACAACATTTGATAATACGATAATGAGTAATAGCATTTTTACCATTTTTTATAACTGCCATACAAGTACGTTTTATAGGATGTCTCCCAATAGGAAGATTAATAGTACCTCCAGTAATTAATATGCCATTAACAATAGTTATATATTCACGTTTAATATTACGCATTTGCAAATCATGAATAAGTTTTACATGGGATGTTAAATTACGTGCAACTATTAATAATCCTGAAGTATCTTTATCTAATCTATGAATTATTCCAGCACGAGGAATATTTATTAATTCCGGATAATGATAAATCAGAGCATTAAGTAAAGTATTATCTGGCTGGCCATTACCTGGATGAACTACCAATCCTGCTTGCTTATTCACAACAATAATATCTTGATCTTCATATATAACATTTATTACAATTGATTGAGGTAAAAAATTTATTTTGACTGTGGGTAAGATGGTTATTTCTATAATTTGATTATAATAAACCTTATCCTTAGCACGTAAATTTTTATTGCCAACAACTACATATCCTATTTTTATCCATTTTTGAATGATAGAACGTGAATATTGTGTCAATAATTTGCTAATAACATGATCTAATCTATGCTTATCCATACCTAAAGGAACAACAATTTTAATTTTGGATTTATTAAATATGAAGGTATTCATTTTAGTTTTTAAACAATTTTAATATGTATATTATTAAATAAATCAAATATTAATTGACTTTGATTTTTACGTGCATACCAATATTGAATATATTTTTTAGCAAATGCTGAATCTTGTATTATAGTAATATTTTCTGCATTACTCTGTGCAGCCGCTTTGGATAAATTATAACTACCTCCTATTACCAATATATTATCAATAATAATTATTTTATTATGTGCTATTGCAGGCTTAGAATCTATAAAAGGATAAATTCCATTTTTTATCAAAAATTTCACTAAACTATGTTTTGACCTGATTTGACTTTTATCTAATATAATTTTAACTGTTACCCCCCTATTTTTAGCATTTACAACACATTGTGCTATAGATATATCTGTAAAATTATAAGCTTGAATTAAAATTTCGAACTGTGCTCGATTAATTATATCAATAATTTTATTAGCACAATTATTTCCAGGAGTAAAACATAAATCATAAGAAGCATGCGAACTAAAATAATTAGCATAAGTAATATTCATCAACAACATCATTATGAAAATAAAAAATTTTTTTCTTAATAACATATGATTATAGATTTAAAAAAAATTTAAAATACCAGAATATATAATTATTATTCACATTAAAACTGTTAAATTATAAATTATTAATATATCTTTATTATTTATTATATCTATTAAAAAATTATATTAAATTTAATTAAGATTTTTAGTGATAATTATATGAGACAAAAAAGAAACCATTTAATGGCGATAATACAAAATACAATATCATTCTTAATAGTATTTATAGTAATTGGGTTAGGTTGGAAATATCCATTGTTAGGATTTATTGTTCCCATAGTAATGTTTATTGGTATATTAGGAGCGTATTTTAATAAAAATCGATATGTATGTGGCCATATTTGTCCACGAGGAGTATTTTACGATCAATTAATTTTTTATATAAGCCCAAATTCTAAAATTCCGATAATTTTTCGCAATATGTTTTTAAGATGGATAATTTTTATTATTTTAATATTTTTTATGAGTTATCAATTATATCAAGAGTTATCTTTTAAAAATTGGGGCAAGGTGTTTTGGCTTATGTGTACTGTGACTACTATCATAGGAATAATTTTAGCTTTATTTTTTCACACACGAACATGGTGTACAATATGCCCTATAGGTACATTAGGAAATTTTTTTAAAAGAAGGGAGACAATACCGTCTTTAATTTTGAGTTTCAATGCAGCTAAGTGTATTGATTGTAAATTATGTGAAAAAGTGTGTCCTATGAATCTTAAAATAATAACAGATGATAAAAAATTGAAAAATGATAATCATGATTGTATTGGATGTTTAAAATGTGTGTATCACTGTCAACATTCAGCATTATCATATAATAAAACCAATTAAATCATTATTACTATTATGCCTTTTGTAATTTTATATAAGAAATTATTTTGGCGTACAAAATCTTATGAAAAATCCTTTACTTGAAAATACAAAATTACCTCAATTTAATAAAATAAAACCTAAACACTTTAGACCAGCAATAATTAATATTATTAATGAAAACAAAGCTCTTCTTCAACAATTACTGTCACAAAAAGAATATACTTGGAATAATTTTGTATTGCCGTTTGATATTATGCAAGAACATCTTAATTTTGTTTGGAACACTATTCAACATTTAAATAGTGTTTCTAACAATTTAAAAATACGAAAAGCATATGAAAATTGTGTACAGATAATTACTAAATATAATCTAGAAATTGCACAGAATGATAAATACTATCATGCATTAAATACAATTTATAAAAATCAATACTGTTTAAAACTTAATACTACACAAAAAAATATTATTCACAATAAATTATTAGATTTTCATCTTAATGGAGCTCATTTATCAACAAGAAAAAAAAGACTGTATATTAAATTAAAAGAGCAATTAGCATTCTTTGAAAATAAATTTAGTAATAATATTATAGATTCATCTAAAAATTTATCAGTTTATCTAAATGAAAGGCAAATTAAAGGAATTCCGAAATATGCTTTAAATTCTAATGGATGTTATTCTGCTATAAAAAATGGGGTTAATATATGGTGCTTTCCACTTAATGAAATTTCTTATAAAATATTAATGACTTTTGCTGACTTACGTAGTGTGAGAAAAAAAGTGTATATTCATTATGCTGCTATTGCGTCCGATCTTACGATAAATAAGAAAGAATTAGATAATTCTGATATCGTGGTAAAAATATTACGTATCCGTAAAACAATTTCTACATTAATTGGCTTTAAGAGTTATGCAGAATATTCTTTAGCAACAAAAATGATTGATAAAACCGAAAAAGTTATAAATTTTTTATATGATTTAATAAAATATTGTTTACCTACTGCAAAAAAAGAAATTGACGAACTAAAACAATTTGCTCGAGAAAATGGAATATTGAGGATATATTCATGGGATATATTATACTTTAAAGAAAAATTATCGCTCAAAAAATTTAGTATATCAGAAGATTTTATTAAATCTTATTTCCCAGTTGATAATGTATTAAAAGGAATGTTTCAAATAGTAAAACGTTTATATAACATAAATATTATTGAAAAAAATATACTATCTTGGCATCAAACTGTGCGTTTTTTTGAAATTTATGATAATAAAAAAAAAATAATAGGCCAATTTTATGTCGATTTGTATCATAGGGAAGATAAATATCCAGGAGCATGGGTTAGTGAATGTTATTCGCGACATCTTTCATTAAATGGAAATGTTCAAATTCCAGTGGCGTATCTTGTATGTAATTTTCATCCAATGGTAAAAAATATATCTTTTCTAAATCATCAAGAAATCATTACTTTGTTTCATGAATTTGGACATTGTTTACATCATATTTTAACCAAAATGGATTTTCCATATGTATCTGGATTAAGAAATATTCCACTGGATTTTTCTGAATTTCCTAGTCAGTTCATGGAATATTGGTGTTGGCATTTAGAAAGCATGAAATTGTTGATTAATAATAATATAAAAAATTCAAAAAGCACTAATAATTTTTTGCAAAAATTATTAGAAAAGCGTTATTATTTCTCTGCTAATGATATGTTACGTCAATTAAGGTTATCTTTAATAGATTTTAAAATACATATGGATTTTGATTTATCAAAACAAAACCAATTAAAAACCATAATTTCTCAAGTAGATAAACTTACTAATCTTTTACCAAAATCTAAATACGATCGCTTACTGCATAAATTTTCACATATTTTTGCAGGAGAATATGCTGCTGGATATTATTCTTATACATGGTCAGAAGTTTTAGCAGCTGATGCATTTTCTAAATTTGAAAAATACGGAATATTTAATCATAATATTGGTACTTTATTTTTAAAAAATATTTTAGAAAAGGGAGGATCACGAAATCCAATAGTTTTATTTAAAAGATTTCGTCATAGAGAACCTAACATAAATTTTTTATTGTTATACAATGGTATTAAAAATTTAAAACCGAAGTAAATAATCTATAGAAGTAGACATTTCCTCTGATGTTTATTAAAATATTCGAATGCTCTATAAATATCAGACAGTGAGGAATAATATGAATCTACAAGGTACAAAAACTGAGCAAAATTTATTAAAAGCATTTGCTGGAGAATCACAAGCGCGTAATAGGTATTCTTATTTTGCTAACCAAGCGAGAAAAGATGGGTTTGAAAATATAGCAAGACAATTTGAAGAAACTGCTAATCAAGAAAAAGAACATGCTAGAATGTTTTTTTCATTTCTTACAGGAGGAACACTAGAAATTACAGCTTCTTTTCCTGCAGGTAAAATTAGAAGTACCGTAGAAAATCTTAAAGCTGCCATAGAAGGAGAGCATATGGAATATTCTGATTTATATCCATATTTTGCTAAGGTTGCGAGAGAAGAAGGATTTATGAATGTAGCGAATTTATTTGATAGGATTTCAATTGCTGAAAAGCAACATGAAAAACAATTTCAAGACCTTGTTTTTGATATAGAAAATCAACGTGTTTTTTCCCGAGATAGCAATGCACAGTGGAAATGCTTAAATTGTGGTTATGTCCATAATGGAATGGATGCCCCTAAAGCTTGTCCTGTGTGTGCTTATCCACAATCACACTTTACAGTTATTTAACAAATATAATTAACAATAGGTATTATTTTTCAAACGTATCATGAAATTAATATCTATTGTTTAGACGTGTTTGTTGTATTTTTTTTATTTGTAGAAACTTGAATTTCATCAGATGATTGAGTGGTTTTGTAATTTTTTTTTGCAAAATCAGTTACATACCATCCAGTACCTTTTAATTTAAAATTAGTGTTAGAAATCAATTTCACAACACTGTTTTGATTACAGTTAGGACAAATTTTTAAAGTATCATCTGATATTTTTTGTAGTACTTCAAATTCAAATTTACATGATTTACATATGTATTCATAAATTGGCATTCAAATAACCTCAAAATTTAATATTCTTTTCATAAAAGAATATATATGATCTATTTTCACTTTTTCTACAACATTAGTTTGATTTATTCTTGATTTATATTCAACAATACCAGTCTCAATAGTTTTTTGACTAATAATAATTTTATGAGGAATTCCTACTAAATCTATATCTTTAAACATTACTCCAGGATGTTCCATCCTATCTTCTAATAATACATCATATCCAATTTTTTGTAGAGTATCATAAATTTTTTCCGCTACGTTTCTTACGATTAAACTTTTATGAAATCCAATAGGAATAATAGCTACTTGAAATGGGGCAATTATATTTGGCCATATTATCCCTCGTGAATCATAATTTTGTTCAATTATAGCCGCAATCACCCGGGATACTCCTATTCCATAACATCCCATAAATAAATTCACCATTTTACCTTGAGAATCAAGGACCATAGCTTTCATAGATTTACTATATTTATTCCCTAATTGAAATATTTGTCCTACTTCTACTCCACGAGCAAATTTTAACTTTCCTTTTCCATCTGGGCTAATATCCCCTTCAGTAACTTTACGTAAATCTGCTAATCTATCAGGTATAGATATATCATATTGCCAATTAGCATTTATAAAAAATTTATTATCTATATTAGCACCACAAACGAAATTTTTTATAGTAATTACAGATTGATCAACAATCATGGGTACATTCAAATCTATAGGACCAGCAAAAATTTGTTTACATCCTAAAATTTTTTGTACTTCAGATACATCAAGCAAATATAGTGGATATTGTACATCGGGTAATTTAGATATTTTCAAATCATTTAATTCGTGATCTTCTCTTAATACTAAAGCTATACATGGATAATCTTTCCCCTTGACAAATACAATTTTCAACAATTTTTTTGAATCTATATTTAAATATTTTTTAATATCTTCAATAGATTCTAAGTCTGGAATATCTATTAATTTTATTTTATTACATGTTATGTCATTGTTGTATGATTGATAAGGAATGTTAAAACATTCTGCTTTTTCTATATTAGCTGCGTATTCACTTTGATCACTAAATACTATGGTATCTTCTCCAATATCAGCTAATGCCTGAAATTCATGTGATTTGTTACCTCCTATATTTCCATTATCAGCTAATACAATTCTAAATTTCAATCCCAATTTTTTAAAAATACATTTATAAGTATCATACATAATATTATAAGTATCATGCATAGATTGTTCATTCAAATGAAAAGAATATGCATCTTTCATAATGAATTCTCTACTACGTATCACTCCGAATCTAGGTCTTATCTCATCACGAAATTTAGTTTGAAATTGAAAAAAAACTGCAGGTAATTGCTTATAGCTTTTTAATTCATATCTTATCATATCTGTGATAACTTCTTCATGAGTAGGACCAAAACAAAAATCATGTAAATTTCTATCTCTTATTCTTAATAATTGTTCTCCATATAAATTCCAACGACCTGATTCAATCCACAAATTTGCAGGTTGAATCGCTGGCATCAAAACCTCTAATGCTCCTGTAATATTCATCTCTTTACGGATTATATTTTCAACTTTTTTTAATACTCGTAATCCCGTAGGTAACCAAGTGTAAATACCGGATGTTAATTTACGTATCATACCGGCCTTTAACATCAATTTATGACTCGTAATTTCTGCTTCTGATGGTTCTTCTCGCATAGAAGCTAGCAAATATCTAGACGCTAACATAAGCACTCAAAATAATCATTGGTTTAATTAAGTATATAACATTATATTTATATAGTAAAAAATAAATTTATATTTCACATGTAATCTACTGCTTCAATACCCAATAATTCTAATCCTGTTTTCATGATCTTTGAAGTAATAATGGATAATGTTAATCTACTATGTTGTAATTCAGAATTTTCTTCTTTTATAATTGGACAGATTTCATAGAATTTCATAAACAAACCAGCAAGATCATATAAATAAGTACAAATATAATGTGGATTATATTCATCAGCAGCTTGTAATAAAATATCAAAAAAAGTAATCATATGCATTGCCAAATTATGTTCAGTATTATTAGTGATAATTATCCTTTGATATGAGTATCGATCAATACAAAGTCCAATTTTTCTAAAGATACTCATGACTCTAACGTACGCATATAATAAATACGGAGCTGTATTACCTTCGAATTTCAACATTTTATCAAAACTAAATACATAATCACTAACACGATTTTTAGATAAATCTGCATACTTTATAGAAGCAATACCTAAAATTTCCGCTAATTGCGCAATTTTACAATCATTCCATGTAGGATTATGACCTTGTATAATTTTAAATGCTCTCGAAACTGCTTCATCTAATAAAGAAATTAATTTTATTGTATTCCCAGCTCTAGTTTGGAATGGTTTATTTTCTTCATTTAACATGGCACCAAATACCACATGTTTCAGTATTGTAGCTTTTTTAGCAATACCAGCTTTTTTTGCTGCAATGAATAATTGTTTTAAATAAATAGATTGTCTAACATCAATAACATAAATTAATATATCCGCATGTAAATTATATACACGATCATAAATAGCAGCAAGATCGGTCGTTGAATATAAATATGCTCCATCGCTCTTTTGAACTATAAGAGGTGATTGTTCATTTAATTCATATAATTCCCCTGGAGAAAAAAATATACATTTAGCACCATTATCATTAATGGCTATTCCATTTTTTACGAGAGTATCTACAATTTTAGGTAAAAATGCATGATATGTACTTTCACCTACAATATCATGTAAATTTAATTTTATATTGAGTCTATCATATATTTTTTGACAATGTTGAATAGACATTTCAACAAATTTTTTCCATATATTCCTTGTTTCTTGATCTCCAGATTGTAATTTTACTACATACTCTCTTGCCTCACATGCAAAAGTAGAATTTTTATCAAAATATGCTTTTGCATTTTTATAAACATCTTCTAAATTATTTAACAATTCTATATTATGATTATTTGTTTTTTGTAAATATGCAATAATCATGCCAAATTGTGTTCCCCAATCACCAACATGATTCCGTCTAATTACTGTATACCCTAAATATTCGTATAATCTTACTAACGAATCTCCTATAATTGTACTTCTTAAGTGTCCTACATGCATTTCTTTTGCCAAATTAGGAGAAGAATAATCAATCACAATTTTACATTCAGATTTTTTAGGATTTTTTAACATCATAGTATTTAAATAATTACTAATATAATTATTATCAATAGTGATATTAATAAATCCAGGATCTGTGACGCTGATTTTACTCACAATGCCTTTAAGATCAATATTAGATAAAATTTTTTCGGCTAAAAATCGTGTATTTACATTAAGTAATTTGGAAATAAATATTATATCATTAATTTGATAGTCACCAAATTGTGAAAATTTGTTTTTTTTGATACTTAAACGATGAGAAAGAACTTTCTGTCCTAAAACTGTTATTAATGCTTCTTGAAATTTTTTTTCTAATAATTGAGTAATGGTATACATTTTTAATAAATTTAATTTCATAAATATAATTTATCTACAATTTTCATTATACGTTAAATTTTAATGAATTTCTTGTGGATATTTATATTTTGTTTTAATTAATGCACTTTTAATAATTTATGACAGTACCTGAAAAATATACGTTTTTATAAGATATGCACAATTTATTATCATACTATAATAAATTAGTATTAAAATATAATAATTATAGTATTAAAATTATAGTAAATTTTAATATTGTATCTATAGAAGAAGATAGCTTTGACAAACTCAATTAAACTCACTAACATAATACAAACAAGTAAATTATATTTAAGATCAACGTATAAGAGAATTTATGAAAAGAACTTATCAACCAAGTAAAATTAAAAGGAAACATGTTCATGGATTCCGTGTTCGCATGTCTACTAAAAGCGGACAAGATACTATAAGAAGACGTCGTGCTAAAGGCAGGAAACGTCTTAGTGCTTAAAAATGTATCTGCGCCAAAAAAAAAATTTCGTCTTACTAAAAATGATCAGTATGAGTCTGTTTATGCTGCTCAGCAAAAGATAGAAGTGGGTGCGTTTTTGGTTTATTATATTTATAATGAAGTAGCCAATAATCCTAGATTAGGTATTGTAGTTGCCAAGAAATATATAAAAAAAGCTGTTAAAAGAAATTATTTTAAAAGAATTATTCGTGAATTTTTTAATGATTACTCAAGGTATTTAAAAAACGTTGATATCATTATTATTGTACGTGATGTAAAAAAAATAGCTAAAAATAAAATATTTCAATTACTGCGTACAGTATTCGAGTTCTTTGTACGTGTATAGGTAGAACATGAAAAATATTATGCTTTTTATTATAGATATATATAAACTATATATTAGTCCTTTTTTAAGGAATCGATGTAGATTTTACCCAACATGTTCTTCTTATATAAAAATGGCGATAATTAAATTTGGTTTTTATCAAGGTATTATTATAGGTATAAGGAGATTATTGAAATGTCATCCTTTTTGTGTAACATTTGGATATGATCCAATACCAGAAAAGATAAATAAAATTAGTAACAAAAAAAATTAAAATAATTGGTAATAAATGGCATGATAAATAAAAAATTATTGTTATACATTGGTTTAGGAGTGATTATTTTTTCATTATGGGAATTATGGCAGAAAGATTATGGTCATTTGAATACACCTATAATTGATAATATCAATACAACTATAAAATTAACAAATGCAAATCATATAAAAGATTTGGTATCCACGCCAACAGCTATTTATAATTCTATGGAGAATAATTCAGTAGTTAATAATAGAATTATTAAAATGCATACGGATCTCTTCGATATTATTATCGATACTGTTGGAGGTAATATAATTCAAGCAGATCTTATAAAATATAGATCTGTATTTGGTGGTTCCGATCCAATACGTGTTTTAAGTAATGATCAAGAACGATTTTATATAACTGAAAGTAGTCTAATCAGTGCTTATGGACCTGATTTACCAGGAAAATCTGCACGATATGTTTCAGAGAAAAATGAATATTGGTTAAATAATGCTCCAAATTTAAAAGTTAAATTATTATGGAAAAATTCTAATAATATAAAAATAGTAAAAATATTTACTTTTTATAAGGGAAGATATGATATTGCTGTTGATTATGAAGTAAATAATAAATCTTTGCATACATGGTATGGTAATTTTATAGCAGAAATAAAACGTAAAAAATTTGATACAACTAAAAATTGGTTCAAAATTAATACATATACTGGTGCAGCAATTTCTAGTACTGAAAAACCATATGAAAAAATAAGTTTTACCGATATTGATAATCATTCTAAAAAGAAAAAAGAAATTATTAGAGAAAGTATCGGTGGGTGGATTGCTATGCAACAACGTTATTTTTTAAGTTTATGGATTCCTGTACAAAATCGTGTGCATAAATTCTATAATACAATTAATAACGAAGTATACACTATAGGATTATGTGAACATTCTTTAGAGGTAAAAGCTGGAGAAAGTAAAATATTTAATTCTATTTTATATATTGGTCCACAAATTACAGATAATTTTGCTCATTTTGCGAAAGGATTGGATCGTACTTCAGATTATGGAGATTTTTTATGGTTTTTATGTGTAGGATTTTTTTGGCTTCTTAAACAATTATATTCTTTAGTTGGTAATTGGGGATTGTCAATTATATTGATTACTGTATTAATTAAAATTGTATTTTATAAATTTTCTGAAAGCAGTAGTAGATCTATGCTTAAAATGAAAAAATTAATGCCAAAATTGAATGCTTTGAAAGAAATGTACAAAGATGATAATATTAAATTGAATCAAGCCACTATTGAATTGTACAAGAAAGAAAAAATTAATCCTTTAAATTTTGGTGGCTGTTTGCCAATGCTAATTCAAATACCTTTTTTTATAGCATTATACTATGTATTAATTGGAGCAGTTGAATTGAGACATGCAAAATTTATGTTTTGGATTAATGATTTATCATCCGCAGATCCATATTATATATTACCTATTTTGATGGGTATGAGTATGTGGTTACAACAAAAAATGAACAATTCTATTTCTGCAATTGATCCAGTACAAACAAAAATAATGTTATTTATTCCTATAGTTTTTACATTATTTTTTTTGAATTTTCCTTCAGGATTAGTATTGTACTGGTTGGTAAGTAATATTTTGTCTATTTTACAACAATGGTATATAAATAAAAAATTAAGCAGAGAAGATAATTTTTGAGAAATGTATATAATGAATTAATGTTTTATGCAGAGCAAAAAATTAAAAATGTGTTGAAATAGCATTTATTTACTGATTTCAACACATCTTCTTAATAATCTACCTAATAATCTATTAGTCTAATGGAAAAACATCTTCAGCTTGAGGTCCTTTAGGTCCAGATTTAATTGTAAATTCTACTTTCTGTCCTTCATTTAATGAGCGATACCCATCTCCTCTAATTGCTCGATAATGTACAAATACATCTTCACTACCTTCAACTTGAACAAAACCATAACCCTTGGAAGCATTAAACCATTTAACTATACCAACAACACGATCTGACATATTTACCCTTAATTTTTTATATTTAAATTTTTAAAATAGCCACTGTATTACAATGAATACAATTTCAGTTTTTTCATGATAACATATTCATATTACAAATGGAAATTTAATTTTTATTAAAATTAAAAATTATAATCAAATATTATATACTTAATCTAAAATGATTATAGACTAACAAGGATGCACATGTTAACCTAAAATTATTGATATGCATGAGGATATTATTGTGACACAATTTCACGGAACAACTATATTATCAGTAAGACGTAATGATCAAGTTGTTATCGGAGGTGATGGGCAAATAACTCTGGGTGATACTATTGTAAAAAATAATGCAAAAAAAATTCGCCGTTTATATTTTAATAAAATTATAGCTGGTTTTGCTGGTGCTACTGCAGATGCTTTTACTTTGTTTGAATTATTTGAATTAAAATTGGAAAAACACCAAGGCAATTTACTACGTTCTGCTACAGAACTAGCAAAAGATTGGCGCACAAATAAGAATTTGTATCGTCTAGAAGCATTATTATTGGTTGCCGATAAAAAAAAATCATTAGTCATTTCTGGTAGCGGAGATGTTCTAGAACCTGAAAATGATATTATTTCTATTGGATCAGGGGGTAATTATGCTCTTGCTGCAGCAAATGCATTATTAAATCATACTTCTTTAAATGCTCGTGAAATCGTTATGAAAAGTCTTTTAATCGCTTCTAATATCTGTATATATACTAACAATAACATCACTATTGATGAAATTTGATATTTTATATAGTTAAAAAAATAATAATAAGTTAGTACATAAAATAAAAATGAAAAAAAATACAAATATTTTAACACCAACAGAAATTGTACAAGAATTAAATAAACATATTGTTGGACAAATTGATGCTAAAAGAGCTGTTGCAATAGCTCTACGTAATCGCTGGCGTAGAATTCAAATTAAAGATAATATAAAATCAGAAATCAAACCTAAAAATATTTTATTAATTGGTCCAACTGGTGTAGGAAAAACAGAAATAGCACGGCGTTTAGCAACTTTAGTAAATGCTCCGTTTATAAAAGTTGATGCTACAAAATTTACAGAAGTTGGTTATGTCGGAAGAGATACTGAATCAATTATTCGTGACCTAGTAGAATCAGAAGTAAAAAAAATTAGGGACCTAGCAGTGGAACATGTTAAAACACGAGCGCGAAGTACAGTAATTAAAAAAATTGTAGAAACTTTATTACCAACAATAGTTAAAAAAAAATCTACTGACAGTAATTCACAAAAATCTCTGACAGATATAAAAAAAAATCTTAGAAAAAAAATTTTGTCAGGCAAACTTGATAATAAAGTAATAGAACTTGAATTTACTGCATCTAATATTGGCATAGAAATTATGTCTACTCCAGGAATGGAGGATATTACAAATCAACTCCAAAATCTATTTTCACAAATGACAAAAAATAATATAAAAAAAAAGAAAATTAAAATTAAACATGCTATTAAACAACTATATGATGAAGAAGTTTTATTAATGATAAATGAAGAAGAAAATCTACAACTTGCAAAAGAAAATATTGAGCAAAATGGAATAGTTTTTATTGATGAAATTGATAAAATTACACATCGCCTAGATGCCATTGGATCTGGTATATCTCGTGAAGGAGTACAACGAGATTTATTGCCATTAATTGAAGGTACGACAGTATTTACTAGATATGGTATAATTAAAACAGATCATATATTATTCATTGCTTCAGGTGCTTTTCATCTATCAAAACCGTCTGATTTAATTCCAGAATTACAAGGGCGTTTCCCAATTAGAGTGGAATTACATGCATTAGAAATACAAGATTTTATTAAAATTTTGACCGAACCTAAAGCATCATTGATAGAACAATACATATGTTTATTAGCCACAGAGAGCATTGATATAACGTTCACTGATAACGCTATTAAATGTATAGCTGAAATGGCTTTTAAAATAAATGAAAATACAGAAAATATAGGTGCAAGGAGATTATATACTGTAATGGAATATTTGTTAGAAGAGATTTCCTTTTCATCTTCATTACAAAATAATAATAAAATTATTATTGATTCGGATTATGTCAATAAACGACTAGTATCATTATTACAGAATCATGATTTAGCTAGGTATATATTATAATATTATTAAACCTATATAATTTTATTAAACAGTATGTATTAATTAAATAATATGATCATTATGATTATATTGAGATATTTGTATTAACTGCGTTATAAAATGTTTTTTATTAATATTATTGATCTTCATGTTAAAAATTATTTTTTTAATCGGATCATAATATTCTAAATAAATATTTGGACCAAAGATTTTTAAAAATTCTATTTGATCATTAATATTGAATTTATAGGAATTTTTAGATGCAATTTTAGCTAGTTTAATAGACATTCCTCTTAAACAACCTAAATCTAATGCAGGAATACGTTCTAATTCATGTAAATATATTGCAAAATGTAATTGTTCCGTTGGAGTAATGTGTAAATACTTCTCTATAAATGATTGAGTATAAGTATTAATATCAATTTCTTCATTAATAGGAGTGATCATAGCAATTAACAAATTTATTTTTATTTTTTGATATTCTTGAAAAATATCTTGCAGATATTGATTATACTTTTTTTTATGATGTGTCACTTCAAAGGTGCTATCCAATTTTAATATCATACCAATGTTTTGAGCATCTTTTAATAATCTGAATTTATTATTTTTTCTTAAGCCTGAATGCACTGCTTTATGTAAAGACATTAATCCAAGTAAACCTGCTTGGTTTGGTTCAAGTTCCCATAATTTTTTAACATTTTTTCTAGATAATTGAATAAATTCACTAATATCACTTATAGATGGATTATCAATCAAACGTTCCTTTAAATTTTGTGGAATATATATACCAGCGTTTATCCAAGCTTGATCTGTAAAATCAAAAAGTTGATTTTTATCAGGCATATAAAAAATGAAAGCAATAGTTTCAATAAAACTTCGTGATTTACCTGCCATGCAATGACAATAGAATGTAATTTTATGGGAGTAAAAATATTGTCGTAAATATTTTTGAAAATATTGCATTTCTTCTATAGTAATATTATTACCAGTTCTTTTTAAAGTACTGTGATCAAAAATTTCCAATATAGAACACAAAATATTATTTTCATTTTTAATTTGTGCTGTATAAAATAATCTTATTTTATTTTTTTTCTCCAATTTAATTAAATTTAATAAATATTCTTCAAGCATAATAATGCCAACTATATGTATTGTATTTTCATTTTGATATTTGAGTTCATCTATTGTCATTTTGCTAGGTTGAGCACCTAAAATCCATGCAGAATGTGATTTAGTCATGGGAATTATTAAATTATGATGAGTATTAATCTTATTTGAATTTAGAAAACTGGCACGAATGGTATGATTTTTTATTTTATTATATATTAAAGATTTAATCCATTGTTTACAGGCATAGGCAATTCTTTTCTTAATTCCTTCTTTATATAATATTTTTATCCATATAGGTATAATATCATGCCATTTTCTATATGGATTGTTATTGAAAGCTAATGTTTGAATGATATAGTTAAAAAGTGACATAATATAATTATATGGATTTTATTTATGATATTATATAATAAATAGTTAATATTTTTTAGAATTAATTTTGATTAAACAATGCCTATAAAAACCCTGGATATTGTATATATTAGTAAAATTTTAAAAGAAGGTGGTGTTATTTTATATCCTACTGAAGGTGTTTATGGGATAGGATGCAATCCATTTGATTATACTGCAGTAAAACGTTTATTATCAATTAAAAAAAGAAATACGGAACAAGGTTTGATTCTAATATCAGCTCATTGGCAACAAGTAAAAAATTTAATAAATATTGATTTAAATAAAAATAAAATTTTATATGATAATAATCCTATTACATGGGTTATACCTGCAACGGAATATGTTCCATCATGGATAAAAGGAAAACATGATACCGTTGCTATTAGAGTTACCCAACATCCTATTATTAAAAATATTTGTATAAAATTTAATAACCCTATAGTATCAACCAGTGCTAATATTTCTACAGAACATGCCCCATTAAAATTTACTCAGATAAAACCAGATATTATTTCAGCAGTAGATTTAATAGTAGATGGAGAAACCGGTAATCTTGGAAAATCCTCTACTATATGTGAATTAATAACACATAAGATATACAGATTATAATGATTTTATTATATCTTCCATCTATTTTGTAGAGTATCAATAATATTTGGCATTTTGAATTTTTTCATTTGCTTCATGGTTTTACACATCTGTTCAAATTGCTGTAATAAATTACTTACATCTTGTATATTTGTGCCAGAACCCTTTGCAATTCTATGCCGATTTGATCTTTTTATTATTTCTGGAAAATGTCTTTCTTTAATAGTCATAGAATTTATAATTACTTCCATTTTAATTAAATATTTGTCATCCATAAATGGTGTTTGAGTTATATTTTTACCCATAACATGAGGCAATTTACTCAGTAAATATTTAATTCCACCTATTTTACGCATTTGTTTTAATTGAGCACGAAAATCATCCAAATTAAAATTTACATCGTCGGAATTAAATTTATTGGTCCATTCTTGTGCTTTTTTATTATCAATATTTGCATTAGCATCTTCAATTAGAGATACAATATCACCCATACCCAAAATTTTTGAAGCCATACGTTCTGGATAAAACAATGTTAAATCTTCTAATTTTTCTCCTGTTCCGATAAATTTTATTGGTTTATCAGAAATAAATTTAGCTGTTAAAGCCGCTCCACCACGTGCATCACTATCGTTTTTTGTAATAATAATTCCTGTTATATTAATATTTTCAGCAAATGCTTTAGTGACGTTTAGTGTATCCTGTCCCATCATACTATCTACAATTAATAATGTTTCATGTGGTTTAATACTTGTATGAATATCTTTAATTTCTTTGATCATTATTTGATCAGTATGTTGACATCCTGCAGTATCCACGATAACACAATCAATAAAATTTGTTTTAGCAAATTCTATAGAATTTTTTGCAATATATAACGGATCATTATGATCAACTGTATTATAATAATCATTAATGCTAATTTTTTTCGCGAGTATTGATAGTTGTTCTCTTGCTCCTGGACGACGTATATCAGTGCTAGTAACTAAAACAGATTTTTTATGTTTATTCTTAATCCATTTTGCCAATTTAGCAACTGTAGTTGTTTTACCACATCCCTGAGGTCCCACAACCATAATTATGGTTATAGAATTTTTTGATAAATTAAGAGAAACATGTTGCTTCCCTAAAATAGTGATCAATTCTTCATGTACTATTTTGATGAATTTATCGCTAGGGGCCAGATTATTAGATATTTTATGCCCAATATACTGACTTTGAATATTATCAAGAAATTTAGTCACAAAAATTAAAGGAACATCAGCATCTATTAATGATGCACGTATTTTATTTAGTGAATCCTTAATATTTTCTTTTGTTAAATATTTTTTTCTAGTTACAAAATTTATAATATCAGTTAAATGAGAAGTGAGATTATCAATCATAAATACAATTCATATAATTAAAAATAATATTAATAATAAGTAAAAATATACCTGCCTCAATACTCTGATTATTAATTCTATTCAGATATATCATCACTATGTTTTTCGTCTTGTATTCTATTATATACTTCTTCACGATGAACTGATACTGTTTTAGGAGCATCTATCCCCAATCTTACTTGATTTCCTTTGACATTAAGTACAGTAATTGTTATTTCATCGCCTATCATCAAAGATTCACCAATCCTTCTTGTAAGTATTAACATCTTTTAATTCTCCATTAATTTCCTATTATATTCGTATTCATTATATTGCATAAAATTGAATAAATCATTACACAAAAATAATTTTATAATTTATCTTTTATCCAAATTAAAACTTTATCTAAAGCATCTTGTAGATAATCTATATTTGTTCCTGTGCCTTGAGCTAATTCTGCATTACCACCGCCATTTCCGTCAATTATTTTGTTAATGTTAAGCATTATAATTTTGGCAGAGAACATATTAATTAAATCTTTTGTAATTCCTACTGCAATATATATTTTACTGTCTCTAATAGTAGCTAAAACTATAATAGTTTTTTCATGTAATTGTTTTTTTAATAATTCTAGCATATGACGTAACATCGTATGATCAATATCAATTAATGATGTTGCTATTACTGAAATACCATTAATGTTTATTGTTTGTGAAATTAAATCCTTTGTTTTATATGATACCAAGCGCATATTTAATTCGTGACAAGTTTGTTCGCACATTTTATACTTTTTAAGTATTAAATTTAATTGATCTATTAATTGATTTTTATTTGTACTAATAAGCTGCGATATTTTTTGCATAACATTTTCCATATGTTGTATTGTTTTAATTGCTGTTGATCCAGTAACAGCTTCTATTCTCCGAACGCCTGATGCAATTCCAGTTTCTTCCGTGATCTTAAATAATCCAATATCACCTGTGTTTTTAGCATGAATACCACCACATAATTCTTTAGAAAAATCTCCTATAGATACTACTCTCACTATTTTTTTGTAATTAATATTTGGAAGGGTGTCTATTTTAGATAATTTTATATTTTCATAAAGTTGTAAACTAGTATTAATGGTTAAATTAGAACGAATTTTATCATTTACCAATTTTTCAATTTCAATAATATTATCCTTACTTAAAGGATCCTTATTAGTAAAATCAAATCTTAACCGCTGATCGTCAACATATGACCCCTTTTGTATAATATGATTTTCCATAATTAAAGACAAACATCTATGTAGTAAATGTGTAGCAGAATGATTAGCAGAAATCATTTTTCTACGCTCATGATCAATTTTTGCAATAACATTGTCTTTAACCAATAATTGTCCTTTTTCTATTGAACCATAGTGTAAATAACAGGACAAAATCTTTTTTGTATTTTTAATTATAAAAATACCATCTTCTGAATAAATTTTCCCTGAATCACCTACCTGTCCACCAGATTCAGCATAAAATGGAGTATGTTCTAAAATAATAATTCCTTCATTGCCTTCTGATAAATTATTTATATTCCTAGCATCATTTGTAAATAAAGCCTTTATTTTTGTATGGCATTCTTCTATTTCATAACCTATAAATTTTGTAATAAAATTGTCAAACACACTGCTGCTGATAATTTTATTTTTGTTAAATGCAGCATGAGACAATTGACGACATTTTCCCATTTCTAAATCAAATTCTGTATTATTAACTAACCATCCATTTTTTTTAGCGATTTCGTTTGTCAAAATAATAGGAAATCCATAAGTATCATGTAAAGTAAAAGCAAGATATCCATTAATAACATTATTATTAACTTTTAACATTTCTTGATTTAGGATATATAATCCTCTGTCTAAAGTATTAAGTAATTTTATTTCTTCATATGTAATGATATCTTGAATTTTATCGTGTTGTTCTCTCAGGTTTATAGTAGGATAAACTTTATCGAATAGTTCTATTACATATTCCACTAATCTGAAAAAGAAAGGTTTACGAATTCCTAAAAGATATAGATAATAAGAGGCTCGACGAATAATACTACGTAAAACATATCCTACTCCATTATTAGATGGAATGACACCATCTGCAATTAAAAATGTTGAAGCGCGTATATGATCAATAACTATTTTAATTGCTGTCTTTGAATTTATACAATTTTCAATATCAATACTTTCATAATTTTTTAACAAATATTTCAAAGCAGTTTTTAAAGTAACAAAAATATCAATATCATAATTATCAGTAACTTCTTGCATAATAGTTGCTATGCGTTCCAAACCCATCCCAGTATCAATGGATAATAATGGCAAAATATTTAATTGCTTATCATTATCACGACTAAATTGCATGAATACTAAATTCCATATTTCTATATACCGTTCTGTATCAATACAATTTTGATGTCCAGAATGATCACCATCATATTGAGATCCTTGATCATAATATATCTCGCTACAATATCCACATGGACCAGTATCTCCCATAGTCCAGAAATTATCTGTATCCTCACAATAACTTAATCCTTGAGCATATTTACGACTTGCCTCAAATTCTTTTTTCCATAAATTTGCTGCTTCATGATCGTTTTTGTGTACCGTTACCCATAAACGTTTTGCATCAATACATAATTCTTTAGTTAAAAACTCCCAAGCATAATGAATAGCTTCTTCTTTAAAATAATCTCCAAAACTAAAATTTCCAAGCATTTCAAAAAAAGTATGATGTCGATTAGAATAACCTACCATTTCTAAATCGTTATGTTTTCCGCTAACTCGCATGCAACGCTGAATAGTTGTAACTCTTTTATATTGACATTCTTCTTTACCAGTGAATATTTTTTTAAATTGTACCATTCCGGAATTCGTAAAAAATATTGTGGGATCGTTCAATGGTACTAAAGAACTACTACATATGATTTTATGATTATATTTAGCAAAATATTCTAAAAAAACACTACGAATATCTGCAGTTGTCTTAATTTTCTTCATGATCCAATACTGTATTTATATGAATATTAGTAAACCCTTTATAATGTAAATATCTAACCTGTTTTGCATATTGTATTTGATCTTGCGGATATTCTGTCCCAAATTTCTTATTTTTAGTTATTATAGCTAATTTTAGCCATGATGATGATGATGGATTAACACACATAACTGCAATATTTTTATCAATACCACGTTTTTTTAGTTCTATTAGAATTCGCATTGGTCCGTAACCGCGTCTACGTCTCATATTAACATAATTTTCAGCAAACCGCAGATCACTTTGCAATCCCTTATTCTCTAGATCTTGTAGTATTAATTCAATTGTTTTTTTCTCTAAGCCTTTAAGTATTAATTTTTTGATTAATTCTACCCGAGAATATTCACGCCGTGATAACAAACCTAAGACATAAGAACGCATAATATTATTCATTATTGAAATAATCCTATTTATCATCTATGCAAAATAATTTTCCGTAACTGTTCTTCAATTTCTCGAGCAATTTCTACATGTGATTTTAAAAAATCACGAACATTTTCTTTTCCTTGACCAATGCGTTGTCCTTTATAATCATACCATGCTCCGGATTTATCTATTAAACCATGAGCCACTCCTAATTCTATAATTTCACTTTCTCGAGAAATTCCATGATCATATAAAATATCAAAATCTGCAATTTTAAATGGAGGAGCAACTTTATTTTTTACCACTTTTACTCGAGTTTCATTCCCAATGATTTCATCACCTTTTTTAATGGTTCCAACTTTTCTTATATCTAATCTTACTGAAGCATAAAATTTTAATGCATTACCACCAGTCGTAGTTTCAGGATTACCAAACATGACTCCGATTTTCATTCTAATTTGATTGATGAAAATCACTAATGTATTAGATTTTTTTATATTTGCTGTTAATTTTCTAAGAGCTTGAGACATTAATCGCGCGTGTAACCCCATATGTTGATCGCCCATTTCTCCATCTATTTCTGCTTTTGGTGTCAATGCTGCAACTGAATCTATTACTATTAAATCAATTGCACCAGATCTTACTAACATATCTGCTATTTCTAATGCTTGTTCCCCAGTATCTGGTTGAGAAATTAATAATTCATCAACATTTACACCTAATTTTTTCGCATAATAAGGATCTAAAGCATGTTCTGCATCAATGAATGATGCTGTTCCACCTATTTTTTGAATTTCAGAAATTACATGAAGAGTCAGTGTAGTTTTGCCAGAGGATTCTGGGCCATATATTTCCACCACACGTCCGCGAGGTAGTCCTCCTACACCTAACGCCATATCTATGCCTAAAGATCCAGTAGATACAATTTGTATATCTTTAGCAACTTCACATTCTCCTAAACGCATTACTGATCCTTTTCCAAATTGTTTATCTATCTGTAATAGCGCCGCTGCTAAAGCTTTTTGGCGATTATCATCCATATTATTTCTCCGATTATTAATCGTGATTTTATACTATAATTTAATATTTTACTAATATTAAAAAGATAAAAATAATCAAATTATTTTATAATGATTTTGTGTATTATTAATTTAAATTTACGGATAATTGAAAAAGTCTATTTCATGTGAAGACAGATTAATATCTAATTTTTACAATTATTTGTTTTTGTCTTTTCCAAGTACGATCTTTTTCTGTTTGTCGTTTATCATGCAATTTTTTACCTTTTGCCAGTGCTATTTCCAATTTAATTTTGTTTCTCTGCCAATGAAAATCTAGTGGAATTATAGTATATCCCTGACGATTAATAAGACCAATAAATTTATTTAATTCCATCTTTGAAAGCAATAACTTACGTTTGCGATTAGGATTAGCTAAAGTTTGCTTTGATACTATATTCAGAGGAGAAATATGTGATCCAATTAAATAGGCTTCTCCTTTTACAATAGTAATGTAGCTATTAACCAATTGTGCTTTTCCAGCTCGTAAACTTTTTACTTCCCATCCTTCTAAAACAATACCAGCTTCGATATTTTTAATTATTTCATAAGAATATTTAGCTTTACGATTATTAACAATAATATTCAACATATGTTACTCCGTACAACACAAAATTACTGAAAATAATATATTACTGTGTTAAATCTTATTTAGTTGGTATAAAATACAAAATTGGAATAAATAATATTATTAAAACCAATGAAACATTACAAGTATTAATTATTATTTTATCTTGCACAATCTATATAAAATTAAATTTATTAATTTAGTATTATATACTATAACATTTTGAATTTTATAAATATATTTTATAATTTCTGATAAAAAATTATATTTTTACATATTAAAAATGTTTTTATTTACTATTGCTATATAAGATGTTTTTTGTTTAGTCTATAATAATTATCGTTAAGGTATGATGTGAAAAAATATGAAAATTAGTTATTATTTTTCCTCTAAAGGACAAAACTCTCTAGAAGCATTTGAATTCGTTAAGCGTACATCAGAGATTCGTGATACTGATGGCAAATTAATTCATCAAATGTTTGATGTAGAAATGCCAAAACATTGGTCTCAAGTATCTATAGATATAATGGTGCAAAAGTATTTTCGTAAAACAGGAATTCCTGTGTTGACTAAAAAAATTTATGAACATGATATTCCTGAATGGTTACAGCGTTCTGAAGCTGATACTGATGAATTAAATAAATTATCCATGATTGAGAGATATCGTGGAGAAAGTAGTGCTAAAGAAGTATTTCATAGATTAGCAGGCACATGGACTTATTGGGGGTTTAAATATAAGTATTTTTCATCAGAAGATGATGCCAAAGCATATTACAATGAAATGATATTTATGCTTGCTAATCAAATGGGAGCACCTAATTCTCCTCAATGGTTTAATACCGGATTAAATTGGGCATATGGTATTACTGGAGATGCACAAGGACACTATTATTTTGATCAAAATGAAAAAGAAATAAAACAGTCTGATGATGCTTATACAAGACCACAACCTCATGCTTGTTTTATTTTATCTTTAGATGATGATTTAGTAGGATCTAACGGTATTATGGATATGTGGTTACGTGAAGCAAGATTATTCAAATATGGATCAGGTACAGGAGCTAATTTTTCAAAGATTAGAGGGTTAGGAGAGCCTTTAAGTGGAGGTGGCAAATCATCAGGATTGATGTCTTTTTTAAAGATTGGAGATCGTGCAGCTGGTTCTATTAAATCTGGAGGAACTACTAGAAGAGCAGCTAAAATGGTTATTTTGGACGTGGATCATCCAGATATAGAAGAATTTATTGAGTGGAAAGTATTAGAAGAACAAAAAGTTGCTGCTTTAACTACTGGATCGAAGATCAATAAATATTATTTAGAAAAAATAATGCAATGTTGTATGTCTTTAGATGTATCTGATTTTAGTAGTACAGAATCACTATTAAAAATAATAAAAGATGCTCAAAGAAACCATGTTCCAATGAATTTTATTAATAAAGTAATTGATCTTGTTAAACAAGGGGATATGAATATTTCTTTTCAAGAATTTGATGTTGATTGGCAAAATGATGCTTATAACACAGTATCTGGTCAAAATTCAAATAATTCTGTACGGGCTACTAATGAATTTATGCAGGCTGTTAATAAAAATCAAAATTGGCATCTCTATTGGAGAACGGAATTAATAAAAGCTAAATTAGAAGGGCGTCGATCTTATCCATGTAAAACCATTTCTGCAAAAAAATTATTTGATAAAATTGGATATGCTGCTTGGTCATGTGCTGATCCTGGGATACAGTTTGATACAACAATTAATGATTGGAATACTTGCCCCAAAAGTGGAAAAATAAATGCTTCTAATCCGTGTTCAGAATATAATTTTTTAGATGATACTGCTTGTAATCTTGCATCTATTAATTTAGTAAAATTCATGGATGATGATGGTCAACTTAATATAGAAAAATTTAAACAAGCTGTTCGTATATGGATCATTACTTTAGAAATTAGCATATTAATGGCACAATTCCCGAGTAGTAAAATTGCTTTATTATCGCATCAATTTCGTCCCCTAGGATTAGGTTATGCAAACTTAGGAGCATATTTGATGAGAAATGCTATCCCATATGATTCTGAGGATGGAAGAGCACTATGTGCTACAATCACAGCATTAATGCATTTTGCTGCTCTTGCAACATCTGCCGAAATTGCAAAAGAATTGGGTGCATTTGAAACATTTGCATTAAATCGTGATGATATGTTAAGAGTCGTGCGTAATCATAGATATGCACTTTATAATTATAAAGATCATTTTGAAAATATACACATTAAACCATTTTGTATAGAAGATAGGTATCACCAATCTGATATATGGCAAGCAGCAAAATCAATGTCTGATTATGCGTTAGAACTTGGACATAAATATGGTTTTAGAAATGCACAACTGACTGTTCTTGCTCCTACTGGAACAATTGGCTTATTAATGGATTGCGATACAACGGGGATTGAACCTGATTTTGCTTTAGTCAAATTTAAAAAGCTTGCTGGAGGAGGGTATTTTAAAATTATTAATCAATCTATTCCAGTAGCACTGAAAAAATTAAATTATAATGATAAAAAAATTAAAGATATTATTACGTATATAAATGGCCATGGATCATTATCAGGCGCACCTCATATTAATCCTAAAGAGCTAAAAAATAAAGGATTCACTGATAAAATGATTAATAGAATTGAGGAATTATTACCATCTGCTTTTGATATTAATTTTGTTATTAATCTTGAAATATTAGGAAAAGATTGTTTTAGTACGTTAATAAACCAATCTATGCTAAATGATCAAAATTTTAATCTACTGTCATATCTTGGATTAACTGCAGAACAAATTAAGGAAGCTAATGAATATGTTTGTGGGAATATGTCTATTGAAGGCGCGCCTCACATTGACGAGAAACATTTAGCTATTTTTGATTGTGCTAACAAATGTGGATATTATGGGACCAGGTTTTTATCTTATCAATCTCATATTTACATGATGGCAGCAGTTCAATCATTTATTAGTGGTGCTATATCAAAAACTGTAAACATGGAATACACTTCAACAGTGGAAAATGTTAAAGATGCATATCTTTTGGCATGGAAATCAGGGATAAAAGCTGTAGCAATATACCGTGATGGATCAAAATTAAGTCAACCGCTAAGAACTACATTGGAGATATCCGATAATAACAATAATTATGATAACAAAGCTAATATACACAATAAAGAAATAGATAAATTTTTAGCAATAAGAAAACGATTACCTGATCGTAGATCTGGATATACGCAAAAAGCAAAAATTGCTGGTAATACTATTTATCTCAGAACTGGTGAATATGAAGATGGAACATTAGGTGAAATATTTTTAGATATGCATCGTGAAGGTGCATCTTTTAGATCTCTTATGAATTGTTTTGCAATAGCAATTTCTTTAGGCTTGCAATATGGCGTTCCATTAGATGAATTTGTCGATGCTTTTGTTTTTACTAAATTTGAGCCCAGTGGGATAGTTAATGGAAATCATCATATTAAAATGGTAAATTCTGTGGTTGATTATGTTTTTAGAGAATTAGCAATTGCATATCTGGGCAGACACGATTTAGCTCACGTTAAACCTAATAAATCATGTAAACATGATTCTGATGATAATAAAAAAAATTTGATTACTCAAAAACAGAAAAAAAATGAGAATGATAACCCTGGTAAAAAAAATACTGTAACTTTATTTGAGAAAAATAATATTAGTAATTTAATATCAGAATCTAAAGCAAAAGGATATAATGGAGAGGTATGTCGTAATTGTCATCAATTTACCTTAGTTCGTAATGGGTCATGTTTAAGATGTGAAACTTGTGGAGAGACAACTGGTTGTAGTTAAATTTTTATTTTGTGAAAATTTCATTCACTTTATTTAGTGCCGAAATAAAAATATCAATATCTTCAATGGTGTTATATAATCCTATTGATATTCTAGTGGTTCCTGTTATTTTATAAAAAGTCATTAGTGGCATAGTACAATGATGCCCTGCTCTTATCGCTATACCATGAGCATCTAGAATTGTAGCGATATCATGAGGATGTACATTATTAAGAATAAAAGAAATTATACCAATTTTAGTATTATCTCCAATTATTTTAATATTATCAATATCATTAAGTTTTTCCACCATATATTGATATAATATGTTTTCATGATTAATAATAGAAGGCATTCCGATGATATTTATAAAATCTATTGCTGCACTCAATCCAACAGCGCCGCAAATATCGGGAGTACCTGCTTCAAATTTTTGTGGTAAATCAGCATATTCGGTATGATTAAAAGTTACTCTTTTAATCATACCTCCACCTCCTTGATATGGAAGCATACTATCTAGAATATTTTCTTTCCCATATACAATTCCTATACCAGTTGGACCATACATTTTATGGGATGAAAATACATAAAAATCACAATCTAAATCCTGTACATCAACATTTAAATGAGCCACTGCTTGCGCTCCATCTATCATGACAGGAATATTATACGCGTGTGCTTTATCAATAATTTGCTTTATTGGATTAATTATCCCTAAAGTATTAGAAACATGAGTGATAGCCACTATTTTAGTTTTGTTATTTAGTAAATTTTCAAAGTGAGTAATATTTAGATTTCCGTTATCATACATATCTATAACTTTAATTTTAGCACCAGTTTGCATAGCTATTAGTTGCCAAGGAATAATATTTGAATGATGTTCCATGGTACTAATAATAATTTCATCATCTTGTTTAATTTTTAGATGACCATAACTTGAGGCTATTAGGTTAATAGCTTCAGTTGCACCTCGCACGAAAATTATCTCATGATCAAATTTAGCATTGATAAATTTAGCAATATTTTTCCTAGCATTTTCATATGCATTAGTTGCTTGTTCTGATAAATAATATAATCCTCTATGAATATTAGCATTTTTTTTTGTATAAAAATTATCCATCATTGATAGAACATGAATAGGTTTCTGCGTAGTAGAAGCATTATCTAAATACACTAATCTTTTATTATTTATTATTTCATCAAATATTGGAAAATGTTTTTTCCACACGTTATTCATATGTTAACCCTACCAAATTCCATAAACGTTGAAATTTTGCAAAATGTTCCATTATTTCATTCATAAATGAAAAAATTAAAATATTCATTGCAGCATTTTGACTTATACCTCTAGAGCGACAATAAAATAAAGCAACTGGATCTAAATATCCTGTTGTTGCACTATGAGTACATACTACATTATCTATATATACTTCTAAAGCAGGAGTAGTATTAATTTTTGCAGCTATAGACAATAATAGATTCTTATTTATCATATGGGTATTAGTATTAATTGCATTTTTATTAACAATTACACGCCCATCAAAATTAAAAATTGCGTTATCATTTACAATGCTTTTTACTAAAATATCACTCGCACAATCTGAAATTAAATGTTCGATACTGATTTTATTATTATAATTTTGCATATGTTGCATGAAATTTAATACTTTCGTTCCAAAATATGATCGTGTATCTATTAATTTAACAATAGTATTATCCTGAATTTTATCTGCTCCATAATTTATCACATAGTTTAATATTTTACTTTCTTGATGTTGTTCAATAAAAGTTGTTGTTTTAAAATTCGAATTACCCTTATTTAAGCTACATTGAAATTTATAATATACTAATATGCTTTTAGGTAACGTATTAATTCTAATATTCATTTCATGATGAGATTCATATTGATTTAATACTATATGTTCTTCAATTATGGTAACACTGCTAAAATCACCGATAATAATATTATAATCAATATATATTTTATCTTCATAATGCAAAAACAATAAATGTATTGGCTTCATAATTTTGATATTTTTTGGTATGATTAAATCATTATCATGAATAAATTTAGTGATTTCTGGATTGGATAATTTTTTATTAAATAACCCGTGTGAGATTACAGCAATGTTAGTATTAGGAATCGTGAATTGCTTTAGAATATTATGTTGTTCTGTCAATGACGGCACTCTAGACATTATCATAATTTCTAATTATATCAATTATAAATTATAAATCAAAGATTTTATTATTAATATTATCGTGAAATTTATTGAAATTAAAGCCAATGTTCAATCACAAAATGTATACTTTATCGAGGCATTGTGGAATAGAATTAAAAAAAAATAAATTACGTTTAGTAACTGCTGAATCTTGTACTGGAGGTTTATTAGCTTCATTAATCACCAGTATTGCCGGAAGTTCAGCTTATTTTGATGGAGGTTATGTTACTTACCATAATCAAGCAAAAATTAAATTACTCAGAGTTAGTATAAATAGTTTAAAAATATTTAGTGCTGTAAGCGAAGAAGTCGCTTCAGAAATGGCATTAGGTGCATTATATAATAGTAATGCAGAAATAAGTATTAGTATTACTGGGGTCGCTGGACCAGATAGTGATGAGTGGAATAACCCTATAGGAAAAGTATGTTTTGCTTTTGCAAATAAAAATAATATAAAAATTTCAACCATGACTTGTTGTTTTAATGGGAATCGTAATAAAATAAGAATATGTGCTGTAGTTACCGCATTAAAATATTTACTGATATTTTTACAAAATAATGATTAAGCTACTGTTAAATTTTTGGATAACCTTTAATGTTAATTATTAGTGAAATGGATTAAAAGTATGAAATATATGTTTCTATTAATTAGTTTTTTTGTAACTTTTTTAAAATTATCAAATGCTTATGCACTGGCTAATTGTAATATTTATAATTTTGACCATGTAATAAAAAATGATGAAAATAATACTCAAATTACAAAAATCATTGATAATAAACCATTAGATAAAAAACATATAAATAACGAGGTTATTTTATGTAAAGGGTATAATCATGTAAATACCAATAAAAAAATTATATCTTTGACATTCGATGATGGCCCAAGTAAACAATATACTGAGCAAATATTACTATTATTACGCAATAATAATATTAAAAGTACTTTTTTTTTCGTTGGAAAAAATGTAAAGGATTATCCTGAAATAGTAACCATGTTATATAAAAATGGACATGTTATTGCAAATCATACTCACAATCATAGTCGATTAAGTGATTTATCAGAAGATGAGATAAAAAATCAGATTGTAAAGTGTAATCTAGAAATTAAAAAAATAATAGGCGTATCTCCTCTCTTATTTCGTCCTCCTTACGGATCATGCTCTATTAATTCAATAAATGTAGTACGTAATTTAAATTTGCACACAATAATGTGGAGTGCTATGGTTGATGATTATCGTATACAAGGTAATAGTGCTGAGAAGATTGCTCATGGAATTTTAAATTTAGTAAAACCTGGTTCTATTATTGGTATGCATGATGGTGGAGGTAAACGCGATAATACTGTAGCCGCTTTAAAAATCATCATTCCTACTCTAAAAAATCAAGGATATAAATTTGTCACTATTCCAGAATTACTTAATATTTCTGCTTATCAAATATCTGATTAATGAATGGTAAAATTATTTTTTATTTACATATTTTTGTAAATCATTAATTTCCATAGATAATCCTTTTGCTATAGCTTCATATTCATCTGTAATACCTAAATCACACACTTTTAATTGTAAATCTTCGGCATAGCATTGTTTTCCAAATATTATTTTAATTTTATTAAATCGTGGAAATTTATTGCCACGAGGTAATGCTTCAAATGCGCCTGATATTAGAGTAGGAATCAAAGGAATATTTAATTCTTTTGCTAATACCCCCACTCCTTTTTTAAAAGGTAATAATTTACCATCAGGAGAAATATTACCTTCAGGAAATAAGCAAATTGTTTTTCCATGTCTTAGAACATATCCACAAGCTCTCATTGAATCTACTAAATTAGCAGCTGGATCTAAAGGAATAATTCTACCTAATTTTATAAAATTGCGAATAATTGTAATATCAAAATATATATGATATCCCAAAAAAAATATATTGGAACGTAAAGCTTTTGGTAAAGAAGGAAGAATTAAAAAGGCATCTAGAAAACTACAATGATTTGGACAAATAATACATGGTCCATCTATTGGAATATTTTCCGAACCAATTATTTTGGTTCTCCAGATAAATTTGGTTAAAAAATGAAAAATTTTACAAAAAGAATTATAAATTATTAAGGATAATGTACTAGGAGACAGATCTATTTTACTTGTTATTGTTTTAGTTGGATCTGATTGCAATAAATCTTGCCAAAGATTTTGTTTTAAATACATTATTGATTGAGTAGAATGAAATTTTTGTTGCTTTATTAATGAATTTAATGCAATTATTAATTCTTTAATGGTAGCTATTTCAGCAATTAATTTTTCCGGTATATCAATATTAAATTGTTTTTCTAATTTAGCTAAGAGCTCTACTCTATCTAAAGAATCAAATGCGAGATCCATACCTAAATGATCGGTTAATTGAATTGGATGGTCTAAAGTTTTTTCTTTAGTAATTAAAGCAATAACTGTTTTAAAAATGTCAGAATCAACTATTTCTAAATCTTCAGATTTTAAGGTAATAAAGGTATGTTTTTGCTTAATACCTAATAATTCATTAGTATATTTATTAGTAATGAGATATCTTTTCAATTTACCTAAATTAGTGCGAGGTAATTGATCTTTTGATACTATAAAATTTAAAATACGTTTATATATAGGATAATCTTTTGAATAAATTCCAATTTCAAGCTTAATAATTTCATATACATCTATTTCTCCAGTTTTTTTAAAATAATCAAAATCTGGAACTATAACTGCTACTAATTTTTCTTTTTCACCATTTCCGACTGTGAAAACACACATTTCTTTTATAAAAGAACTTTTTAAATATTGTCTTTCTACTTCGTCAGGAGAAATATATTTACCAGTACTAAGTTTAATTAATTCTTTTTTCCTACCAGTTAAAAATAAATATCCTTGTTGATCAATATATCCTAAATCCCCAGAGTGTAACCATCCATCTATTATAATACTATTAGTTTCTATAGGTTGTTTAAAATAACCTTGCATAATATTAGGACCATTAATTATTACTTCCCCTATTCCTTTATAATCAGGATTACATATTTTTATTTTCACATCTGGGATAGATTGGCCTACAGAACCAATTTTCTGTTTTTCTATAGGATTAAAAGTTACAATAGGTGATGTTTCTGTTAATCCATATCCTTGAATTATTGTAAAACCTACTTGATTTAGAAATATTTCAACATTTTCATCTAATTTAGCACCTCCACTAACGAAATATATTAATTTATCCCCGAATTGTTGATGTATTTTGGAGAATATAAATTTATTAATATTGAATCCTGTTATATAACGTATGTTATGTCCAAATTTTATCAGCCCCAAAAAAAGTAGCCGCATTGTAATAGAAATTTTATTTATTTCATTGATAATATTTTGATAAAAAGAATAAAAAAATTGAGGAACCCCCACAAATATTGTAATTCCAGTTTCTTGCATACAGGACATTAATTCTTCTTTTTTTAAAGATGAAACATAAGTTACTTTATTATGAGAAAAAATAGGTGTAATTAATGTTACTAAGAAAGGGAAAGAATGATGTAAAGGAAGAACTGAAAGAAAATTTTGTGGTAAATCAAACAATTTAGATTTTTCAATACTCCTAAAATTAGAATAAAAATTTTCATGAGATAACATGACTCCCTTCGGATTGCCTGTGGTTCCTGATGTATATAGAATAGATGCAATATCATTAGGATGTCTTTCTATTATAGTTTTTAAGATAGAATCATTGTTTTGAAAATTTACAAATGCTCTGTATTGAATTATATAATCATTGGTATTTGTAGAATCTAACATAATAATTTTTGGAATTATTTTTAGATTTTTCGATACCATATCCCATAATTGGGAAAAAATATTTGATGTAAAAATAATTTTTGCATCAGAATCTTCGCAATAATATATGAGATTATCAACTGTAGATTGAGGATCTACAGGAATGGCAATGGCTCCGGCAAATAATATTCCAAAGTATATAAAACTCCATTCTGGGCGATTTTCCATCATTATAATAATACGGTCATCTTTATTTATGCCATAATGCAAAAGAGCATTCATTACTTTTTGAGCATTATCATAAATATCTTGAAATGTATATTTATCATACTTAGACCCTTTTTTAATTTGTATGGCTACATCTTGAGAATATTGTTCAACTACTTCTATTAATTTTTCTGGGAGAGTATACAATCTAGTTTGCATATATTTTTCATACCATATTATTTAAATTTAATAATATTATTTTACCAAACAATATTACAAAAAAGAATTTTTCTTATTGAGATATGCCAAAATAAATTAATTAAATTTTTTAACGATAACATATTACAATTACAATATTGCATCTATTTTGTTTTTTCCGTAGAATAAGAAAATAAATTAATTGTGTCGGGTATGAATATGTATGCTATAGCTGTTATTGGTGGGAAACAATACAAAATAAAAGAACATGATGTTATTCGTATTGAAAAAATTGATGCGTTAGTAGGTGATGTAGTAGAGTTTAGTAATATTTTAATGATAGTAGATAAAAATGAAAATGTTATAATTGGCACACCTAATATTGATAATGCAAAGATATCAGGTGAAGTTAATAAACAAGGACGTGATAAAAAAATTCATATAATTAAATTTCGTCGTCGTAAACATTACATGAGACATCAAGGACATAGACAATATTATACTGAAGTTAAAATAAATAATATTCAGATGATATAAATATATTATGAATTTGATGTTTTCTATGCTAGGAGAATAAGACTGTGGCACATAAAAAAGCTGGTGGTAGTACAAGGAATGGCCGTGACTCCCATTCTAAAAGATTAGGTGTTAAAATATTTGGAGGACAGAAAGTAATAGCTGGAAATATAATAATTCGTCAGCGTGGCACCAAATTTCATCCTGGATGTAATGTGGGATTAGGAAAGGATCATACATTATTTGCTTTAATAGATGGATTTGTAAGATTTAAAAATTATAGTTTCAAAAAAAGAATTTTTGTAAATGTTGATAGTAATCAGTCTATAAATTAGATAATTTGATTGTATTTGAATATAGCTTTGCCAATTCTAATAATTGTTGCTCCAGCTGCAATAGCGGCTATATAATCATGAGACATTCCAATATTTATTGTATCTAATGTAATACCTGATTCTCTTAATTGAATAAATTTTTCCACTAGTAGCATATACTTTGCATATTGTTCATTAAAATTTTCATAGTATGTTGGAATTGCCATTAATCCTCTAATATTAATATTTTTTAAGCAAGTTAAACTTAGAATAAATGGGAGTAAATTATCAATTAGTATGCCTGATTTATTAGGATCATTACTAATATTTACTTGAATGCAAACATTTAATCGTTCTATATTATTAGAACGGTATTGATTGAGTAAATAAGCAGTCTGATAATTAGACACACTATCTACCCAAGAAAAATTTTTTGCAATAAATTTGATTTTATTCGATTGTATTCTCCCAATAAAATGCCATTCTATATTTTCTGCATGTAATATTTTTATTTTATATAATGCTTCCTGAAGATAACTTTCACCAAATATTTGTTGTCCTCCGATTAAGATTGTATTAATCTGTTCAATAGATATTCCTTTAGTAACAATCATCAAATTTACAGAATCTACAGAACGATTATATTTAATTGCAGTGTTTTTTATATTGGATTTTAATTGAAATAAATTATTTAATATTGTAGTGGTCAAATGATAATCCTCTAATATTATATTAATATTGATCATATTTATGTTCAATATTAATATAATATCCTGGAAATATAATTCTGTATATATCCAAAAAATTTGAAAAAATAAGTCATTGTTTAAATATTGAGGTTACATGATTAATAAAACAGTAATATGTCCTGGCACATTTGATCCAATAACTAATGGTCACATTGATTTAATTAGACGAGGTAGTTTATTATTTGCTCAAGTTTTTATAGCAATAACTGAAGAATCTAAAAAATCTTTAACATTTTCTATTACTGAAAGAAAAAATATGGTGGAGCAAATTTTTAAAAATTATAATAACATAAAAGTGTATACCTTTACTGGATTATTAATAGATTTTGCAAAATCAAAAAATATAAAAATAATTTTACGTGGATTACGTTCAATTTTTGATATGCAATATAATGCTCAATTAGCTTATTTCAATAAATTAATGTGCAATGATATAGAAACTGTATTTTTGATTTCAGATAACAAGTACGTGAATATTTCTTCTTCAATGGTAAAAGAAATTGCTGATATAGGCGGGGATATCTCTAGGTTAGTACCAAATGAAATTCATTCATTTATTAGAGACACTATTGTACACAGAAAAAAATTAAAACTATAAATTATTGATGCTTTCATCAGTTGATGTAGGAATATTTATATATGCCCAATTGGCAACGAGATTAAATGTTGTATAAATCATATGTAAAATAGCTATTCGATTGTTTTTTATCTTGATATCATTTGTCATTACTATGTTTTGTTCAAAGAATTTTTGCACAGGTCTTGTAAAATTACCTAATGTTATTAATACATTATGATATTCTTTAGCATAATAATACGATAAAATTAATCTATTAATATGTTCAAAACTGTGTACTAATTGCTGTTCAGTTTCCGTAATCACCAAATTTTTATCAAATGGATATATGATATTCTCAATATTATCCTGTTTTATTATATTTTTAATTCTTTTATAAATTGAAAGTATTAGGATTGCATCCGATTGGTTAATAAAATTTTGTATGGCAATAACTCGTTTATCAAAATCTATGATATCAGTGGGTAATAATGCTAATACAGCACGTAATATACTAATATCATATTTTTTTTGTTCACGATACATGAAAAATAATCGTTCATAAATAAAATGTAGAATCTTAGAAATTAATGTTTCTTGTATATCATCAGTAATATTATAATTTTGGCAAGCATTGATTAAAATTTTTTTTAAATCTAAATTAAAATTACATTTTAATATAATGTTCAACATTCCAACGGTAATTCTTCTTAAACCATATGGATCTTTATTCCCATCAGGAAATCTATTGAGACTAAATAACCCAACTATTGTGTCAATGCGATCAGCTATGGACAAAACACATCCAACATTATTTTGAGGAATGCAATCATCATAGGATTTAGGTAAATATTGATCTCTAATAGCTTCTATTACCTGAGTATTTTCAGTGTTTTTAGCATAATAATAACCCATTATGCCTTGTAATTCTGGAAATTCTTTTACCATTAATGTACTAAGATCACATTTTGATAATATTGCAGCTCTTACGGCGTCACGGACACTTATCCCAATAGAGGTGGCTATTAAACGTGATAATTTTGCTAAACGTATTGATTTACTAAATAGTGATCCCAATTTTTCATAAAAAGAAATTTTTTTTAATTTATATAAATAATGTGAAAATTTTATGTTTAAATCTGTCTTATAAAAATATTCTGCATCGGTAAATCTTGCCGATACTATTCTCTCATTTCCAGAAATTATTTGTGATGGATTTTTACTGATTATATTAGTAATTATAATAAATTTCGAAGATAATTTATTATTAGACATGGTAGCAAAACAATTTTGGTTTTTTTCCAAAGTAGTTTTTAAAATTTCGATAGGCATACTTAAAAATCTAGAATCAAAATTACCGACCAAGGCTTTTGGTAATTCAGTGATATCAGCTGAAAAATTTAACAATGTATCTGGTACAATAGCTTGATCTTGAACTAATTTTTTAATTTGTTTTAATATATTATTTACACGTTTATCTTTATCTACGATTACTTTACCTTTTTTTAATAATTGTTCTTCATATCTATCTGAACTAGTTATTGTTATTTTATTAGGTACATGAAAACGATGGCCATAGGTTTTATTACTTGATTTTATTCCAAAAATTTCTAAGGGAATAATTTGAGATCCCCAAAGGGCAACTATCCATCTAATAGGTCTTAAAAAAGGACCACTATGTATATTCCAATACATACTTTTTTTCATGGAAACATTCTTTATGGTGTCTATTATTATATTGGGAAGAATACAAATAGTGTTTTTGCCTACTTTGGATGATTGATGAAAAAGAAATTCATATTGTCCATCTTTAATTTTTCTAAGTTGATGAATTGCAATTCCACAACGTTCTGCAAATTTTTTTGCAGCCAAAGTAGGATTTCCTTGTTCATCATAAGATATTTTTACAGGAGGACCTCGAAAATTGAGAATTTTATCTGGTTGTTTATTTTCAATATCTGAAAACAATATTGCAAGTCTTCTAGGCGTATAAAATTTTTTTGATGTAGAAAAAGATAATGAAAAAAAATTTAATTTTTTTCCTAATTCATATGTTAAATTAACTAAATATTCTTCTGATACTATAGGTGGTAATTCTTCTGTTCCAATTTCTAATAAAAAATTATTTTTATTTTTCATTTTTAATAATCTCTTTAATCCTTTTTAAGGATCTCGCAATATTTTACGGCTACTTTACATGCCATTGAACGAATCTTTAAAATAAATCCCTGGCGAGCACTAGTTGCTATAGCACTACGTGCATCTAATAAATTAAATGTATGAGAAGCTTTTAAAACCATTTCATATGCAGGAAATATGAGGGGAACATGTAATAATTCTTCACATTCTTTCTCATAAAAATTAAATTGGCTAAATAAATAATCTATATTTGCGAAGTTAAAATTATAATCGGACATTTCTAATTCATTTTGTAAAAAAATATCTCCATACGATACAAGATATGGAATATCAGACCATATTACTTGATAAATATCGTCTTTATTTTGAAGATGCATTGCAATTCTTTCGAGACCATATGTTACCTCTACAGATATAGGATTACATTCTATTCCACCCATTTGTTGAAAATAGGTAAATTGGCTTATTTCCATTCCATTTAAAGATACTTCCCATCCTACTCCCCATGCTCCAAGTGTTGGCGATTCCCAATTATCTACAATAAATCGTATATCATCAATTAAAAAATCTATTCCAAATATTTTTAAAGAATTAAGATATAATTCTTGTATATTATAAGGCGCAGGTTTAATAATTACTTGAAATTGGTAATAATGCTGAGCTCTGTTAGGATGCGTACCATATCGACCATCTGCTGGTCTTCTTGACGGTTGTATATATGCTGCATTCCAAGGATTTGGTCCTAAAGCTCTCAAGAAAGTTGCATGATGATATGTACCAGCACCAACCTCTATATCTATAGGTTGTAAAATAGCACAACCTTTCGCTTTCCAATAATCTTGAAGTTTAGAAATTATATTCTGAAAAGTAAAAAAATTCTCCTTCATAAATCATATATTATTCAAAAAAATAACCATAATATTCTATCATGTTATGTTATAATAATATTATATAAAGGTAATAGTCAAATGATAATATTTATATGTATATTATTACGTGATATTTGATGATTATAGGTCTTTATTTTCACGCTTTTGTATATCAAGAGTATTTGCAGCTAATAAAAAATTTAGTATCATTAAAATAATATTAATATTGTATTATGAGGTGTGTAAATGCCAACTGGATTAGTAATTGCTTTATATTGTGCTGTTGTCGCAATAATATACGGAATTGTAATGAGTAAATGGATTTTACGTCAGCCTACAGGGAATGAAAAAATGCAAGAAATAGCTTATGCTATACAGCAAGGAGCTGTGGCTTATTTAAAAAAACAATATAGTATAGTAGGTATCGTAGGCATAATATTGTTTATGATTATGGGTTTTATTCCTTCAATAGGTTGGACAACTGCATTTGCATTTGCGGTCGGTGCTATATTATCCGGTTTAGCTGGATGCATTGGTATGTATATTTCTGTCAGAGCAAATATTCGTACTGCTGAAGCAGCTAGACAACATGGATTAGCAAGAGCTTTAGATATTGCTTTTAGAGGAGGTACAGTAACTGGATTATTAGTTGTTGGATTAGGATTACTAGGAATTGCTAGTTTTTTTGCAGTTTTATTGCAATTACATGATCAAAATGATTCTGTTATGAAAATTATTAATCCATTAACTGGAATGGCTTTTGGTGGATCATTAATTTCAGTTTTTGCCCGTCTTGGTGGAGGTATTTTTACAAAAGGAGCTGATATTGGGGCTGATTTGGTAGGTAAAATTGAAGCAGGTATTCCTGAAGATGATCCTCGTAATCCAGCAGTTATTGCTGATAATGTAGGTGATAATGTAGGGGATTGTGCTGGAATGGCAGCAGATTTATTTGAAACTTATTCTGTAACTATAATAGCTGCAATGTTATTAGGAGGACTTTCTTTAAATGGAGTAATGAATTTTTCAATCATATTATATCCATTAGTGGTAGGCAGTATATCCATCATAGCAACTATTATTAGTAATTTTTTTGTACGTGCTAGTACCAATGATACCATTATGAAAGCTCTTACAAGAGGACTAATTGTAGCTGAGATAATAACTGCTATTTGTTTATATCCTATTACAGAATGGATGATAGGAGATATTGTAATTGGTGAATTTCGATTAGATACTTTTAGAATATACAGCGCAGGAATGATAGGGTTAGTAATGACATATATAATAGTATATATTACTAAATATTATACTTCATTAGAATATACTCCTGTACGTAAAATAGCTGAAGCATCATTAACAGGGCATGCAACTAATATTATCGCCGGGATAGCGTTATCATTTAAATCTACAAGTTGGCCAGTAGTAGTAGTGTGTGGAGGAATTTTAGGGGCATACAAATGTGCAGGGGTTTATGGTATTGCTATTGCTGCGGTTGCTATGTTATCTATGGCTGGTATTATTGTAGCGTTAGATGCATATGGTCCTATAACTGACAATGCAGGTGGTATTGCTGAAATGGCAAAACTTCCCAAAGAAGTACGTATTATTACAGACTCATTAGATGCAGTTGGGAATACTACAAAAGCTGTTACTAAAGGATATGCTATCGCATCTGCTGGTTTGGCTTCTCTTGTATTATTCACAGATTATACTCATGCATTACAAAATTCAGCTAAATATGTAGGAGAAATCATTAAATTTGATCTTTCTGACCATTTAGTCATTATAGGTATTTTTATAGGAGGGTTAATTCCATACTTATTTAGTGCAATGGCATTAGAAGCAGTAGGAAATGCAGCAAGTGCAGTTGTAAAAGAAGTTAGGCGTCAATTTAATAGCATTAGTGGTATCATGGAAGGTACTATTAAACCAGATTATTCTATGGCTGTTAATATTCTTACTGTTGCTGCCATAAAGGAAATGGTTATTCCTGCAATTATGCCTATAATCATCCAAATTCTTGTAGGATTATTTTTAGGGCCTAAAGCTTTAGGCGGGTTATTAATGGGCAGTATAGTTACTGGATTGTTTTTAGCAATATCAATGACTACAGGTGGAGGAGCATGGGATAATGCAAAAAAATTTATTGAAATGGGGAATTATCAAGGTAAAGGTAGTGATGCTCACAAAGCAGCTATTACTGGAGATACCGTAGGTGATCCTTATAAAGATACTGCAGGTCCTGCTATTAATCCTTTAATAAAAATAATTAATATAGTAGCTTTATTAATTGTTCCATTAATTTAATTCTAAATTAAAAAATAATTAGCTAATAAATTAGGTATTTGTTAGCTAATTATTTCATATAAGTTAATATCGTTTTAACTACATATTAACAACGATAAAAACATGACAAATAAAGAATCACTGATTTTAATAGATGGATCATTTTTTTTGTATAGATCTTTTCACGCATTACCATCGCTTGTAACCTCAACTGGGTTTCCAACTGGAGCTATCTATGGAGTAATTAATATTATTAATAAGATATTAACTTTATATCCATATAATTATGTAGGTATTACTTTTGACACATCAAAAAAAACATTCCGCCATATTTTGTATCCTCAGTACAAAGCTAATAGACCATTAATGCCTGAAGAATTAAAAATACAACTTCATACTTTACAAAATATTATTAAACTTATGGGAATTAAGTTATTGATTTTTGATGGGATCGAAGCAGATGATGTTATAGGCACCATATCAAAAATAGCAAATAATATGAATATTAATACTATTATTGCTACAGGAGATAAAGATATGGTGCAGTTAATTAATCAAAATATAGTTTTATTAGATACAATAAGTAATACAATTATAGATATTGATACTGCTATATCAAAATTTGGAGTATTACCAGAACAAATGGTAGATTACCTTACTTTAGTTGGAGATAAATCTGATAATATATATGGCATCCCAATGATTGGACCTAAAACTGCAAAAAAATTACTTAATGAATATGAAACATTAGATAATATTATTAAAAATAGTGAAAATATTAGAGGTAAAATAGGGCATAATTTGAGAACATTCACAAAAAATATAGATTTAACAAAAAAGTTATTAACTATCGATAATTTTTTATGTTTACCTATTATATTAGAAGATTTAATTAGAAAAAAAATTAAATTTGATGAATTAATTCCAATTTTTGAAAATTTAGAATTCAAAAATTGGGCACAAAATTTAAGTATAGAATATAGCAAAACAAGTAAAAAAAATATATTGATCAATCAAAAAAATATTATTAGCAATAAACAAGGTTGGATTGATTTATATAATATGTTTACAATGAGTACACAATTTGCATTTGTTGTGTTGACAAAAGAAGGAAAGTTAATTGGTATTGCATTTAAATTTAATATAGCAGGACATAATGAAGTATATGTACCTATGACAGAGATATGTAATACAACTTCATGTATAAATAAGTTACGTACAATTTTTAATGATTCTAGCAAAATTAAATTGGGATATAATATTAAATATGCTATAAATATTTTTTCTGAGTATGATATCAATATCCAGAATCTTTATTATGATACCATGGTAGAATCACATATCTTATGTAACTCTGAAATACAAAGGTCCAAATTCCAATATATAGGCAAAAAAATAGATTTTGGTAATTTACAACTATATGAACTAGCAAGATATGCAATTAATGACGCTCAAATAATTTTTGATCAACATAATAAATTCAGTGAAAATATTTCTAATGATAAAAATATTGCTGAAATTTTTAAAAATATAGAAATGCCCCTCATCCATATTTTGGCTGAAATTGAACGTAGAGGAATTAATATAGATAGAGATTATCTTCTTAAATATAGCAATGATATTCAAGATAAATTACAAAGATTATCAGAAAATATTTATAATGTTGTAGGAACAAAATTTAATATTAATTCTCCATTACAATTAAGTAATATTTTATATAATCAATTACAATTACCTATTTTAAAAAAAACTTCTACCAAAAAACCATCAACTAATGAAGAAGTTTTAAATAAGTTGAAAGATAAATCTAATTTACCAGCTTTAATTCTTAAATATCGGAATTTAAGTAAATTAAAATCTACTTATACAGATGCATTATGTAGTCAAATAAATCCAATAACTGGTAGGATTCATACTTCATATAATCAAGCTATCACAATTACTGGTAGAGTATCTTCAGTTAAACCGAATGTACAAAATATTCCCATTCGTACTCCCACAGGTCGTAAAATTCGTAAAGCTTTTATTTCTACTAAAGGATATAAAATTATTTCTGCCGATTATTCTCAAATAGAATTACGTATTCTAGCCCAATTATCGAAAGATAAGCAATTGATAAAATTATTTCAATCCGGAAAAGATATCCATACTTTAGTAGCTTCCGAAATTTTTAAAATTAATATAGATCAGGTTACTATCAGTGAACGTCGAGAAGCTAAAATAATTAATTTTGGACTAATTTATGGAATGACATCTTTTGGATTATCTAAAAAATTAGATTGTGTTAGTAACATTGCAAAACAATATATGGATTCCTATTTTGAGAGATATTCAGGTATTTTGGATTATTTAAAAAACATACGTGAATTTGTACACGCAAATGGATATGTTGAAACAGCATTTGGAAGACGTATATATATATCGAATATAAAATCTAAAGATTTTTATAAAATACGAGCAGCAGAACGGACGGCTATTAACGCTTCGATTCAGGGAACTGCTGCAGATATTATTAAAATTGCTATGATAAATATAGATAGTTGGATAAAACAAAACAAAATTAATATTTTTATGATTATGCAAATTCATGACGAATTGGTTTTTGAAGTGGAAGAAAAACATGTAGAATACGCAGTATTAAAAATTAGAGAAATAATGGAAAAGGTAGTATATTTTGATATACCAATGATAGTAAAAATCGGTGTAGGTGATAATTGGGATGATTCTCAATGCACGATGCACTAAGGTGATAATTTTTAAAAAATTATATATGAGCATATTATGTCTGAAATAGTAATTTTAAATAGAAATTTATATGCAATGCAAATTCCATCAGCTGATATTGATTTGTTAATTAAAGGAACTGAAGTAATTATTGTTCATAGTACTGAATGGATTAATATTATAAAAATTTCTGATAAACAATATTTAGTAGAAGATTACGATATTGATGCTATTGGTAAAATTCAATCCAATATACCATATATAACTGATGAAATGAGTATGGAGGATAAAATTTGGAATATATTAAGTATTTGCTATGATCCTGAAATTTCCATTAATATTGTTGATCTCGGATTAATTTATGAAATTAAAATCACAAAAAACTCAGAAGAATTATTTTTTGTAAAAATTGTAATGACACTAACATCTATCCATTGTGCAATGTCTAAAATATTAATTAAAATGATAGAAAATAAAATATTATTTTATTTAAAAGAAATACAAAAAGTATATATAATAATAGTTTTTGAGCCTCCTTGGAATCATGACATGATATCAGAACAAGGTAAATTGGATTTAGGATTAATATAAAATACTGCGTGTTTAATAGATTAATTTCATAAGTAGCATACGTTATGGAATCATTGTAAAAATTTATATTTGTATAAAATTATCAATGTTGGAGATGTTATGAATGAATTACTTGAAAATTTGTATCAGGATATAATTATAGATCATAGTAATACTCCTAGAAATTTTCATATTTTGGCACATCCTGATATTTGTAAAGAAGGGCATAATATGGTTTGTGGTGATAATATTACCATATGTATTAATAAAAAAAATGAAGTAATAGTTGATATTTGTTTTCAGGGTAATGGATGTGCTATTTCAATTGCTTCAGCTTCCATAATGACAACTTTAATAAAGGGGAAAACAGTTCAGCAGTATTTCCTATTATTTGAAATGTTTCAATTAATGGTTACTAAAGGAGAAATTTACAATTCTGAAAAATTGGGAGAGTTAATTGCTTTTTCAAAATTATCAGATTTTCCTATGAGAGTAAAATGTGCAACACTTGCCTGGCATACTTTAAATGCTGCTTTAAAACAAAATATTGAATAATAAAAAAGTATTCCATGTTGATTTTATCACTACAATTGTTGCGATTTTTTTATAAAATTAGTACACTACCTGGTTATTATGATTTTTCACATTTAGGTTTTTAAATTTTAATATAGGATTTAATTATGAAAAAATCTTTGTTGTTCTGTATTATAGCAACTATATTTAGTTCAATGACCCAAACTTTTGGAATGCCTGATTCATCTTTGTATGATAAAAGTAATGATAGTGGAACTATGTATGTTGGTGTAGGTGGAGGATATAGTTGTACTCATTGGGATAGGTTTCTGAAACAGGCTTTCATAGTGTCATCTAATGGAGGGACAGCAGGGAGAACATTCATTGGTTACAATTTTTCAAAACATTTTGCTGCGGAATTAGGATATATTTATTGTGATAGTGATACCACAGTGAGAATATTGAAACCAGGTACTATATACATAGCCTATGATTATATGAGAAGTAAAGCTAATTATATAGATCTAGATGGATCCCCAGCAAATGCATTTATAAATATGGAAAATCGTGGTTCTGTTGTATGGGGGCATCTAAAAGATACACAGGCATTTGATTTAGTAGGAAAAATGCAAACTTCTATTATTGCTTTTCCAAAATTAAATATTTTTGCAAAATATGGAATACATCAAACTATGTCTCGTTGGCATGATAATAAAATTATGTATCATCAATATCCAGATGGAATGACTAAATGTTTTAATATAGTATATGGATTAGGTTTTGATTATCACATTGCACCAAATGTCAATACTAGTGTTGAATGGATACGGTATCATGGTAATTTTGGTCTTAGCGAAATTGATAAAACACATAATTCCAGGGGAGGTCAATTACAACCTCATATGGATGCTTTCGTAACAAGCATAAGATATGCAATTAATTTATAACATATCATGATGGGATGGATAATACATTATTAATATTGTATAGTGTATTGTATATTTATAATAACTTTTAGGTTATTGAGGTTTATTTATGATGCTAAAAAACTCTTTGTTGTTTTGTGTGATTTCTATCTTAGGTATCTTTTCACATGCATATGGAAGCAATTTTAGCAATTCTGTAGTAGTAACAGAATTGCTACATACTAACCCAGTTTCCGGATGGTATTTAGGAGTAGGTGGTGGGTATAATATGCCTACTTGGCGAAGTATGACTGAAATCAAACGATTATTTGATGTAATAGATAATGGGAATAACGGCAGTATTCCAAAGAGACTATCTATAGAATATAATTTTGCAGAAAATTTTGCTTTTGGATTAGATTATGATCATCATGATAATAAAGTGCAATTTGTCTACAATGATAATATAACGAAAGACAGATATTCTAATGATGAAATGTACAATAGAGAGCTAGATACCACTATCCTACGTTATGCACACTTAGAAAGGACTGGTTGTATGAACCATCATCATTTCACTGAAAAGACTCTAGTTGGGCAAAAATTGTTAACAGTAAACAATACCAAAATTATTAGTTTTTTTGGTAAATTTAAAGCTCCTATTGTAGATGGAGTTGATTTATTTGCAAAATTTGGTCTCAATAAAATGAAAACGAATTTAGATCATACATTTCTTGAAACTAAAAATTCTATAAGTACCAATATCAGTTATGGTTTAGGGATTGATTATCAAATAATACCGAATATGTTAGCTAGTATAGAATGGTCTCGCCATGATGGCTATGATCAAGCGTATATTTGGGATGTATTGCCTTATTGTAGAACATTAAAAGATTTGCTAGAGGTAAATTATCAACCTCATTCTGAAGCTTTTCTTGTAAGTCTCAAATACAGGATTATGTAATGTATATTCAGACAAAATGAATGAATTAATTCGTTCATTTTGTCTGATTTTGATAAAATTATTGATTGTTTGTTTTTTAGTATTCAACATCTGTATGTTTCGTTCATAAATTAATTATGGTTCGATGTATAAAACAATATATTACGGTTTTACTTATTGGCATTAGTTCTGGATTTGAGCTGTATGATTATATATTGTGTTCAATGTTTGCTAATTTTATCGGTCAAAATTTTTTCCCTCCATCGGATAAAACATTTACATTATTTACAATATTTTGTATATCCACAATTGGTAATGTAATACGTATTTTAGGTGCTACTATCATAGGATTTTTGGGCGATACTCTAAGTAAGAAAAATGTTTTTACAAATACCTTACTATATATGGCAATAGCTACTTTCTTAATAGGAATATTACCAAAATTTCAATATATAGGTATTTTATCAACTGTATTTTTTGGTATCTTACGTGTTATACAAGGCATTACGTTTGGAGCAGAAATTCCTGGAGCCATGACGTTACTTACTGAACACATTTATATACATAAACATCGAGGGTTCTACTTTGGATTAATGAGTAGTATAACTGGTTTTGGTATTATTTTATGTGCTTTTATTACTTGGATTATAACCTTATTATTAAGCGAACAGCAAATTAATAATTGGGGATTTCGCATTCCTTTTTTGATAGGTAGCATAGGAATTTTATTTGGAGTAATTATCCGTCGATATTTATTCGAAAATCATAATTTTTTGAAAAAAAGAAATGGTGAAAATATAATTTCTAAAAAATTCGAAAAAAGAAAGTACGATATAGTTCAAATATTTACTGCAATAGGAATATTAATATTCCCTGCCTGTTTTATTTCTATGCAAATGGTATTTCCAGTTTATCTTCATGAATTTTATCATTTGCCATTGGATAATATATATTTTGCAGTATTAATTGGGCACGTATTATCTACATTTATAATACCATTATTTGGATTATTATCAGATTTTATGGGAAGCAATAAATATTTACTCATTCTAGCAGAAATTTTAGCTACAATTTTACTATATCCTATTTTACATTTATCGATCATTAATAATTGGAATACTGCTATAATTTTTTATGTTTTTTCTCAATTTATCACAAGTATTTTTACAGCTAGTTATTATGCACTATTACCTCAAGCATTTGAATCGTCAATTAGGTTTACTTGCACTACATTTGCTTATAATATCGCTTTTTTTATAGCATCATTTGTTCCTATTTGTATGAATTATATTTTTAATGTTGAAAAAAATCCAAATTTTATTATATTACTATTAGCGTGTTTATCAATGATATCTGTTTTTAGTACTATATTTTTAAAGGTACACGATGTACATATAGATTAATAATAATTATTATAATAATATATTACATACTTTATTAGTATTAAGTATATGTTATGTATTGGAGCTCTATTAACATTAGTAATTTCAGGAATTTTAAAGAAATTGCACTAAGTTTTTGTGAAAATTGTAATATCATTTATGGTAATAATGGCACCGGCAAAACTTCTATATTAGAAGCAATATATTATTTGGTTTTTGGAAGATCTTTTCGTGCATATTTTTTGAATAAAATTATAAAGCATAATACAGATCACATGATTATTTTTGGTAAATTATATAACGAAAATCGTATTATTCCTATTGGGACCAAAAGATCAATAAATGGTTATAAAGATATAAAATTTTTTGGTAATAGTTTAATATCACATATGGAAATAACAAAAATGGTTCCGATTCAATTACTTAATCATGAAAGTTATTCTTTATTATCTGGTGGACCAATAAACAGAAGAAAATTTATAAATTGGGGATTATTCTATACTGAATATACATTCTTAAATTTATGGAGAAAAATTAAAAGAATTATAATTCAAAGAAATACTGCAATTAAAAATAAACTATCCTTCACGGATATTACAACATGGGATATTACTTTATCTCAATTAGGTAACCAGTTACATTTATATCGTAAGCAATATATCAACGAGCTAATGGGTATTATACAAAATATTCTGTTCAAATTAAAATTTGAATTTACAGTTGATATATCTTATAACCCCGGGTGGGATGAATCTATTGATTTATATCAATTATTATTAAATAATATTAATATAGACTGCAAATATGGATATACTACTCAAGGTCCTCATCGAGCAGATTTAAGTGTTTTAATTGAAAAAGTATCAGTAAAAGATATGCTTTCATATGGACAACAAAAATTATTAGTGTATGGATTGCAAATAGCACAAGGAGTTTTTTTGGATAAAAAAACTGGAAAAAAATGTATATATCTTTTAGATGATATACTTGCAGAGTTTGATAAGTATAAAAAAATGGATATTGCAAACCTATTACTATCATTGAATAATAATCAATTATTTGTGACTGGGACTAACTATGATGAATTAAAAAATTATTTTTCTTTATTTTCTACAGTTAGAGACATTAATTTAAATAAAATATAAGATTATCTTACCAATATATTATAAATTAACAAACTCACAATTGTTGTAATATGAGCAATATTTACTTATGATACATTTTTTGCAAATAGGAGTACGTGGTTTACAAATACATTTACCGTGTTTCAATAGTAAAGCACCAGAAATTTTTAAAAATTTCTTTGGAATTATAGTAAGTAATTTTTTTTCTATTAGTATGTTATTTGTAAAATTAACTAACCCTATCCTTTGGGATACTCTTGATACATGAGTATCTACCGGAATTGTAGATTGATTATATATTACATTAAGAATTATATTAGCGGTTTTACGCCCAACTCCAGGTAATTTTTCTAAATCTTCTCTTGTACCTGGAATTTGAGAATTGAATTTTTTTACTAAAATTTTACACGTTTGTATAATTTGTATTGTCTTTCTATTATAAAAACATGGTCCTCTAATTAATTCTTTCAAAAAATTAAAGTTTAATTTCAATATATCATCTGGACTCTTAATAAACTTAAATAATTTATCAGTAATAACATTAACACTGTGATCTGTCGTTCTAGATGATAAAATTACTGCTATTAATAATTCGAAATCTGATTTATAGTTCAATTCTATTATGGGAATGCCATATATAGTATATAATTTATTAAAGATAGAGTATACATTATTAAGAGTATTCATTTAGTTGATATTGACTTAACATTATCTGGATCTACTCGTTGAATCATAGGGATAAATTTATTTATTTGATGATTTAGTAATGGATATTGAATGCATTCCCACATTAACGGATCTATTTTTAGAAAATTTTCTGATTTCAATGCTAATTTAGGTAATATTGGCTTAAGGAAAATGATTAACAATCTATACATATTAATCCCCATAGTACAAATCGATTGAATTAATGGGTCATGAGAATTAATTTTGGATAAATTCCATGGTTTTTGATCATCTAAATATTGATTCGTAATATCAGCTAAATGCATGATATTTCTTATTACAAGATTATAGTTTCTATTTTTATAAGATTCTTCAATTTTTTTTGCAAAACTTTGCCCTTCTTGAAAAAGTATTGGATTCAGTAATTGAGCAGATAATTTACAATCGAAATTATCTACAATAAATTTAGAAGAACGACTAGCAATGTTAACTATTTTTCCTACCAAATCACTATTATTTTTTTGAATAAAATCACTGAAATTTAAATCAATATCACATATATTAGGGCCAAATTTAGATGCTAGATAATAACGTAAATATTCTGGATCTAAATATTTCAAATAATCTCTTGCTAAAATGAAAGTACCTCGAGACTTTGACATTTTTTCGCCATTAATTGTTAAATATCCATGAATGAAAATTGAATCTGGTTGATGTATATTGGCACTATGTAGCATTGCTGGCCAAAATAAGGCATGAAAATACATAATATCTTTTCCAATAAAATGCACAAAGTTCACGTTTTTATTGTCTGGGTGCAAATACTGTTCAAAATTTAAATTATTATTAATGCAGAAATGTTGTAAACTTGCTAAGTATCCTATAGGAGCGTCAAACCAAACATAAAAATATTTATTAGTGGTGTTGGGAATTAAAAATCCAAAATATGGAGAATCACGAGATATATCCCATGCTTTTATACCATATTTGAACCATTCATTTAATTTATTAATGACTTCTCGAGGTAAATTTTTTTCTCCCCACTGTTTTACAAAATGTTCATATTTTTCCATGCGAAAAAAGTAATGCACTGAAGATTTTTGTATTGGTGGTTTCTTGGAAATTATTGAGATAGGATTGATTAGATCTGATGGAGCATAAATGCTCCCACAATTTATACAATTATCACCATATTGATCTTTAGATTTGCATTTTGGGCATGTTCCGATAATATATCTATCTGGTAAAAATATTCCAATTTCTTCATCATAAGCTTGCCAAATAATTTTGGTTTCTATATCATTATTTTTTATTAATTTATCATAAATAAAAGTCGTGAGATCTAAATTTTCTTTAGAATGAGTAGAATGGTAATTGTCAAAATTTATTAAAAAACCACAAGAATCTTTCTCATGAGATATTTTTGCTTCAAAAATTATCTCTTCTGGAGATTTTCCAGCTTTTTGTGCACTAATCATTATAGGAGTACCATGAGCATCATCTCCACAAATATAAATATAATCATGACCTAATAATTTATGAAATCGTACCCAGATATCTGCTTGTATTTGCTCAGCTATATGACCAAGATGAAGATCTCCATTGGCATATATTAATGCCGATGTTACTATTGTTTTATGTATCAATTTTTATTCCTATAATAATGTTATCTAAATGAAAGTGGTAAATGCCATATTAATATTTTTTAGAGATTTTTATTTAATTTTTACGATTTCATTGACAATAGCTAATATAATAAACAAAATGGTTAAAAACAAGCGATAAATTCGTACTTTCATATAATTTTTAAGAGGAAGAAATCATGGGAGACAAAATTTGTGATGTTGAACCAGGAAATGATGTCTTGGAAAAAAATTCTACTATAGCATCAAATTCTGAAAACACTAAATTTGATGCTATTAATGATAATGCAGAATTACAAAAAAATGCTAATCATGAAGAATATCTAACAGTAAAACTTAATGAAATGGAACAAAAATTAAGTACAATTAGTAATAAGTGGATATTAGCTCAAGCTGATTTAGAAAATTTAAAAAAACGTACAGAAAGAGAAATATCAAATATTCGGAAATATGCTTTAGAAAATATCATTTCTGAATTACTTACTACAGTAGATAATTTAGAAAGGAGTCTAAATATTATTAATGCAAATGATCAGCAGATTAATAAAGATTTATATATTGGTATTGAATTAACATTCAAATCTTTCTTAGAAATTCTATCTAAATATGGTGTAAGTGTTATTGATCCTATTGGTATGATTTTTAATCCAGAACAACATTCAGCCATTTCAGTAAAAGAAACTACTGATTTTAAGTCAAACATAATATTAGAGGTCATTCAAAAAGGATATATATTAAAGGATAGATTATTGCGTCCTGCATTAGTTATAGTAGCAAAATAAATTAATTTAAAATATAATGTAGTTTGGATTATTGGAATGATAATATAATGTTAATTTCATGAAAGCCTTACCATACCATTGACAAGCATGATTTTATTATGGAAAATGTATAAATATGAAGATTAGGAGGGGTTCCCGAGTGGCTAAAGGGAACAGACTGTAAATCTGTCGGCTAATGTCTTCGTAGGTTCAAATCCTACCCCCTCCATTATTATTGCGCGGGCGTAGTTCAATGGTAGAACTTCAGCCTTCCAAGCTGATAGAGTGGGTTCGATCCCCATCGCCCGCTGTTAATTTTGTGCCCACATAGCTTAGTCGGTAGAGCACTTCCTTGGTAAGGAAGAGGTCACCAGTTCGATTCTGGTTGTGGGCTATGGAAAAATACTAGGCCAGTATCTCAATAGGTAGAGTGACGGTCTCCAAAACCGTTTGTTGGGGGTTCGATTCCCTCCTGGCCTGTAGATATTGATAATTTTATAATTATCTAGATTTTATCTTCACTTATTACAGTTTGCGTATTAGAGATATGATATGAAAAATATTATAGATATCAAAAAAAATTCAAAATTTGGTTTATTTTTTGGAATATCATTGATATTGATAACTATTATTGGAATAATGATTAGTTTTTATTATTACTATAATATGAGAGTAATAAAATATTTAGTATGGTTAATGATTATAGGTATAATGTTATTTGTTTTCAACATTGCTCATAATAAAAAAATTTTTTCTTTTAAAGAAATCAAATTCTTTAAAGAAGTAAAATTGGAATTTAATAAAATAATTTGGGCAAATAAAAATGAAATTATAAAAATGACAACAATTGTTGCCATTTTAGTTTGTTTAGTATCTATAATTTTATGGAGTTTAGATTCATTGCTACTATTAATAATTGGTTGGTGTATGGGTTAATTTTAATGATACATCCATTAAAAATAAGGAATATAAAGATTTCATGAATATAGAAATAAAAAATTTGAATATTAGATGGTATATTATACATACTTATTCTGGTAAAGAGAATATTGTTATGGAAAATCTTAAAACTAGAATAAAATGTGGAGATGTATGTGATAAATTTGGAGAAATTATTGTTCCTACAGAAGAAGTAGTAGAGATGAAAGGTGGGCAAAAATGTCGTAGTAAGAGGAAATTTTTTCCAGGATATGTTTTAATTCAGATGGAAATGAGTGAACAGACTTGGCATTTAGTACATACTATACCATGGGTTATGGGTTTCGTTGGTGGTACGAGCGATAAACCTGCTGCAGTATCAGACAAAGAAATCAATGACATATTATACAGAGTTCAAGAAGGATCTGAAAAACCAAGACCTAAAATTTTATTTGCTCCGGGAGAAGTTGTACGGATTATTTATGGACCATTTGCCGATTTTGATGGAGTAGTAGAAGAGGTAAATTATGAAAAAAGTAGATTAGTAGTATCTGTTTTGATTTTTGGAAGATCTACCCCTGTAGAATTGGAATTTACCCAAGTGCAAAAAGCTTAAAAATATATTATGTTATATAATTTATTTAAATAATTGATTTTTGTAAATTTTAATATTTAATGTAGTGAATAGCTGAATTTATAATGGAGACCAAAGTGTATGGCCGTGAAAAAAGTAGTTAAGAAAATCAAATTGCAAGTTAAAGCAGGTGAAGCAACCCCTGCTCCACCAATTGGACCAGCTTTAGGGCAACACGGGATTAATATTATGGAATTTTGTAAAGTATTTAATGCTAGGACTCAACAAACTGAAAAAGGATTACTTTTACCAGTAGTCATAGATGTTTTTGCCGATAAAAGTTTTTCTTTTATTATAAAAACACCTCCTGTAGCTGTATTATTGCTGAAAACACTTGGTGTATCTAAGGGTAGTGCTACTCCACACAGCCACAAAATAGGAAAAATATCTTTGCAACAAATAGAAGAGATAGCAAGAATTAAACAACAAGATTTAACAGCAAAGGATTTACAAGCTGCAATGAAGACCATCATTGGAACAGCAAAAAACATGGGAATTGAAGTACTTGGAGAAAATAATGGGTAAAAAAGCTAAACGTCAAAAAATAATTGATCAAAAAATAATTAAAGGTAAAATATATACATTAGTTGACGCCATTGATTTACTAAAATCGTTACCACCTTTACATTTTGACGGGAGTATTGATATTAGCGTACATTTAGGTATTGATACTAATAAATCAGATCAGAATGTTAGAGGGGTGATTAGATTACCTTACGGTACAGGACGCAAAATTAGAGTAGCGGTTTTTGCTAATGGTGATCATGCAACAATAGCCAAAGAAGCCGGAGCAGATATTGTAGGATTTGAAGATTTAGCCGATTCTATTAAAACTGGAAATATAAATTTTGATATTCTAGTATCTACACTAGATGCAATGCGTATTGTTGGACAATTAGGGCAAATTCTTGGTCCAAGAGGATTAATGCCTAATCCTAAAATGGGAACTGTTACTAATGATATTGCAAATGCAGTTAAAAATATTAAAAACGGGCAAATAAGTTACAGAGCTGATAAAGGTGGTATAGTACATAGTACTATAGGTAGGATTAGCTTTTCTGTTGCTGCAATCAAAGAAAATTTTTCTACTTTTTTGGAAGAATTGAAAAAAAATAAACCCAATAATACTAAGGGCATTTATTTAAGAAAAATAGTTCTTTCTAGTACTATGGGTCCTGGCTTAATAATAGAACAATCCAGTTTTTAACTTTAACACAATTTGTTAACAAAATAATTATAATTATATTATAGCATGGTGGTTTTATTTTTATTATTCTTATGTAGTATTTATATATGTTTATAAAAGCTTATAACAATATATGTGAAAAATGAAAATATTTAAATATAAATCAAGTAATTTAGTGAATACTCTTGCATGGTATTTTTTAGTATGGTAATTATGTCAATTTTTAATACATATTATTACCAATTGACCCATTGAGAAATTATTTTTTTATTTATGATTTATAGATGTCTATTTTTTATGATTCTCATGGTTGTTTACATGAATGGATGATTGGAGAACAATAATGGTTCTGAAATTAGAGAATAAAGAAAAGATTGTTAAGGAAATCAATGAAATTGCTTTATGTGCAATTTCTGCTGGAATAGCTGATTATCGTGGAATTACCGCTGATGAAATGACAGTTATTCGTAATAAAGCTCGTGAAAATGGAGTATATTTACGAGTTATTCGTAATACTTTGGCTAGTCGTGCCGTAGAGAACACTAAGTTTTCTTGTATACAAAATTATATTAAAGGTTCAGTATTTTGGATATTCTCTAAAGATGATCCTAGTATGGTAGCACGTTTAATGAAAGATACAATTCGCGATTACGAAAAAGTCAAGATTTTAGCTTTGGCATTAGATGGAAAATTAATTCCGTTGACCCAAATTGATGCAGTTGCCGCATTACCTAATCGTGATGGAGCTTTAGCATCCTTAATGCTAATGATGCTCACACCTATTATTCAGTTAATGAATAATATGAAATTTACATTAGTTCAATTAGTGTATGTACTTCGTAGTAAACAATAAGATATAAATTAATTTCAGAGAGGATTTATTATATGAATATTACAAATGAACAAATTTTAGAAGCTATTTCTAATAAAAGTATATTAGAAATAGTTGAATTAGTAAAAATGATGGAAGATAAGTTTGGAATATCTGCATCATCTATGCCAATGTCACAAAACACTCCAGTAAACACTGATGTTGCCGTGAAAGAAGAACAAACTGCTTTTGATGTTGTTATGACAAGTTTTGGTACAAATAAAATTAGCGTAATAAAAGTAGTACGAGAAATTACTAATTTGGGATTAAAAGAAGCTAAAGAAATGGTAGAAAGTGTTCCAGTGAACATCAAAGAAGGTATTTCAAAAGATGATGCTGATGATTTAAAGAAAAAATTGGAAGAAGCTGGTGCAACCATTGAAATTAAATAATATATAGTTTAATAGAAATAGAGTTAATTTATTTTTATTTATATTTTATATATTCATGATATAAAAATGTTTTTTGCAACTTTGTAGAATGGATATGAGATATTTTTTTTATTATATGTTATGAATACTGTTTTCAATAATATTTTTAGGTATTACATTGAGGGTAATTAATGAGTCATGTTCAAATTAAAAATCATGAATGCGTAGAAAAAATTTTTTCTTATACTGAAAAAAAGAGAATTCGAAAAAATTTTGGAAAACATCATGTAAAAGTTAATCCACCTTATCTTTTAGCAACTCAAGTAGAATCTTATTTAAATTTTTTACAGATGGGAGTTAAATTTGAAGATTTAAAAAATATTGGACTACATTCAGTTTTTAAATCATTTTTTCCTATAATGGGCTATTCTGGAAATGTACAATTAGATTATATTGGATATGTTCTAAGTGACCCATTATTTGATGTTAGAGAATGTCGTATTCGTGGAATGACTTATTCTTCTCCCTTAAGAATCAAATTACGTTTAACTATCTTTGACAAAAATAATAATGATAGAATAATAAAAAATGTAAAGGAGCAAGAGATATATATATGTGATTTACCACTAATGACCAATACTGGAAGTTTCGTGGTAAATGGCATAGAAAGAGTGGTAGTATCTCAATTACATCGCTCTCCTGGAGTATTTTTTGAACATGATAAAGGAAAAACACATTCTTCAGGGAAATTACTTTTTTCGGCTAGAGTTATACCATATAGAGGTTCTTGGTTAGACTTTGAATTTGATATAAAGGATTGTATTTTTGTACGGATTGATAGAAGAAGAAAATTACCTGTTACGACATTATTACGTGCGCTCGGTTTAACTACTGAACAAATAGTAGATGAATTTTTTGAAAGAAATATATTTCATTTATCTACTGATAAAATATTATTTGATGTCAATCCTGAAAGATTGCGAGGAGATTTAGCAGTTGCCAATATTTATGATTTAGACGGGAATGTAGTAATTGAACGCGGTCGTAGAGTATCACAACGACATATTGTGTTTCTACAAGAGAAAAAAATTACATCTCTTGTAGTACCAATAGAATATTTATTTGATAAAGTTCTAGCTAAGCCAATTATTGATGAAAGAACTGGAGAGATTCTAGCAGATACAAATATTATTATTACTGCTGATCTTATAAATAAATTTCGTGAAGCTGGGATAACATCTTTTGAAACATTATACACTAATGAACTTGATAGAGGTCCATACATTTCTGATACCTTAAAAATAGATTCTACAACAACTCAACTTGAAGCATTAATAGAAATATATCGTATTATGCGTCCAGGAGAACCACCAACCAAAGAATCTGCAGAAAACCTTTTTCGTAATTTATTTTTTTCTACTGAACGTTATGATTTATCAAATGTTGGTAGAATGAAATTTAACCGCAGACTCAGAAGAGGAAATTTGGAAGGACCTGGAGTACTTTCTAAAATAGATATTATAGATGTTATTAAAACTCTTGTGAACATTCGTAATGGTAGAGATGATGTGGATGACGTCGATCATTTAGGTAATCGCCGTGTTAGAAGTGCCGGTGAAATGGTAGAAAATCAGTTACGTCTGGGGTTAGTAAGAATAGAACGAGTTTTGAAAGAGCGATTAGGAATAACAGATATTGAAAATTTGACTCCTCAAGATTTATTAAGTACCAAACCAATTGCTGCTGCTATTAAAGAATTTTTTGGTTCAGGGCAATTATCGCAATTTATGGATCAAAATAATCCATTGACTGCTGTTACTCATAAGCGTCGTATTTCAGCTCTTGGTCCAGGAGGATTAACTCGTGAAAGAGCTGGGTTTGAAGTAAGAGATGTGCATCCAACTCACTATGGTCGTTTATGTCCAATTGAAACACCAGAAGGACCAAACATTGGATTAATAAACTCATTAGCAGTATATGCTAAAATTAATCAGTATGGATTTATTGAAAGTCCATACCATAAAGTGATAAATGGAAAGGTTACTGATACAGTTGTATTTTTATCTGCTATAGAAGAAGGAGAATATTATATTGCTCAAGCTAATACGACTATAAATTATCAAAATGAATTAATTGATGATCTTATTCCTTGTCGTTATAAAGGTGAAACTGTTTTAACTACTGCAGCAAATGTAAATTATATTGATGTGTCACCTAGTCAAATAGTATCTATTGCTACTGCCTTGATTCCATTTTTAGAGCATGATGATACAAGTCGTGCTTTAATGGGAGCTAATATGCAACGCCAAGCAGTTCCAACTTTACGTGCTGAAAAGCCATTGATAGGAACAGGAATGGAAAAAAGGGTTGCAATTGACTCTGGTGTTACAGTTATTGCAAGTCATGATGGCATAGTGGATTTTGTAGATGCTTCTAAAATAGTGATAAGAACTATAAGTGAAAATTTTGTTAATACAAATGAAATTAACGTAGATATTTATAATTTAATGAAATATGTACGTTCCAATCAAAATACATGTATTACTCAAAAACCATTAGTGTCTATTGGAGATAAGGTGATAGCTGGAGATGTATTAGCAGATGGACCTAGTACCGATCTTGGTGAATTAGCATTAGGACAAAATCTATTAGTCGCTTTTATGCCTTGGAATGGATGTAATTTTGAAGATTCAATTGTTGTATCTGAAAAAGTTGTAAGAGATGATCGTTTTACAACTGTACATATACAAGAATTAACATGTGTAGCTCGTGATACTAAACTTGGTCCTGAAGAAATTACATCTGATATTCCTAATGTTGGTGAAGAAGCACTATCAAAACTTGATGCTAATGGAATTGTATATATAGGATCAGAAGTGTCAGCCGGCGATATTTTAGTTGGTAAAGTAACTTTAAAAGGTGAAACCCAACTTACTCCAGAAGAAAAATTACTACGAGCTATTTTTGGAGAAAAAGCTTCTGATGTCAAAGATACATCTTTACGTGTGCCATCTGGTGTGAGTGGAACGGTAATTGATGTACAAATATTTACTCGAGATGGAGTAATAAAAGATAGTGATTCCAAAGATCTGGAGCAAGAAGTATTTATTAAAATTAAGAAAAATTTGTTTAATGAAGTATGCATGAAAGAAAATGCTATTTATCAAACAATAAAAGAGATTTTATTAGGGCATGAAACTATTAATAATGTCGAAATTATTAAGAAAGGAAAAATAATAACCATTGATGATTTAAATTCTGTTGAAAATAAAAATTGGCTAGATATCAGAGTAGACGATAAAAATATTAATCTTGCTGTTAATGCAGCAGCAAAACAATTAAAATTTATATGGAAAGATTATGAAAAAAAATTAGAACTTGAAAAGAAAAAATTGGCTCAAGGTGACGATTTAGCTCCAGGGGTATTAAAAATAGTAAAGGTTAATTTAGCTGTTAAACGTAGATTACAAGTTGGAGATAAAATGGCTGGACGCCATGGGAATAAAGGAGTGGTGTCTATTATTGCGTCAGTAGAAGATATGCCACATCTTGCCGATGGAACACCTGTTGATCTTGTTCTGAATCCATTAGGGGTCCCATCGCGTATGAATATAGGACAAATTCTTGAAACCCATTTAGGATGGGCAGCAAAAAAATTAGGATTTAAGATTAACGAAATGATTAACGCGAAATGTGATATTCTGATTTTAAGGAATTTTTTAAAAGAAATTTATGAATTAGGCAAAGGACAAACAGTAGATTTGAATCAATTAACTGATAGTGAATTATTAATTTTAGCCAAAAATTTATCTACTGGTGTTCCTATTGATACTCCAGTATTTGATGGTGCTACTGAAAAAGAAGTTAGAGCAATGCTAAAATTAGCAGGATTACCTGAAAATGGTCAAGATATATTATATGATGGTCGTACCGGGAAAAAATTTGATCGTCCCGTTACAGTTGGTTATATGTATATATTAAAATTAAATCATTTAGTTGATGATAAAATGCATGCACGATCAACTGGTTCTTACAGTTTGGTTACTCAACAACCTTTAGGAGGTAAAGCTCAATTTGGAGGACAACGTTTTGGAGAAATGGAGGTTTGGGCATTAGAAGCTTATGGTGCCGCTTACACTTTACAAGAAATGTTAACAGTAAAATCTGATGATGTCATGGGTCGTACAAAAACTTATAAGCGAATTGTGGATGGCGATCATACTATGGATGCAGGCATGCCTGAATCTTTTAATGTTTTGATTAAAGAAATTAGATCTTTAGGAATAAATGTTGAATTAGATACTGAATAAAAACCATTGACTTATAATTAATGCATTCATATTGAGGATGATAATTTGAAAAATATATTTGATTTGATAAAGAAAGAACAACAAGAGGAATTTGATTCTATTCGTATTGGACTAGCTTCTCCAGAAGTTATTAGATCTTGGTCATATGGTGAAGTAAAAAAACCAGAAACGATTAATTATCGTACTTTTAAACCTGAGCGAGATGGGTTATTTTGTGCTAAAATTTTTGGTCCGATTAAGGATTATGAGTGTTTATGCGGAAAATATCGCCGTTTAAAACATCGTGGAGTAGTGTGTGAAAAGTGTGGAGTAGAGGTAACAGTTTCTAGAGTACGTAGAGAAAGAATGGGACATATCGAACTAGCATGTCCTGTTGCACACATTTGGTATTTAAAATCTTTACCTTCTAGAATTGGGATATTATTGGACATTACTTTAAGAGATATAGAACGTATTTTATATTTTGAATCTTTCGTTGTTGTGAATGCAGGTATGACTGCTTTAGAAGTCGGACAACTTTTATCTGACGAAGAATATCAAGATGCTATTGATACATACGGTGATGATTTTGAAGCAATGATGGGTGCGGAAGCTATTTATAAATTACTACAAAAAATAGATATAACAACTCAAATTAATGAATTGAGAGATGAATTAAATCGAATAAATTCTGATACTAAATTTAAAAAAATTAGTAAACGTCTTAGAGTATTAGAAGCATTTAAAGAATCTAAAAATCGTCCTGAATGGGTAATTTTAACAGTTTTACCAGTTTTACCTCCTGATTTACGTCCACTAGTACCATTAGATGGAGGTAGATTCGCAACATCTGATTTAAATGATCTTTATCGAAGAGTGATCAATAGAAATAATCGTCTTAAACGTTTATTAGATTTGAGTGCGCCTGATATTATAGTTCGTAATGAAAAACGTATGTTACAAGAAGCTGTTGATGCATTATTAGATAATGGTAGAAGAGGACGTGCAATAACCGGAGCGAATAAACGTCCTTTAAAATCATTAGCTGATATGATTAAAGGCAAACAAGGTCGTTTTCGTCAAAATCTTTTAGGGAAACGTGTAGATTATTCTGGCAGATCCGTTATTGTAGTTGGACCAACTTTAAAATTATATCAATGTGGATTACCAAAAAAAATGGCATTGGAATTATTTAAGCCATTTATTTATAGTAAATTACAATTTAGAGGGCTAGCTACTACAATCAAAGCAGCAAAAAAAATGGTTGAAAATGAGGCATCAGAGGTTTGGGATATTCTTGAAGATGTAATACATCAACATCCTGTTTTGTTAAATAGAGCGCCTACTTTGCATAGACTAGGTATTCAAGCATTTGAACCTGTTTTAATAGAGGGGAAAGCAATTCAATTACATCCATTAGTATGTACTGCATATAATGCTGATTTTGATGGAGACCAAATGGCTGTACATGTTCCTCTAACTATAGAGGCACAAATAGAAGCCAGAACACTTATGATGTCAACTAATAATATTTTGCATCCTGCAAATGGAGAACCAATAATTGTTCCTACTCAGGATGTAGTATTAGGTTTGTATTACATGACTAGAGAAAAACTTAATGCTTTGGGAGAAGATAGAATTTATTCTGATATAAATGAAGTTAAACGTGCTTATGAAACTGATAATACTGATTTACAGACCAAAATTAAGGTTCGTATTAAAGAAATAACGTTTAATGCTACAGGTGATAAAAAATCAAAAATTTCTTTAATTGAAACTACTGTTGGTAGAGCTATATTGTGGGATATAGTACCTGATGGACTATTATTTAAATTAATCAATCGTCCTTTAACAAAAAAAGCAGTATCAAATTTATTAAATCAATGCTATAGAATTTTAGGAACAAAAGCTACTGTAGAATTTGCTGATCAATTAATGTATGCAGGATACAGATATGCAACTACAGCTGCTATTTCCATAGGGCTTGATGATTTAGCTATTCCACCTCAAAAGAAAGATATAATAGCACAAGCTGAAATGGAAGTATTAGAAATTGAAAAGCAATATTCTTCCGGACTGGTTACTCAAGGAGAACGTTATAATAAAGTAATTGATATTTGGGCGCGAGCTAATGATAAAGTAGCAAAAGCGATGATGAAAAATTTATCAGTAAATATAATCAAAGATAAGAAAGGGCACAATGTTGTTAGAGATTCATTTAATTCAATATTTATGATGGCTGATTCTGGAGCCAGAGGATCAGCAGCACAAATAAGGCAATTAGCAGGTATGAGAGGGTTAATGTCTAAACCAGACGGAACAATAATGGAAACTCCGATTACTGCAAATTTTCGTGAAGGATTAAGTGTATTACAATATTTTATTTCTACTCATGGAGCACGAAAAGGGTTGGCTGATACTGCACTAAAAACAGCAAACTCTGGTTATTTAACTCGTCGTCTTGTTGATGTAGCACAAGATGTAGTAATTAGAGAATTAGATTGTGGGACTAAAGATCATATTATAATGAAGCCTTTAATTGAAGGGGGTGATGTAGTAGAATCATTATATGAAAGAGTGTTAGGAAGAGTGACTGCAGAAGATATAATTGACCCTGTATCTAATCAAATAATAATTCCAATTAATCATTTACTAGATGAACAATCTATAAAAATTATAGAAAAGCATAGTATTGACCAAATTAAGGTTCGTTCTCCTATTACTTGTAATACTTTATATGGAATTTGTGCTATGTGTTATGGTCGTGATTTGGCTCGTGGTCATGTGGTAAATATAGGAGAAGCTGTAGGAATAATAGCAGCTCAATCCATTGGAGAACCTGGTACTCAATTAACTATGAGAACTTTTCATATTGGTGGAGCGGCTTCTAGAGCTACTGCGATTAATAGTGTACAAGTGAAATCTAATGGTACTATTAAATTACATAATATGAAAACTGTAAAGCAACCAAGTGGTAATTTAATAGCAGTATCTCGTTCAGGTGAAATTGCAGTATTGGATAATACTGGGCGTGAACGTGAAAAATATAAAATACCTTATGGAGCAACCTTAGGTGTTGTTAATGGAGAATTATGTAGTGCAGGACAGTTGGTAGCACAATGGGATCCACATACTCATCCAATTATTTCAGAAGTATCAGGAATAGCAAAATTTGTTGATTTAATTGAAGGCGTTAGCATGCGTCGACAAACAGATGAAATTACTGGTCTTAGTACTATTGTAGTTATTGGTACTACTCAAAGAAGTAACACAGGCCGAGAATTAAGGCCAATGGTAAAATTAATCGATAATTTTGGTAATGATTTATATTTAGGTAGCACTAATGTTCCAGCTCAATATTTTTTACCCAGTGGGGTTATATTACATGTTGAAGATGGAACTTTGATTGAAATTGGAGATATAGTTGCACGTATTCCTCAGGAGATATCAAAAACTCGTGATATTACTGGAGGCTTACCACGTGTTGCTGATTTATTCGAAGCACGTAAACCTAAAGATCCAGCATTATTGGCTGAAATTTCTGGTGTAGTAAGTTTTGGAAAAGAAACTAAAGGAAAACGTAGATTACTTATTACAAGTACTGAAGGTAAGATACATGAAGAATTAATTAATAAATGGTGTCGTGTTAGTGTATTTGAAGGGGAATATGTAGAAAAAGGTGAAATTATTTCTGATGGTCCTGCTGATCCTCAAGATATATTACGTTTATTAGGAGTAAAAGTTTTATCCAGTTATATTATCAATGAAGTACAGGAAGTGTATAGATTACAAGGAGTAAAAATCAATGATAAGCATATTGAGGTAATTTTACGTCAGATGTTAAGAAAAATTATTATCTCTGAACCAGGTGATACTAAATTTGTTAAAGGAGAGCAACTGGATAAATTTGTTATATTTGAAGAAAATAATCGTATGTTAGAAGAAAATAAAATTCCAGCTAAATTTGATTTATTATTATTAGGAATTACTAAAGCATCTTTAGCAACAGAATCTTTTTTCTCTGCAGCATCATTTCAAGAAACTACTCGAGTATTAACTGAAGCATCAATTATAGGCAAAAGAGATCATTTGCGTGGATTGAAAGAAAATGTACTTGTAGGTAGATTAATTTCTGCAGGAACTGGATTTGCATATCATGCTGAAAGATATAGGCAACGTCAGATGCAGTGTAAAACTGAAGAAATTCTTAAAAATGAAGCAGAATTAATAGCACAAAAAGCTGAGCAAGCATTAGGTGATGCGTTAAGATTATCAGAATTAAATAATAAATAATTTTAATTTTTCTCACTTTTGCTTGACATAAAGTTGTTTGCTTATTAGAATCCGCACTACTCCTATTATCTTTAATTGATGATGAGTTCTGCTTCTCCATAGTGGTTTTGAGGGATTATTTATGGCTACAATAAATCAGTTAGTTAGAAATTTAAGACAAGTACGATGTTGGAAAACATCAGTTCCAGCATTAAATAATTGTCCACAAAGACGAGGTGTGTGTACACGTGTATACACTACGACTCCTAAAAAACCTAACTCGGCTTTACGTAAAGTTGCTAGAGTTAGATTAACTAATGGAATAGAAGTTACCGCATATATAGGAGGAGAAGGTCATAATTTGCAAGAACATTCAGTAGTATTAATCAGAGGTGGTCGAGTAAAAGATCTTCCGGGTGTTAGATATCATATAGTGCGTGGAAGCCTTGATACGAGTGGTGTTAATAATCGTAAACAAGGTCGATCTAAATATGGTACTAAGAAAGTTAAGAAATAATATTTTAAAAATAGAAATTTAATTTGGTTGAATATGGCAAGAAGAAAAACATCTTTAAAGAGAAATATTGTACCAGATACATTATTTAAGAGTGAACTTTTATCTAAATTTATAAATGTACTAATGAATAGTGGTAAAAAATCTATTGCAGAAACTATAGTATATAAAGCTTTGGATAAGGTGGCTCTTGTTGTTAATAAAAGCGATTGTGATATTTATAATAGTATTAATGCTAGAAAAAGGATTTTAGAATATTTTGAAAAAATGATGGATTCATTAAGACCTGTAGTTGAAGTAAGATCAGCTAGAATTGGAGGAGCTACATATCAAGTTCCTGTAGAAGTTAAATTTAGCAGAGGAATGGCATTAGCGATGAGATGGATAGTAAGATCTGCAAGTTCTCGAAATGAAAAAGGAATGATTGCACAATTAGCTGGAGAAATTTTGGATGCATCTGATAATAAGGGCGGTGCAATTAAGAAACGTGATGATATGCATAGAATGGCTAAAGCCAATCAAGCATTCGCTCATTATAGGTGGTAAAATTTATGTCCAGATCTCATTCTTTAAAACATTATAGAAATATTGGAATTGCTGCTCATATAGATGCAGGTAAAACTACTACAACTGAGAGAATTTTATTCTATACTGGGGTATCACATAAAATAGGTGAAGTACATGATGGTACTGCTGTGATGGATTGGATGGAACAAGAAAAAGAAAGGGGAATTACTATAACATCTGCAGCAACAACATGTTGTTGGAGTGGAATGAGCGGGCAGTATCCAGAGCATAGAATTAATATTATTGATACTCCTGGACATGTAGATTTTACGATTGAAGTAGAAAGATCACTTCGAATATTGGATGGCGCTGTTGTAGTTTTTTGTGCTGTTGGTGGAGTAGAACCACAATCTGAAACAGTATGGCGTCAAGCAAATAAATATAAAGTACCTAGGATTTGTTTTGTAAATAAGATGGATAGACCTGGGGCAGATTTTTATGGAGTAGTACAACAAATCAAGGATAGATTAAAAGCCATTCCCGTAGTTATGCAAGCTCCTATTGGATCAGAAGAAAATTTTAAAGGGGTTGTAGATATTATTAGAATGCGTGCTATTTTTTGGACGGAAGAAGATCGAGGAATGACTTATCATGAAGAAGAGATTCCATTAGAAATGCAAGATCTATGCAATGCATGGCATGATAAAATAGTAGAATTAGCTGTTGAATCTAATGAATCTATGATGCATAAATATTTAGAGGGACAAAAAATTGATATTTCAGAAATAAAAGCTGGAATTAGAGCAAGAACTATTGCTAATGATATTGTTCCTATTTTTTGTGGCACTGCCTTTAAAAACAAAGGTGTTCAGGCGGTATTAGATGCCGTCGTAGATTATTTACCAGCACCTGATGAAATTCCAGGAATTAATAAAGGTAGGACTGAAGATAAAAATGATGATAAAGACAATGATTCTTCTATAATTATTAATCGTAAACTTTCTGATAATGAGCCATTTGCGGCTTTGGCATTTAAAATTACTACGGATCCTTTTGTCGGAGCTTTAACTTTTTTTAGAGTGTATTCTGGTGTTTTGCGTTCTGGAGATACTATATATAATGCTACAAAATCAAAACGTGAAAGGATTGGTCGTATTGTACAAATGCATGCTAACTCGCGCTCTGAAATAAAAGAAGTTTATGCTGGTGATATAGCCGCTGCAGTTGGGTTAAAAAGTGTCACTACTGGAGATACTTTATGTGATGAAGATAATATTATTATTTTGGAAAAAATGGAATTTCCTGAACCTGTTATTTTTGTTGCAGTTGAACCTAAAACCAAAGCTGATCAAGAAAAAATGGGAATTGCTCTCAGCAAATTAGCACAAGAAGATCCTTCATTTCGTGTGCGTAGTGATGAAGAATCAGGACAAACAATTATTGGTGGTATGGGAGAATTACATCTTGAAATTATAGTTGATCGTATGAAACGAGAATTTAATGTAGATGCAAATGTAGGAAAACCAAGAGTTGCATATAGAGAAACTATTAGTCGAAAAATTAAACAGGAAGGTAAGTATGTTCGACAATCCGGTGGTCGTGGTCAATATGGTCATGTGTGGATTGAAATCGATCCATTAGCTCGAGGTGAAGGTTATAAATTTGTTAATGCTATTGTTGGTGGAGTAATACCTAAAGAATACATTTCTGCGATTGATAAAGGGATAAAAGAACAAATGGGCAATGGTGTTATTGCTGGATATCCTGTCGTCGATGTAAAGGTTACTTTGTTTGATGGATCATATCATGACGTAGATTCTAGTGAAATGGCATTTAAAATTGCTGGCTCCATAGCATTTAAAGAAGGAGCTGCAAAAGCAGGCGGGGTGTTGTTAGAACCTATCATGAACGTTGAGGTGGTAACTCCAGAAGAATACATGGGGGATGTAGTAGGTGACCTTAGTCGTCGCCGTGGATTAATACAATCCATGAATTCTAATTTATTAGGAAAAATTATTAAAGCTGAAGTTCCATTAGGAGAAATGTTTGGTTATGCTACTGATCTGCGTTCGATGAGTCAAGGACGTGCTACTTATACAATGGAATTTTCTAAATATTGTGAAGCTTCTTCTAGTGTAACAGAAGCTATAATAAAAAAATAATATTAATTATGAGGGTAATTATATGGCGGAAAAATTTGAAAGGACGAAGCCACATATCAATATAGGAACTATAGGTCATGTTGATCATGGGAAAACAACTTTGACTGCTGCATTAACTGTAGTTTTAGCCAGTAAGTTTGGCGGACAAGCAAAGAAATTTGAAGACATTGATAATGCTCCTGAAGAAAAAGAAAGAGGAATTACTATTGCAACTTCTCATGTTGAATATCAGACGCAAAAATATCATGTTGCTCATGTAGATTGCCCAGGACATGCGGATTATATTAAAAATATGATTACAGGCGCTGCGCAAATGGATGGTGCCATATTGGTAGTAAGTGCAGCAGATGGTCCTATGCCACAAACAAGAGAACATATTTTATTAGCTAGGCAAGTAGGTGTACCTAAAATAGTTGTATATTTGAATAAAGCTGATATGGTAGATGATCCGGAATTATTTCAATTAGTTGAAATGGAAATTCGTGATCTATTAACAAAAAATGAATTTCCTGGTGATGATACACCAATTGTAATAGGATCTGCTTTAAAAGCTTTGAATGGTGATACAGGGGAATTAGGAGAACAATCAATAGTAAATTTAGCTAATACTATTGATGAATATTTTACTGTTCCAGAACGTCCTAAAGATAAACCATTTTTAATGCCCATTGAAGATGTTTTTACTATTTCTGGTAGAGGTACAGTAGTTACTGGAAGAGTAGAAAGAGGTATAATTAAAGTTGGAGATGAATTAGAAATATTAGGCATTAGACCAACGCAAAATACAGTTTGTACAGGTGTTGAGATGTTTAGAAAAATGCTTGATCAAGGAGAAGCAGGAGATAATGTCGGTATTTTATTAAGAGGCACAAAAAAAGAAGATGTTGAAAGGGGGCAAATTTTAGCTCACCCTAAAACCATTACTCCTCATACTAAATTTGAATCTGAAGTTTATGTTTTATCTAAAGAAGAAGGAGGCAGACATACTCCATTTTTTAAAGGTTATCGCCCTCAATTCTATTTTAGAACTACTGATGTTACCGGGTCTGTTGAATTACCGCTTGATGTGGAAATGGTCATGCCGGGAGATAGTATAAAAATGATAGTTACACTTATTGATCCTATAGCTATGGAAGAAGGAGTAAGATTTGCTATCCGTGAGGGTGGTAAAACCGTTGGAGCAGGAGTTGTAGTACGCATTATTGAGTAATAAATCATATGTGTTATTATTAAAGTAACTTAATATTTTAAAGAAGGTAAATATTTAACATGGCAGCTGTGATAAAAAAAGGTCAACGTATTCGTATTAGGCTAAAAGCTTTTGATCATCGTTTGATTGATCAAGCAGCTCGTGAAATTGTAGAAACTGCAAAACGTACTGGAGCACAAATTCATGGTCCAGTACCTTTGCCGAACCGTATAGAAAGATTTACAGTTTGCACTTCTCCTAATGCGGATAAAGATGCTCGTGATCAATATGAAATTCGTACTCATAAAAGATTATTAGATATTATATCACCTACAGATAAGACAGTAGACGCCCTTATGAAATTAGGATTGGCTGCTGGTGTAGATGTTCAGATCAGTGTTGATTAATAGGATTAAGATAATGATTGGATTAATTGGAAAAAAATGTGGAATGACTAGGATATTTTTAGATAATGGTGAAAGTATTCCTGTAACAGTTGTTAATATTTTACCTAATCGTATTGTTCAAATTAAAACAGAACAGAATGATGGTTATGATGCCATACAGGTTGCAATTGGTAATAAGAAAGTATCTAAAGTTAGTAAATCTTTGGCTGGTCATTTCATGAAATTTGGTGGAGTAATTGGAGAAAAAATTGTAGAATGGAGGCTAGTACATGAAAAACAAAATATGGACATTTATAAAATAGGAAATGAGTTAAAATTAGATATTTTTGCAGTTGGCCAATTTGTTGATATTAGTGGTATTACAAAAGGAAAAGGATTTGCAGGGGTTATAAAACGGCATCATTTTTCTGGAGGTTATGCTTCTCATGGTTGTTCTGTATCTCATAGATCTCCAGGATCTATTGGGCAACGTCAAACTCCTGGTAGAGTATTTAAAGGGAAAAAAATGGCTGGTCACCTTGGCGCAGTAAAGCGTAGTATTCAAAATCAGAAGATTATGAATATCAATCATGATCGTAGTATAATTATGATAAAAGGTGGTGCACCAGGAGCTCCTGGTGGATATATAATTATTAAACCAGCTATAAAACAGTTGAATAAATGATGGGTAGGAGGATATGGAACTTAAATTAATTAATACTAATAATTCAGTTTCTGTTGAAACTATCTTAGTTAAAAATGAAATTTTTGATACGCAGTTTAATGCTTCATTAGTTCATCAATTTTTACAATCGTATAATGCAGGAGCACGTCAAGGTAGTAAAGCTCAAAAAAGTAGATCAGAAGTTAGTGGAGGTGGAGTAAAACCATGGCGTCAAAAAGGTACGGGCAAGGCTAGAGCGGGAACTATTAGAAGTCCATTATGGCGTAAAGGTGGGGTAACATTTGCTGCAAAATTGCGGGATTATACTCAAAAGATAAACAAAAAAATGCGATATTGTGCATTACGTGCTATATTTTCCGAGTTGATACGTCAAGATAGATTAATGATTGTGGATAAATTTAACCATGTTTGCAAAACACGGGACATGATTGGCTTGTTACATGATTTAAATATACATACCAATATTGTTTATATTATTGTTGATAGAATTGATACCGATTTTTTATTAGCTAGTCGTAATATTCCTAACATTAATATAAGTACAGCAAATATTGTCAATCCTGGATATTTAGTGAAATCTGAAACTACTGTAATTTCATTACCTGCACTAAGAAAAATTGAGGAATTGTTGTCATGATAAAATCCAAATGTGCTAATGTTATTCTTATTCCAAGAATATCTGAAAAATCTGTTAGGGTAAAAGAGAATAATCAATATGTTTTTTGTATTGGCAATAATATGCGAAAAAAAGATATTGCTAAAATGATAGAGTTTAATTTTCACGTAAATGTAGAATCTGTAAATGTTTGCCGTATAAAAGGGAAAAAATGTAATTTTAAAAATATTCCTGGAAAAAAACAAGATTGGAAAAAAGCTTATGTTAAGATACAGAAAGGACAGGAAATTTCTATAGGAGAAGTATAATTTTATGACACTTATTAAAAGCAAGCCTACATCTCCAGGACGTCGATTTGTTGTTAAAGTTACTCGTGATGTGCATAAAGGAAAACCATTTTCAGGACTGTTGTCTCCGCATAAAAGAGGACGTGGTAGTGCACGTAACAATGCTGGAAGATTAACAGTCAGGCATAGAGGTGGTGGAAATAAAAGATTTTATCGTATTGTTGATTTCAAAAGATTAAAAGATGATATTCCAGGAATAGTTGAAAGATTGGAATATGATCCTAATCGTAGTAGTTATATTGCTTTATTATTATATAAGGATGGAGAAAGAAGATATATTATTGCTCCTAATGGATTGCGTATTGGAGATAAAGTGATATCAGGAATTAATGCACCAATTGAAATAGGTAATTGTTTACCATTAAATAATATTCCAATTGGTACTATTATTCATAATGTTGAAATGCGTCCTGGTAAAGGAGCGCAAATGATTCGTAGTGCCGGAACTTCAGCCCAAATTATTACTAGGGAAGAAGGTTATGTAATGTTGAGAATGAGATCGGGAGAAGTTAGAAAAATTTTAGCTACTTGTCGAGCATGTATTGGTACTGTATCAAATACAGAACATAATTTGCGTTCTTTAGGTAAAGCTGGAGCTTCACGTTGGAGAGGGGTTAGACCGACAGTTCGTGGAGTAGCAATGAATCCTGTAGATCATCCTCATGGTGGTGGAGAAGGAAAAACATCTGGTGGACGTCACCCGGTGACGCCTTCTGGTCAACCTACCAAGGGATATCATACTCGACGTAATAAACGTACTAATTCTATGATTATTCGTAGTCGTCATACTAAGTGAGGATTTTAAAGTGCCGCGTTCAGTAAAAAAAGGTCCATTTACAGATATATGTTTGTTAAAAAAGGTAGAAGTTGCTCAGTCATCTAAAAGTAAAAAACCTATTAAAACATGGTCAAGGCGATCTATAATTATTCCTGATATGATTGGATTGACTATAGCCGTACATAATGGGAAAGATCATGTTCCAATTTTTATTACTGAAAATATGGTTGGAAATAAATTGGGTGAATTTGCACATACTCGTACCTTTCGAGCCCATTCTGGAGAACGAAAGATGCAACGAGAAAATAATAAAAAATAGATAAATGTGGTTGGATAAAAGATGGAAACTATAGCCAAATATAAATATGCGCGTTCTTCTGCGCAAAAAGTGAGACTTGTTATTGATCAAATAAGAGGAAAATATGTTTCTAATGCTCTTAATATTTTAAATTTCAGTAATAAAAAAGCATCTTTATTAGTTAAAAAAGTTTTAAAATCAGCAATTGCTAATGCTGAACATAATGAAGGTATGAAGATTGATCAGTTAGTAATTTCTCGTATTTTTGTTGATGAAGCTACAAGGATAAGGAGAATGCATGCTCGTGCTAAGGGACGTGGAAATAGAATCTTAAAAAGAACGTGTCATATTAATATAGTAATAGGCAATGTAAATGGGAGCTTTTAATTATGGGACAAAAAGTTAATCCAATAGGTATTCGTTTAGGTTTTATTAAAGAATGGAATTCCGTATGGTATGCTGATTCTAGAAAATATTCTATATATTTAAATTCAGATATTAATTTAAGAAAATTTTTATCAAAAAAATACGCAGCTGCTGCTATCAGTAAAATCAAAATTGAAAGACCTGCTAAAAACGCGCTTATAACTATATATGCCGGAAAACCAGGAATTATTTTGGGAAAAAAAGGTGGTGATGTTGATATTTTACGTAAAGAATTAAGTAAAATGTTAAATATTCCTGTGCATGTTAATATTGAAGAAATTAAGAAAGTAGATTTAGATGCTTATTTAGTAGCTGATGGTATAGCTAAACAATTAGAACGAAGAGTGGCTTTTCGTCGAGCTATGAAACGATCTATGCAAAGTGTACTAAAATCAGGAGCATTAGGTATTAAAATTAATGTTAGTGGCCGTTTAGGTGGTGCAGAAATAGCTCGGTCAGAATGGTATCGTGAAGGAAGAATTCCATTGCATACATTTAGAGCAGATATTGATTATGGATTGGCAGAGGCTCAGACCACTTATGGAGTTATTGGTGTTAAAGTATGGATTTTTAAAGGCGAAAAAATAGGAATGGGAATTTTATCAGAAAATATATCATCTATAAATATTACAGATGATAAAGAGGATTCTATCGGTACGAATCGTAAATTTAATAAAATTAAATAATATAATTAAAAATTATCTTTAATAAAAAAGTTGAAATAAACAGTAAAAGAATGTTATTTTCATAAAATAAAAGTATAAGAAGGATTATATTATTTAA